>Ga0070741_10000023_pt1 | contig 545874 bp, 422 predicted proteins | sample Coa_R1_4_FD_66440 | JGI IMG/M metagenome (GOLD analysis project Ga0070741, IMG submission 66440) | Surface soil microbial communities from Centralia Pennsylvania, which are recovering from an underground coalmine fire - Coalmine... | ecosystem: Environmental > Terrestrial > Soil >...
TCGACCGGCGCGTCCGAACCGCCGGGAATGATCACGCCCGATTTCAGAAAGCTGTTCCACGCGTACGCGCCTTTCAAACGTTCCATGCCGAGGCGGCTGGGAGCGAAGTGCAGATCGCCAATCGCGTGCGATGGTTGCATTGAAGGAATGATGCCGAGTTTCGCGAAGCGCGGAATGTCGGTCGGATTGACGATCTGGGAATGCTCAATGCGCCAACGCGGCTCGGCGATCTTGCGTTGCGACTTTGGCACGGCTTGCAAAGCTTTTTCGTATTCATTCAACACGAAGCGATTGGCCCAATCACCGATGGCGTGCGTCTCGACCTGGATGCCTTTCTGCAAAGCCTCTTTCAGCATCGGGAGCATGTCTTCATTCTTGACGCGCAGGAAACCGACGTTGCGTTCCATTTTTCCGTCTGCGGTCTTGATCTCGGGCACGTCGCTGTACGGCTCAAGCAACGCCGCGCCGCGCGAGCCGAGTGCGCCGTCGGAGACAACTTTGATAGCGCGCACGTTCAGATGATTGTTGAAGGCTTCGATGATGGGACCTTCGCGCAAGAGTCTTTGCGCCTGCGGACCTGGCCCATAGACAGCTTTGTAAATTCTGACTTTGAGTTTGCCTTCAGCGTAAAGTTTCTTGTAGAGGTCAACGTCTTCATAACTGCCGCCTGGATCCTGCACTTGCGTCCAACCCAGCATCAGGCTGCGATCGTTGGCGAGAACCGCGGCTTGCTCGTCGTTGCCGCGCGCGCCGGGCGGAATCTGCCGCCCCACGAAACCCTGCGCGTTATCCAACAGCATGCCGGTTGGTTCGCCTGTTTGTTTGTCGCGCAAGACTTGTCCACCGAACGGGTCCTTGGTTTCTTTCGTCACGTTCCCGAGTTTCAGCGCGGCGCTGTTCGCGACCGCGCCGTGCCCGTCGGCGCGCGTCAGGAACACCGGATTGTTCGGAGAAATCTTGTCCAAGTCCCAACGCGTCGGAAACACGGGCGGCTTCCAAAACGTTTCGATCCAGCCGCGGCCGACGACCCATTCGCCCGGCTTGGCTTTATCAACACGCTCTTTGACCTTCGCAAGAAAATCTTCCAGGTTCGTAATGCCTTCCAAATTCAAATTCATCTCGCGTTGGCCCACGCCGAGAAAGTGATAATGCGCATCCGTCATTCCCGGCAGAACGGTCTCGCCGTGCAGATCGATCACGCGCGTGTTCGCGCCCTGGAATTTTTTCACCGCCGCATTCGAGCCGACGAAGATGATTCGATCGCCTTTCACGGCGATTGCTTCGGCGTGCGGCTGCTTGTCGTTGACGGTGTAGATGTTGCCATTAATGAAGACAAGATCGGCAGGTTCGGCTTTGAAGGTTGCGGGCGCGAAGCTGAACAGAAGAATGCTCAGCACAATGGAAATGATCTTCATAGTTTCCTCTTGGGTGACGCGAAACTTCGGAGCGCCGAGTTATATCACAATGATCAATTCAGTGCTTGCTTTGCAGCGACTGCATGATCGCGCGGTATTGAGCGTCGTCGCGAATTGAATCGAAGAGCGAGTTATTCTCGATCGCCGCGATGTCCGCAAATCCATGATCGACGGCCGCCTTCAGCGCGCGCAGAGATTTCTTTTTGTCGCCTTTGCCGGCATAAGCGCACGCCAAATAGAAGAAGGCGCCGACGCGTTCGGGATTGATGTCCGAAGCCAGGGCGAACCAGCGCGCCGCCGCGTCGAAGTGTTTCTGACTAAGCTCGCTGGTGCCTTGCTCATAAAAATTTATGTACGCACCGTTGACTACGCGGCGCGCGATCCGCCGCTCGCTGGTGTCTTCCGGTTTCGCAGATTGCTTGCGCAGATCGGAAAAGAGACTTTTCAGTTGCGCATCGGGAGCCATCTCTTCAGAAACATTTTGCTCGCGCCGCGTGTTGTCCAGTGAGTTCTCAGAATCACCGCGCAGGGACACCCGCCGCGAAGCCGCAACCAAACTGCGCACACGAGCCTCGAATTCACGCTGGCGGGAAATCTGGCGTTGTTCTTCGCGCAAAGCGTTCTTCACTTCGGGGCTGGCCTGCAGCTTAGCCAACTCAGCTTGCGCTAACGTCAGATCGTGAAGGCCATTGAAGGTCGCGACGATTGCGGAGTAAGCCTGGAAGGCTTCGTAAGATTTTTTTGCTTCGCTAAGTGATGTCGCGCGCGCCCACCTTGCTTGCCACGCTGATTCGACAAATTTCTGATCGTTCGGACGAAGTTTGTCCTTGACCGCTTGCAATTCCATCCATTCGATCGCCTCGATGGCCACCTCAGGCGGCGGCCAATCGTGACGACCGGCGAACTCCGCAACCAGATGAATCGTTCCGGCTTTGTTCAAGGCCGGATCGAGTTCTCTGATTTCTGCAAAATTGAAATCGTCGATACCAAGCGTGAACAGAATCGAAAAAGGCAGCCGGGTCGCGGCGTTCAAACCGACTGGTAACCCGGCGCCCGAAGCAATGACTCCCGCGACACAGCCCTGACATTGCGTTGCCAGATAGATCGCCAGTCGCGCGCCACCGGAAAAGCCGGTGACGTAAACGCGTTGCTCATCGATCCGAAAACGGCGCTGCGCATCTTTCACGATCGCATTCCAGGCGTCGATCGAAGGCTGCATCGAGCCGTTGCGAGAATTATTCGAGCCGATCACAATCCATCCGAACTTTTCCGCGGCATCTCTATAGCGCTCGGCCGGAAGCGTTCCGCGCGCGCCCGGATCGAAGGCAAACAGCACTGGCCATTTTCGTTCTTGCGTGTAATTCGAAGGCAGATAAAGGGCGTAGCTCTGCGTCGCGTCATCGACGCAGTTCACTCGTTCAATAATTGTCCCTTTCGGCAGATCGATCTGGGCGGCCGCTGATTGCTGTAAGGCGGGTGAGTGAGCGACAATTGGCTGCAAAACACTCGTAGCCGACAAGCAAAAAAAACAAATTAGCGTGAGAACGATCACGGCTACATCTTAACCCAGGACAAACTCTAGTTGGAGCAAACTGATGAATGCTGAATCGCTGAATCTTTCGACTTCGAATGGCGCAACCACCGCGTACGTTGCGCGACCGCACGGCGAGTTTGATGCTGCCGTTCTCCTGATTCAGGAATGGTGGGGCATCAATGCGCACATCCGCGACCTCGCGGGACGATACGCCGACGAAGGCTATCTGTGTGTCGCGCCCGATCTATATCGAGGCCGCGTAACGAAAGACAAAGAAGAAGCATCAGCGTTGATGCACACTCTTGAGATCGACGATGGGCTGGAGACGATTCGCGCGGCCCTTGATGCAGCCGAAGAAACTTATGGCGTGAATAAGGTGGCAATCACCGGATACTGTATGGGTGGCACGTTCGCGTTACGCGCCGCGTGCGAAATTCCGGGATTGAAAGCCGCGGCGCCTTTCTATGGTGACATTCCGGAAGAGAGTGTTTTGAAGAACCTGAAAGTGCCGACGCTCTTTATTGCGGGCAAACGCGACGCATGGATTAATCAGGAAAAGGTTGATGGCTTGAAAGAGATTGCCGCGAAGTACAACTTGCCGGTGGAAACAATCAGCTATGACGCCGATCACGCGTTCTTCAACGACACGCGGCCCGAAGTCTATGACCCGGAAGCCGCGAGAGATGCGTGGGCGAAAGTACAGAAGCACTTTCGAAAGAATTTAGGTTAATGCCGATCCAAACCTGTCCCAACTGCGGCACCAGGAACCGCGTCAACGAAGTCGTCGCATTGGCGCATAAGCCGGTTTGCGGCAAATGCGGCGCGAGCCTGGATACCGTCAGCAAGCCGCAGATTGTTTCCGACGCTAGTTTCGCCAACGACGTAATCGCGGCGTCTTCATCGCTGCCCGTGCTTGTCGATGCGTGGGCTGAATGGTGCGGCCCGTGTCGGATGGTTGCGCCGGTACTCGATCAACTCGCGGCTGAAGCGAACGGTCGCTACAAAATCGCAAAGCTCAACGTGGATGAGAATCCGCGCACTTCGGCGCAATTCAATATTCGCAGCATTCCCACGCTGCTGATCTTCAAAAACGGAAAATTGGTTGATTCGATTGTTGGGGTGCAGCCAAAGCAAGCCATCGCGGCACGTCTGGCAGCCGTCGCAAATTAACAATTTGCCCTACTAAGCTACAGCTTCAATGCGAGGTCGGATTAGCTGCGGGACGAAACTTTCGCGCGAGCGTTTGTGACGCTTGTCTTCGTACATCGCCCGATCGGCTTTCGCCAGCAATTGTTCGATCGAATGATCCTCGGCCTCGTCGAAGAGCGCGACACCCACGCTCACCGACAAGTTGTAAGGTCGATTGCCGAGCTTGTTTACCGCGCTGAAATTGTCTTTCAACCTTTGCGTCAATGAAGCCGCACTCTCTTCCGGCCCAATCGCCGCAAGTACGACAAACTCATCGCCGCCCAGCCGCGCCACGATATCCGACGTGCGGAAGGTTTCCTTCAGCATTTCGGCGGATTTCGCTAGCGCGCGATCGCCTTCGTGGTGACCCAGCGAGTCGTTAATCTCCTTCAATCCGTCCAAATCGGCATAAAGAATGACGGGCTGCTTTTCGTTGCGCCGAATTTCCGCGAGGTGCTGATCGGTGACCGCGAGGAAACCGCGACGATTGTAGAGACCAGTAAGCTCATCGACCACCGAGAGGCTGTGCAGAGCTGCCTCGGCGCGCTTGCGTTCGGTGATGTCCTGAATCTGAAAAATGAAGTGCGCGGGATTATTGTCGGCATCGCGCACCAGCGAAACGCTGTTCAGCGCCCAAACGATTTCTCCGTGCCGATGCACGTAGCGCTTTTCAACCTGGCACGTCGGGGTTTCGCCCTGAATTAAACGATAGAGGCTGGCTTGGTCATTTTTGAGATCGTCAGCGTGAGTCACCGCCTGAAAATTCGAATGCAACAACTCATCTTCGCTGTAGCCAATCAGCTCGCAGAGCGAACGATTCACACGTAACCAGTTTCCCTGCGGCGAGACCAGAGCCATGCCGATCGCGGCATAGTCGAAGGCGTTGCGGAACCGCTCTTCGGTTTCGCGCAGCACTTTGCCGATGCGCTCTTGTTCGCTGATGTGACGATTCAGTTCCTCCACGTGACGTCGCGCTTGTTCGGCCTGCGCCGCAGAAGCCTCGACGTTTTTCATGTAAGTCCAATACGTGAAGTAAACGATGGCAATGATCGGAATCGTTGCGCTGAATGCGAAGAAACCAACGTGACCGATGAAGCGCGCGATGATTCCGGCGGCGGACGCGCCGGCGAGATAAGTGATCGACGTCCAGAGAAAATTGGTGCGCCATGATTGCCAGATAGGTTCGGAACTCTTCAAGGCCGTGCTGGCCGCGATCAGCAGCGAATTGCCCAGGTACTGTACGACGGCCATCATGCACAGCAGCACCAAATAATTCGACGAATAGAAATCGTGAACGACCAGCGCTTCGCCGAACCCGAAACGTAACGTCCATACAGTGAGAAACGTGGCGCAGGCCATCGCGCTCGCGTTGAAGAGGTGCGTGCGCGACTTGCTGCTAATACGAAATGATGCGCAAAGCGCTTCCGCAGTCGCCAGCAGAATCGCCGCTTCGCCGCCGAACAACAGCAGTGTCAAAAATATGAAGGTGTCAGAGACCGAGATGTGAGCTTTGACGCGCGGAATCGGAATGCTCAAGCGCGGCCCGACCAATACCGTGATCAGCGCCAGCAACAGGAACCGAACGTCGAATTGATCGCGAGTGAAGTGCGCGATCGAGAAGGTGACCACGCCGGCGCCGACGGCGATAACGAACCAGGTGTAGATTTGGTTGATGCGGCTGCGTGTCATGGTCAGGTAGGGAACGACACTAATCTCCCCTCCCGCGCAATGGCAACGCCTGTACCGCTACAAAGCTTGCGATTTTCTCAGGAAAATCGTGAATCTGATGTTGCGTGCTGAATCTGACCAATCATGCTGACGGCCCAAACCGCTCAATTTGAACGATCTCGATCCGACGGCCGTGCTCCCGAAATGGCGGACTCATGCTAGCGGGAACGTTGCTGACGCACGTTAGTACACGATTAGCCAGAACGCAGAGTCGGCACGAACGACCGGGTCATACACGTCGGTTATCAGGACATCAAGGCTAGTGCCAGTTGACCCAAAAACAGTGCCAAGGCATCTTGACTGTGTTGTCAAGGAGTAGAATCGATCAGAGATCGGAAAATTGAATTCGACTCGATAGCTTCCCTTGTCGAATCTCTTGACTGTGAAGCCACAGGGCTTGGTCGATGAGTTAGTCGTCCCGTTATAGCAACGCACGACGTACTCGCTGGCCGGCAAGAATGGATCGACGTAAACCATCGCCTTGACGAAGCCGCTCTTGTCGGGCGCCTGCCCGGCGTTGCCATTGGCATATATCGCATAGCCCGACTCGCTCGTGCCGATCACGCCGGTGCCCGCACCTTTTGCAATGCCGGACACGCCTGTGCCCCCGCCACTCGCATTGCCGAGCACACCCACAGCTTTTGGCGCCAATGCAGATCCGATCACACCGGTGCCGCCGTCCGTCTCAGAAATCCCGAACACGCCGGTGCGCCCCTCACCTCTGACACCAACGCCTGCGCCGACACCTTTCACGCCGGGCGTCAATCCACTATTTGACGAAGTCGTTCCGATGACGCCACTGTCGTACCTGCTTCCTCCCGCAAGCCCGACACCATAAGTGCTGCTGCCGACGACGCCAATGTTGTTTACGCTCACTCCCTGCGTTCCTATGCCGTCCACACTCTCACCAAAAACGCCATAGCTCGAGCCGGTGCTCTTGCCCCAAACGCCACGGTTCTGACTCTCGCCGTAAATCGCGGGGAGGTTCGCTGTGCCGAGCGCGTGTAGTCGGCCAACACTTGGGCTGATGGTTCCGATGCCGACCTTGCCTGTTGTATCAATCACGACGCCGGTGTTCCCGGGCACGCCCGCACCGGCGCCGGCTGCCAGTGTCAGATAACCGCCGTTGAAGCGGATGTCGGCCCGCGTAGTTGTGTTCGCAGCTTTCAGCCAACTCAAACCGGTTTCAGTGTTGGGCGTGCCGAACTGCATAAAGCCACCAGAGCCGCCCGGCGAAAAACGCGCGAGCCCATTCACGTCAAGCTTCATTCCCGCCAGCGGTGTTTGCGTGCCGATGCCAAGTTGTCCCGCGACCAGACCGTTGCCGCTGATGTTGAAGTTGGCGTTTGCTTGTTGAGTCGAAGTGTTCTGAATGTAATTCGCGCTGCCGGGCCCGGGGGCGACGCCATCTTTCAAACGTGGATCGTCGGTCTTGACATATTGATCGGCGGGCACGCCGCCGAGCTGCGCCGCGTTGATCGTCTGAATCGCGTAAGGCGACGAACTGATCGGTTGGCGCGGCGCGAGCGTACTGAACGAGCCGGTGGAAGAGCCCGGCCTGACGCCAATTTCGAGCGTGAATGCCGTTCCCGACGTGAATGGCGAGTGTCCGAAATCGAGCGGCACTGTGAACAAACCATCAGTCACCTGCACATCTTCGCGTGTGACAATCGGACCAACCTGGCCTCCGACTGCGTCATAGAGTTTGAACTCAAGATCGTACAACCCGTTGGCGGGCGCGCTCGTGTCAGTCAGCTTTCCCTGATACATGAAAGTGGTGCTCTGCGCCTGGCTTGCGCGCGCGCCGATAATCAGCACGATGGTCAAAAAGGTCATGGTCATCAGTACGCGGCGTCTGCTCATCATTCGCGAACGCAACCTGCTCTCACTGCTTGTGTCGAACATGGTTCTTCCTTTCCGGTTGGGAATCATTGGCAGTTGTCCTTAGAAAACAACCAGGGTGAATGAATCGAAAGTAGTTGCTATTGGCTGACCAGAAACATACGTATAAACGGAGATGTCGTAATCACCCCCGGGGAGAATCGATGCTGCCGTATGCCCGTACTGGATCAACTCCGTCGTAGTGACGACGACAAAGCGCTCACGAACTTTGAAAGGAAAAGTCACCACGTAAGGCGCGGTTTCGGTATTGCGAACTTTGACCTTGAAGCCACAACCTGCCACCGAAGCGCCGCCGTCAGGAAGTTGCGAGTTGTAACAGGCTGTGATTGTGCCTGTCGAATCAACCCGTATCAGCGCTTTCGCAAAGCCACCCTTGTCGAGGGCTTGGCCCGCATTGCCGTCGGCATAAATCGCATACCCTGAACCGGCTGAGGCTTGAACACCGATGCCGGTCGCCGAATAGCCGGACAAACCGCTGCCGGCCTGCGACCTGCCGGTGACTCCCGCACCGTTCGTAGATTCGCCGTAAATCCCGCTGGCGTTGGTTGAGTTGCCACTCACACCGCTCCCGTTCGTGGAGATGCCGGCCACGCCCGTTTGCCCGGTACCAGTAACGCCAACGCCGCCGGCACTTGTTGAGTTACCCAATACGCCGGTCGTCCCATCGCCGCGCACGCCGACGCCGCCAAATCCGGTTGAGACGCCTAGTACCCCTGGCGATGTCGTGGTTTTCGCTGCCGTGCTTCCATAGACACCGACATGGTTAGTGCTGGCTCCGGTCGTGCCGACGTTATTCGTGCTCACGCCCTGCATGCCGATGCCATTGATGCTTTCACCATAAACGCCGTAGCTGTTGCCGGTACTCACACCCCAAACCCCGCGATTGTTACTCTCGCCGTAGATCGCCGGCTGGTTCGCGCTGCCAATCACCTGCAACTTTCTGGTTAACGCGTTGGTGCCAATTCCCACATTGCCGGCAACGATGCCGTTGCCGCTGATGTTGAAGCTCGCATTCGGTTGTTGCGTGGTCGTGTTCTGAATGTAGTTGCCGGAACCGCCGCTAGTGCTCAATCGCGGATCGTCGGTCTTCACATATTGATTGGCAGGTACGCCGCCGAGTTGTGCCGCATTGATGGTCTGGATCGCATAAGGCGAAGAGGTGAGCGGCTGGCGCGGAGACATTGCCGTGAACGCGCCCGTTGAGGTGCCCGGCCGAACGCCGATTTCGAGGGTATTGGCAGCGCCCGAAACAAATGGTGGTTGGCCAAAGTCGAGTTGTACCGTGAAAGTTCCGTCCGTGACCTGAACATCTTCGCGAGTGGTATTCCCAATTGGCGCGCCGCCCGCGTCATAAAGCTTGAACTCCAGATCGTAAACACCGTTCGCCGGAGCGCCGGCGTCAGTCAGCCGCCCCTGGTACATAAACGCAGTGCTCTGCGCTTGTACGTTCGCGGCGGCGCAGCAGACGAACACCAATCCGATCAGCAGCGTCAACGCGCGGCTGCTTTTCATCGCGCGTTGCGAAAAGTTTTTGGTGGTGCGGTGACTAGTCATTTCGTTGCTCCTTCAAATGAAATTCGATAATTGGTGCCTGGCAAACTAATCGCGTCAATGCCAGAAGCCGCCGATGACTTGATATGGACCAGCACTGCTGTTCATCGGGTCGTGCAGCAGGTAGTTGCCGGTGAGACTGAACGGCGTAGCGGAACTGGCCCAGCCAAAACCTAAGAGGGTCTCGAGCGGCGTCACCGCAAACGGACCTCCCAACGCGACTGAAGAGTCATGCGGGTCGTACAACTCGGCACTACCGAGAGTGCGACCGTTTTCATCGAGGCCGCCCGCTATCAGCACGCGACCGCTGGGCAACAAAGTCGCCGTATGCTGCGTGCGACTGACGTTGAGTGTTGCCGATCTGATCCAGCGTCCGGCCGCCGGGTCGTAAAATTCCGTGCGCGCGAAATCCAGGAAGCTGGCGTTAACAGTCGCGCCGGCGATGAGGACCTTGCCGCTTAACAGCAGCGTTGCCGTGAAGGCCGGAGTGTCGCGGGTAATATTTAGGTCGGGCGTGTCGCGCCACTTGTCGGTGGCCGGGTCGTAAAGTTCGGCGCTCTTCTCAAGTTTCCTGTCAGAATAACCGCCCACGACCAGCACGGTTCCGTTCGACAACAGCGTAGCCGTGTGTCCCCAGCGCGCGCTGCGCATGTTTTGCGCTTTGCGCCAGCGTCCGGTAGCTGGGTCATAGAGCTCAGTAGTCTTCTCTGTGTCCGGCGTGGACTTGTTCGTGGGCGAGACTCCGCCGGCCACGAGGACGTTGCCGTCAGGCAGACGTGTAGCCGTGTGATAGACGCGCCGCACATTCATGTTTCCGGTCGCGCTCCAACGTCCGTTGGCCGGATCGTAAAGCTCTGCGCTCTGAAGGAAGGGATCGATGCCGACGCCGCCGGCCACCAAAACCTTTCCATTTGAGAGCAGTGCCGCAGCGTGCCGATAGCGCGCGGTGATCAGCTCGCCTGTCAGCGTCCACGTGCCGGTCACCGGATCATAGAGTTCCGCACTCTTTATGATTTCGCTGGAGCTGCCATTCGCGTTCAGACCGCCAACGACCAGGACTTTGCCATTAGGCAGCAGCGTGGCCGTGTGATGAGCGCGCGCCTTGTTCAGACTTCCCGTGAGCGTCCAACTTCCCGTCGCCGGATCGTAAAGCTCCGCACTGTTCAGAAATCCCGCGCCCGGATCGCTGCTGAATCCACCCGCGATCAGTACTTTACCGTTTGGCAGCAACGTCGCCGTGTGGTTGGCCCGCGATCTTCTAAGCGTCCCGGTTGGTGTCCAGGTCGGATTCGCGGGCGGATTGACCGTGATGGTGACGGTCGCAGCATTGGACGAAAGCGCACCGTCGCTCGCACGATAAGTGAATGAGTCAGTGCCGGAGAAATTGTTCGCCGGCGCGTAGTTGAACGAGCCATTCGCATTCAGCGTCAACGTGCCGTTCGCCGGCCCGCTGGCCAGTACCGCCGAAATCGAAGCACTGTCTGGATCGGTGTCGTTACTCAGCACGCCCGGAGCGGCCACATTCAATGCCGTGTTCTGGTTCGTGCTGTAGCTATCGTTCACTGCCACTGGCGCGTCGTTTACCGGAACAACGGCGATGCTGACCGTGGCGATGTTTGAACTGAGACTGCCATCGTTTGCTTTGTAAGTGAACGAGTCTCCACCGTTGTAATTCGCCGCCGGTGTGTAGGTGAACGATCCGTTTGCGTTCCAACCCAGTACGCCGTGCGATGGAGCAGTCACGAGCAGTGCTGATAGAGAAGCGCCGTCCGGGTCGCTGTCATTCGCCAGCACGCCCGGCGCCGGCACCACCAGCGCCGTGTTTTCATTGGTCGCGTAGCTGTCACCAACGGCGACCGGCGCGTCGTTCACGGGACTCACGATGACGGTGACGTTCGCGGTATCGCTGCCGCCATGTCCATCACTAATGGTGTAAGTGAACGCATCGTTGCCGTTGAAGTTCGCGTTGGGCGAATAGCGCAAACTTCCGTCTGCGTTGATTGCGACTGAGCCGTTGGCGCCCTGCCTGACGCTTTGCACCGCGAGGGTGTCGCCGTCTGCGTCGGTGTCGTTGGCGAGCACATTGATGTTGACCGGAGTATCTTCCGGCGTCGTCGCCGCATCATCACGCGCGTCCGGCGGATCGGCGACGGGCGTCACCGTGATGCTCACGTTTGCCGTATCAGTTCCGCCGTGACTATCGCTGACGGTGTAGGTGAATGAATCGGCGCCATTGAAGTTCGCGTTAGGTGTGTAAGTGATCGTCCCATCGGCGTTAATGACCACCGAACCTTTCGCCGGCGCAGTCACGCTGCTGACCGACAATGGATCGTTCTCAATATCCGTGTCGTTAGCGAGCACGCTGATCGTGACGGGCGTATCCTCAGCAGTCGTGGCTGCATCGTCCAACGCATCGGGCGCATCGTTAACGGGCGTCACATTCACCGTAACTGTGGCTGTGTCTGTGCCGCCGTGCCCGTCGCTGATGGTGTAAGTGAATGAATCGCTGCCGTTGTAGTTCGCACTTGGCGTGTAGGTCAGCGAGCCACCCGGATTCGCGGTGACCGAGCCACGCGTTCCTTGCGTGAAAGCAGAAACTGCAAGCGTGTCGCCATCAACATCCGTGTCATTCGACAGAACACTAATCGTCGCCGCCGTGTCTTCGGGGGTCGTCGATGCGTCGTCAATCGCATCGGGCGCATCGTTAACCGGTGTCACGTTGATGGTCACCGTGGCGATGTTTGAGTCAGCCGTGCCGTCGTTAGCTTTGTAGATGAAGCTGTCCGCACCGTTGAAGTTTGAGTTTGGCGTGTACGTGAACGACCCGTTTGGATTCAGTGTCAGCGTGCCGTTCGCCGGCCCGCTCACCAACGCCGCGGTGAGTCCATCGCCTTCGGTGTCAGAGTCATTTGCCAACACACCGGTGGCTGACGTGACGTTGAGCCCGTTATCTTCATTGGTTGCGTAGGTGTCGTTGTTCGCGACTGGTGCATCGTTGACCGGCGCAATGGTTACGCTCACGTTGGCGGTATCGTTGCCGGCCGCAGCGCAGCCTATCGTGTAAGTGAACGAATCTGCGCCGTTGAAATTCGCGTCCGGCGTGTATCGCAACGTGCTATCCGGGTTGATGACGACAGTTCCGTGAGCGCCCTGCGTCACCGAAACGATCGTGACCGAACCGCAGTCGCCGCCGGTATCATTCGCGCGGACGTTGATGTTTACTGAGGTGTCTTCATTCGTGCTGGCTGAATCGTTCATCGCGTCGGGCGGGTTGTTCACCGCATTGACAGTGATGTTGACCGTTGCTGTATCGCTCCCGCCGTGGCCATCGCTGATGGTGTAAGTGAATGAATCGCTGCCGTTGTAGTTCGCGTTTGGCGTATAGGTCAGCATTCCGCCGCCGTTTGCGACTGAGCCATTCGCGCCTTGCGTGAAGCCGCTGATCGAAAGCGGGTCGCCATCGGGATCAGTGTCGTTGGCGAGCACGCTGATCGTTACCGGAGTGTCTTCGTTAGTCGTTGCTGCGTCATTGACAGCATCCGGCGCCGAGTTTGCTGAAGTTACCGTAACGCACGCCGAGAATTCGGACGTGTTGCCGCCCGGATCGGTCGCGGTGGCCGTGATGACTTGTCCGGCGGCAACGGCGACGGGAACCGTGACGTTGAAGTTCGCGTTGCACGCGCCATCAGTTGTCGTCGTTGCTGAACCAAGATAAGTCTGGCCTTCGCCGACGCCCCACGAGTCGCACGCCGGATTGGCATAGAAATCCAGCGTGAAGGTCGTGCCGGCCGCGCTATTGAGCGTTCCGGCGATCGTCGTGTTGCTGCCGTTGCTGCTGGCTGAACTGAGCACCGGATAGTTCTGCAATTTGTTGCTGGCCCCGTCGCTCGCGTCGCCATCGCAATTGTCGTTAGCCGATATCCAGTCGCGGCCGAGATCGATACCAATGCCTTCATTGCCGTAGATTGAATTGCCGGCGATCGTCGCGTTGGTGTTGCTGCCATAGACGATGACGCCCACCGCGTTATCGCTAAAAGGGTCGGCAAATCTGGTAAAAGCGATCACGTTTCCTGCGCCGGCCGTGCGGCCGCCGATGAGGTTGTCGGCGCGAAAAACGCGCACGCCAAACTGCGCATTGCCGAGCGGCGAGACGCCATCGGCTTTCGTGCCGATGAGGTTGCCTTGCACGACGGTGTTCGTGCCATCGATATCGATTCCGCCGCGCAAGTTGCCGGAGATCAGGTTGCCGGCTCCGGCTTCCGTGCCACCGATCGTGACGCGTGAGGTTTGACCCAACAACACGCCGATGAAGCGATTGGGAACGGCGAGCGTTCCCGTTACATCCGTGCCGATGAAATTTCCTTTGACCGAATTGTTCGAGCCGACGCCGATCGTCACTCCCGATTGCGTGTTACCGGAAATGATGTTGCGCGCCGCAGGCGTCGTGCCTCCGACGGTGTTGTTATTCGAGTTGTTATTGATCGTGACGCCGTGGACTCCATTGGGGATGGCGACGGTGCCAGTCACATCCGTGCCGATGAAGTTACCCTGCACCTTATTGTCATGCGCGTTGATGCCGTCGAGGTTTACTCCATCTGAAGTAAATGGGTTGTAATTGTTTCCCGAGATGACGTTGCGCGCGCCGGGCTCTGTCCCGCCGACGGTGTTGCTCGGAGTGTTGATGAGAATTCCGTCACCGCCGCCGAGCCCGACTGTGCCGGCGGCGTTTGTGCCGACGAAGTTGCCCTGGATCAAGTTACCAGTCGCGCTGGCACTGCTGATGTTCTGCGCGATCTGCACGCCATAGAAGCCGTTCCCGGAAAGGACATTGCGCGCGCCCGGCGACGTGCCGCCGATGACGTTGTTGTTCGCAGTGCCCGGATCGCCGTTCGGCTTGAAGCCGCCGCCGTCAATCAGGATGGCGCCCGCATAGTTTCCGGTGGCGCCGCTGTCAGTAGCGACCGCGTTGCCGGCGACATTCGTGCCGATGAAATTGCCGCGGACAACGTTCCCGTTCGCACCCGCAACGCTTCGATCCCCCGCCAGGATGATCGCGTGATTGAATCCATGGATGGCGAGCCCTTGAACGATGGAATCGCTTGCCCCAATCACCAGGCCATCGAATGAATAGTTGAACTGGCCTTTCAACTCGACCAACAAGACAGCGTCTTCGCCGTCCGGCAGCGTGTTCTCGCGTGCGCACGGTTCCGCACTTCTGCCGCAGGCATGTTGGGTATAACCGTCGATCGTGACGGGTTTAATAATCGTGGGAAGCTGACTGGATATGTTGATGGTGCAGACGCCGGTGATGGCGTCGCAGCCGGGTCCGCTGATGTCAAAACTGATTGCGCTTCCACCGGCGCTGGCGTTGACTTCCTGAATCGCCGCGCGCAGCGTGCAGTTGCCCGAGACATCGCTGCAAACTCCGTCGCCGACGTTGGCGTCCGGGCTATCTCCGGTTGAGTTCACGATGAAGCCGGCCAGCGGTTTCATGATGGCGATGATTTGGGCCTTCAGACTTTGGGCGGTTGCGTAATCAATTTCCAGATCCTGCTTGGCCGGAGTGAAGCCGGCGTCAGGCGAAAGCACCGCGCGGTACTTGATATTGGCCCAGTCGTTGTAGCCCAACATCGTCTCGCCCTTAACCGTGTTGGTGACGCCTTTACTGTCCGTGCCGCATTCGCGAATGTCCCAGTCGTTCAAATCAACCGAGACCGTCTCAGTGGCGTTGCGCGGGTTGTCGACATCCCAGTCGATCGGCTGGTTGCCGGCCGAAGTCCACAAGGTGTCGGCGTCGTTCACTTTCCAAAAGGTTCGGTCAGTTCCGTCGCCGATGCCGTTCGGCTCAACCAACGCGCTTTCCACCAGCGTGGGCAGCTTCGATCGTGAATAGTCGAGCCGCATGCTCGCATCGAACACGCCGTCCTGACCCGGTTTGCCTTTGGCATCCACGAGGTCCACGTTCAGCGGGATGGTTGGATCCGGAATGCCGGTCAACTGAAAGCCATAACTCATGACACTGAGATAATTCGGCTTGCAGTTAATCTCGTCGAGGCAGGTCGCCGTGTCCGGATTGCACGTCGGATCGAGGTCGCGCCCGCCGCCGTGGTTCAGGCCGAGCGCATGACCGAGTTCATGCATAAACGTGCCTGACTGATCGCGAACGGTGCCGACCTTATTGGCCCACGAGCCCAACGTCACGAGGACGTCTTTCGTGCTATCTGAACAACAAAGTCCCGACGAACTATTACCCGCCTGCTGGTCGTGCGCCCAAAGGCTGTAGTGAAAGTACGGCCGTCGTGCCGGGTCGAAGTTGGCGTTGCGGATGGCTTCGCCACGATCAGTCCAGGCTTGCGGAACTGGTGTCGGCGTTGCGCCGGGCAGAGCCGTGAGCGTCGCTTCTTCCGGGACCGCGTCATCTACGTCGTAAATGAGGTTAATGCCCTTACCGCCATTTTTCGGAAAACCGGCATAAGGACATGGACCAGGCGCTGTCACCGGCGCGGCATTGAAAGCGGCGACCACTTCATCGAGCGCGGCTTGCTTCGGTTTGTGACTGTGGGTCGCGTCCTCCATGTAATCTATTTCGACGGCGATCGTCGGGCGGCAAGGGTCGGCGCCGAGCGTGGCCATATCAGCCGCCAGCGCGCCGCTCGCGTCATAGACGCCAAAGCGTTCGACGCCGTCCGGAATTCCATCTCCATCAAAGTCGCGATTGCCCAACGTGATGTCGAAGAAGATTCTGGCCGAGTCGAGTCCGGTGCCTTCAGCAACCGTAGAGTTCGGTGCAATGCCGCTGCCACTCCATTGGCCGGTATGCAGGTCGAGCGTCAGCCCGAGCGCCCGCCCGCCGTCCGGAGCAATGTCGATCACGTCGTCGCTGCTGGTGCTGTCGTGATCGTCTAACTCAATAAAGATTGGAATCGTGCCGAGGTCGCTATCCACCGTACGCGTGAAGGTCGCGTTGGGGCTGACGTCGGCCATGTTGTCGCCGAAGCGATTCGAAACGTCGATGCCCAGGTTGTTGATGCCAACGCGGGCGTAGAAATCATTCGGGCACGGCTCGCTGAAGCCTTCGTCACACTGCTTCTCAACGACGCGCAAGATGGTCACGTAAACCTGCACGGGATTGCCGGCGTGCGCGCGTGGCAGACGGCCTAAGAGAAGTGTGCATAGCAAACCCGCTATCACAACGAGCGACATCAGGCGCAAATTTGGTTTCATGGTTGTGCTTCCTTGTTAGGTCCTCACTTAATAACGCGCAGGATTTGTGGTGCCGGGGCCAAAGGGGGACACTATCAGGCGAATTGATATGAAGGTTGACCACGCGGGCGGTGGTGAATATCTTTTGTCGCAAGTATTTACCCGGCGAAACCGGCTCAACGATGGCTGCTCAATTAGAAACTGTGACGGCAATGCTGGCGGAGTGGAGCGAGAGCGGTAACCGCGAAGCGCTCGATCGGCTAATGCCAATCGTCTATGACGAGTTGCGCCGCCAGGCCGCGCGTTACCTGAAACACGAGCGGCAGGGCCATACGCTGCAAACCACAGCGTTGGTACACGAAGCTTATGTTCGATTAATCGATCAGGCGGGAGTCCGCTGGCAAAATCGCGCGCACTTCTTTGGGATTGCGGCTGAGATGATGCGGCGCATCCTGGTCGATCATGCGCGCAGGCGTCGTGCGGCAAAGCGAGGCGGCGACTCATTGAAGGTGACGCTGGATGAGGCAATTAACGCTTCGGCAGAGCCCAATCTCGATCTGATTGCCGTTGATGGAGCCCTCACCAAGCTTGCGTCGCTGGATCAACAACAAGCTCGAGTCGTTGAGCTGCGTTTCTTTGGCGGACTGAGCGTTGACGAGACTGCTGAGGTGCTAGGCATCTCAGAACGAACCGTGAAACGCGATTGGAGTGTGGCCAAGGCCTGGATTCGCCGCGAATTGCGCGTTAGTTAATTGAAGAGAACTCTAAGCAGCACACATCGGGGAATCTTCCAAGAAATATGCCTGCATCCTGGCAACAAGTGACTGAATTGTTTGAGCAAGCGCTCGAACAATCACCGGATACGCGCGCGGCGTTTCTGAAATCAGCGTGCGCGGGCGATGCCGATCTGCTGCGCGAAGTCGGGTCGTTGCTGGCCGAACATGAAGCGGAAGATGGATTCCTAGAATCGCCCGCGATCGCCGCCGTCGCGGATGAAATCGCCGACCATAACGGCGACCCCAGCGCCGGCCAACAGCTTGGTCAATATCGAATCGAAGGCTTGCTGGGCGCCGGCGGCATGGGAAAAGTTTATGTCGCGCGTGACCGGTTAGGCCGGCGCATCGCGCTGAAACTTCTCACCGAAAGATTTCCCGGAGACAAAGCCGGCATCGCTCGCTTTCAACAAGAGGCGCGCACGCTCCTCGCTCTGAATCATCCGCACATCGTCACGATTCACGACATCGATGAAAGCGAAGGCGTCTATTACATCGCCAGCGAATTGATCGAAGGGGACACTTTGCGGAAGCGCCTCGATGAAGGTGATTTGAATCTTGAAAGTGTTTTGGAGATCGCGATTCAAGTGGCAACGGCATTGGCGGCGGCGCACGAAAAGGGCATCGTTCATCGCGACATCAAGCCCGAGAACATCATGATCCGGCGAGATGGTTTCGTGAAGGTGTTGGACTTTGGCGTCGCTAAGCTCACGGATGTCGATTCCACCGCGGAACCTGAGTTGTCAACCGTCAAACTCACAGACACGGCCGCGGGAACGGTTGTGGGTACTGCCCCTTACATGTCTCCCGAGCAAGCGCGCGGGTTGCCGGTCGACGCGCGCACCGACATTTGGAGTTTGGGCGTCGTGATTTATGAAGCGCTCGCTGGTCGCAAGCCTTACTCTGGTGACACCGCGGCAGAGATGATCAATTCAGTCGTTGGGAAATCGGCAGCACCGCTGACACGCTTTGCGCCAGACGTGCCGACAGCCCTTGAGCGCATCGTGGCGCGGACTATGACTAAGGAGAGAGAGGCCCGCTATCAAACCGCCAACGAGCTATTAACCGATCTCAAGAAGCTCAGAACCAACATCGAGCTTGCAAAAGCAAGTGGCGAAATCAACGGCGCCGATCATAAATCTCAGCGCGCGCTTACGGGTGCCAACCAGGTAGTCGGAACTCGCGGGACGACTACATTCGTTTCCAGCAGTGAGTTTGTCGTCGCGCAAATCAAGCGGCACCGCGTGGCGTTGGCACTTGGTATTCTTACCTTGCTCACCGGAGTTGTGGGTCTCTCGATTTATTTCAAGAGTCGCGGCGCTCGTGTTGCCGGCCCAGTCGTACCGTTCGCCGACATGAACATTTCGCGACTCACGACGTTTGGCAGAGTGACACATGCGGCCATTTCGCCCAATGGAAAATATGTGGCGCATATGACCGCCGACGCTGGCGGTGACAGCCTCTGGGTCAAACCGGTAAACGCGCCAACCGGCTCACGAATCGCCGGGCCTTCTCCTGCTGAATTTGTCTGGGTAACTTTTGGGCCAGATGGCAACTGGATTTATTACGTCACTCTTGATCGAGACAAAGGCGATACGGGACTCTATCGCGTGTCTTTGCAGGGCGGCGAGTCCACCATGGTGGCCTATGATGTCTACCCACTTGATTTCTCACCCGATGGCAGTCTGATGACGTTTGTGAGGGGCGACAAGAGCCTGAGTCGCCTCCTGATTGCCAACACCGACGGCACTAACGAGCGGGCGCTGGCGGTGCTGCGGCAGCCGGAGTTCTTTCGTATGGATTGGAACGCTCCCGCGTGGTCACCTGATGGAAGAACCATCGCCTGCCAGGCAAGACTTACCGACGAGCGGGGCCGATACGAGACTGTGATCGGAATTAATGTGGCCGATGGTTCGTACAAGCCGCTGACCTCCAAACGATGGAGTAATGTTGGGCAACCTGTTTGGCTCGCAGACCAGAACGGCCTGCTGGTGACGGCGAGCGAAAGCGCGACCGGCCCTGAGCAAATCTGGTTTATCTCATCGAGCAGTCGCGAGGCGACTCGTGTCACCCACGATCTGAACGACTACCGCGATCTCAGCCTCACCGCTGACTCGAGCAAACTGGCAGCTGTGCTGGAAAATTCCGTCTCCACCATCTGGGTCGCGCCTGAGGGAGATGCGACACGCGCCAAGCAAATCGCCTCCGAAGTCGGATCAGAAAAAGACCTGGCATGGACACCTGATGGGCGGATCGTCTATCGCTCGCGCGCAGGCGGGACAGCCGAGATTTGGGTAATGAACGCAGACGGTTCGAACCCGAAACAACTTTCCACGGACGCGCGCGTGACCCAGGGACTCTCAGTTTCTCCTGACGGTCGGTACATCTTCTTCGCTTCTGAGCGCAACGGGAATTCCAACATCTGGCGCATGGACGCGGACGGCTCAAACCCCAAACAACTAACCAGCGGTGACGACGATTATTACCCCACTTGCGCGCCTGATGGATCGTGGCTGGCATTTCAACGCGAGATAATGGAGCCGAGACTGTGGCGAGTCCCGGTTGACGGAGGCGAAGCGACACAGTTGACCAAGACTCGGGCGGTATGGCCCCAGGTCTCGCCCGACGGCCAAATGATTGCTTACTACTATCTCGATCCCCAGGTGGAAAAATCGCGTTGGAGAATCGGGATTGTCCCATCAAGTGGCGGCCCACCTCTATTAAAGTTCGACTTTCCCATCACCGCGGCGAGAGAGACGCGATTTGTTCGCTGGTTACCTGACCAACGAGCGATTGCGTTCACAAACAACACCGGTGGTGTGTCGGACATCTGGGTTCAGCCCCTTGATGGAACAGCGCCAAAACAACTTACGAATTTCAAAGCAGAACAAATTCTCGTTTTCGACTGGTCACCCCGAGGACGTTCACTCGCGTTTGTCCGCAATGCTGAAACCAGCGACGTAGTGCTGCTCGACAAGCAAATAAGGTGACGCTGTATCTCTGTCTCGCCAGTTTCGCCCGAGACGTCATCCGCGCCGAACGAGGTTTTAGCGATAGTTGCCTCCCCTCAATACTGACTGCATACTGCTCAGGATTTGACTAACATCCGCGCCGCGAATTATTCACGGCAATCTGATCTGATGGCGGACTCTCAACAATTCTGGCAGCGAGTCACCGAGTTGTTCGACCAGGCTTTGGAGCAACCGACCGAAGCCCGCGCGAATTTCCTGAACTCTGCTTGCGCTGGCGATGCTGATTTCCTTCGCGAGGTCGAATCACTTCTGGCCCAACACGATGCGGAAACCGGTTTCCTTGAGTCTCCGGCGGTTGCTGCCATCGCGGATCAAATAGCCGAGCAACCACATCCGTTGCGTACTGGCCAACAGCTTGGGCAATATCGCATCGACACGCTGCTAGGTCGCGGCGGAATGGGAGAAGTTTACGTCGCCCAGGACAAATTAGGCCGCAATGTCGCTTTGAAACTGTTAACCGGGCGTTTTGCGGGAGACAAATCAGGCGTCGCCCGGTTCCAGCAAGAGGCGCGCACGCTCCTCGCTTTGAATCACCCACACATCGTCACGATTCACGACATCGATCAGACTGAAGGCGTCTATTACATTGCCAGTGAGTTAGTGGAAGGCGAAACATTGCGTCAGCGACTCGATCAAGCTGACGTGCCCCTTCAGGACGTACTGGAGATCGCCATTCAAGTGGCCACCGCGCTGGCGGCCGCACACGAAAAGGGCATCGTGCATCGGGACATCAAGCCGGAGAACATCATGATCCGGCGAGATGGCTTTGTGAAAGTGCTCGACTTTGGCATTGCTAAGCTCACCGAAAAACCTTCCACCGGCGAATCAGAGGCGTCGACCCTGAAACAAGTGCAAACCGCTGAAGGTACGGTGATCGGTACTGCTCCTTACATGTCACCCGAGCAGGCGCGCGGCTTGCCGGTTGATGCGCGCACGGACATTTGGAGTCTGGGCGTGGTGATCTATGAAGCCGTCGCGGGACGGAAACCTTTTTCCGGCGACACGATCCCTGATGTCATCAATTCAGTGATCGAGAAAACGCCGGCCCCGCTGACTCGATATGCGGTTGACATGCCGGAAGCGCTCGACTGGATTGTCACCCGCGCGCTGCGCAAAGAGAAGGACGCCCGATATCAGACCGCGAACGAGCTACTCACTGATCTGAAAGAACTGAGAACCAGGATCGAGTTGGCCAAAGCAACGGCCGGCGAAGCTACGCCCGCATCGACTCTTTCACGAACTGGAGTCGGCACTTCCGTCGCATCAGCGCCACGTTCGACATCCAGCGCCGAGTACCTGGTTAATGAGATCAAGCGCCATAGACGAGGCGTACTCTTACTTGCGTTCGCTTTGATCGTAGTCGGCTCTGCCGCAGCGTTTGCTTACTTCAAATACTTCGCCAATAAACCACAGCAGATTTCATCGATAGCGATTCTGCCGTTCGTCAATGAGACAAGGAACGCTGATGTCGAGTACCTGTCGGACGGAATGACAGAGTCGCTTATCAACAACCTCTCGCAACTCTCGGATTTGTCAGTCAAGGCGCGCAGCTCCGTCTTCCGCTACAAAGGTAAAGAGATCGAGCCGCAAAAAGCCGCCTCAGAATTATCCGTGCAGGCGATCTTGAGCGGCCGCGTGGTGCAACGCGGCGACGACTTGACGCTCTACTTGTCGTTGGTCGATGGGCGCAACGGAAATCAACTGTGGGGCCAGCAGTATGATCGAAAACTAACGGACCTGGTGGCGCTGCAAAGCGAGATTGCGCGTGACGTTTCCCGGGAACTGCGAGCGCGGTTATCGGGGGCTGAGGCGCAGAAAGTGGCGCGGAACTACACCGAGAATACCGAGGCCTATCAGCTTTATCTCAAGGGGCGTTACCACGTCTTCAAATTGACGCCGCAGGAAATTCAAACCGCCATCTCGTATTTCCAACAGGCGATTGACATCGATCCCAACTACGCGCTCGCCTATGTCGGACTCGCGTCGGCATATCGTGGCCTTTCACTCTCCACGGATCGACGTTCAACCGAAGTCTTCCCGCAAGCGAAAGCGGCGGCGCAAAAGGCAATCGAGATAGATGACACGCTGGCGGAAGGTCATGCCGTTTTGGGCTTCACCATATTCTGGTACGACTGGGACTGGAACGCCGCCGAAGCTCAATACAAACGGGCGCTGCAACTCAACCCCAATAGCGCGGACAGTCATTGGGCTTACGCGCACCTACTTTCAAACACCGGACGGCATGCGGAAGCACTCGCCGAAATAAAACGGGCGAGAGAACTCGACCCGCTGAATATGATCATCAACACCAGCGAAGGCCTGTATCTGCTTCACGCCGGACGGACCGATGAGGCGTTAGCCACGCTGCAGAAGACTTTTGAGCTGGATCCGAATTTTTGGCTCGCTCATGTGTTTCTCTCCAGCGCTTATATTGAGAAAGGAATGTACTCGGAAGCCATCGCCGAAGCACGCAAGGCAAAAGAACATTCTGGCAGCACCCAACCCACCGCGTTCCTTGGTTACGCTTTGGCGAAGTCCGGCAAACAAGCCGAAGCCCGGGCCCTGCTTGAAGAATTGTTAAAATTATCAAAGGAGCGTTACGTCCCGCCTTACCACATCGCACTTCTCTACCACGGCTTGGGCGAACGCGACCAAACGCTCGCCTGGCTGGAGCGTGGGTTTGAGGAGCGAGACCCGAAGTTGGTTTTTCTGAAAGTCGAACCGAAATGGAATAATCTAAGCGTCGACCCGAAATTCCAGGATTTGATGCGGCGCGTCGGCTTCAACCGGTAAGTCGTGGGCAATCGTAAAACCAGAACGGATTTGACGCGAGATGTGACGAATGAGCAGATGACGACACCGCAGCAATCCTGGCAGCGAGTTACTGAATTGTTCGAGCAGGCTTTGGAGCACGCACCCGAAGCCCGCGCGAAGTTTCTCGATTCTGCCTGCGCCGGCGACGGTGAGTTGCTCCGCGAGGTCAATTCATTGCTTGCCGAACACGATGCGCAAGCGAGCTTCCTCGAAAAGCCGGCGGTGGCTTCGCTCGAAGATGCCACCGAACTTCTCTCGCCGGTTTCACCGCGCAAGCTGCCGGAACAGATTGGGCCTTACAGAGTAATCAAGGCGCTCGGCATGGGTGGCATGGGCGAAGTTTACCTGACCCATGACGAGCGTTTGAATCGTCCGGTCGCCGTGAAGCTATTGCTGGGTTACGATTCGGCCGCGTCAGATCGCGTGAAGCGATTTCGGCGCGAGGCGCTTGCGGCCTCAGCCCTCAATCATCCGAACATTCTCACGATTTACGAAATCGGCGAAGACGGCGGGCATCCCTTCATCGCGACGGAGTTTGTCGATGGCCAGACGCTTCAGGATTTGATCAAGAAAGGTACGATTGCTGCTGACCGCGCGATAGAGATCGCGATTCAGATCGGCAGCGCGCTCTCAGCAGCGCATGCGGCCGGCATCATTCATCGCGACATCAAGCCGGCGAATATCATGGTGCGCGCCGACGGTTTGCTGAAAGTGCTCGACTTTGGCGTCGCGAAATACAGCGATGATGGCGGACCGTCAAACCAATCGCAGACCGAAACTGAAGCGGGCACCGTGATCGGCACCGCGGCTTACATGTCGCCCGAACAAGCCCGCGGCCTGCCGCTTGATTCGCGCACGGATCTCTGGAGTGCCGGCGCGATCCTCTACGAACTCGTCACGGGCGTGCGTCCGTTTCAGGGCGAGACAGCTTTGGACACCATGGCTGCGGTGATCGAAAAACCTGCGGCGCCTTTTTCGGTTTACAGAATCGATGTTCCCGCTGAGTTGGAACGAATCGTCTTTAAGGCTCTCGAAAAAGATCGCGATCGACGGTACCAAAGCGCGAGTGAAATGGTCGCGGATTTGAAGAAGCTGGCGAAGAACCTCGAAGCCGGCAGCGTCATCGCTGCAACTTCGAAAGCAGCGTCGCCGCCTGAGCGAGACGTCATCTCAATCGCCGTCCTCCCTTTCATCAACATGAGCGCCGATCCCGAGAATGAATATTTTTGCGATGGCCTGTCGGAAGAGTTGCTCAACGCGCTCACCCGAGTCGAGAACCTGAAAGTCGCGGCGCGAACTTCAGCATTTTCTTTCAAAGGCAAGAGTGCAACCGCGAGCGGCATTGGGCGCGCGCTGAACGTTAATTCAATCCTGGAAGGCAGCGTGCGCAAGTCGGGAAACAAGCTGCGGATCACCGTGCAGCTTATCAATGCGTCGGACGGCTTCCACCTCTGGTCGGAGCGCTACGACCGCGAGTTGCAGGACATCTTCGACGTGCAGGACGAAATCGCGCTCTCCGTTGTCGATGCATTAAAAGTTACGCTGCTCAAGAGCGAAAAGGACGCGGTGCTGAAGCGTTACACCGAAAATGTCGAGGCGTACCAACTCTATCTCAAAGGCCGTTACTACTGGTGGAAATCGACACCGGAAGACTTTCACAAGAGCCGCGAATTCTTTCAGCGGGCGGTCGAAGCCGATCCGAACTACGCCCTGGGATATTGCGGACTGAGCAGCTATTTCGGCTTCGGTTCAGCCTTTGGATTTGTGCCGCCGGAGATTGGCTGGCCCAAAGCGATTGAAGCGAACCAGCGGGCGATGGAACTCGACGATACGCTGGCCGAAGTCCATAACGATCTCGCGGGCATCTCGATGGTTTACTATCGCGATGCTGAGGCAACTGAGCGCGAAGCACGACGCGCCGTCGAGCTCAATCCCAAATTTCAGGAGATACACTATCTCTATTCGAATTATCTGCTGACCAAAGGACAATTTGATGCCGCCATTGGCGAGGCACAAAAAGCGGTCGAGCTCGATCCGCTTTCGGTCCGTGTCAGTAATAACCTCGCCTTCTGTTACTACCTCGCGCGGCGTTACGACGAAGCTGTCGCGCAATTCGAGCAGGCGCTGGAGCTGGATGAGCACAATCCCATGGTTCATGAAGGCCTCGCTGACGCGCTGGAGCAGAAAGGACATTTTGCCGAGGCGATTAAGCATTGCCGCAAAGCGTTGGAACTGACGTGCGAAGCTGACGCGGCGTCGCTGCTGCAAAAGTTATTTGAGGAGCGAGATTTCGCGACGGCGGTGCGCGGCCTGGCAGAGAAGCGCCTTGAACAACTCAACGCAGTATCAGCCGCAGGTAAATACATTCCGGCAATCAAGTTCGTTCGCCCCTCTGTTCGACTGGGTGATGTCGAGCAAGCGTTCGCGTGGCTCAAGAAGGCTTGCGCGGAGCGCAATGTCTTTGCGCTGCTCATTCAAGCTGATCCTTTTTACGATCCACTGCGAGTTGACCCGCGTTTTGATGCGCTCTTGCGACAGTTCAACCTCAGCACGGGCGGCCAACGCGTCATCAATTCCGCAGCTTCAAAGGAAAGCGCGAAGTCCGCATCTACTACCGCAGAGAATCAATCCGAACCGACGATTCATGATCGGCCAAAGGTGACGGCTGAGCATTCGAGGCGTCGCTATTTGATCGTCGCCGGTTTGGTCGCGCTGTTAGCTCTGGCCATGGGTTTTGCTATCTGGGCCTACCGCGCTCGGCAACCGCAAATCTCAACCATCGCGGTTATGCCATTCAAGAACGAGAGCGGCAACACCGACGTCGAGTACCTTTCAGATGGGATGACTGACTCGTTGATTACGAGTCTCTCGCAATTACCACAGCTCTCAGTCAAAGCTCGCAGTTCGGTCTTCCGCTACAAAGGCAAAGAACTACCGTCGCAACAACTCGGCAACGAGCTTAACGTGCAGGCGATTTTGGCTGGGAGCTTGAAACAACGTGGGAACGATCTCAACTTTCACGTCGAGCTTGTTGACGCGAAAACCGAGACGGCCTTGTGGAGTAACGACTATGATCGATCGCTGACCAATCTCGCGACACTGCAAAGCGAGATCGCGCGCGATGTCTCGCGCCAGTTGCGCGTGCGACTATCAGGGGCAGACGAGCAGCGAGTTACGCGAAACTATACGCAGAACACTGAAGCATATCAGCTCTATCTCAATGGCCGTTATCACTATTTCCGCCTGACGCGGCCGGAGATTGACAAGTCAATTGCCCTTTATCAACAGGCGATCGCACTCGACCGATCTTACACGCTTGCCTACACCGGACTCGCCGCTTCATATCGCTCCCTCGCACTCACCAGTGACGTTCCCGCAATCGAGGTCCTGCCGAAGGCGAAGACAGCCGCATCACAGGCGATTGAAATTGACGAGGCGCTGTCCGACGCTCACGCGGAACTTGGAGTGATCGGCTATTGGTTCGATTGGGATTGGAAAGAATCCGAGAGACAGTTCTTGCGAGCGCTCGAGCTTGATCCCAATAACGCGACTGCTCACATGGGCTACGCGCAACTGCTCTCAAGCATGGGTCGGCACGAGAAGGCGCTAGTTGAAGCGAAGCGCGGCCAGGAACTTGAGCCGCTGAACTTGAGAAATAACGCAGTCGAGGGACAGTGCCTGTTCTTTGCCGGAAAGTATGACGAAGCGATCGACCGCTTGCGGAAAACAATCGAAATGGAACCAAGGTTTTGGCTGCCTCATATGTTTCTGTCCAGAGTGCTTATCGAGAAGAAGATGTATGCGGAAGCAATCTCCGAAGCCACGAAAGCCAGCGACAATTCGAACAACAACTCTGAAGCTGTCGCGCATGCGATTTATGCGCTGGCAAAGTCGGGTAAGCAAGCGGAAGCGAAAGCGATGCTGGAGGATTTGAAGCGGCGCGAGCATTATGTGACGCCTTACGCCATCGCGTTGGGCTACAACGGAGTCGGCCAAGTCGATGAAGCAATCGAATGGCTGGGAAAAGCGTTCGAGCAGCGGGATGTAAAGGTGGCTCTCCTGACCGTCGATCCCAAGTGGAACAATTTGCGCCCGGACCCTCGCTTTCAGGATTTGATGCGGCGGATCGGCTCTTACTAAATGCCCGCTGGCATATTTCATTAAAGTTTTACTTCACTCTGAGAGCCGCTTTGAGAGAGCTTACGTGCTACGTTAGAATGCGTAGCCAGATTAATTTTCACGCCTGATTCAACCGTTATCGTGTTAGCACTACTCGCCGCCGCCATAGATCCCGTCCAGTGTCTGGAAAAGGGTTGGTTCTGTCCGACGCCCATAACCGGCGATCTGTGTATTGATTCGCCCGGCTTCTGCGATCCGATTTACAAGACTAATCTCAATATTAGTGCGCTTTACCATATCGATGCGTTCGATTGGACGGTGCTGATTATTTACTTCGGGATTCTATTCGTGCTGGCGATCTACGGCGTCTATCGCGTGAAGCAGGTGATTGAGTTCTGGCGCTACTCAAAGTTTCCTCCGAAAGCCAAAGGCGAGTTCGCTGAAGATCAATTGCCGCACATCACCGTGCAGCTACCGCTCTTCAATGAAATGTACGTAGTTGAACGATTGGTGAAGGCCGTCACTGAGATCGATTACCCACGCGATCGCCTGGAGATTCAGGTGCTCGATGATTCAACCGACGAGACGGTGAAGATCGCGGAGGCGACCGTAGCCAAGTATGCCACGCAAGGCTTCGACATCAGTTACATTCATCGCGACGATCGCACGGGCTTCAAAGCGGGAGCGCTTGAGAATGGAATGAAGACCGCGAGGGGTAAGCTGATCGCGATCTTCGATGCGGACTTTGTGCCGAAGCCGGACTTCCTGCGCAAACTCGTTCATCACTTCACCGATCCGACGGTCGGCTGTGCGCAGATGCGTTGGGCACACATCAACGGCTCGTACAATCTGTTGACGCGCTTACAGACGATCATGCTCGACGGTCATTTCGTGATCGAGCAAACCACCCGCAATCGCACTGGAAACTTTTTCAACTTCAACGGCACGGCGGGAATTTGGCGGCGCGAAGCGATCGAACTAAGCGGCGGGTGGCAGCACGACACGCTGACTGAAGACACGGACCTGAGTTTCCGCGCGCAGTTGATGGGCTGGCGATTTGTCTACCTGCTCGATGAAGAAGCGCCCGCGGAAATTCCCGTCGAAGTCAACGCTTTCAAAGCGCAACAGCGTCGTTGGGCCAAGGGCGTGCTGCAAGTCTGGTTCAAGCTTTACCGGCGCATCTGGTACGCGGACTTGCCATTGCGCGTGAAGCTGGAAATGTTCTTCCGGCTCACCGGTAACATCAGTTATCCGCTGATGATTGTCGCGAGCTTCATGCAGTTTCCGTTGCTCCTGGTTCGTTACAACCAGGGCTTGTATCAACTGATGTTGCTCGACGTGCCGCTGCTTTTCTTCTCGACTGTTTCGGTGGTGATGTTCTACGGTTCAGCCGTCTGGTATCTCGATCAGAAACGAGGTTCGCGACTCTTACATCTGCCGCTGGTCATGAGTCTCGGTATCGGTTTGGCGTTTTCGAATGCGCGCGCGGTGTTTGAAGCGCTGTTTGGGGTGAAATCAGAATTTGTGCGCACGCCGAAATACCGCGTTGAGAACACAGCGGACGAATCGTGGAAGCGAAAGAAGTACAAACGCAAACATGGCTGGCTGCCGCTGCTTGAATTGAGCTTCGCGGCTTACTTCGTGCTGGCGATCGGATACGCGATCCGCATGCACATGTGGGGGCCGATCTTCTTCCTGCTGCTTTTCTTTTTCGGCTATGGCTACATGGGAACTTTAAGTCTGCTGCAGACCGCCGGTGGCAAACGACTCAGCGCGTTCTGGCGCCGCGGCGGCGCCGTGGCCCAGTCCTGATAGTGTGTCACTACCCGAAGCGATAGCGACGGGATCAACCAAACACGTCAAGAAATCGAAAAGGCTTTCGGTTCAACTTATCGTAACCAGCCGCGCTCCTCGCGCGTCTTAACCAACGAAACTCGCAACTAAGTCGCGCTCTCGCGAACAACAGCGAACACAATTTACGGAGGATTTCTAATGAAAAGACTAGTTCTGATTGCCGGATTGATGGCTGCTTTTTTGCTGGTAGTCGTCGCGGCAAGTGCTCAAAAGACGAGCTTTGCGGGTGCCTGGGGTTTGGACAAAGGCAAAAGCCAGGGCTTGTCCCAACGCATGCAGGGCGCTGATAAAGTGACCTGGAATATCACTCAAGACGACAAGACGATCTCGATCGATCAAAAAGTCGAAGGCGGCCAACCGCCGGCAGGTGGCGGCGGCGGTGGTATGGGCGGTGGCGGTGGTATGGGCGGTGGCGGTGGTCGCGGCCCGGCGGCGCCGGCTGCATACAATCTCGATGGAAGTGAATCGACGATGGAGATGGGACCAGCGAAGTCCACGTTGAAAGCGACCTGGTCAGGCGCGACCCTTGAACTATCACGCAAGACTTCGTTCACAGCTCCGGATGGCACCGAACGAACCAGCAGCGAGACGCGCAAGCTTTCGCTTTCGGGCGACGGCAAGACTCTGACCGCAGTGGTTCACAGCGAAGGCGGCCGCGGCGGTCCGATGGATTCGACGCTGGTCTTCAACAAGCAGTAATTACATTTAGTAGAAGCACTGCTTCGAGAAAAGAGGCTGCGAGCGGCACGCTTGCAGCCTCTTTCTTTTCGAACAACCCGAAATAAACTCTAGCGCGCAACTCTCATCCTAGTTACAATTCCTGCCCGTGCCCGCGCGATTCAAATGGAGTCTCATTTCTGATGAGCGACTACTCGACACGCGTATTTGCGATTTGCCGATTCGCCTCAAGGGTTCCTTCATCGAGCCGCACATCAAACGCCTCTACAGCGAGCTGAACGATCGCGGCATTCGCTTCAAGCCACACGTGTGGTTGTCCGCCGAGTGGTTCACACCGGATGGCGTGCCTGGTTTTGCCATTCCTTTCTATTTGGCGCATTCGCGTTTGATGAAGCTCGAGCGCAAGTTCATGCGCGAGGTTGAAGGCGGCACCGACGTCGAGTGCATGCGCATCCTGCGCCACGAAGCCGGCCACGCAATCGACAACGCTTTTCGGCTGCATTTCAAACGTAAGTGGATCCGCATGTTTGGATCGTTCACGCAGAAGTATCCGCCTTCATACAAACCAAAACCGAACAGCCGCCGATACGTGCTGAACCTCGACGCCTGGTACGCGCAAGCGCATCCGGCGGAAGACTTTGCCGAGACGTTCGCCGTTTGGCTTCAACCGCGCTCGAATTGGCGGAGGCGTTATCGCGGTTGGCCGGCGCTGCGCAAGTTGGAATACGTCGATGAAGTTCTGAATGAAATAGCCGGCACCCGTCCGCGAAATCGCGTACGCCGCAAAATCGAAACTCTTTCCGAAATTCGCATCACGCTGCGCGAGCACTACGACCGCAAGCGCGAGAAGTATGCGTTCGAGTGGCCGGCTTATCTGGACAACGACCTGCGCAGAATCTTTTCAGGCGAAGCACGGCATCGAAACCGCGAAACTGCGGTCAGTTTTCTGCGACGGGTCGCACCGGAAATTCAGCAACTAGTTTCCGAAGGCACCGGTGTGCATGGCTATGCGATCGATCACGTGATGGAACTGATGATCGAACGCGCGGCACAACTGAAACTGCGCGCGGTTGGTCGGGAAGAGCAACTCAAACGTCACCTGATGGTCATGCTGACGGTGCAGACGATGAACGTCGTCCATTCGGGTTACTACAGGATCGCCCTATGAGCAGCGAACCAAATCAGAAGCCCGAGCGAAAGGGCGCGCGAAAATCGCGCAAAGGCGCCGGCAAAAACGGCGAGCCTTTTAAGAAGCTGCGCGTGATCGTCCTTTGCCACGAAGACCTGGTGCCGCCGGATAGCATCGACGACCTGACGCCGAAAGAGATCGCGCCGTTCAAAACAGAGTGGGATGTAATCTCGACGTTGAAAAAAATCGGTCACGAAGTTCATCCGGTCGGCGTTTACAACAACCTCGGCATCATTGGTAACGCGCTGCTCGAACACAAACCGCACATCGCTTTCAATCTGCTCGAAGAGTTTCACGGCTACCCACTTTACGATCAGCACGTCGTCAGCTATCTCGAATTGATGAAGCAGCCGTACACGGGTTGCAATCCGCGAGGCCTGACCATTTGCCGCGATAAGGCGCTCTCGAAAATGGTGCTCGCTTATCACCGCATCCATGTACCGGCGTTCGCCGTCTTTCACATGAATCGCGTAGTCAAGCGTTCGAAGCGGTTGCAGTTCCCGCTGCTCGTCAAATCGATCAGCGAAGAAGGATCAGTGGGAATCGCGCGCGCATCGATCGTGAACGACGATGCAAAGCTCGCGGAGCGCGTCGATTTCATTCATCGCCAAACCAAGACCCACGCGATCGCTGAGCAGTACATCGCCGGCCGCGAGATTTACGTGAGCGTCATAGGCAATCAGCGTCTGCAATGCTACACGCCGTGGGAATTGGTGATTGAGAAGCTGCCCGAAGGCGCGCCGAACATCGCGACTTCGAAACTGAAATGGGACCCCGCGTATCAGGAAAAAGTTGGCGTAGTCACGAAAGCAGCCGAACTTGAGAAGAAGACACGCGAAAGGCTCGAGCGCCTTTCGAAGAAGATCTATCGCACGCTTTTCTTAAGTGGTTACGCGCGGCTTGATTACCGGATGACGGATGACGGCCAGCTTTATTTGCTTGAAGCCAATCCCAATCCTCAGATCGCCAACCAGGAAGACTTTGCGGATTCGGCGAAGCATTGCGGCGTCGATTACGAAGCGCTCCTGCAGAAGATCATTGGCATCGGTTTGCGTTATCGCACCGGCGCGCCACCTGCCATCACCGAATAGAGAACAAAAAAGGCGCCGCGGATGCCGCAACGCCTTTCGTTATGTTACGTGAATCCGTTAGCTAAACCGGATTCATTGTCCCGCTTGCTACCACTCGCGGTTCTGTTACAAACAAGACGACTTTACTACTGCGTGCCGCCCGATGATGCGCTGGCGCCAACCACGACGTCCTGGTTCGATCCACCGAACGTGACTCCGATCAGTTGCGAACTGCCGCCCTCCTCGCGAGTACGCAAAGCAGTGTTCTTGGCTTTGTCGGCTCGCGTTTCTACGTGCGCCGGCGTTTTTGCCTTGACCTTGCCGTTCTTGATAATGCTCAACTCGCCGCTGGTTTCGTCGTACTTAAGTTCATATTCACCAGCTTTGACCAGAGTGCCGTTCACCGTGATATCTTCCGTAAACGTCACCGTCTTCTTTTCGCCTTTGCCCTTATCGCCGGCGAATGCGCTGATCGAAGCGAGCGCGCCGATAATCAGCGCCAAGAAAAGTGTATTCATGAAACGTTTCATTGTATTAGCCTCCTAGGTTCAATTGAATCTGCCCGCCGCTTTCAGCGATGGCATTCATTTAGTCGTTCGTACCTAGTTAGTGCTTACAACTGGCGAAACGTTGCGTTGCAAAACTGTCACGTTGTTAAGTTGTGTGAATTTTCGAGTAGGAAGTTGTGAAGAGATGCAAATGCTTGGATCGTCCACTTACCATTTGGCGATATTTTCAGGATTCAGCCAGTGACGCGTCATGTCGCACCACAGCGCCAGCCCTCGCCACGAATTGAAGCGAGCGTAGAATCGCAGGATTTTTTTGTCGCTGGCGGCGCGTCCGTGGTTACGAAGCTGTGCGAATTGAGCGCGCGTCCACGAGTCGAGCGCCAGACCATCGTAGCGGCCTACGAGCTTCAGTAGATTCTCCGCGGCGTAGTTGCCAACACCCTTGACGCGCTTCATTTCTTTCATGAATGAATCGTGCGGCAAATCAAGTTTCAACCAACCCTCGACATCAAGTTCACCCGAAGCGACGCGCTGCGCCAGTTCGCTGAAATACGGCGCGCGATAACCGGCGCGAACTTTGTCGCGATAGAAGGCCGCGGTCTGTTTGGCCATTGTTTCCGCAGTCGGAAAAGATTTCCGGCCATCGTCAGATTCTTCCCCCAATTCATTTACCAAAGCTGTGACCATTTTCTCAGTCAGCGCCCAAGAGCAATTTGTCGTGCAAATCATTTTCACCAGATCTTCGAAGACGGTCGGCGAGCGCAGCAATCGTCCCGCGCCTTGGTCGGTGATCCACGCGAAATCAGAATCGGCCGCCATCGCGGCATAGAACTGCGTCAGGTCATCATCCAGCCGGAACATGTGGCGCACGTCGCGAACGATGCTTTCCGCGGCGCGTTTTCCGACAGTGCGAGAAGTATTGATGGTTAGTCCGGTTCTGGTCGCAGTGATCTCGATGGTGATGGGCTTCGTCTGTCCGCGATCGAGTACGCGTACGAGTTTCCACTTCTCTTTGTCCAACTCGAAGGGAAGCAGCGCGCACCAACCATGGCTCAAAACCGTGCGATGAAAATTGAAGTTTGGCGGCGTCTTGATCGTGATCTTCATCTTGAAGGTCATCGAAGTTAACAGATGCGCCAAGCCGGTGTCGATTGGGCGCTGACTTGCCCGAATCGATGGGGGCGTATTACTCTGCGGGCAACCCCCTTAACATAATTAGCTAATTGCGTTCGACGCGGCCAAAGCCTTACGAGGCTGCGCCTATGGAGAATTTTGTGCTCGGATTGAGTCCTCAACAAATATTTTTTCTCGTAATTCTTGTCGCGGCAATCGTGCTGTTCGTGACTGAATGGATACGCACAGACGTTGTTGCCGTGCTGATTGTGATTGCGCTGTATGCGACGCGAGTGCTTTCCGCGCAAGACGCGCTGTCCGGTTTCAGCAGTGAACCGGCGATCGTCGTTGCCGGAATTTTCGTGCTGAGCGGCGCCCTGCACACAACTGGGTTTTCCGACACGATCGGTCATTGGATAGGCCGCCTGGCGGGCAGCAGTTTCACCCGCGCCATTTCGGTGATCATGCCTTCGGTGGCGGTGCTGTCGGCTTTTTCGCATCACGTCACGACCACCGCCATCATGGTTCCGGTAACACTCGATCTGTCGCGCAACAAAGACATTCCGGCGTCCAAGCTACTGATGCCGATGTCATTCGCCGCATCGCTCGGAACGACGATCACGATTATTGGAGCGCCCGCGTTCCTGATTGCCAGCACGGCCTTGCAACAGGCGGGACGCGGCGGTCTGGGAATTTTTTCGATTGCGCCGATTGGATTGACTCTGTCAGTTGCCGGCACGCTTTTCATCCTGCTGATTGGCCGATTCCTTTTGCCAAGCCATACCGCCGCGGAAGATCGGACGAGTCATTTTCGGCTGGAGGATTACCTTACTGAAATCGTGGTGACGAAAGATTCGCCGTTCTTAAAAACCACGATTTCGGAAATCGAGGAAAATCAGAAATACAAATTCCGGGTGTTGGGATTGATTCGCAACGAGCGACGCTTGCGAGCGCCTTTCAGGAATGAAGAACTCAAATCCGGTGACGTTCTGATCGTGCGCATCACTCCCGAAGAATTGATATCGATCCGCGATGAGGAAAAGCTCGAGCTGCATCCGGTAAAGCTCTATGGCCAAGACAAAAAAGAAAAAGCATCTGCCAACAGCGACGAAGAAACTGACGAGTTTGTGCAAGCCGTGGTCGCGCCGCGATCGGATTTGATCGGACGCACGTTGAAGCAGATCAATTTTCAGCGACGTTATGGCGCGGTTGTGGTTGGCCTCTGGCGCAAGAATGGTTGGCTGACTCAGGAGATTTCCAAAACGAAGCTGAAGGCGAATGATGTGTTGGTGCTCGAGGGCGATGAAGAGTCACTCGCTAACGTCGCCGAAGATCCGGCATTTCTGATGTTGGTGCCATTTCACGGCGAAGCGAAGCCGCGCCGAAAGGCCTGGCTCGCGGGCTTGATCATGCTGCTGACGATTCTGCTCGCGGCATTCAACCTCATGTCGATCGAGATGGCCGCGATTACCGGAGCTGTTGCGGTTGTGCTGACCGGCTGCATCAGCATCCGTCAGGCTTACGAAGCGATTGATTCGCGCATTTTCGTTTTCATTGCCGGCGCCATTCCGCTCGGCGTGGCGATGCAGAAAAGCGGCACTGCGAACCTGCTCGCTGGGTGGCTGCAAAGAGCGATGGGCAACTGGCCGAGCATCGCGATTTTGCTGGTCCTGTTCGCGGTCGTTGCCGTGATTACGCAGTTCATGTCGGACTCAGCAACGACCGCATTATTCGCGCCTGTCGCGGTCGCGCTGGCCCAGGCTTTGGGTCGAGCGCCGGAAGCCTTCGTCGTGACCGTAGCGATGGCCTCAGTCGTCGCTTTTCTGACGCCGATCGGCCATCACGGAAATCTGCTGGTTTACGGTCCAGGGCGCTATAAATTCGGGGATTTTGTGAAGGTTGGAACCCCTCTGACGGTGATTTGCGCGTTGATCGTAGCGCTGCTCGCGCAACTCATTTGGAGAGGCTGATCGGTTCGCTGTATGACTCAAGTGCGGTCAAGATGATACTTGACGATTTTGCGTGCGCGGCGCTAAGATTTCTTCACTTACCAAGTTAGATGGAAGGCTGTACCCGTTGGCTCCTAACACTTGGTTCTCAGCGGGCGAAGAATCAACACCGAGGTTCTCTACAGTCGAGGTAGCTTAAGTACCGTTTCCAAAAATAGCTGCCGGAGCTTTCCGGCGCGCGCTCCGTCGCCCCGTAGGGAACAGCCCACGGGGCGATGTCGTTTTTACCCCTTATCATCTTTCTCCGGTTTCTTGGGCCATATCAGCGACGCTAAAACTGAAGTCAGTAAGACGATGGCGACCACGCCAAGCGCAATTCCCGTCGGGATGTGATCCGCGCCCCGCACTGCCGATGCGACGGAGTCGAACCCCATCGCGTGAAGAGCTGCCGCCAGCAATTTCACCAGCAACGGCAAGAGCATTTTCACGCCGATAAATCCAAGCACGATCCCCAAGCCAACCTTGAGGTAGTGGAACCTTTCCACGACACCCGCGAGCAGAAAATAAAAAGTTCGCAGCCCCAGAATCGCAAAAACGTTTGAAGTGTAAACGATGAATCGATCCGTGGTGACGCCGAAAATGGCCGGAATTGAATCGACTGCGAAAACTAAATCGGTAACTTCCACCACAATCAGCACAAGCAGTAACAGCGTGCCGACCCGCTTGCCATCGACGACGGTGAAAAATTTTCGGCGCTCGTAATGCCGCACGATCGGCACATGTCGCGTGACAAGGCGCACGATCGGATTGTTTTCCGGATCGACTTCGGTATCTCCGCTGCCCAGCATCTTGATCCCGGTGTAAATCAGGAACGCGCCAAAGATGTAAATGATCCAATGAAAGCGGTTGATCAGTTCAGTGCCCGCCAAAATCATTGTGACGCGCATTACCAGCGCGCCCAGCACGCCCCAATAGAGGACGCGGTGCTGATACTTCGGCGGGACTTTGAAGTAGGAAAACAGCAGCAGAAAGACAAAGAGATTATCGACCGAAAGCGACAACTCAATGAGATAGCCCGTGAGGAACTCCAGGGCCTTTTGCGATTTCGCGGGACCGAACAGTTCAGAGCCCAGCGGTCCAAACAGCAAGCCGGCAAAAATCAGCGCGAGCATGATCCAAACCACGCTCCAAACGGCTGCGTTTTTGTAGCTGATTTCGTGAGGTTTGCGATTGAAAACGCCGAGATCAATCGCGAGCATGATCAGGATGAAGAGACAAAAACCGCCCCACGCCAGGGTCGAAGTCGCAAGCGAGTGCATCTTCCCACTAAAATATCATCCGTGCGGCGACGCTCAAAACGCGGATGCGGACGCCCGCTCGTAAGTTGCAGCGCTCGCCGTGCTCATTTAGAATTCGTCGTTTCAAACTAACGCAGTAAAGGTTTCCGTAACACATGCTCAAACAACTCAGCCGGTTCGAACGCACCAGCAAAGTCCTGATCCTGGGTTTTGTGGCTTTGATGGCCGTCAGCCTTGTTCTTTTCTTTAGACCCAACAGCGGTCAGTCAGGTGTCGAGACCGGCAAGAGCACCGAAGTGCTCGCCACTGTCGGCGGCGAAGACATCACCGTGGGTGAATTCGCGACGCAAAAGCAGAACATCCAGATGCAATTCGCTCGCTTTGGCGGGCAGATCAGCCTGGCTCAGATGGGCTATACCGACGACAAGATTCTCGACAGTTTGATCCAGCGGAAAGTTGCGTTGCTCGAAGCGCGCCGTCTGGGCCTCGATGCGTCACCGGCGGAAGTGAACGAGCGCATTCGGAAGAATTTCAGCGACGCCTCAGGCAAGCTGACGCTCCTCGATGCCTCCGGAAAACTCGACATGGCGAAGTATGAGCAGCGCGTTGGCGATGTGGCGGCGTTTGAACGGGGCGTGGCTGAAGACATCGCGCGCGAGAAACTGGAAGCATTGATCTCAGCGAGCGTGCGCGTTTCTGAAGAGGACGTGCAGAGCGAGTTTAAGAAAAAGAACACGACTTTCGATCTGAGTTATGTAGTGGTGTCCCCGACGAAAGTGGCAGAAAAGATCACCCCGACCGATGACGAACTGAAGGCCTATTACGACAAACACAAGACGGATTACAACATCCTGGTGCCGCAGAAGAAGATCAAATACATCTTTATCGATCAAGATAAGTCAGGCGCAAAGGTAGAAATCAACGACAAAGAACTTCACGACGAGTATGACAACCTGCAACCGCAATACAAACAGGCGGGTGTGAAAGTTCAGCAAATCGTTCTTAAAGTTGCGCGCGAAGATCTCGACGCGACCGTGAAGGCGAAAGCGGACGGATTGGTGGCGAAAGCGCGCGGGACGACGGGGTCGGCAACTGAGCAGGCGTTCGGCGATTTGGCCAAGGGCAATTCCGAAGATCCGGCAAGCGCGAAAAATAATGGTTGGATTGCGGGCATTGTCAAAAAGAATCCGAATAACCCGACCGACCCTTACCAGCAGGCGCTCGACATGCAACCGGGTGAAGTCACCGACGCGATCAAGTACAAGAATGCTTATTACATCCTGCGGCGCGGTGATTCAGTGCCGAAGACATTCGAAGACGCGAAGCCGGAGTTGCTCGTATCGCTGCGCAACCGTCGCGGCTACACAGTGGCGCAGAAGATCGCCCAGAAGGCCCAGGATCGCTTGAAGGAAACCAAAGATCCACAGAAGGTCGCACAGGAACTAGCCGCCGAAGCCAACATGAATCCGGCCGACATGGTCCGCGAGACGCCGTACATCAAACCTGGCGACGACGTGAAAGACATCGGCAGCTCGCAGCAGTTCGAAGACGCCATCGCCCCTTTGGCCAACGCAAATGATGTCGGTGAACGCGTCGGCATCAAGAATGGTTTCGCCATTCCCATGCTGGTCGATCAGAAACCGCCACGGATTCCCGATCTGGCCGAAGTCAAAGACCAGGTCACCAAAGCGGTGAAAGAAGAGAAAGCCAAGGGCCAACTCGAACAGAAGGCGAAAGATTTAGTCGCCGCCGCTAAGACGCCGGGAGAATTGAAAGCCGCCGCGGAACGTCTGGGACTGGAAGCCAAAGCGGAAGCGAATTACAAAGTGAGCACGCCGCTCGGCGAAGCTGGTTCGAGCGTGCTGATCGACGATCCCTTGTACGCGGCGAAAGCGGGTGACGTGCTGCAACCGATCTTCCTGAATCAAAACTATCTGGTGATTGGCGTCAACAAAAAAACAGATGCGGATCTGACTGAATATGCTAAGCAGCGCGATTCCTTGATGCAGACGGCTTTGACCGAGCGCAAAAACCAGGTGTTTGAGGATTACCTAACCGCCGTGAAGACGCGCTTGGAGCAGGCCGGCAACATCAAGATTTACAAAGAGGTGTTCGACACCGTTCGAGAAGACGAGATAGAGGCGCCTCCGCCGCGCCGGCAACCGCAATTGCCGATCACAAGGTAAGGCTACTGAAAATCTCGCACGTCATGGAACGGCGTCTCGGCATCGTTGAAGTTGGGACGATAGTAAAACGGGGCGCCGTCGTATTCCTGAATCCATCCCTCTTCCATCTCAAATTCTTCCAACGCTGAAATCGCGCGCATCCATTCGGACTCGCTGATTCTTCGCGACAGCAGCGCATAACGCGGATTCGTTCCCGCGACATTCGTTGGATAATACTGGGCCATCAGCGAGACGGCGACGCGCGGACTCAACTCATCGCGAATCCAGCCAAGCGAATCGCGCAGTCCGCCGAGGTCGTTTGGCAGGACCAGCAGACGAATAACCAGGCCCCGCTTCAGCAAGCCGTGCTCGTCGTAAACTTGTTTGTCGCCCATCTGGCGATACATCTCCGTGAGCGCCGCCCGCGAAACCTCTCGATAACTGCGAACTTTCGAGTACAGGAATCCCGCTTCATCCTCAGCGTATTTCAGATCCGGCAGGTACACATCGACGATGCCATCGAGCAGTCTCAGCACCTCGACCGAATCATACGCATTCGTGTTGTAAACAATTGGGAGATGCAGACCTCTTTCCGCTGCGATCAAAATCGCGCGGGCCATCTGTGGCGCGAAGTGAGTCGGCGAGACGAAGTTGATGTTATGACAGCCGCGCGCTTGCAGCTCAAGCATCATCTCCGCCAGTCGCTCGTGCGTAACCTGGTTTTTGATCTGTTCTTTGTGCGCTTGCGAGATTTGATAGTTCTGGCAGTACACACAACGCAGATTACAGTTGCCAAAAAAGATATTTCCCGCGCCGCGCGTCCCCGTCAGTGGCGGTTCCTCGCCAAAGTGCGCCGTGTAAGAAGAAACGATCGGTAGCCGACCCGAATAGCAACGCGCCAGCTCATCATTCAGTCGATTGTTGCCGCAATCGAGCGGACAGACCGTGCAGCTTTCGAGCAGAGCTTCGAGCGATTCGACGCGCTTGAGCAATTCGCCAGCCTCCAAGAGTGACAGATAAGAGGCTGCGCTTGTTGTTAACTCATCACTCATTACTTTTACGTCGAAAATGCACGTAATGCGTCTTGTGTTGCTCGACTAGTTCTTTGGGCACCACGCGCTTCGTCGTTTTCCAAATGAAGTCCATTTCCGAGTGGGTCGTGCTAAGCGCCAGGCGGGCTTCAAAGACCAAAAGCATGCTGCCATAAAAAAGAAACAGCGCGCCCAGAAGTCCCATCACCACGGGCACCCACGCACCGCGCGCACCCGTGGACAAACCGCGCGCGTAGAAAAATGCGACGGCGCCGATGGCTACGCTGGTCGCTACAAAAATTCCGACGGCCAGATAGAAAGTTGTCAGCGCTCGCTGCAACAGCCGCGATCGGCTGGTGAGCTTGTCGAGCTGATCGAAAAGCATCGCGCGCTCTTCTTCGAAAAACTCACCCGCTTCTTCTTCACCGGTCAGCCTTCGCAGACGATCTGACAGCGAGCGCACGCGATCGACCACGCGCCCGAGCCGCGTGGAAGTAGAAAGGATCATTGTCCCGCTGGCCGAAATCAAAACCGCGGGCGTGATCATCGCGGTCAATACCGCAAGCGATGAAGTCAATGCATCCATATGGTGATGATTTATTCTAGCGACTGAACGTGAGTACGGCCAAGCGAGAGTCCGCGCGGCGGCTCGTTTCCGCCAACCATTGTCTGAGAGGCTTGGGATGCTAGGCGCGTTTTTCTTGCGGCGGTTGCTGCGGCGGGCTGATGGGCATCAACTCACTCTTGTAGCCGCAGCCTTCGGCATCAGAGCAATATTTCGTCGTGCCCTTCTTGGTGGTCTTCTCCAACAGGAAAGGCTTCCCGCACTGCGGGCATTTTTCTTCGACTGGCTTGTCCCAGAAAACGGTATCGCACTTCGGATAATTCGCGCAGCCGTAAAAAATCTTTCCGCGGCGCGATTTCTTCACGACGATTTCACCGCCGCAACCAGGCCGCGAGCATTTCACGCCGGTTGTTTCCTGCTTAATGTATTTGCACTTCGGATAATTCGAGCACGAGATGAACTCGCCGAAACGGCCTTGCCGCCGCACAAGCTGTGCGCCATCGACCGGACAGTTCTCATCAATCGGCACGGGCGGCGCGGTGATTCTCCCGCTCTTGGAAATCTTGCGGATGTTCTTGCACTCGGGATAACCCGAGCAGCCGTAGAACGGGCCGAAGCGCCCGCGCTTCAATTGCATCTGCTTGCCGCACAGCTCGCAGGCTTCGATCTCTTCTTCGCCGTCGCCAGAAGCAGAGGTCGCTTCCGCAGCAGCAGCCGGCTCGGCATCACGCGTCGCGCCGCAGTTGTTGCACTTTAGATATTTTCCGAAGCGCCCGAGCTTCTGGACCATGCCTGGCGTGTTGCACTTCAGACAGACTTCGTCAGTCGGAGTTTCCTTCTCCTTGATGTCCTTTGAGTACTTAGTGAATTTCGCCAGGTCGTCCTTGAACTTGTCGTAAAACTCACTTAGCGCATCGGTCCACTTGAGCTTGCCTTCCTCGATCTCATCCAACTCTTCTTCCATGCGCGCTGTGTAAGTCTCGTTGAAGAGATCGTCAAAGCCGCCTTCGATCAAAACGTCGTTCACGGTTTTGCCAAGCGCAGTCGGATGAAAACGACTTTCCTTTTTCTCGACGTATTCGCGATCCTGGATGGTAGTCATGATCGCCGCGTACGTTGACGGCCGGCCGATGCCTTTCTCTTCGAGAGCTTTCACCAGCGTCGCCTCGGTGTAGCGCGGCGGCGGTTCAGTGAAATGCTGCTCAGGATCGATTTTGTTCAGCGCGAGTGTTTCGCCTTTCGCGACCCGCGGGAGCGTGCGCTCGTCTTCTTCGTCCTCGGCCGGTTTCTCATCGCGACCTTCCTGATAAATTTTGAGGAAGCCATCAAACTTCTGCACAGATCCGGTCGCGCGGAATACGAATCGTCCGGCCGTGATGTCGATCGTGGTTTGGTCGAACAACGCCGGCATCATCTGCGAAGCTACATAGCGTTGCCAGATCAGCCGATAAAGCTTCAGCTCTTCGGGTTTCAAATACTTCGCCAGCGAATCTGGCGTGCGCGTCACGTCCGTAGGTCGAATTGCTTCGTGTGCATCCTGCGCGTCCTTCTTCGATCGATAGTGAACGGCTTTCTCAGGAAGATAATTCGCGCCGTATTGCTGATCGATAAACCCGCGCACCTCGCCGAGTGCAGCTTCACTCACGCGCGTCGAATCGGTGCGCATGTAAGTAATCAGGCCGACTGAACCTTCCGCGCCAATCTCGACGCCTTCGTAAAGGTGTTGCGCGATCATCATCGTGCGCTTCACCGGAAAGCTGAGCTTGCGCGACGCTTCCTGCTGCAACTTCGACGTGATGAATGGCGGAACGGGATTGCGCTTGCGCTCTTTCGTCGTGACTTCATCGACGACAAACGTCTGCTGTTTCGCTTCGGCGACGATGTCGTTTGCTTGCGCGTCGTTGCCGATCAGGATTTCTGACTTCTTCAAGTCCTGATCGAAGCCGCTCGTCTTGACGGTTTGCTCGCCCACTTTCAGCAAGCGGGCATCGAACGCGGGTGGTTCGTTGCCGGTGAGATTTGCGGCGATTGTCCAATACTCTGTTTTCACGAACGCTTCGATTTCGCGTTCGCGTTCGACGACCATGCGCAGCGCAACCGATTGCACACGACCCGCGCTCAAACGGCCGCCAATCGTGCGACACAGCAACGGCGAAACCTTATAGCCGACCAAGCGATCGAGGATGCGTCGCGCTTGTTGCGCGTCAACCAGGTTCTCGTCAATGGGCTTTGGATGTTCGAAAGCTTCCTGCACGGCGCGCTTGGTGATCTCGTTGAACATCACGCGAAACGCAGGCTTGGCGGGTTTCTTCGGAACGATCTCTTCCGCGAGATGCTGGCAGATTGCTTCGCCTTCGCGGTCAGGGTCAGCGGCCAGATAGATCGCGTCAACTTCTTTCGCGGTCTTCTTCAGATCAGCAACGATCTTCTTATTATTTCGTTTCTTCGAATCGGGAATGATCTCGTAGCTCGGCTCGAAATTATTCTGGACATCGACGCCCAGACCTTTCGAAGGCAGATCTTTGATATGCCCGATCGAGGCCTTCACGACGAAGTCCTTGCCGAGATATTTGTTGATTGTCTTCGCCTTGGCGGGCGATTCGACGATGACGAGATTCTTTGCCATTAGACCAATTCCCGGTCAGCCACTGATGACACTTCGATGACCTTGGGTTGCTTTCAAACCGATTGCTGAGGGTTTTTGAGCGGCCTTGAAAATAACACCAGGAGGCGCGGTAACGTCAAATCGGCTGGTCAAATCGGCCAAAATGCTGAGCTAATGACAAGTGAGTGCGGCGGCTGACTACATTTTGCGCACGAAGCACTTTCCCGGCAGCGCGCGAATCAACTCGCGCATTTCCAGCGTCAGCAGCGCGGTCGTTAGCTGGGTAATAGACAGCTTCGTGGTTTCGGCGAGCGTGTCGATCTGGAGCGGCGTGTCGGTCGTCAATAGCTTGAAGATCGCGCTTTCATGTTCATTCAAATCCTTCGGAGTTAACGCGAGTTGATCGACCAGCTCGCCTTTCTTTTTCTTCTTGCTGGGCGGCGGCAGAAGTTGCGCGGCAATCTCGGCCGGCAACTCCGATGCGATGTCCTGCCATTGCTGCACGAGCTTCGCTCCTGCGCCTTTGATTAGATAGTTTGTCCCAAAGGAGTTTTGCGACGTGATGTTTCCCGGGACGGCGAAGACTTCGCGGTTCTGTTCCATTGCAAGACGCGCGGTGATCAGCGAACCGGAATTCTCAGCGGCTTCGACGACCACAACTCCCAAACTCAATCCGCTAATCACGCGGTTGCGATACGGAAAGTTTTCCGAGACGGGTGGCGTGCCGAGTGGAAATTGCGTCACCAGCGCGCCGCCGCCGTTGAGAATTTCCATCGCCAACTTGCTGTGATCGCGCGGATAGAATTGATCGAGACCAGTGCCCATCACGGCGACTGTCTTCCCGCCAGCTTCTAATGCGCCGCGATGCGCCGCCGCATCGATGCCGCGCGCCATGCCTGAAACAATCGTCACGCCGCGCTGCGCGAGTTCGCGCGACAACATCAACGCCGCGTTCTGTCCGTACGTCGAACAACGACGCGATCCAACAATTGCCACACACGGCCGTTCGAGACACTCGGCCCACGCGCCCCTGACGTACAAAGTCACCGGCGGATCGTAAGTCTCGCGTAGCAGCGAAGGATAAACGCCATCATCCAACACTAGGATATCGCCACCGAGTTTGCGCACGCGCTCGATCTCCTGCTCAGCGCGCTCATGCAGTTCGCGGTTGGCGATACTCTCGATTGTCTCTGGAGTCAATCGCAGCAGTCCGAGTTCGCGACGTGGCGCATCGAAGATCGCCTCGGCCGATCCAAAATGTTCCAGCAGGCGCGCCGTGACACGCGGGCCTACACCGGGAGTCATGTTGAGCGCGATCCAATCTTTCATTGATGTGAGCCGTGAGCGGTAAGCAGTAAGCAGTTAAAGGAAGCTCGGGATTCAAACCGCTCGGTGCGTGCCTCAGATATCATGTTGGCTATCGAGCGTCAAGGCGTTCGACAAAACCTCAGTGACCTTTGTACTCTGTAGGCCGCCATTTAAACGCGAAGCGCAAATCATCAATTTGGAATTACCACGGAGGCGCATCTGTTCTGGTGAATGGCGCGGTCTTCAAAACCGTTAGTGAGCCTGCGAGAGCAGGCTTAGGTAGGTTCGATTCCTACACGCCTCCGCCATCTCTTGCGTTTGACGAATCAACTGAAATTGCCCTAAATTAGAGTTTTCGAACGAACGTTCGAATGGCGGCGGTAGCATAGACCCCAGTCTGTGCCCATAATTATGAGAGACCACGGACTGAAGTCTGTGCTACGTAAATGATCAATTTCCAAACTTCGCCCGATCAATACAAACACTGGAAGCTTTCTTTCGACGGCGCCGTCGCGCGTCTTTCAATGGATGTGGCGGAAGACGTGACGCTCGCTGAAGGCTACAAGCTCAAGCTGAATTCCTATGACCTTGGCGTCGATATCGAACTCGCTGACGCGATTCAGCGAATTCGTTTCGAACATCCGGAAGTGCACGCCGTCGTCGTCACGAGCCTGAAGCCGCGCATCTTCTGCGCCGGCGCCAACATTTACATGCTCGGCACGTCGTCGCACGCATTCAAAGTCAACTTCTGCAAATTCACGAACGAGACTCGCTGCGCCATCGAAGACGACTCGCGACACTCAGGGCGTCGCTACCTCGCGGCGCTGAATGGCACGGCCTCAGGTGGCGGGTATGAGCTCGCGATTGCCTGCGACGAAATTTATCTGGTTGATGACGGAAATTCGGCGGTGTCGCTTCCCGAGGTTCCCCTACTTGGAGTGTTGCCCGGCACCGGTGGCCTGACGCGTCTGGTTGATAAGCGCAAAGTTCGTCGCGACCGCGCGGATGTGTTCTCGACTTTGGCTGAAGGTTTGAAAGGCAAGCGCGCGAAAGAATGGGGACTGATCGATGACACGTTTCCGACGACTAAGTTTCAAGAAGCGATCGATGAGTGGGTAGCGCAAATTGTTAATTCGCGCGGCGGTGATGGAGGGTCCGGCAAGGATGCCGGCGACCCGCAGGCAGGGATGCCTGCGCTCCCACAAAGCGGAATCAAACTTAGTCCTTTGCACGTCGAGTCGACCGACGACACGCGGGATTACAAATACGTCTCGCTGAAATTTCACCGCGACAAAAGATATGTCGATCTGACGATGCGCGGGCCAGAGTGCTGGCCGCAGAAAAACGCTGACGAGATTCAGCGGATGGGTGATGAGTATTGGCCGTTGCGCGCTTACCGTGAGCTTGATGATGCTCTGTTGTATCTGCGCGTTAATGAACCCGAGATTGGCCTGGTTTGCGTGCGCACACAAGGCGACATTCAGAATGTTTTGGATCGTGATGCAGAACTCGCCGCCAACCGCGACAACTGGCTCGTTCGCGAAATCATCTTGTTAATGGCGCGTACGCTTCGCCGCTTAGACCTCACGGCGAAGAGTTTCTTCGCGATCATGGAACCTGGCAGTTGCTTTGCCGGCAACCTGTTCGAGTTGGTGCTCGCTTCCGATCGCGGCTACATGCTGAATAATCCTGATGAACGGGTGGAAGTCGCGCTGAGCGAATTGAATCCGGGTGCGTTTCCGATGAGCAACGGGTTGACGCGACTGGAGTCTCGGTTTCTCGCTGAACCAAAGAAAGCTTATGAGGCGTTTGCGCACGAAGGATCGTTCGACACTGAGGCAGCGGAAGCCGCCGGTCTGGTGACATTCGCGCCGGACGATCTCGATTGGGACGACGAGATTCGTTTGGCCATTGAAGAGCGCACTTCGCTTTCGCCTGATGCGCTGACCGGCATGGAGGCATCGCTGCGATTCGCCGGACCGGAAACGATGGACACGAAGATTTATGGTCGCCTGACGGCTTGGCAGAACTGGATCTTCCAACGACCGAATGCTGTTGGCCCGAACGGCGCGTTGACCAATTACGGCAAGCCGACGCAGGCAAAATTCGATTACAAACGAACCTAGCAATGTTTAGACGAGGGCGTTGCCCTCGTCGGCGGGCGACGCCCGCCGCTAAACGAGGGAACTTATTTTAATGAATCTCAACGAACGAATACCAAATAACGTTAACTTGAGCGAAGACAAGCGTCTCCAGCGCGCGCTGGAAAAATGGCTGCCGAATTTTCTTTCGTGGTGGCACGACATGGGGCCGGAAGGCTTTCAGGAAAAGGACGTGTGGCTGCGGACCGCCATCGATGTCGGCAGTGAGGGCTGGGCGCATTTTGATTACGTGAAGATGCCCGAATATCGCTGGGGCATTTTTCTTGAGCCAGCGCAGCCGGACGCCAAGGTTGGCTTTGGCGATAACTTCGGCGCGCCGGCTTATCAGGAAGTGCCCGGCGAGTTTCGCAACGCCTTGCGACGCATCATCGTCACGCAGGGCGATACCGAGCCGGCTTCAGTCGAACAACAGCGGCGTCTGGGCGCGACGTGTCCATCGCTTTACGACCTGCGCAATCTGTTTCAGGTGAACGTTGAAGAAGGTCGTCACCTGTGGGCGATGGTCTATCTGCTGCACGCGTACTTTGGGCGCGATGGTCGTGACGAAGCCGATGCGTTGCTCGAACGGCGCAGCGGCAATCCGGACAAGCCGCGCATCCTCGAAGCTTTCAATCAGCCGTGCGACGACTGGTTGAATTTCTACGCGTTCACGATGTTCACGGATCGCGATGGCAAGTATCAATTGTCGGCGCTGGCTGAATCGGGGTTCGAACCATTGGCGCGCACGTGCAAGTTTATGTTGACCGAAGAAGCGCATCACATGTTTGTCGGCGACACCGGGTTGAGCCGCGTCGTCAAACGCACGGCGCAGTTGATGAAAGAGAACGAAGACGTGCGTGAAGTCGGCGGCATTCCGCTCGACATCGTGCAGAAGTACATCAACTTTTGGTTCAGCTATTCGCTCGATTTATTTGGCGGCGAAATTAGTTCTAACTCAGCCGATTTTTTTGCGGCAGGCTTGAAAGGAAGATTCAAAGAGCAGGAGCAGTACACCGATCACATCGCAGCCGAAGGTTCGTTCACGATGATGGTGGTTGAGAATGGGAAGCTCGTGCCGCGCGAAGTGCCTTTGCGCAATGCTTTGAATGAAATTCTGCGCGGCGAATACGTGAAGGATTGCGAGAAGGGCTTGGCGCGTTGGAACAAGGCTCTAACGGATGAAGGTATGTCGCAGCGACTGTTTCTACCGAACATTCGTTTTCATCGTCACGTCGGTGAATACGCGGGACATAATTTGGATCTCGACGGCAATCTGATTTCAAAGGAAGAATTTGAAGCGAAGAAATCGGAATGGCTGCCGACGAAGGAAGATCGTGAATATGTCGGTAGCTTGATGAAGCCGGTGACGGAAGTTGGCAAGATCGCGAACTGGATCGCGCCACCCACATCGGGCATCAAGGGCAAGCCGTTTGAGTTTGAGTATGTGAGGCTTTAATTGGCCGCGGATTAACACAGATCGGCGCGGATCCGAACATCGTCCAAAACAGCCGCGAGTATTCGTTTGGCTTCAATCCACGTGAATCCGCGTTCTTCTGCGGCAAATTTTTCGACATGAACAACGACCTCAGTCGCTACGATCAGAAACTCGAGCACATTCTGCGCACGTCCGCGCGCATCTTTGCCGAGAAGAGTTATCACTCGACTTCGATGCGCGACATTTCGCGCGCGACCGGCGTGAGCCTCGCCGGCTTGTATCACTACTGCGAGTCGAAAGAAGAGCTGCTGTTTCTGATTCAGGATCATTGTTTTGGACGCGTGTTGGAACGATTGGAAGAGCGTGTGCAGGGCGTTGACGATCCGTTCGAAAAGCTGCGCATCTTCATCGACAATCATCTGTCGTTTTTTGCAGCCAACATGGCTGAAATGAAAGTGCTCTCGCACGAAGCCGAATCGCTTGCAGGCGATTTGCACAAGCATGTTTCGACAAAAAAGGAAGAGTACGCAAAGCTCGCGCGCAAGATATTGCGCGAGATTCAGAATGCAGAAGCCAGACCGTTAGGCAGCTTACGTGTCGCTTCTGCGCGCGCGAATGGGCGGGTTGATCTTACTGTCGCCACTTACGCGCTTTTCGGAATGATGAACTGGATCTACAACTGGTACGATCCGCGCGGCAAGTTGTCGGTAACCCAACTCGTCGATAATATTACGCGGCTGTTCTTGAAAGGTTTTCTCTCTGCCTCAGATGAACATCTTGCGATGCCGACGGCGCGTTCGACTGAGAAGATTAGCGTCTGGCGCACCGCTTAGTCCTACGCTCAATTGCAGGCATGTATGTCAACACAATTGGTCCAAAAGCAGTTGATCGAATACGCCGTTGATTCAGGTATTGCGCTGATCACACTCAACGATCCGCCGGCGAATACCTATTCTTACGAGATGATGCAGCAGCTCGATGCGTGCATTCTCAATGCGCGTATGGACGAGAGCGTGCAAGTAATCGTCATCACCGGTGCGGGCGAAAAATTCTTCTGCGCGGGCGCGAACATCGCGATGCTTGGCGAAGTCACGCCTGAATTCAAATATTATTTTTGTTTGCACGCGAACGAGACGCTGAATCGTCTGGAGCAGACGCCGAAGCTCGTCATCGCGGCGATCAATGGCCATTGCGTCGGCGGCGGCTTGGAAGTGGCGATGGCGGCCGACATTCGCATCGCGCGTCGCGGCGCAGGCAAGATGGGTTTGCCGGAAGTTTCGCTCGGCGTGCTGCCGGGAACGGGTGGTACGCAACGCCTATCGCGCATCGTTGGCAAATCGAAAGCGATCGAGTTGATGGCCGCGGGAGAGTTGTTTGATTTCGAAGTCGGTCGGGAACTTGGCTTGGTTAATCGTCTTTTTGTTGGCGACACGACCGAGTCATTCATGAAGCAAGTCATGGATTATGCCAGCCAGTTCACGACGCCGAACAAAGCTTCACGCGCCGTGGGTCGCATCAAACGTGCGGTGCAGACGGGCGCAGAGATTCCTTTCGAAACGGGGTTGGCACTTGAGCGGGAGCTTCAGCAGTTGCTGTTTCAATCAGAAGACGCGAAAGAGGGATTGGAAGCGTACGTGAATAAGCGAAAAGCAGAATTCAAAGGAAAGTAAATTTGGAGTGCGGCGGCTTGACGCCGCTTTGTAATTCTTTCGTAGATCCAAGCCGCAAATGAAAAGCGCCGTCAAGCCAGCGCACCCCAAAAATGTCCGAAGAACTAATCAAAGTAACCGAAGATTCCGGCATCGTGACGATCACGTTGAATCGTCCGGAGAAACTTAACGCGTTGTTTGGTCACATGCGGCGCGATCTCGCTGAGACTCTCGAAGAAGCGGGGAGCGATCCTGACGTGCGCGTGATCGTATTGAATGGAGCCGGGCGCGCCTTCTGCGCCGGCGGCGACGTCAACTTCATGGCTGAGTTAGTCGAGCGCGGAGATTCGGAAGAATTTGCGCGACTGTTGGGCGCAGCGCGGCGCGTCATTCTGGCGATCAGACAAATGACCAAGCCGGTGATCGGGTCGATCGAAGGCGCGTGTGCCGGCGCCGGATTCAATCTCGCGCTCGCTTGCGATCTGCGCATTGCGTCATCGACCGCGACGTTCAGCCAATCTTTCGTCAAGCTCGGCTTTCATCCGGATTGGGGCGGCACATATTTTTTGCCGCGCATGGTGCCCTCGAATATCGCGTGCGAATTGTTCTTTTTTGGCGATGCAATCGATGCGCAGAAGGCTTTGCAGCTCGGACTGGTGAATTACGTGGTTCCTCCCGAAGAATTGGTGGCGGAGACGCGCAAACTGGCCGAACGTTTGCGTGACGCGCCGGCGGTTTCGATCGCCGCTGCCAAGCACGCTGTTTACGCGAGCGAGCACGACACGTTGGAGCAGATGCTGCAATATGAAGTCGAGGCACAGTTGCGGTGCTTCGAGTCGGAAGACGGCCGCGAAGGCGTGCGCGCGTTTTTAGAGAAGCGGCCGCCGAAGTTTACCGGAAGGTGAACAGGCACGAATGAATTGGCCGCGGATGAACGCGGATCGACGCTGATAAGAAATCAAGATCGCATTTCTATCCCTGTCAATCTGCGTTTATCTGCGGCTGATATTTTGCTTTAATTGGTCATCAAGGAATGAAACTGCAAAATCGACTCGCATTCATCACCGGCGGTGGACGCGGCATCGGCCGCGCGATAGCGCTGGCGTTTGCGCGCGAAGGCGCGAACATCGCGGTCGCGGCGCGCACGCGCGAGCAGGTTGATCAGGTCGTGGGGGAAGTTCGGAACCAATTCAATGTTGATGCGATCGCCGTCGAATGCGACGTACGAAATTCCGAAAGTGTCCGCGACGCGTTTGCAGTCGCGAGAGAGAAGTTTGGTCGCGGACCGGACATCGTGGTGAATAATGCCGGGATCGCCCGCACTTCGCTATTCGTCAATACCGACGAGGAGTTCTGGGTCGATCACCTCGACACAAATCTCGGCGGCACGTTTCGTTGCACGCATGCGGCGTTGCCGGAAATGATCGAGCGTGGCTGGGGACGCATCATCAACATCGCTTCGATCGCCGGCAAGACCGGCGCGCCCTATGTCTCGGCTTATGCGGCGTCGAAGCATGGCGTGCTGGGCCTGACGCGATCGCTTGCATTGGAAGTTGCCATGCAGGGAATCACGGTGAACGCAATTTGCCCAGGCTATGTCGATACCGAGATGACTTCCCGGGGTGTCGAAAATATTGTTGAGAAGACCGGACGATCGGCTGACGATGCCCTGAAGATGCTTGAGCGAATGAGTCCGCAAAACCGCCTGGTGACACCCGAAGAAGTTGCGGCGCTGGCGGTGTTGCTCGCATCCGAAGATGGTCGGGGGATCAATGGCCAGGCGATTAATGTGGATGGCGGAACGGTGGTGTCTTAATTTGGAGTGCGCCGGCTTGACGGCGCTTTTTAATACCTCCAACTGAAAAATGATAAAGCGGCGTCAAGCCGCCGCACTCCAAAATGATTGAAAACCTTAACAACCTCGAACGCACTCACTCATGCGGCGCGCTGCGCAAAGAGAATGTCGGCCAGCGTGTGACGCTGATGGGTTGGTGCGCGCGGCGGCGCGACTTTGGGCCGCTGACTTTCATCGATCTTCGGGATCGCGACGGCATTACGCAAATTGTCGTCAATCAGGAAAAGGCCGAACAGGCTCACGCAAAAGCGAAAGAAGTCCGCGGCGAATACGTGGTCGCCGCGATCGGTGAAATCGTTCTGCGCGATGAAAACTCAATCAATCCAAAGCTGGCCACTGGGGAAGTTGAAGTCCAGGCGAGCGAGATAATCATTCTCAACGACGCGCGGCCGTTGCCGTTTCAACTGGATGCTTCGGACAACACGCTCGCGAGCGAAGACCTGCGGCTGAAGTATCGCTACCTGGATCTGCGCCGGTCGCAGTTGCAGGCCAACCTGCGTCTGCGTCATCGCATGATTTTGGAAATCAATCGATACATGGACGAGCAGGGCTTCACGCATATCGAGACGCCGAACCTGATCAAATCGACGCCTGAAGGCGCGCGCGATTACATCGTGCCGTCGCGCGTGCAGCCGGGAAAATTCTTTGCGCTGCCGCAATCGCCGCAAATCTTCAAACAGATTTGCATGATTGCGGGCATGGACAAGTACTACCAGATCGCTCGTTGTTTTCGCGATGAAGATCTTCGCGCCGATCGTCAGCCGGAGTTTTCGCAGCTCGATGTTGAGATGAGCTTCGCGACGACTGATCAAATTTACCGGCTGGTTGAAGGATTGTTCGCGCGCATCTTCAAGTTGATTGGCGTTGAATTGCAGACGCCGTTTCCGCGGTTCACTTTTGCGGAGATGATGCGGCGCTTCGGCTCAGACAAGCCTGACCTGCGCATTGAAGGGATGGAGTTGCAGGATTTTTCGGAAGCGCTCGCCGAAACGACGTTCGCGCCGTACGCGTCAGTGCTGTCGGCGAAAGGCGAAATCAAAGGTCTGGTAGTCGGTGGCGGCGCCACGATGTCGCGCAAAGTGTTGGACGAGTTGCAAGAGTTTGCGAAGCGATACGGCGCGTCAGCGCTCGCCTGGATCAAGCTCGGCGATGAAGTCACGTCATCGCTTTTGAAGGCGTTGGGCCATGACACGGTAGTCGATCTCGCCGGAATTGCCGGCGCGCAAAAAGGCGACGCCGTGCTGATCGTAGCCGCCAAATCGGATGTGGTAGCGGCGAGTCTCGGCGCGTTGCGAAACGAAATCGCGAAACGCGAAAAGCTAATTCCGGAAGGCGTCTATGCGCCGCTGTGGGTTACCGAGTTTCCGATGTTCGAGTATCACGAAGACGACGACCGTTATTATTCGATGCATCATCCGTTCACCTCGCCCATGGACGAAGACGTCCCAGTTTTCGAACGCGCGGTGAATGGCGAAACCGAATTGTTCGGCCAGATTCGCGCCAAGGCTTACGACGCGGTCATCAACGGGGTGGAAGTCGCGGGCGGCTCAATTCGAATTCATCGACGCGACGTCCAGGCGCTCGTCTTCAAAGCGCTTGGCATGACGGAAGAGATGGCGCGCGCACGATTCGGATTCTTTCTTGACGCGCTGGCTTACGGAACGCCACCGCACGGCGGCATTGCGTCAGGCATCGAACGGACGTTGATGGTGCTGGTGCCGACGGAAAACATTCGCGACGTGATGGCGTTTCCGAAGACTGCATCAGCGCAGGATTTGATGATTGACGCGCCCGGCGAAGTGGATCAAAAACAGCTGGCAGAGTTGCATCTGAAGATTGTTGAATGACAATTGTCTTAGCGATCTAGATGACCTGTGTTCGTCCCGTTAGGGACGAGATATTTATAGCCCGGAGTTTTACCTTCCATTTCCGAAAGCTCCGTCAGGAGCGTCATAGCAATTCGTTGACATGACGCTCCTAACGGAGCTTGTTGTTTTAGGATATCGGCCTCTATAAATATGTCGCTCCTAAACGGAGCGAAGCTAGCCTTCATGCTGCGCATTACTAGACTTCAATTCGACCAGATCGTCGCTCAAGCCCGCGAAGCCTCTCCACACGAATGCTGCGGCCTGATAGGCGGCAAGGAAGGCATCACGACCTCGGTCTATCGAACCCGCAACATCGCTTCCGATCCGCTCGTGACCTATGAGGCGGCGCCGGAAGATCTATTCACTGCGCAACGCCAAATGCGCGAGCGTGGCGAGGAACTGATCGGGATTTATCATTCGCATCCACGCTCCTCCGATCCGCAGCCTTCTGCGACGGACGTGCGCCTTGCCTACTACCCATCAGCGGTTTACCTTATTGTTGGACTAAACGATGACGAGCCGTGCGTGCGCGCTTTTCGTATTTCCGAGAGCGAAAATCGCTGGGAACGGATCGATTTGGAATTAATCGATAAGTGAACCGGGCCAGCACGCTTTTCGTTAGGATTTTCAGATGCAGCCCAAGCGCACCAAGTACGATACGAATCCGCTCGACGAGAACGTAGCTGATCGTGCGAAAGATTCTTTTGCAACTCACGCGGATGCCGAGACTATTCAACTCGGCGGTGAGACCACGCAAATCGCCGGCGACACCGCTCGCGCAATGCCAGAGAACGAAGCGCCCACTCAGTTGATTCAGGACAAAGTAGCTTCGTACCCGTCGGTGTTTGTCCCGCCGAAGCAGGAACGACCTCCGGTTTACGAATCGCCAAAGCTACGTTCGCCGCTGATTTATCAGCCGCCGCCGGCGCCTCCTCCGAACATCTACCAGCCACCGCCGTTGCCGATCAAGCCCGGCTCAAACACGGTTGTGGGGCTGAACATCCCCGAGCGATGGGCGAAGCTGCTTCCTTATATTCCCGGATACATTGGCGCGATTGCCGCAGTCGTGGAGTTGCTCCTGGTGCCGCGCAGCGAAGTGAACACGCGCTTTCATGCAGCTCAGGGCCTGGCGTTGCAGATCGTGATTCTGGTTATCTCTGGGGCCTTTACGTTTCTGACTTTGATTTCGGGCAGCTCGTTTGGCCACGGAGTCTTCCGGTTCGCCGCGTTCATCTTTCTCATTGTTTCGATGATTCGCGCTTTCAAAGGAAAGCCGCATCACATCGCACCGCTGGATGCGCCGCGGACGTGGCTCGAAGAAAAAATCAAGCCCAAAAAGTGAAAGACCGGGAGCTAGACCAAATCGGCTTTGGCATGAAACGATTTCGGGCACTGGGATCCAGATTAGAAGTGAAATGCAACAGAGGACATCGCCGCATCTTAGAATTACCGAGATTGTTGCGCTTAATTGTGTGGCACTGTGATTGATAGCTTCTGGCAAAGACCTTCGATCAAACGGCATCGAAGGATTTCACAGACCAGGCAAAGGGAGTTCCTAATGAGAATACATTTTCAGAAGACAAACGCGTGCGTGGCCGCAGTTATTGCGATCGTGATCGCGCTGATGCCGATCGCGACATTCGGCCAGACCCAGATCAAGCTGCACGCAAACAAGTTCAGCACTGCGGACGATGTTAAGTTGGGACGCCAGGCCGCCGCTGAAGCCGAGCAGCAATTTCCACTCTTGCGCGATTCGCAAGTCAACGCGTACGTCGAGCGGGTGGGCCAACGTCTAGTGGCGGCGATTCCGCCCGAGTTTCAGCATCCTGAATTTCGTTACTACTTCAAAGTCGTCAACGCAAGCGACATTAACGCGTTTGCTCTGCCGGGCGGGCCGATGTACGTGAATCGCGGAATGATTGAAGCCGCGCGTAACGAAGGCGAAATGGCCGGTGTGATGGCCCACGAGCTAAGTCACGTGGCGCTGCGGCACGGAACTGCGCAAGCTACCAAAGCCCAAAAATATGCTGTTGGCGCAGGCGTGGCAGGGATACTCGGAACGATCCTGACCGGCAGTCCCGCGGTGGGCCAATTAGCGCAACTTCCAATCGGCGCATACTTTCTAAAGTTCAGTCGCGAGTATGAAACTGAAGCGGATTTGCTCGGCGCGCGCATCATGGCGAATGCCGGTTACGATCCGCGTGATCTCGCGAATGTGTTTCAGACGCTGGAACGACAAGGCGGCGGTGGCGGTGGTGGATTCTTAAGCGATCACCCGAGCCCCAAGAATCGTTACGCGCGCATCAACCAGGAAGCGCAATACCTGCGCGTGAACACCGCAATGCGCGCGGACAGCCGCGAGTTCTTTGGCATCCAGGAACGTCTGCGTGGTTATCCTCGCGCGCAGACGATGGCCGAGATTCAGCGCAGCGGACGGCGTTATCCCAATCAGGGCGATCAGTATCCAAACGGCGATCGCACCGGGTATCCCGAATCGATGCCGCGGAGTCGCGTCGATTATCCATCGTCGCGCTATCGCACTTATAACGAAGGAACATTCACGGTCAGCATTCCCGATAACTGGCGCGAACTGAATCAGGACGGTTTGTGGTTTGCGCCAACCGGTGGGTATGGTTCGGCGAATGGCCAGGCAGTGTTCACCCACGCGGTAAATTTCGGCACGACGCAGACCCGTTATCGCAACCTGCAACAGGCGACGAACGATTTCATCAACACGTTGCAGCAGGGCAACGGCAACTTGCGCGCGCGCGGAAATTATCAGCGCATGGATGTCGATGGTCATTACGGGCAGTTGTTGACGCTCGACAACGTCAACGAAGCGACCGGCCGCCCCGAAATCGTCAACGTGGTAACCACGCAACTGCGCAATGGCGAATTGTTCTACATGATCGCGGTCAGTCCGAGCGACGAGTACAGCACCTATCAGAATACGTTTCTGACGATTCTGCGCTCGCTGCGACTTAATGACTGAAGTTACTTTGCGATCGCAAAAGGGCATACTCGTCGCTGCTTGACACTCAGCAACTCGGTCTCTATAGTTTCACTTCGCGCTCGCAGCAATGCGGGCGCTTTTATTGAGAAATAACGGAGATTTCAAGTAATGCCTAATCACAAGTCAGCGGAAAAGCGCGTACGGCAGAGCGAACGCCGGCGTGTCGTCAATCGGCAAAATCGCACTAAGTTGCGCACGTCAATCAAGACTTTGCGCAAGGCGCTGAGCGGCAAGGACACCAAGGAGGCGGGCGTGCTGTTGCCGACGACGATTTCCGAGATCGACAAGGCTGTGCAGAAGGGCGTGTTGCACCGCAACGCGGCCGCGCGTCACAAATCGCGTCTGACTGCGCGAGTTAACCAGGCAACAGCAAAGTAGCTACGGCCCGCTTGCCGTAGCAGGCGGGATCAAAACATTTCGGTTTTGAGAGGCGGATCGATTTATTCGGTCCGCCTCTTTTCTTTTGTTCACGAGGAGGCTGGATCGGGGAGTCCCTGACCAGTACACGGAGACTGTCATGATTGAGTATTTCACGGACCCAGGAGAGATCGAAACGCTCGTAGGCGAGTTTGAATTGTGCACAATCAATCCCGCCACCTTCAAACACTATCAGCATCTCACTGTGGCGCTGTGGTATGTCGTGCACTTTCCGTATCCCGAGGCCGCCGAAAAGATGCGGCTTGGAATTCAAAAGCTCGCGGCCGCCTACGGCAAGATGGGCTACCACGAAACGATCACGATGTTCTGGTTGGAAATGGTGCGTGGGTTTGTTGCCGAAGCTGGCGATGAAGAATCAATGGTTAGCCTCGCCAACTGCTTGGCGGAAAAGTTCGTCGATAAGAATGTAATCAACGAGTATTATTCGAGTGAATTGATTGGTTCGGCGAAGGCCAAAGTGGAGTGGGTAGCCCCGGATCTGAAACCGCTCGAATTTGCGAGTGAAGTTTTCAAATCAGCAGTTCACAAACCAGCATTTCCACCTGCATGCGCGGGGTAGCTTTTGAAGTCTTAATCGCGAGATCGGTTTCCGCGATTCGTGCCAGCGCGTCGCGTAATTTCGCGCCGTCGGTCCTTCGCAGCATCGAAAGATAATCCTGTTGCTTCCAATTAGGCACACGCACTGCGCTAAAAATTTCGCGCGGTTGCGCGCCGCGATCGAACAGTTCTTTGGCTAAGGCCAGGCGACGAAACGTGCCCGCAATCACGCCAATCAACAGCAGCGGTTCGTAACCATCGTCGAGAAAATCGCGCAGCACTTTCAACGCGACGCGTCCGTTTCGCGAAACGATGCCGTCGGTCAAATCCCAGTTCATGTGCTCGCGTGAACGGCCCACGAGTTGATCGACGAGTTCGAGCGTGATGCGTCCCGCAGGCAACGCCGCTGCGGCGAGCTTATTAAGTTCGTTTGTCAGCGTTAAGAGATCGCTGGCGACGACTTCGACCAAACGACGGCCGGCCTCAGAATCGATTTCTGTATTGAGCGTCTTCAGATGCGCTTTGATCCAAGCCGGCAAATCTTTCGGTGAGAGCGACGCAAATTCGTAAGCGGCTCCGGCCATTAATTTCTTGCCGAATTTCTTGCGCTTGTCGATGTCGTCGCCGACGAAAATCATGACCGTCGTTTCCACGGGACGATCGAGATAAGCCAGCAAAAGTTCTTCATCCGCTTCGCGGAGCCGCGCAAAATTGCGTAAGCGGACCACGCGCCGCTGCGACATCATCGGTAATTGTTCGGCCGCGGCGATCGCGTCGCGAACATCGTCGCTGAACAGATTGAAAGATGAATCGTTGAATTCGCGGAGGAGCGTTTCCTGCAACGCCGCGTCGGCAATTGCGCGCGTAGCTTCATCGCGCAGAAACGACTCGGAGCCGTAGAGATAATAGAAAGGCCTGATCTCGCCTTTCTTGAGTGAGGTCTCCAGGTCTTTGCGAGTGCGAGTTGGCATCTTAACGTGACATAGACTTTAGTGGTAATAATATACTTGACACAGCAACCCTGATCGGTTAGTATCAGGGCATGGAAAACGAGCACTTACCGAAAACGCTACTTGAGGCCGTTCGATTCTTTTCTGACTTAGACATCTGCGTCAAGTTCATGGCGTCAGTCCGCTGGCCTGACGGCATCATCTGCCCGCACTGCACCCAGAACGACCAATCCCGTTTCGCATTCCTAGCGAAGCGCCGCATCTGGCAATGTAAAGAGTGTCGCAAGCAATTCACCGTCAAGACTGGAAGTGTAATGGAAGATTCGCCGATAGGATTAGACAAGTGGCTTCCGGCCATCTGGATGATCGTAAATGCGAAGAACGGTGTTTCGTCTTATGAGATTCACCGTCACTTAGGCATCACGCAAAAGTCGGCGTGGTTTTTACTTCACAGAATCCGATTAGCGATGCAAGCGAGGTCGTTCGAGAAGCTGTCCGGCCACGTCGAAGTTGACGAGACCTATATCGGCGGCAAGGCTCGCAACATGCACAAGTCCGTCATCGCCAAAAAGTACGGCGGTGAATCCAACAAGGGTTCGATCAGCGTTGGCAAGGTTGCGGTTATGGGATTACTTGAACGCAATGGTGCAGTCAGAGCGCAAGTCATTCACACTGCGAGCCGCGAGATTCTGCATCACAGCATCCGCGAGAACGTTCAAGAAGGCACGAACGTCTATACCGATGGTTGGAGAGCGTATCGCGGCCTTGATGATCAGTTCATTCATGGCGTGATTGACCATGCGGAAAAGTACGTCGAGGGCAACGTGCATACAAACGGAATTGAGAACTTTTGGAGTCTCTTAAAGCGGGCGATCAAAGGCACGTATGTATCCGTCGAACCGTTTCATCTTTTCCGCTATTTGGATGAGCAAGCATTCCGCTTTAACAAGCGCATAGGAAACGATCTCTATCGGTTCTTAGAAGTTGTGAAAAGTTTGACAGGGAAGCGGCTTGAGTATAAACAACTCATCGGCGAACCCTCATCATAAGGATGGAGGGAAACCCCGACAGCGAAGGGGAAGTAGATCGAACACAAAGCAAAAGCCGTGAGCGGCAACTCACGGCTTGCTTCTAATAATTGCAGTTGGCGTGCCTGGTCGTCAGGTGTTAGCAGCACCTTTTGTCGGCGCATTCTTAGTGTGCCACAGGAGGCGGTCTAATGCCAAAGCAAGAGAGAACGACGGTTCCGGTCAAAAAGGATGTCCTACGTTGGGCGCGCAATACTCGGGGCTTATCCACCAAAGATGCCGCGACAAAACTTAAGATAACTGAAGGTGAACTAGAGCAGTTCGAGAACGGCAATTCGCAGCCCGATTTGGAAACCTTTGACAGGATGGTTTCCGCGTATAAGCAGCCTGAGTCTGTCTTACTGCTTACAACGCCACCTCCGACGATCGCATTGCCGCGTGATTTTCGGACTTCTGGTGGAAGGCGGGCAGGACTCACGCCAGAAACACGATTGGCTCTAAGAGAAGCCAGAGAGCTTCAGCAGTACGTTAGTGAATTAGTTATAGATGATCCGCAGTTAATCAAATCCCTCAAAATAAAGCCCGCTACCACAACTGAAAACCCTGAACAAAGAGCCGCGATTGAAAGGGAGCATTTGGGAGTATCGCTGGCCGTACAATTGCGGTGGAAACCTCAAGAGGACTCCTTCAACAGGTGGCGAGACTGGCTAGAAAAGAAAGGCTTGATAATTTTATTGAAAAAGATGCCGTGGAAGGACTGTCGAGGGTTTTTACTGTTAGAAGAGGATATGTTGCCCACGATTGTTATCAATTCCGAAGACATGCCCTCTGCCCGGATTTTTTCACTTTTCCACGAATATGCGCACCTCCTTTTGGGTGCCGCTTCGATCTGTCAAGCCACCCGTGCGCAGAGTCCAAGCGAACGATGGTGCAATGAGTTTGCCTCAGCATTTCTCTTGCCACGAGAGTCGATCAAGTCTCATGTGAAAGAACGGTTTCCGTTGGCAGGGAAAGAATACGATTGGCCAGTGACCGCTGTTACAAAGTTAGCCACTTACTATCGTGTTAGTCGCCCAGCGATGGCAATACGTTTGCAGAAATTAGGATTAGCGATTCCAGACTATTACGAGAAACACAAAGCTGAATTGCATTCCTACGACGCTAGACCAAAACCAGAGGACCCGCCGCGAATAAAGAAGAACCCAGGGTGGAAACAAAAACGAAAACTAAATGAGGTTGGTCTCACGGCTGCGTCCGTCATTCTAAAGGCTTGGAACGAACAAATAGCCGATGCTATGGAGGCTGCGGACGTTCTCGATTTGTCTCTAGACGAGTTATATGGGTTAGAACAGGAAACACAAGAGCAGAAGGTTCGCTATGTCGGATAAATGACGCTTAGCCCTCCCCTTTTTGAGATTTACTTAATTGATACGTGCTCCCTGCTCACGTTAGATGGTCGGCACAGGATACCGGCAACGTCAACGTATTCAACCAAAGAGCGCGTGAAAATATGGGACGGATTAGATCAGTTGGCCGACGAGGGAAGGTTGAAAGTGATTGCTCAAGTTGCAAAGGAACTCACTAAGTACCACCCGAACGCCCTCGCGCGATTACACACCTTTCCCGGTACTGAATTAGTTCTGCCACGATCTCCAAAATTATTTTTGGAGCACCAGAAAATAACTGCTCGTCATCCTGATTTAGTCAAACGCGCGGGTTTACGAAAAAAGGAACCCGCTGACCCGTGGCTGATTTTGGCTGCCGAGAAGTACAATTACGCGATCATTAGTGACGAGTTTAGAAAGTCTGAAAGAACAACTAAGGTGAGAAGCAAATTGAGAGAAGATAGAATTCCTGAAGTTTGCGCGATTCGCGGAATTCGATGCCTCAAACTTCGAGAATTGGCAGAGGACTTGGAATGGATATGATGAAGAAAACCAAACCAAAACAACCACCGCCTGAAGAATTCAAACGCTTTGAGGACTTCACCCGCCGATTGATGGCCGTTCCGAAAAAAGAGATTGACGTAGAGAAAGCGAAGTACGAACGAAAAAAAGCAGCGAAGAAAAGGCAAGTCGCGTGACGTGTGCGGCTACAAAGTTTGGTCTCGCATGCGAGACCGCAAGTCTTTTACTTTACCAAACCAGTTAGATGCCCCGCGAAGCATCACAAAGAGAATAATCGTCCCTAGAGTCAGCCCGACAATCTGAATAGACAGCCGCGCGGTGTCGATGCGAATCGTAAAACTGTGTAACGCAGCCTGCTGATACGGTACGCCAAACATTGAAGCCAAAAGAGATTGATCGCTTGGGGTATTCGCCTCCCAAAGAGGATAGTAACCAGCGAACCTTTGCGCCTGAATGTTCTGCCCGCCACGCGGGTAATTGGGAGCATCATAGCGATAGTCAAAAAACCACGGCGGGTAAGCAATCATCACGGCTAGCGCAACCGCAGCACACCCTAGAATGATTCTTTGCCAGATATTCATTTATTACCTTCGTCAACAAACGCCCACTTATCCTTCTCTTTAATCAACGGATCAGAGGTGCTCAGTCTCGCTTTGTGATTGTCGTTCAGAGTGGTGACGCGCCAATACCCTTTACCGTTCGCATCGAAAAAACGTTGCACGTTGACGCTAACAACCGATGGCTTGCCGTTGTCTTTTATGTCCAAATCGACCCAAAACGTATTACCTTGAAATCCCTGCGTAGACGTTCCTACGATCTCAACCTTGGGATAATTACGCTTCATAGCATCAATCGCAGCCTCGCGCGCTTCAGTTTGAATCTTGCCGTCTTTATCTCGCTCAAGCTGAAAGTCTCTTTCGATACTCGTTAAATCACTGGGCGGTGTAGGTGTCGCGGTCGGAGTGGCAACTTCAGATTGTTTATCAGCGCATCCGGCCAACAAGCAGAACAAGAACACTAAGACGATCCGCCTCATGGCAAGATTCCTCCGTGAGTAAAGGAGCAGGGCGTTCACAAAAACAGCGAGAGACTACTACTATTTAGGCGGGAGTCGCAATGTCTGCGGTGTCAGCTATATTATTACCACTTTAGTCTGTGATCGAAGCGGTAAACACAGACTGAAGTCTATGCTACTCCTTCACGCCAAATCCGTTTACGAGTGTCGAGACGATCGATTCGGCAAAGCTGCGCGCGATGCGCTGCACCGCGGGATCTTCTTCGTTGAAAAAGTTGCGCGGGTCGTTGGCGAATTCGAACTCGCCACGGAAAACGAAATTTTGATTGTCGTAGAGCACCCGGTTCTCATGCTGATCGCGAACCGTGACGGCCGCGGTGATGGTTACTTCAAAAATTCGCGCACGGCCTTTGTCGTCAAGCAACACACCCGAAAATCCGAAGCTTCTCACCACGCCATCGATGACCGCATCCGCGCCTTCGCGTTCGCTCTGCACTTTCAAACCGTGGCCGCGGCGAATCAATTCGTTCATCACGGCTTCGGTAAAGCGATGCTCGATCTTGTAACGCAGCGCGTTGTTCTGAAACGCCGGCACGGCCACCGTTTTGATGTGCGACGGTAACTGGCTCTTCGTCACCGGCTTGTAGCATTCCGTGAAGCCGGAAACGAGCAGAAGTGTGACTGCAAAGACAGATGCGCGGATTATTTTCTTGGTCAACATCGTGAAAAAGAAGAGTGTTGATAATACGTCACCGGCCATGCTATAGGAAACCCGCTCAGGTTCTTACAAGGAGAAAATCGTGACGGCACCAATCCCGATAGGCCCGACTCTGTCGCAGATCGGCCAAATCTTCGTAAACGTGAAAGACCTGGATCGCGCGATCGAGTTTTATCGCGACACGCTCGGCATGAAGTTTCTGTTTGAGGCGCCGCCCAACATGGCCTTCTTTGACTGCGGTGGCGTGCGCCTCATGCTCGGCGTTGCAGATCGGCCCGATCTGGATCATCCCGCGTCGATCATCTACTACAAAGTTGGCGACATCGAAAGAGTTTACGAGGTTTTCAACGCGCGTGGGGTTGAATTCATCGTCAAGCCGCACCTGGTAGCGTCGATGCCAACTTATGATTTGTGGCTGGCGGACTTCAAAGATTCAGAAGGAAATTTTTTGGCGCTGATGAGCGAAGTGCCGAAAGAAGTTGCGTAGTGTCCGTACCGCGAGCGGCAGCGAGCGGATCAAGTGACGAACTGTCAGTACCCGGAGCGATCGGACGGGATCAAGTTTCGTTATGTGGAAAAAGAAGACCGATTAATATCAAGCTCTTACTTGATTCGCTCGCTATCGCTCGCGGTACTGACGCCCCTCGCGACTACCAAGCTCAATCCCATAATCAAATAAAAGATCATGACGACTTCGGAGTCGCCCCAGTTGTAATGCACGACGCCGCTCGACATGAAGCCGAGCAAGCCACCCAGCGCGCCCAGCACGATTCCTTTTTCGATCCAATTCTCTGGGGCCACACGACGACGCGTGCGCCACAGCATCCTGGCGTAGGTTCCCAGCAGCAGCAACCAAACGATCAGCGTCGGCACGCCGCGCTCGAGCGCGATCTGCAAATAGTCCGAATGCATGTGGCCCATCGGCAGCTTGCCGCCCTCGAATAAATCCCACTCGCGCCAATGCGACTTGATCGAGTCCATGCCGACGCCGACGGCGAGATGGCGCGGATTACTCGTCAGTAGATGAAATCCTTCGCGCCAGATTTTCTGCCGCCACACGATCGAATCGTCTTTCTGATCTACGAACCCGACGTTGCGCTTGGCTCGCAACACAAACAGTCCGCCCAACACGAGTGGAATCGCGCAGAGTCCAATCACGATCAAGGTGCGCCGACTTAGACTCAAGATCGCAATCAAGAAGGCCGATAGCAAGAACGAAAGCCACGAGGCGCGCGTGACCGACAGCAGCAGCGCGCCGCAGATTCCGACCAAAGCAGCGCCGATGAGCAAGCCGTTACGGCTCTTCTTCAAAGGCAGCGCCACAAATAATCCCAGCACGAGCGAGCCGATCAATTGCAGGCTTTCAGCATACGTGGTCCAGTGATCGTAGAAGCCGGTCGCCCGTCGATCGCGGCCGCTCGACCAACGCTGAATTCCGAGCCGTTCTTCCGCAGTCGCGCCGGGTAAGAGGTGGCCGCGCGGCACCTCGAGTTCCGCGATCCACTCAACGCGATAGACTCGGATCTTTGCCGGTGTCTTAGCCGACGCTTGATCGAGGGCGCTGACTAGTTGATCGAGGTTTCGCACTTTCTGGCCATCGACGAATTCGAGCGTGTCGCCGTTGATTATCGGCACGCTTTGGTTGTGCGTCCGCGAAACCAGGCGCGCTTCGCCGAGCGGACTGTTCGGCGCGACACGGTAAACTTTCACGCCGCGCCCAATCGCAAATTGCCCAAAGACGAACAGCACATTCACCATCGTCGCGGCCACCAACAAAATCGTGAGCGCGCGCAGGATTTTCGGCGAGCGAACATTCTCAGCAAACAAGTACACGATGGTGAAGAGCGAGGCCGCGCGCAGTTTGCCGATCGAGACGGACGGTTCGTAGGAAAGAAAAGAAGACAGCCCGGTCAAGAGAAAGAATCCGAACATCGGATAGTCGATCGGCGTGCGTTCCAACTTTGGCCGCGGCCAGACGAAGAAACGCAGGACCCAAAAGAGCATGCCCAGCAGCCACGCCGTCTGTGCCGCCGCAATTGAATTCGGCGCCGCGATTATAAATAGAACCAGAGCGCCGACGATTGCACGCTCAAGCCAAATGCCGAGCGGGCCGGGTGTGATTTCTTTTGCGCTGATGCGTGTCGTTAGGTTCGATATCACGAGACGTGTCTGGAATAGTTTAAGAAGTCAGTGCGAGCGCAATGGCGAATCGCCGGGTTATACCGCGAGCGATAGCGAGCGGATCATGGACGCGATTAGTAAGAACCAAAATGCTGATGTCTCCTTGGCGACTAGCTGGGCGAGATCTTCTTGATCCGCTCGCTATCGCTCGCGGTACCGACACGAAAAAAGCCGCAGATGAACGCGGGCGCGAATAAGTTATCATCCGCGCCCACGTTTATCCACGGCTTACTATCAACGGCGACGGTCTTAGTACCCGCGGTACCCGTCTTCGTATCCGTTTTCGAATCCCTGCCGGTAGTAGCGCCGATAGAGTTCGCGATCGCCGAGGCGTGAACTGTAGTCATCGGTCGCGTTGCGATACTCGCTGAAGTCCGAGTAGTTGCGGTGACGTCCGCGGCGAGCATCGTTGCGGCCTTCTTTTTGGCCAGCGTTGTAGCCGGCGTTCAAAGCCGTCTGTCGCAATTCATACGAACCGCCCCAGTTGCCATAGCGGTTCCAATCGCGTCCCCAACGATCGTTTCGATCTCGGTCGCGATCTCTATCGCGATCCCGGTCACGATCTCGATCACGGTCTCGATTACGATCTCGATCGCGGTTTCGATCGTTGCGATAGTTGCTCGGATTCTCAGTGTCGTAGCCACTTTCAAAAGCTAAGCGAAAGTAGCGACGATACAAGTCGCGATCGCCGAGCCGCGAGCTGTAATCCTTTGTGGCGTTGTTGTATGCGCTGAAGTCCGTGTAGTTGCGATAGCGATTGCGCTCGCGATCGCTGCGGCCTTCCTTTGAACCTTCGTTGTAGCCGGCATTCAAAGCCGTCTCGCGGAGTTGATAGCCGCCGCCCCAGTTTGGATAACCATCCCAGTTGCGTCCGCGACGCTGCGCCGCAGTGTTTGAGGTGGCAGCGATTCCGATAACCAGGAGAGAGAAAATAGCGAATTGAGTGATCTTGCCTAACCTTGTCTTCATCTTGCCTCCATTTCGGGTTTCAGGTGTGCTCAATATTCATCCCACCTAACGGATGCGAAATATTGAGAGCTGAGATGCCCGCAAGCAGCATTCCACGCGGCGTACCGGTCGCGTGGGCAGGGTCAGAGTACCTACTTCAGTCGGGCTCTTAGGAGACAGACAAAGCCCTGACTAAAGTCGGTACTCTAACGCCCAACACGCTGCGGTGGAAATCAGTACGTCACCAGGCCCAGGCGTATGCTTCTGTGCGTGGATCGGTGCCGGCGTTGAGCACTCCGGTTTTCGGATCAACGACGATCGCGGCCAACGATCCGTAGGACCATGCCCCGGCAACTTGAAGCTTGTGACCGCGCGAAAGAAGTTCCTTGCGCACGCTTTCGGGTACGCGTGACTCGACCGAGAGATCACCCGGATACATTGTGTGGGGAAAAGGCGAAGCGGGAAAGGCGCGCGTCAGCCACTTGGGCGCTTCGATCGCCTGTTGCACGTTCATGCCGAATTCGATCATGTTCAGCAACGCTTGCATCGTCAGCAGCACCTGCTGATCCGCACCCGGCGTTCCCAGAACCATACGCGGCTGACCATCTTTCATCACCAACGTTCCCTGCAAAGTGCTGCGCGGACGCTTGCCCGGCGCGAGCGCATTCGCTTCGCCGGGATTCAGCGTGAAGTAGTCGCCGCGGCAATTGAAGATGAAACCAAGGTTGCCCATGACAACGGCGTCGCCAAAAGCGCTGTGCAAACTTGGCGTGAAGCTGATCATGTTGCGCGCGCCGTCGATCACTGCGATGTAGCTCGTGTCACCGTCATGGTCGGCAAAGTCGCTGGTCGTAACCTGCACCGGCCGGAAGAGCGGCGTCGCGTCGCTGGTGAACTTCTCCGCAGTGCCCGGGCGAAAGTCGAGCGACGCGTTGTTCTTATTAATCATCGCGCGACGCTCGGCCGCGTACTCTTTCGAAAGCAACCCGGCGTAGGGAATCTTGATGAAATCCATATCGCCGAGATACTTCTCGCGATCGGCCATCGCCAACTTGGTCGCTTCAACACTCGTGTGAATGTAGTCAGCGCTGTTATGGCCCATCGCTTTCAAGTCATAGCCCTCCAGAATGCGCAACGCGAAGAGTTCGGCCGGGCCCTGACTAGCCGAAGCATTCTTGTAGATTTGATAACCGTGAAAGTCGATCGACACCGGCTCTTCGACCTTTGCGGTGTAATTGGCAAAGTCTTCATAGCGGAACAGCCCGCCATTCGCTTCCGAGAACGCGGCCATCTCGCGCGCAATATCGCCTTTGTAAAAGCGATCGCGCGCCGCCTTCAAAGCCGCATGACGACCTTTGCGTTTGTTCTGCGTTTCCGCTTCAACCAGACGTCTGAGTGTGCGCGCGAGATCGGGATTGCGAAAGATCTCGCCGGCTTGGGGCGGACGATCGTTCGCGTAATAGAGCTTCACGCTGGTTGGATATTTGTGCAGCTTGCGGCTTGCTGCCTGGGTCGTGAAGGCGCGTGCCAGCGAATCGCCAACGGGAAATCCGTTTTCAGCGAGGTCGATCGCTTCCGCCAAGACTTGCGCGAAGCTCATCGTACCCCAACGATCGAGCAGGATGTACCACGCATCGATGCAACCCGGCACGGTCGCCGACAGGAGCGAATCGTTTACCGGCAGCTTGCCGCCGTTGTGTTCTTTGTACCATTCAATCGTCGCCAGCTTCGGCGCAGTGCCTTCTGCATTGATCGAATAGACGTTCTTCGCTTTCGCGTCGTAAACCAACAGCGTTGCATCGGCGCCGATGCCGTTCATCGCTTGATCGACAATGCCCAGCACGGCTTGTCCCGCGACGATCGCATCGAAGGCGTTGCCGCCTTTTTCCAGGATGCGTTCAGCCGCGCGCGTGGCTTCAGCCTTCATCGACGTGACGGCGAAATGCCGGCCACGAACGACGGGACGCATCGTGCGCGTCGCCGTATTTGTGTCTCCCTCGCCTTCCTGAGCCATCGTGAACACCGTAGTGGAAAAAATTAGAACACCAACGAGCGCAATTTGAATAATTGATCGCATGCCGCCTCCTGAAGTGAAAGTCCAAGCGTTAGCGCCGTGTAGGCCCTCCCTCACAGTCGGGCTTCTGAAACTCAATCGAATTCGCGTTTCGGTTTTTCTTGATCAGCGCCGACGCGACCCGCTGCGATCTTCGCACGCGAATAGTTTTCCCCTTTGATTGGTTCGCCAGCGATGCGGCGCAACATCGTTAGTTGACCGACGTGCGTCAACGCATCAGCAATCGGGCCTTGAAACAAGCGCTCGCACGTTGCAGCAAGCTCGTTGTCGGATGCAAGGTAATCATCGAAGGCTCTTAGCGCAGCATGAAAGCGATTGATTTCCGCAGGCCAATCGAGCGGCGTCGAGTTGTGCCATGTCTCCTCGCCTCTGGCGATCGAAAGAGCCCAATCAAACAAGTCGCCGATGTGGGCGAGTATCTCAGCCGGAGTCCGCGTCGTTTCCGAAGCTTTGAAGGTTGCAAACGATTCGGGCGCATCACGCACCGCCTTCGCGCCACGATAGGCGAGCGTGGCCAACGTGTGTCGCAGCAGGTCGCGTTTTTCATCGGGGTTACTCACGAACTTTCTCCTCCACAGAAAGGGTGTAGGGTGTTGGGGAACTGCTCTACAAAGTCGATCGCGTTCACATCAAACTGAAAACTTCGACTCAAGACTCATGACTCGTGACCCAAGACTCATGACTCACGATTCACACCCAATACCCAAACCCCCACACCCTTCTTAATAGGCATCTTCGCCGCGCCACATCACCGGCAATGTCTGCAGAATTATTTTGATGTCGAGCAGCACCGACCAATTTTCGATGTAGTACAAATCCATGCGTACCATCTCGTCAAACGGCAAGCGATTGCGTCCCGACACCTGCCAGAGACCAGTGATGCCGGGCTTCATGTCGAGCCGCTTGCGATGCCAGAGTTGATAATTTTCCACCTCGTAAGGAATCGGTGGGCGCGGCCCGACGATGCTCATGTCGCCGCGCAGCACGTTGAATAACTGCGGCAGTTCGTCGAGGCTCGTCTTGCGCAAGATTCTTCCCAGCCGCGTGATGCGATCGTCGGTGCGCAGCTTGAAGACCGGTCGCTTATCATCGCCTAGATTCGAGTCAGGCCGGCCGTTGATGTAGGCGCGTTGGTATTCGCGGTGCGGGCGATCGTCAACACCGGGATGCATCGTGCGAAACTTGTAGAAAAGAAAAACGCGGCCGTCCATCCCGACGCGTTCCTGCTTGTAAAAAACCGGCCCGCGCGAATCCAGCTTGATCAGCAAAGCAATCAACAACCAGAGCGGCGACAAAACAGTCAGGGCAAAGATCGCGATCGTGAGATCGAACGTTCTCTTAATGATTCGCGCCGCGCCCGAGAGCGGCGAGCGAAACAGCGTGACCATGGGCAGCGATCCGACTTGATCGATCTCGGTCTTGCTCGGCAAGCAATTCAACAGAGTAGGCGCGATGCGAAACTCAACGCCACGGCGGCGCCCAGTTTGAATCATCACGTCGAACAGGGCTTCGCCGGGAACGTTCGGATCGGAGATGATCACTTCGTTGGCCCGCGATTCGCGAATTGCCTCCGGCAACGTTTTCAGATCGCCGACGACAGGCACGCCTTCGAACGAAGACGAGGGAGCCACAACCGGCCCGTTCTCGATAATCCCAATCACGCGATAGCCAAGTTCGGGGCGCGCGCGCATCTCCTGAATGAACAGCGCGGCTTCCGGACCGCGGCCTACGATCAAAGTCGGAATCAGATTGATCCCTCGGCGCCGCACCGCGATCTGGCCGGCACGAAACAACATGCGCGTAGCGCCAATGCTCGCCAGCACCAGCAGAAAATCCAGGAGGAAAATGCCGCGCGAATACGAGAACGTTCGGTACTGCACGCCGCCGCGATACATGAACGTCGCGGCCACAACCAGCAGCGATCCAATCGCCGTCGCTTTGAAAACGCGCGCGAGATCATCCACGAACGAAAATTCGCCGCGCACTCGATACAGATCGTAGTAACGATTCAGCAGTACCCTAATGGGAATGATGAGCGGCAGCAGCACCGCGTAAGGAGCAAACTCGCGGCTCCAGCTCAACGTTCCGGTGGCGCTGCGCTGTACAATCGAGTTGTAGTGACGCAGATAAAACGCGATGAAGAATGAGAGCGAGGCCAACGCTATATCAGCCACGACCAGGAAACTCTTGACGAGCGGCACGACCCAACGCGGCGCGCGCGCGGCGACGCGCACCGCACTCGGCGTCGTCATCCGGTCCTGCTTGATTGGCTCAGCTTTCACTTGGGTATGGCTACTCGAGAATCAGGTTTACGACTTCGCTTTTTACGCTTGACTCGCGACGCTGCTTCCCGTCACTTTTCTCTGCGATCTGCAATTGCTGGACGTCCCTGCTCGACGCGATGCGTTGCAATCGTCCTTCGCGCACCAGCTCTTCATCAATTGCCGCCCACTTTCCGGCGTAGATGCTGGCCACCGGAACTCCCAGCACGGCCGCTTCGCGATTCATCGTACCGCCCGCACTGATGACCAGATCCGCCGCGGCGATCAAGTTCGATCCGTCCACAGCTTCGCGCGGGATGATCACATTCCCCGACTTGCGCGCTGCGTATTCGTCGCGCTGCGCATCGGTGCGCGGCAGCAGAATGATCTTAGCGCCCGGCTGCGATATCAAACGCTCCAACAGTTCATCAAACAACTCGTTCTCAAACCGATGATATAGAGCTTCGCGCGCCGGCGGACGCGCCACGACGAGCACATCTTGCTCCGCAACTCCCAGTTGACGCAACGTGTCCCGGAATCCCGGATCGGGTTGGAAATCGGCCAGGTAAACATCTTCCTTTAATCCATCGTAGCGCTTCACTTTGCGCAAAGACGCGCCGTACTTTCGCAACTCGGCGGCGGGAAACGCGCGCGGCACGATCACCCGCGAAGCCAGACGGAACGCCAGATGATTTGCCGGCTGATGCTCGTAATCCATCAGCGTCACGCTTTTGATCCCGAGCGCGGCAGTCGCAGCGATCTGCGCGTAAGAATTGTGACTGACGGCGAGATCTATTCCGCGACCGCGCGCCCACTTCCGTAAAGCCGCCGCGCGTCCGACCAGATTGCCGGCTTTGCCGGTAACTGATCCGCCGCCGTGCCCACCGATAACGTGCGGCAACAGGCCGGCTTTGGTGGCAAGCTCGACAGTCTGCGCAAAATCGCGCGCGGTGATTTCGACCTGATGACCGCGCGCGGTGAATTCTGGAATCAGCGCCTGAAAGAAAGGTACGTGCGGCGAGTTAGCGAGATCGATCCAGATGCGCATGGTGAAGTTACTGACAAGCCACAGATGAACACGGATTTACACAGATGAATTCATAAGCTTATCTGTGCTCATCTGTGTCAATCTGTGGCCGATTTAGTTTGCCGCCATCACCGGGTTCCGCAGCGTGCCGAGCTTTTCGATCTTCACTTCGAAGACGTCACCAGGTTTCAGCAGCACCGGCGGCTTGCGAAAGATGCCGACGCCATCCGGCGTGCCGCTCGCAATCACATCGCCCGGTTCGAGCGTGATGCCTTGCGAGAGATAAGAAACCAAATGCGCAACGCCAAAGATCATCTTCGAAGTGTTCGACGACTGCATGACTTGGCCATTCAGCACGCCCTCGATCTTCAGCGACTGCACGTCGTCGATTTCATCGCGCGTGGTGATGAAGGGGCCGAGCGGCGCAAAAGTGTCGAGGCCCTTGCCCCGCGTCCATTGCCCGTCGCCGAATTGCAAATCGCGCGCGCTGACGTCGTTGATGAGCGAATAGCCGAACACGTAATTCAGCGCATCGGCTTCGCTGACTCGCTTTGCGGTGCGGCCAACTACTACTGCGAGCTCCGCTTCAAAATCGACTTGCTCGCTGATCGATGGCAACACGATCGGCGCGTTGTGCGCGCTCAGCGCGTTCGGCAACTTGTTGAAAAGCAAAGGCGCCTTCGGCAAATCCGCACCCCCTTCCGCCGCGTGATCGGCATAGTTGCGTCCAATCGCGAGAATCTTTCGCGGATAAACCGCCGGCAAGAACTCGATCGAATTGAGCGAGTAGGCCACAGCCTGGTTACCGCCTGATGTTGGGCCACCGCTCAGCAACGCTTCAATATCCTTCGCTCTGCCGCCGCTGCGGATCACGTCCATCGTGCTGTTTATCTGACGCAGCCACTGCGGTCCGTCTATCGCGCGCGCCAACTCGGCGACATCGCATACAGCATCATCACCGATCAGTATTCCCAGCCTTTGCTGATCTGAATCTTTGGTTTTGAATTGAGCCAGCTTCATCTATGTCGCTCCCGTCGTGCTGAGGTTTATATCACGAAGTGGCACGGGCGTCTCGACGTCCACGCCTAAGTGCCGCGTGACACTTACTGAACGCGCGCTGCTGCGGTTGCCGCAGTACACACGTAAACTTCGGGGTTTCTGCCGACGGCCTTCGTGTATCGAGCCGAAACGTGTTCTCGAAATGCGTCAACGCGATCGGCTGCGACCAGATTGATCGTGCAGCCGCCGAAACCGCCGCCCGTCATGCGCGCGCCAATCGTGCCCTCCACTTCGTTGGCAAACCCGACCATCAGATCTAGTTCCCGGCAGCTTACTTCGTAATCGTCGCGCAGGCTTTGATGCGACTCAGCCATCAGCTTCCCGAAAGTTTGCAGATCGCTCGAACGCAGAGCATCGGCCGCGCGCAGCACTCGATCATTTTCCGTGACGATATGACGGCAACGTCGATAAACGACCTCAGGTAATTCGGCTCGGTAGCTTTCGAGATCCGCGAGCGTGACATCGCGCAGCGAGGCTGTCTTCGGCAGATGTGGCGAGAGAACGCGCACGCCTGCTTCGCATTCCGCGCGCCGCTTGTTGTACTCGCCGCCAGCCAACTGATGTTTGACCATCGTATTGCAGACGACCAGCTTCACTCCGTCTGGAATCGGCAGCGGCGTCGATTCCAGCGAGCGGCAGTCGAGCATGAGCGCGTGCCCTTCCGCGCCAAAGCACGCGATGAATTGATCCATGATGCCGCTGCGCGCGCCGACGAATTCGTTCTCGGCCTTCTGACAATTTTTCGCCAGCTCAAGTCGATCGGTAGTCAGCCCGGAATTGTCGAGCAAAGCCAGAGCGGTTGATACCTCGATCGCCGCGGACGAGCTCAGTCCAGCCCCGATCGGCACGGTACTTTTGATCAGCAAATTCGCCCCGCGCAGGCGACAGCCAGCCTCTTCCAATTTGATCGCGACGCCGAACGGATAGTCGCTCCAGTGATGAGTGCCTTGGGATGGTGGCTTATCGAGGTCGAGTTCCGCGCGGTCAGCGAATTGATCCGATTGAATGACTATCGTTCGGTCTTCACGGCCAGCAACCGCGACGGCGGTCGAAAAGTTGATCGCCGCCGGCATCACAAAGCCTTCGTTGTAATCGGTGTGTTCGCCGATGAGATTAACGCGACCGGGCGCAGAGAAGATTCGGGGGGCTGCGCCGTGCAAGTCTTTGAACTCATTCGCTAGTTCTTCAAATTTAGACAAGACGGTGCCCCGTTTCTCGAACAAGGTTGATGGGCGCGATATGTAATCTTACTTAAGGAGAGTTCAACGACAAAGGAGGTGGATTAGAGTCGCAGGTTCTGTCGCCCGCTTCACGGGCTAGCCGCGTATAAGAAAACAAAAACCCCGGGTTACGCTCGCTGCGCTCGCTCACCCGGGGCTATTTTCTGACGCCGCTGCGCGGCTGGTTTTGAGCACCTCAATACGAATCGCCCGGCGCGTTCTGAGCCTGTTCGTTGGAAGCCTTCGGATCGAATGGCGTGGCGATGTATTTCTTCGCAACGGCTTGCGCGTTGTCATAGTTGCTGCCGGCTTGCACGGCCTTTTGATACTCGGCCACGGCCCGCGTGCGATCGCCGCGCGCGTCGAAAGCATTGCCGCGTTTGATGCGCGCCCACGTGTCGATCCATTCCGGCTTGCTGCTGGCAGCGTCGAGCGCCGCCTGGAAGTTATCCAGGGCGAGCTGCCAATTCTTCTGTTCGAAGTAAACCAAACCCAGGTTGTAGTAAACCCAGGCGTTGTTGCGATCGAGCTTCAACGCCGACTCGAGCTGTTGTTGCGCTTCGGCATATTGGCCGTCCTTGAAAAGCTCAATGCCACGGCGCGCGACGATCGAGATTTTCAGATCGTCGGACATGCGCAGAATCTTGTCGTTCGGATCGACTTCCGCGCTGATCGGCTGGCCGTTTGATTCAAAGTCAAAGTCCTCGCTCTTGCCGTCGAGATACAGAGTCTTCGTCTGCGAGTCGCCTTCCGAATGCAGCGTCACCTCGACCGGCATGTGCAGGTTGTCAAAGGTCTGCCGGATGGTGCCGCGCGTGCGGAACTTGCCCGCGCGCGTGCGAATGATTTGATAATCGACGCTGAACTCCGGCACGCCGGTGCCTTCGACCCACTGCGCGAAAAAGTAGCGCATGTTCTTGCCCGCAACTTGCGAAGTCAGCCGTTCGAAATCGTCAATCGACGCGCTCTTGTTGCGATACTGCTCGACGAACTTGCGCAGCAACTGACCGAATTGCTGCTTGCCCATCGTCTCGCGCAACATGCGATAGACCATGGCGCCTTTGTAGAAAACGATCGATTGATACGCCGCCGATTGATCGTCGAGCGCGGAAGGCGCGCGCACGATCGACGAAGTTTGTTCAAACGTCAGCGCGCGTTCCTGCTCCTCGCGCTGCGCAGCATCGAGCTGTCCGCCGTTGAGTGTCGCTTCCCGCAACGCAAACGCGCTCCATTCGGCCAGGCCCTGGGAAATCCACGCATCATCAAATGACTTCAGGCCGACGGTCTGTCCCCACCATTGATACGCGACCTCGCGCTGCAGGCGTTCTTCGGACGAAGCTTTCGGGGCGTCGAAAAGTTTCGACGAGAGGAACAATATGCCCGGGCCCGAATAAGCTTCCATGGTTTCGTCATCGGTTTGCGCGACGATGAAACGCGAGCCGAACGCGGGCGCGCCGTATTCGTTCGTATAGAACTCGAGCGCGCGTCCCATCAACTCGCCGTAATTCGTGATGCGGTTTTCGCTGCCCGGCTTGACGAAGAATTGCAGCTCGTACTGGCCCATGCGCAGGGATTTCACCACGTACTGGCCGGCGACAAAGTTGCCGATCAAAATTGGAGTCTTGTTAACGAAGCGAAATCGCGTGGTGCCGTTCTTGGTATCAACCTGCGGCGTGACCGCTTCATCGCTAATGCCTCCGACCTGCACGCCGGTCGGCACGATCATCGTGATATCCGCCGTCGCGCGATCGGCTGCGTAGTCGTGAAAGGGAAACCAGCGCGACGCATACATCAGATACGATCCTTCCGGACCGACGTAAGCTAATCGCTTGGTAGCGAGTGGTCCGCCTTCAGCCGTAGCCAGCGCGCCGCTCCAGCGGATGCGAATCGTCACCGGCTTATTCGGTTGCACGACCTCGCCCAGATCGATTCTTACATTTGGGCCGAGAGAGCCTGCGCCGACCGCATCCTGCACAAATCCGGTCAGCGCCTTGCCGTCTTTCTCGACGCTGTCCACGTGCAGCGATCCGTTCAATTCGAAAACGACCGAACGCGTTGCGTCCAGCGGCGTAAATGTGATGTCCGCGCCGGCGCGCATCGTGTGCTCGTCCGGATTTAGTTGGGCTTCAATGCGATAGTTTTGAATGTCGTAACGCGAGCCGGCCGCCGGCTGTTGGGCCATGGCGCTGAAAGCAATTCCCAGAATCACTGCCAGCGCGGCTGCGGCATTGGAGAGAAGTTTCTTAAACATGAGCAATAAATTTCCTGTCGGGCATTATAGTGGACGTAATACTTTGCCAGCCAGCTTCTTTGAGGCAACGCGGCGGTTCTGTGTCAGAACCCCGAGCGGTAGCGACGGGATCGAGAACTTCCAGAAAATAATTTGATCAGGCCGCTAGCGCTCCCTGTTCTGTAACTTACCCTTTGAGCAACCTTGGGCACGGTCTTGGATGGCTCAGAGGCGGACGCGGTTGGCTGCGAAGGGTGGGAAAACTCTCGGAAACCGAGGCCGCGCGAAACCATCCGCGCTTGACACTTCGCAGGCGGCTGAATAGAGTCGCACTCGCTTCAGTCGTAGTTAGCCAAATCGACTGTACCCGTCGGCACACAGTCCAGTTCCGATTAGATTCCAAACAGGAGTTTTCCAGTGATGAAATTTCAACGAAGGTTTGCCAGCACTATCTTGATTCTGGCGTTCAGCGTGGTGGCGTTTGCGCAGGCGCGCAACCCCCACGTCGATTGGAAAGAGACGAAGCTCGCGAACGGTTTACGGGTGATCACTGTCGAGGATCACAGCGCGCCGGTGATCGCGGTTGACGTCACTTACAACGTCGGCTCGCGCAACGAGCGGCCCGGCCGCACCGGCTTTGCCCACTTGTTCGAGCACATGATGTTCAAGGGTTCCGAAAATGTCGGCACGGGCGAGCAGTACTATCTGATCTTCAACAACGGCGGCACGATGAACGGCACCACCAACGAAGATCGCACGACATATTTCGAAGCTCTGCCGTCGAATCAACTCGACATGGCATTGTTCATCGAAGCGGATCGCATGCGCAGCCTGGTCATTAACAAAATGAACCTCGACAACCAGCGCAACGCGGTGCAGGAAGAGCGACGGCTGGGTGTTGACAATCAACCGTACGGCCAGAGCGGCGAGATCCAGCAGGGTTTGATCTATGACAACTTTGCTTACAAGCACACGGTGATCGGATCGATGGACGATCTGAACGCCGCCAGCGTTGAAGACGTCGCGGCGTTTTTCAAGATGTACTACGCGCCGAACAACGCGGTGCTGGCAGTCGTTGGTGATTTCAAAACTGCGGACGCAATTAAGAAGATCAAGCAGTACTTTGAAAAGATCCCGCGCCAACCCGATCCTCCGGCAGTGGATATGACCGAACCCGAACAGAAGGCGGAACGGCGTGCCAATGTCGATGATGGACTGGCTCGCCTGGCGCAAGTGGACATCGCATTTAAGACTCTGCCGGGCAACACGGCTGACTTTTACGCATTGCAGGTTCTTTCGGCTGCATTGCAGGGCGGTCAAAGCTCGCGTCTTTACCAGGCGTTGGTGAGAGACAAACAACTGGTACAGAGCGTCGGCGGATTCGCTGATGAGAAACGAGGTACCGGCGCCTTCTACACCAGTGCGACGATTCGCTCGGGCGTCAAACCCGCTGATGTCGAGGCTGCGATCTATGCTGAGATCGAACGAATCAAGAAAGAGGGCATCGCCGACTGGGAATTACAGAAAGCGAAGAACACGACGCGGCGCGGCTTTATCAACAGCATGCAAAGCTCATTGTCGCGCGCGCTTAACCTCAGCGTGTGGACCGTGTATTACGGCGATCCGAATCTCATCAACACGCGCCTGGAAAAGGTAATGGCGGTGACCAAAGACGACGTGCAGCGCGTGGCGAATAAGTATCTCGTGACGACGAATCGCACGGTGGTCGTGACGACGCCGAAACCAAAGGCCGCAAGCGCAGCGACCCAGCAGTAAGAGAAGGAGAAACGAATCATGAAAATCTCAATCAATAAATTCTTTGCCGCGATGGCGGTCGCGATTCTCAGCTTAACGGTTGCTGTGGCCCAGCCGCGCACTGGCGCACCGGCGCAACAAGGTCAATCAATCAAGGGCGCGGACATCAAAGGGCGTGCGCCTGTGAGTAAGGAGATTCTCAAAGTGAATCTCCCCAAGGGACAGGAAGCCACCTTGTCGAATGGCTTGCGTGTCATCCTGCTCGAGAACCATCGCGTGCCGACCTTCACGATGCAGATGGTGGTGATGAGTGGTGGTTTGTCCGACCCGGCGGACTATCACGGGTTGGCCAGCTTTACCGCGGCGATGTTGCGCGAAGGAACTACTAGCCGCAAAAGCAAAGATATTGCCGAGCAGACCGACACAATGGGCGCAACGCTGACGGCTGGCTCAGGCCTGGCGAACTTCACGAGCACGATCACGGCAGCAGGGCTGGTGGAAAACTTTGATCAGGCACTGGGGTTGTTCTCAGATATCATCCTGCATCCGACGTTTCCGCAGGAAGAGATCGATAAGTTGAAGATGCGTCTGCTTCAGACCCAGCAGTTTCAGCGCTCGAATCCGCAGTTTTTGGCCCAGGAGCGGTTTGTCCGCGCGATTTACGGCGATCATCCAGCAGGCATGATCGCGCCGCCGCCGGATTCAATCCGGAAGATGAAATCAGCGGATCTGGCGGGCTTCTATGCGAAGTACTACCGTCCGAACAACGCGATGCTGGCTATCGTCGGCGACGTGAAATTGAAAGAGATCATGCCGAAGCTCGAGGCCGCGTTCGGCGGTTGGGCCAAGGGAGATGTTCCGGCCACGACCATTCCAACCGTAGGAGCACCCGGTGCGATGGCGATTCAGCTAATTAATCGTCCCGGCTCGGTGCAGACCGTTTTGCAGCTTGGCAGTCTCGGCATCGAGCGCACCAACCCCGACTACTTTGCGGTCGCCGTCATGAACGAAATTCTCGGCGGCGGGCCACAGGCGCGTTTGTTCATGAACCTGCGCGAAGACAAAGGCTACACCTACGGCGCTTACAGCAACTTTGGCGGATCCAAATATCGCGGCACGGTCGTTTCAAGTTCGGAAGTGCGAACCGATGTGACCGAAGGGGCGATGAAGGAATTCATGTATGAGCTGAATCGCATTCGTGACGAGAAGGTTTCGCCGAAGGATCTGGAGAACGCGAAACGATCGCTGGTTGGCGGCTTTGCCTTGTCCCTCGAACAGCCCACGGCGTTGCTTCAGAACCTCGTGGTCCAAAAGCTGTACGACATGCCGGCGGATTACTGGGACACTTACCCGGCGAAGGTCATGGCGATCACGGCTGACGACGTGCAACGCGTCGCACAGAAGTACATCGACATGGGTCATCTGCAAATCATCGCGGTGGGCGATGCGAACAAGACCCGCAGCATTCTGGCGAAGTACGGCACCGTTCAGGAATACGACGCGGACGGAAAGCCAGTGAAGAACTAGCTCGGAGCGCGGGCATCCCTGCCCGCATGAGCGCGAAGCGCGCTGTTCTTAATTTCGATCGTTTAGAGGCGGGCTACCGCCCGCCTTTGCGGACGAGGATGTCCGCGCTCCAACAGAAACACCCGCAAGCTCACCGCGAGCCTGCGGGCGTTTTCTTGCCTCCCTGGTTGCTGACTCACGGCGTTGGCGTGGGACTCGCGCTCGCCGCCGCAAAGCCCGGACCGATCTTATCGTCAAGCCCATCGAGCGTGCCGTTAACTTTTTTGTAAACGTTTTCGATGATCGAACGGCGCGCGGGATCGGGTGGGCCGTTCACGTAACTCTTGATGTAATAAAGCAGGGCTTGATCGTTCTTGCCGGTGGCTTCGAGCGCGCTGCCCAGATGCCACATCGCCGATCGCCACAGCGGGGTGCCTTCCGTCGAAGTCACCACCGCGCGACGCAGGCGCGTCACTGCGTCGGCGGCTTTGTCCGCTTTGAAGAGCGCAAGTCCCGCGAGGTCTTCGATGCGTCCGCGCAGCAGTCCTGACAGCGCCGCTCGTGGAGCGGTGGGAATTGCGGGGATGTTGCCCTGGGCCAACGCGCGCGCGCGCATGTCGCCCAACTCTTCCGGCTGCACGGCGACGGTGGCGGCGGGCGCGCTCAACGCAGCTTCAACGCCGGTCATCGCCTGGTCCATCAAATCGACGACGCTCATCAGCGCGATCTCTTTCTTCACCAGCTTGTTCGCGACGTAAACCTGGCGATAGGTGCGCATTTCATCGTCGCCTTTGATGAACTCCTGCGCGATGGCCAGCACGTCGTCTTCATTCGGCGAAGGTTGTTCAATCGCCGCATTGAAAGCCATCAGCGCTTTCATCCGGTTTGCGTTTGGGTCCGTATCCGCCGGAGTGTTTTGGAAGATCGCCGCGCGTCGTTCAGGCGCCAGCAGTTCCGTGAAACTCTTCGCGTGCGCCGGAACTCGGCCCGCCAGCTTCGTTTCGATCTCACCGTTCTTCAATACGAACGATCGGGAAAGTTCAGCCAAGGCCTCGTCGTACAAACCCATCGACGACAGCACGTTCGCGACTTCGTAATCGACGGTCGGAAAGCGCCCGTACTGACGCGCGAAGCGCACGCCGGCTTCGGCATCCAGCGGCCGCTTGTTCGCAATCAGCGCACGCGCCAGAGCAATCTGCGCCCACGCGTAACGCGGCTCGATCGCAGTTGCCTTCTGCGCGAGGTCCAATCCGCGTTCGCCGTCGTTGTGTGCGGTAAACCAATACGCAGCGCCGACCAGCAGCGGCAAATTGCGCGCTTGCGCTTCGTCTTGAAGCACCTTGCTCAGCTCGGCTTCCGCCTCATCTTTTTTGCCGAGATCGAACAGCGACAGAATCATGCCGGCGCGCGCGCGATTGTTCTTTGGTTCTGCATCGAGCTGTTGGCGGTACAAGACGAGCGCCTCTTCGGTTTTGCCGCTGGCGCGTTTCAGATCGGCCAGCATGACGCGCGCAACCGAAGACTTGGGATCGAGTTCCAGCGCGCGCGCGTATTCCTTCTCGGCTTCGTCGAGCCGCAAGTCGATGTGACGCGCGGCGCCCAGCGCCTGGTGCGCGGCAGCCGAATCCGGCGCGAGTTGCAGCGCGGCTTCGGCCAGGCGACCGGCTTCGGTTGGATTTTCGATCGCGAGATAAAACTCTTCGAGCGCCAGCAGGCGCTTCGCGCTTCCTTTCGCTGCCGCTTCCACCTGCCGCGCAGTTTCGTAAGCCGCATCGCGCTGGCCGCGCGCGAACAGGTTCATCGGAATGCGCGCCAGGACTTCAGTGAACAGTCGATCGGTCATGTCTGCCGGCGCGTCAGCGATGGCCGCGCGGAATTGCTCCAAACCTCCCGCCGCGTCGCCTGACTGCATTTTTTGATCGCCCCACATGGCATGCGCGACGACGAGCAGTTCGTTAGCGCGCGGCAGCGCAGCCGACGCCGGATGGGCCGCGATGAAAGATTTCAGCGCGTCGATTCGCTTGTCGAGCGGCAACGTCAGCGTCAGCTCGACTTGTTCTTTTTCGTCGTCGGGAGTCGCCGGCGTATTCGTCTTTCGATCGACTGCGGGAGTCTTGGCTGGCTTCGCTGAGTTGTCAGCAATCGCATCCGGTGAAGCGCTTGGCGAAGCTTGCGCCGCTGGAGTCTCACTCGGAGTTGAAACAGGCGATGGACTTTCAGTCGGCGCAGGTGTTTCGCTTGGCTGCGGCGAAGGCGCCGGAGTTTCGCTGGGTTGCGGCGAAGCGCTCGCAGTCGGTGAAGGTTCAGTTATCGCGGTTGGTGAAGGACTCGCTTCGGGGGTTGGGGTCTCGCTGGGACTTGGCTCCGGCGTCGCTTTGGCTTCAGGTGTCGGCGTCGGCGCAGGCGTCTCCGAAGGTGTTGGCGACGGAGTTTCTGACGGCGATGGTGACGGATTCTCGGCCGGAGTTGCTGAGGCGATTTCGCTCGGCGTCGGTGAAGCGGTGCTTTCACTCGGCGGACTCGCAATGGTTCGCGGCCGTTGTTGCTCCGCGATCAGTATCCCGGTCGATTTTGGATCCAGCGCGGCAAAACTAAAGTCGTGCGCTTCGCCGACCCCATCTACGAACATGCGCACTCCCGTCAGCAAGCCTTCGCTGAAACCGGCGGAATCGATCTTCTGCCGCATGCGTTGGCCCATGTTGCCGATCAAGCCATCAGGCAAATACAGGCGCGCGCCGCGCGTTAACTGAGCGAAAAACTTTCCCGTGTCCGCGGCCACGACAACGAGCACGCTCTTATCGATCCCGCTCGGCGTTCCGACGTTCCATTCGGCGGCGGCTTTCAACGAATATTCATAGAGATCTTCATCACCTACAGTCTTAACCGTGAGGATGACAAAATCGACGCCGGACTTTTCTTTGAAGTTGTCGAGAACTGTTTCGAGCCGTGCTTTGGTGGCAGCATCGAGCACTTCCCCAAAGTCGTTGATGTGACCCACGCGCTTTGACAGGCGTTTATTCTGCGCGCCGGTGCTCGGGCCAATCGTTAGCCACGAGACCGCGGCCAACAGCAGCAGCGCAAAGACAGTCGTGCGGTAATTAATCAGCGGTGACTTCATGCAATCAGTTTTAGTCGCCGGCAGGTGGACGTTTTGGTTCGCTGGTGCGCATCGCCTCGGAAAGAATTCTCCCGATTGAGCAACTCGGCGCCTGAATCTGCAAAACGTTCGCGAGTGTCGGCGCGATATCTGCGGGCGTGGCAGGCTGCAGGTACTGGCCGGGCGAAAAATTTCTTCCCATGATGATTAGCGGCACGTGTGTATCGTAACTGTAAGGCGAACCGTGGGTCGCGGTTGAGCGCGGATCCGTCGGGTCATCGGGGAGATCGAACAGAATGTTGTACGGCTCAAATACTACAATAACATCACCACTGCGTTGAGCGTAAAAGCCGTTGAGCACCCGCCGCGCCACGACATCGGTGGGCGAGATCGATTTGCTTTCGAGTTGCGCGCGCGTGAAATAACGAGCCGCGCCCGGCATCTGCATCGCCAGTTCGCCCACGACGCGCTCGCATTCATCCACATCGATGCCGTCGCGCGCCAGCGCTGCACGATTGAGGTAGAAGTTGCCGTTGATGATGCCGCGCTCTGTCTCGTCCTTATTCGCGAAGCTACGAACGTAATCGTTCGCGGGACGATCCTTGCGACCGTAACGCTTTTTCAATCCGGCTTCGACGAAATCCAGCAAATCAAGCTTCTGATAACGACGCCCGGGGAGATTCATGATCGCGGCCTGTTCGGGAACCGGCGACGCGCCATGATCTCCCGTGAAGACAACCAAAGTGTTCTGCAACCCAACTCGCGCATCTACGAAATCGAGCAGCGTGGCGATCTGTCGATCGACGCGCAAAGTCATGTCCATCGCTTCCTGGCTGTATGGACCAAAGCGATGACCGACGTAATCGTTCGCTGAGAAACTGACGGACAAAACATCGGGCGCATCGTGTGCGCCGAGCTTTTCGTTAGTGATCGCTTCTTCCGCAAAGGTCACCAGGATGTCGTTCGCAAACGGCGTATAGTCGAGCCCTTTATAAAACATTCGGCCGGGTGCGTTGAGGCCACCAGTAATGACGTGCGGAAAATAGTTTGTGTCGCTCGAAGACTTGTCCAGGTTCTCCCACGGCACGTCGTCTTTCCCCGCGCGCTTCAGATATTCGCTCTCGTCCGGCAATATTCGATTCCAGGGCTGCGCAAAAAATTTGTCAGCCATGTGCCGCTGGTTGAAGCGCGTCACCCACTCGGGCAATTGATTGAAATAGTAAGCGCTCGACATCATGTTGCCGTTGTCGGTGCTGAACCAATACGCCGCGTTCGCGCGCCGGCCTGCTGGCAGGATCGCCGAACGATCCTTCGTCGAGATCCCAATTACTTTCGACTGGTCACGATTAGCTAAGCGGAGTTCATCGCCAACCGTCGAACAGAGCAAGCGGCGCGGGCTTTTTCCTTTCTCGCCTTCTTTGCCGCCGACGGCCAACGAACTGTCATCGGTGATCGATTTAACTTTTTTGCCGGTGTCTGGTTCGTACCATTCATTCGCGATGATGCCGGTTTGCGACGGCCACGCGCCCGTCATGAAAACCGCATGACCCGGCGCGGTGGTGGTCGGCACGCTATCGAAATTCGCATCAGTCCACGACGCGCCGTCGCGCATCAGACGACCGATGCCGCGCGACGTAAACATGTCGCCAAAACGAGTCAGGTAATCGTAACGAAACTGATCGACGACAATGAGCAGGATTAGACGCGGACGTGCGTCATTGGTGATGCGTTTAGTTGCGCGACGCGGTTGCGCCGGTGAGTAGAAAACGAAGACAAAGAACAGAAGCAGCAGCGCGATCAAAAGACTCTTAGCGCGTCGATTTTTCATCTGCGATTGATCGCGAAACAACTTCAGAAATTCACCCTCTGTCGGAGAGTTTGATTGGGCGGGCATGATAACATCAGGGCAAGGTCAAACGAAAAGTAAGCATAGGCTTTAGCCTTGGTGTTGCTATCAACCACAGACGAGAAGGCTATGCTACAAACCGCATGAACGATCTCGAAGACGCCTGGGAAGTCGCGCTCGCTGAAGCCACACAACGCGCGCGCGGCGCGGGACGCGCGGACCTCCTGCGCTATCTGGATTTGCGGCGGCGCAACGATCTGCTGCGCCGCGCGGCGACGGATTGGTTGCACGAAGCGTTCAACTCACTGGCTGCCGATGCAAATCGAGCGGGCGCTGCGATTCAGATCGAGCATGAAGAGGCTCATCGATTTCGTCGCGGTCCAGCGACGATGGTCGGCAATCAACTGACTCTGCGCAAAGGCGTACGAGCTTTGATGGTTGAAAGCGGTTGGCCGCGCGCACCGCGCGACGGAGTAGTACGCGGCAATGCGTTGGCGTGTGCCAACATCAAACATCTCGGCCGCACGCGCATGAATGAAGAGTTGGTGCTGGTGGCGTCAAAGAATGGATCGCCGCAATGGTTTATTTTGAGAGATGACGAGCGATCGCTGCTGGCTGAATCAGATTTGCACCGGCATTTTGGAATTTTGATGCAGTGATATTAAAGAGGCGACCGCGACTGCAATTTTGCTCGGCTCCGCAAGAGATTGACCGTCGCTCGCGCTCATGCTAAACGCTAAATGAATTTAGCTGGGGCTTCAGTGCGCCAGCTTCCTCAAACCGATTGTCTCAACCCTGGAGGATGAATCAATGAAGAGAAAGTCACTCGCCAACACTAGTATTTTAGTACTGTCTGCACTGGTCTTGTCTCAGTCGGCCTTCGCAACCGGAAACGCTAAATGCCGTGCGGCGCAACAAAACGGAAGCACTTACGCAATGAAAGAGGGAGGCGTTCAGTTCACCCTGCCGAAAGGCTGGGAGGTTAAAACGACTTCAGATGGCGTGATGGTTTCCAAGAAACAAGCTACCGATTTTGCAATCGTGTCGATATCGCTAATGCCTACAGATTCGTCAGCCCTCTCGCTGGAACAACTCTTCAAAGTGGCATGGCAGAATGCAATCGAGAAGCAGAAAGATTTTAAAGACATTGCGAAGGTGGGGGACGGCGAGAAGACCCCTCCAGATGCCGCCCTTCCGTCCATGTATCAGGTTTTTACGGCAGTGCAGGGCAATATCCCTGTAGAGGCGGTTGTCGGCGTCATCAAGGGCCAAGACAAGCGTCCCGTCTTTTTTTTCGGCTACTCAAGCGCCATCTCCTCGTTCGACCAAGATGTAATGGACTTCCTCCAAAGCGTGGAGTGGATCGGGTAACCGTTTGCCTGTCCCACACCAAAGCAAGTTAATCGGTTGTCGGACCCCTTATGTCGGCGATTTCCGCAGAATTTGGCATCATCGCTTGTGCATCTTTTGATGGTCGCTCACGGCTTGAAGTGAGCAGCGATGTCAACCATCATATGGTGTGGCCAACGCAGCTTTACGCCTTTCCGAAAACGTTCCCGGCGATTTCTTTGTTGATTCGACCTGCATCGATTGCGATGCATGCCGGCAGATTGCGCCTTCGGTATTCGCTGAAGAAGGCGACGCATCGATCGTCTTCCATCAGCCTGTGGGCGAAGCTGAAACGAAGCGCGCGCTCATGGCCCTGGTGGCGTGTCCGACGGGATCGATCGGCACGACGGAGCAGCACGACGCGCACATCGGCATCGACGCATTTCCGGAACAGATCGCCGATCACATTTACTATTGCGGCTTCAATGCCGAATCGAGTTTCGGCGCCTGGAGTTATCTGGTCGTTCGTCCCGAAAGCGAAGGCGGCAACGTCCTGATCGACTCGCCGCGTTTCGCGACGCAACTCGTCAAAAAGGTTGAAGCGATGGGCGGCGTGCGCACGATGTTCCTCACGCACAAGGACGATATCGCCGATCATCGACGCTTCGCGGAAAGGTTTGGCTGCACCCGGATCATGCATGCTGGTGATGGGGCTCAGCGGCTTGGAATTGAAAACGTAATCAATGGGAACGATTCGGTGCAAATCGATCAAGACTTAGTCGCGATACCCGTTCCCGGCCACACGCGCGGCCACCTAGTTCTGCTCTATCAAAACAAGTTCCTGTTCACCGGCGATCATCTCGCGTGGTCACCAAATCGCAATTCGCTAATCGCTTTTCGCAGCGCTTGCTGGTATTCGTGGACTGAGCAAACGCGCTCGATGGAAAAACTTTTGAACTACGATTTCGAATGGGTGTTACCGGGCCACGGCCGGATTCATCACGCTTCGCGCGCGCAGATGCGGGAGCAGCTTGAGCGTTGTGTCGATTGGATGAAAATGCGTTAAGATGCAGCCCCGTTTTCGGCTGGGAGGATTTGATGATTTCAAGACGAGTTCTATTTTCTGGTGCGTTGCTGCTCGTGGTTTTTGTCACAGCGCTTTCGCAGGGCGACATAAAGCATTTCACTAAAGACGGCCTGACCTTTGATTACACGAACGGCTGGTCCATCACTGACGAGAGTAATTCCGATGCGCAGCAATTGACGCTCAATCGCGCCGACAGCGACGCGCAAATTCGCGTCTTTGCTCATCGCGGAAAAGTGGATACGCCGGAAAAGCTCGCGCAGGCAAAGAAGGCTTTCATCGATCCTTACGTCAAGTCCGTGAACGACACGTTTGTGCAGATGGGCGCCAAGCCTGAAAGCAAACCAGCGAAAATCAAGATTGGGGAAATCCAAGCCGACGGCGTGCAGATGCGCGCGTCGCTCGGAGGTGAAGCCGGTGAAGCCGACGTGTATTGGGTGCCGATCACCAATCGCGTTGTCGTGCTTACGCTGTTCGGACCGGATGCCGCATTGAAAAAAGCAGCCGCGACCTGGGACATGGTGCGCAACACGATCAAAGTCGAAGCGCCTCAACCCAAGGCCTCGCCGTCACCAAAGAAACCGTAGCGGAACGGTCTTCCTTCGTGTCGGAATTCCAGTGACTATTTTCGGTTGTAAGCTTCCACGCCGGCCGCGATAATCTTCATTGCCCGCGCTAAGTCATCGCAGTTGAGTACGTAAGCAATGCGGACCTCGTCCTTGCCTTTGCCCGGAGTTGCGTAAAATCCATCCGCGGGAGCAACCATCACCGTCTCGTTATCGAGGTTGAACTCTTCCAGCATGAACGTCGCGAATTCCTCGCCATCGCGAATTGGCAGCTTGGCGACAACATAGAACGCGCCGCCGGGCTTGCGGCAAACCGCGCCCGGAATCTTCGCGATCGCATCGCACACCAAATCTCTACGCCGCTGGTATTCGCGCCGCACTTCCGCGAAGTAGCTATCCGGAGTATTCACCGCGGCCATCGCGGCCAACTGATCCACCGTCGGCGGACAGAGACGCGCCTGACCGAACTTCAACACCGCAGCCATCAGATCGGCATTGCGACTGATGATGCAGCCCACGCGCGCGCCACACGCGCTGTAACGCTTGGACACGCTGTCCACCAGGATCGCGCGGTCTTCGATTCCGGCGAGATTGAGGACGCTCGTGTGCTCGGTCCCGCCGTCATAGATGAACTCGCGATAAGCTTCATCGCCGATGAGGTAAAGGCCGTGCTCGGCGCACAAGTCCGCAAGCATCTGCAGTTCCGGCCGAGTGTAAACCGCACCAGTGGGATTGCCCGGATTGGAATAGATGATTGCTTTGGTTCGACTCGTGATGACTTTTTCGAACTCCGACTTACGGGGCAGCGCAAAGCCGGTCTCAGCCAGACACGTCACTGGCACGAGATTGACGCAAGCCGTGGCCGCGAATCCGGCATAATTGGTGTAAAACGGTTCCGGCACAATGACCTCGTCACCGGCGTCGGTCACAGCATTCAGCGCGAACGAGATGGCTTCGCTGCCGCCGGTCGTTATCAGAATGTCCTGAGCCCGAACTCTTATTCCGACGCGGTCATAGTAGTGAGCCAGCGCGTCAACATACTCCTTCAAGCCCTGTGATGGTCCATACGCAAGCACCTTGATATCGACGTTGCGATATCCGTCCATCATTTCAACCGGCGTTTCGATGTCCGGTTGGCCGATGTTCAGGTGATAGACCTTGATGCCGCGGGCTTTGGCCAATTCGGCATACGGCGCCAAGCGGCGAATCGGAGAAGCGGGCGCTTCGATGGCCCGGCTGGAAAGTTTAACTTTGGTCAATGCTAGTTCTTTCACGTTTGCTCTATACCTCGATGACTCTGAAAGTTCCCCGACTCAGACTCCGGTTTGCGACACTATCAGCTTCGCCAGACAAGCTTTCAACTCATCGGCCTTAACGGGCTTATAGAGAAAAGCATCGATCAGATCGTTGTTCTCGCCGACTGAACCCTTGTTTTCTTGTCCCGTCAACAGAACGATCGGAATTTTTGCAAGCGTCGCGTGACTGCGCAGAAATTGCGCCAACTGCTGACCGCTCATGTTCGGCATCACAGCATCAGTGACCACCACATCAATTTCTGAAGACAGCGCGGCCTTCATCGCCTGCAATCCATCTTCTGCGGCAATGACTTTGTAGCCTGAACGTTGGAGCGTCACCTCCAGATAGCGCCGCACCGAGCGATCGTCTTCGACGAGCAGAACGCATTTCGAAGATTCCGCGGATGAGTGATTTTTCGGTGACTGATTCATCTGTAAATCTAGCTTCTAAGAGGACTTGCGTCTGAGGAACGCGCCTGACTCAATCAAAAGTAATGATGAGAGTAAGACGCGACTCTCGCGTTGTCAAAGCCGCTTCAATAAACAAAAAGAGATCGCTTTGCTATACTTTCGGTTTTCGCAGGCTTCCCGATTCCTGACTGTGCGCTACTGCTCGCGATGTACGAATTTGCCGTCACACCAGCCGTAACTAAAATCCGCCGGCGCGGCGTAGTGATCACCGAAGTCGAGCCGGATTCGATCGCTGCTGAGCTCGAAATCGAGGCCGGCGATCGCGTGATGCGCGTTAACGGGCATTTGGTGCGGGATTATCTCGACTTTCGCTTTCAGACGGCCGGCGAAGATGAGCTGGTGATCGATATTCGCAAGCCTTCGGGTGAAGATTGGGAACTGAACATCGAACGCGATGAAGGCGAAGAACTCGGCCTGTCGTTCGAGCAGATCGTTCCACGACAATGCGCGAACGAATGCTTGTTTTGTTTCTGCAAAGGCAATCCCGAGACGGCGCGGCCTTCGCTGTTTGTGCGCGACGAAGATGTGCGGCTCTCGTTTCTGTACGGCAACTACACGACGCTGACTTCGATCACCGAAGATGAAATGCGGCGCGTGATCGAGCAGCGACTCACGCCGCAATATGTTTCGGTGCACGCGACCGACTTGTCTGTGCGCGCTTACTTGCTGGGAGTTGACCAGCAGCGCGCGGACATCAGTGAAAAGATGCGGCGAATGCTCGATGCCGGTATCGAAATTCACGCGCAGGTGGTGTTGTGTCCGAATATTAATGACGGGAAGGTTCTGCGACAGACTGTTTACGATCTGGCTGACTTGCACCCGGGTGTGAGCAGCGTGGCGATTGTGCCGCTTGGGTTGACGCGTTATTTGACAGACGAACGGCTAACCCCGGTGACGCCGGAGTTTTGTGAACGGACAATCACTGAAGTTTCCGCAATTCAGAAGGACTTGCGCGCGAAGCTGGGAACGAACTTCGCATTTCTTGGCGACGAAATTTATCTGAAAGCAGGCCGGGCCGTACCGTCGCAGGAGCATTACGGCGACTATCCGCAGATCGAGGACGGCATCGGCATGGTGCGCAGCTTCGCCATTGAATTCGAAGCGTTGATGCGCGATTTGCAACGGCGCAGGGTGTCAGAAGCCCGAGCGTCAGCGAGGGCATCTTCCGGCACGATTTTGACGGGCACTCTGTTTGCGCCTCAATTGCGCGGCCTGATGGATCAATTCAATGAAACATTCGGCGCAAAGATCAATGTCGTCTCAGTAAACAACGACTTTTTCGGTGGCGACGTCAGCGTCGCCGGCTTGCTGACGGGGGGAGACTTTTTGGCGGCTCGCTCGCAAGTGACGGGAGACTTTGCAATCATCCCGCGCGTCACTTTGAAGAGTGACGAACCGATCATGCTCGACGGAATTCGTTTCACGGAGTTGCAAGAGCAGTTTGACGTGCCGCTTTACGCTTGTGATTTTTCCGAGCTGGCAAAGTTGTTGACGCAAGGAGTTGCTGCGTCGGTGGCTGCCAACTAAAACAAGCGCTCACAGGATCGATTCAGTTTTTCCGTATGACCGACATGACCCCCAGCGTAACGGCGCCTGCGCCGAAGATTCTTGATGTCGGTTGCGGCTGGAACAAAACGCCGGGTGCGATCGGCATCGATGCGAATCCGAAAACCCACGCCGACGTAATTCATGACCTCGGTTCGATTCCATATCCGTTTTCCGACAACGAATTCGATCGAATCATCTGCACGCACGTGGCTGAACATGTGCCTGATGTGATGGCGTTCGTCGCCGAGCTTTATCGCATTGCCAAACCGGGCGGGCGAATTGAGATCAAAACTCCGCACTATTCAAATCCTGACTGGGCCACAGATCCTACCCACCGGAATCACTTCAATAGTTACTCATTCAACTGTTTCGTGGATGAGCGCCAGCTCTTTCCCTTCTACACCGAAGTGAAATTGAAACCAGTTCGCACTTATGTTTCGCTGGCGAATCTCTGGCGCGCGTTAGGTCTTGAGTTCGTCGTCAACATGGACCACCGTTGGCCGGCATTTCGCTTCACGCGAAAGTTCTGGGAGTTCTACCTAAGTACCATCCTGCGCGGCAAGGAACTGCAATTCGAATTTGAGGTTCGGAAGTAAGCAACAGCCGCTCAAGCATTCGGATTAAAATTCAATAATTCGGATTCCTTCCTTCAGTCGAGTCCCGGAATCTCACTCAGGTCAAGTAACTTTCTGAGCAATGCTCAGGGAATGCTGTTTGCCTCATCTCGCGATCGATCAAGTGGTGTCCCGTTAACTCGTCCAACCAGGTAATGAAGTCGATCCTCCAAAATTGCTGGAAGGTCTTCTGCTTAATCGCATTCCTGTGTCTTTGTCCCATCTCCAGCACGGCGCAAACATCGGGCGGTAGTATTCGTGGAAATGTCCTGTTGCCGAATGGAGCGTTTCTTAACGAACGCGCGCGGGTGACGTTGATGGTAGATCGCGGCGTCAAGAGCATTGTCTTCACGGACGAGCAGGGACGATTTCAGTTTACCGGACTGACTCCGGCAATCTATGAAATCGTGATCGAGGCTGATGGAAATCGATTCGAAAAATCTCGAGCCAAGGTTGAAGTATTTCCCGGTGCGCCTTCACTTCTGAATGTAAGCCTGGTTGAAAAATCAGCCGCCGAGTCAAAGACTAATACCAAAGTCGTTTCCGCTGGGGAGCTTGATGCTGCAGTTCCGTCAGCTGCGAAAAAAGAATTCAATCGTGCCGGTGATGCGGCTGCGTCAGGCAAGACGGACGCCGCCGTCGCGCACCTCAGGAAGGCGATCGAGATCTATCCGAAATACCTTTTGGCCCACAACGATTTGGGCGTGCAATTTTTGGCGCAGGCCAAACTCGATGAGGCCGCGGCCGAGTTTCGGCGCGCGATCGAGATTGACGATAAGGCGTTCAATCCAAAATTGAATCTTGGCATCGTGCTGGTTCAACAACGGAAATTCACTGAGGCTTTATCGACGTTGCAGGCAGCGCTGGCCGTTGTATCGGACTCGCCCGCGGCGATCTTGTACGATGGACTCGCTAAGCAGGGCCTGCATGATTTTGACGGGGCCGAAAAGGATCTGTTGCTCGCGCATAATCTGGGTGGGCATCAGTTCGCGAAGGCCCTGTTTCATCTCGGTCAGATCTACATGGACAAAGGCCAGCGACAACGAGCGGCCCAAATGTTCGAGCAGTATCTGAGCGAAGAACCTAACGGTCCGGAAGCATCGGAAGCTCGAAAACTGTTAAGAATTCTGCGCTAGTAAGTCTTCCCGAAGATTCGTAGATTAATCCAAAATCAGCAACTCGGATTGGCCCGATATGGGCGGAAACAGGCGAAAAAGTACGTTTCTTGCGCAATTGTTTCTTGCCCGCAGAGACGGCATAAGTCTTGCTCGAAGCTAGCTAGAATTTTCGAATGTTTATTGTCGCCTAAGTTGCAGGCAATTAATCAAAGCAATCGGTCTTTGTTTCCCTGTAATTCATCCACAAAAGAAAATAGGAGGAGCCAATGAAAGAATTCGCTAGGACTGCCGTTGGAGTAATTCTTGGGGCAGTCATGTTTTTCGCTCTCAGCGCTCTAGCGTTTGGACAGCAGCAAACCGGCACACTGCGTGGCGTTATTACTGATCCGAATGGTGGAGTCGTGGCGGGAGCAACCGTTACCGCTAAGAACCAAAATAGCGGCGTAACCGGTTCGAATTTTACGACCAACGGCGAGGGAAGCTACGTGATCCCTAACCTCGTCCCCGGTAAGTACACCGTGACCGTCGAACAGGCTGGTTTCAAAAAGAAATCAGTCGTCGATGTTGACGTTGCGCTGGGTGCGGTGGTTGATGTGAGCGTCGCCCTCGAAGTTGGTACGCCGTCTGAGGTCGTTACGGTCACGAGTACCGGTGAGGAACTCGTTACCAAAGACCAGGCGCAAATCTCAACACACTTTGAAACCCGAAAGATCGAAGAGCTTCCTTCGAACGGCGCGGGCGGCGGACTCGATACGCTGGCGCTGTTGGCCCCAGGCGTGGTCGCTTCCCGAAATAGCGGCGTCAACACCGACGGTGTGGGACTTTCCGTAAACGGAAATCGTGGACGCTCAAACAATTTCCAGATTGATGGTTCGGACAACAACGACCTGAGCATCGGCGGTCCTTCGCTCTTCGTCGATAACCAAAGCCAGGTGGCCGAATATCAGATCATCACGAACAACTTTTCGGCACAGTATGGACGCAATTCAGGCGCAGTCGTCAACATCGTCACCAAGCAGGGTGGCAATGATTTTCACGGCGACCTGTTTGAATATCACCAGAATTGGAAGCACCTCAGCAGCTTGAACAATCGCGAGCGTGCCAGCGGACAGTTGAAGCCGAATCAAAACATCTACAACGCATTCGGCGGCACGATTGGCGGGCCAGTCATCCTGCCCACCTTTGGTGAAGGCGGCAAGGGTATTTGGAAGGGAACCAACAAGGCGTTCTTCTTCTTCACGTACCAGGGCATCCGCAACCCGTTCACGGCGACAGTTCGCGCGGGCACAGGTAGCCTCGCGATCTTTGGAACTGATCTGGCTCGCCTCGCCAGTACTTTCCCGGGCAATACGGCCATGAGCGTAATTTCGCGCTACAGTGCCTTTGCAGCCCAGAACGTCGGAACGGTCAGCCCGCGCACTGACATTGGCGGAACTGTGATTTCTTCGCAGTTCAACCTGGCAGCTACCGGAACCTGTCCGAAAGCGATAGCGGTTGGCGCGACACCGGCAGCGGGTTGCGGAACGTACACCACGTTCATCAATCCCTCGACCGGGCAGCCATTCTTAACCGGTGGTCCGTGGGATGTGATTAATTTTGGAACCGCAGGAGCGCCAGTGCTCTTCCAGGCGGCGGTACCGCAGCGCACGATCCCGGAACCCTTTACTGAGAACGAATGGAGCACGCGCTTCACCGTTCGTCCGACTTCCAAGGACACCGGCGATTTTCGCTATTTGAAGCAGAGCCAAATCTTCCCGAACACCGGTGCTGGTTCGAACGGCTTCACCTATGACGTTCCGGCGACGAGCAAGAACCTCGGCGGCACCTGGACTCGCCAGTTCACGAACACGTTTGTGAATGAGTTCAAGTTCACCACGCAGGATCTGAACGTGGAATTTGGCGGCGCCAGTGCACAGTACGGCGTTTTCGCTATTCCGAAGCCGGCTAACATCGGCCAGACCGTCTCGAACATTAGCTTTGGCGGTAACATCACTGGTGTTACTCGTTCCACAGCGACGCTCCAGACCATCGGCGGCGCAACCAACATCCCGCAAGGACGATTGGTTAAGGTCTATCAGTACGCCGACACGATGAGCAAGGTTTGGGGTAAGCACAGCATGGTCTTCGGCGCGGAGTACAAGCACCTGGTTAACACGGTGCCGTTCCTGCCGAGCTATCAGGGTGTCTATACGTTCTCCACGACTTCGGCGCTGACGCGTTTGCTCAACAACGCGCCATCAGCGTTCTCGGTCACGGCTGGTACTCCGATTACCAGCTACAAAGAGAACGACCAGTACTACTTCATTCAGGACGACTTTAAGTTCAGACCGAATCTGACTCTGAACCTTGGCGTCCGCTATGAATATACCGGTCAGCCGATCAATCAACTGCACGATCAGACGGTCGCTCGTGAAAGCGGATCGACAAAGGCGATCTTCGATCCGAGTCTGCCGTTAAGCATCCGAACAGTTCCGTATGTGAAGCCTGACAGGAACAACTTCGCGCCTCGCGTTGGTTTCGCCTGGTCACCCAAGTACGAGCATGGTTTCATGCACAAGCTGGTTGGCGAGGATGCGACCGTTATTCGCGGCGGCTTTGCCATCGCTTACGATCCGGCGTTCTATAACATTCTGCTTAACCTGCAGAACGTGGCGCCGTACTCGGCAGCTTTGGCCTTGTCGAGCGCTAACGCGCTGTCGTCCACGACCACGTCGCCGGTGCCATTGCCCGGTACGCCGACCGCCGACCTGGTTCAGGGCGCCGCGATCGCCTCGGGCGTGTTGCCGCTGGGTAAGCTCAATCCACTTTACCTGACGCAAACAACCGTCGCTCCGGATTTCCACTCGCCGTATTCCGAGCAGTTCAGTTTCGGAATTCAGCGCCAGATTAACCGGTCGAACGTGTTCGAAGTCAGTTACGTGGGCACTCACGGTGTCAGTCTTTTCCAAAACATCAACGACAACTTCTTTACCAGATCGTTGGTTAATGGCGTTGACCTGACGGCCGCTCTGGGTGCGGGCTACACCTTCCCGAACTTCAAGAACCTTTTGCCGTCGGGAGTCGTTACGCAAGTCTGCACGAATGATCCGGCGACGCCGTTTGTTGACGAATCAACCTGTAATGGCCGTCTGAAGCGTCAGGCTGGTATCACGATGCGAGCCAACACGGCTCAGTCGATTTACCACTCGATGCAGGCGCGCTATGCCGGTCGTTTCATGAGGAACTCGTTGTCATTCAACGCGTCCTACACGTTCAGCAAGACGATCGATAATGCCAGCGAGATCTTCGCTTTCGCCGATATCTCTTCCGCGAACGCGCAGAATCCTTTCTGCATTAACTCGTGCGAACGCGCGCTGTCGAACCTGAACCGGCCGCACGCATTCTCGGCCAGCTTCATTTGGGATATCCCCTGGATGAAGGAACAGCGTGGCGTCGTTGGCCACATTCTGGGCGGTTGGCAGATCAACGGCGTGCAGGTGCTTACCAGCGGTAATCCCTACACTCCGAACGAAGTTGCCACTAACGGCGGTTACGGATTGGGCACGGCTTACCTGACCTCAGGTGATCGGCCGTTCGTCTCGAATCCAAGCGCTCCGGAAAACACCGTAGCCATCGCCGCCACGGATGCGTGGGCGCTGTTTGCGGACGCGCCGTTCGTGAACGGCAACTCCACTGTGTTCTACAGCGTGAACACACATAACGCGGGTGGTGGTTGGGTGCCCGTTGGTCTTAATCAGGTGCGGTTTGTAATTAACTCGTTGGGTTCGGCGAAGATTTTCGGAACGCCGTTCGGCAACATGCCGCGCAACTACCTGAAGGGCCCAGCGCTTAACCAGCTCAACATGAGCCTGTTCAAGAACATCAAGATTGGCGAGCGATTCACGCTGCAACTGCAATCGACGGCCATCAATGTTCTCAATCACCCGAATCCGGGTTACGGCACGAACGCCAACGGCTACTTGCCGTCTGCGGCGCTCGAGAATGCCGGCTTGGCCGGCAGCGGTTTCGCGAACTTCAAGGACATTACCTTGGCGCGTCGCGTCATCCAGTTCGGAATTCGTCTGAAGTTCTAGTCGAAATCCAAACCTTAAAACAAAAGGGAGGGCCGCAAGGCTCTCCCTTTTTTGTTACTACGATTTCTTGGTTGCTTACTTCAGCAGTTCGAATTCTTTCGTTCGCTGGACCACTCCATTCGCATCCTTGATCGTAATCCGCAGCGTGTAAACGCCGGGCTCGCTCGCCATGCGAACCTCGCCGCCGAGTTCAATACCGACACTGTCCTTCCGAATGATCTTTCCGTTGAGCGGCTGCCAATGGCCGTCATAAACAACTTCGCTGGAATTTAGCACTTCAACTTTGAGCAAGGCATTTGCATCCGACTTGCTCACCAGTGCCGAGTTGTAAAGCACGGCGCGATAAAAAATTATGTCTCCGCTGGTGAACGACGCTGGGCCAATCAACATCCTCGCGGTCGTAGTCGAATCGTCATTGAGCGTGACTGATTCGGTGCGTTGGTTGTTTCGGTCCTGCCGTCCCAGGAACAAATCGCTCAGAACTGGTTTCTTGATTGCCAGGTTCGGAACATTGACCCAGGCGTTCGAGGTCCCCATCAGTCCGCTATGCACATCGCGAACTCCGATTCTTAATTGATAAAGCCCGGGCGACAGCGCGATTCGTTTCGTATAACGAAAGCCGTCGCGTTTGGCTTTTTCAATTTGGCCAGAATCAAAAGTTCCGGCGACACCCTCCGCCACGCCCTCGGAGATCTTGCCTCGCTCATCGAGGATCGCGACGGCAATCTCGCAATTCAGCCTGTACTTTTGGTCCGTCTGTTCGAATTGAACCGATCGACCATCGAAGTGGACGTCCAGAGTAACCTTCGCTTCGTCATCGGCACGGGCCAGAAAATTGGCCGAAGAAGTGACGGCAATATTCATCAACGGCAGTGGCGCCATCATCGCCTGAAACAACTTCTTTTGCGGCGTGGCGGCTACCTCGTTGGCTCTCTCGCTGGAGAGTTGATAGCCGCGCTGGGTCCTCACGTGGTACTCGGGATGATTCTTGACGCGCACTCGCAGGCTGCGAAACTTGTGATCGCTTTCATCATGAAAGTAATAGCCCATCGCATAGTAAACGTCGTTGGCGTTGAGCATCTTCTTGAATTGGCCGACCACGTCATTACTGTTTAGGGATGCTTCGCCGCCCGTCTCCGCCGCTAACTCTCGCAGCGTGCTCTGGGATTCGGTTCGCGAATCAGCCATGTACGAACCAAAGGCGATGCCCAGCGTCGGATTCGAGGAATCAAGGTGCACTGGCGAAGCGGCGGTGTACTCAACGGGCGTGGTCAGTCCCAGCGGATAAAAGGCATAGATGACGACGCCGGCACGAACGGCACGACTGGTCGCGGCGCTGAAATCGTTGTTGTCGGAACTGCCGTTGTCATCGCGCAGCGTAAAGCCGTCCGAAACAAACGCGATCAGACGTTGTCCCGGCAGAGTGGCCATGCGCTCGCCTGCGCCTTTCAGAATTTTCAGCGTCGCCTTGCGCATGATGCTTTCCTGGCCGAGTACTTCGCGCGCACGCGCGCGCACCATGTCTTCGTTTGGTGCAACTCCGTCTTCACCAGTCATGATCGCCTGGGCTACCGCCATCGCTTGCAGGCCGGGGATAGATGGATCCGAACTGGGCATAGGATTTCGCACGCCTTGTCGCCCGGTTGACAGAGGCTGTTGTTGCTGCGGCACGAAAGGATTTTCACTTAAGACCCGCGCGGCGAGATACGGCGTGAAGAGAGTATTCGTCCGAGTGAAGAGTGAAATCTTATCGATCGCGTGCTTCAAAAGCTTTCGATCGCGCATGAACTGCCCGAGCAAACCCAACGAATCAGACGTGGTGACGATGCCGACCAGGTCCTGATCCGTGATCTGTTCATCGACGAAACGTTTTAGCTGCTGCTTGGCTCGGATCAAGCTGATTGATGACAAGTGAAGCGTATCGACGAAGAGCACCATGGTGCGCGATGGGCTGGGTGGAACGCGGGTCGCGTTGGCATTCGCCGAGTTTGAATCGTTTGCAGGTTCCGGCGAACTCGCGGAGTTCTGGTTGTTCCGAATGCGCTCCAGCGAAAACACGCTGACCTGTTGCGGCTTGCCGTTTTCGAAAACTTCAAAATCATCCTGCTTCAGGTTATCGACAAGTTTGCCTGCGCGATCAGTCACCACGGCGCGCACCTGAATCAAATTCGTGTTGGTGCGAATCACGTCATCTTGTTCAGGCTTGGAGGAAGTTTGCCCGCAGAGATTGATCGATAGCGAGAGTGTTAACCCGAGTGTCAGAAAGATTCTCATGCTTGTATTTGATCGCTGCAACGCGACCGTACATTACACCAAAGGCCCAGGTTCAGTCTTTGTCGGGAGTACTAGTTGTCTGACTTGTAGAGATACGTTCGGCGTGCTTTCACCGACACGTCAGCGGCGTCCACTTTGATCTTGATCGCGCGTTGAGCGATGGCTGCATCGCGGTTCTTTGGATAGTAGCCGAGGCTGTACTGCTCGCGCAGCTCCTGAGCAATGCGCGCAAAAATCTCTTCGAGATGTTTTGGCGATGCGGCAAAGAAAAATCGCCCACCGCTTTTGTCCGCCAGCGCTCGGAGATAACGGTCGGCGCGCGCGTAGGCGACGCTCAATCGTTCGCCCTTTGGGGTTTTCAGCTCTTGATCTGCGACTCGGCTGCCACCAAACCAAACCAGATCATCAAAAGTATCGTACTCGATCGAATAGACCAGGGCGTCTAATTCCTGCGCCGTGTGCAGAGTGCTTTCATATGTGGCGCCGACGCTGCTCGTATCGACTCCGTCGGTGAACAGCACGATCGCCTTGCGCCCGCGAATCTTGTTGAGCCTCTGATTCACGATCATCGCGACTGCATCGTACAGACTCGTGCCGCCACCGGTTCGCGTGCGGCGGATTGCCGCTTCAACCACGCGTCGATCATTGGTTGCTTCGCACATGATCGTGACATCTTTGTTGAAGACGGCAACGAGCACGCGATCGTCCGGCCGCAATTGCGACGCGAATGCAATGGCCGCGTTTTGAATTTCGTTAAGCTTGAACTTTGCTGAGTCGCTCACGTCGAGCAGCAGCGCCACGGTAAACGGCTTCTTGGCATTTTCGAAGAAGGCGATCTCCTGTTCGACGCCGTTTTCGAAAAGATGAAACTGCGATCGCGTCAGGTTCGGAACGAATCGACCCTGACGATCCAGCACGCTAACGGGAACTGTGACCAGATTCGTGCTGACGCGGATGACATCGATATCCTGTGGTTCCGCGATTGGCGTTTGCGCCGCGGACGAAATAGAGATGAATAAGCCCGTCAGGAGAGCTGCGCAAAACAATAAAGAGCGCGAAGTCATCCTGTCATAGATGCATTCGCGCTCCATTTTATTCCAGCCCAGACGCTAGTCGGCGCGTCAGATCACTGCGCCACGATGAAGTCGATGCTCCGCGCTTGCGTCGCGACTTTCTTGTCGGCGTTCGTGTCGGTCACCACGAGCGTGAGGACGTAACGTCCGGGCGCGACGCCTGAGAGCGCCAGTTGGCCCATCTTGGTGACGGGTGTACTGCCCGATGCTTCGACCGCTTGCTCAGGTTCACGGAACAAGACCTTGTTCCCCTGCGAGATGATCAGTTGCGATTTGAGCTGCGGCTTTCCGTCACGAACTTTGCCGTTGTAGATCATCGCGACGTAACGCAGATCGTTTTGCCGCGTCAGTCTGCGCGCTGCGAGCAAAGGAATCGGCTTTGATCCTTTCGCATCAGTTGCGAATAAGAACAGGCTGCTCATCGTCAGCTTGCCTTTGGTTAGATCGGGAACTTCGAGGTACTTCGAGAACGAACCAACATTGCCCGTGCTGTCTTCGCGCACGACCACGCGCACCTGGTAGAAATCGGGCTGCACGTTGGTGCTCGCCGTATAGGTAAGACCCTCAGCCAGCGCTTTCTGATAATCCTCTTTGCTGAGGTTCAGGTTAATTGTCTCGCTGAAGCCACCCCGGTTGCGGCCCAACTGATCGAAAATAAAGCCCACCAGATCCAACGAGTCCTGATAACGGCCTTCGGCTTCATTGAAGTTCAGCTTTTTGGCATCAATCAGAACGTGTAAATCAAGGTTCGCATTTCCGCCGGGATTGAGTTTCAACGCTACGTTGGGCGTGACGTCGATGTCGTTCCTCGCTAGCGGCGAGCGGGCGGCGGCTGCCACTGCTTCCACTTTGGTTCGCGGCACGGTGCGAGCTTCAGCGCGAGCCAGATAGCGTGTATGACTGTACACTCGAGCGCCGCTGCGCTTCACCTTGATCTCAAGTTTGTGGTCTTTGTTGTCCAGGTTGTCGGGACGAAACGCGAGCGTGTAATAACCGTTGCCGCGCGCCAGAATCTTCTGGAGACCTTCGTCGAAATCGTTGGTGTTATAGACCGCGTGCCCGCCGGTATATTTCGAGACGGTGCTCAACGCGAGATGATCTTCGCCGGCGCCGAGTCCGACAGAAATCGCCGCATTGGATCCCTGATCGCCGCGACCAAAGAGGGCGTCGCTGGGATCGGCTCCGCCTAACGCGCTCTTTGCCGGCGTAGCTTGAAAACCTTTTACGCCGGGCGTAGCCGCCAGGCCGCGCGGATCGAATGTATTAACCACGACTCCGGCGCGAAATGCGTTCTCGGCAAACTGATTCAGAATCTGAGTCGTGTTGGTGCTCGAGTTGATGATTTCGAAAATCGGAATGCCGCCAGTAACCAGAATCAAATCCTTCCTTCCCGGAATCTGCTTTAAGCTGTCGATCACATAATTCGAAGTCGAGATGAGCGCAATGCTTCGGTTATAGCGAACCTGATCATCAGAAGAACTGTAGATTTCCGGCGCTTCCAGCGAAGATTCCGCCGCAGTTGGGGAATCGGTGTCCGGTATCGCCATCGGGTTCGCCGTCGGCGTAAAGTTTGGCTCGTCTGAATTGGAGAGCGGATGCACGACCGGAGTAATCGAGGCGATCGCCCGCCGCAGAAGTTGACGATCGGTAGTGAACTGCTGAAGCAGGCCTTTACCCCCGTACACGCGGATGATTGCGACCAGGTCGCCATCGCGCATCTTGTTGTTGACATAATCAAGCAGAGTTTTGCGTATGTAAGGGAGGTCCTGAATGCGAATGTTCAAGTCGTCGATCACGAACGCGATTACGCGTTTCAGATCTTTGGCGGAGATTCCATTCGTAACCGGTGTCTCGACATACGAAGGTAAACCGGTACGGTCGCCTTCCGATCGCCGCGGGCCTTCGGTCCCGACAAACTCCATGAACTTCAGTTCCTGCTTCTTCCCGTTATCGTAGAGTTCAAAGTCCTCCATCTTGAGATCGGGAATCATTTGATCGTTCTTGTCAGTAACGACGACATCCGTTTGGACCAGTGCGGTTGAGACTCGAATGATGTCGTCGGGAGCGATTTCCTGCGCCGGCTTTGGGGGGTTCTGGCCCAGACACGTGCCGGCGACAAAGACACCTAGCAGGGTAAGAGTAAAAAAGTTTTTCATGATTCCTCCTGAACTTTCGTTTCGTCGGGCGTGGTCTTCGAAAGGTTAGACGCAGATTATATTGACCGCGATGATATTTTGCTAACAATACCGAAATCTCGGAGAGAGGCGCTGATTGGATATCAAATTTCTTAATGGGCCGGGTAAGTTCGGTGGTTAATCTGGCGCTCGGTTTTCTGAGCGCGGAGAATTGATTGTCGTTGGGAGCAGCAAGGCCGTCTTATATCCAAGTTTTCGTATTTATCTACAGAAAACAAAACAGATTGAACACGCCGCGTTCGTGAAGCATAGGATTCACGCGGGTTGGGCCACGCAGGAATGTTGGCCTATTAATTGCATTTTATCCTCACGCTGGTATCCACAGTTAGTCTCGGTTTTCACTAAATACAACCGATCTTTCGGGACAAGTTCTTGAGAGTCCAACTCTTTGTTAAGTGGCCGTCAGGCTACTTTGAAATCAGACATTCGGAGGAGCCCCAAATGAGAAATTCGCTTTCGAAGTTTTTCGTTTTTCTCGCGATCCTGGCGCTCTGTGGCTTGCCAATTGTTGGGCAGACCACATCAACGGGATCGCTCACCGGAACCGTAACTGACCCCAACGGCGCAGTCGTTCCGGGCGCTACGGTCGTCGTAAAAAATGCCGAAACTGGGCAAGAGGTCACGGCCCGAACTAACGGCGAGGGCGTGTTTACGGTGCCCGTACTCGGAGCCGGAACCTATACGGCGACGATATCTGTCAAGAATTTCAAGCAGTCGAAAGTCACCGACATCAAGATCGACGTTGGCAAACCTTCAAGCATCGCGGTGGCGCTGGAAGTTGGTTCGCCGAACGAGACGGTAACAATCGTCGGCGGTGGTGAATTGTTGCAAACCCAAACGGCCACGATCGGTACCACGCTTACCGGCCGTCAGATTACGGATATCCCGACCGTGTCGCGTGATGCGCTTGACCTGGTGTTGGCGCTGCCCGGCACGACCACACCTGGACGTCCGCGAAGTTCTTCCGTCAATGGATTGCCGAAGGGTGCGCTGAACATCACGATCGATGGCATCAATGTTCAGGACAACTTGCTCAAATCATCCGACGGTTTCTTTACTTATATCCGCCCACGGACCGATGCGATTGATGAGGTAACAGTTTCGACATCAAATCCCGGCGCGGAAAGTTCCGCGGAAGGAGCCGTGCAAATCAAGTTCGTTACCCAAAGCGGATCGAACGATTATCACGGCGGCGGCTACTGGTATCACCGCAATCCGGCATTGAATGCGAACTACTGGTTCAATAATCGCGATCTCGCGGCGGATCCGGTGACGCACAAGGCCCCGCAGCAGCGCATCCTTTTGAATCAGTTTGGCGTGAAAGTTGGTGGTCCGATTTCGGTCCCGAAATTATTCAGCGGCAAGGACAAGGCTTTCTTCTTCGTGAACTACGAAGAGTATCGCTTACCGGAAAGAAGTCCGCAGCGCACCAGAACCATTTATACGAGTGATGCGGCGAGCGGCATCTACAAATTCAACACGACCAGTCAAACCTATGCTCCTCCCGCCGGTGTAACTTGCACCACGGGAACCACCAGGACCTGCTCGGTTGACGTTTTGGCGATGGCGGGAACGGCTGGCTTGATTAACACTCTCGATCCGACGATCCGGACGCTTCTTAATAGCATTCGATCGGCGGCGAACAGTGTGAACGCGGTCTTCACAAACGTGGCCAGCAATCCCAATCTTCAGCAGTTCGGTTTCTTTAATATCGGCGGCCAGACGCGCCGGTTCCCGACAGTTAGATTGGATGCGAACCTGGGAAAGAAACATCACCTCGAGAACATTTCGAACTATCAGCAGTTCGACTCGGTGGCGGATTTTCTCAACTCAGTCGATCCGGTCTTCCCGGGATTCCCAAATCACGCGGCGCAGACGTCAAATCGTTTCTCGAACACGTCGGCCTGGCGTTGGACCCTTTCGCCAAATCTGACTAACGAAGCCCGTTTTGGCTTGGTGGGTGGCACCAGTTTCTTCTTTGCGGAAGTCACGCCGGCCCAATTCGAAAATCAGGGGTTCACCAGTCTGAACATCAACAGTCCCGGCTTTGGCGTGAACACGGCTACCGCGACGCGCGCGCCGGAACGCCGCAACTCACCGGTGAAGCAGTTCACCGATAACGTGAACTGGGTCCACGGCAATCACTCGTTCAACTTTGGCACTAGCTTCACGCGAATCAATCTATGGATTGTCGACCAGACTGTAGTGCCGCAGGTTAACTTTGGTGTCAGTTCAACCCTCGCCGGTGATGCGACTGCATTCAACGCGTTCGCGTCGTTGCAGCCTACGGTTAGTCAGCAGGCAAACGCCGCGAACTTTTATGCCATGTTGACGGGGCGCATTTCCTCGATTGCTCGATATGCGGGCTTGAGCGAAGACACCAACAAATACACCGTCCAGGGTCAGTTCACGAGCCGCGCTCAGCAACAGGAGTACGGTATCTATGCTCAGGACACCTGGCGCTTCCGGCCAAACATTACTCTGACGGGTGGTTTGCGCTGGGAAGTTCAAGGGCCTTTCCAATCACTGAACAATACGTTAACTCAGGTTAGTTATGCGGGATTGTTCGGCGAATCTGGCGAAGGAAATCTGTTCAAGCCGGGAACGTTATCAGGTGGACCAAGCACCTTCACGCAGTTCCCGAAAGGCGCCAAGACTTACAATACGCAGTATGGAAACTTTGCTCCGAGCGTAGGCTTCACCTGGAGTCCGAACTTCAAGCACGGCATGTTGCGGAGACTGGTTGGCGATTCAGGTAAGACAGTCCTGCGCGGCGGTTTCTCGATGGCCTACGTGCGCGAAGGTACGAACACGTTCTTGAGCATCATGGCTGCGAACCCTGGTCAGACCATTGACGCGACACAGAACATCACCGGAACTCCGTATGCGTTGACCTTTGGAAATTATTTCCGCAACGGTTTGCCCGCGCCCCCGGCATTTGGAACAACGGCAGGGACGCTGCCCAGCGCGCCGACTTTTCCCAATACGGGATTCATCACCGACTCAGTCAACGGGTTCTTACCGAACCTCAAGACGGGCTATGTTGAATCCTGGACGTTGGGCATCCAGCGCGAAATCAACAAGGACAACGTCTTCGAAATTCGCTACGTTGGGAATCGCGGCCATCAGCTCTGGAGACAAGTAGATCTCAATGAGGTCAATGTCTTCGAGAATGGGTTCCTCGATGAGTTCAAGCGCGCCCAAGGTAACGCGCTCGCGAATCTTGCCGCTGGTCGCGGGTTCACAATGAAATACTTCGGGGCCGGCACCGGTACCGTTCCCTTGCCGATTCTGTTCAAGCAGTTTCAGAGCACAACGGTTGGCGGCGCTCCCGCCGATGTAAACAATCCGGCGCACTACGCGAGCACGCTATGGGCTAATACCACCTTGCTGGGTTTCCTGAATCCGCTCAATCCGGATCCGGGTGGCCGACGTTGCTGCGGCGGCTTCGCGGGAACCCTGGCCTCAGCAACCAATGAAGCAACGTTTGGACCGAACCGAACTGCTTGGGGAGTTCCAGCCAACTTCTTTTTGGTCAACCCCGGCAAACGCGGTGGCGCGTTCCTAATCACCAACAACAACCAAACCTGGTATGACGCGGTGACGGTTGAATTCCGTCGTCGCATGTCGCAAGGTTTGCTGATTCAGTCCAACTACACGTTTGGCAAAGCGCTCGTAAATTCATACGCCAGCAGCTCGGTAGTATTCGATCAGCCGGCGACCTTGCGCGATTTTCATCTGCGCAGGGACGTGGCGCCTTTCGATATCACGCAGGCGTTCAAGACAAACTTCATTTACGAGTTGCCGGTTGGCCGCGGGAAGACTTTCCTTTCGGACGCTCACGGCATCGTGAACGGATTCTTGGGCGGTTGGACCTTTAACGGCAACGTTCGCATCCAGAGCGGCTCGCCGTTTAGCTTTGGCAACGTTCAGCTCGTCGGTATGTCCAAGAAGGACTTACAGAATGCGGTTGGTGTCTATCGTGACCAACCAAATTCAGACGGCAGCGCTTTCAGCGGTCAGGTTTACTTCCTGCCGTTCGATATTCGCCAGAACACCTTCAAAGCTAACAACGTCAGCTTCACTTCGGCGGGCGCTGTCTATACGCAGGGAGCACCAACGGGACGCTTCATCGCCCCGGCTGGTTTCAATAACTGCACCCAGGGCTACAATGGTCAATGCGGATTCAACAACTTGGTCCTCAAAGGCCCAGCGTTCTTCCGCTTTGATTTGAGCCTGGTGAAGAAGATCAGGTTCACCGAGCGTTTGAATTTGGAAATGCGCGCGGAAGCCTTGAACGCCTTTAACAACATCAACTGGATCGTCGGCGCCGCTAACAACGACGTCAACGCGCCGGGAGGTCTTACTTCTGGCTTCTTCGGTCGTTACACGGCGGCTTATCAGGACGTGTCAACCACGAACGATCCGGGTGGCCGTCTCATCCAGCTTGTGTTGAGACTTAACTTCTAAAGCGTCGATAAATGATGCTTTGTTTCAGGGAGAGGAACTTTCGGGTTCCTCTCCCTTTTTCCCGTCCAGCCACGTGCGCATAGCAATAATAAATCGCTTGCGTTCGCTGCGTTGATTTGAAAGAATCAGCCAACTTTTCGTCCGACCGGAAGATGTTTGCGCTCTACCAATACAATTCCAAATCATTCACTGCGAGGCGTTATGAAAAGAACTCTAACTGTCGCGATCTTTATCGCTTTGCTCGCCGTTTCAGCATCAGCTCAGAAGACCAAACCCTGGACCGAGTGGAACGAAAAGGAAGCCCTCAAGATACTGACTGATTCGCCCTGGGCCCAGACGCAAAAAGATTTGAGCGAGACCAGCACGGCCGGCCCGGCAATCACCACGGCCGCGGAAAACCGAAGCACCGCTAACATGGTAATGACCGACGCGCAGAAGAACGCTTCCGAGTCTGGCGAAACTTTGGGACGAAAGAGCGCGGCATTGTCGGTCAACTATCGGGTTTCCTTTCTTTCAGCTCGTCCGGTCCGCGCGGCCTTCATTCGCATGATCGAATTGCAGCGGCCTGAGCTGGCTAAAGAGAAAGTCGCCGAGCTGAGGACCTTTGTCGATCGAGACTTTGCGGATTATGTGGTGGTCACGTTGCTTATCGATGGCACGGACAAGAAACGGCTCGCGCCCGCCATGCAGGAGATTGCCAGCGCCGACGCCAACGTGCTGAAGACCACCAGCTACCTTGAGCGCAAAGATGGCAAGCGAGTTTCGCTCACGGATTATCGCGCGCCGATTCAGGATGGAATGGGCGCCAAATTCATCTTTCCACGCACGCTGGATGGCGCGCCATTCATCGACGCCGGCAGCGGTGAAGTCCGTGTCTATATTGAGTTGAGCAAAGTTGTTAAGGTGAACCGCCGCTTCAAAGTTGCGGACATGATGTACGACGGTAAGTTGGAATACTGAGCAGACGATGAAACTTCGATTTCGAATTTCCTCACTAGCCATCATCGTGACTTCGTTGCTGCTGGCAATCGTGGCATCGGGGCAGCGGAAAGATTCGTCTTGGATGGAGATGTCGCGCAAGGACGCGGAACGATTGCTTTCAAACTCGCCCTGGTCGCAAGTGCAAGTGGACACAGACGCTTCCGAGATGTTCTATTCGCCGACGAAACCAGGAACGTCGGCGGTCGGCCAGGCTGCTTCGCGCGCTCCCTCCACGTCCCAGCAAAGCGTAAACAACAATCGCACCGATCGCGGTGCCGTGAACGAAGAGATTCACGTTTCCTATCGCATCTGTTTTCTTTCGGCGCGTCCCATTCGCCAGGCGTTCGCGAAAATGATCCTCTCTTCACAGCAAAACAAGAAGGAAGAGTTGGCGCAGCAGCTTCAGGCGTTTGTGGAGCGCGACTTCAGCTCGTACGTGGTGATTGCCGTGACGGTTGATTCAAACGATCGACGTTTCTCGGGGCCCGTGATGCAGCAAATCAACAGCGCGACGACCGGCACCTTAAAAAACACTACGTACCTCGAACGTCAGGATGGCAAGCGATTATTTCTGATGGAATATCTGCCGCCGATTTCTGATGGCCTCGGCGCGAAGTTTATCTTCCCGCGGCTGGTCGATGGCGAGCCGTTCTTGAAATCCGACAGCGGCAGCGTGAGGTTCTTTGCCCAGTTCAACGATTCTTTCAAACTCGACATGCGTTACAAAGTCAGTGATATGGTTTTCGATCAGAAACTTGAGTACTGACTGACTGCGTTTCGAGATCACGGAAGGCGCGCGTATGAAAACCATTAACATTATGGTGGGCGTTTCAGTCGCAACTTTGCTCGTGCTATCGGCAGCCTTTGCGCAAAAAGCCGAGAAGCCGTGGACCGACTGGTCTAAGAAAGAAGCCCAGAAGATCCTCGAAGATTCGCCGTGGGCGCAGACGCAAGTTGAAACCGATACTTCGCAATCGTTCTTTTCACCCACCAGCGCGCCCGGAGTAAATGGCGCCGGCGTAACCTCAACCACGGGTTCCCGCGAGGCACAGGGCGCAACCAACCAGGCAATTGATATCAAGTATCACGTGCGTCTTTTCTCGGCCCGGCCCATCAGAGAAGCGCACGCGCGGCAGTTAATATTGCAACAGAAATTACCCGATGACGCAGTTGAAAGGCTGCGCAACTTCGCGGAAGTAAAGGCGGAGAACTCGATCATTGTCACCGTCGCTTATGAATCAAACGATCAGCGATATGGCAATCGCGTGATGCAGGCATTCAACAGCGCCGTGACCGGCACACTTAAGAACAACACTTATCTGCAGCGCAATGACGGCAAGCAACTCTTCCTTGAAGAGTACGTGCCGCCGGGAAAGGACGGCTTCGGCGCGAGATTCATCTTTCTACGTTTCCCTGATCAAAAGCCGTTTGTAGAACCCAACACCACCGAACTTCGCTTCTTCGCGCAATTTCCCGGCGGCATAAAAATCGATCGTCGCTTCAAGATTGCAAACATGAACTATCAGGGTGAACTTGAGTATTAGTTCGTTTCGCGAATCGATCTTACTTCGCCGCTGCTATTGCTTCCGCGGCAATCAGTCAGGCTACCGGCCTTGCCGTTCCATACCAATTTTCTTCAGCGAGCGCGCAGTGACAGATGGCTGCTGTTTCTTTTTCTGATCGCCATCCTCGCTTTCGTCTTTCGAGTCATTTACCTCCAGGAGCTGCGCCAGGGTCCTCTGCTTGCGGTAGTCATCGGCGATGCGCGGCAATATGATTCGTGGGCGCAGGAAATTGCCGGCGGTCAATGGATCGGTCACGACGTGTTCTATCAGACACCGCTGTATCCATACTTCCTCGCGATTATTTTCAAGCTTGCCGGACATCAGTTAATCGTCGTTCGAATTGTGCAGGCATTGCTGGGTGGTGTCTCGTGCGCGTTGCTCGGCATCGCGGGCAAGCTGTTCTTCGATTGGCGCGTTGGTCTGATTAGTGCGGCGCTGCTGGCGATCTATCCGCCCGCGATCTTCTTTGATGGCTTGATTCAAAAATCGTCGTTGGATCTGTTTCTGATGACGGCGATCCTGGCGTCGCTCGCTTTGTTTCTCGGGCGCCGAAAATGGATTTGGTTGCTGTGCGCGGGAGTTGCGCTCGGATTGCTAACACTAAATCGCGAGAACGCGCGCGTGCTGATTCCAATTGCAATCGTCTGGCTGCTGATCAGTTTTCGCGAATCGCGGATGACCAAACGAATCGGCTGGGCCGCGATCTTTTCGGCTGGAATCGCGATCGTGCTGCTGCCGGTTGGCTTTCGTAATTATCGAGTCGGTGGTGAATTTCTGATCTCGACTTCGCAGCTCGGATCGAATCTTTATATCGGAAACCATCCCGGCGCCAGCGGTTCATACGAGCCTCTCGTCCCAGGTCATGGCAATGCAGCCTACGAAAGAGACGACGCACGCCAGTTAGCCGAGACGGCGCTCGGTCGCAAGCTCTCGCCAAATGAGATCTCGAATTATTGGGTCCGTCGTTCGCTTGATTACGCCAAGAGCCAACCCGGTGAATGGCTGCGTTTGATGGGCCGAAAGTTCCTGTTGACGTTTACGGCGAAAGAACTCGTCGATACTGAATCGCTCGAAGCATATTCGAGCTATTCGCTGCTGCTGCGCAGTCTCTTATGGTTCAGCTTTGGCGTCATTCTGCCGCTCGCTGTTTTCGGCGCATGGCTCATGCGAAAAGATTGGCGCCGGCTCTGGGTTCTTTACGCAATGTTTGCGGGACTTGCTTTGGCCGTCGCGATCTTCTACGTCGTGGCGCGATATCGATATCCGCTGATTCCGATCGCGATTATGTTTGCTGCGGCCGGGCTCTCGTCGATTTCCACGATTTGGCGTGGCGCAAAGCGAGATTGGCTGCCGGCCCTCATCGTCGCGGCTGTCGTTGCGGTGCCAATCAATGTCTGGCCGCGCACGTTCGCTGACGAAACGAAAATCAACGTGGGCGAAGAGTTGATGCGCATGGGCCAGCTTGGCAACGCTATCCCAATGCTCCAGGATGCGGTGAAGGAATCTCCGGATTACGCGCCGGCGCATTTCAGTCTGGGCGTGGCGTTAAATTCGGCCGGGCGAAAAGACGAAGCGCTCGACGAATTCGATGCGGCGACCAAATTGATGCCGAATTTCTTTGACGCTCATGCGGCCATGGCTTTGACACTGCTGGAAACCGGCAGGCCACTCGGTGCGATCGAACACTTTCGCGAGGCTGTGCGTATTCGACCTGACGTGGCCCCGATTCATCGCAATTTGGGCAATGCGCTCACGCGCGCTGACAAACGCTCCGACGCAATTGTGGAATACCAAGCCGCGCTCAAATTGGATCCGAATGACGCCGCCACGCACAACGGGATCGCCATTGCTCTACAGCAGAACGGAAAGCTGGACGAGGCGATTCAACATTATGAAGGCGCATTGAAACTAAAGCCCGATGATGCCGGGACGCACAGTAATCTGGCGATCGCTCTCGATGAAAAGGGAGATCACAACGCGGCGATCGAACACTTGAATCGTGCTGTCCAGCTACAGCCCGACAATGCGGGCATTCGCGTGAACTTCGGGGACGTGCTGATGCGTTTGGGCCGGCAGGCTGAAGCAGCATCGCAGTACGAGACGGCGGCAAGACTCGCCCCTGAGTCCATTGAGATGCAGTTGCATTTGGCCCAGGCTTACATCAACGCAAGTCTCTTCGAGAATGCGATCGCCCGGCTTGAAACCGCGCTGAATCTGGCTCGCGCGGCGCAAGCATCCGAACAGGCCGCGCAGATCGAACAGGCTATCGCCTTTTGTCGATCGCGAGCTTCGTCAGCAAAGCCACGCCGTTGAGCCGGATGCTGGGAACGACCACATGATGCGAATTAACGAGAATGATTCACGTTGCTTGTCGGTGGTCATACCGCTCTATAACGAAGTATCGACGCTGGCCCAAGTTGTGGCCAAACTCCTCGAGTTGGATCAGTTACTCGAAATCATCATCGTGGACGATGGTTCTACTGACGGCTCTGCCCAACTCGCAGATCAGTTGGCTCGCGCGCATGCGAACGTCGTCTTCACGGCCCTCGATCGCAATCGAGGCAAGACTGCGGCGCTGCGGGCCGGCATTAGTCTGACAAAGGGCGACATCGTCATGATTCAGGACGCCGATCTTGAGTACGATCCGAGCGAGATTCCACTGCTCATCGGTCCGATTCTGGGTGGACACGCTGACGTGGTGTTTGGTTCGCGGTTTCTGGTGCGACGTGCGGCGCGCGTCTTGTACTTCCATCACTTTATCGCCAACAAGCTGCTCACCTTTGTTTCCAACGTGCTGACGAACCTGAACATGACTGATATTGAAACCGGCTATAAGGCCTTTCGCGGCGAGATCATTCGCAGCATGATCATTGTTTCGAAAGGCTTCGGCTTTGAAGTCGAAGTTACGGCAAAAGTCGCCAAGCTACGTTGCTCGATTTACGAAGTACCAATTAGCTACTACGGAAGGACTTACGACCAGGGAAAGAAGATTCGCGCGCGCGATGCGTTAAGCGCGCTGTGGTTTATTGTTCGCTTTAATCTTTTCTGCTCGCGGCGCGCGTCGTTCCATGACCTTCCTCAGCTGGAGCGAAGCAGATCTAATTTGAAACCTTGATCGAGACTTCCGGATTGGTCATTATCTTCGAGCGATGAACTCTACGTCTAACGAGCTTGCGTTGGCTCCGCTGGGCGCGGGCGATCTGATCGATCGTGCAGTGCGACTCTATCGCCACCACTTTCTCACGCTCATTAGAATTGCAGCGCCGCCGGTGCTGGTCTCGGCCCTGGGCTGGACGATCACGACCATTGCCGTTCGCGCGATTGGTTCTACGTCGAGCGATCTGAATGTCGCTTTGTATGTCTTGCTTATCATCGGTGGCATTGGAATCATCGCCTGCGGTTTCCTCTTCAGTTTGGTCGTGATGGGCGGGGCCACGCGCAATCTGGTTTCGCATCTTCTGTGGAATGAACCGGTCAGCGCGCGGACCACCTATCGCGCCGTGAAATCGCGGTTCTGGAGTCTGTTGGGAGCCAGCCTTCTCGTGGCTTTCTGGTTAGCGTTCGCGGCCATGGTAGCGTCGATGGCCTACATGTTCTTCACGTTCGTTTTGTTTGCGGCCATCGGATTCAGCGCGATGATTTCGCCCTGGATATCCGCGATCATTGGCGGGATTGGCGTGGTCGCGGGAATTAGCGCCGGACTGGTTTTGTTCTTCATGCTCGCGGGTCGCATGGCTTATGTGCCGCAGGCGATGCTGGTCGAAGGCAAGGGCGTGCTCGCGGCGATTGGCCGCAGCTTCTCGCTGGCGAGCGGCAATGTCAGACGCTTGATGGCGATGGCGTTGTTTACTTTCTTCGCGACCTATTCCGCGTTGATGCTGTTGATGATCCCGCTGAGTTGGTACGGCTATTTGAACGGCGTCGATCTGTCGCCATTCGGTTCGAACTCGCCGACCTGGTACGCCATCGGATACGAAGTCATCCTGCAATGCAGCCAAATCATGCTCGCGCCCATTTGGATGCTCGGTCTGTCGTTGCTCTACGTCGATGAGCGAGTGCGACACGAAGGTTACGACATCGAATTGATGGCCGCGCGCCAATTGCCAGAGATGCCCACCCTGCCCAACGTCGTATCGCCATTCGCGCCGGCGTTAGTGACTGGACGGGCTCCGAAATTTGTCCCGCCTCCGCCGATGCAGATGCCCACTGGCACCGTGCTCGGCTTGAATTACTCTGCGCAGCCGCGACAGTGATCGCTTTCTGAATTTTCGTGGATGCTTCTATAAAGTTGGATGACTAACTCAGGCCCTCCTTCCGGGCCAACCACTGCAGTTAAATCCGATATTTCGAATATTCAACAGAATTTTGGTTTAGTATCTCTGCGTGCGTAACTCGACTGCTCGTTATTCGCGCATTTGCGCCTTTGATCGAATGATGGTCTCGCCGCTCGATAAGGGAACATTGGTTGCCTAACACTAGACCAGAGTCTTTTCCACTTAGTCCGCCGACGCCCCAGAGTCGGCATTGGTCCAAACGGTTCTCGACAGAAAAGGAGGCAGTAGCGATGCGTAGTGTTATGCGCGTTTTAGCAAGCGGGGTGCTTCTCGGTCTTTTGTGTGTGGTCGCCGCAGCACAGGCGAACCAAACCGGTGGCATCACCGGCCTCGTCACAGATAAGAACGGTGCTTTGGTGAGTGGCGCAAGTGTAGTCGTCATCAGTGACGCTACCGGAAAAGCCGAGCGCACCGTCAGCACCAGTGATGATGGTGGATATTCGGTGACGCTTCTGCCGCCGGGTCGTTACCGGATCGAGATTTCGGCGGCGAACTTCAAGAAGGCGGTCATTGCCGAGGTGCAAGTTCGCATCACTGAATCCACGCGCCAGGACGTTTCGCTGGAACCGGGTAACATCTCTGAGACGGTTAACGTCGAAGCTACGCCGACGCTGATCAATCCGTCGAGCGCGACCACTGGCCAGGCGCTGGATGCCGCAACGCTACGCTCGCTGCCGCTAGCTTCACCAAACTTTCTCTTCCTGCTCAACCTATCGACAGGCGTCACCGGCGAGCCGACTGATGTTCGCAGCGCGGGTCGCGGTACCGCGGACGTCACCGTTAACGGACAACGAACGAGCAACAACAGCGTGACGCTGCAAGGCATCAACGTTAACGATTTCAACCTCGCGCACTTTGACACTGTGCCGTTGCCCAATCCGAACGCGCTACAGGAAATGAAAGTCGCGACGTCGCTTTACGATGCTTCGCAGGGAAGCAAAGGCGGCGGCGCGCTCGGCCTGGTGATTAAATCGGGCGAAAAGAATTTTCACTGGGAAGGTTATTGGCAGCATCGCAACGATGCTTTGAATGCGAACGAGTGGTTCCGGAACGCGAATGGTCTCAGCAAGCGCCCACGTCTGCTGCAAAATGTTTTTGGCGGCAGCGGTAGCGGGCCGGTTCCGAAGCTCGGTGGTTTCTGGTTCTTCAATTATCAGGGCGTGCGAGCACGTAACGGCGTTGACCCTGCCGGCTCAACCACAGCTCCAATCGTGCAAGCGTTTCCCACCAACGCCGATGGTTCTACGTCCGCGGCTTTGCTGGCCACTGCGTTCAATTTGGCGCCCGCGCAAATCGATCCGGTTGCGGTCAGCATTCTTAACGCGCCGAGTAATCGCTTCGGTGGAAAGTACCTGATTCCGCGTCTGGGCCAAACCGGTTGCGGCGGCGTCACCGGGGGAGCGATCGGCACTTTCACCTGTCAGTTCTCAGCGATTGCGCCGATCAAAGACAATCAATATGTGATCAGCTATGACCGCAGCATGAGGCAAGGCAAAGACACGATCTCCGGACGTTGGTTCTGGGATGAAGGGTCGGTCGCCAAACCTTACGGCACGGACACGACGCTAACTAATCCGCGTACGGACACGCAGTGGAATCGCTTTCTGGCGATCACCGAAACCCATCAGTTCAGCAGCACCGTGGTGAACGAAGTGAGACTCGGCTACAGCCGGTTCCTCTTTGCAAACATACCCACGGACACCTTGAATCTAAGTGACGTCGGTGCCACCCGCGGCAATAGTTCGCAGTTCCCCGGCATTTATCGGGTAGCGGTAACCGGATCGTTCTCGCTGGGCACCGGTGTTAACGACGATCGAGGTACGGTGTCGAATCAATACAACATCGTCGAAACGCTTTCCTGGATCAAAGGCAAGCACACACTCCGCATGGGCGGTGAACGGATTCAATATCAACTGAATCGCTTCAACAACTTTGCGGTGCGCGGCGCACTCACCTTTGGCGGCACCGGCACGGCGTCGCTGGCGCAGGCTAACTGTCGCAACGACACAAACGATTGCACCGCGTTTCAGAACTTCCTGCGCGGGCGCGTTACCGCAATCCAGTCGGCATTCGGCGATCCGGCGCGAAACTTTATCGCCACTGACTATTCGGGATTCTTCCAGGATGATTTCCGCTTCTCGCCGAAGCTTACGCTTAACTTGGGCCTGCGTTGGGAAGGCATGAGCTTTGGGCATGACAAACTTTTCCGCGCCGGCATTTACGATCCAGCGCTGGCCGCCCAAGGACGCAATCCGTTCCTGATTCCGGCGCAAGTGAATTTGTCGGGCTTCACCGGGACTCCGGGCGTTTCTGATTGCGCGCTGAAGAGCTGTTTCGATGGAAACAACTTTGCACCGCGCGTCGGCTTTGCTTATGACCTTAAGGGTGATCAGAAGACGGTGATTCGCGCTGGCTACGGACTGTACTACCAGAGGCTGTCGAATCAGAACATTCTTCAGAACTCGCTCGCCGCACCTTTCACGGTGCAGCCACTTTCCAGCAATACGAATCCGACCGCGTTGCAATTGGCGAATCCGCTGGGCACGATTCCGCCGCCATCTGCAGTCGCAACGGCGTTCATTCCGCAAGCGACCCGATTTGCCGGCTTGCGGCGTATTTCGGGGTCTGGGCCACTTGATATCAACGACCCAGGCGTTGGACCGATCTTTGTGAATGAAGCCGGCCAGGCTTGTTTGAATTATGGTGGCACCGCGACTAATTGCTCCATCAATCTCGCGTCATTCACAACTGCCCCAGTGCAGCCTTACACGCCTTACACACAACAGTGGAATGCGACTCTGCAACGTGAGATCGGCAGAGGTTGGGCCGTTGAATTCGGCTACGTCGGCTCGCACTACGTCGGAGGCCTGGGCATCTGGGATCCATATATTGCCCGAGTTGCCAGCGTGGCGAGTCCGGTCACCGTACGCGACATGAACGGGGTGAGCTACACCATCACCAACAACACCGTCAACAACGAAGAGTTGCGGCACCAGATTGTCGGGCTGTCGCGTAAACGCGGCGCGCGGTATTCTGGGAACATTGGCTTTTCGATTTACAACTCGTTCCAGACCACCATTTCGCGGCGCTTGACGCATGGTATGTATTTCCAGGCGGCTTACACGCTTTCGCGCACGTATGACAACGTCAGTGGCTCGCTCAGCACCGACGAACTGAACGCCACCCGCAACGGCCAGAATGGCGCGAACATTTACAACGATCAATCGAACCCACAGCAGAACAAGGCCCGCGGCGACTTCGATCGCCCGCATCGCCTGGTGGTGAGCTACACGTACGACATTCCGCGCTTCGGGTTCCTCAACAATGTGTTGTTCCATGATTGGGCCATCAGCGGCATTGTCACTTATCAAAGCGGCTTGCCCTTCTCGGTCACCGACACGAGCACGGGCGGCATCTTTGGCGCGACGCTGGGAACTGCAACGTTCCTCTGCTCGAACCCGAAGACGGCCTACACGCACGGCTCTACGAGTGACATCGTGGCCCATTACCTGAATCCGGCTTGCTTCAGCACGGCGCCGATAATTCCGCTCAACACAATTCCAGCGAGTGGCATCACGACTAATGCGGGCGCCACCGGCTGGGGTAACACGCCGCGGAATGCGTTCCGTGGACCGATGCAGCAGAACTGGGACTTCTCGCTGATTCGCCGCTTTACCGTCCGCGAGAAGGAGCACTTCCAAGTGCGTATGGATGTCTTCAACTTGTTCAATCACCCGGTATTCCGAATTCCGTCGGGCAGCACGTCCGTGAACATCAACGGCGGCACGTCGTCGTTCACGCGAATTCTCGAGACTGCCGTGCCCGCGCGGCTGATTCAATTCGGGGTGTCTTACACGCACTGATCGGCTGACGATCGGCGCTTGATCGGATAGAATTTCACGCCGGGCGGTCTGCTAAAGGATCGCCCGGCAGTTTTCTTTCAAATGCTTTCAACTTTAGTCTCAGTGGTAAGCTGAGAAGCAAAGTATGCAGCGCCTCTTCTGTGCACTGATTGTTCTGCTCCTTCCGACGTACATTTACGCTCAACGCGACCGCGACACTTACAATCCAAATAATCAGAGCTTTGAAGTTTCCGGCCAGGTGAATATCGCCGGTGAGAATGCGCCGCTGCGCGATGTTCAAGTGCGCCTCGAAAGGTTCAGCGGCGGCATCGTCGATCAGATGAGCACCGACGCGCGCGGCCGCTTTCGCTTCGCGAACCTTCAGCGCGGTTACTATCGGGTGATCATCAATACGCCTGGCTATGGGCCCATGCAACAGGACGCCGACGTTACCGTCCTCTTCAAGGTTTACCTGCTTTTCAACTTGGTGAAATCAGATCGCAGCTCAACGAACAACGCGACTTCACTGGGTGTGATCGATGCTCGGGTTCCGGCAACTGCACGCGAAGAATATTCGCGGGGCCGCGATTCGTATGCGCGGAAGAATCAGAACGAAGCGATTGCGCATTTCCGCAAGGCTTTGTCGATCTATCCGGAATTTTTCGACGCGCAATTGCTGATGGGAATGGCGTTCATGGACCTGCGCGATTGGCCCAATGCTGAGCAATCATTTGCGCGCGCGCTGGGAATCAAGTCTGACGATCCGACAGCGCTCTTCGCCTCCGGCGAAGTTTATTGGCGGCAGAAGCGACATCAGGAAGCCGAGAGTTCTCTGCTGGCCGGATTGAAGCTTGATGAAAAAAATTGGCATGGATACTTCACGCTGGCCCGGTTGTATTGGGACAACGGCGAAACGATTAAGGCCGGCAGCGCCATCGGCCACACCTTGCAATTGAAACCGGATTTCGCAGAGGCGCATTTGCTGGCCGGAAACATCCTCCTCAAGCTGGGCCAGCCCCAACGCGCGCGCGTCGAATACGAAGAATACCTACACCTGTCTCCCAAAGGCGATTACGCTGCCGAGGCGCGCGACCTGGTCAAGAAGTTGCGCAACCAGTAGTCAATTACCACAGTCCTCTTGCTTCAGTTTCCGAAAACGACGATCATTCAACGCGAAATCAGCGATGAGTGATTACGTTAGATTCCTTCGATTTGCACTGGCGACCTGCGCCTGTGTCGTCATGCTGTTTGGCATTGCGCGCGCGAACACAACCACTCTCAGCGATTATCAGCATCGCGTTTCCGCCGCGGCGAACCTGATGGAAGAGTTGCACGGCGCGGGCGAGGACGAGAGCCGCACCGAGAGCAGCGCGTTCATCTCCACAAACCTGCAAAAAATTCGCGAACTGCTTCCTGCCAACGAAACAGTTTTGGTGAACGGCCAAACAATCGCCGTTGATAATTCGTGGCTGCATAAAGCCCTTGCGGATTATGAAAAGGCAAACAGTGGAACAGCCCGAGCTGAAATGCTGGCCCGCATCGCCGAACGTCTGCGCGCGATCGAAGATCGGCTGAAAGAGATACAGAACGGCAACGCGGCAAATTCATCCGACAAGGATGCGAATAAAGGTAAGCTCGCCGAAATCCTGCGGCGGCCTGAGTACATCCAGAAAGCTCCCGAAGGCAGCGCGCTCGAGCGCTTGCTCGAAAGGTTCTTGCGCTGGCTCAGCAGACTTTTTCCGCAAACCGAGCCGATGAAACCAGGAGGTGGCTCTCGAATTATTTCCATGCTGGCGCAGATTTTGATTGTCGGTATTTGCATTGCCGCGATTGCCTTCCTGATCTGGAAGTTTGGACCGCGCTTGCTGAGCGGCCGGCGCAAGAAGAAGACAAAACGCGAGGCGCGCATCGTTTTGGGCGAGCGGCTTGAGCCGGATCAATCCGGAGCCGATCTGTTGGCGCAGGCCGAGGCATTGGCGCGTGAAGGCAATCTGCGCACGGCGATTCGCAAAGCATACATCGCAATGCTCTGCGAGCTGGGCGATCGAAAGATCATCAGTCTCGCCCAGTACAAAACGAACCGCGACTATCTGAATTCAGTGAGAGATAAAGTGAGTCTGTACGGTTCTATGCGCAAGCTCACGCACAGTTTTGAGCTGCATTGGTACGGATTTGTTCCGGTCGCAGAAGACGACTGGAAAGAATTTCGCAACGGATACCGAACGATAGTGACTAGTCAAGAGTCGTGAGTCACGAGTCGAGCGTCATGAGTAATAATCGAACTAGCAAATCAAATCGACTTGTGGCGGAAGACTCGCGACTCGCGAGTTTCGACTGACTTTATGCGTCAACGAGTCATAGTCATAATCACGCTGATAGCGGTGGTGGTGCTGTTGGTGCTGCTCAACGCGGCGTCCTACGTGAAGGTTGCAACCACTGCGGATTCGGAAGACGCGCCGGATCGTTCGACTTACAATTCCGGGGCGACCGGCACGCGCGCGTTCTATGACTTCCTGCACGAATCAGGGTTTCAAGTCGCGCGCTGGCGCGAATCGACAGCATCGCTCCTGAGTCATACTGGTCCAAAGCCCACGACCGTCGTAGTCATCGGCGACACAAAAGTTCCGTTTTCGCGAACCGAAACGAAGGAGCTGCTCCAATGGGTTGAGAGCGGCGGCCGGCTTGTGCTGATCGATCGGAGTCCCAACCAAAGCCTGGTACCCGACTCAGACTCATGGATGATCAGAACTCGCATGATCAATTTTCCCTGGCACGATCTGAACCCGGGCGACTTTGAACAGATGACTCGCAATGTTAAGCCGGTGCCGCCTTCGCAAGCGACCTTCTACGCGCGCGATGTCGATAAGATCATGCCGTCGAGATTTGCAGGCGCAATCATCATTGCTGCCAGGGAGCAGAAGAAGGAAAAGCTGGGCCATGGAGATCAAACGTTCGATGATGACGAAGAGGAGTCTGCGAACGAGCCGCCACCCGCGCCGCCAGATAATGATGCTGGACCGAAACTCTCCCCCGCGCCCGTGGTGAGCTTCGCCGACAATAAGGGCGCCATACTGATCGATTATCCGCACGGCAAAGGCCGCATCGTTCTGCTTTCCGATCCGTACATTGTCGCCAATAACGGCATCAATCGCGCCGACAATTTGCAGCTTGCGATGAACGTGGTGGCAGCGAGCGGAGGCTTGATCGCGTTTGATGAATTTCATCAGGGGCGCGCGTCAACGCAGAACGCGCTGATTCAGTATTTCGAAGGCACGCCGGTGCTGGCGATTTGCGCGCAACTTGCGCTGATTGGCCTGGCGATCGTCTGGTCGCGCGGAACTCGCTTTGCGCGCCCGTTGCCCTTGGCACACGTCGATCGTCGATCGAGTCTGGAATTCGTGGCTTCGATGGCTGAACTTCAGCAACGCGCTCGAGCGCATGATCTGGCGCTCGAAAATATTTACGCGCGGGTGCGTCGCGTGCTCGTGCGCCACGCTGGTTTGAACAACAACAGCCCGCGTGCGGAGATTGCTGCGCGTGTCGCTTCACGCTCGAAGCTCAATCGTGAGCAGCTTGAATCATTGATGCGAAGCTGTGAAGATATCATCAACGGCGCGCCGACAAACGGAAAAGAGACGCTGCGACTCGCCAGGAGATTACGCCAGATCGAAGCCGCGCTGGGATTGCAAGGTCGCGCGCGCGACGCACGCCAAAGCGCTGAACATAATTGAAGTCGGAACCGTCTGCGGTAGCGGACGATGGATCTTACTTTTCGCTCGACCATCTCAAAGGACCAACCCACCCGCTACGGCCGGTGGTACTGACAACTCTATGCCTGAATACGTCTCCTCGACTGTTGCACACATCCAAAACGAACTGCGCAAGATAATCGTCGGCCAGGACGAGCCCATTGAACAAATGCTGGTTGCTTTGCTCGCCGAGGGGCACGCGCTGGTCGAAGGGGTTCCGGGAACCGCGAAGACGCTCACCGTCAAGACGCTCGCGCGGATCATCAACGCCGGCTTCGGCCGCATTCAATTCACGCCCGATCTGATGCCTTCGGACATCACCGGCACGAACGTCTTCAACATGGCTTCATCAAACTTTAGTCTGCGACGCGGGCCGGTGTTCACGGACATCCTGCTCGCCGATGAAATCAATCGCACGCCGCCCAAGACGCAAGCCGCGTTGCTCGAAGCGATGGAAGAACGGCAAGTGACGATCGACGGCGAGCCCTATCGACTGTCGCCAATGTTCACGGTGCTGGCGACTGAAAATCCGATCGAATATGAAGGGACCTATCCTTTGCCGGAAGCGCAGCTCGATCGGTTCCTGGTGAAGATCCTTCTGTCGTATCCGTCTGCGGATGAAGAGCAACAAGTGATCGCGCGTTGGGATGCCGGCTTCAACGCCCGGCGACTGGAGCAGGTCGATATTCAGCCGCTTACTGAGGTCGATGCGATTTTACGTTGTCGCGCAGAAGTACAAGATATGAGGGTCGAGCCCGGTGTGCAGCGCTATATCGTGGATATAGTTCGCCGGACGCGCGCTCACGCGGCCGCGCATTACGGCGCCAGCCCGCGCGCGGCAGTGGCATTGTTGCTGTGCTCGAAAGCCCTGTCAGCGATTCGCGGTCGTGACTTTTCAACTCCCGACGACGTGCGCGACATCGCGCGTCCAGTGCTGCGGCATCGATTGACCCTGCGCGCCGAGGCAGAACTTGACGGCGCGACGCCAGATTCGGTGATCACCGATATTCTGCAATCCGCTGAAGTGCCGCGCTAATGCGATTCATCTTTAGCAAACTCTTCTATGCGTTGCTCGCAGTGGGCTTGCTGCCGCTTTCGCTTTCGTGGAACCGGCCGATGTTGGGTTGGCTGGCGTTCGCCTACGATTTGATCATCGTTACGGTCGCAGTCTTTGACGCCTTCAACAGTAAGCTGCCGGCGCGCGTGAGTATTGAGCGTCACTTCGGCAGCCGCTTTGCCGTGGGCGCAGAGACCGAAGTGCACATCGACATCGCCAACCACACGCCGCGGGATCTATCGCTGGTCATCAAAGATGAATATCCGCCGCAGATGAAACTTCTAGGCGCGCGCGAAGCTCGCCTGAATGTAGAAGCGCAAACCGCAGCATCATTTTCTTACTGGTTAACTCCGCCGAAGCGTGGCCGATTCGAGTTTGGTCAAATTGCGGTCAGGTTTATTTCGCGCTGGCGCCTGGTGTGGAAACAGTCACGCGTAGGCGAGGCAACCGCCATCAAGGTCTATCCGAACATGCGACGCGCGCGCGAAGCGGAATTGAAAGCATTGGGCGCGCGCTCGTTCGTAGCCGCTCGCCGAAAATCACAGTGGCGTGGTGAAGGCCGCGATTTTGAATCGCTGCGCGATTACGTCCGTGGCGACGAGATGCGGCACATTTCGTGGACGGCAACTGCGCGCCGCGGCAAGTTGGTGACGCGCCAATATCAGATGGAGCGCGATCAGACAATTTTGATTGCGCTCGATGCCGGACGTTTGATGACAGCCCGGATCGAAAACGAAACTAAACTTGATTCGGCGGTCCACGCGACGCTGGCTTTGATGTCCGCCGCCGCCCGCGCCGGAGACAACGCGGGGCTGCTCGTATTTGGTCGCCGCATTCAAACGTACCTGCCACCGAAACGCGGCGCAGAGCATCTCGACGCGGCATTGGAAGCGTTGCATGCGGTCGAGCCGGAAATGATCGAGCCGAGCTACTCGCGCGCGTTCGAATTTGTCGCCGCTAACGCCACGCGTCGATCGCTCGTGGTGATCATCACCGACTTAGTTGACGAAGAAGGGTCGAGCGAACTGCTCTCTTCGTTGAAGCTGCTGCGTCCACGTCATCTGCCGCTCGTGGTTACGATTGCCGATCGAGACTTGAAAGCTGTCGTGCGCGAAAGTCCCGAAGACGAGCACGACATGTTCACGCAATCCGTCGCGGAAGAGATTATTCACTTGAGAGAGGCTGCGTTGCGCTTGGTCGAATCACAAGGTGGATTGGCGCTGGACGTTACTGCTGCCGCCCTCGCGCCGAAATTGTTGGAAACGTATCTGCGGGTTAAGGAGCGCGGTCTTCTGTAGCATCTCTTCCGGCCAATAGCAGATAGGAATACAGCGCGATTCCCGTAATCAAACCTATTCCGATCTTGATCAAAGGCGAAATCGGCTGGGGCGAGATGAATCCTTCGATGATTCCCGCCACGACCAGCAGAGGGACACAGCCAACAATTAACTTCACCGCATCCAGGCCGCGCGACTTTAGCGCATCGGCGCGCGAAAGATCCCCAGGCATCAACAGCGCCGTGCCAATGAGAAGTCCCGCGCCGCCGGCGATAAAAATACAACTCAACTCGATCACGCCGTGCGAGATGACAAATCCAAATAACAGGTCGTTTCCGAATCCAGCGCGATAAGTTAACGCGATAATCGCGCCGAACATCGCACCGTTGAAGGCGATCACATACAGCGTGCCGAGACCGAAAATCGCTCCCAGAGCGAACGCATAAAACGTGACGCGAATGTTGTTGGTGAAGATTTGGCTCGAGCCGATTTGGTTCGCTTCATTTAAGTCTTCCCACCAGTGCGTGCGGTGATTGATGACGACTTCGCGGAAAAACGGGCTGATGCCGGCGAACTCGGAAAAATCCGGATCATGGCGCGTGCCGAAGAAAGCGATTCCGGTGAACAACCAGAACACCGCGAAAGCAGTCGCGGTATAGCGCCAGGTGCGCCGAAAGGTTTGCGGAAAATCACGGCTAAAGAAATCGCGGACGCGCTGGCCACCCTGCGAATCAGCGCGATAAATGCGGCCGTGAGCGCGAATCACCAGGCTGTTCAGATAATTGACTAGACGAGGATCGCGCGATTCGGCGCGCGCGATGGCCAGGTCTGAAGCGGTTCGCCGATAGATGCGGCCCAGCTCGCGCACTTCTTCGCGATGCAGCTTTCTCAGCGTCATGCGGTCGAGCAGCGCGAGCAACTCCTCGAGCCTTTGCCAGACCGTCTTGCGTTCGTTGATGAAACGATCGATGGGCATCTGAATTTTGAATTGCGAATTTTGAATTTCGAATTACACTGAATGGCGAGCAAGGCCATGGGCGATCAAATCCGCAATTCGAAATCCGCAATCCGTAATCTAATCGAGTGTGTACCAAACTTCAGCGAAGGCCGCAAGATCGAAACGATCCAGGCGATTTCGAAATCAATCGAGTCGGTGAACGGCGCAGTCGTGCTGAACCAGCACATCGATCCTGATCACAATCGATCGGTAATCACGTTCGTCGCGTCTCCGGAAGTGATCGTCGATGCGGCGCTGCAAGCGGTGGCGACGGCCGCGGAGTTAATCGACTTGCGCACGCATGCGGGCGTGCATCCGCGCATCGGCGCGACTGACGTGCTGCCTTTCGTCCCGGTTAGCGGCGTGTCAATCGATGACTGCGTGGCGCTGGCGCATGAATGCGGACGCCGGGTTTGGAACGAGTTGCGTATCCCCGCCTTCTTTTATGAACGCGCCGCCCTGCGTACTGATCGACGCCGCCTAGAACACATCCGAGGCAAAGGATTCGAGTGGTTACGCGATCGAATAACCAGCGAACCTGATCGCGCGCCGGACGTCGGTGATCGCCAATTGCATGAGACCGCCGGCGCAATTGTGATTGGCGCGCGGCCATTTCTTATCGCCTTTAATGTGAATCTACGGGCGAACGATCTAGCGCTGGCGCAACGAATTGCGCGCGCGGTGCGTGAACGCGACGGTGGCTTGCCGTTTGTGAAGGCGCGCGGGTTCGAATTGAAAAGCCGTGGCGTCGTGCAAGTCTCGATGAACTTAATTGACTACCAGCAAACTGCAATCTCGCGCGCGTTCGATGCCGTGCAGCAGCAGGCCCAACACGAAGGCGTCGAAATCATGGGCACGGAAATCGTCGGGTTAGTGCCGCGGGCCGCTTTGGATCGCACAGCAGCTTACTTCCCGTTGTTGGAGAACTTTCGCGAGACGCTCGTCCTCGAAACTCTGCTCAATCAATCTCAAAAAGCCGCTGAATAACTCCTCGTATTGGTTCCGAACGGGGCCTGCAAATCGATGTATGTGTTCGTTCCGTTCTAAACCGGACGAGCGTGCTTTCCCTTCGTCTCAGTAAGCATCACAAATCGGCATACGCGTTGCAGTTGTTCATCAACAGACAAGTCTGAAAATCCCGACTCGCAATCCCGACAAAATTGAAACCATGGTTTTAATAGGAGGAGAGAAGTATGAGCAAAAGTCTGATTGCGTTCCTGGGAGCGACGTTGCTCTTGTTTGCGGTGGCGGCCGCGGCGGTTGGTCAGGTACAAACAACGACAGTAACCAAGGTTCAACAAAATGCCGACGGCACGTACACAATCGTTGAATACCCGGTAGGCAAAGAAACTGTCGTGACGTTGAATCCGGTCGGCATCAAAGCTACCGGCACGGCGACAATACTTCGCGCCGCGGACGGCACGACGATAAAACTGAATCTATCGAATTTGCCGGCCGATCTAACCGGTCTGAACCTTTATGCAGTGGATCCAACTGGCGCGGTAACCATGCTAGGACCGATTGAAGTTTCAAATGGCGTCGCGACCTTCACGACAACGACACCATTGACGCGGTTCATGTTGTTCGCATCACCGGATGCGGATGTAGCCGCGTATGATCCAAACACTAAAATCTTCTTCCGTAGCGCAGTCCCAAGCGGTTTCACCGTCATTCCGCTGGGCCAAAACATCGCAGTTGGGGAACAAGTCGCGGCGCCAGCGGCGTTGGGCGATTACACAGTCCCGATGCTGGGCATTCCTACTTTCAAGACCGGCGATGACACGAAGCTAAAGATCAACTTCACGGGCGCCATGGAAGGTGCGCGCGCGAATGTGTTCATCGAGCCGCACAAGAACGGCAAACTTACGGAAGTGCGAATGCGCTTTCACGATTTGAAGGAAGCTCCGAAAGGCACAGCGTATATCCTGTGGGCGGTCTCACGGACTGGTGAATATCAGCAACTGGGTCAAATCGTGAACGTGCGGGGGCGCAACGAAGCTGAGATCAAATCTGAAACCGCGTTCGATGATTTCGGATTGCTCTTGACGACAGAAGACCTCGGCATGACGAAGGGAACGATCATTCATCCGGCAGGTCATCGCGTTGGGGTGATCGAGATAATTAAGTAATTCGCAGGCAAGTCCAAAATCCTGCTTTGATAGGCCGTCATCCGACGGCCTTCTTTTTTGTCCTGAGGGACCCGCTTCCAGACAACGAGGTTTGATGGAACGAACCCATTTGAGCCGTCGTATATTGACGCGGACGAAGCTGGAGGGCGAGAACGAAAGGTCTCAGATAAAGACGATGAAAGAAGCAGGAGACATCTTTAGAATTGTTGGAATTGTTTTGCTGGTGCTGTTTGTTTTAGCAGTTGGCGTTCCCCTGGTGCTGGCCGCCGCGGGCGTCGCCCTGGGCATCATCGGCATATTAGTTGGACTAGCGATCGCCGTAATCAAGATCGCGATCGTTGTGGCGATCATCTATTTGATAATTGTGGGAATTCGCGCGGTGCTGCGATGAGTTCAGGCCGCTATTTCGATGTAATCGACACTACTGCTTGGCTCCGGAATTGGTAATCCATCCTCTCGCATCCCACGCAAGTGCAAATCGATGGCTTCGCGAATTTGTTGCTCAGTCTCGGCAACAGTTGCTCCTGTTGCCACGCAACCGGGCAAGTCAGGAACATACGCAGCGAAATTGTTCTCAGCTTTTTCGATAACGATAGCGTAGCGCATTTCTCTCTCCTAACGTTTCAAGCCAGCCTGCTTCAGGATACTGTTCAATGTTCCGTGCGGTAAATCGTCGTTCGGCTTTCCGGGAACCGTCACTCGACCTTGCTTAGTTGCATGCTTGAATTGTCGATGACTCCCTTCAATTACTACCAAGTACCAACCATCATCTTTGAGCAACCTGAGGACGTCGCGCACTTTCATGCTGGCACAATTCTCTCACACATTGAATCGAAAATTCACCACGTCGCCTTCCTGCATGATGTAGTCCTTGCCTTCCAATCTCAGCAAGCCCTGATCGCGCGCCGCCGCATACGATCCGGCTCCTATTAGATCTTCATAGCTGACAATTTCAGCGCGAATGAAACCACGCGCGATGTCCGAGTGAATCGCGCCGGCCGCATCCTGCGCACGCGAATTTTGCGGGATGGTCCAGGCGCGCGCTTCCTTTTCACCCGCGGTCAAAAACGACATGAGGCCCAGCACGCGGTACGCGCTCTTAATTAATTGATCGACGCCGCTGCTCTGCACGCCCAGCGACGCGAGATACTCAGCCCGCTCAGTCTCTGACAACTCGACGAGGTCGGCTTCAAGTTGAGCGCAGATCACGACGCATTCGGAATTCTCCTCGGCGGCGACGGCGCGGACAGCCTGCACGAGCGGGTTCGCATTCGGATCGCTCAGCGTCGATTCGTTGACATTCGCCGCATAAATCGTCGGCTTCATCGTCAATAGAAAATAGTTGCGCGCGATCGCCTGTTCATCCTCGTCGAGCGCGATGCTGCGCGCGGGCTTAAATTCTTCCAGCACAGGTTGCAGCTTATCCAGGACCGCAAGCTCAGCCTTAGCTGCCTTGTCTCCGCCCTTGGCAGTTTTTTGAACTCGCTCGCGACGACGTTCGACGGTTGCGAGATCTGCCAGCGCCAGCTCGATCTGAATAGTTTCGATGTCGCGACGCGGGTCGAGAGTCTCTTCCACGTGCGGCACCGATTCATTGTCGAAGCAACGCACGACGTGAATCATCGTGTCGGTTTCTCGAATCGCGTGCAGGAACTGGTTGCCGACGCCTTCGCCTTGCGACGAACCGCGCACGAGGCCCGCGATGTCCACGAACTCAACCGTGGCGGGCACGATTTTTTCGGTCTTGACGAGTTTTGCCAGCGGCCCGAGCCGCTCATCCGGAACGGTGACCACGCCGACATTGGGCTTGCTGGTCGAGAAAGCATAATTCGCGGTCACGGCAGTTGTCTGCGAAGTGACTGCATTGAAAAGCGTCGTCTTGCCTGTGTTTGGTAAGCCAACGAACCCTGCGCGAAGCATCTGCGAACAATTCCTCCTGATGAAGAATTCAGTTCAACATGACGACCCACAGAAGTCCAGCGCGAAAAAAGAACGCCAGCGAGACAGATTGAATCTCGCTGGCTCCGAGATAATGATACAGAGCGAATGATGCGTGAGGCTATTGATCGATCTTCTGCATCGTGATGGTAATTGTCGGCGATTGGCCGGCGGTTTTGCTGTATGAAACCCAGTAGCCGGCTTTCGGATAGCGCACCATCTTGAAAGCCGAACCATCCGGCCTCGCGTCCGCTTCACCGCCGATGACATCCTTGGCGGAAGGGACATCGCTTGCGCCACTGGCAAAATCAATCGAAATCGCCATCACCGTTTTGGCCTTATCGTAATAGACCTGAGCGCCCTGATTGTCATTGAATTGATAGATGTCCACTTCGTCGCCTTTGTCGCGCGGGCTGCCTAGTTTCTTGCGCGCCTCATCCGCACTCATGCCGATGCGCACGCCCTTGAATTCAAGGAATAGCGGGCTATCGACTCCGTCACCCTGCGGTTTGGGCCGCTGACCTTCTGCCGTCCAGGCAAAGCTGCCGATCAATGCGAAAGCCACAGCGGTGGCCGATAACGTAGTATTGACGCGATTCAGAAATAGTCGAAGAGACAGTGACATTGAGTCCTCCTTCGATGTGTTACCGCGTTAGAATTACGCGGTGGAAGGTTTTTGAAAACCGCCTCAACAACTTTGGAATGGTCCGGGCTACGGTTTTTCGCGATGACAATAGGACAACGAAACCGACAAGTCAATACTTTCAGGAGACGGTTTTCGGGCTGCGGGAAATTAAGCATTGACTCGACTGCCGGTTTGGATAGAAGCTTTGGATTGGCTGCCGAAATCTGATTCTTAAATTGAAAAGGAGTTCGATCGTGAAACGGAGTTATCTGCTAATTATTTTGCCGTTGATGATAGTAACGCTGGTTATGTCTGGTTGTACGAGTTCGCCAAATAACGCGAACACCGCCGCCGTGGCAACGCCGCAGCCGACACCGGACAAGGCCGCGATCGAAGCAGAACTCATCAAGATCGAGAACGATTGGCCGCGAATTCTCAAAGAACGCGACGGCGCAGCAGTACGCAAGCTCGAAGCTGATGACATTGTTCTGGTTTATCCTGACGGCAGCGATGGCAACAAGAATCAGGATGTGGCCGACATCGAATCGGGAACCCTTGCGTCCAATGAGCAGCAGATAAGTGATATTCAAGTTAAAGTCCTCGACAATGACTCGGCTTTGGTTAGAGTGCGAATTACCGTCAAGGGTGACCAGTACAAAATTTCCACCGGGAATTGCCAACAGGTGATTCATGAATTTCGCTCAGTTGACACCTTTGCACGCAAGAATGGCCAGTGGCAGATGGTCGCATCCGTATCGGTGCCGGTGATGAACCCCCTGCCAAGTGCTAGTCCATCACCCGGAGCCAAAGCTTCGCCCTCGGTGAAACCATCTCCCTCGGTGAAATCTTCTCCGGTGACGAAACCCTCTCCGGCGATGAAACCGTCGCCGGCCATGAAGGCATCGCCAAGAAAGAGCGCATCGCCGACTTAAGGAGTTAATCAACCTTGCTAGACTTAAAGGGCGCTGGTTGGCGCCCTCCTTTTTGCGAGGCCATAGTTTCTCTTGACTGGCTTTGGCTTTTGTCATAGAAGCACTACGCATTTCTGAAATTCAGCCAAAAGGAGTTCCGCAACATGAAGAAATTTCTCGTGCTTGGGTCTCTGCTGTTGCTTGCTGCGGCGTGCACGACTGAGCCAACCAGCAACAGCAACATGACGGCCAACTCGAACAAGACCGAAACGAAATCGACGGCCGCCCCATCCGAAGCTGACATGATCGCGAAAGAAAAGAGCGCGTGGGATGCTTTCAAGAAGAAAGATGCCGACGCTTTTGGAAAGCTGGTGGCTACTGATTACATCGAAGTTCTCGACAGCGGTGTCATCGACAAGGCAGCGGCCATGGCCGGCATGAAGGATTATGACATCGCGGATGTGACTTTTTCCGATTGGAAGATGACACCGATCGACAAAGACGCAGCGCTGCTGACATACAAGGCAACGTTGAAAGGAAAGTACAAGGGCAAAGACATCCCGGCCGGACCTTATTACGATGCTTCGGCTTACGTGAATCGCAATGGCGAATGGCAGGCGATTTACTACCAGGAGACGCTGAGCCAGAAGATGGAGCCAATGCCACCGTCAAAGAAAGAAACCGGTTCGCCTGCCACGGGCAAACCGCCTGAGACCGGAGCCGACCCGATCGCGAACGAGAAGATCGTCTGGGATCTTTTCAAAGCGAAGAACTGGGACGGATTCGGCTCGTTGCTGGCGCCCGAATTCAGAGAAGTTGAAGGGGAAGGTGTCTATGACAAAGCTGCTTCGATTAAGAGTCTGCAGGAAGGCATGGATGCATCGCAGTTCGACTTGAGCAACTGGAAAGCTTTGTCGTTCGACGATGATGCCAAGCTCGTGACTTACACGGCGACGATGAGAGGCGCGAAGCCGATGAAGGCATATCACACGTCGATTTGGGTGAAGCGCGATGGCAAGTGGCTCGGGCTTTATCATCAGGGCACGCCGGAAGGCGCCGCCACCGGTGCACCCGCATCGCCTGAAAAGAAAATGTAGGGTTGATTAGAAGTGAAAGCTTCAAAGGGCGAGGCCGCAAAGCTTCGCCCTTTCTTTATGACCAGATGCCGGGAATCTGAGTCGAGCAGTTTGGGCATTGTCCGTCCGCAGTTATGTTCGTCTGCCGAATCAGGTAGCCGTAACGTTCAACCAGCAACGCATCACACGACGGACAGTAAGTGTTCTCCCAACGGCCGACGCGGCCCGGCAGATTTCCTGCGTAGATGTAGCGCAAGCCGACTTCGCGGCCGATTTCGCAGGCTCGAATCAATTGTTCTGCAGTAGTGTTCGCGTTGTCCTGCATGTGGTAGTCCTGGTGAAACGCAGTCACATGCCAGGGGATATCGGGCGAAACGGACGCGATGAAATCGGCTGCGCGCTTCAATTCATCTTCGGAATCGTTGAAGCCGGGAATGACCAGCGTCACGATCTCTTCCCAGAAGCCACGCTCGTGCACCATCTTCACGGTGTCGAGAATATTATCGACGACGCCGCCGAGCTGGCGATAGTTCTTATCGCTCATCGACTTCAGATCGATTTTGTAACAGTCAGTCCACGGCCGCAGATAATCGAGCACTTGCGGCGTCGCGTTGCCGTTCGAGATGAACGCGGTGCGGAAGCCTTCGGGTCGCGCCTTTTTGAAAACTTCGACAGCCCATTCGGCGGTGATGAGTGGCTCGTTGTAACTCGACCCAACCATCGACGCTCCATACGCCTTCGCCATCGACACCAAGCGATCAGCGGTCACGACGTTCGGTTGCGATATGGCCGCGTCATCGCGCAGCGCCTGCGACGTCAACCAATTCTGGCAATAGGCGCAGTGCAGATCGCAACCAAGCATGCCGAACGTCAGCGTGTCCGATCCCGGCAGCGCATGAAAGAAAGGCTTCTTCTCCGTCGGATCACACGCGAGTGCGGCGACGTAATTCATCGGCACCCGCAGTTGTCCGCCTTCGTTGAAGCGGACCTTGCAAATGCCGCGCTTGCCCTCGTTGATTAGGCAGCGATGGCCACAGGCGAAACATTTCACGGCGTTCTTCGGAAGATGCTCGGTCAATTCCAACGCGCCTTCGGCGGTCATCTCGTCCAAAGCGTCGGCGAGCGAAGCGGCTGTTGAACTCAACGGCATAATTGATTTACTACGAAAACTCCTGTGAGAAATTATACGCTTTGGATGTGATCGCCGTTTGATTTACTGCCTGCTGGCCCCGCCGCTGCTTAGCGCGGGCAACTAATTTCAGGATCGCGCAAAATTCTCGAGCCTGGATTCCCATTCGCACTCACATTGCCAAAACCCTCGTCCGCGCTTATCATCTAGCACCGTTTTACAACCGTCGCTGGCGTCCCCTCGTCACCGGGAATTTCAATCACTTGGAGAAAATCAAATGCGCACTTACCGCAACATTGCAAAACTTTCAGTGCTCGTACTCGCTTTCGCCCTGATGAACACGCTCAGCCTGGCGAAAACGAATGAGTACAAATTCAAAGTCCACAACAACACCAGACAAGCCATTAAGAAACTTCAGGTCTCAGAAGATGGCAAAAACTGGGGTTACTTCGACATCGGCGATGGCATCGCTGCCGGCGCCACGGAAGAACTGATCTGGGACAAGTCAACCGACAACGAAAAATGCGAGCAGTACTTCAGAGTACAGTTTGCCAATAATGAATGGTCTGACGCCGTGAAGTTCGACTTCTGCGAAAAAGGACTCGTGCTCGAGTTTAATTAGGCAAGAGTATCGCTTGAAATGAAAAGCCTCTGCCGATCGGCAGAGGCTTTTTTTCTTGTAGTACCGCAAATTGCCAATTTGCGCTACTTCAAAAATCCAGACGCATTCCCAACCTGATTTGTCTGGGGCGCAGGGTCCGCGTCGGCACGAGAAATGAATCGAGAAATGCCTGCCGCGTTGCCGGTGACGAAGTCGGCCCGAATGCGTTGAAGTCGATGAACTCGCTGCCAAAACTGAAGACACGTGCGTTCAGGATGTTGTCGAACTCCACGACCGGGCGCAGTCGCACGCGTTCCGTCAACTTGAATTCGCGCGTCACATTCAAGTCAAAGAGAAATTGCGCTGGCCCAAGCGCCGCATTGCGTGGCAAATTTCCGGTCTGGCCAATCGTCGGCAAGGTGAACTGATTCAAGATCGATGGGTCGAGCGGCTGACCGGGCGCGCGCCACTTCAAGGCGCTGGGGTCGCCGGTGAATCCCGGCCGATCGTTGCTGACATCGTCGAGATTCCGATCGGCGCCGAGCCCGATATTGAATGGCGCGCCAGAGGCGATCCGCATGATTGGCGAAATGCGAAGCTTGCCAAAGTGCTTTGGCGTATCGAGCGTCCCCGAAAACGCGAAACGATGGCGGCGATCCTGAAGACTGCGGGCAACTTCATTTTGGAAATTTCCGGCGATAACTGCGTCTGAAGTGTTGACGATGCCGTCGTCTTTCAAGAATGACAGCGTGTAAACAGCGCGAAATGAAAACGCCAAGCCATTCTTCTTTTGCCGAAAACGATTTCGCAATTCGAAGGTCAGGCCGTGATAGAAACTGTTGCCGACCGGAATCAAATCCTCAACTTCGCCCTTCGCCGGGTCCGGCCGTAGCGGACTCAAAGCCGCTAGGGCAGTCGTCACCGAAGTCGTCGAAGTGAACGCATTCAAATTGATCAGCGAAATCGGAACGCCGAACTCTACAATCCGCACGACTGAATTCGGATTCGCTGGATCCGGTGGCGCCAAAACAAACCGAACCAGATCGCCGGCGGTTGACGTGTTCAGAATTGGTCGCACGCCCCCGGGCTTCGCGAGGAAGTTGGCGAAGTCGTGAGAGGCCAAATATTCAGTGAGGCTCTTGTAACCCTTCGGCAGCACCGGCGCGTTGATATTGAATTCGCGCCAAAGGTGCAGCCCGCGATTCCAGGTGTAATTAAATTCAAAAACCAGTCCTTTGCGGACCTCGCGTTCGATGCCAACGTTTGCCTGATAACTTTCCGGAATGCGCAGCGTCGGATCGAGACGACGCAAGAGTCCCCCACCTGACGATGTTCCGGTATTCCCAACGGCGAATTGCTTAACCAGCGGCGAATCGGCGGTGAGCGTCTGCGGAAATTTCAGATTCGCCGCGATGAACGCCCGGCGCTGTGCATCGGTCATCACCTTTCCCGTGGCTGTGTCCGTCAGCGCGCTGGTGTCGAAGAAGAGTTGCTGCGCGCCGGTGGTGAAGTCGTCGATGGTGCGCAGCAACGCGCGGTTGTAAAAAAGCCCGGCGCCGCCGCGAATCACCGTTTTGCCCGACTTGAATGGATCGTAAGCAAACGCGATACGCGGACCGAAGTTATTCAGGTCGCTCACGATCGTCTCATCTTCGAAACGAAGGCCGTAGCTAATCATGAAGTTCGGCGTCGAACGCCATTCGTCCTGCGCGAAGATGCCAACGTAAGTGTTTTGTTGCGTCGAAGTCGTGAGAAAGTTCTGGCGATAACGACTGGGAATATTCGCCAGAAAATCTCCGGCACTGTCGAAATTCCAGGTGCCGGTCGCGTCCGAAAGATCGATGAAAGTGGATTTGATGCGCTGAATGTCGCCGCCGAATTTCAGCGAGTGCGCGCCTCTCTCGTAGGCAAAAATTTCCTGCAGCTGAAATCGCTTTTCGCGGCGATCTGTCGCGCCGCTGGTTGAGGTCCCAGCCACCAGCGTTCCTGAATTTAAGGCTGCCGAATCGGCAATGTTGATGAGCACGACGGGTTTTTTTGCGCCGCCCGTAGCTTCGACGGCCGGCGTCAAACGAGAGAATTGAAAGCGAGTTTGGGCAACGGCCTTTGCCGAAATTACGTAACTGTCCGAATAAGAGATCGCGTCCGTGTTGCGCGTCTTGCCGACCAAGGCTTCGATCAAATCGTCGACGGATCCCGTGCCTATATGACGCAGATTAGTGAGCCGGCCCAACTGAAACAGGAACGATCCGTTGTGCAGGTCAGTGAACTTATGATCGACGCGCGCCGTGAAGATGTGATTGCGCTGCGGTGTGCTGATCCTTTCGACAAAAGGCGCGATGCCGTTCACTGCCTTCAAGGCAGGCGCGGACGGATTCTCATCTCGCTTCTGCGAAAGGTTCGTCGGCGCAGGCAGCGGAAACAGCGGATTCAAATCAACCGGAATTAGTGCATCGATCAGGGTTGAATCGAGAAACGTGTCGTACTCGTACGCGGTGAAAAAGAAGGTTCGGTTACGGCCGTTGTAAATCTTGGGAATCACGAGCGGGCCGCTCAGCGTGAATCCGGGATCATGTTCCTGCAACGGCAGACGTTTCACGCCGAGAGTATTGTTCTTCCAACTGTTCGCATCCAGCGACTCGTCGCGAAAGAAATAAAAGGCGCGGCCGCGAAACTTGTTTGAGCCGGCGCGGGTGCGCAGATTGATGCGGCCTCCGGACGCGCGCCCATACTCAGCCGCAAATTGATTGCGAATGATTTGAACTTCTTCCACGGCTTCCAGCGAGGGCGTGAAGCGCTCGCGCGCCGATCGATCGTCGTTGTTATCGAGACCGTCGATGGTGATGTTGTTTGAGTAAGCCGTGCCACCCGAGAGCGAAAAGTTTCCGGCTTCTTCCGGCGTCGTACGCGCCGTGGGATCGTCTGCGAGATCGCGAACTGACAAAGGTTCTTCGGCGACGCCGCCCAGCGTGAAGATCAAATCCAGCGGCGAGCGCGACGCAACCGGCAGCGCTTCGATTTCGCGCGTCGTGACGGTGCCGCCCACCACCGTTCGCGTCACATCTATCGGCGAGGCATCTACCGTCGAGACTACGACTTTTTCGAGCACGATGCCCGGCGGAAATAAAACGAAATCGATCTGAGCGTTCTGTGCCGCGACAAAATCCTGTTCGGCCAGCGTGGTCGCTTGAAAACTCGTCGCGGCCGCCTTCAACACGTACTTGCCCGGCGTCAGTTGAATGATTTTGTAGTTACCGTCCCCGTCGGTGACGACTGTGCGCTCGACTTTGGTCGCGACCAGTGTCGCGGTGATGGTCGCTCCGGGAATTACCGCGCCGTTTTGATCCGTGACTTTGCCGGTGATGCTTACATTGTCGAGATCCTGGGCACCGGTCCGCCCAACGAAACCCAGGAGGGTTAACGCTATCAGCAGCAGGAGCGTGATTACCGCAGGGGGACGCATCGTGAACATCGATCCCGGTGTAAAACTTGAGACTTGTTAACCTGAGATTTGAACGTGCTTAGGGCGCACACTTTAACACCGAGCGGAGGTTTGCTCAACAAAATCCAGCGGCGGAATTTACCGCGACTTGGTGCCGGCGGCGCGACGTTTGACGGGCACTGGGCGGGTGAGGCGGCTGATAGGCACCAGCGCACCAGCTTCCGGCGCGGGCTCAGTGAAATGAGAGAGTTCTTCGGCGTGGCTTTGCAGATAATTGAAGAAGCGCTCGAACTCGCGCTGCATCGCGTCCATCTTCTCGCGCATGTTGAGGATGATCTCGACGCCGGCAAGATTCACGCCTAGATCGCGAGTCAAAGAGAGAATCAACTCGAGCCGTTCAAGATCGCCGTCGGTGTAGAGACGCGTGTTGCCCTCTGAGCGCGAAGGCTTCAACAAACCTTCACGCTCATAAAGCCGCAGCGTCTGCGGATGCACGTCGAACTGCTCCGCCACCGCGCTGATCGTAAATGTTTTGGCTCGCCTTTTCATCAGTTTGCAGTTTTGAGTTTTCAGTTTTGAGTCGGCGTTTGCGCAGGGAGATTAGCCAACTGAAAACTTGAAACTGAGAACTCAAAACTCATTCAAGTCCCATCGCCACTCGCGGATTCTCGCCATTCATCTGCGCGTACTTGCGCAGCAATTCTTTCGTCTCTTCTGAAATCACTTTCGGCAAGGTCACCTGCACCTCGACAAACTGATCGCCGTGCGCATTTGGATCGCGTAGAGATGGCGCGCCTCGATGACGAAGCCGAAACTTCTGGCCTGACTGCGTGCCGGGCGGAATACGTAGTTGCGCTTTGCCGGTGACCGTGGGTACTTCAATCTTTGCCCCCAACGCAGCTTCCGGCACTGTGATTGGCACCGTCACATAAATGTTGTCGCCCTTGCGCGTGAAGTGTTGATGCCGTCCGACGTTCGTGATGATGTAAAGATCGCCCGGCGGCGCACCAAGCCGTCCGCCTTCGCCTTTGCCGGGAATGCGCACGCGCGAGCCGGTATCTACGCCGGCGGGGATACGGACTTTGACGTTCTCAGTTTTCGGCAGCACGCCTTTGCCCTTGCACAACGAACACGGCGGGCGACGCTTGCCGCTTCCGCCACAGTCGGGACATTCCTGGCTGAATCGCAGGCGGCCGCCGGCGCGTTGCACCTGGCCAGAGCCTTTGCACGTCGTACAGGTCACCACCGATCCGCCGGTGTCGCCCGCGCCGTGACAGCGAGAGCATTGCTCGGATCGATTCACGGTGATGTTAGTAGTGAGACCGGTGATCGCTTCTTCGAAAGAGAGCGACAGAGGCATCTCAATGTCGGCGCCGCGCTGGGGTTGAGGCCGCGGTGGTTCGCGTTCGGCGCGCCCGCCAAATAGGTCTGAGAAGATGTCGCGGAAGCTACCGGTGCCGGTCGAAGTTCCCGCCCCAGCGGTCGCTGCGCCCCAATCGAATCCCGAAAAGTCGAACGGAGCGCCGCGCGTGTAAGCCGATCCGGCGCCGCTGGCCGCCGCGTTCGCAAGATTGTCCGAGTATTGGCCAAACTGATCGTAAACTTTGCGCTTCTTTGGATCAGACAGGACATCAAACGCTTCGCTCATTTCCTTGAAGCGCTCCTCGGCGGCTTTATCACCGGGATTTACGTCCGGGTGATACTTGCGCGCCAAGCGCCGGTAGGCTTTCTTGATTTCGTCCGGCTTGGCGTCCTTCTTTACGCCGAGAATTTTGTAGAAGTCTTCTTTGGCCACGTCAGTGAGCAGATCGCAGTAAGCAGTGAGCAGCAGCGAAAAGAAACTGCCTACTGCTCACCGCTCACTGTTCACTATCCTTACTTATTCTCGTCCACATCGACGTATTCAGCGTCGATGACGTTATCTTCGCCGCCACCTGAACCAGAGGAAGCGCTTGCGCCTGCTGCTTGATCGGTTGATTCCCCACCAGGCGCAGAGCCAGTTTGCTGATACAAGGCCTCAGCCATCTTGTGCGAGACCGTCTGCAGCGCGTTGAATGCATTGTTCATGCGCTCAACGCCGCCTTCTTCGATCGCTTTCTTCGCGTCGGCGATCGCGGTTTCGACTTCACCCGCCACCGCCGAGACCTTCTCGCGGTTCTCACTCAGAGTCTTTTCCATCTGATAGATCAGACCGTCCAGGCGATTGCGCGCTTCGATTTCGTCACGCTTGGTAGCGTCTTCCGCCGAGTGCGATTCGGCATCGCGCATCATCTTGTCGATCTCTTCTTTGCTCAGGCCAGAAGAGGACGTGATGGTGATCTTCTGCTCGCGGCCTGTGCCCATGTCTTTGGCCGAGACGTTCACGATGCCGTTGGCGTCGATGTCGAACGTGACTTCGATTTGCGGCATGCCGCGCGGCGCCGGCGGAATTCCGACGAGGTGGAATTTGCCGAGCGTGCGATTGTCGGCGGCCATCGGGCGCTCGCCCTGAATGACGTGAACTTCCACCGACGTTTGATTATCGGAAGCCGTCGAGAAGATTTCAGACTTGCGCGTCGGAATCGTCGTGTTGCGCTCGATAAGCTTGGTCGAAACGCCACCGAGTGTTTCGATGCCGAGGCTAAGCGGTGTTACGTCAAGAAGCAGGATGTCGGTCTTTTCACCTGACAGAACGCCTGCTTGGACAGCCGCGCCGATCGCGACAACTTCGTCAGGGTTCACGCTCTTGTTCGGCTCTTTCCCGAAGAAGTTCTTAACGATCTCCTGAACCTTTGGGATGCGAGTCGAACCGCCGACCAGCACGACCTCATCGATCTTCTTCGCGTCGATCGCCGCGTCTTTCAACGCCTGCTCCAGAGGCGGAGTCAGTCGCTTCAAGATCGGATCGACCAACTGCTCGAAACGCGCCCGCGTCAGTTTCATCACCAAGTGCTTCGGTCCTGATTGATCAGCCGTGATGAATGGCAGATTGATTTCCGTCTCCATCGTCGAAGACAACTCGATCTTCGCCTTCTCGGCTGCTTCCTTCAGGCGCTGGAGCGCCATTTTGTCTTTGGAAAGATCGATGCCCTGATCTTTCTTGAACTCTTCAATGATCCATTCGATCAGCCGTTCGTCGATGTCGTCACCACCAAGGTGCGTGTCACCGTTCGTCGATTTCACTTCGACGACGCCTTCGCCGACTTCAAGAATCGAAATGTCGTAGGTGCCGCCGCCAAAGTCGAACACGGCGATCGTCTCGTCTTTCTTCTTGTCGAGGCCGTACGCCAATGCCGCCGCCGTCGGCTCGTTCACGATACGCATAACTTCGAGGCCCGCGATCTTTCCCGCGTCCTTGGTGGCCTGGCGCTGCGAGTCGTTGAAGTAAGCCGGAACCGTGATGACTGCCTTGTCAACTTTCTGTCCGAGGTAGTCCTCGGCCGATTGCTTCATCTTTTGCAGGATCATGGCCGAGATTTCCGGCGGACTCCATTCTTTGCCGCCGGCGCCGATGCGCACGTCACCGCCGCTGCCGCTGCCTTCCACTTTGTAAGGGACCTGCTTTTTCTCCTCGGAGACTTCGTTAAAGCGGCGCCCCATGAAGCGCTTGATTGAATAGATTGTGTTCTCAGGATTTGTGACCGCCTGCCGCTTGGCCACTTGGCCGACCAGCCGGTTGCCGTCCTTGGCGAACGCGACTACTGATGGAGTCGTACGGCCGCCCTCTGCATTTGTGATAACGACGGGCTCACCGCCCTCCATGACTGCAACGACAGAGTTGGTCGTTCCCAAGTCAATACCGATGATTTTGCTCATTTTTGTTGATACTCCGCTGATTATTCGTTCGAATCTGCGGCGAGGCCGCTTGATTACGGCCTTAGAATAATATCTGAGTGTGTTGTTGTCAACCCTAGAGAGGTGGATTCTGGCCTGATTTGGTGAGAAGCCGCGAGACGAAAAAGATGTAGTGAACGCCGGAAATCAGGGTGAGGCCAAAGACTGACGCATAGACCGTCGGGAGGTAGTAACCGGTACCGAATCGCGTCTGCGCGGCCAACATGACCGTGGCGACCGCGATGATCTGAACGACCGTGCTGACCTTACCGGGAAGCGACGGTTGAAAGGCGCGGAATCCGGTCACCATATTAATTGCCGCGGCTCCGACGAGGATAAAGACGTCTCGACTGATGACTGTGATCGTGACCCAAAACGGGATGGGGAGATGCTTGGGAATCGGAATCGGATAGACGTTGCGCATCGACAAGACCACGAAAGATGTTACCAACATCATCTTGTCGGCGATGGGGTCAAGAATTCGCCCGAGCGGTGACTGCTGATGGAACCTGCGCGCCAACAAGCCATCGAGCCCGTCGGTGATTCCGGCGATTACGAATACTCCCAGCGCGAACAGAAACTTTTGGTAGAAGAGCAGTGAAACAAAAACGGGAATCAGGGCCATCCGAAAGACGGTCAGCACATTTGGCAGAGTAATAATCCGAGAGGACATTCGCGATTTTCGAGTTCAGATTTTCGATTGGCGATGGGAAACCGTATTGCAGGTTTCCTGTGACTTCGAAGTTACCCTAGACAGCGCAGTTCGAGGAGCGAAACCTCCGGTGGGCAGCCGTAGCGAATCGGCAGCACGACCATCCCTAATCCCCGCGTGACATAGATCTGCGTGTTGGCTCTGCGGCCGAGGCCGCGCAGCATCCGGCGTCGTGGCCGGCCTGATCGATTTTTCTCCGGACGCAGCGTAACCTGGCCGCCGTGCGTGTGCCCGCTCAGCACGAGATCGACATCCGCGCGGGCCGCGCGCCGCAGAATGATCGGATTGTGCGCCAACAACAATTTGAATTCACAATCGCCTGAACCCGCCAAGGCCAGCGGCAAGTCTTCCAAGCCAACCATTGTGTCATCCACGCCAGCCAGCCAGAAGGATTCATCGTCAACGTCAACGCGCAAACCCTCGTTGATGAGCACGCGAATCTTTTCGGCACGGAACAAGTCAGCGATGAGCTTCGCATCGGTCCAGTGATCGTGGTTGCCGAGCACTGCAAACACGCCATGTTTCGCTCGCAGTCTCCCAACCAGCTCTGCGCAAGGCGCCGCGTAGATTCGCTCCTGTGAAATGTAGTCCCCAGTCAGCGCGATGAGATCCGGTTTGAGATCGTTTGCGATTTCGATCGCGCGCTCAAGATGGCGCGGATCAACGAGTGGCCCGTAGTGAAAATCCGAGAGATGGACCACGCGAAGACCATCGAGCCCTTTGGGTAAGCGGCGCAGATAAATCTGCTGACGCTCAATGGCCGTCATGAACGGTTCAGTCAGCGCGGCTCGCGCCATTTCGCCCAACGCCGACTTGATAACCTCAAGCCGTCGCGGTTCCTGTCGCGGTCGCCGGCGCGCGCGACCGTGCTTCCATTGAATAGTAGTTGCCATCGGAAATTCGAAAGCGCGCGCATTATATTGGCGACTGAAAATTGCCGCAAATGCGCGCGCGTTTTCTTTTAATTCTAATTAGGCGATGGTAATTTCTTTCGACAAGTACACGTCCTGAATCGCATTGAGCAGCTCGACGCCCTCGTTCATCGGACGCTGAAAAGCTTTACGTCCCGAGATGAGTCCCATGCCGCCGCCGCGCTTGTTGATGACCGCGGTGCGCACGGCTGCCGCGAGGTCGCCCGCTCCTTTGGATTCGCCGCCGGAGTTGATCAGGCCGACGCGACCCATGTAACCGTTCGCGACCTGATAGCGCACGAGGTCGATGGGGTTGTCGGTCGTCAGCTTCTCGTAAACGAGCTTGCTCGTCTTGCCATAGGACTTGCCCAGTTCCTTTTCGACAGCCGTGTAGCCGCCGTTTCGTTCGGGCAGTTTTTGCTTCACGATGTCGGCTTGAATTGTCACGCCGAGATGATTCGCCTGGCCGGTGAGGTCCGCAGCTGCGTGCATGTCGCCTTCAGGAGTTTTGAATTTTGAATTGCGCAGGTAACACCACAGGATGCAGGCCATGCCGAGTTCGTGAGCTTGCGCAAAGGCGTTCGCGATTTCCGTGATCTGTCGCGTCGATTCGTCTGATCCAAAATAGATCGTTGCCCCGACTGCCACCGCGCCCAGGTTGTGCGCCTCTTTGACAGTTCCGAACAGGACTTGATCGAATTTGTTCGGCAGCGTCAGCAGTTCGTTGTGGTTGATCTTCACGATGAAGGGAATCTTGTGCGCGTATTTGCGCGCGACTGCGCCGAGTACTCCGAACGTGGAGGCGACACCGTTGCAACCGCCTTCAATCGCCAGCTTCACAATATTCTCAGGATCGAAGTATTGCGGGTTCGGCGCGAACGAAGCGCCGGCGGAATGTTCGATACCCTGATCGACGGGCAGAATCGAGACATAACCCGTTCCGGCGAGGCGTCCGTGATTAATCAGCGCCTGCAGTGAGCGCAACACCGAGGGCGAGCGATCGGACTGCGCGACTACTCGATCGATGAAATCCGGCCCGGGCAGGTAAATCTGCTCTTTGGGAATGGTTTGTGCTTTGTGATCGAGCAGCGTGCGAGCTTCATCTCCCAAAAGCTCTTCGATTCGATTCGCCGCAGCCGACGATCGCTTCATTTCAGTAGCCATGGTTTCCTCCAAATGATGGCCGCGCCGGGAACTATGACGCGTGATTCATAAGTAAAAGTTAACTGAACGCGAGGGCTGGATTATAGCACGCGCGGCGGTTCGGAACAGAGCATCAAGCGCCTGCCGCTAAATCGTGTATCGAGGTCAAATTCCGCGCGATTAGACCCGTGATCTGGATCACTGACAGCCCCGAAAATCTGATTGCTAGAGCAAAGAACCTGAGCTAGACTGCGTTCCAATCCGGCTCGCCCGACGTCGCCCAGGTCCCGACTAATGAAATCGTTAGACTCCTGAAAGGTGCTCGAAAAATGAAACTCTTCCCTCGCATTCTTGTGTTCTCAGCGGTCGCAGTCTGTCTTGGATTCTTTCTTTCCGTGAGGTCGTTTGCCGTTGGTGGCGATGACTGGCGACCCATCGATCCTTCAGAGCTGAAGTCGAACGACCCGGTGGTCGATAAGGATGCCGACGCCGAAGTGATTTTCTGGGAGGCCAAAGTCGTCGATGAAGTGCAGGAAGGCATCGACACCGTCTATCCACGCACGGTCATCAATCATTACCTGCGAATCAAGATCTTCACCGATCGCGGCAAAGAGTCACAGAGCAAAATTGATATTCCTTACGAGACTGACACGGAAATCAAAGACCTGGCAGCACGCACGATCAAACCGGACGGGAACGTTGTTGAGCTGCAGAGAAAGGACTTCTTCGATCGCACGATCGTCAAGCAGGGAGGCAAGAAAGTTAAAGCCAAGTCGTTTGCGATGCCGAATGTCGAGCCGGGCGCGATCATCGAATATCGTTATCGCGAAGTTCGCAACAACAGCTTGAGCTTTTACGAGCGCCTTGATTTCCAACGCGAGATTCCCGTCCGCAGCGTCAAATATTCGATGAAGCCTTTGGCCATTCCCGGCTTCGGATTTCAGATGAGGCCGTTCAACGGGAACATCCAGAACGATTTCGAGAAGAAAACCGAAACGTTCAGTTTCTGGATGACGAATGTGCCCGCGTTTCATGAAGAGCCGAAGATGCCGCCGGAATACGAAGTTCGCCCGTACCTGCTTGTCTTCTATACGAGCGCGGACGATGCCGAGCGCCGCGGCGCGCAGTACTGGAGCGCTTTCGGCAAACGAATTTATGATAACTACAAGTCATACTTTAAGGTGAAAGATGAAGTTCGACAGGCCGCCACTGAAGCAGTTGGCAGCGCCGCGACCGATGAAGAAAAGCTGCAAAAGCTTTTGGATTTCGTCCATGCCAAAATCAAAAACGCGAGCAGCGACGCGTCGGGTTTGACTGATGCGGATCGCGCGAAGCTGAAAGAAAACAAATCGGCCGCCGATACTTTGAAGCGGGGCGTTGGCACCGAGCGCGACATCTCTCTGCTGTTTGGCGCGCTGGCGACTGCGGCCGGTTTCGACGTGCGCGTCGTGCGCGTTGGCAATCGCCGCGAGTCATTCTTCAATCAAAGCTTGACGATTCCGTACTTCCTCAGTTCGTACGACATTGCGGTAAAGGTGGGAGCTGACTGGCGCGTCATCGACCCGAGCAGTTCCTATGTGCCGATGGGTATGCTGCTATGGCAGGAAGAGGGCGAACAAGCGTTGCTTTCCGATCCCAAGGAACCAAGTTTCATCAAGACGCCGCTGTCGCCGCCGCAAAAGTCTATGGAAAAGCGAAATGCCAAATTGAAATTGAGCGATGACGGAACGCTCGAAGGTGACATCACGGTTGAGTATTCGGGCCATTTGGGAATCGAGCTGAAGCGGTTGAACGATGGCGACTCGCCGGCGCAGCGCGAACAAAATCTGCGCGATAAGATCAAAGAGCGGATGAGCACCGCCGAACTTTCTGAGATCAAGATTGAAAACGTCACCGATCCGGTGAAGCCGTTCCTGTGCACGTATCACGTCCGAGTTCCCGGCTACGCTCAGCGGACCGGCAAGCGGCTGTTCCTTCAACCGGCGTTTTTTGAGCACGGCATCGAGCCGCTGTTTTCTTCGAGCGCGCGCAAATACGATATTTACTTTCACTATCCCTGGTCTGAACAAGACGAAGTTTGGATCGATTTGCCGACGGGCTTTTCGCTCGATAACGCCGACGCTCCCGCGCCGTTCGGAGCGGGCCAGATCAGCCAGTATCGGGTGTCGATCGGCGCGACGCAGGATGGGAAGACGCTGCGTTACAAGCGAGATTTTTTCTTTGGTGGCGGCGGGAATATCATGTTTCCCACCACAAGTTACCCGAGCATCAAGCAGCTTTTCGAAGCGGTTCATACACAGGACAATCACACGATTACGTTGAAGGCCAACTGATTCATCCCGAAGTCTCGCAGCAAGATTAACCTCCGGAGATCGTCTGATGACAAAGAAACTGATCCTGGTCTGCTGTCTGTTTGTGGTCAACCCTACCCTCGCGCGCGCGGGCGATGACGTGCCGCAGTGGCTGCAACAAGCTGCGAAGATCAACGTGCCGAGTTACGAAAAGGACGTGCAGGCCGTCGTGCTGCTGAACGAAGAGCAAGTCAGCGTCAGTGCCGATGGCCGCGTCACGACGGTGCAGAACTTTGCGGTGCGCATTTTGAATCGCGAAGGGCGCAGCTACGCGCGGGCCGGCGTTCCTTACCTGACCGACACCGGTAAGGTTCGCGAACTGCGCGCGTGGCTGATTCGTCCGTCGGGAGAGATCAAATACTACGGCAAGGACGAAGTGCTCGACGTCATTTCTGATCCGAACGACATCTACAACGAGTTGCGAGTGAAGGCGGTGCTCGCTAAGGACGACGCCGAGACCGGCGCGGTGTTTGGCTATCAGGCTACGAGTGAAGACCGGTCGATCTTTGGCGAAGAAGAATGGGAGTTTCAGGATCGTTTGCCGACGCTCTCGTCGCGCTTCACGCTGACCCTTCCGGCCGGTTGGAAGCCCGCCAGCGTCGTCTTCAATCACGCGAAGATCGAGCCGCAGGTCAACGGCAATTCATACACATGGCAGCTCGACAATCTGCCTCCGATCAAAGAAGAGCCCGCCAGTCCTGAAGTCACGAATCTGGCGCCGCGCCTCGCGGTGAATTATGTTCCCGGAGATGGCGGCGGTGGCGCGCTGAGAACATTCACTAACTGGGCTGAAGTCTCTCGCTTCATCAGCGAATTGCACGATCCGCAGGCCGAGCCGAACGACGCCGTGAGCGCGAAAGCTCGCGAGTTGACCGCCGCGGCAAAAACGGAACTCGACAAGATTCGGGCCATCGGAGATTACGTGCAACGCCTCAAGTACATTTCGATCGATTTCAATGTCGGCCATGGCGGCGGCATCAGGCCGCACACCGCAGCCGAAGTCTTCGCGAAGTCCTACGGTGATTGCAAAGACAAAGCGAACCTGATGCGCGCAATGCTGAAGGCCGTTGGCATCACCGCGTATCCGGTCGCGATCTATTCCGGCGATCCAAACTATGTGCGGGAAGAATGGGCCTCGCCCGGTCAATTCAACCACTGCATCATCGCGATCAAAATCAGCGACGACACCCAGGTCGCCACCGTCATTCAGCATCCGAAGCTGGGCCGGCTGCTGATTTTCGATTCGACTGATGAAGATACGCTGGTGGGCGACCTGCCTGATTTCGAACAGGGCAGCTTTGCGTTGATTGCCGCGAGGGACGACGGCGCGCTGATGCGCATGCCGGTAACGCCGCCGGAAGCGAATCGTTTGGAGCGACAGACTGAACTGGTTTTGCGACCGACCGGCGCCGTCAGCGCCAAGGTCAGCGAAAAGTCGGTGGGCCAATCAGCCGTCGAAGAGCGCCGCCTGTTTCGACATTTGTCTCGGCCTGATTACACCAAACGGATCGAAGCGTGGGTGACGCGCGGGACTGGTGGCGCGAGAATTTCGCAAATCAGTCCGACAGACAATGCGAGCGGCGAGTTCTCGCTCGCTTTGGAGTTCGACGCGCCCGCCTACGCGCAGTTGATGCAGCAGCGATTGATGGTCTTCAAACCCGCGGCGGTTTCGCGACTGGAATCGCTGTTCCTGACTGAAGCGAAGCGGCAGTATCCAATCGTGCTTGAGCCTTATGCGTACGACGAAAGCGTGCGCGTGACTCTGCCTGATGGATTTCAGGTGGATGAGATGCCTGATCCCGTCAAGCTCGAAACTCCTTACGGAAGTTACGCGACCACGTACGAATCAAAGGATGGTCAAGTGTTCTTCACTCGCAAGCTCGTGCAGCGCGCGGCCACAGTGCCGGTAGATCAATACAATGCGGTGCGCAGCTTCTTCGAAAAGATTCGCGCCGCGGAACAAGCGCCGGTGGTTTTGGCGAGAAAGTAGGAGTTGCGTTTAGGAAACTATTCCGCTCCCGCGGCAATCGCTTCAGCCTGAAGTCTTTTTGCGAGGGACGAACGCCAGGTGGTTTCCATTTCAGCGACATCGATTTGGATCACCTCTTCGCCGTCGCTCTCGATCCTCAGACGATCCGACCCAACGTTGCCGAGCAGCGTCATCGGACAACCTGCCGCGGCGACGATCTCTTCGATGTCGCCAAGCAAAGCCTGATCGAAACTGATGATGATGCGTGAGGGCGTTTCGCTGAATAGCAAAGCCGGAGTCGCGAGTTGGGAGTCTGGAGTAAGGCTGATATCTGCGCCGATGGCTGCACGGCCGTGAGAGGAGAAGCAACATTCCGCCAACGCGACGGCTAATCCTCCATCTGAGCAATCATGAGCCGATCGCAACAGGCCATTTTCCGCCGCGCGCAAACAGGCAGTCTGCACTGCAAGTTCTGCGTCGAGATCGATGTGCAGGACGTGTGCGGTGTCAGAAGCCCGCGCGTCAGCAAGGGCTACGTTTCCCTCCTTGACGGCCGGGCTGACACAAGCGGTGTATTCGCTGATCGAAAGATCATCTTTCGTTGCGCCGAGCAGCGCGATGAAGTCACCCGGATTCTTGAAGCCAGGCTGAACCACTCGCTTCACGTCTTCGATTAATCCAATCATGCCGATGACCGGCGTCGGCAAAACGCCGCGTCCTTCAGTCTCGTTGTAGAACGAAACGTTTCCGGAAACGACCGGCGTGTTGAAGACCTTGCAAGCTTCGGCCATGCCGTCGATCACTTCTGAAAACGACCACATGACTTCAGGCCGTTCCGGCGAGGCGAAGTTCAAGCAGTTCGTAATCGCGATTGGCTTTGCGCCGACGCAGACGACGTTGCGCGCGGCTTCGGCAACCACGAGCTTGGCGCCTTCGCGCGGATTCGCGGCGCAATAGCGCCCGTTTCCGTCGAGCGCGATCGCCAAAGCCTTGCGCGTTTCCTTGATGCGCACGACCGCGGCGTCAGCCCCCGGCAACACGGCCGTGTTCGTGCGCACCATGTGATCGTATTGCCGATAGACCCATTCTTTGGAAGCGAGGTTTGGGGAAGAGAGAAGTTTCAGCAAGGCTTCGTTGTAGTTCTGTCCGTTGTCAGTAGTCAGTTGTCGGTTGTTACTCTGATCTGGATTTATCGATTTTTTCTGACTCCCGACTCCTGACTCCTGACTCCCGCCCGCCGATTTCATCGGCCGCTCATAAACCGGCGCTTCATCCGTCAAAGCCTTCACCGGCACGTCACAAACGACTTCGCCGTTGTGCGACACGCGCATACGGCCGTCGTCCTTAACGTGGCCGATGACTACTGCGTCGAGGTCCCACTTCGCGAAAATTTCGACGACTTCTTTCGAGCGTCCTTTATGCGCGACGAGCAGCATGCGCTCCTGCGACTCGGAGAGCAGCATCTCGTACGCGGTCATGCCTGTTTCGCGCTGCGGCACGAGCGACAGATCGATTTCGATGCCGCTCTCGCCGCGCGCGGCCATCTCGCACGTTGAGCAAGTCAGGCCCGCCGCGCCCATATCCTGAATTCCGGCAATCGCGCCACTACGCATCGCTTCAAGACAAGCTTCGAGCAGAAGCTTTTCCAGAAAAGGATCGCCGACCTGTACCGTCGGTCTTTTCTCCAAAGCTTCTTCGTCGAATTCCGCCGAAGCCATCGTCGCGCCGTGAATGCCGTCGCGGCCCGTCTTGGCGCCGACGTACAGAACCGGATTGCCGACGCCGGTGGCTTTGCCGAAAAAGATTTGATCCTTGCGCACCAGGCCGAGCGCGAACGCATTGATCAGCGGATTCAGCGCATAAGCGTCGTCGAAGGCGACTTCGCCACCGACCGTCGGGACACCGAACGCATTTCCGTAATGCGCGATGCCGGCGACCACGCCCGCCAGCAGAGAACGATTGCGTCGCCCGTTGACGGGATCGTCGAGCGATCCAAATCGCAAACTATTCAGCGCTGCCACTGGCCGCGCGCCCATCGTGAAAATGTCGCGCAGGATTCCGCCGACGCCCGTGGCTGCGCCTTGAAATGGTTCGATGAACGAAGGATGGTTGTGCGACTCGATCTTGAATGCCGCGCACCAGCCTTCACCGACATCGACGACGCCGGCGTTCTCGCCGGGCGGCACTATGACGCGCTCGCCCTGTGTGGGCAGGCGCTTCAAGTGAACGCGTGAAGACTTGTACGAACAATGCTCGGACCACATGACGGAGAAGACACCGAGTTCGACGAGGTTCGGCTCGCGTCCCAGCAAATTTTTGATGCGATCAAATTCTTCGGGAGTGAGATTGTGTTCGGCGATCTGTTCGGCAGTGAGTGGTTGCATGGATGTCTGAATGAGTCGCGAAAGAATCAATCAGCCTGCTGAGCAGGCTTTGAATCACGGCTTACCACCCACTTGCCTGTTGATCGCAGCCCTCAACTCATCAGCGTTAATCCGGCCAAAGTGCCTGAAGACGACTTTGCCGTCTTTGTCGTAGAGAAACGTTGCGGGAAGCTGGCCGTCCCAGGTTGCATCAACGACTTTGATTGCCGGTTCGGGATCGTTCACGTTCAAAAGGACCACCGGCATCGTCGCTTTCATCTCGGTCAAAAACTTTGGCACGACGCTCTTAATGTCCGAGATGTCGTCGAGCGAAATCGCCACGAAGTTAAGTCCCTTGTCTTTGTAATCGTTATCCAGTTTCACGAGATCGGGAAACTCTTCGCGGCAGGGATCGCACCACGTCGCCCAGAAGTTAACGAGCAAGGGGCGCGTGTCTTTTCCGTCACGTTGGAGGATCTTCTTCAAGCCGTCGAGGTTGATTTCGCGAATTGGCTCAGCTGTCCAGTCTGCTGTCCGAACTTTGCGCAGGTCCGGCTGTGCCGATCTGGGCGCAGCGCTCGGGTCTTGGGGTTTACCCAGCGCTGCAAAGACCAGACAACCAATAACTGCGAGACGGGTTAGAAATAATGAAAGACGCATTATCGTTTGACGCAGTTTGGCTGACGTAGTGCGCATGCTATCAGTTCGGTTTACAAGGAGCGTTACGACACTCGTTTGATCGTGCAACCAAATGCGGCGCCACCGGTCTTGGTGATCGCCTTGCCGGCAAGCAATTCATCGAGTGCGTCGCGCAGGTCGTTTGAAGTAACGCCTTCAGTCTTTTGCGAGTTGTCGATGCGGCCGTGATAGACGAGCTTCAAGCTCGTGTCGAGCACGTAGGCTTCCGGCGTGCGCGTCGCGCCGAGACGATCCGCGATCTTGTTGCCATCGTCCTTCAGGATCGTGAACTTGAGGCCTTTCTCAGCAGCGTGAGATTTTACTTCAGCGGACGGCTCAGTGTTGTTCGCATTGATGCCTATGACGTTGATGCCTTTGGCTTTGTAGTCTTCGGCCAACTTCTCCATGCGATCGTTGTAGGCGTTCGAAACCGGGCACTTGGTGGCGACGAAAATAATCACGGCGCCTTTCTTGCCCATCAGCGCCTTGAGCGAATGCTCGGAGCCATCCGCATCCGGCAGTTTGAAATCATCAATCACCGTGCCGACCACCGGCGGAGCCGGAATGTCAAAGCTGCTGCCGCTGCCCGCAACTGCCGCGAGCGCAATAATCACGAGGGACGCAATCAGCAGAAAAACTGCGTACTGTTTCTTCATGGTTTAGATAACTCCTTTCAGAAGTGGCTGGGTTGACTGCCAAGATTAGCAGCGAGAGTTAGACGAGGCAAGCCGTGAAAAGCTTCCGCAAGTTTATGATTTCCGTGCGTGTGAACGAGCCCAGGCGGATCCGGTAACAACCAGCAATAAGACTGTGGTGACTGCGGCGGACAGCAGACAATACTGACAGAAATGGCGGATGACAAAGGCCTGAAGATAGAGCAACCAAAGCGTGGTGAGAAACATTAACGCGACCAGTACCGTGAGCAGAGGGCGCGCGAACGAATAGCCAAAAGCTGCCAGAACGGCCAGACTGAAGAATGCGAAATATGCGAGCGCGCCGACCGATGCCAACGGGATGGATCCGATGTGCGCGTATTTGCTGCTAAGAACTTCGGAGCACCCGGAGACGATCGTGCAGCGCAAGCTCGCGCCGGTCATGTCCTGAATCGTCAAGTAAATCGCGTCGCCCAGCCCGATCAAAGAAACGAGCGCCGCGATCAAGTATGGCCAGGCGATTTTAGTTTGCGACTCGGGGCCAGAGATCATAATTCAATGAAGCCGCAAAGGGCTCTTTACCGGCGACGATGACGCCGGCTGTGTCGATGCCTTTGCAAGGCGCCACTGCCAGCGCCCGCACCTGCTCCGATTAACGCTCTTCGTCGATGCCGCCGATGATGCGGCTTTCCGGACGCAATGACCGGAAGTGTCGCCAGGATGATTAGCGTAAACAAAAACGCGATTAGTTTTCTCATACCAGTCACCTCTTTGGCTAAGCTTTGAATCATAGCAAAACGATCGAATCATCCTTTGGACGTCGGACCGGCTGCAACGGCTCAATGACTTCCGACGAATCAGCAGGTTCAATCAGAGCATCTCGCTGCTCGACTAACGATACAACCCGTTCAGGATTTCTCGGACAAAAGTCGCAATAGTACCCGGCGCTATCCTTGCGATCCTGACAATCGTTACACTCCATCGCCAAGCCCGTTTTCAACAAGGCGTCCAGCAACGGAATCAGCCGTCGGCCCCGGTCAGTCAATTCATACTCAACGCGACGCGGCAAACCACCGTAATTATTTCTGAGAACCAACTCGTCCTGTTCCATCTCACGCAAGCGCCCCATCAACGTGCGGCTGCTAATCGGATGGAGATCTTCGAGCAACTCGGTGGTTCTTTTCGGGCCGGCGTAAAGATCGCGCACGACCAGCATGGTCCACTTGTCGCCGATGAGCTGCAATGCTCCGGCGATTGGGCATCCATCGATCTTGCGTCGTCGCACGAGAATATCTCCGACCTTCGGAATTGTTACGTGCACAAAAATACTCGTACTGGGGCGATTCTGCCAGCGCTCTTTTCGACGGTCGGTTGGTTGGCGTGGCGAGGAATGGAATTGGGCGATCAAAAAACAAACAACCCGAAGGGTGGGACTTCGGGTTGTTGCTCGGTCTCAGCTAGCAGGAACTCTGCTGGTATGGTGTGCTGCTGGCTGCTACCTTGTCGGCGTGGGGAATGTTTTTCTCGGTGAAATCTCCTGTGACTCCCTGGTTCGATCTGAACTTCTTGGCCGTCTTGTAGTGCGATTTCTGTGCCGTTGATTTTGAAAAATCGCCGGAGACTCCAACACCGGTTGATTGCTGGCGAAATCACCGCTAATAACCTAATCCTGCGAAAACATTAGGAAAAGCCCTGGCTTTTTGATATCAGAAATGATAGTAAGGGCTATCAGTAGCGATAGTTTTCAAATGCTGTATTGTCGGGGCTTACCAGATTTCGCGAGATTGGTGGCTTGCGTTCTCAGTCGAGCATGAATCCCAGGGTTGTTGTCATAAGCGGGTCGAAGAAAGGAACCGCGTTTCCTTTGTTGACGCCCGAGACCACTATCGGTCGTGAAACTGCTAACTCCGTTTCCCTCCCATTTCCTTCCGTTTCGCGGCGGCATTGCCTGATTCGCCAGGATGGCGACGACTTCAAAATTCGCGACCTCGATAGCGCCAACGGAACGTTTGTTAACGGCATTCCAGTTAAGGAGCAAGCGCTCTCGCATGCCGATCAACTGCGTCTGGGAAACGTAGAATTGCTCTTCCTGATTGAAGAAAGCGACGCAGCGACTTCCGGCAATCTGGTTCAACTTGATGATTCAAATCCGGTCAACCAATCCTCGATGCAACTTCGTCCGGAAACGCTTCTTCCTGACACCGAACGGACGTTGAAGAGCGCGCCTGAGCATGAACGAACACAGCGACACTTTGGCGTACTGCTCAAGGTGGCGACGCGCATCAATCGGCTGCGTCACACTCAGGAGTTGGTGCGCGAGATCATCGACTCGATCTTTGAAGTGGTGCCGGCGGAGCGCGGCGCGATCCTGCTGACTCAGGATCAAAAAGAATTCTCAACTATCCATGGAAGGAATCGGCCAGATGATCCGCGGCCGGTCAAAGTCAGCCGCACCGTGGTTGAGCGAGTAATCAATGAAGGCGTCACGGTCCTGGTGAACGACATCGCCACGAGCGATTCGTTGCGAACGGCTGAGAGTCTCGTCACCGCGCGGATCAGTTCACTGATGTGTGTGCCGTTGATGGTGGTGGAAACAATTGTCGGCGCCATTTATCTCGATACCAGCGATCCACTCGTAAGTTTCGATGAGGGTCATTTGCAACTGCTGATGGGGATTGCGGGAATCGCCGCCGTCTCTTTAGAGAACGCGCGGCAGATGGAATGGCTGGAGGGTGAGAACAGCCGGCTGCGGTCGTCATTAGCGATCGAGCACAGCATGATCGGCGAAAGCGAAACTATTCAGGAGGTCTATCGCTTCATCCAACGCGTGGCGACTGCCAAGTCCGCAGTGCTGATTTGTGGCGAAAGCGGTACCGGAAAAGAACTGGCGGCGCATGCGATCCACGCGAACAGTCCGCGCGCTGCGCAACCTTTCGTGCCGATAAATTGCGCGGCGTTAACCGAAACCTTGCTTGAGAGTGAACTGTTTGGGCATGAACGGGGAGCTTTCACCGGCGCCATTGGGAAGAAGCAGGGAAAACTGGAGGTGGCAAACGGCGGCACTGTGTTCCTCGATGAGATTGGTGAGATGACGTTGCCGATGCAGTCGCGGCTGCTCAGGTTTCTCCAGGATCACAAGATCGAACGGCTCGGCGGCACGCGGTCGATGGAACTGGATGTGCGCGTCATCGCCGCGACCAATCGAAACCTGGACGAAGCGATCAAGACCGGAACCTTTCGCGCAGATCTTTATCACCGGCTCAATGTGGTGAAAGTGACAATGCCGCCGTTGCGCGAACGGCGCGATGACATTCCACTTTTGGCGAACTACTTCGCAGCGAAGTACGCAAAGGAATGCAAACGCGCGATTACGGGAATCTCGCCGGAGGCTCGCGCTCTGCTGCAAAGCTACGAATGGCCGGGCAACGTGCGCGAGCTGGAGAATGCGATCGAGCGCGCAGTGGTGCTGGGTTCACACGAGACGATTGGTCCGGAAGATTTGCCGCGGCGAGTGCTCGATGCAGCCGAAAACAGCGCCGCCATCGGCGTGAAATATTACGAAGCAGTGAAGGACGCGAAACGACAATTAATCATCAGCGCGCTCGAACAGGCCAAGGGAAATTACACTGAGGCAGCAAAGGCGCTCGGCATTCACCCGAATAACCTGCATCGAATTATTCGCACGCTGGATTTGAAGTCGGCGGTCGCAAAGTAGGAAGCAGAGGTTAGAGGCAAGATCGAAAAAGCTTGGTGATGATTTAGGTCACAGCTTTTGAGTCTTGCGGGTAACGAACTGATCGCTTATGGCTATTCTGACTTCTGACTTCTGACTTCTGACTTCTGACTTCTGACTTCTGACTTCTGACTTCTGACCTCATGCTCTCAAATTGATGTTGTAGGTTTTGATCTTCGAATTTAGCGTGGTCGGATTCATGCCCAGCAATCGCGCAGCGCGCGATTGATGTCCCGCCGTTTGATCAAGCGCGCGGCGAATCAAATCGATTTCAAATCGCCGCACCTCATCGTAGAAATTTATCCCGCGACCGACGTCAATGCCGGAAGCCGCGCCCGTCCCTTCACGCACCACGGCGCGCGCTGCCTGTGGGTCGGCAATCTCGGGGCGCAGGCACTCCTTCGTGATTTCGTCGCCGGGAGCGATCACCACTGCACGTTCAATCGCGTTCTCTAATTCGCGCACGTTGCCGGGCCACGAATAGTTTTCGAGCAGAGAAAGCACATCCGGCGCGACGTGTTCGGATACTTGCCGGCCATTTTCCGCGTTGTACTTGCGAATGAAGTGCTGGGCCAACGGCAGCACGTCCTGACGGCGATCTCGCAGAGGCGGCAACTCGATCGGAACGACTGAGAGACGGTAGTAGAGATCCTCGCGAAACACTCCCTGACGCACGGCCTCTTTCAAATCGATATTGGTGGCGGCAATGATGCGCACATCAACGCGGCGCGGGCTCGTGTCGCCCAGCGGCGTGAACTCGCGTTCCTGAATCACGCGGAGGAGACGAACTTGCGTCTCGGGCGGGATGTCCCCGATTTCGTCGAGGAAGATCGATCCGCCATCGGCAACTTCGAATAAACCTTTTTTGGCCGCAACCGCGCCGGTGAAAGCACCGCGCGTGTGGCCAAACAATTCCGACTCGAGCAACTCAGTCGGGATGTTCGAGCTATTCACCGTGACGAAGGGTTTCTGTGCCCGCGGGCTGGCTTCGTGGATCGCTTTCGCGATTAGTTCTTTGCCGGTGCCGCTCTCGCCGGTGATGAGGATCGTCGAACGCGCCGCGGCAACCTGCTCGACGACGCGAAAGACTTCCTGCATTACGTCTGAGCGTCCCACGATCGCGCCGCGATCAACTTCGCGGCTCATGGCCTGGCGCAGCGAACGACGCTCTTCCTCTTTGCGTCGGCGCTTCACGCCCGCAGCCACCTGCGCAATGATGTGTTCGTTCTGAAAAGGCTTGCGGATGCAGCCGAACGCGCCTTTTTCCCAGGCCGCGATCGCCGTATCGAAAGTGGCGTAAGCGGTGATCATTACGACCACCGCGTCCGGATCAAGCTTCAAGAATTCTTCGAGCGCGCGCAGGCCGCCGATACCCGGCATCGACACATCAAGCAACACCACGTCATAGGATCGCCTGGTGTAAGTGTCCAAACCTTCCTCGCCGGTCTTGGCGAGATCGACGCGATAGCCGTCGGCCGAGAGCAACGTCTCGAGCACGTCGCGCATTATTTCTTCGTCATCGACGACGAGTACTGATCCTTTTCTTGCCATGATGGAGTGTGGCCATCGCCGGCCACTTGAACTCTTCTTTGTGGTAAATGAACGACGATTATTACTGAAACGGCCGACAAAAAGCTAATGATGAAATAGTGATTACAGCGCGGCGGCCTGCAAACGCGCGCGCGGATCGCGAGTGGGAAGTGTGATACGGAAGGTGGTGCCGGAACCGGGAGTGCTTGAGACGCTGATGTGGCCCGAATGCTCCTGCACAATGCCGTAGGTAACAGCGAGTCCGAGACCAGTGCCGCGGCCAATCCCTTTGGTGGTGAAGAACGGATCGTAAATCTTCGCAACATCTTCCGGCGCGATGCCGACTCCGTTATCGGAAACTTCGACGGTCAACGCTTCTTCTTCGCCGTTCTTCGTGGCCAGCACGATGCGGCCATTGCCGTTGGCGATCGAATCGCGCGCGTTCAGAATCAGATTCGTGAAAACTTGTTGGAGCTTAACTGAGTTGCCGTGCACCTGCGGCAGGTGATCTCCGTAACTGCGAATGATTTCGATTTGGCTGCGACGCAATTGCGGCTCGAGCAGTTGCAGCGTGTCGTCCAGCACACGATGGATATCAACTTCCGTGAATTCCGCGGCGCTGCCGGTGCGCGAAAAATTGAGAAGGTTGTTGACGATTTCTGTGGCGCGATCAGCCTGGCGGCGAACTTTTTCCAGCAACGCATGCTTCGGATCGTTTTCCGAGAGCATGTTGAGCAGCATCTGCGTGTATGACGAAACGCCCGTTAGCGGCGTGTTGACTTCGTGCGCGACGCCCGCGGCCAGCAAACCAATCGAGGAGAGCTTCTCGCGCTGCTGAAGTTGTTCTTCGAGGCGCAGACGTTCAGTGACATTCTCGAAAACGACCAGCGCCCCGGTTTGCTCATGCGAGTCTGCCCACAGCGGCGCCAGCGCGATGTTGAGAACTATGGCGCGACCCGCGCGCGTCGCCGTGTGCAATTTGTAAATTTGGCGCGTCTGCCGCAACTGCCAGCCGTCGGGACCAAGGACCTGGCGCAGAGTGTCGGCGAAATCTTCCGCGAATAATTCTTCTACTTTTTTGCCGACGACTTCATCGCGAGTAATCGAGAAAATTTCTTCGAGCGCGGAATTCAGGCGCGTGATGCGCCCATCCAAATCAACGGCCATCAGGCCGACATTGATCGATTCGACGATCGACTCGTTGAACTCTTTGAGCAGTTCGAGCTCCGCGGCGCGCTCCTGTTGCTCCTGATAAAGCAAGCTGTTTTCAATCGCGACCGCGATGTAGCCCGAGACGGTGCGCAAAATCTCAACGTCTTCCGACGACAACAACGCGCCATCAGCCGAGCGCCCGAGGCCAATCACCGCTACCATGCGGCCACGCACGACGCACGGCACGTAGTAATGCAGCACGCGCCGGACAAAGCCGTCACCTTCGGGCGCGATTTCGAGATCGTCTGCGCGGACGACACCGGTCTCTGCCGAGCGCGTGCGAATCATTTCGCGAAAATCAGCCGGCACGCTCATCGGCGAATTCAACCCGGCGGTGCGCGCGACGCGGTAGCCACCCGGGGCGTATTGATCCTCGATGAAGATCGCGAGGCGCTCGACGTTCATGACTTCGCGCAGGCGGTTAATCAGCGCATCGAGCAGCGGATCGAGCGCGGTCGTTGCTGAAATTGTGCGGCCGAAGTCGAGCAGGCTATGGCGCATGTCGTAACGCCGGCCATAGAAGAGGCGATCAACCCGTTCTTGCAAAAAATTCTTAACCGGCGCGGCGATCATTACGATCAAAGCCATCGCCGTAATCGACAGAATCAATCGCAAGGTAATCTCGCCCGCGGAAACAACTTCACCGCTCAGCGCATAGAGGCCCGCGAAATAAACGATTGCGCCGATCGCCAGCGCAATCGCGAGCGTGGTCAGTGCGTAAACCGCGGCCCGGCGGACGACCAGTTCAACGTCCATCAAACGATACCGGACCACTGAATATCCGAGCGCCAGTGGGATCAAAATCAGCGGCAGGACGGCTACTTCAGTGAACGGCCCGGCGCTTTCGCCGAAGACAAAGCCAATCGCGTAGAGCAGCGTGAACGGCGCGATCGCCAGCACCGATCCCCAGACGACCCATTTCAACTGCTGGCGCGCAACGGTGTTCTTGCTGACGATGAAGCGTCGCACCAGCAGCACCGCACTGGCGACCAGCGCGCTGGTAAAGTGAATGAAGGAAATTTTGTAAAAGCGCGCCGCGAAGTTAGGCGAATAATCCAGCACCTGATGAGGAAGGAATTTGATCAGTTCATCGTGCAGGTAAATATCAGTCGCGACGAGCACCAAAATGAACGCCGGCAGATAGAGCAAAAGACTGCGCCAACGGCGCTCGGCGAACAGGTGATATCGAGTCGGATAGATCGCGCTGAAATGCAGAAACAACGGCGCGAACAATATGAATGCCGTATTCCGGAGAAATCCGATCGCCAGATCAAGATCGCGATAGATTCCCATCGGCGTGTAGAAGTGAAAGACAAAGGCCGCGAGACAAAGCCCGGCAAAGTGGATTACAAATGGCGCGCGCCCGCCTTGTTTGAAGATTACGAACAGGCCGATGCAGAGATAAACGACGCCGATTAAGTTGATGTACAAATCCAGCGCTGTCAGGTTGTTTACGGCGCCGAGGTTGTCGAGGTCGGCATAATAGTAACGCGTTTCCGGTGGATAAGATGGCCGCTCGATCAAGTAATGGATTTCCCCGCCGACGCGCGCCTGATCAAGATACAACTGAATCTTTTCAGCGCCCGACACTTCTTCGCAGCGAATCCCGCGATTGACGTCTTCGCACTTGTCACCGGTCATGCTGACGGCGAGCAAGTGATCGCCCGGTATCATGCGCGCGCGGGCCGCGGCCGACCCGGGCTCGATCTTCTTCGCGACTATTCCCTGCGCAGTATCAACCCAAGTGACGCCATCCCACGCGGGTCCCTGGCTGTGAACGCGCTGATAAAAATTTACGACGCCAGCAGAAATCAAGAGTCCTGCCGCAATCAGCAGCACCCAAGTTTTTCCTGTGAGCACCGAACCCTTCATTTCTGTTTAATCAACTCGGCGCGTCCCCATTGCCGACGCACACTAAGACGCCTTCGTTCAGGCAACCAATGTTCCAACTCAGGATTTGCACTTCCGCGCAGTCGAAACGACTCGTTCCGAGATTTACAGCCAATTCTCAGACGTTCAACCGCGAAGCACGAGTTGGTACTGATGGCGCTCTCCATGTTTTCGTACTCGTCCGAGATTTTGGAGAACAATCAGACGACTGCTGAGACAAGCGGCGCGAGAGGCTGAAAGGATCGCACCGCGCAAAGCTATCAAAATCGAACCGAAATTCCGCCGCGAACAGACCTGGCCGTTGGCCCAACCTCGAGGATCATTTCACCGTTAGTCGTGCGCGGCTGGAAGTCGAAAAGATTACGCGCATCGATCACTGCTTGCGCACGTACCGGCAAACCAAAGGTAGGCAAGTCCTGAGTGATTTGAACACTGAGAGACGGATCGTAAACCGCTAAACGCCCGGCAAAAGGATCGATCGCAAACACGGTCGCCTGCGGCGAGAACCGGAATACAGTTTTCACGTGAGTGCCGGTGGACCAATCTCCCGCGACTTGTACGGCTCCTGTTTGGAAGAAACCGTTGCTGAACAAATCAGCCGGATTAGTAATTCCGAGCGGCGAAATCTTCTGACCGCGCCCAAACGAGTAACCGGCCGACGCGCTCCAAACACGATTTATGCGACGCGAATAAACAACGCGCATTCCCCGCGCGGAACCGTTCTGATCCGCAACGTTGAGAATCGCTGCCGCGGGTTCGCCGGAGAAAGCTGAGAGCGGCATTGCCAGCAACCCAACGCCGCGGCCGCTGGTGAAATCCATGAACGCGGCAGCTTCCATTTTTGAGCGGTTATCGAGCACCCGCTCGACGCCGAATTCGAGGCGACGACTCTGGCCCATGACAGCGCGCCCACCAACGAAGGCAACTGGCTGATCGGCTGGTTGTTTGAAAAAGACTTCGCTGTCTTCGAAACTTGCGGAGCTTTGGCGCGTCGTCTCATCACCGCCCGGCGCGAACGAAGCTCGCATGCGCGTGCGAGCGTTGGGATCGTATTGCAGCCCAAGCCGCGGCGTGATCGCGGAAGCATTCCCCGCGCCTGTGAAGCGCGAATAATCCAAGCCCATGACGACGACGACGCCATCGCGAACGATCCATTCATCGACTGCGCGGATAGAAGTCTGGCCGAGGCCGCGCCGCGCATTTGTTCTGATGTCGAATACGTTGCTTAGCCGGGCGCCACCGCCAATCAAATCCAGCCGATGACGATCGTTCAAGCGAATCCGCGCAGTCGTTTCAAAACGCTGAGGCGCGCTCGCGCCAAGTCCGGTCTGGCCTGAGAAAATAAGATCGATGCTTTCGGAAGCCGGCAGAGCCAGCGCGAAATTCACGCCTTCGTAAGACGAAGAAAACGGATTTGATGAGCTGGCAAAATAAGTTTCAGCCACGCCCTGCAAACGAACTCGGCCTCGTTCGTCGGTTGCTGGTTGGGTTGTTTCACTGACTTCATCCGCGGCGTTCTCATCACCTGCTTGTTGGGCTGCGGCAATCGTCGGATCTTCACCTTCGTTAGCCTGGAAGATTGATTTGCGGCTTTGCGTCGATCTCAGCGTCCACTTGGCGCTGTCTTTATCGTTGCGTTGATTGACGAGTGTGCGCGACGAATTGGCGGGCTCAAGATTGAAGCGATAAGCAATTTCGGCTGAGGGACTAACCTGAACTGACGAGAACAAAACCTCGCTGAAGCCTGTGGCGATCGCCCTCAACGAATAACGGCCCGCGGGAATTTTGGCGCTGAAGCTGCCGTCCGCAGCCGTGCGCGTCTCTTTGACGAGCTGCTGGGCGCCGTCGCGAATTAACTGAATCAAGGCGCCAGCCAGCGGCGCGCCTTTGTTATCTCGCACCGTGCCGGTGATGGTGGCGAGGCGCGAACCTTTCCCCATGGACGGGGCGGCACTCGTCGCCACAATCAAGGCGAGACCAATCGCAAAAACGTTCAGCTTGAAAATAAATCTCATCACGGTCGGACCTCCGTCATTCGTCTGACAGGATCGTTTCGGCAGGAGTGAACGAAACCTTCGCTCGATGTTCGTTCGATTCTCAATTCGCTTCGTTCAGATGCCTGGAACAGCGCGTTTCATTGTTTTCGGAAACGCGAAGCCGTCCGGGCCAGGGAGACCGTCACCCTTTTGGATGCAGCAATTTTCCGTTACGCTCCGCCGATAAGTCAAGCAGATCCAGTCATTTTCAGCCACATTTTACCGCCTCTTTTTGGCGTGTTAGGATGGATTGTTAAAGCCAGCAGAGTAGTTTTCACGAATTCACATAATGATCGACCAAGTTCAAACAACCCGTCTTCCCAATGGTCTGACGATTCTGACCGAACACATGCCGGGTCTCCGTTCAGTCAGCCTGGGCATTTGGGTGCGGCGCGGATCGCGGCACGAAGCCGAGCCGCTGAACGGCATCTGCCACTTCATCGAACACGCCCTTTTCAAAGGCACCCAGCGCCGTTCGGCGCACGACATAGCCTCTGAATCGGATCGTTTGGGCGGCCAACTCGACGCCTACACGACGCACGAGATGACCGGCTTTGCCATGAAGGTCGTCGATACCGAACTCGATCGCGCGTTCGATCTGCTGGCCGATTTGCTCCTGCATCCGCGCTTTGATGACGACGACCTACTGAAAGAGCAGAAGGTCATCATCGAAGAAATGAAGATGATCGAAGATACGCCGGACGAGCTGCTCAATGAACTCTTTCACGCCGCGTACTTTCCAGATCATTCTCTCGGACGTCCGATCGAAGGAACTGAGGAGACGGTTTCGTCATTCGATCAGTCAAAGACCCGCGATTTTCACAATTCGAATTTCGCGCCGCGGAATTTGGTCGTAGCCGCGGCGGGAAATGTCACGCACAATCAGTTGGTCGATTTGGTAGCGAAGGCATTTGCAGAAGTGAACGCGAAAGCGAACGGACACGAAAGTTCGCCGGCGCCCAAAATTGCAGCTCCGATCTTAATCGAGCGCAAAGGCGAGCTTGAGCAAGCGCACCTGATTATCGCGGCGCCGTGGCCTTCGGCGAAGAGTGAAGATCGGTACGCGGCGAGCATGTTGGGCACGATCATCGGCGGTGGCACATCCAGCCGTTTGTGGCAGTCAATTCGCGAAGAACGCGGCTTGGCGTATTCGATCGGCGCCGGCGGAAACACTTACACGGATGTTGGGATGTTTACGATTTACGCTGGCACCTCGCCAACTCAAATCGATCAAGTGCTCGATCTATCGCTGAAAGAATTGCGTCGCAGCGTGCATGAAGCCGTGTCCGAAACTGAACTCCAATTGGCCAAAGCGCAAGCAATTTCTTCTGTGCTCTTGAGTTTGGAATCGTCAAGCGCGCGCGTCGGAGCCCTGGCTCGCCAGGAGATCGTCCACGGCCGGCGCATTTCGCCGGACGAAATCATTAACTGGATCGAAGGCGTGAAAATCGAAGACGTGCAACGCGTCGCGCAGACTTGTTTCACGAGCGAGTCGTTGGCACTCGGCGCATTAGGAAACCTGAACGGCTTCGCTGTAGATCGTTCTCGCTTGGAAATCTAGAGCGGTGACAAGTGACCAGTGACGAGTGACAGGCTATAATGCGTGTTCGACTCGTCAGTTATCACTCGTCACAAGCATTCATGAAAATTTCTGTACTCGGAAGTGGCTCAACCGGAAACGCAGTGTTGCTGGTTGCTAACGGTACTCGTGTTTTGGTTGATGCTGGTCTGAGCGCGCGCGAGATTGCGCGCCGCATGGCTTTGCTCGGCGAGGATCCCAACTCGCTCGATGGCATTTTGATTACTCACGAGCATGGCGATCACGCGGGCGGCTTGCGCGTGCTGATGAAAGATCTCGATTGTCCCGTGTTTGTTTCAGGCAAGACGCGAGAGGCTTACGTTGGTGAGCGACGCAATGTTGCCAGCGACGAGCCGCGGAGGCGCGCCGATGCTTTGCGCGATCGCACGGTCGAGATAGATTCCGGACGCGACTTTCAGATCGGCAAGATCGAATTTCATCCGTTCACGATCCCGCACGATGCCGTGGATAACTTTGGGTTCACCGCCACGCACAACGGCGTGAAGATCGCGACGCTGATGGACTTTGGCCACATCACGACGCTGATCACCGAGCGGTTGCGAGGCTGCGCGGCGGTCGTGATCGAATCAAACCATTCGCGCGATATGCTCAAGACTGTCGAGCATTATCCGTGGGAACTGAAGCAGCGAATTCTTTCGCGGCTTGGTCACTTGTCGAATGAAGACGTCGCGGAATGGCTGCTCGATGGCTTTGACGGACAGGCGCGGCACATCGTTTTGGCGCATTTGTCGCAGCGCGCCAACAATCCTTATCTCGCGAAGATCACCGCTGAGAGCGCTTTGCGCGAACGCGCGCCGCTGTTTCCGGGCGAGACTGAAGTTACGTTGTCATTTCCGAAAGAACCGACTGCGTGGATCGAAGTATGAATGGTGTCAGAAGCCCGCGCGTCAGCAAGGGCCTAATGCGAAAGTTGCCCTCCCTGACGGTCGGGCTTCTGACACTTTCGTTGCTTTGTTCGTGCAACGCGAGCATGCGCCGCAGCGGAATTCCGGCCGGTGCGCAGGCGGCACTCGATGCGGCGATCGCCGACATCGATGCGGGACGTTACGATAAGCTTTATCAGGAAGCATCAGACGAATGGCGCAGTCAATCGGCGCTTGAGCAGTCGAGAACTACATTCCAAACTCTGCGCGATCGACTTGGAAATGCTCGTGCCCGCAGTTTGCTGACGGCGCGCGAAGAACAAACATCGACTGCGCCCATCGCCGGACACTCGGTCACAGTCGCTTATCAAACGACGTTCGATCGCGGCGACGGACAGGAAACCTTCACGCTAATCGAACACGGAGGGCGCTGGGCGCTGGCGAAGTATTACGTGAGTTCGAGCGGACTGAAATAGTGAATCGTAAATGGTAACCGCATCTATTTACGATTCACGATTTACTATTCACTATGATTGACCGATACACCTTGCCCGAAATGGGCGCGCTCTGGTCTGAAGAGACCAAGTTTCAGAAATGGCTCGACGTGGAGATTGCCGTCTGCGAAGTCCACGCCGAGATGGGCACGATTCCCAGCGGCGCGTTAGAGCAGGTTAAGAGCCGCGCAAAATTCTCGGTCGAACGCATCAACGAGATCGAGAAGACCACCGATCACGACGTGATCGCGTTCACGACGAACCTCGCGGAATCTATCGGCGAAGCCTCACGATTTGTTCATTACGGACTTACTTCTTCCGACGTTGTCGATACGGCGAACGCGCTGCTGTTGCGCGATGCTTGCGACATTCTGCTGCCTAAAATCGACGCGTTGACGGAAGTGCTGAAGCGTCGCGCGTCCGAATTCAAGCACACGCCGCAGATCGGGCGCACCCACGGCATTCATGCTGAGCCCACCTCATTCGGACTCGTTTTCGCGCTGTGGTTCGATGAGATGCGCCGCAACCGAGCGCGCTTAACGAGAGCGCGCGAGATCGTTGCAGTGGGCAAGATTAGCGGCGCGGTCGGCGCGTTCGCCCATCTCGATCCGATTGTCGAAGAGAAAGTTTGCGAGCGCCTCGGACTAAGAGCCGCGCCCGTCTCGACGCAAATCATTCAGCGTGACAACTACGCCGAATTTCTTTGCACGCTGGCGATCATCGCCTCGTCGCTCGATAAGTTCGCTTTGCAAATTCGTCACTGGCAGCGCACAGAAGTTCGCGAAGCTCAGGAGAAATTCAAACGTGGGCAGAAGGGATCGAGCGCGATGCCGCATAAGCGCAATCCAATTCTTTCCGAGCGCATCTGTGGCATGGCGCGCGTAGTGCGCGCCAACAGCATCGTCGGATTGGAAAACGTCGCGCTGTGGCATGAACGCGATATCTCGCATTCATCAGCCGAACGCGTGGTGCTGCCTGATTCCAGTATCGCGATTGATTACATGCTGGCGAAGATGACTTCGCTCGTCGATGGTCTCGTGGTTTATCCGGAACGGATGCTCGAGAACCTGAACGCGACGCGCGGATCGATTTTTAGTGGGCAGTTGCTGCTAGCTCTTACGCAGGCCGGAGTCTTACGGGAACAAGCATACGAATGGGTGCAGCGGAATGCTTTGAAGGCTTGGGATGAGGGCGGCGATCTGAAATCGCTCGCGTCAGCGGACAAAGACATCGCCGGTCATTTATCGAAAGAACAAATCGAGCGAGTGTTCTCTCTCGACACTTACCTGCGAAATGTTGACGCGATTTTTGGGCGAGTGTTTGGATAGTTACAGAACCGGGAGCGGTAGCCACCGGATCAAAACGCGCCCTTTAGCTTAGTTCGCGATCGATCCGGTCGATACCGCTCCCGGTTCTGACACCTAGCTACTTACCGGCGAACTTCTCAGCCATATTGCCGACGATTGGGAGCTTGAATTCGACTCCCTGGTAAGACTTGATGGCAGCGAAAATCAGTCCTCCCAAGTAGGCGACAATCACCACCAGCCAGATTAAGCCAAACAACATTCCCGCCAGTCCACCGAGCGCGCCGCTGTTGGTCGCCGCGGCGGCGGCGATTCCCGCGATGGCAATCACGACGCCGATAATCCAGACCGCAATGATCACTACGATGAAGGCGACGTGCAACAGAATCGATTGCAGCGCATGAAACTTCACAAAGCGATTCCCTTTCTCCATGATTAGAGAGATGATTGCGATAATGCCGATCGGATAGCCGAGGGCGGCAGCGACATTTCCATCAAGACCAAGCGCAGACTTTCCGGTGTCCATTCGATTTCCTCCAGTCGGGTCGAAGAATAATTTTTGCGGATTACTTGTTGACTGTGTTCCAGGCGAAATTGCCGATGATCGGCAGCTTGTACCATTGGCCGCCGTAAGCCTTGATGCCGCCGATGATCCAGAGGACGATGAAGATAAAGAACAAAAGGAATCGGAAGCCAAGGATCAAAATCCACCCCAACAATTCCATGTGAATCATGTTGAGAACCAGCGACAGGATCACTCCCAGAATTCCGACAATGATCCCGACTGCAATTTGCAGAGCTGCCAAAAACAACGATTGCACCGCGTGGAATTTGACAAATTTGTTTTCGTTCTCGGTGAACAAGAACACGATCGCGAGTACCAGGCCGAGGCAGCAAAGAAAATTCGCGATATAACAGAGCATCGCCCCGACGTTCGAGTCCAGGTTCATGAAACTCGTCTTGCCGCCGGGTGCTCCCGAAGCAGGTGCGCCATCTGGATATGGAGTTGCCATCGCCGTACTCCTTGTTAACTTAAGTGCAAAGTGTCAATTGCGATGGCCGAAATACTATGCTATCGGCTACACCTCACGCAACATTTATCGTAATATCTAGCGTTCTTAGCGGGCGGAGTCAGTACCCGGAGCGATAGCGACGGGAGCAAGCGCGACCCAACGCTTCCCTCTGATCCGCTCACTATCGTTCGCGGTACTGACACTAAGTTATGAAGGCCAAAGTTTACGTCACGCTAAAACCCAGCGTCCTCGATCCTCAGGGCAAGGCAATCAAGCACGCCGTTGAGTTACTGGGATTCAATGCCGTCAGCGATATTCGCCAGGGCAAGTACTTCGAGATTGCTATCGACGGATCGCGCAGCGCTGACGATGCTCGCGCCGATGCTGAGAAGCTGGCGCGTGACGTTTTGTCGAATCCGATCATTGAAGATTTTCGGGTGGAGATTGAGCAGTAACGTGAGCGCTTAGTGGCCAAGCTCCCTCTCCCTTTGGGAGAGGGAACTGACGAAAGAAGCAGAGTAAGAACATGAAATTCGGCGTCATAGTTTTCCCGGGTTCCAATTGCGACCACGATGCTTACCACGTGATCTCGAAGCACGTGGGTCAGCCGGTTGATTTCATTTGGCATCGCGATACCGATCTTTCGACTTACGACGCAGTGATCATTCCGGGTGGATTTTCTTACGGCGACTACTTGCGCGCGGGCGCGTTGGCGCGCTTCTCGCCGGTGATGAATTCAGTAAAAGAATTCGCGGCGAAGGGAAACCTGGTGCTGGGAATCTGCAACGGGTTTCAAATCTTGTGCGAAGCGGGCCTGCTGCCCGGCGCTTTGATTCGCAATCGCGAGCTGCATTTCATCTGCGACTATGTAAACGTCCGAGTCCAAGACACGAACACGCCGTTTACGCATGATCTGAAAACGGGAAGCGTGTTGCGGATGCCGATTGCGCACGCCGAAGGAAACTACGTTTGTGACGACGCGACTTTGGCTGAGTTGCAGCGCGAACAAAGAATTATCTTTCGCTACTGTGACCTCAACGGCCAAATATCTGACAATGCAAATCCAAACGGTTCGCGAGATAACATCGCCGGCATTTGCAGTCGCGAACGCAACGTCCTCGGATTGATGCCGCATCCTGAGCGGGCCTGCGAAGACCTGTTGGGCTCGAGCGATGGCCGCGAACTCTTTCGATCGCTCGCAGGCGCTTTGGCCGCAGCGGCGTAGTTGTACCGCAAACTGTTTTTTGTGTTCTGCCTAAACTGAAAGGACGAACTATGAAACGTCACCCCGCTTATCTGGGCGCCGGCCTGCTGCTTTTTGCAGTGCTCGCCTGCAATCTCAGCAAGAACAGTAACAACTCGAATAATTCGAATAATCGCAATTCAAACGCGAACGCCAACAAAGCGACGCCGCAGCCAACCCGCGCGGCCGACGCCGATGTTTACGTGGACAAGATCTACATGGCGAAGGACAACAACGGCCAGGCCGGCGACGAGACTACTTCGTATGCGCCGGGCGATCGCACCGTCCATTGCATCATCGAATTGAATAAGGCGAAGAAAGGCACGGAGGTTCGTTTCGTTTGGAAGGCTGTCGATGTTGCCGGTTCGCGCAATGAAGACATCAAGACGATCGACTACACGACCAAGTCTTTCGAGAACAAAGTGCACGGCCACCTGACGCTGCCGAGCGATTGGCCCACGGGAACATACCGCGTCGAGGTTTCCATCAACGGCGTTCTCGACAAAACGCTCGATTACACGGTCGAATAACCCATGAAGAAATCGCTTCCATTCATAGTCATTGCGATTGTGCTCGTAGCCGCGATCGTAGGGGGCTGGATCCTTTTGCGGTCGTCGCGGCAATCGAGCAACTCGTCACAGCCAACTCCCGATCCGGCGCTCGAAGTTCAGGGCGCCGAACCGCCGCACATTCGCGGCAATCCGAGCGCGCCGGTGACGGTCGAAGAATTCGGCGACTTTCAGTGCCCTTCGTGCGGCGCTTACTACCCCGAGCTCAAGAAGATCGAAACGGAATTCGGCGACAAACTGCGCGTCATCTTTCGCGAGAATCCGCTCGTGCCGACGCACGAGCACGCGCTGCTGGCGGCGCAGGCTGCCGAAGCCGCCGGGCTCCAGGGCGAAGACAAATTTTGGGCGATGCACGACAAGCTCTACGAGAATCAAACCACCTGGACACCAACCAAGGATCTGGTTCCTGTTTTCGTTGATTACGCAAAACAGATCGGACTGAACGCGGACCAGTTCATGAAGGATTTGAACGGCGAGAAAGTTGCGCAACGAATCTTTCAGGACGGAAAGCGCTCGCACGCGCTGGGGATCAAATCCACGCCCAGCTTTTTTGTAAATGGCAAAGAAGCGAGAGATGAGCAATGGAAGCCCGACGGCTTGCGCGCGATGATTAATGAGGCGTTGAAGGCCGCAGGGAAATAGCAGGTAATAGTGTAGGCTGCAGCCTGCGAAGTCACGCGATTCAGACGGCGGGGCAAAGTCCGCGAATCAATCCCACTCGCTCAAACTGAAGTTTAAGCTACCACCTATTCGAATACCGGCTCGTTCGAAATCACTTCACCGTCGGGCTCGATAATCAACCGACGATCTCTCGTGATGTGCTCGCCTTCGATCGTGACTTCTTCTCCGCTCGGCATCTCAACCGGCAAATGATCCAGAAAGCGTTCGGCGTCGATGGCCGACATGCATCCCGTGCCGGCCGCGGTGATAGCCTGCCGGTAAACTGAATCCTGCACATCGCCGCAGGCAAACACGCCGGGAATGTTCGTCGCTGTCGAATGGCCGTTGGTGAGAATGTAACCGACCGGATCCATGTCGAGCTGCCCTTTGAATAGTTCGGTATTCGGCTTGTGACCGATTGCGATGAAGACGCCTTCGACTTCCATCGCGCGTTCCTGGCCATTGTTGGTATCGCGCAAGCGCACCGCGTTCACACCATCTGCCTGCGTGCCCAGAATTTCGACCAGTTCTGTGTTCCAGAGAAACTCGATCTTCTCGTTGCGCAAGGCTTTCTCTTGCATGATTTTCGACGCTCGTAATTTGTCGCGCCGATGGGCCACGTAAACTTTCGCCGCGTAACGCGTCAGAAAGGTCGCTTCCTCCATCGCGGTATCGCCACCGCCCACGACGAGCAAGCGCTTGTTGCGAAATGCCGGCAGCGGTCCATCGCAGGTTGCGCAAGCGGAAACGCCGTTGCCTCCGAAGCCGTGTGGAGTTTTGGCTTCGCCCGGAATGCCAAGCCACTTAGCTGATGCGCCGGAAGCGATGATCAGCGTTTCGGCTTTGACGACATGATTCTCGGTGTAAAGCGTGAACGGCCGCTGCTGGAGATCGACCTTGGTGATCCACGCTTCGAGGAATTCAGTTCCGAAACGTTCCGCCTGCTTGCGAAACTCGGCCATCAATTCGGGACCTTCTATGCCTTTTGCAAAGCCCGGATAATTTTCCACGTCGGTGGTAATCATCAATTGCCCGCCGGGCGTCGTCTGGCGCTCAGTGTCGGCCGGCGCGTCAATTAGTAAAGGGCTAAGATTGGCGCGGGCCGTGTAAATCGCGGCGGTTAATCCGGCGGGTCCGGATCCGATAATAACTACCTGTCGGCGAATCTCTTCTGTGGGCAATGTGGTCTCCTTATGAAGTCAGAACCGGGGAGCGGTAGCGACCGGATCAATAAAATGCTTGAGTTGATTTTGACCCGCTCACTACCGTTGGCGGTTCTGTAACAACGCACGGGAAAATCTGTTGGCGTTTTCGTTGGCGCGTATAGTATAAATAATGCTGTACAAGTTAGTCGAACCAGGCAGGCCCCAGCCCCAACGTGGTCGAAACCTGATCCACCTTTCGAGGTTGCCACGATTTAGGGAAGACGTTGATTACGAACTCGGACGGAACCGACAGGAATATCGCTCGCCCTATTCGGCGGATCGGTGTGCTCGGCGCGGGCACGATGGGCCACGGCATCGCCCAGGTCGCGGCGGTAGCTGGTTATAACGTGGTGCTGCGCGACGTCAATGAAGAAGTGGTTTCGCGCGGGCGACAATCCATCGAACGAAACCTCGCCAAAGGCGTTCAACTCGGGAAAGTAACTGAAGGCGATCGAGATCAAACTCTCTCGCGAATCCGCACGACAACTCGGCTGGAAGAAATAGCAGACTGCGATCTAATCATCGAAGCGGCGCCTGAAAATCTCGATTTGAAACAGAGTCTTCTGCGCGAATGTGAATCGCTGACGAACTCTGATTGCATCTTCGCATCGAACACTTCGTCCCTGTCGATTACCGAAATTGCCAAAGCGGCGATCCGGCCAGCGAACGTCGTCGGGATGCACTTCTTTAATCCGGTGCATCTGATGCGACTGGTTGAGATCGTCGTCGGTGAGCAAACTGATCAATCAACGACCGAAACCGTGCGCGCCGTGGCGCTGCAAATGAAGAAAGAACCGATCGTCGTACGCGATGTGCCGGGCTTTGCTTCGAGCCGCCTGGGGGTCACGCTGGGACTCGAAGCGATGCGCATGGTCGAACAGGGTGTCGCCAGCGCACGCGATATCGACACGGCAATGGAACTCGGTTATAACCATCCCATGGGCCCGCTGCGCTTGACGGATTTGGTCGGGCTCGATGTGCGGCTTAGCATTGCCGAGTACCTGCATCAGAAGCTGGGCTCGGAGACATTTCGGCCGCCGGAAATTCTGCGGCGGATGGTTCGCGAAGGAAAATTAGGCAAGAAATCCGGTGAAGGATTTTATCGCTGGAATGATCAAGAAAAGGCCCAAAAGGCATATACTACTTAGCCGGTGAGGTAACATCGCCGGGCAAAGAGATCGTGACAACCGCTGTGAGCACTCCTTATCAAAACGAAGAAAGACGCTTTGCGCTCCGCATGGCCTTGCGTTTGCCGGTCGTTGTGTCCGGCCGATCAGATGACGGCGCAGCGTGGAGCGAACCAACCGAAACGGACGACATCTCGACCTCGGGCGCGCTCTTTCATCTGAATCAAAAGGTCAGTATCGGCGAGAAGCTCTACATCCGCGCGCATCGTCCCGATGGATCACCCACGGAAGCGACCGCTACGGTTGTGCGTCTTTCGCCGGCGATTTACGGCACGGCACGCGTCGGCGTGCAGATCGCCGAACCTGCCGAGAATTGGACTCGCCTGTTCGTATCCTGGGTCGCGGATGAACAAGCCGCGGCGCCGGGTGAATCGTAAGTTCCGCGCGAAACCCGATCAGCCACAGATAAACACAGATTGTCGTAGATAGCTCTTCTGATCTGCGTAAATCCGCGTTCATCTGTGGCTAGCTTTTTGTTTGTCGGTTGTGGTTAACTCTCAGCAAATTTCATAAGTGGAGCAAACTAAGTGACGAAATCATACGAGACCATTCTGGTTGAACGGCGCGGAGCCGTCGCCATTGTTACGATCAACCGTCCTGAAAAACGCAACGCGCTCAACATTCAAACGCGCAGCGAAGGGGCCGCGGCTTTGGACGAGTTGAGCGCCGACGATTCAGTACGCGTGGTGGTTTTGACCGGAGCCGGCGACAAGGCTTTCATCGCCGGCGCCGATATCGCTGAGTTTGCCGAGCGCACCGCGATTCAGCAGCGCGCAGTCATGCTCGATCGTTCGCTGTTCAATGCGATCGATTCGTTTCCGAAACCGATCATCGCAATGGTGAATGGATATTGTTTAGGTGGCGGCTGCGAGGTGGCGCTCGCTTGCGACATTCGGATTGCCAGTGAAAAGGCTTCGTTCGGCCAACCAGAAATCAATCTGGGAATCATCCCGGGCGGCGGCGGCACGCAGCGTTTGACGCGCTTGGTTGGCGAAGGCAAATCGATGGAGATGATCCTGACCGGCGAGATCATCGACGCGCAGACTGCGTTTGCGATTGGTCTGGCGAATCACGTCGTGCCGGCTGATCAGCTTGAAGCGAAGACGATGGAAATCGCGAACCGCATCGCTGAGAAGAGTCCGGTCGCGCTGCGTCTGGCGAAGGAAGCAGTGAAGCTTGCGTCACGGTCCAATCTCGATGAAGGTCTGCGGCGCGAAGTCGATCTCTTCGCGCTGGTCTTCTCGAGCGAGGACAAAGACGAGGGCGTGAAGGCGTTTCTCGAAAAACGCAAACCGGAATTCAAAGGAAGATAACGGAAAGCGGCGTCCTTGCCCGCATCACTGTCGATGATGAGCGAGTTGGAACTTGAAAGGTGGTCGGTGATCAGCGAACGCGGCTGCGAAGCCAGCGGTCTGTCTCATGAAGAGGCTCGTCGTCTGGTGCACAGACTTGGCGGCGAAGGCCGCCACGGCTTGTGCATCATCACGGATGAAGCGGCGAGCCGATTGAATGCTACGTCCAAACCACGGATGAACGCGGATGGACACAGATAACGACATTTCTATCTCTGCTCATCTGTGGTTCAAATCGTCAGCACAACCTTTCCAAAAGTTTCATTTGACTCAATCCGTTCGTGAGCTGCGCGGACGTCTTGCATCGAGAACACCTTGTCGATGACCGGACGCACTACTCCGGTTGCTAACAGAGGCACAACCTGTTCGGCGAACAGACGCGTTGCCGTAGCTTTCTCTTCTGCTGAACGCGTGCGCAACGACGTTCCCATAATCTTCAGACGCTTGCCCATGACGATTCGATAATCGAGTTCCGCCTTTGACCCGCTGGTGGTACCCACGAAGATCAGGCGTCCCTTTGTTGCCAACGATTCCAGATTTGCTTGCAGATAGGCGGAGCCAACCAGATCGAGAATGACGTTGACGCCGTTGCCGCCGGTCCACTCCTTCACCGCTTCCACGATCTTCATCGGCTCGCTGCCCACCACACATGACGCGGTGAGCCCAAATTCTTTTGCGCGTTCGAGCTTGTCAGCGGTGCGAGACGTTCCGTAAGCGAATGCACCCGCGGCTTTCACTAATTGAATCGCTGCCGTCCCAACGCCTGAGCCGGCCGCGTGAATCAGGACGCTTTCACCGAGCGTCAAGCCGCATTGAGTGAATAGGGCGTCGTGCGCGGTCATGAAAACTTCCGGCACTGCGGCGGCTTCACTCCAACTAAGATTGTCGGGAATGCGCGCGAAATGATTCTCAGGCACGGTGACGAACTCAGCTTGTCCGCCACCGCCGATAATTCCGAAAACCCGATCGCCGATTTTCCAGATGCGGACGTCTTCGCCGATCGATTCAACTTCACCGGCGAACTCCAGCCCCGGAATTTCCTGTGGATATCCCGGCGGTGCGGGATAGCGCCCGAGTCTTTGCAGAATGTCGGCGCGATTCAATCCCGCAGCGCGCACGCGCACGCGAACGCCATCCGCAGTCGGCTTCGGAGCGTCGGGAACATCGCGGACTTCAAGACCTTCGACACCGCCGAAGGATGTGATGGTTACGGCTTTCATTGTCAAAGGGGGGGATGTGAGAACGGGGCGTCAAGCAATCTTCAGCAGCTTCTTGACTTCCTGTGTCGTGTAACGCTTCTTTCCGAAGTTTCGTGCCCGGGCTTCAAGCAGATCCAAATAGTCGATCAAATCCTCCAACTCCTCGCGCAGCTCGGCGATCCTCTTAACCACATACTTCTGCTCACGTTTGAAGTTGCTCTTCTTGATATTTGCGCTATTCGTAGACATTTTTTCGATGCCCGACCTTCTGAATTACGATTGTATCACCTTCAACATCGAACAGTATCCGGTAGTCACCCATACGCAACCGATAGCCAAAATCTGAACCTCGTAGCTGTTTGATGTTCCCGACCAATCCATCTTCTAGACGAGCCACCTTGCGGATAATCTGAGTCGCGATCGTTCGTGGTAACGCTTGAAGGTTTTCGACCGCCAGCGATGTGTATTCTACTTGGAAACGTTTCGTCATCGATTATCGTGTTAACAGAGTCCGTGCACGTTTCACCACATTCTCAACGTTGAATCCCAGGTTCTTCAGCGCCACATCGCCGGGCGCAGATGCGCCAAAGCGATCGAGACAAATCACGTCGCCTTTCGGTCCAACGTAGCGATCCCAACCCTGTCGCACGCCGGCTTCGATCGCGAGACGAGCAGTAATTGATGGCGGAAGTACTTCGTCGCGATAATCCTGCGGCTGCTCTTCGAACAATTCGATGCAGGGCATTGAGACGACGCGGGTAGGGATGCCGTCAGCTTGTAGCTTCTCGCGCGCTTCCAACGCTAGCGAAACTTCGGAGCCGGTGGCGATCAGGATCAACTTGATCCCGTCGCTGCCGCTCGCGCTACTGACACCTTCAGCTTCAGCCAGGATGTATCCACCGCGGCGCAAGCCTTCCGCGGACGCAAAATTCTTCCTATCAATCAAAGGAACTTTTTGTCTCGTCAACGCCAATGCGGTCGGCGCGTGACGACGCAAGATCGCCAAACGCCAGGCTTCGCGCACTTCGTGCACGTCGGCTGGGCGCACCACGAACAGGTGCGGGATCGCGCGGAGCGCCGCCAGATGTTCAATCGGCTGATGCGTCGGGCCGTCTTCGCCGAGACCGACTGAATCGTGCGTGAACACGTAGAGGACCTGAACTTCCGACAGACACGCGAGGCGAATTGCCGGCCGCATGTAATCGGAAAACGTCATGAACGTGCCGCCGTAAGGAATCAGGCCGCCATTCAAAGCCATGCCCGTCATCGTCGAGCCCATCGCGTGTTCGCGCACGCCGAAGTGAATGATGCGGCCGTCGTAAGTGCCTGCTTCGAAGCTGCCGCCGTCTTTGATGTCCGTGTTATTCGACACGCCGAGATCGGCCGAGCCGCCAATCAGCATCGGCATGTGTGGCGCGAGCGCGTTGATGACTTTGCCGCTGGCGACGCGCGTGGCCATCGGTTCGGCATCGTCGAAGGATGGCAGATGCTTCTCCCAATCTTCCGGCAACTCGCCGCTCATCGTGCGGCGCCAGAGCTTGCCCAAGTCCGCGTGCTTCTCCTCATACCGCGCCACCAAATCATCCCACTCTTTTTCGTCCTGCTCGCCGCGATCGATCGCTTTTCGGAAGTGCACCAGCGCTTCGTCGGGAATGTAGAACTGTTTGTCTTCGGGCCAGCCGAGGTGTTTCTTCGCTTCACGCACCGCATCCTCGCCCGGCGCGTCGCTGTGAGCTTTGCGCGTGCCGGCGGTCGTCATGCCGTACCCGATGATCGTCTTGACCGAAATCAATGACGGTTTGTCGCCAACGGACTGCGCGTCGCGAATTGCGGCTTCGATCGCGGCGAGATCGTTTCCGTCTTCGACGGTCGAAGTGTGCCAGCCGTAAGCTTCGAAACGCTTCGGCACATTCTCGGAAAAAGCGAGATCCGTGAAACCTTCGATCGTCACGCGATTGTCGTCGTAGAGATAAATCAGCTTGCCGAGTTTCAAATGGCCGGCGAGCGACGCAGCTTCCGACGCGACGCCCTCCATCAAGTCGCCATCGGAAACAATCGCGTAAATGTAATGGTCGATGAGCGAAAAGTCCGGTTTGTTGAATTTCGCGGCCAGATGCGCGGCGCCCATCGCCATGCCGACGCCGTTAGCGAAACCCTGGCCCAGCGGTCCCGTCGTGATCTCAACGCCCGGCGTCAAAACATTTTCCGGATGGCCGGGAGTCTTCGATCCCCACTGGCGAAAGTTCTTGATCTCATCAAGCGACAGATCGTAGCCCGTCAGATGCAGTAGCGAATACAGCAGCATGCAACCGTGACCCGCCGACAACAGGAACCGATCGCGGTTTTCCCACTTCGGATTGGGCGGGTTGTACCGCATGAATTTTGTCCAAAGCACATAGGCCATCGGCGCAGCGCCGAGCGGCAAGCCCGGATGACCCGAGTTTGCTTTCTGCACCGCATCGAGCGTCAACGCGCGAATCGTGTTGATGCAAAGTTGATCGAGTTTGGGGTTGGCGTTTGTGTCTTCCTGCATTCGTGCGCTCATTGGTTCTTAGTTTCAGATTTCAAGTTTCAGGTTTCAAGTTCGGCCATGCCGGAATGACCGGAGACCTTAAACTTTCTCGTGAAGCTTCTACTGTTGCTCAATCGTTCGCGCATAGATTGCGTGACGAGCGAAATCCGGTTCGTACACTTCGCCGCGCGGCGATTCAACTGTTTCTATGCTGTCTATCTTGCCAATCGCTTCGAGCGCGAGCAAGGCCGCGCCGCGCAAAGACGCATCGGCAACGGATGATAACTCGATAGGCTTCCCCAAAATATCCGCCAGCATCTGCGCCGCGGCGGGCGACGAAACTAGCGGCTCGTCCGCAGCAACAATCGTCGCGTTCGGAGCCAACTTGTCGAGCGCGCCAGCAAGCGCAGCTAAGCGATAACCAGTAACTTCCGTGCTCTCACGTTGGCCCAGCGTTCCTTCGTCGATGAACTGGTCGCCGATAACCACGCGATCTCGATCCGCTCGATGACTGAATAGCTCGGACGGCAAGGTCGCAGGCGGAGCGCCGCTGAACAAGACGTGAATGCCTGTGGATGATCCGATCGTCAACGCCGCGTATTCAGGCGTGACGCAACCCACGCCAATGTTGTGCGCCGCGCGGTCGCCGATTGCCGGAAACCAGGTCGCGCCTTCAAGCAGGGGCCAACGGGCCACGTGGTCCACGAAAGACAAACTAAACGTCTCGCCGGGTTGAGCAACGTCCGGTAGGTTCGAAATCGAGACACCCAAACCTTCGCACAATTCCTGATCCCAGTCGCACTCTTGTTGATTGAATAGCCCGGTACCGGATGCCATCGAAACACTTGTCGTGTCGATACCAAATAGCTGCAAGAAGAGATAGTCGCATACCGATAACCACCAGCGCGCTCGATCGAAGACTGTGGTCCGTTCATTCTTTAGCCAAAACAACTTTGCCGGCCAGTAACTTGGATGAAAACGCGCACCCGTGCGCGCGTGAGTGTTATCTTCATCGAAAGTCTTTCGAAGTTCCGCGACAGCGGTCGTCGCACGCGTATCCGCCCACCCCAGCAAAGGCGTTACGGCGCGTCCTTGATCGTCGATGCCGAGTAGGCTGCGCCAAACACATGACACCGCAACATAGTCGATGCGCGAGACAAAACTTTCGGCGCGCGCGGTCGCCACATCGATCGCGCGCATGATGAATTCGATCTGCGCGTTCGCATCAGATTCATCAGCCAAGTCAGCGAATTCGTCTGAGAGTGAAACGTGCGACCCAGCGATCTCGTTATCGCGACCGTCGAATAACGCTCCGGCGACTCTGTCGATACCAATGTCGAGAGCGAGCACGACTGGCTCTGGTCGTTCCAGACGGACTGACTCGTCGAGCAGCGCGGCGATGTCGGGAACGCGCTCAAGAGTTACCTCGTCGAGTACAGCGCTCATTTCAGTTTGGCGCGAGCAAAGGTTGTAGTTATCGCTGGATGCGCGCTGAGCCGCCTTTGGCGAAAGATCGGACTTGCTCGAGCGTGGCCATGCTGGTATCGCCTGGAAACGTAGTCAGCAACGCGCCGTGCGCCCACCCGAGTCGCAACGCTTCATCGGCCGATTCGCCCGCGAGCAATCCATAGAAAAATCCTGACGCGAAGCCGTCGCCGCCACCGACTCGGTCGTGCACCTCAAGATCGCAAGTCCCTGAGCTGTGAGTTTCACCGCCGACCCAGGCAACCGCTCCCCAGCAATGACGCGTGGTGGAATAGACTTCGCGCAAGGTCGTCGCCACGATTTTGATCTGCGGGTGCTTGTCAACGACGCGATCGATCATGCCGAAGAAAGCGGTGGCGTCGAGCTTCGAACTTGCGGCGACCTCCGGGCCGGGAATGCCGAGTCCTTTCTGCAAGTCCTCTTCATTCCCGACCAGCACATCGACATTCTTTACGATGCGATTGATGACTTCGACGGCGCGATCCTGGCCGCCGGAAATCTTCCAAAGCTTCTCGCGGAAGTTCAGATCGAACGAGACGACGGCGCCGGCGGCTTTGGCCGCTTGCATCGCTTCGATAATTAATTCGGCAGTAGTAGGCGATAGCGACGCGAAGATGCCGCCGCTGTGAAACCAGCGCACCCCGTCGGCAAAAATCTTCGGCCAGTCGAAATCGCCGGGTTTCAAACGCGCGGCGGCTTCATCTGAGCGGTTGTAAAAAACGACCGGTGCGCGCACGCCGTAGCCGCGATCGCTATAGACCGTGGCCATGTTCGGACCGCTGACGCCATTGTGATCGAAATGCTTGTAGAAGGGCTTGACGCCCATCCCCCGCACGCGTTCAGCGATGAGATCGCCAATCGGATAATCGACCATGGCAGTCGCGATCCCGGTGCGCAGGCGAAAGCAGTCGGCGAGATTAGCAGACACGTTAAACTCGCCGCCGCTAACATGAATCTGGCACTCAGCCGCTTTGCGAAATGGCACGATGCCGGGATCGAGTCGATGAACCACGGCGCCGAGGGACAAGAAATCGAGATCGCCGGCGCTGGGGATTTTGAGACTGTCTGTCATTGCATTTTCCGTGACCGCGGGCGACGGACTTTTTCCGCGTCAGCATCGCATAGCACCGTTTTTTCGTCCAGTGTGTTGCGTCTAGGTACGCATGCCTCCGGCATGCCGTCGGCTGTGATAGATTAGTCCTACTTAGCACGGCGGAGGCGTGCGTACCCCATGCAGGCGCAAAACCTTAACTGTCCAAATTGCGGCGCGTCGATTTCTTCCGATTCGCCGCGCTGCCAGTACTGCGAATCGAAGCTGGCCACGATCGCGTGTCCGTCGTGCTTTGCGATGATGTTCGCCGGCAGTAAGCACTGTCCGCACTGCGGCGCGGCGGCGGCAGATGCTGCAAAAGCCGAACTTTCAATCCTGAAATGCCCGCGGTGCCGCATCGACATGACGCCAATCACATTGGGCGCCGAGCAAATGCGCGAGTGTGAAACCTGCGGCGGATTGTGGTTGGAAGTCGCGGTGTTCGAGAAGATTTGCGCCAGCCGCGAAGAACAATCCGCGGTGCTCGGTGGCGCATCGCATGAGCCTGAGCGCGCTGCGGGAAGTGAAGCGAAGGTTCGCTACGTGCCTTGCCCGCAATGTAGCCAATTGATGAATCGGATTAATTTCGCGCGTTGCTCTGGCGTGATCGTCGATGTGTGCAAAGGTCACGGCACCTGGTTTGATCGCGACGAGCTGAGTTCGATCATTCAATTCATTCGCGACGGCGGCTTGGAACTTTCGCGTCAAAAAGAAAAGATGGAAATTGAAGACGAGCGCCAGAAGCTTAAGACCGAACAGATTGCCGCAGCGAATCGCGAGTTACTGCGTATGCGTCTCGAGGATGAACGAGTCGGCGGTCTCTCTGCCGCCGGCGGAATACTGAAGTTCCTGATTGAATAGCTGGCAAGTTTTCATGTTCTCAATTCGTCGCCCTTCACCCGAACAGATCGAAGAGTTTATTAATCAATCCAAGGCTCTTACGCTCTCGTACGACCAAGTTGGGATCGCCAATGGAAAACCCTCGGGATTCAAGGCCGACGAAGCCAGTGCGGTGATTGGAACCGGTCGCGATGTTTTTGTCAGAGCCAGAGACGCCCTGACGAACTGGCAACAATTCAAACTTGGTTGGGTCGAGCTGTTTCCGTGCGGTGCATCAATCGAGCCGGACACCAACGTCGCGGTTTTGGCTCGTCATTTGGGATGCTGGTCGCTCAATGGATGTCGGGTCGTTTATTCAATCAATGGTCCGATGCGATTTGGTTTTGCGTATGGAACGCTGACCAATCACGCTGAATGTGGCGAGGAAGTCTTTGAAAGTCTCGGTGAATGATGAAGGCGCCGAGATTTACCGGATTCGCGCTGTGTCGAAACCACGCGCGGCGTTAGCGCGCATCGGTTATCCAATTACGAGAATGTTTCAAGCAAGGTTTCGTCGCGATTCAATTCACCCCATGCAGCGCGCCGTTCGCTAGTGGGAGTCGTCGTCATCGTCATCATCCTCGTCCTTCTTATTGGGATCGACCCGATGATAAATCTCGTAATTGCCGACAGAGTCGATTTGCTCAAAGTCTGCTTCTAACGCGGCCGTGATTTGTTCTTCTTCCTGATTCACACCGTCGTCCTCATCCTGCAAATCCTGTTTGACGATCAGCCATTTGATATTTCGTTCGCGGCAGATTTCGCGAATTTGTTCGGGCGAATACGGGTTCACCGTTCGATCAAACAACAAAACCGGAAACTGCGGACGCCGCCCGGTTGCGTAATAGAACGGATCTTCGCCGGGAAGCAGCAGGATGCCTTCGTCGCGGGGAATCTTCTGTTCCGCGTAGCTTACCAGTTCTTCAAATTGCGGAATCCATTCGCCGCGCGTCGAGAGTCCTTTCAAAGCGGGCAGCTTCGATCGTCTCAGTTCGCCGTCGTCAAGGTTGGCATAGCTCAGACGCTCGTGCGAGCGGACGTAGAACGCGCCGGCGATCGACAGCGAGACCACGATAATCGCCGCTGTGATCAGTGAGACTGTCGCGCCATGTTCCTTCGCAAACTCACTGACCGCCACGAGGTTCGTCGCAATCAGAATCATCAAGAGCGGCCAGATGGCATAGGTCGATCCCCAAAGCTGTTGCGACATGAAACAGCCATTGATTGCCGCGATCAAAACGAACGGCAGAATCAGCGCAGTGCCGGATCGTTTCTTGATGGTTGCGATCGCTACTATGAATGCGACGATGATTACCACGGGCCAAACGTTAACCAAACGCTCGGCGCGCTCGGAAGGATCAGAATCGCGGAGCAGATAAATCACCGGCCAAACGAATGGAATCGAAATCAGCAGCGCCGCCAGCATCGTCAGCCAGCGATTTCGTTCTCGAGCAAACCATAGCAGCAACACGCCCAGGACAATCAGCCCGAGCCAAATGAAGGTCACCTTGTCGGTGTAGATGCCGAGCATCTCGGCGCGTGCCGGCGTTCGACGTTCGGCCGCGAATTGAATCGTCCAGTGCCAATAATTTTTCAATCCAGCGGTCCACTGAATTAACAGCAGCGCGATTCCGGAGGTCGCTGCGGCACTCGCGACCGCTAGAACATATCGGCGCATCGGTCGCCGTCGAATTCGTTCCCAAACTGCGAGCGCTGCGAGCAGAGCGATCGCGCTCAAAAGAAACAGCAGCCCGGTGTTCTGCTTCACAAAGAAGGGAACGACGAGAAAAACCCCGGCGAGGATTGGCATCAGCTTGGACGATCGTTTCTGCTCCAGCCTTTCTAGTAGCAGCATGGCGATCAAGATCGCGAGCGTGCAATCCGGATCGTAGAACGGATGCGGAAACACTGAGTAAATGCCGAGCGGAATCAACGGCAAACTCAAAATGAATGCCAGCAGTCGGGCGTGCGACATCTCGCGGAGAGCGTTCCGCAGAATGCGCCACGTGAGCACCGTTCCCAGTCCGCCGGTGATCGCGCAATAGGCCACCGTGTGCCAGAAGACTCTTCCGGCCAGTTTGATGATGGCAGCCTGAATCAGGAACGTGAGCGGCGGATACGGAAACGGAAAATCGCGATAAGGAAATTCGCCGAGCGAGATTCGGTGTGCAGTTTCGAGGACGTAGCTCAAATCCCAAATCACCGCCAGGTGCGCGTTTTGCCAAACGACGACTGCGCTGGTTGCGACGAACAAGACAATTCCCGCAGCTACTTTCAGAAGGGTGAAAGAGTTCCCGGGTCGAGTAGTCGCTTCGTCTTGTGGCATGAATGATGTGTCAGTGATGCGCGATAGCCCAGGGATGAAGTTCCTGCGTAAGCGAATTCTGGACTCGATGGCCGTTGCCGCTCAAGCGGCCGTACGTTTCCAGCATGAGGGGAAGGACCACAGACGGCGAGAAGAGTTGTTGATAACGTTCGTACGCAGCCTGGCCCATTCGCTCGCGCAGATCGCGGTTGTTTGCGAGTCTTATCATCGCCTCGGCCAGCGCGTTCGCATCGCCAGCCGGGACCAGAATGCCCGAGTCGTCACCAATCATATCGGGAACACCCCCGACGTTTGACGCAATGATCGGCTTGCGATGGGCCATTGCCTCAACGATGCTGTTCGGCGTGCCTTCCGTGAACGACGGCATCACAAAGACATCGATGCTTTCCATGAACGAGCGGCGCTCTTCCGGATGCGTGTAAACGCCATGATAGCGATAACGCCCCGCCATGTTGAAGGCCTTGGCCTGTACGGCGATCTTCTGCCTTTGCGAACCGTCACCCGCCAGATTGAGATGAATTTGATGGTTCTGCTGGCCGGCCATCGCCAACGCATTCATCAGCACCATTGGGCCTTTCAATTCTTCCATGCGCGCCGCAAACCCGAAAGTGACTCTTTCATCGGCGGAAACTCTCGGCGTAGCCCCATTCACTAATTCATGCGACATGATCGGGAGCACCGACAGACCTTTGTGCGGCGGCAGTTCCTCCCGGCAATGATTCATCAACAAAGGTGACAGCGCCGCGATCTCCGAACAGAGCGGGAGCACGGAAGCGAACTCGTGATAGTAATCGAATTCCGGCGGATGATAAGGAATTCCCAGTTCCTGATACATCACTGGAATTCCCGCATCGTGGGCCGCTTTGATCATAACCGCCGCGCCGGCGTTGGGCGTCATGACGTGCACCAGATCGGGCTGCTGCGCTGCAAAAAAATCGCGACATTGACGAGTGTACCTCTCCGCCATCGCGGTCAGCATCGGCTGCGTTTTCCGGCGAAAGAAATTCTTCGAAGCTGGAAAACTGTAGAACATCCGATTCGCGATCCTTCGACCTGCGCCATACGAGTTCTGCGTCAAATTGGAAGCGATCCACGACACCGGCACATCACCTTCGAGCAGACGCTGATAATACTGATCCTCTTCCGCGTGCAGATACATCAACAGCACGGACACACTCTGGCCCGCCTGGCGCAACTCCGCCGCATAAGTCACCAACGTTTCGTCGGCGCCGCTGATGGGTCCGTCAAAATGACTTTTGCAGAGAACGATCTTCATCTTCGTCCAAATTGGATCGCAGTTTTTTGAAGTTAGTTTTTGCGTCAGCCAGATCGCGCTGAGTCGCGGCTGATCTGATTAGTGCCTTCACGGTCCGCAGATTCATCCAGCGCCTGCACACGAACCATAGCCCGATCGGATGAAGTAACCAGAGAGTTCGTGCGCTGCGAAAAGCCCGTGAGAATCCGCCCTGCCGAAGCTCGCTGAAAATATTCCAGGCCAAATGTTCCGCAACGTGTTTTGAGAATTCCTGCCACGCGCGTCGCTGCTGAACTCGCGAAGCAGCGGCGAAACGCGGCAGCTTGGTGAAGGCACGTCGAAAGTGTCGGCTGGCTTTCGCAATTACATCGACTGTATTCGAACTGCCTTGGACTGAGTCAGGAAATGATTGCCGCCAAACGATCACAGGATATTGAACCGCGGCTGTGGGAAAAATTTCTGTGACGCGCACCCACAAGTCCCAATCATCAATTCCCGGAATTGCATCATCAAGCAGCCCAATCGCAATCAGCGCCGAGCGGCGCACGACCACGCTGCCGCAGGGAATAAAGTTGCGCGCCAACAATGGCCAGAAGATATCTCCCTGCGGACAAAGCATCGGAAATGGCTCGCCGCGCTCACCATTTTCGGTTTCAGGAATGGCTTGACCGTAAACAAATGCAGCATCTGGCGTTCTCTCCAGCGCTTCAATCTGTTCATCGAGCGAGCCGGGCAGCCGCAGATCATCGTCATCCAGAAAAGTTATGTAATCTCCGCTGCTTGCTACGAGTCCAATATTCCGCGCGCCGGCGACTTGCTGGTTGCGATCGACACGTACGTACTTGATGTCGGCAATTGATTTGCAGACTGCGACGGTCTCGTCACTCGACGCATCATCGACGACGATTATTTCCACGTCGCGTCCGGCCCGGCGCGCACTGTTGATCGCTTTCGGCAGCAAATCCGGCCGGTTGCGCGTGGCGATGATGACACTGACGTTTGGCATGAACTTGTGCACGACGACCGATCGGGGGAGATCAGGTTGGAATTGATTCGCTAGCGTTCGATAAGACCAGTTCTCAAGATCAAGTTCTTTGCGAGCTTTTCATAAGCGCCCGGCCGGACGATGCTGATTGGATCGAGCCTCAGCGCAACCAGAACATTCGCGATCGCCGCTTTCACTTTGAAAGACGGCAGATGCTTCGCGGCGGCGGTCCAGATCAGATTCTCTGAAATGCGGTTGACCATTCGTTTGCGCGCGGCCCGCCGTTCGACTTTCGTGGCGGCGACCACGCGCGGCAACCGAAACAAATTTCGCTGGTGTCGAGCGACGCGTAGCAGTTGCGCCGCGCGCGCGGACGAACCCTGACCTGAATCCGGAGTCGGCTGCCGATAAAGTCCGACCGGCTCCGGCATGACCACCACGGGATACAACTCGGCGATGCGCGTGAAGATGTCCCAATCGTCGATGCTGCAGATGTGCCGGTTCAGCAGACCGATGCGCAGAAAGCATTCTTTTCGAATCAACGTACACAACGGCATCACTGGAAAGGCGAGTTCCAACAGCTCCCAAAAAACATCTCCGCCTGCCCGTTTTGGTTGAATCAGCTCCGCGGTTGGCTGATAGTTTTGATCGGCCATGATCATCGCGCCGCAAACAAAGCCTGCATCCGGGTTGGCGTCGAGCAACGCGGCCTGACGATCCAGAGATCCCGGCAGCCGCAAATCATCATCGTCCAGAAACGCGACGTACTCTCCGGTGCTCACGAAAATGCCGACATTGCGCGCGCCCGCGACACCCTGGTTTCTCTCGAGGCGCACGTACTTGATGCCTTCAAGTCCGCGGCAGACATCGGCAGTTTCGTCAATCGATGCGTCATCGACGACGATGATTTCGACATCGCTTCCGGCGGCCCGCGCGCTTTCGACCGCGCGCGGCAACAAGTGCGGTCGATTGTGAGTCGGAATGATGACGCTGATTTTGGACATCGTTAATTGTTTGCGGCAATCTGTTTCAGATAGTTCGTGATCACAATGTCAGGTTTACCTTCGTCACAGAGTTTTCCGCCGTCGATGTGCAGCGCGCGGTCGCAGAGCTGCTCGACTGAATTCAGATTGTGACTGACGAATAAGACCGTCGTGCCGTCTCGACTGGCGTCCTTGATTTTCTGCAAACATCTTTTCTGAAAAGTCGCGTCAGCGATCGTCAACACCTCGTCGAGCAGCAAAATGTCCGGCTCGAGATGCGCCGCGATCGCAAAGCCGAGGCGCAGATACATTCCGCTTGAATATCGTTTGGCCGGCGTGTCGAGGAAATCTTCGACGTTGGCAAAAGCGACAATCTCGTCGAACTTGCGCGTAATTTCCTGCTTGTTCATCCCGAGAATCGCGCCGTTCAGATAAATGTTCTCGCGGCCGGTCAGATCGGGATGAAATCCAGTGCCGACGCCGAGCAGGCTTCCGGTGCGGCCAAACAAATCCGCAAGCCCGGTGGTCGGCCGCGTAATCCGCGCCAGAATTCTCAGCAGCGTCGATTTACCGGCGCCGTTGCGTCCGATGATGCCGACGACTTCGCCGGCTTGCACTTCGAAACTGACGTCGCTCAACGCCCAGATGTTCGGATCGGCGCCGTTGCTGCGGCGAACGAACCGCGCCGCGGACTTCATCGAGTCTTTCAGCGCTTCGCGCAGAGTTGGCGCGACCGTTTCACGTCGCCCGAGGTAATATTTCTTCCCCAGGCATTCTGCCTTGATGATTGGCCTCATGCGAAGTATTTGCGGACGCGGCTTTAAATCAGACGTCATCCGCGAAACTACTCTCCATTTTGCGAAAGAGATGAACCGACAAAACCAGCAACAGGAAAGTTATGAATGCAGAGGGTAAGATCGCGGTCCAGTCGAACGGTAAATCAAAAAGCGAAGCGCGCGCCCCTTCAATTATTCCGGCCAGCGGATTTAGTGAATATACGAACCGCAGTCTTTGGGGGATGAGACTTGTGGAGTAAACAACCGGCGAAACAAACATCCAGACCTGGAGCAAAATCGGGAGCATCGTGCCTACATCGCGGTACCGAACATTGAGCGCCGCGCAGATTAATCCGACGGCGAGAGCCAACGCCGCAAGCTGGACGACAAAGACCGGAAACATCAGCGTGTTCCAGCTTACCGGCACATGAAAATAGATCATCAAACCAAACAGCACGACCGATGCGATCAGCAGATCGACCAATCTAACGCCAACGGCGGCGGCGGGGATCATCACTCGGGAAAAATAAACGCGCGTGATGATTTGAGCGTTGGTAACCAGGCTATAGCTGCTGCTCAGCACCGCGTTCGAGACGAACGTCCACAGTAGCAACGCGGTGAAGGCGAAGATCGGATAGGGCACGCCATCCGACGGAACGCGTATCAGTTTGCCGAGAAAGACTGCGAAGACGATTGTGATCAGGATCGGCTGCACAATCACCCAGGCTGCACCTATAATCGTTTGCTTGTAACGGACTTTGAGATCGCGCCAAATCAGGAAGTAGAGAACTTCGCGTTGCGTCCACAGCTCAGCGAAATCGATTTTTTCCCAGAAGCGGCTTGGGCGGATGCGCGTGACCGGGTCTTGCGGTAACTCATTTGCGCGAGCACGACGCATCGCAACAGACAGGACGGCGTTTGCATCGTTCAGCGAGGTGCTCATTCGGGGCGCAGCGCAACTTTCTTACCGAATTAATTGATGACGGAGTCTAGCGATAACAAATCGACCGCGTCAAGACAGCTACATTTCGACTGAAGCGCGTGCAGATCACCTATCTCACACATCAATACTTCCCGCATAGTGTTGGCGGCACGGAGGTTTACACGCGCGGCCTGGCTGTCCGCGCGCAACGCGCCGGCCATTCGGTCCACTTGATCACGCATGTGGAGTCATCCTCGCTCGACCGAAGCGACTACCGCGCGACGTCAACTGAGCACGAAGGTATTCCGGTCACGGAGGTTCATTACAACCTGAGCCGAGCCAAACATCCTGCGCGGGCCGAGTACGACAATCAAGAGATCGCCCAACTCCTGAAACCCGAGTTGGAAAGGATCAATCCTGACATCGTGCATGCGATGCATGCTATGAAGCTTTCGGGCGCGGCGTTGCACTTGTGTTACGAAATGAACCTGCCGGTCGTGCTGACGCTTTCCGATTACTGGTTCATCTGTCCGCGTCACACGCTGATTCGCTGGAACGAAGAACTATGCGAGGGCCCGCGCGACGATCTGGATTGCGTGCGGTGTTTGCACGATCTGCATGGCTTTGGCGGCGAGGTCACTGCAAAGCTCCCGAGGCCGGTGTTACAGCTAACATTGACGGTGGGATCGAAAATCCTTCGCGATCGTCAGCCGCGCTCGTGGCGAGATATTAAGGCGATCAGCCAGAGGCAAGAATATTTGCGTGACACCGTTCAGTGCGCGGATCGAATCATCGCGCTTTCGGATTTTCAGAAGCAGATGTTCGTACGCAACGGTTACGCGGCTGATAAGATTCGGGTGCTGCATCATGGACTTGAAACGGGAGGCTTGCGGCCAGCACAGCCGCACAATTCTGATCAGATCGAAATTGTCTTCATTGGGAGTTTGGTCTATCACAAAGGCGCGCACATTTTGATCGAGGCGCTGGCGCGCCGGCCTGAATTGAAGGTGCGCTTGCGAATTTACGGCAACGCCAGCGGCGCGAATCCGTATCTTGATTCGATCAAGAAACTCGCCGCCGCGGACAATCGCGTCGAATTGATGGGAGCGTTTTCCCCGGACGAATTCGGTCAAGTATTGGCGGCCGCGGATGCCCTGGCCATGCCCGCGCTTTGGTACGAGAACGCGCCTCTGGTCGTAAAAGCTGCGCAATACGTCGGGCTTCCGGTGCTCGCGAGCAACCTCGGCACGCTGGCGGATTCGATTAAGGACGGGAATGGAGTGCTGCTCCCACCAGGCGACGTTGAGGCTTGGGCCGATGCGCTTGCCGGCTTTCGGCCGCAACCTCTCGCTCAGGATTGTTCCATCAAGAGCATGGATGAAAACTCACGCGAGTTGTTAACTATTTATCAGGAGATTTACGCTGCCCGATGCTCCAAACTGAGTATCTAGTTGATTCACTCGCATCTGCTTCGATCGACGCACCTTCTGGAGATTACGTCGATCTGGAGAAGATGATTCTTGCGCGCGAAGTTGAAACGGCGCTCTTTCAACACCCACCATCGACGATCGTATTCCAACCACTAAAAATCGGTAGCCACGCAAAGCTCGTTTTCGCAATTGGCATCAAGGAAGTCGCGTGGTCGCAAATCAAGAGTCCGGTGCGATTCAGCATTAGCGTTAACCACGAAGGGAGCCACGAAGTTCTTTTTAAGGCAAGTCTGAATCCACGCAGCCAGGAGCGGGATCGAGGCTGGCAGCGCCACGAACTCGATCTTTCAAAGTTCTCCGGGCAATCGATTCGGCTAATCTTCAAAACCCAAGTCGGTTGGCGGCGCTCAACTGAGTACGCGTGGGCCGGTTGGGCCAATCCGCGCATTGTTCATGAAGTCGTCGTCAACGCGAAATCGCGACGAGCCGATCGACATCCACACATTTTTCTTTTGAGTGCGGACGCGTTGCCGGCGCGCTATCTTGGTTGCTATGGCGCTCCACAGGTGAAGACGCCCGGCCTTGAATCGCTGGCGGCAGACGGTGTGCTATTTGAGCAGGCCTGGTCGCAATCGTGCATGACCCTCGGTTCGTACGCTTCAATTCTCACTGGCCTGCATCCGCATGAGCACGGCGCCAGTCGCGAATGGCAAGCCTTCCCCACTGAAAAAACAAATCTGCCGGGCACACTCAAGCAGCACGGCTATCACACCTTGTTCGTGGCGAGTTCACGCGAGTTATCCGGCCGCACCAACTATCTGGATCGAGTGTTCGATGAAGTGCTGCATACGTTGTCGAATCCGATGCAAGACGGCGCGGTGACCAACCGGCAACTCATGCGCTGGTTTTCACAGCGGCCCGATCAGCCGTGCTTTTGCTGGGTTCACTATTTCGATGTTCATCCACCTTCGATGTCGCCTGAGCCTTATGCCTCGATGTACTACGCGGGCGATCCGACGGACAAGCGAAACGAATTTCGGGCTGCGGATATTAGTCGCATTCGCTCGGTCGAGTCAGCGCTGGTAATGCGCGCCGTGCTTCCTTCGCTTGAACGAGGCGAGCCAGTAGCGGAAGCGATCGACATCCTGGAAGACACAGTCGCGGTCCTGAAAGACGGCAGCGAACTCCGGCCCGATCTCGCCGAACATATTTTGAATTTGGGTGGCCGAGCGATGCGCGGCGAATCGCGCGAAGAATTCGGCGATTGGCTTCGACTTCAGACTAGCGCTATGCGCGCCGGTAGCGTGACAGCGGAACTGTTTGAATGGATCAAGACAATCATCAAGCTGCTCGAGAATACCGAGCAGGACATTACGTCGTGGCTGCGCGGAGTGGTGGACTTTCGATATCCGCTCGCGGTGTACAAAGGTACTGTCAGCTATTTCGATTCGCAGATCGAATCGCTGGTCGCCTCACTGAAAGAGCAGGGTCTCTATGATCAGAGTCTCATCATCGTGACGGCGCCGCACGGAGAAATACTAGACGACGCGCGGCTTCCTTATCATCATTTTTTGCTTACGCCGGACACGTTGCACGTGCCGCTGATCATGAAGCTGCCGCAGGAAAGCGCGGCAAGACGTGGTGCGCGAATCCGCGGCATCATTGATTTGATTGATCTGTTTCCGACGATCATGGACATTCAGCAGCTACCGATTCCGAGTGGGCTCTCTGGCGCTTCACGCTGGAATGAAATTAGATCCGGGGCTGACATCAAGCCGCACGATAGTTTCGCCGCAGGACCCCACCAGTTGTCGCAGTCGATTTGTCGTCCGCCTTATTTGCTGGCGCGACAACATCCCGGAGACTCGCTCAAGAGTTTTCACACGGTGCTCAATGGAAGTGACCTCGCGCTCCATCACACAGAATCCGGGAGACTACTTTCCGATCTTTCCGCGAGCGAAGTTGAGGAGTTGCGACGAAGACTTTCCGAATGGCAATCACATTTCATTTGGGAATGATTCGCTCAAGCTCGGCCCACTGTTTCAGATTTGAAGCAACGACCGGGGAATTATCGCGCCATACGCTTCTTGCCTTCGCTTGAGTCCAGGTATTGAAACAAAATATCCGCCGCCAACTCGTTGCCCGCCTTGTTCCAGTGAGGATCGTTCAGCAGATAGAGTTCGCGCTTTTGCTCTTCAACCTTGAATTGCTCAGTTAGATCGATATACGGAATCTGTTTCGTGGCGAGAAAGTTTGTGAGCAACTGTTGCGGTAAATTCAGATCGTAATCTTCCCGGTTCAATCCAAAGGTTTTCACAACCTCGTCAAATCTGTTCGGACTAACTTGAATCACATCCGGATAGATCGCCACCACGAACTTTATGCCGCGAGCGCGCAGCAAGTTGTCCATTTCGGTAAGACTCTGAAAGATGTGCTCAATGTTCGCGCGAAATATTTGGGTGGAAGTCTCTCGCTTGAAAAAAGCCAAGCCGCTTTTTTCAACTTGAAAGAAAACTTCCCGTGGCAAATTCTTCGTGGGCGTGGGCCGTCCGGTTGTGGCAGCCCACTCGGCCGCCTCTTTTCGCGATTGTGTAATGAGGCGGTGGTTTTCATATCTTTGGTTCAGAAATACCCAAAGTCGTGATTGCGGAATGATGGGATAACCGAACGAGCGCATTTCGTGGCGGGTGTTGATGTCATAGAGACAGCCGTTAACGACAACTCGTTTGCGATTTGGATTGGCGTCAAGAAAATCGTTGCCGGCAAAGAAGCCGAGCACTACTAGGTCGGGATTGTATTGCAAGCCGAATTTTTTGAGCATCGCGAGTTGCTCGCCGGTGTGCGTTCCGGGATAGCCAGTGTTCACCACCTCCACTTTGTGCGAGCCGTCGCGAGCTGCAAACTTTTCTTCGAGCAGGGCCGTGTAGTTTGCTTTGAGTCCTCCGGCCCAACCAAACGAATCGCCCACCACAACTATCCGGAAAACGCCGGGACTTTTCATTAGCGGATAATCTCGATCATTGAACCCAAATTGATTCGTGATCGTGCCATCGTCACCCTCGCCCACAAATCCGGGTTCAGTGCGAAAGTAAGCGCGCGCGCGAAATCCTAAATCCGGGTCATATTCAAAACGATCTTTGAAGAGATAAGGATCGGTGACAATCATCAGGACTTCGACGCAAAACCACGAGACCAGCAGGATAACGCCGACCTTTAATGCGAGTTTGATGATTCGCGTCGGGCGCAGCAGTTTGAGATTCCCTTAAGCGGCCAGCGATGCGTTGAGGTGAATTGGTGGAGCCGAGGGGGATCGAACCCCTGACCTCTTGAATGCCATTCAAGCGCTCTCCCAGCTGAGCTACGGCCCCGTTTGCGTCCGGTCGAAGCGACCGTTCAATGTCGTGCCATGATAGAGGACAACGCGGCGGGATTCCAAGCGCGGCGCGGTCCGCATTACCTCCGTCAGCGCCGAAGGCGCGAAAGTCAGTAGCCGCGGCTGTAAGGCCGTGGATCAATAACCGCGAAAATGAAATTGAGGCCCGCAGGGCCGGTATTCGCGTTGGGTGATGCGATTTCGATATCGCGCCTTCGGCGCTTAAAACGACCTGGCTGCCCACTGTCCACCGGCTTACGCCCGTTGCTATTCAATAACGGTTCTGCGAACCTCCCCATCGCGATTTTTTCTGCGACCTTTTTCCGCGAGGCATCACTAACTTGTCAGTTCCAGAACTGTTCGGAAGCAAGTTTCAAAATAAGGAGAAGCGTTATGACGAAGTCAATGCGGTACTTTGCTCTGGTCCTCGCAATCTTTAGCGGTGCGGTCGCACTCACAGCGCAGGAAAAATCCAAAGAAAAATTCGACAAGAAAATGGACGAGTCTCTGCAATGTCGTGACTGGCGCGACGGCGATCGACTCTTCCGCCATTGCGAAGTCAAAGAGCAGACGCTGCAAGCCGGCGGCGCGATCACCGTCGATGGGCGGCAAAATGGCGGCGTCTCCGTCAAAGGTTGGGACCGCAACGAAATTCTCGTGCGCGCCAGGATCGAAAGCCGCGCGCCGACCCAGGCCGAGGCCGATGCGCTGGCGCAGCAAGTTCGAATCGAAACCGCCGCGCTCAACATTCATGCCGTTGGTCCTGAATCACGCGACGATTATCAATGGTACGTGAGCTTCGAAGTATTCGTGCCGCGTCGCTCGGATCTTTCGCTACAAGCACATAACGGCGGCATTTCGATCTCAGAAGTGGCTGGAAAAATCGAGTTCAAGACGATGAACGGCGGCGTGAGTCTGAGACGAGTCGGCGGCGCAGTCAGCGGCAACACGACCAATGGAGGCGTACACGTTGAACTGGCGGGCGCGCGTTGGGAAGGCGAGATGCTGAACGTCACAACGACGAACGGCGGCGTCAACATTGCGTTGCCGGACAACTACTCAGCTCATCTCGAGACGGCGACGACGAACGGTAATGTCAGTTCTGATTTTGCGCTGAACGTACCTCTCACCGATCGCGGGCGCATGCCCAAAGAGATAAACGTCGATCTCGGTTCCGGCGGCCCAACAATTCGCGCGGTGACGACGAATGGCGGCGTGCGAGTGAGTCGCGCCGGCGTTGCGAACTAGGTTTAAGACTTCCAAAGCCGAATGCGGCGCGAAAATCTTTCTCGCGCCGCATCACACCTGACTTAGCCTCTATGGTAAATTCCCCGCGCAAACATTCCCAAAGAATGTTTCCACGCGGATGAATTCGAGGTCTCTCTTAGAACGAATCTGTCAGCCTGAGCGCGAGTCGCGCCCGGCGATCCTGTTCGAGCAGCGAGCAATCACCTATTCTGAATTGCGCGGTGAAGTCTTGCGCGCCGCCGAGTCCTTAAACGCGAGTGGAGTTGTTGCGGGTGATCGCGTGGCAATTCTGTTGGCTGATTCGCCGGAATTCGTTGCTTCGTTCATTGCGGTCATTTCCCTCGGCGCGATCGCGGTGCCGGTCAACCTTGCTCTCAAACGCGAAGATCAATTGTTCATTCTGAAAGACGGCGCCGCGCGTGTGGCAATCGTTGAGGCGAAGGTCGCAGCGACTCTGTTTAGCGCCTACGACGGATTGATTGACTTGGAAAGCTTGCTGATCGTTTGTCGCGACGAGGAATGCCTTCCGAGTTCGCCGGGAGGGCGCGCGATTCAAAAATTGGGAGAAGCTGTATCGGGCGGGGTCCTCCCTCACGGTCGGGCTTCTGACATGGATGCCGACGCGTTCATTCTTTACACCTCAGGTAGCACTGGTGAACCGAAGGGCGCGGTGCACAGCCAAGCGGACATCTTCTATACAAACGAAACCTACTGCCGCGAAGTCCTGAATTTGCGTGAAGGCGATCGACTCTTTTCTTCTTCACGTCTGCCGTTCGCGTACGGCTTGGGCAATGCGTTTACATTTCCCTTGCTGAACGGCTTCACGACGATTCTCTGTCGCGAGAAACCGACGGCAGAAGTAGTCAGTCGAGTCTTCAAGGATTATCGCCCTACGCTCTTTTTTGGCGTGCCGGTCGTGTATCGCATGCTGCTGGAGCATCATCGCAACACCGCGCCACTCGATACTTCGAATCTTCGTCTTTGTGTTTCTGCCGGGGAAGCTTTACCGGCGCAGCTCGGCGAAGAATGGCAGAAGACTTTTGGTGTTCCCGTTCTTGATGGAATTGGCTCGACCGAGATGCTGCACATGTTCATGTCGAATCATGAAGGCGACGTGCGTTATGGCAGCAGCGGAAAACTTCTCAGCGGTTATGAAGCGCGGTTAGTCGATCATGAAGGCGTGCCGACGAAAGTGGGAGAAGTAGGCAACCTGTGGATTCGCGGAGGCAGCGCTGCTTCACGTTACTGGCGACGGCCGGAGACTTCGGCGGAAACGTTCGTTGACGGCTGGACGCGCACCGGAGATCTCTATCGCTGCGACCCTGAAGGATTCTGGTGGCACATGGGCCGTAGTGATGATTGCTTCAAGCCGACGGGTCAATGGGTTTCGCCAGTGGAAGTGGAAGGAGTGCTCGTGCGCCACGATGCGGTGCGCGCCGCGGCGGTGGTGGAGGGTTTTGATAAGGATGGACTTTCGTGCGTATGTGCGTTCGTCGTGAGTGACCATCCAAATTTGCAAATCATAGAGGACGCTTTGCGCGCACACTGTGAATCGGCGCTGCCGCGATTTAAGCAACCGCGCCGCTACATTTTTGTTGACGAGTTGCCTTACACTGCGACCGGCAAGGTGCAGCGATTTAGGTTGCGTGAGCAGTTGCGCGAAGAGCGTGCAAGGAAGCAAAGATGAGTTCAAACGAAAAAAGTCTCCAGGAAACTTACGCGCCGGACATGGCCTGCTTCGGTTGCGGGCCCGCCAATGAGAAAGGTTTGCACATCCGCAGTTTTCCGCAGGGCGATGAGGTCGTCGCGACTTTCAATCCTGAAACTTATCAGGAAGCGTTTCCGGGAATGTTGAGCGGCGGGATCATCGGCACTTTGCTTGATTGTCATTGTAATTGGACGGCGGCGTATCACTTGATGAAGCAAGCCGGACTTGATCATCCGCCGTGTACCGTCACGGCTGATTACACAATTACTCTGAAGCGTCCCACGCCGACCGACAAACCAATCGAGTTGCGCGCGTGGGTCGTCGAATCAAAAGACGATCGCGCGATCGTCGAAGGCGAGTCGATCGCTCATGACAAAGTGACGGCCACCTGTCGCGGAACTTTTGTGGCGGTGAAGCCAGGGCATCCCGCCTATCATCGCTGGTAATGATCACTACGATTTTCTTCGATATCGGCGGCGTGCTGCTGTCGGACGGCTGGGGACACGCTTCGCGGCGCGCGGCGGCTGAAAAGTTCGGCCTCGATTGGGACGAATACACCGACCGTCACGAGAAAGTCGCACACGCGATCGAAGTCAACGGCCTGACGCTCGAGCGCTATCTTGATCGCGCGATTTTCTATCGCCCGCGTTCCTTCACACGCGACGAATTTCGCGCGTTTATCTTCGCTCAATCCCAAGCGAAGGCGGATTCGCTGAAGCTCGCGGCCGAAGTGGCGCAATCAGGCCGCTATTTCATGGGGACGCTCAACAATGAAATTTTTGAGTTGAACGTTTTTCGCATCGAGAAGTTTGGCTTGCGAAGCTATTTTCCAGTTTTCTTCAGCTCATGCTTTCTCGGCTTGCGCAAACCTGACGAGGCGATCTATCGCCTGGTTCTGCAAGTTACGCAGCGCACGCCGGAAGAATGTCTCTTCATTGATGATCGGGAAGTGAATCTCGAATGCCCGCGCGAGCTGGGAATCAATACCATCCTGTTCGAAGACGCAGCGCAATTACGAACAGAGCTGATCAGCCGCGGTGTAGCGCTCCCGAACCAGCGATAGCCTAGGTTTTTGCAGTGGTTATCTTTCTCTTGGTGCCGTGCACATCCACCGCGACATAAACCACTTCGGCTTCCGTAACGCGGGCCTTTTCGCCGGGCTGACCGTATCGCTCAGCTTCCACCATCACGCGCGTGGTGATCGAGGTATTTCCCACCTTCACGGTTTCTGAATAAAAGCTGACCAAATCGCCGACGAACACAGGCGCGTGAAAAATGACTTCGCGCATTGCGACCGTGACGAAGCGATCCATTCCGGTGTGCCGATGTGCTTCGATCGCCCCGGCCATGTCGATGTAACTGAGAATGACGCCGCCGAAGATCGTACCTTGCGAGTTTGTGTCGCGCGGCAGCATCACCACGCGAATTGCCGGATCTGAGTTCATGAGTGAATCGTAAATCGTAAATCGCGAATCGTAAATGGACGACGATTACTTTCGGCGGCTCACGAGTATCGAGGTGGAACAACCAGATCGCGCGGTGTCTATCCCAGTACCCAACGGCACCTGAAAGAGGTTTGCGATGATTGAATTCGTGGCTCTAATTATGGCAGCGCCGGTGGGCGTGCTTGAACCTTCAACTCTTCAGAATGTCGTTTACGCCGCGCTTCTGGTTTCAGATTGCGAAGAATGCGGCTTTAATGATTTAGGAAAGCTGCTGTTTGGCGGGTTGATTCTGGCGATCGTGGTCGGGATCGCGATCTCGCTTCTGCATCGGCGTGTGAAGGACAAATCGAAATGGACTTCAGAGTTCGTTTCGATTCAATCGAATGATCGAAAGCAATGAGCGCAAATTAACAATTTGCGTTACTACGAAACGAACGGATACCAGGGCGTGTTGCGGAAGACCCAGAAGAAAAGCAGCAGCACGAGCCAGGCCCACATGTAAGCCGGTGGAATGAACAGGCGCCGATAGGGCTTGCCGGTGATCGCGCTCTTCGTAAATCCGAGGAAGCCGTAAACGATGAATGGCAGCGTCAGGACCATCAACGGATTGAATTTGAAAGCCGCGATCGGATGCAGGTGCAGCAACTGATAGAACGCGCGTGTCGAGCCGCACCCCGGACACTGCCAACCTGTCAGCAAACGAAACGGACACTTCGGGAAAAACTGATGCGAAGGCAGCGCCGGATTGAAAAAGAAAAGAAAGACTGCGCCGGCCGCCAGCCCGAACCACATCATCGCGGCCAGTTTTAATTGCCGGCCGCGATTAGTGACGGTTTCGACGAAATAGAAGCCAGACATCAGAACCAACCCTTGCGTCCGTAGATATACGTCCGCACAAATTCCTCGTCGCTCTTCGTCAGGTACATGATGCCTTCGACGATGCCGATCACGTGCATCACGCCGGCCACGGTGCCGCAGCTCAGGATCGACACTAGCAGCATGATCAGTCCTTCCTTCTGATAACCAAGAACGAATTTGTGGATGCCGAACGCGCCCACTACGATGCCGAGAATGCCCGCGATAATTTTCTTATCAGCGCCGGCTTTGTGCCAGTCGTCGATCTGCGGCTGAGCGTAATGCGCGGGCGGTTGAATGGGCTGATAAGCCGATTCGAATGGCGGTTGGTACTCCGCCTGGTAGGCGGTGGTCTGCTTGCCGCTAATCACGGGCAGTTCGGCCTGGCAGTGAAGACAGGTGCGCGACGAGTCATCGTTTTGCGCGCCACACTTTGTGCAAAAGACGGTCACGATTTTCTTGACTCAAAAAATCAAATTGGCGGACGACGGAAGACACGCGCCGTCAACTCCAGCGCTTCAGAAGCGATCTGCTTCTGGAAGTCTACCGCCAGTCCGCCAACACTTGTTTTGCGTTAACTACCGGCCACCAACCGCACTCAGGCCGACGCCGAGGATCAGCATGATCACGTAAATCAAAATGATGACCACGCCGATGCCGATCGCGATAAAGCTGAACATCTTCGCCTTCTTTGAGGCGTCTTGCGCGCCCGCGATATCGCCTGCGGCCACTTTGCCGTTAACTTGGGTGGCGAAAATAATCGCGGGAATTGCCAGCGGCCAGCAACAGAAAATCGAGATGATTGCCGGCACGAGATAGTTTGGTACAGTTGCCGAACCGCCGGATCCTGCGGGCGGGGTCCAATTTTGCGACATGTTTTGGTCTCCTAAGGTCTAAATTCTGACTGCGAGTTCCTAAAAACGATGAGGCCTGCTTGAAGAACTATGCGTGCTCACGGAAGCCACGCGCGAGAAGATCGACTGCACTTGATCCTGCCGCTTTTGCCGATATTGTCTTGCTGTAGCGAAGCATAACTAACAAAAGAGACACGCAATTGTCAATCTAATCTCGGCATAAAATGGCGATGCTCTTCTAACCCTTGAGCGGGAATTTCCGCAATTGCTTCAGAAAGTTACAGGAACATGGTTGATTGACTCAGCCAACAGAGATCGAGGATAGTCTGAGCCGTTTGGCTTTGATCCTTATCGAAGAGAATCGTGAAGCAGATTCTGCAAAATCTTAAGACCGGTGAAGTTTCAGTGAACGAGGTGCCGGTGCCGGCAGTGCGGCGCGGATTCGTTCTGGTGCGCACCGCGGCATCGCTGATCAGCGCGGGCACTGAGCGCCTGACTGTCGAAGCAGGCCAGAAAAGCCTGATCAGTCGCGCTGTCGAACAGCCGGCGCTGGTGAAGAAAGTGCTGGAGAAAGCCAAAACTGAGGGCTTTTTGAACACGGTCGATGCGGTCCTTTCGAAGCTTGGATCGATGAACGCGCTCGGTTACAGCGCGGCTGGAACCGTGATCGAAGTTGGCGAAGGCGTGACGGAACTTCGGGTGGGCGATCGCGTCGCGTGTGCGGGAGTCGGCTACGCTTCGCATGCTGAAGTTCTCGCAGTCCCGAAGAACCTTTGCGTGCGGTTGCCGGCAGATGTTGATTTCGATTCGGCGGCCTTCGGAACTCTCGGCGCAATTGCGTTGCAAGGCGTTCGTCTGGCTGAGCCGACGCTGGGCGAGTCGGTCGTGGTGATCGGGCTCGGACTGATTGGGCAGCTGGCGGTGCAGCTCCTGAAAGCGAACGGCTGTCGCGTCTTCGGCGTCGAAATCGATTCATCCAAAATCGAGTTGGCAAAAAAACATGGCGCGGACACTGGATGTGCTCCCGAAGAAGCGAAGCAGAAGGTCCTTGATTGGTCGCGCGGCCGTGGTGCGGATGCGGTCCTCATCACCGCGTCAACGCAATCGAGTCAGCCGGTCGAGCTGGCCGGCGAGATTTCTCGTCCGAAAGGACGCGTCGTCGTGGTCGGTGCGGTTGGCCTGAATATTCCGCGCAAGCCTTTCTACGATCGCGAGTTGACGTTTCGCATTTCGATGTCTTACGGGCCAGGTCGTTACGATCCTGAATACGAAGAGCGCGGACACGATTACCCCTTCGGTTATGTGCGTTGGACCGAAGCCCGCAACATCGAAGCGTTTCTGGATTTGATTGCCGACGGTCGCATCGACGTCAAACCGCTGATCACGCATCGATTTGATTTGAGTGAAACCGATCACGCTTACAAATTGATCACTGGCGAAGTGAAAGAGCCGTATCTCGGAGTCGTTTTGAAGTACGACACAGAGCGCGAGATACAACGCCAAGTCGCATTCGACGCAAAGAAGTCTTCGCCGGCATCCGTGGTTCGCGCAGGTTTCATCGGCGCCGGCGGATATGCGAAGGGAATGTTGCTGCCGCTATTCAAATCGGCAGGTGTTCAATTTCGATCGATCGCAAGTGCGTCAGGTGTCAGTGCCCGCGAAGTCGGCGCCAAGTTTGGCTTCCAGTCATGCGTCTCCAGCGGCGACGAAGTCATCGATGAGGCGGAAACAAACCTGGTGGTGATTGCGACGCGCCACTCGAGTCATGCTGAATTAGCCACGCGCGCGTTGCAGCGCGGCCGGCACACGTTTGTAGAAAAACCTCTCGCGGTAAATGACGAGCAGTTGAATCAGGTGCTGGACGCGGCCGCTAGTTCGTCAGGTCAGTTGATGGTTGGATTCAATCGGCGCTTTTCGCCGCTGGCAAACGGAGCCAAGGAATTTTTCGGGAACTCTGAAGCGCCGCTTTCGATCAACTACCGAATCAATGCCGGGCGGATTCCGCGTGGCTACTGGATTAACGACGAAGGTGAAGGCGGCCGCATCATTGGCGAGGTCTGCCACTTTATCGATCTCATGCACTTTTTGACGGGCTCGTTAACAACGCGTGTTTACGCTGAATCGATTAGCAGTCGCGATGCGGGCGCGATGAACGAAGACTCAGTCTTTATCACGCTGCGCCTCGCGAACGGATCCAATGGATCGATTGCTTATCTTGCCGAAGGCGCGAGCGCAATGCCAAAAGAGCGGATCGAAATTTTCGGCGGCGGCAAATCATTCGTAATCGAAGATTTTGAAATGGCAATCGCGTACGATGGCGCGCGCGAAAAGAAAACGAAGCTGCGCGATAAGGACAAAGGCCAGAAGAACGAAGTCAACGTTGCGTGCGCAGTTGTGCGCGATGGAAACCCGGCGCCAATCTCGCTGGAGGATCTCGCCACGACCACGAGGGCGACGTTTCGAATACTCGAAAGTTTGCGGACAGGGATGCCGGCCGAGGTGTAGCGCTCGCTGTAGCGCAAAATGTTATCTTGCGGGCGCAAGTTACCAGCTTGCGCCACTCATCAATGCTCAAAGTCATCATCGTCGCCGGCGCGCGTCCCAACTTCATGAAAGTGGCGCCCCTCGTGGCCGCCATGAAGCGCCGGTCACATGAGTTTCATCTGATCCTGATTCACACCGGACAGCATTACGACGCAGCGATGTCGGACGCATTTTTTCGCGATCTCGAAATGCCCGAGCCTGATGTCCATCTCGGCGTAGGCTCGGCCAGTCACGCGGTGCAGACCGCGGAAGTAATCAAAGCCTTCGAGCCTTATGTCATCAACGAAAAGCCCGATTGGGTCGTCGTTGTCGGCGACGTTAATTCGACGATTGCGTGTGCGTTGGTCTGCGCCAAGCTCAACGTGAAAGTCGCGCATGTCGAAGCGGGGTTGCGCAGTCGCGATCGCACGATGCCCGAAGAGATTAATCGCATCCTCACCGATCAAATCGCCGATCTATTGCTGACGCCTTCGGTTGATGCGGATGAAAATTTGCGCGCTGAAGGAATTCCCCCGCAGCGCATCAGCTTCGTGGGCAATGTCATGATCGATTCGCTGATCGCGAATCTCGAGCGCGCCAAAAAATCGACTGCGCGGGCGGACCTCGACCTGGCAAACAAAGACTACGCAGTGCTGACGCTCCATCGTCCTTCGAATGTTGATGACCAGGGCGCCTTCGCTCGAATACTCGACGCGCTTGAGCAAATCGCGCAACGTCTGCCGATTGTTTTTCCGGCACATCCCCGCACTCGCAAAATGATTGATGAGTTAGGGCTGACCGAACGCGTTGAGAAGATGAAAGGCCTGCTGGTGATCGACCCGGCTGGTTACCTGGATTTTCTGCAACTGCTCAGCGGCGCGCGACTGGTGCTGACCGACTCTGGCGGCATTCAGGAAGAGACGACGGTGCTCGGCATTCCGTGCATCACTTTGCGTGAAAACACGGAGCGGCCGATTACCGTTGAGATGGGCACGAACAAGATCGCCGGAACGGAAGCGTCAAAAATAGTTGAGGCCGCCAACGCAGCTCTCGATCATCCGCCCGACAAGAGCGCAATGAAAATCCCGCCGCTTTGGGATGGCAAGGCGGCCGATCGAATTCTGGATGCGCTGCTGGACATACAGCCAAACGCTTGATCTTTGCCCTTTCATAGATTCCCCTTTAACCTTTCCTCGCTTGAAGATTCTCTTAACAGCAAAACGAATGCTGCGCGGCGAAATCACAGCACGCACGGCGGCCCTCGAAGCGACCCGTCGCGTCAACGAGTTCAACCTGCGCCGCCGCGAACGGGCTTCTCTCGCGCAGCTCGAACAGCAGCCGGCACATCTGCGGGAAGAGTTCGCGCGCATCAGAGCGTCGGATTTGCTCGCCCATTTTCGCGCGCGCGTGAAGCCAAAATTCTTTCCGGGGTTGCAAGATGCGAAGAAGGCAGCGGCTGCCCAACAGCGACTTTATCCGAACGAAACGGCGCGATTGTTGGAGCAGGCAGAGAAGATCGGGACCAGTCATTGTTGGCCGCTGCTCGGGTTTGGCGAGAAGTGTTTTGGCGCGGACGAGATCGATTGGCATAAGGATCCCCTGTCAGGTTTTCATTGGCCGCTCGACTTTCATGCGGACATTAATTTGTTTCGTGGCGATGGTTCGGACGCGAGAGTGCTGTGGGAGTTGAATCGACTCTCGCACTTCATCACGCTCGGTCGCGCCTATGCGATTAGCAACGATCCAAAATTCAGCCAGGCATTTTTTGAGCAGCTCGCAAGTTGGCGACGGCAGAATCCGATCGGTCGTGGCGTCAATTGGAATTGCGCGATGGAAGTCGCGCTGCGCTCAATGAACCTGCTGGCGGCTTTTGCCTTGTTCCTGCGGGCGCCGCAGATGGATGACCTTGCGCTGAAAGAGCTGCTCAAGATCTTCGATCAGCATGGCGCACACATCAAGCGCAATCTGGAATTTTCCAACATCGCAACCAGCAATCACTACTTGGCCGACATCACCGGGCTGCTTTGGCTCGGGTTGATGCTGCCGGAATTGAACGCGGCGGAAGAGTGGCGCGAATTTGGTTTGCGCGAAATGCTTTCCGAAATGGACAAGCAGACTTTGCCTGACGGCGCGGATTACGAAGCTTCGACGGGCTACCATCGCTTGAAGGTCGAGCTTTATCTTTATTCGTTCGTGCTGTGTCATTTGAACGGCGTGGAAATCGGAGAGCAGTACTGGGCGAAGCTGCGCGCGATGATTGATTACATGGCGGCGTACCTCCGGCCGGACGGGCGCGCGCCGGTGATCGGCGATTCAGACAGTGGCCAGGCGTTGCCGATTGTGCGGCGCACGGGCGACGATCACGGATATGTGCTCGCGCTGGGCGCGGCAATTTTTCGTGAGCCTCGCTTCGAACTTCCGACGTCAGAGATTCCGGAAGAGCTTCTGTGGATTCTCGGCGAGGAAGGTGTAGCTGACTACAAATCTCTGCCGGATGCGTCAATGCCCGAGTCGCGAAACTTTCCGGACGCGGGCGTTTACATTCTTCGGCACCAAGACCTGTACTTGCACTTCAACGCGAGCGATAGCGGCGTGAAGGGGCGCGGCTCGCATGGCCACAACGATGCGCTGAGCATCGAAGTGTTTGCGGGGGGCGTTCCCTTCATTGTCGATCCGGGAACATATCTCTACACGGCTAACTTGCGCGAACGGCATCTCTTTCGCTCAACCGCGTATCACTCGACTGTGCAAGTTGATAATCAGGAACAGAACACGATCGACGAACAGATTCCGTTCATCATTGGGAACGAAGCCCAGCCGCGGACACTCGCATGGGAAACCAATGACGCGTTCGATCTAGTTATTGCCGAACATGACGGCTATCGCCGCTTTACGCCGCCAGTAACACATCGCCGTTCGGTTCGCTTCGACAAGCGCGCGCGGTTTTGGCTGATTGAAGATGAACTCATCGGGGAAGGAACTCATGAATTTGTTTTTCGTTTTCATTTCGCGCCGGGTCTGGAGACCGAAGCGCGGCCCGACGGGATCGTCGCGGCTCGCGATAAGATGAACGGCACGCGGTTGTTCGTCGCGCCGCTGACTGACGGAGGTGGTCCCGAATTAGAGCCCGGATTTGTTTCGACTGATTACGGCGCTAAGAAAGAAGCCGTAGTAGCGCGTTGGTCGCAACAAGGTGCGGTGCCGCTGCTTAAACGTTGGGCGATCATTCCCCTGAGCGACGGAGCAAGCGAGAATTCGGCGAGCGAACTGATTGCCAAGCTGCGCGGCATAAATCTGAAGTCTTCAGAGTTACTGTGAAAATCGAATACATATCGCACGCGTGCTTGTTGGTTGATACCGGCGATGTGCGCATCGCGACTGATCCCTGGTTCGCGGGCCCGGCTTACAGCCAGCAATGGTACGTCTTTCCGAAACCCGTAAACGCCGAGGCTGTCGAGAGCGCGGACGTGATCGCGATCTCTCACGGGCACGAAGATCATTTTCACCCGAAGACGTTGCGTGGCCTCGTGAACAAAACCGCGCGCGTGTTCTATCCGTATGCATGGTTCGGCGGTGCGAAGGAATTCATTCAGAGTCTTGGCTTCTCAAATGTTACTGAAGCGGCAAGTTGGCGAAAGTATTCTCTAGCGAAAGACACTTCGATCACCTACGTCGCGAACGGTCACGACAACATCATGGTGATCGAAAGCGGTCAAGAGGTTCTGGTTAATGTGAACGACGCGCTGCATTCCGAGGCCGAAACGACTATCGATTTTTTTATCGAAGAGATAGGACGGCGGTGGCCACGCATCGACGTTTTGTTCTGTGGCTTCGGCGGCGCGAGTTATTTTCCGAACATGCTGCACGTCGAGGGCAAAGACGATCGCGCGATTGGAATTGTTCGAGAGCAGTTATTCGCGCACAACTTTTGTAGGGTCGTCGCTGGTCTCAAGCCCCAGATTGCGATTCCGTTTGCGGCTGATTTTGCGCTGTTGGCGCCGGCGGAGCGGTGGATTAACGACGTGCGTTTTCCGCGGTCTCGAATAAGAGATTATTTCGATCGGCATTTCGCGAATGACGCGCGCGAGTACCGCATCGAGCCCATGTATCCTGGTGATGTTCTCGATGGAGTGCAATTGAAAGCATCATCGCCGTATCGCGCGCGTTTGCTGAACGGCGATCTGACGCATTTGATTAACGAGCAATACGCGGATGAAATTGCGCGCAAACAGAAACCGGAATTGCTGAGCGCAACGGCCACTGAAGAATTTGCCAATGCTCTGCTTCACCACATCAATGCTCGCGCTGCATCTTTGGGTGCGTCGCAATTCAACGCACTGAAGTTCTGCATCAATGTTTCTGACGCCGGCGAAGACGGCTCATTCAACATTCATTTCGAAAATGGCGCGGCACAATTGCGGCGGGCTGCGGAACCAGTCGCCGATTCCATGATCGTAATCGATGCCCCTAGTCGTATGCTTCGTTACGCGATGAAATACGAGTTCGGCGGCGATGCGATTGGCATTGGTTACGGCGCCGACTTTAGTTTGCGCGATCGAAACCTCGCCGCTCGCAATCTTGATTGGGTCTGCTATCAACTTGTGACGCGCACTCCGACGCGCAAAACCTATCTGCGGGAGCACCCGGGACGTGTGCTGAGCTTTCTCGTACGCCAACCGCCTGTGCGCACCTGGCGAAGTTGGCGCAAATCGGCGTCGCAGGCCAGTGACGCGGGCCATCATCGCAGTGTCTGGCTGCTTCGTGACGCGGAAGAATTGCGACAAATGTTTGGTTTGCCGGAGATGTGAGACGATCTCATGTGTGGTATCTGCGGAGCTTGGGAACATGGAGCGGCGCGCGGCAATATCGGTCGCGAGTTGCTCGTGTCGATGCGCGATGTGATGACGCATCGCGGTCCTGACGATGCCGGCGAACTCGTCTTCGACGACGCGCGCGGCGGATTTGGATTTCGCCGGCTTTCGATCATCGACTTATCGGCAGCGGGTCACCAGCCGATGCATGGCTGCACCGATCGCGTGTGGCTCGTATTCAATGGCGAAATCTACAACCACACGATGCTGCGTGAAGGCCTCGAGCAACGCGGTCACGTTTATGCATCGCGGACTGACTCAGAAACTATCCTGCATCTATATGAAGAACGTGGCCTGGACTTCGTTCACGATCTGGAAGGGGATTACGCGATTGCGATCTGGGATGCCGATCGAGAGCGATTAGTGCTGGTTCGTGATCGCGCGGGCGTGAAGCCGCTTTACTTCTATCATCGAAACGGCCGGTTCATCTTTGCTTCCGAGATTAAGGCAATCCTCCAACATCCAGAAGTAACTGCCGAACTCAACGAAGAAGCGCTCTATCACTATCTAACGTTCATCACCACGCCCGCGCCGCAGACACTTTTCAAAGACATTCAGAAACTACCCGCCGGGCACATACTGACAATCGATCGCCGCGGCGAAATTCAGATCAAGCAATACTGGGATGCGTTGCCGTCAGCGACTGCTCCGAGTGGACTGAGCGAGTCTGAGCACGAGGCAAACATTTTGAAGTTGCTGCGCGATTCGATCGGCAAGCGCATGATGTCCGATGTGCCGTTCGGCGTGTTTCTTTCCGGCGGCGTCGATTCATCAGCGAACGTGGCCTTGATGTCTGAGTTAATGACCGAGCCGGTCAGAACTTTTACCGTGGGTTTCAAAGACACTGAAGAGTTGAATGAGTTGGATTCAGCGCACGCGATCTCGCAGCGGTTCGCAACTGACCATCATGAAGTCATGATTGGCCGCGCGGAGATGCAGAAGTTTTTGCCCGAGCTGGTCTTTCATCAGGACGAGCCGATCGCCGATCCAGTCTGCGTTCCTCTCTACTATGTTTCGAAGCTTGCGCGCGACAGCGGCACGATCGTAGTGCAGGTCGGTGAAGGCTCAGACGAATTATTCGCCGGCTACGATTGGTTCAGAACGTATCTTCAGATCGAGGATCGATTCTGGCGTCACGCTGAACGCGCGCCGGCTGCTGCTCGTCGGGCCGCCGCGGCCGCGGCGAAACCCTTTGTGCAAAAAATCCTGAAGAAGCGACTCGCGAGTGAGTTGGTACGTCGCCTGGGTGCAAACGAATCGCTTTTCTGGGGTGGCGCGATCGTTTTCGACGAGACGACGAAAGCGCGCCTGCTGTCGCAAGAGGCGCGCGCGACATACAACGGCCTGTCAACCTACGACATAGTGCGACAGTATCAGGAGACGTTTGCGACGCAACGTCCCGACGCTGACGCCGCGGCGCGCATGACCTATCTCGAATTGAAGCTGCGTTTGCCTGAGTTGCTGCTGATGCGTGTCGACAAAATTACGATGGCGACCTCGGTCGAGGCCCGCGTGCCGTTTCTCGACCATCATTTGATCGAATATGCGATGACCCTGCCGCGCGAGTTGAAAATCAAAGGCAACAGCGGCAAGCATGTTTTGAAGCGCGCGCTCGAATCGATCTTGCCGCACGATGTGCTTTACAAACCAAAGCGCGGCTTCGGCGCGCCAGTGCGCGAATGGTTTCGCGGCCAAGAAGGCGAAGAGTTAATCGCGCAGATTCTGAACTCGCGCCTGCGCGACCGCAAACTTTTCGATTACAAATTCATCGAGCGGCTGGGCGACGAGCATGTGCGCGAACAACGTGATCGGAGCGCCGAGCTTTGGTGCCTGCTGAATCTCACGGTTTGGTATGAACGCTGGATTGCGTGAGAACCTTCTGGTTTGATTCGGTTGCGCGGTGACCATGAACGATTATCCAACTGAGACAACGGTTGAACTCGCGGCTACGCGGCCGCGGTTCAGCAGTTTCTCTTCGGGCGTCGCCGTGACTTTCGCCACGCGTCTGGTGATGTTAGCGGGCGTGTTGGGGTCGAGCGTCATCGTGGCCCGGTGGCTCGGTCCCGCGGGCGCGGGCACGCTGGCTGTGCTGAATGTAACGGTGGCGCTTGCGCTGCAAGTCGGGAGCGCGGGTTTGCCGTCGGCGAATACTTTTTTCATCGCGCGCGATCGAAAAACTTTGACCGTCGCGTGGGCCAATTCGATTGCGTTCGCGCTCGTCGCCGGTGTGGTCACCGCTGCTGCGATTCTGGCGCTGGCGGAATTCCGTCCGACCGCTTTCGGAAATGTGAGGGTTGCGCTGATTGCGATCGCTGCTGCCTCAATTCCATTTCAACTGTTAACACTGTTCGGACTCAACGTGCTGTTGGCGGTACAGCGGGTTGATTTGCTGAACCTTTTGGACGCAGCGACGCCACTTTTCCTTTTGGCCAACGCGGTGGTGATCTTGATTTTTCTTGGCTTTGGTTTGACGCCACTGGTTTGGGCCAACGCCGCAGTCGCCTTGGTCATCGCGTTCGCGGTGATTGCCACGATTGCCTCGGTGGCCAGGCGCGAGAAGAATCGCGAGGCTGGTCGCGTTGATTGGCAATTACTGAAGCAAACGCTGGGTTACGGCGCGAAGTTTTATATCTCGATCATGGCCGGCGCAATCATCATTCGATCCGATCTGCTGATCGTTAATCATTTCCGCGGCGCCGCCGAAGCCGGCGTTTATTCAGTCGCGTCGCAAGTCGGAAATCTCTTGCTGACCTTGCCGGCAGTCATCGCCACGCTGTTGTTTCCGCGCGTCGCGTCTCAGCCTGAGCCGCGTGGCGAGTTCGCCGTGCGGGTCACGCGTCACACGTCTTTTGTGATGTTCATCCTGTGCGCCGCCGCGGCGGCCGGTTCCTTCCTGTTACCGTTGGTGTATGGCCAGCGATTCAATGGGGCAGTCTTCCAGCTCTTGCTCCTGTTGCCTGGTGTCTGTTTTTTGGCGATCGAGTCGGTGTTGGTGCAGCACTTCACCGGCACCGGCTTGCCGGCCGCGATCCCGGCATTTTGGATCGTAACGGTGATCGTGAATCTTGGTTTGAACTTTGCGCTGGTGCCGCGCTGGGGCGCGCTCGCGGCAGCGCTGAATTCCAGCATCAGTTACACTCTCATTTTTCTGCTAGTCGTCATCTATTTCTGTGTGAAGACTGCGCGCAAACCCGGCGAAATTTTTGTGCTTCGTCGTCACGAACTGCGCGAGGTGTTCCGGCGAATTCTTCGCCGGCGTCCGCGCACAGCCGACTCGCAACTGAAGCTTTGATGAAAATTGTCTTGCTGGTGCTGAGTGGCGACGCGGACCGCGCGCAGATCATTCTGCGCGAGAAATTTCCCGCCGCATCGTTTGAGGTCATCACGCGCGATGACCTCGAGCAACACAACTCAGTTCAGCGAATTCGACTCTTGCGCAAGTTGCGTCCGGCAATCTTCGGAATCGTGACTGAAAGATTGGTTTGGCAGCGTGGGCAGAATGCTTTTTTATTGCTCGGCGCATTGGCGGGAGCGCGTCAGACAGTGATTGTCGACTCGCACGGTGGCTGGAGAGAAGAAGGCCGCGCGAACATTTTGGCAGCCGCGCCGGCGCGTCTCGCGCGCGAAGCCGCGGCCAGTGCGGCCACAATGAAGCGCGCAGAGCGTGAGCTGCGCAAACTTGAAATCGCGGTTGATGCAGCGTCTGGGTACGCAGGCCTCGGGCCTGCTAATCAAAACCAGATCGGCAGGCCGGAGGCCCGCGTACTCAAGCTGGTTTATCTGCGCTCGTCACCTGGCCCTGGATCGCAAGCGGGCGGGGCTGCCAGTCACATCAACGGCGTCATCAACGCCGCTTTGCAACTCGACGTCGATGTTTCGCTGATCAGCAACGACGAAATCGCCGGCCTTGATTCGTCGAGGTTGCGATCGAGGATCATTTGGCCTGAGCCGGTCGGCACGACGCGCGCCGCGTTCGATGTCTATAACAATCTGCTCTTTTCCGCGGGCGCAGTCGAGGAGATCGACCGCGAGCAGCCCGATTTGATTTATCAACGGTATGCGAGATTCAGTTGGGTTGGCGTCGCAGCGTCGTTGCGAACCAAACGGCCGCTCTTTCTCGAATACAACGGATCCGAAGTTTGGGTAGGCCGGCACTGGGACCGCGTGGGCATGCTGGATTTACTTGCGCGTTACGAGACGTTGAACCTAAAGGCCGCGGCGCGGATCTTCGTCGTCTCTGAAGTTGAGCGCGACAATCTTTTGCGCGCGGGCGTGGCGGCTGAAAAGATCGTCGTCAATCCCAACGCTGTCGATGTCGATCGCTTTCAGCCCGATGTTGGCGGCACGCAAGCACGAAACGATCTCGGGATAAAGAACGACGAAGTGCTGGCGGGCTTCATCGGCACCTTTGGTCCATGGCACGGCGTTGAAGTATTGGCGCAGACGATCACGAAGATACCTGCCGATATTGGCCTTAGATTTTTGCTGATCGGCAGTGGCGCATTGCGAGGTCGCGTCGAACAAATTCTGCGCGAAGCTCACGTTGAGCATCGCGTGATCATGACTGGCCCAGTCTCGCACGATCGTGTGCCGGCGCTGCTTGATGCGTGCGACATTCTGATTTCGCCACACGTTCCGCTCGCGGATGGCAGCGCGTTCTTCGGCTCGCCGACGAAACTTTTCGAATACATGGCGATGGGGAAAGCGATCGTCGCGAGTCGCCTGGGCCAAATCGGCGAAGTCTTGAAAGACGAAGAGACTGCGTTGCTGGTCGAACCCGGCAACGTCCGACAATTGACCGATGCGATCTTGCGTCTGCGAGAATCGCGCGACTTGCGTGAACAACTCGGTTCTGCGGCGCGGCGTGAAGCAGTCGAGCGACACACCTGGAAGCGAAACGTGCAGCGTGTGATCGATGAGTATGCGCGGCTAACCTCATGACTGACGACAAGCAACGCGCCCGCGAGCAGTGGGGCAAAGATCCAGCTGGTGCTGTTTACGGCAGCCGGCACGAATTTGGCTCGCGCGAATTTTTCGACGAAGTCGAACGTCATCGCTACCAGGAGTACGCGCCCTGGATGCCCGAGGTGATGGGCTTCGATCAGTTTGCCGGGAAGCGTCTGCTCGAAGTGGGCTGCGGCATGGGCACGGACCTTTTGCAGTTCGCGCGTGGCGGCGCACTGGTTACCGGAATCGATCTCACGCCGCGATCGCTCGAAATCTCGCGACATCATCTATCGCTCTACGGCCAGCGCGGCGACTTTGCGAATGCGGATTGTGAGCGACTGCCTTTCGCTGATGAAAGTTTCGACGTTGTCTATTCAAATGGAGTCCTGCATCACACGCCCGATACGGCCGGCGCGGTGCGCGAGGTTCATCGGGTGCTGCGGCCGAATGGCCTGGCGCGCGTGATGCTTTATCATCGCGGCTCGTGGGCGTACTGGACTCAGGTAGTGCTGCGTTATGGAATTCTGCGCGCGGAGTTTTTGCGCGGGAACTCAGCGCAGGACATCATGAGCAAGTACGTTGAATTCAACGCCGGCGGCGGCCGACCGCTGGTCAAGGTGTACAGCCGGCAACAAGCTCGGCGATTGTTTTCGATCTTCCGCGAAGTAAGAATCGACGTCCGACAACTGCTGCGAAGCGAATTCTATTTTCTAAACCCGTTGATTCCGAAAAGAATGTTCCAAGGGCTCGGCAACGTGGTTGGGTGGAATGTTATTATCTCGGCGAAAAAGTGATGCTGCTTTCAATCATCGTCCCCTGTTTTAACGAGGAGCCCGTCGTCAGGGACTCATACAGACGATTGTCGCAAGTACTCCAGAACCTCACTGACGCGGATTACGAACTGATCTTCGTTGATGATGGCAGCACCGACGACACTTTTAATATCTTAGCCGAGATTCAGAATGGAGATCGCCACGTCGGCGTGTTGCGTCTCTCGCGCAATTTTGGGCATCAAGTGGCGTTCACCGCCGGTTTGGAAGCGGCCGCGGGTGATGCCGTCGTAATTATCGACGCGGACTTGCAGGACCCACCTGAACTAATTCCGGAAATGCTGCGGCTCTGGCGAGAAGGGAATCATGTGGTTTACGGAAACCGCATTTCGCGCGAAGGCGAAAGCCGGTTCAAGTTGATTACCGCCAAGATTTTTTATCGTCTGATAAATCGTCTATCGGAAACAGAAATTCCTGTGGACACCGGCGACTTTCGTTTGATGGATCGCAGAGTCGTCGAGGTTCTGCTGGCGATGCCTGAGCGAGGCCGCTTCATGCGCGGCATGGTTAGTTGGGTCGGATTTCGCCAGATTGCTATTCCATATAAACGCGAGCCACGGCTGGCCGGCCGGAGCAAATACCCGCTCTTGAAGATGATTCAATTCGCCATGGACGGCATTATCTCGTTTTCAGTTTTGCCGTTGCGGCTGGTGACTATGACTGGGTTCCTGACAATTTGTTTGGCAATCGTTGGGATTATTTTCGCGGTGGTGGATCGGGTCTTTGGCTTGTATGACCTGCGACTCGGTCGCGGCTGGGCATCATTGTACGTCGCGGTGCTGTTTCTGGGTGGCGTCCAGTTGTTATCGCTGGGAATGATCGGTGAATACCTCGGGCGCATCTATACAGAAGTAAAGCGGCGGCCTCTTTATGCCGTGCAGGAACGTCTGGGATTCGCCGCCACGCGCGAAACCCGGAGTGCATCCGAACCCGCTCGGACGCGGGCGAAGACTACCTTCTAAAGATGTTGCCCTTACTCCGCCGCTTGCCGATTACTCGCAAACAAATCTTTTTCTTTTCGATCGTTTTTCTGCTGGCCCTCAGCGTCAGATTTCTCACATTCAATTTTCTGCGCCAGCATTTGGACGACCCGGGTTGGTTTCAGTCCGGGTCGTATCGCGTCTTTGAAAAAGGGGCCAATGAGATACTCAACGGAACGGGGCGAATATTTTGGATCGATGATCCGACGCGTACGGACCTGATCCAATATCCTCCTGCATATCCGTGGATCATCGCGTCCGTGTATCGCCTCAGCGGCAACGGCTCGCCGTATGCCGTGCAGAGAGTGCAGGCTCCGCTGGATTTGATCATCTCCTTCTGTTTGATTGTCGGTTTGGCGGCGACTGCTTATGGATCGAGGGTGGCGATGGCCACCAGCGTCATGGTTGCTCTCTCCCCTTTGCTGGCTTTTGTTGGAGTAGCGCCTTCTTCGGATGCCCCATGCGCGTGGTTTGTGATTGCCGGCCTCTGGCTATTGTTGATTGCCGCCCGGCGGGCGAGCGTGTGGTGGGCTTTGGCCGCGGGCGTGGTCCTGGGGATCGCGTGTTGGCTGCGAGTTAATCCCTTGTATCTCAGTCCGTTTTGGGCCATGGCTCTGCTGCTGTTTGTTCGCGCGTCGTGGAAAGTGCGAACGATGATGGGCGGCGCGGTAGTACTTGGAACATTGCTAATGATCTCGCCGATTGTGATTCGCAACTACCTTGTCTTTCCGGATTTTACGCCGACTGGTGGAACGATTGGCGCCAATCTGTGGGAAGGACTCGGAGAAACTGAGTTGGGGCGAAGCCAGGGATTTGCGGTTAGCGATCAGGCGATGATCGAGCACGAACGAATCAAGATGGGAATCTCGCCCGACGTTCCTTTTGAAGCAATGTGGCCTGACGGCATCAGACGCGAACGCGAACGCACCCGCGAGGCTCTGGCGTTTATCAAGCAGCATCCGGTTTGGTATGCAGGCGTAATGTTCAGGCGCATGTGGGGCATGCTGAAAGTCGCCGGCGCGCCGAACCCGTATTACGGAACTTCGGGAATTAATTTGACCAGCCGCAAGTGTCTGCCGCCAACGTGGCAGGGCGGTGTTCTCGCCGGGGCAGTGAATGTGTTGGGCATGTTGCAGAGCGTCGCCCGTTATCTGTTATTGCCACTGGCTGCCTGCGGCTTGTGGCTCGGTTGGCGCAAAGAGTTTCTCCCGACGATTCTATTTATCGCGACGATCTTTTATTATCTGGTTCCCGGCACTATCGCACACACTGAAATCAGGTACGTGATTGGCTTGCACTGGTTGTTGCCCATTTTCGCGGGAGTAACAATTGCGAGCATCGCAACCTGGCTCAAAGCTCACGGCCGGCGCAAGGCAACCCCAGCAACCAACAACCATCCTGCATGAAAGAACGACTTCTCGAATATCTTGCCTGTCCCGCGTGTCAGGGAAAAATTCAGATTGACGACATCTCTGCCAAAGATGCGAACGAAATCATGGAAGGACGACTTAGGTGCGAAGGTTGTCGTCGCGAATTTCCCATTACGCGCGGCATTCCGCGGTTTGCCAACCTGGCCGAGGTCGGCGCCGAAAAAGCGGCGACCGCCGCGGGCTTTGGTTGGGAGTGGACACACTTCAATCAACATGATGATAAGTATGGCGAGCAATTGTTGGGCTGGCTGAATCCGGTGCAGGCCGATTTTTTCCGCGGCAAGGTTGTGCTTGACGGTGGTTGTGGCAAAGGCCGTCATCTGAAATTAGCGGCTGAGTGGGGAGTGTGCGATGTTGTTGGCGTCGATTTAAGCGATGCGGTCGAGACGGCTTTTGCCGCAACTCGCGGAGCCGAAAACGTGCACGTCGTGCAGGGCGACATTTGTTGCCTGCCGTTGCGCCCGGTATTCGACTACGCTTTCAGTGTCGGCGTTTTGGATCATCTGCCTACTCCGATCGATGGGTTCAGATCGTTGGCATCAAAGGTCAAACCCGGTGGTCACGTTTCAGCCTGGGTTTATGGCGCAGAGAACAATAAATGGATCACCGGTCTGATAAATCCGCTGCGCATACATATAACTTCGCGACTAAATCCTCGCACCCTTCTGCATGTCTCAAAGTTACCCACAGCTATTCTCTTTCTGGTTACGAAGGGCGTCTATGGGCCATTGAGCAAAGTGGGAAACGGAAATCTGGCCCGCCGCTTGTACTACGGAGACTATCTCTCGTGGCTCTCGCGATTTGGCTGGCGCGAGCAGCATTCAATTGTGTTTGATCATTTGGTGGCTCCTACCGCACACTATCTTACGCGTGAGCAATTCGAAACCTGGTGGACCAGCATCAGCGCCCAGGAAGTAAAGATCGGTTGGCACAACAAGAATAGTTGGCGCGGATTTGGACGGGTAAGTATCGTCCGGGCTGAGAGCTAACTGTGATCAAATCTCGCGCCCGTATGTGTGATCATGCGCATCGATCTGGGTAAGCACCGCCACGCCCACCGCAGCAGCCGATAGGCATTACCAAGAGTTGCGAAAACAATCGAAGCTCGACACTGCGAAAACTGAAGCAGGAGCGATCCTGTGGCAGCGGGCGCTCCTCATACTCCTGATTCTGCTGGTGGCGTTCTCAGTGCGGGCGCTGACCGCCAATTTCCTGCGTTCCCATTTGAGCGATCCCGGTTGGTTTCCAACCGGCATTTACGCGGCGTTCGACGCTCCCGCGCAGGACTGGCTCGATGGTCGATCCCCGATCTTTCGAATCGACGATCCTGTTCGTACCGATAAGGCGACCTACGCGCCTGGATATCCGTTGTGGCTCGCAATTATCTACAGACTCAGCGGATCTCGCTCACCCGCCACAGTACAAAATGTTCAGTGGGTGCTCGATTCATTCGCGGTATTACTGGTCATCGGCGTTGGCGTAACGGCCTTCGGCTGGCGCGTGGGATTGTGGGCGGGCGGTATTGCGGCGCTGTGGCCGTTGCTGGTGATCTATGGTTCATTGCCGCTGGCGGACGCGCCCACGAGTTGGATCGTTCTGTCGGCGACGTGGATGTTCCTGCTAACGGTAAAGCGGCAGAGTATTGCTTGGGCCATCGGTGCGGGCGCCCTGGTAGGCCTGTCGTGCTGGCTGCGCGCGAACGCGATGTTGCTGGTGTTCTTTTGGGCGGCGGCGATTCTCTTGTTCGCGCGCGCTAGCTGGCCGCGACGAGCAATGCTCGCGGCGAGCGTCATCTTCGCGGGTGTCTTGCTGATCTCGCCAATCCTGATTCGAAACGCGATCACGTTTCACGTATTCGTCCCCACGGGACTCGGCGCCGGCACGAATCTTCTCGAAGGCATCGGCGACTTTGAGCGAGGAGCGAAGGAATTTGGCGCGCCTTCCAGTGACAGCGAGCTTCTCGAACAAGAGCGCGTGGCTGCTAACGTTCCGCCTGGCACTGAATTCGGTCTGTATTATCCGGACGGCATTCAGCGCGATCGAGCGCGCACAAGTCGCGCGATGGCGATTATCAAACAACATCCTCTCTGGTATGCGACGACCGTGGTTCGACGCATGGCGGCGGTGATGAAATACGCCGGAGCGCCTAACGGGATTTACGGAAGCGCAGGAATAAATGTCACTGCAAAGAAAAGTCTGCCGCCGGCGCGCGAGAAGGGCGTGATTGCCTTTTTCGTTAACGCTCTAGGAATGGTTCAGAGCGTTTTGCGATACATTCTGTTGCCGCTGATGATCGTCGGCGTCGTTTTGGCGTTCCGCGCGGAGTGGAGAACTGCCGCGCTCATTATGACAACCGTTGCTTACTATCTGGTTGTTGGTTCGCTGATTCACACGCACATTCGTTATGGTTTGCCGATGCAGGCGTTGCTGACGATCTTTGCGGGGCTAACGTTCGTGAGAATGCAGGATTTGATCGCGAGGAAGTTTTGGCGGAAAGAAACAGCCTAAAAAGATCTGAGCGCGATTAGAGCACGCCTTCCTTTGACAGCAGCTCTTGCAGATACTCGATCAGGGTTCCGAGATTCGAGAAAGGGCTCTTCTCTTTCGATAGGAGATTCTCATCGGCGATTGTGATATCGGTGCCGAATTCCGCGTTGATTTTCTCTTCGACTTCCATGATCAGGGTCACGAAATCCAGTGACTCAAGTTTTCCGGTCGAACCATACAACGGCGCGTCGAGGGATTTATCTACCTGAACCCCGGGCGGAAGTTGGGTGTTTAGTTGATCTACGGCGGCGTAAACTGCTTGCGTGATTCTTTCGTCGTTGGCCATGCTGTGCTCCGCTCGGATTCTATCGCAGAGGATTGGTTGTTATGAAATGCGCTGAGCGATCCGGCTATAATGCAAGCTCACGATGAAGCAGAGAGCCGCCATCAAAGCAATCACTTCTTTCCTGCCTGCGGGAAAGCTCACTAACGAACAACTGGCCATGGAGTTCGGCGACGCGCACGCCGGCCAAATCCTTTCAAAGACGGGCATCGCCGTGCGTGGTATTTCCGCTCCGGATGAGTGCGCGTCCGACCTCGGCGTGGCCGCAGCGGAACGTTTGTTCGCCGACGGAGTTTGCGCGCGGGACGAAATCGATTTTCTGATTTTCTGCACGCAGAGTCCCGATTACTTCACGCCGACGACGGCCTGTGTAATGCAGGATCGGCTTCACCTGAAAACAAGTTGCGGAGCCATCGATATCAATCAAGGATGCTCGGGCTATATCTATGGCCTCGTGTTAGCCAAGAGCCTGGTCGAAGCCGGCACTGCTACGAAAGTGCTGCTCGTGACGGCCGATACTTATTCCAAGTTCATCAATCGCCGGGATCGATCGCTGCGCACTTTGTTCGGCGATGGTGGGGCGGCGACTTTGATCGAGGCCGTCGAATCGGAAGCCGAGTTGATTGGTCCGTTCGTGCTGGGCACCGACGGCCGCGGCGCGGATCGAATCATCGTGCCGGCAGGTGGGCTGCGCTGTCCGCCGGTCGGCGCGACCGCCGTCGAGAAAGATGACGGCAACGGCAACTGGCGTTCTGATCAGAATCTGTTCATGGATGGCGCTGACGTTTTTAACTTCGCAATGAAAACCGTGCCGGGATCGATTAATGAAGTGTTGACGAAAGCCGGGCTGACGCTCGATCAGATCGATATGGTGATCCCGCATCAGGCCAACAAGTTCATGCTCGATCGGCTGCGGGCCAAGATGAAGATCCCGGTCGAAAAGTTCTGGAACGACATGGAGCAGGTAGGCAACACCGTCTCTTCGACAATTCCTATCGCGCTCGAGAGCGCCATGCAACAAGGCCGCGTCAAAGCCGCTGATCGCCTCCTGCTGGTTGGTTTCGGCGTGGGTTATTCCTGGGGCGCGACCATCGCCGAGCTTGTCTAATGAACCTGCAGGGCATCGCCAAATCAATTTTGCCCGCACGCGCCGTCGCCTCGCTCCGTCGCGCGAAATGGGAACGCGAACGACGCCGGGTCGCATCTCTGACGCCGTTGGATGAAGCTGACTTTCGGCAAATCTTGATCGATTACCTCAGCTTGCGAGCGGGAGATTTGGTTTATGTGCACAGCGGTATGGACGGCCTAAGTCTCAAATTTCCGTTTTATCGCGTGCTGTTCTTGATTCAGGAAGTAATCGGCCCAGACGGTACAGTGGTTTTCCCAACCTATCCCAACCATCGCATCTCTTCTTACGAGTGGCTGAAACAAGGAAATGTTTTCGACGTGCGACGCACGCCGTCTTACACCGGCATCCTGACTGAGTTCGCGCGGCGACAGCGCAGCGCGATCCGCAGCTTGCATCCCACCAAGTCCGTTTGCGCGATCGGACCGGCGGCCAGAGAACTGACGGCTACGCATCACCTTTCACCTTATCCCTACGACGTCGGCAGTCCTTACTACAAATTGATCGAAGGCGGGGGAAAGATTATTGGCTTGGGCGCCACCACGAATTACATTTCGTTTGGTTACTGCGTGGACGACGCTTTCAAAGAAAAGTATCCCGTGCGCGTCTATCACAATGAGGTTTTCAAGGCACCGTGCATCAACTATGAAGGCGAGCGCGTGATCGTGGAAACCTATGCGCACGACATGAGCACGACGGTCCACCCGGATATGCCGCGCTGGATGGAAACCTATGTTTCTGAAGCAGCTTGCCGCGATTTGAAAGTGCGCGGAATGAAGTTCTTTCGCGCCAGCGCGCCGGAATTGTTTGCGGAAATGATGGATTTGGCGAAGCGCGACATCCTTCCGTATCCGCGATCGGTCTATGCGCGGAAGTAGAATTTCTATGAAACTCCATTCCGGTTTCGCACCTTGAAATCGCCGTTCTGAATTTTTTCCCACACCTCTGACAAAGTAATGAACTCTATGTCTTTCGCTTCCGAAAGATCGCCGATAAATCGTTCAATGGCCGCCAGATCGCGAATGTCTTTCGGATGATTCGTCAGCACCACCGGAACCTGCGTGAGTCCGCTGGCGCGGGCCCGCCTGCGAATCGAACCCAGCATCTCGTGCATCAGCGAATAGTCCAGCCGGCTCAGATCCGAAACAAAATACTTTCGCTTCACGAGCGGGCGAACTAACTTTTCGAAGAGTTGCTTGCCGCGCGACGCCTCGCTCTCCAGGTTCTTGCGGGGCGCGGAATCTTCGGCCGGTTGCGTCGTGGGTTGAAGGCGACGGCCCAGTTCGCGGCGGGCTAACTTTGCATTCTGTCGCGCGACGGCGTGGCGCGATCCGTAAAAGTGATGAAGCGGGACGCAAACGATTGGCTCGGGTTTGTCTGAGAGTTTGCGGGCATCCTGCATCAAGGGAAAGAACGGCAGAAATGACTCTTCGCAGCCACGATAATCAAGTCGCAGGATCGGGCTGTTGACGAATAATCCCCCGGCCAGGCTCACGTCGATTTTGACCCCAAGCTCGGCGAGATCGGGCAACAAATGATCCGAAGGCGCGGCGGCCAGCGCTCCCGCCCGGAACGCAACGCAGTGGTAAGCCGAGTCGATTGAGTGAAGCACGCTCTCCAAATACTCTTTGGCCTCAGCGAGCATTGTGAATGCCGTGTCCCGATCGTAATTCAGAATCGACCAGTCTCCATCCAGATGCCAGCGTTTATGCGCATAGCGCGCGCTCTGCCAGTGAGGATGCAGGTGTAATTGAACATCGTGTCCCTGGCGGAAGGCCTGGCGCACGTGCTCGTCCCACGCGTCGGCGAAGTGTCTTAGGTCTGGATCTGCGTACTCAAATCGGCGGAACGCGAGTTGTTGCGCGATGTCGGGAAGAATAGTCGTACGCGCGCCGAACTTCTTGTAAATCTCCAACAACGATCGGAGGGGCGCGAACTGAAGGAGTTCAATGTCTCCTGAGCCGTCACCGCGCAATTCCCAATCGTGAGTTAACGCCAGGTGGATTACCATAACCGCAGCGCCGAGAGACTACCTTTCGCCGATAAAAGTTTCAATGTGGCTTCTCATGCGCCATCTGGTCGAGCTGGGTTGGTTGATTCGCCATCAAGAGACCGACACTTTTGCTGTTGCGATTCGCGGTAGTAGCTTACGGGCTGATCTGTTATACTGCGTTTGCTCGCCTCTTTCGGCAATCGGCCGGCAGCATTCACCGCAAATCAATATTCAGCAGTGATTAGGTTGAGCGAAGATTTTTGAAGTCGTCAACTAGACGGCATTTTCGCACCGCCAACCAGGTTTCAGAGCGCGTCTTAAACGATGACGCCCCGCTCCCTGGCGCTGCCCGAGTGGCAGCCGCGGTCAACGGAGTTCCCAATTGAATTCAGCTTGTATCCATCTGCGCGGGCAGGTGGAACTAAAAGAACACGAGAGAGATCTCGATCTGTTTGATCGATCTCGAACGCGTCTCTGCTCGCTTTCGCGAAGCAGAACCTCAAATCAACTGCCGGCACATTCTGCCGGCAATTCCAATCAACTCAGAGAGCCATCAAGAAGCAGGCATGGATGCCTGCGAATCGCACGCAGGATGCGTGCGATCCCAAATGCGCTCCTTTCCCTCAGAAAGAAAATCAATGTCAAGAGAATTAATTGTTAGTGTTAACGGTCGCGAAAAGAAGATTGCGATCGTCGAAAATGAACGAGTCACCGAGTTCTACATCGAACGCGGCGAACAGAATCAAGGCATCGTCGGCAATATCTACAAAGGCCGCGTCATGCGCGTGCTGCCCGGCATGCAATCAGCCTTTGTGGATATCGGTCTCGAGCGCGATGCGTTTCTTTACGTGACCGACTTCTTCGATGAAGAAGCCGAGTTCGAACGCATTGTCGTGGATAAATCAAAGAAGGGCGATGCGGAAGGTGCGACTCGCGCAGCCGCGGAACATATCGAACTCTCGCGCGTCCAGCGCGAGCAGCAAGTCGAGGCGACGCACGAGCGCGCCGAGCCATTGCGCGAAATTGATCCAGCGGCAATTGCGGCTGAAGAAGTAACCGAAGAGGAAGTCGAAGAAGCAGGCAAGCGTCGTCGCGGTCGGCGCGGAGGCCGCGGGCGAGGCAAAGCCAAGGCGCCAGCAGCGACTGAAGCGGAAGAGCGCAGCATCGTTCCGATGCAAGCGGAGACTTTCGACACGCCATTCGCCCTCGGCGGAGTTTCGTTCGAACGCGTGAGCGACGACGAGGAACGCGCAATGAACGGCGAGATGTTCAAGGACGCGCGCTTGCAGGAAAGAATCATGGACGCTGTGCACGCCGTCGAATTCGATCTCGAAGATGTGCCCAGCGCGCCCGTCGGGTCGTTGCTCAGCGAAGGATTAACTGAGGCCGGCGGATTTCAGCGGGTCGCCGATGAAGATGACGCTGCCGGGGTCGTGGCCAGAAAAGCGCGCGCCCTCGAAGAAGCGCACGTCCGCACTTTCGTCGATGAAGTTGCCGACGAAAGTTCACGCGCACTTTCGTTCGAGCGCGTCAGCGACGATGAGGAATCCGGAACCTCACAACTGCCGCCTGTTCCGCCCGCGGCGCCCAAGAAAGAAACCGGCCGCAGAAAGAAAGCAGGTGTGATCGGCCGCTTGTTTAAGTCAAAGAAAGCGGAAGAAGACGAAACAGAAGCCAGGAGCGCCGATGAGGCAACCAAAGCCACCGTCGATGCGTTTCCCGACGCTGACGCGAGCATTACCACCGGGCGGCCGCACGAAGAGTTCGCCACCCGTCGCGGAGGTCGCCGCCGTCGGCGCCCGGCAAAGCGTTCAGACACCGCGGCCCCAGGTGCCGAGGGCGCGAACGGTCACGATGAGGAAGCTGAAGTCATCGATGAACCTGCCGAGATTGAAGCCACCGAGATCGGAGCGGAAGAGCCGGAGCATATCGAAGCGGCGGCCGCGCCGTCCGAAGCAACTCCAGGGGAAAGTCCGGAAACTGAATCGCGTGGTCGTCGTCAGCCGGCGCGCGGACGTCGCCGTCCCACTCGCCACGATCGTAGTCAACCGGCGATCACCGATCTGCTGCGCGAGGGCCAGGAAATTCTTGTGCAAATCGCGAAAGAGCCGATTGCCAAAAAAGGCGCGCGCATTACTTCGCACATCGCGTTGCCCGGCAGGTTTCTCGTTTACATGCCGACTGTCGAACATTTGGGTGTCTCGCGCAAAATCGATTCTGACAACGAGCGCAGCCGCCTGCGTAAGTTGATTCAAAAAATTCACGCGGACGAAAAGTCGCCGGCCGGCGGCTTCATCGTGCGCACCGCCGGAGTGGGCGCCAGCGAAGCAGACCTGCGCGCGGACGCTCAATATCTGCTGCGCACGTGGCAGGACATGCGCAAGAGCGCGGAAAAAGCGAAGGCCCCGGCGTTGGTCCACCGCGACCTCGATCTGGTGCAACGGATTCTGCGAGATCAACTTTCCGAAGACTTCACCGCGATTCGCATCGATTCCGAAGACGAATATCAGCGCATCGTTGAGTTCGTTAATCGCATGCAGCCGCGCATGATCAAAAGAGTGAAGCTATACACGCGTGACCAGCCCATCCTCGAAGCGTATGGCGTCCAGGCGGAAATTGACAAAGCGATCAAGCCGCGCGTTTGGCTGAAGTCGGGCGGCTACCTCGTCATCAATCAGACGGAAGCGCTCGTTTCGATCGACGTTAACACGGGCAAGTTTGTGGGTCGCGGCGCGACGCGTTTGGAAGACACGATCACGCGCACCAACATGGAGGCCGTCGAAGAAATCGCGCGTCAGATTCGCTTGCGCGATCTGGGCGGCATCATCGTGCTTGATCTGATCGACATGGAAGAGCGTCGCAATCGCCAGCGCGTGATGCAGACTCTGCAGGAAGCGCTGCGCCGGGACAAATCGCCGACCAAGGTTCTTTCATTCAATGACTTTGGTTTGGTGATCATGACGCGTAAGCGCGTGAAGCAATCGCTGGAGCGCACGCTCTGCGCGCCGTGCCAGCATTGCCAGGGCGCCGGACTGGTGAAGTCGCCGCAGACGATTTGCTACGAAATACTAGAGCAAGCCCGACGCCTGGCTCGGTCAGGCGAAGGCGACGGAGCGCGCCAAGCCATGCTCCGGATTAATCCCGAGGTTGCGAAAGCTCTGCGTGGATCGGAGCGAGATGTGCTGAACGAAATCGAGGACTATCTTGGCTCGGTCGATATCAGCAGCGATCCAATGATCTTTCAAGAGCAATTTGATTTCGCGTTCGTGTAATTTGGAGTGCGGCGGCTTGACGCCGCTTTCTTACGTTCCGTTGCCGCTCAGGTTTAGAAATCAGAAAAGCGCCGTTAAGCCGGCGCACTCCAAAGGCGATGGGGTCCGCCATTAACCGCCTGCCGGCTGATGACTCCTACTAGGATTCCAGTTTAGAGGCGGCACTTGTGCCGCTGGTTGGGACGAGTCTCCCAACTCTAAACGAGGCATTTCATTAGGAGTCATTTGACATGCTGAAAATGCTTTTGGCGGGCATTGGCGGATTCATCGGATCGGTTCTGCGTTATTCAGTCAGCGGTTTCGTCCAGAATCTCAGCCGCAGTATCGACTTTCCCTACGGCACCCTCGCTGTAAATTTCATTGGTTGTTTGGCGATTGGCTTGCTCTCGCAGCTTGCTGAATCGCGCGGCTACTTCACGGCCGAAACGCGGACGCTGGTTTTCATCGGAGTGCTCGGCGGCTTCACGACGTTCTCGGCCTTCAGCAATGAAACGATGAACTTATGGCGCGAGGGCGAAAACTTTCTTGCCTTCGCGAATGTCGCCGCGCATTTGATCCTGTGTCTCGGCGCGGTGTGGCTTAGTCGCGCGGTTGCGTTTCGCATTTGGGGATGAAGTAACGCAAATGGCAATTTGCGTCGGAGGTTTACGGCAATGATGCTTCCCGAAGAAGGTTACCTGCTTCGCATTTTTATCGGCGAGAGCGATCGCCATGATGGCAAACTGCTGCACGAATGGATCGTGATGAAAGCGCGCGAGGAAGGACTCGCGGGCGCGACCGTCATGCGCGGCATGCTGGGCTTTGGCGCGCACAGCCGCTTGCACACTTTCAAGATTGAACGGCTGTCGCAGGACTTGCCAATCATCATCGAGATTGTGGACACGCGCGAGAAGCTCGAAAAATTTCTTGCGCTAATCGACAACGAGATTGAAGAAGGAATGGCGACGCTGGAAGAGGTGCGGATTCATTTCTATCGAGCAGGACAAAAGCCAAATGATTAGCCGCGGATTAACGCTCATGAAGACGATTTCTCATTCTGTCTTATCCGCGCAAATCTGCGCTGATCCGCGGCTAATTACGTTTTCCGAGCCACGGTAATACGCTTCAGTCTTGAACGCCTTGAATCCTCGCTGCAAATAATTCGGCAAGGCCGCGGGATCGTCATCCGTGCAAGTATGCAGCCACACGCGATTTGCTCCATCGATCCAGGCTTGTTCGACTGCGCAAGTCAGCAGGTGCTTGCCTAATCCGCGTCCGATAAATTTGCCGAGCAAACCAAAATAGGCAATCTCGGTCGATCCGTCTTCGCACTTGCGCAGTTCGAAATATCCCGCGCGCTCGCCTTCGTAAGTCATCAACCAAACTGAGATTTCCGGTCGGTTCAAGTAGGCGACGATCTCTTCATCAGTCCACAGCAGGCGATCGATCCAGTGATAGTTCTCGCCGACTTTGGCGTAGAGAAATCGAAACAGCTCGATGGAACAATCCGGCTGCTCGTCGATTCGAATCATTGGATCGTCGAGCTTCGCGCCGTTCAACTCGGACGGATTGCGCATTTCGAGGTAGGTGCGCGTCACTTCGATAGCAGGTGTCGAGGTCGGCGGCTCGATTTGTTTTTGAGGCTCGCTCATTGATCCGCTCGCTACCGCTCGCGGTTCTGCAACCGCGCCCTTGGATGAAATCGATCGTAAGTCTTGCGCATGTGCATGTCGGTGATGTGCGTGTAAATCTGGGTCGTCGAAATGTCGCTGTGGCCGAGCAAGGCCTGCACCGAACGCGAGTCAGCGCCGTGCTGCAGCAGATGCGTAGCGAAACTGTGCCGCAGCGTGTGCGGGGAAATGTCCGGCACGCCGGCTTTTGCCGCGTGCTTCTTAATGATCGACCATGCATCTTGCCGGGTTAACGCCCGACCCCGATGCAGAAACAGATGCGGCTTCGTTTCGTTGCCGAGTTGTTTGCGCACCTGGAAGTATCGCTGCAACCAATGAATCGCACTTTTGCCAATCGGAATGCGACGCTGCTTGTTGCCCTTGCCATGACACGCGACCAACCCCGCATGCACATCAACGTCACTGGTGCGCAAGCCAACCGCTTCCGAAACGCGCACGCCCGTCGCGTACATCAATTCGAGCAGCGCGCGATCTCGCATGCCGTCATCAGTCGTCGTGTCCGGCGTCGCGATCAGGCTCTCAATCTCTTCTTCAGTGAGAAATCGCGGCAGGTAAGAGTGTCTCTGCGGCGTGCTGATGTCTTCCGCCGGATGCCGCTTGATGTGCCCGTCCAACATCAGAAAGCGGAAGAAGCTGCGCGCCGCGCTGACAGATCGTGAAACCGATGAAGGCGCCAATCCATCACGCGACATCTGCGAGATCCATTCGCGCAGATCTTTGCGCTCCAGTTTCTCGATCGGTTTGCGCTTTTGTTCCGCCCAGTTTTGCAGCTTAGCGATGTCGCGGGCGTAGCTTTGCAGCGTGTTGGCAGAGAGACCCTTCTCGACTTGAATGTAGTTGAGGAACTCGCGGACGAAATCGCGGCTGGCACTGATGTGCGACATCGACATCAGATTAGCACAGGTGGCATAGACTTTAGTCTGTGGGAATCCGTAATCGCGACGCTCTCGAGCACAGACTGAAGTCTATGCTACACGTAAATCCTCTCTAACCAGCGAGTACATCACCGCGTCGTGAGATTCGTTGTTAATCAACAGGCGCTTGCGCAACACTCCTTCGCGCGTGGCGCCCGCTTTCTCAGCGACCCGTTGACTCGCGAGATTACCAACCGCGGCGACGATTTCAATGCGATGCAGCCCGAGCTGCTCAAAGCCGAATCGAGCAGCAAGGCGCGTGGCCGCCGTGGCGACGCCTAGCTTAGTCGCACTGCTGCGCACCCAGTAACCGAGGTTGGCAATCTGATGAACGCGATTGATGAAGTTGAGGCCGACGCCGCCCAGAAACTTTCCAGATTCTCTATCGACGACTGCGAAGCTGTACCACTCGTCGCCCTGACTTGGGAGTTCTCTGGCTGAGATGAAGGCGCGGCTTTCAGTGATCGAGTAATTCTCGTGACACCACGGGAGCCATTTCGAGACTTCAGGAATCGACTCGCGCACGGCTTCGTACAGCAACGGCGCATCGGTGTCTCGATACGTGCGGATCAAGATCGATCCGTCCGTTAATTCGGCTTCCATGGAATCGATGACTTTGAATCTCTTCTAAGGCTTCGCGGGAGCTTTATACTTTCCAATCAACTCTTGCATTCCCGCCGTCGAACCGTTGTGCCGGTACTTGTAGTAGGCTTCGAGGTCCTGCATGTATTGCTGTCGCACGGTTTGCAGCGAAGCCGTGGTCTCTGAGAGGGCAATCGCGTGCGCGTAGGCGTCGATCACCGCATCGAGTATCGCCTGTGCCTTCTTTAATTCCTCGTCACGCGCAGGTCCGTTCGGCATTCCCTGATAACGCTTGGCTTCCGTCTGGTATTCGTCGTTCAACATGCCCGCAAGCATGACAAAATTGAAAGGATCGGTCGGCGAGATTTCCGAAGCCTTCAGATAATTTGCTTTAGCTTTGGCGCGATCGCCACCCACTAAATTCAGCAGACCTAGCGATTGATACAGACTCGGCAGCACCGTCGTTTTGTAGGAAGTCCAGCCCGCATCGTCCACGTCAGCAGGTTTCTTGTCGCTTTCGATAATCTGAATGGCATGGGTTCCGTATTGAACGCTTTGCGCGACAAATTTGCCGTTCCGGTTCTTGGCTTCGTCAGTGCCGGTGGCGACTAATTGGACCAGCACGGGTAGTGACTCAGGATTCTTCGCCAGATGCGCGGTACCGGCGGCAAACGCGTCGTCGGGGCGCTTAGCGGCGGCCAGTGCTTCGATTTCGATCGGCGCGATGATCTCCTGTTCGGATGGCTCTTTGAAGAGCTCCTTGTATGATTGCGCCGCCGTTGCTTTTTGCGCGGCGTCGGTCATTGAAGAGATGTGATTCGCGAAGCCGCGAGCAATCATCGGCCTCAAGCTGCTCTTTGGATATTTCTTGATGAAGTCGGTGGCCGCTTTGAGCTTGGCTGCATTGTCGGCCGCCGCGGCAATCGCCTGGGCCGCCTTTTGTTCGTCAGGAGAAACTTGCGGCTGATTCCGGGGTTGTGCATAAGCCGCGCCCGCGAGCATCGCTATGAATGTCGCGCCAAGAACTATTGATCGTGTTCGCATATTTTACCTGCTGGAAAATTCAAGATGGGGCCAAAAAAGCCGCGACCATATTGCTCTAGCAGCCCGTCATGGAGCAAGCCACGATGTGGATTCTGCTACGAAAAACTGAGATCAGTCCGAGGCACCGCGGCTGACCTTAGCGGGCTGCGGCACGCGGCGATAGCGATGCGCGATCGGGCGACGACGGCCGATGCCGATCGCGTTGCGCGAGATGATCAGCGTCGGCGGTAGTTGTCTTCGTTTGAATTCATTCGCGGGAGATTCGACGCGATTTAGAATGTCATAGACGAGATTCGCATCGTGACCCGCAGCAATGATTTCCTCCGGCGACTGCTTCAGCTCGAAATAAAGCTTCAGAATTGGATCGAGTTTGTCATACGGCGGCAGAGATTGTTCGTCCAATTGTCCGGGCGCCAGTTCCGCCGACGGTGGCTTGTTGATGATCGATTCAGGAAGCAATTCGCGCTCACGGTTGTAGAGCCGCGCGAGTTGGTAAACTTCAGTTTTTAGTACGTCGCCAATCACCGCTAACCCGCCGTTCGTATCGCCGTACAAAGTGCAGTAACCCAGCGCGAGTTCAGATTTGTTTCCGGTTGAAAGCAGCAGACGATTCTCGGCGTTCGAGATGGTCATCAAAATATTCCCGCGCAAGCGCGACTGAAGATTCTCGACGGCGCGTTCGACAGCAGACTTGATGTTCACGTCAGGCTCAGGCAAATCGAGTTCATGGCGCAGCACGTGAAACGCGTCCCCGATTGGCTTCGCGCGACTTTCAATTCCCAGTCGCTTGCTCAATTCGATCGAATCGTCGATGCTGCCGCGCGAAGAGTAAGGCGAAGGCATCGTCACTGCGAGAACGTTTTCGCCGCCGAGCGCTTCCGCCGCGAGCGCCGCAACGACCGCCGAATCAATCCCGCCCGACAACCCAAGGATCGCTTTCGTAAAGTTGTTTTTGCGCGCGTAATCGCGAATGCCCAGCACAAGCGCCATCCGAACGGTCTCGATGTCGTCGCCGGGCAAACAACGCGAATCGGGAACCCCGCAATCGAGATCGACCGTCTCGACGAATTCTTCGAAGGGCGGCGCCTGCAGAACGATGCGGCCCGTCGCGTCCGAGATGATGCTCGCGCCATCGAAGATTATGCCATCGTTACCGCCAACCAGATTCACGAAGATGATCGGCACGTTCGCGGTGCGCGCGCGGTGCGAAACCATGTCGCAGCGCATCCGCGGCTTGCCTTTGTTGAAGGGCGACGCATTGATCGAAACCAGTAACTGCGCGCCCATTTCGATCAACTCTTGCGCGGGATCGTTCGGATAGAGCCGCTGCTTCCAGAACGTCTTGTCGTTCCAAAAATCTTCACAGACGGCTATTCCCAATTTCGTTTCGTTAAGATCGAACAACCGCCGTTGATGCGAGGGTTCGAAATAGCGCGGATCATCGAAGACATCGTACTCAGGCAGCAGCGTCTTGTCCGCGAAACCGATCAACTTTCGATCGCGAATCACCGCCGCTGAGTTGTAGAGCTTTCGGCCTGTAGGTTGATCGTTAGGTCGCACTGTGCCGACAATCGCGGCCAGACCTTCGGTCGCTTCGATGATTTTGTTCAGTGGTTCGAGCGCCGATCGCACCACGTCTGGATCGAGAAACCAATCAAAAGATGTGTAGCCCTGGATGGTGACTTCCGGGAAGACAATCAGATCGGAGTTGTCTTTCTTTGCCCGATCGATCGCGTTGAGGATCCGCTGAACGTTACCTTCGTAATCGCCGTTGGTCGTATTGATCTGCCCGATGGTGACGCGCATCTGGAACGATTCTAGCAATACATTCCCGGGTTATAAAAAGGTGCGAACGCCGCAATCAACGCCGCTTCGAAGCTCATCGAGCGCGTCAGCAAATCACGCGATAGCACGCCCCACGCGCCTTGCTTGCTGCGCACATCGCGAATTCCTGCAAAATCGTCGATTACGATGCCGAGTTCGCGCTTGCCTTGAATCACGTCCTTCACGATTGCGTCGGGAACCTCGATGGAAGGAGACATGCCGAAACTTTCGCGCTCGCCGTCAGTAACGAATGCCCAGCCGCGCAGAAACGTGTGCCACTCGCCTTCGACTGAGATCGAATGAAAGCCGCCTTCCAGGCCGACGTACAGATCAGCTTCTAACTTCTGTTCGAGCAAAATCTGCCGCACGGCCAGCGCACGTTGACGGGCACCGCTCATTAATTCCCAATCATTCAAAGGCATCGCCGGCGCATCAGTCTTCACCGATCGAGCAACCACATTCGCTTCGCGCCAGGCCGAATCGATCTCGGCGACGCGCGCGATCGCCGCGCGCACGGCCATGATTTTCGCCGCGCGATCGGAACCAAGAGCGATTCGCTCAATTCGCGCGCGGGGAACAGTTTGTGCCTGAGTTGACATCGATGACGGGCGTTGTTGTAATCGAAATTCAGGCGTAGCGCAAATTGCCGTAGCATACACTTCAGTCTGTGATCCTCCTTCGAACACGCACACAGACTGAAGTCTATGCTACTGCGGAGGTACCATGTCCGTATCCGAATTAATTTACGACTGGAACACAGTCTCTCCAGAGTTGCAGAAACCCGATCGTCACATCGGATTTGATGACGAGACTCTGCGCGACGGTCTGCAATCGCCCTCAGTCTGCGAACCTCCAGTTGAGAAAAAGATTGAGTTGCTTCATCTGATGAACGACCTCGGCCTTGATACGGCCGACATAGGTTTGCCTGGCGCCGGCGGAACGCACGCCGCCGGAGTAGAGATGATGGCGCGCGAAATTGCCGACAAGAAGATGAAGATTCGGCCGAATTGCGCGGCGCGCACTCATCGCAATGACATTATTCCGATTGCCGAAATTTCCCAGCGCGCCGGGATTGCCATTGAAGCTTGCACATTCATTGGGTCTTCGCCGATTCGCTTCTATGCGGAAGAGTGGACGCTTGAGAAACTGCTCAAGTTAACCGAGGAAGCCGTGACCCTGGCCGTCAGCGAGGGTTTGCCCGTGATGTTCGTCACCGAAGACACGACGCGCGCCGATCCGGAAACGATTCGCGCCCTCTACACTACGGCGATTCGCTGCGGCGCGAGGGCGGTCTGCGTCTGCGACACTGTCGGTCACGCGACGCCTGACGGCGCGCGCGAAGTCGTGAAGTTTGTGCGTGGCATCATCGATGAACAAGGCGAGAACATTCGCCTCGATTGGCACGGACATCAGGATCGTGGATTGGGCGTAATCAATTCGATTGCCGCAATTCAGGGCGGCGCGGATCAAGTCCACGGCTCAGCACTTGGCATGGGCGAGCGCGTCGGCAACACACCGATGGATCAGTTGCTCGTGAATCTGAAACTGCTGGGCTGGATCGACAACGAACTCACGAAACTCCGCGAATACTGCGACAAAGCAGCCGAAGCTTGTCGGTGGAATGTGCCGCTGAATTATCCGGTCTTCGGCAAAGATGCTTTTCGCACGGCGACGGGCGTTCATGCGGCCGCGGTGATTAAGAGTTATCGCAAAGGCGACACGGAACTAGCGGATCTGATTTACTCAGGCGTTCCGGCCGGTCAGTTCGGTTTGAAGCAGGTAATAGAAATCGGTCCGATGAGCGGCAAGTCGAACGTGATCTTCTGGTTGGAAAATCGCGGCGTCGAAGCCAGCGAAGAGCGAGTCAACCGAATCTATGAACGAGCAAAGCGGGCCACTGCGGTGCTCAGCGAAAAAGAGTTGCTGGCACTCGTGTAGTCGATCTTAATTCGAAGGGACCGTAATCGTAGCCGTGCCTGCCTTACCAGCCGGAAAGCGTCTTTGACGCGCAATCTTCAAAGCCTCGGCATCTGCGCCAAACGCGTCCGTCACGCGGCCGCTCTCGTCATAGATAACCTGAACGGTAACTTCCTTCAGTGGCGGCGAAGGCGATGGCTGATTGGCCGACAACTCGGTTGCTTGCGGCATGGCTGTCGGTTCGTTGGCGGGACTTGAACTTTCGTTCGTCGACTTGGTTTCGGCGACAACCTTTGCGGCTCTGCTGCGCGCGTACCAGCCCCACGGTACCGCGATCACTGCGACAATCAAAATCACCGCCGCGAAAATCCAGGCCAGCTTACGTGGTCCATAAGCAAATGGCGACTCAGCTTCCGTGAGGTATGTTCCTAGCGGCACCGCGCGAATCGCGTGCGTCGAGGGAAGCTTCATTGGTTCTTCATCGGCTGGAATGTTGAGTCCTTCGTCGGGCGACGAAGGCTTGTCATCGACTAATTTCTTGCTCTGCTGGGAGCCATTAGACTTTGCTTTGTGACCATTATTCTTGGGAAAAGGATTTTCGAATTTGACGCCTTCATCAATCAGACGCAAACCTTCGAGCACGACTGAGGTCCATGGCTGATTGATCGTTTGCGTTGGCGATTCAATACCCGGCTGGAAGGTGAACGACGCGTGCGACAATGTGAGCGCATAATGCACCGCCTCGACGCCCGTGATTGATCCAATCGCGGCGTGTACCAGCGAACCCGAGTGCAGATAAAAATTTCCTTCACCATTTTTGCAGGCGATTTCGATGCAACCAGTCTTGCGCTGATTGCAGAAAAATTCGATTAGCTCGGCAAGCGAGAGATCGGTGAGTTCACCAGACAGCGGCATGGCTTCTCTTTGATACGGCGCGAATCGCTGAGTCGAATATCAGGAGGGTTCGGTCATTTCCATTGCTTGGACGTGAGGACGAAGGCAAAGGCACGAGCAATGCCCCGCAATCATCTTAAGCTGTTGGCCGGTGTTTGTCCAGAGCCAACCTCTGCGAAACCTGAAAAAATCTTGAGCAATTTCGCTATTTCTGAGCTGTCAGCGTCCCGAAATCGGCAATTGCCCCTGCAATTTCGTCGATAGTTCCCACGATTTTTCGATCCGCCGTCGCGTCGTTACTGAGAATCGAGAAGACCAGAACTTCGCTGCTGCGCGTGTTTGCGTAGCCCGACAACGAGTGAACATAGGTCAACGTTCCGGTCTTGGCAAAGATGCGACCTTCATATTTTTTGAGGCGTGACTCAAGCGTTCCATCTTTACCGGCGATTGGCAAAGAATCATGAAACCTTGTCGCTCCTTGGCTCTGCGCGATCGCCATCAAGAGGCGCGCGGTGGCTTCCGGCGTGATTAGATCCAGTCGAGACAAACCTGAGCCGTCGCGAAGTTGAATCGCTTCCGATGGAATTCCTTTCTGTTGCAACCAATACTTAACGACAGCACTTCCTGCTTGATCGTCGCCACGCGCCGCATTCTTTTTCGAATCGGGGTCGGGAGCCAGCGAGCCGCGTTCTTTACCTACAGTGCGCAGCAGCAGCTCAGCAAACAAGTTGTTGCTCTCTTTATTTGTCTTGCGAATGATCTCGCCGAGCGGTTCGCTGTCCTGATACACAAGTTCGGTTGATTTTTGCGGATCGAATTTTTCCTTCTCAGTAACCCGAAAGTCGCGACTGCGAACTTCGCCGCTAACCTTGATGCCGCGGGCGGTCAGTGCTTGCTTGAAGAGTGTGGCGGCCCAGAGCGCCGGATCATGAACCGAAAGAAACGCCGAGAACGCGCGACCGGAAACCGGAAAGTCGCCCCACACGCGAATGTCGTTGCCGGACAAGTCGCGAATGATTCCGATCGTCGCCGGCGCATCGCTCTCCGCGGTGTTTGCGCTGTTCGTCAAATGAACATAGTTGTCATTCGGATTGACTACTGCTGTGGCGGCGCTCCCTTTCTTGTTGGATGGGCCGATGGTTACTTCGACTGTGTTCTCGTTCACCGAAAGCGCACTGGGTTCCGCGCCGAAGTACCACTGGAGGTCATTCCACTGCCAGCCCAGGCCAAACAGCTCGCCGCGAAAGTAACTTGCGTCGCCGATAACACCGCCGCGTATCTCGCGCACACCCATTTGAAATAGTTGATCCGCGAACTTCGTTAACGAGGGCGCGTCGCCTTTCGTTTTAGAAATCAGATCCGGTGCGCCGCGACCGTACAGAACCACGTCACCGCTGATCACTCCGCTTGCATCGGGCTTATTTCCATAAACTGAAGTCCGCCATCGATAGTCTGTGCCGAGCAGATCCAACGCGACCGCCGTCGTATAAACCTTCATATTCGACGCCGGCACGAACAGCTTGTCAGCATCGTGTGAGTAGATGACGCGGCCATCTCTCAACGATGTGATGAAAATTCCGAAACGGGTAGGTTCGGTCTGGCTGGAGCTGAGAATGCGATCGATCTCGGCGGCCAGAGCGTTGTCAGCGGCCGGCCTAGCAACGATCGGCGCGGGCGTAGATTGCTTGGCTGGAGAGGCTTTCGCTTCTTCAGCGGGCCGCTTCGATTGTCCATTCAGCAGGCGAACTGAAACGCTCGTCGCAGCTAAGACAAGCAGAAAGAGCAGGCCGAGTTTGCGCTTCGTCATCATCATATTAACTGGCAAACAGACTCGCGGTGCGGCTGGCGCCCAACAACTCGCGTGTCGCCGCGTACGCATCGGCAACCGAAATCTCAGGAATGGCTCCGCTGCTGTAAATGATGCGCTTTGGATCGCTAAGCGGAACATAAGTATCGGGCGCGCGGCGATCAAGCAGCACAACGATCGGCGTGCCGACTGCGGCCGCGATGTGCATTGGGCCGGTATCATTCGACACAAAAACAGACAGGCGCGCCAGGGCAACGGCCAATTGCGGGATAGTTAATCGTTCCAGGAAAACCGTCGCCGGCGGAAAAATGCTCTTGATTTGGGCAGCCTGATGCTGCTCTTCGGGACCGAGCAACACCACCGGCCTGGCGCCGTCGCTGTGAATCAGAGTTTCCGCGAGCTGCGCAAACCGTTGTGCCGGCCAACGTCGCATCTCGTGACCGGCTCCGGGAAAAAGACCAATGAGGGGCGCGCCCGCATCAGCTTCGGACTTGCGCAACAGCCGATCGATGGCGGCATCATCTTTTGCGTGCGTGGGAAGTCGTGGGATGCGGTCGGCGTTCGGAATCTCGAGCGGTTTCAGCACGTCGAGATAGCGATCCACTTGATGCCGCGTACGATTCGTTTCCTCCAGCGGCGGCTGCGGGCTGAAGTTAGCTAGAAAATCGAGTGACCGTCCCCGGCGGCGCGCGAACAAGCGATGACGCGCGCCCGAAAGAAAACCAAGCAGGTTCGTCTCCGAAAAGCTGTGCAGGTCGATCACAAAATCGAACTGCCGCCGGCGCACGTCTTTGACGAGGTTCCAAATTTTCAGGATCGACAGTGGCTTGAAGCCGTCTCGCATCGCGACGCGATCGACTTCAATAATGGCATCGGCGTAACCCGACATCGCGACGATTTCTGAGCTTGGCTTTCCCGCGGCGACGGTAATTTGGGCAATGGGAAACTTCTCACGAATGGCGCGCAGGGCCGGCAAGCTCAACACGACATCGCCGAGCTGTCCAAAATCGATGACCAGAATGTTGCGAGGATTGAAACTCACTTCAGGTGCTTGTCGAAGAAATCTGCGCCGGCGTGGTAAGAGCGCACCCAATCTTTGTGCAGCAATAGGTCATGAATTTCGTCGGGATAAATTATTTCTTCAAAAGGAACTCCGTTCTTGCGCAGCAGCCGCACGAGATTCACAGTCTGCGCAAACTCGACGTTGCGATCGTCATCGCCGTGAATCAAAAGCACCGGCGATTTCCATTTATCGACCGATGAGATGGGTGACGACTCGCGCGCCACGCGATTGCGTTCCGCGGTATCAGTCGGCACGCGCAATCCCGCGACGCTGATACTCCAGTCATGCACGCCATGAAAATCAACGCCCGCACTGAACACGTCTGAGTTGCGCGCCAATCCCAGCGCCGTCAAGTAACCACCGTACGATCCACCCCACAAGCCGATCCGCTTGCTATCAACGTCGTCGCGGCTGCGAAGATATTTGGCCGCAGCATAGACGTCCTGGTACTCAGACGCACCTCGCGCTCCGCGATGCTGGGCCAAACGAAACGAACGACCGTAACCGATGCCGCTCCGATAATTCACCGACAAAACCATGTAGCCGCGGCTCGCCAGATACTGATTCATCGCGTATGAGTTGTGGTAGTAATACATGTAATGCCAGCCGAGCAGCATTTGACGCATGGGCCCGCCGTGCATGAAGACCAGCGCCGGCATTTTGGCCGAAGCGTTTTTCGGCTTGAAGAGCTGACCGTGAATCTCCAGGCCATCCGCAGCTTTGAAAATAACTTGTTCGGGGACGACCAATTGCGCGGATGGGAAATCACGCGGCAAGGTTTGCGGCGCCAGCGGTTTCAAGTTCGAGCCATCGATGTTGGCGGTGAAAGGCATGAATGGATCGCGCGCTGTTGAATGAAAGAAGGCGACGCGCCGGCCGTTATCGAACAGCGCCGGATACATCTCGATACTTTCGCCCGCAGTGATCTGTCGCGGCGCGCCACCGTCAACCTTAATCGACCACAAATGGCGTCGATCGATGTCGCTCTTGTTCGTCGAAAAGACGACGAACGATTTGTCCGGCGGCAGCGCTACGTTTTCGACTTCGAAGTCTCCCGGCGTCAAAGCCGTCAATGCGCCGCCCTCCGCCGAGATTGAATACAGATGCATCCAGCCATCTTTCTCGGACGGAAACAGCAGCCGATCGCCGGCTACCCATTGCCAGAAATCGCCGACGTTTTGCGGATACGAGTCGTTGTCTTGATCGCCCGAATGCCAAATCTGTTTTGCGTCACCGGTGCGCGCGTCGGCCACGAAGATGGCCCAGGGCTGAAATCGTTCTCGATCCATCGAAAACGTATCAGAGATATTGAACAGGCGAATGAAGGCGATGCGTTTGCCGTCAGCGGACCAGCGCGGCGCCACGTCGCGATCCGCACTCGGAGATAAGAACCGAATACTGCTCGCGCGCGGATTGTAGATGCCGATGAAGCCGTGGTCGCCACGATTCGAGACGAAGGCCAGCTCCGAGCCATCGGGTGACCATTCCGCCGAGCTCACGCTGCCCCGAATTTCGAAGAGCTTTCTCTCTTTTCCACCGGTCGCCGGTGTCGCCCAGAGCTTGCCATCGCGCAGGTAGATGACTTCAGTTCCCGTCGCATTGAACATCGGCATATTGCCTTCACCGATGGTTGTTACGCGTCCCGTCCGCGTATCGAGCGCGAACACCTGTTGCTTCGCACCGGCCGGATCGCTGGTCGGGTTGGGATACTCGCCCGCCTGGTTCTTTCCCTGTTCGCCACCGCGGGCATAGGCAATCGTGTTGCCGTCCGACGAGAAGACAACACCGGTCAACTCTCCGCCGTCGTCGTTGTTGTAGTGCGTAAGTTGCCGCGCTGCGAACGCCGGCGCTTCAGCGATCCAAAGGTTGCGCTTTCCTTCGGCGTCGAACGCCCACGCCAACTTGTCTCCGCGTTTCGAGACAGTCAATTCACTCGGAAACGGCGAACTCATCACCTGCTCAAGCGTGAAGTTTTGCGCCTGACTCTGCACGGCAAAGCCCAGCGAAAGCACGATTGCGAAAAAGAGAAAGCGTTGACGGGTTTTCATGGCTCCTCCAACGTGGGCGATTTAACAGATGGCTCTACTCAACTGTCGTGTGCGAAGCGCAGGATTCTAACATCACCCATGAGCGATGTTAACATTCGTCGAGTTATTGAGACTCTGCTACGATCCATTGGGGTCGCACAGCCACGCACGCGATGGCGCACGCACATCATCACGACGCATCACCCACGGGCCAGCGGTTAGCCTGGTCAATAGCAATCACGTTCACTTTTGTTATTGTCGAAGCGATCGCCGGGGTTTTTTCTCATTCGCTGGCGCTGTTGTCGGATGCCGGACACAACTTTGCCGATGCGCTGGCGCTAATAATTGCCTGGTACGGCATTTGGATCGCGCAAAAGCCGTCAACCGCCAAACGGACCTTCGGATACCATCGAGTCGGCACGCTCGCCGCTCTGGTCAATTCGGTTTCTTTGGTGGTGATCGCGCTGCTCATCTTTTGGGAAGCTGCCCACCGACTGGGCCAACCAACTCCGATTCATGGCACGCCGATGATCATCGTCGCCGGACTGGCCATTGTGATGAACACGGCCATCAGTTTGTGGCTGCGGCGTGATGCAAAGAAAGACCTCAACGTGCGCAGCGCTTACATGCACATGGTGGGCGATGCGATTGCAGCGCTGGGCGTCGTGGCCGCGGGAGTTGTCGTGGCGTTTACCGGGGCCTCGGTTGCCGATCCAGTGGTCTCGGTATTGATCGGGTTCCTGATCCTCGCGAGTAGTTGGGGCATTCTCAAAGAATCAGTCGATGTTCTGTTAGAGGCGATTCCCGCGGGCATGAACATCACCGAAGTTGAACAGACGATTGCGGGCGTGCATGGCGTGCTGGCGGTGCACGACTTGCACGTTTGGACGATCGGCTCTGGGATGGTGTGTTGTAGTTGTCACGTGATGGTGAACGAACAGAGCGTGCGCAGCGGCGAGAACGTCCTGCGTGGTGTGACTGAAAAATTGAGAAGTAATTTTGGGATCGACCACACAACCATTCAGGTAGAGGTCGAGGGCTGCGATCCAAATGACATGTTCTGCCTGCAAAAGATCGCGGTACACGATCATCGGTAGATAAATCATGTCCACTATTCAACTCGGCTATGGGAATGCGTCGATGGAGCTTGAATATGAACCGTCGCGATTCGATATCCTTGCGCCGCAGACGAATACGTCGCATCCGCTCTCTGATTCCGAGATAAACGCTGCGCTTGATACGCCGATCGAATCGCCGTCGCTGGATGATCTAATCGATGCGAATGACAGCGTCTTGATTGTGGTTTCGGACGCGACGCGCGCTACCGGCAGCGCGCAGATCGTCAATTTGCTCGTGCGGCGTCTGATTGAGAGTGGAGTTACTCCCGCCAACATAACAATCATTTTCGCCACGGGAATTCATCGCGCGGTGCGGCCTGAGGAAAAAATTCAACTGCTGACCTCGTTCATTGCACAGCGGATCCGCACGCTGAATCACGATGCTTACGATTCGTCGCAGTTGACGCAAATCGGATCGATGGAAGATGGAACACCGATCGAGGTCAATCGCGCACTGACAGAATTCTCGAGAGTCATCATCACCGGCGCAGTCGGCTTTCACTACTTCGCTGGCTTCACAGGCGGCCGCAAATCCATCTGCCCAGGCCTTGCGTCCGCCAGAACGATCGAGGCGACGCACATGCTGGCGTTGGATTTTGAACGGGGCGGAAGGCGAAATGGCGTAGGCGCGGGGTTGCTGGATGGCAATGCCGTGAGCGAAGCGTGCGAACGCGTGGCCGAAAGAATCGCGCCCGTGTTCACCATTAATGCGATCGTCGATGAGAACGGGCATGTTGAGAAAATCTTCGCTGGCCATTGGCGCGCGGCGCATCGACGGGCGTGTCAGGTTTATCTGACTCACCATTCAGTTGAAATTTCCGAAAAGCGTGAGGTCGTAATCGCCAGTTGCGGTGGAGCGCCGAACGATATCAACTTGATTCAGGCGCACAAGACGCTGGATATGGCGGCACACGCATCTGCGGACGGCGGCACGATCATTTTGCTCGCGGAATGCGGCGACGGATTAGGCCGCGCGGATTTTATGAAGTGGTTCGATTCAGAGAGTTCGCGCGAACTCGAACGACGTTTACGAGATGGTTACGAAGTAAATGGTCAGACGGCTTGGGCCCTGTTAACCAAAACCGAAAAGTTTCGCGTTCGAATCGTCACCGCGCTGTCTCGTGACGAAGTAGGTCGTATGAAAATGATCCCGTTCGCGTCGCTTAAAGAAGCGCTCGCGGATATTTCATCGACTGCGAAGGGGTACATCCTGCCACGCGGCGCGGCGGTACTCCCAAAACTTCAGTAAATGCGCGAATCGTGGGTCGCGGATGGTGCCAAGTTCCCCGCGTTGATTATTGCGCGGCTTTCAACACTATCGTGCGATTGCGGTTTGCCACCTTCAGCACAATCGGGTTGTTGACTTGAATCGGATGCTCTTCGCCGTCGATGCTGATGATGAAGTTCGTCGGCGGAGTTCGCTCGACTACGATTTGAGGTGCCGGCGCCGGTGGCGGAACCGTTTCGGTCGGCTTGGCGATATCGGCCGTGCGCGTCAGAAGATTCGTGGCGACGATACGCCAGGTCGATGGCGAGCAACGCAGGCGCAGTCCCGGCGTGTCCGTCTCGGCTGATTCCTGAGGCGCGAGCGCGTCCAGCTTGAACAACCCTTCACCACAGCGAGTGCCGCTGGCATCATAAAAAGTCGCCCAGCCAGTAATATACGTGTAAAAGTTCGGCGTCGTGTTTTTGATCGACAGGCGAATGTTTGTGACCGGCGAGTCCTGCGATCCGTTGAGCACGGTCGTCAGCAGGCGCGCTTCGATCGCCCGCGATGAGTTGGCGTCGAGGCTAACCGCAGGATCGGTGAGCGCCACGCGTTGTTCGGTTGCCGATTGCGCCAAAGCAGTTGAAACGACAACGAGAAATAATCCAAGAAATAACGTGATTCGATACATGACCAGCTCCTTTTGGCTATAGCCTCTTGGCATCGGGTTTCGTTCGCGCGGGCATCGAGCCCGCGCGTATTCTCTTTCACAGCTTCGGCGTTATCACGAAAGCTTCTTCAAGATCTTCTGCGCAAGAGTCTTTGACTTCGCTAGTTTACTCTTTTCGTCTCCGGCGCCGCCCACGCTGATGCGGAAAAACTCGTCGCCTTGCAAGACATAGAGTGCGCCGCCGATACGACTTGCGAGCCAGTAAGCGTCTTCGCCAAGTCCCGTAACCTTTTCGGGCTTCGGCGATTCTTCTACTTCGGCTTCGCGCTTCTCGCCACCCTTTGCTTTTTCTCGCTCGCGTTCCTTTTCGCCGGACTTTGCCGTGCTGCCGGCAAAAGTGCTTTGGAAGAATTTACGCGCGCTGGTACTTGCGCCCTCGCGCGCCGAAGTAACGTTCAAGACCACAGAGTTCACGCTGGTCGGCAGCGCAAAGTAGCATTGGCCTACGATGAAATCGCCATCCTGCCGCGCTGAAGATTGCGCATCTTTGTAGGCCTCACCTTGCACGGCTTTGATATCGTCGCTGGTCAACAAGCTGCACGCGTCGATTTTGGACTTCACCGGAGGGGCCGTTGAAGATGCATTTGTTGCCGGTGACGTTGTCGTACTTACGGGCGCACTACTGTTCGCGGGCGCGTTTGAATCTTTCGAAGCGCATCCCACCGCCATCACCAGAGCGACAGTAATAAAGCAGAACCTGAACGTCATGCTAACTAACTCTCCTTCTTTTCGGGTGAATGTCGCCGCCGCAAACGAACGACTTCGGTGCTGGCGGTTGGCCGATAAGCACAAACCTGGTTTCGTCCGTTTCGCTTCGCTCGATAAAGCGCCGAGTCGGCCATTTCGACCAGTTGGATCGGATCGCGAGCGTCCTCGGGATATGCGGCCACGCCGATGCTGATCGTGATGCGATGAGTCGGCGCATTCTCATTTGAGCCCCGCCGCGCGGCGGGGAACTCATGCTTCTCGATGGCTGAACGCACGCGTTCGGCAGCGACCAGGCCTTGCGCGTAATCAGCATCGAGCAGAAAAGCGGCAAACTCTTCGCCGCCGAAGCGTGCGCCCACGTCACCTGCGCGCAGAGATTTCTTGATAACCATGCCGACTTCTTCCAGCGTTTCACTGCCGGCAAGATGACCGTAGGTGTCGTTAACGTCTTTGAAGTGATCGATGTCCATCATGAAGACACAGAAAGGCATCTTCTCAGCTTCAGCGCGCGCAGCTTCGCGTCGCAACTCCGAGAAAAAAGATTTGCTGGTGAGCAGCCCGGTCAATTCATCGTGGACCAGGAGGCGGTGAATCTGCTGCTGAAACTCGCGATCGATCTCGTCGAGCATCTCAAAACGAATGAGCTGATCGCCAATCTCAAATTTGTCGCCGTCTTCGAGGAACTCTTGTTCGATGCGCTCGCCGTTGAGGATCGTGCCGTTGGTCGAGCCAAGGTCGTTAAGTCGATAGCGAGGTTCGCCCGTCTTTTCGTCGCGCTCGGTGGTTATGCGCGCATGCAGGCGTGACGCCCGCGCGTCATTGATACGAATGTCCGCGTCGAGGGCGCGTCCGAGTGTTACCTCAGCGCGCTCGAGTGGGATGGGCACCGCCAAAAGCTCGCCGCGAAGAAAAACCAGAGCCGGACGAAGCTCACCGCGCCGCTGAAACTGACCGGAAAAAGTTCCGATCTCTTCCGGCGGTCTGCTCAGAGATGTATCGTCTGAATTTTTTGGCATCGGGACCCGGCGCATGCTCTGGAGGCTCGTTTTGCGGAGCATTGACCTGCGCCGTATCTTATCGCGCAGCCACAGTTTGCGGCAATATTTTTCGATTGCGGATTGCCTGGCAATGCTGGCGGACGAGACCTTTGTCATCCGCTTTTGGCGGGTTCTGGCCAACTTCCAGTTCGCGCAAGAAACAAAGATGCAAGGCGTCGCAACAATGCTCACTTGTTCTCAGTAGAGTCAACTCCTATAATTCCTGAAAGTTTTTCATTTCAAACGGAAAGTATTTCATTCGAGGAAGACCTCCAATGGGTTGCACTGCCAATGAAGCACAAGTCGAACCGCTGGTTTGCCCGAACTCTCCGAGCAGTCTGACCGTCGAACGCGTGGCCGAAGCGAAGCTGCCGACCGAATGGGGCGAGTTTCAGATTGCGGGTTATCGCTCGTTGACCAGCAGCGAAGAGTACGTCGTGCTGTTCAAAGGCGAGCTGCGACCGAACGTGCCGACCCTGGTGCGCATTCATTCGCAATGTTTGACAGGCGATGTTTTCGGATCGAGCAAGTGCGACTGTGGTCCACAGCTTCATCGAACTTTGCAGATGATTCAGGAAGAAGGACGCGGCGCGGTTGTCTATCAACAGCAGGAAGGCCGCGGCATCGGTATTCTCAACAAGATTCGCGCCTACGCTTTGCAGGACGCGGGCGCCGATACCGTCGAAGCGAATGAGCGTCTGGACCTCCCGGTGGATGCGCGCGACTATCGGCAATGCGCGGAAGTTCTTTTCGATCTTGGTCTGTGCAAGGTGAAAGTGATCTCGAATAACCCGGGCAAGTTGCGCGCGCTGGAAGAAGCCGGATTGGAGATCGTGGAAAGAGTTTCGATCGAAGTGGAAGCTTCAGAGAGCGCCGCTAGATACATGCGGACCAAGAAAGAGAAGATGGGACATCTGCTAAAGCTGAGTCCGCGCTGAAGATGTGGAAGGCGCATCTTGCGCGTGATTCAGAGGCGTGATACCCGAGGCCACCTTGATCACTTAAGTTTAGGAACTTCGATCCACTGCATTGCGCTGCCAATGCGACCGCTCTTGATGTCCCGCACACCAACTCGCACCTGATATAAGCCCGCAGGCAACCATGCATGAAACGCGTAAACTGCTTGCGCGCGTCTTTCGGCCGAAGCAGTTTCAGGTACTGGGAAAACTTTCAGGCGGCCGACAAAACTGCTGACAGGTTTGCCCTTGTCGTCATAAAAGATCCCGCCGATATCCAGATCCGCGGAACGCTTCCCATCATTTAGATCAAAAGTTAACCCGTCACGACTAATCTGAATTGCTGCGTAAACTTGAGTGCCGACTCCCGGCATTTGAGCGAGGTGTAATTCGAGGTTCGTGGGAATTTGTCGCTGCGAAACCGGCGCGTCGATAACCAGTCGCAGATCGTCTTCGCGGGCCTTTTCCGGATCGTTCTCCTTTTTCTTCTTCAGCGAAAGAATTGGTAGAGGCGCAGTCTTAAAATAACTGTTGCGCAATCGCACCGTGAGATCCGGGCGGCCTGTGATGCTGGCTTCGATCGAGCGGAACTTGCCGCGCTTCTGTTCTTCGGAGTCGGGCCGCCACGCGAGTAAGTAGTAGTTCGCAGTTTCATCGAGAACTTTATCGACAAATTCCGCCATGGGCGCATTGGTATTTCGAAACGCGCGGCCACCGGTATCGCGCGCCAGAGCATTCAAGCCGTCTTGCGAGGCCGTGACTTCGCCGATATTTGTCCCGGCCATGTCGCCGCCTTCGGCCATCGGTTTGTCGTTGGTAACGTCGAGCGACTCGCCGATAATGCCGCGCGCATCCAGCGTGTAGATCACCACGCCCGCGCGCCCAGCCGCATCCGTAATCCTCTTGATGCGGCTCATCGAACCCGTCTTTCGATCGTTGAGATAGAAGCCGTCAGAGATCATGAAGACCAGCTTGCGTCCCGGCAGTTGCGCCGCGGTGCGCATGAGGCCCTCGAGCATGATCAGCGTGTTGTCCGTGTCCGGTTGGGCCATCGTCACCATTTCCTGCGCGCGTTCGCGCACCGCGATGCGCATCGCCTGAGGCGACATGGTGCAGATAACCGAATCGCCGGATCTCATGCAGTTTTGCTTTTGTAATTCAGTGACGTAATACCCGAGCGCTGCCTCGTCGCCATCGCGAATTCGCATCGCGATGTATTCCGACATCGGCGGGTTATCCATATCGAGCTTCGTATTGGCCCGATAATTCAGCCGCGCGACGGCGCTGCGCAAAGCAACTTTGTCGTCGGTAAATTGCTGAAGAAAACCGATCTGGCCGCTGGTTGAAGTGATGGCCACTTGATCGTCTGCAACCATCCCGCGATCGATGAATTCCAACAACGCTTTCCGCGCTCGGACCAAACTGGCCGGAGCAAGGTGCAGATCGTCAACGAAAAAAATCACGGTGCGACCGCGAACTGTCGTTGTGGTGGAGCCGGCGGGGGACGGAGTGCTGATTGTTGAGGTGCCGCGCGTTTCTGCGGGGCTATTTGAGGTAACGCGGTCGAAGAAAGAAATTGACTGTGATTTGCCGTCGATCTTCAGCGCGAACTGATCAGCTTTCAAACCGTCAACGAAGTGGCCTTTCTTATCAAAGACCATCACATCGGTTTGGACCAGTTCAGTATTAACGCGGATCACATCGTCCTGCGCTTCGGCAGGTTGCTGCGGCGGTGTCTGTGCTGAGACCGCGGCCGCAAACACCAGGACGCCGAAAGCGGAGAGACTTCGTGTGAATGCGGACTTGAACTTCATCTGACTTAGGGTTTGCTTCTTAGATCTTTAATGCTGGCTTTGATCCGCTCAGCATCGGGCGCCTTGGGTTGGAGCTTAAGATATTTTTCCAACTCATCGGCGGCCTCTTTGTTCTTATGCGTGCTCGCATAAACGCCGCCGAGCGCGCGATGCGCCAGGGCCAGGTTCTCACCGCCGTTGCTAATCGCCAGTTCCAGCTCTTTCTGCGCTTCGTCATAAGCTTTGAATTTGATCAGCATCAAACCCAGGTAGTAGTGCGGCGACGGCCCGGGGACCTTCAACCGAATGGCCTCCCGAAGGTGAGTTTCAGATCCGTTGAATTTCTTCTCGGCGTCTTCGAACTTCTGTTGGCCCATGAGGTCGACGCCCTCATTATAAAGCGCGATGCCGAGGTCCAGGTGAGCGCCGCCGTCGGTAGGCTTAAGTTTGAGCAGCGCCTCGAAAGTCTCCTCAGCCTTGTTCCATTTGAAGAGCTTGAGATATTGCGATCCGAGTTCGGTCAGAGCCAGAGCAAAGTTTGGGTAGGCGGCAACGGCTTGAGTGAGGAACTGAATAGCTTCTTCCGACTTACCTTTTTGGGCGGCCGCCGCTGCTTTTTGATAAGCGTTAAGAGCCGTTTGAGGCACCCCGGCGAATGCCGGATTGGATGCATCGATCTTTGGGCGCAGCTGAATCGTTACCTGGACGATGTGACCTCTGCCGACAGTATCGATCTGCACGGGTTCGCGGGCGTTCTCATAATCCTTTCCACCTTCAACCACGACGGTATAGTTTCCCGGCGGAAGGCCATTAAATCTGAAGACGCCATCTTGATCGGTTACCGTTGTCATATTGGTCGCCTCGACGCTCTCGAGATGAAGCTTGACGGACTTATTCGCTTCGCCGGCGGGAAAATAGACGCGACCCTGAATTGTATTGCTGCCCTCCGCGCCCGGGAGGCCGCGCGAACTGCCGACACCCTGCGCACTAACTGACAACGCGAACGCGAGCATCATGACCAGAGTCCAGATAAATTTATTGGATATAGGGGAATTTAGAGAGGCACACATAATTTTCCGATCCTTTCGTGCGATAAATCTAACCGAAGGAGAGCGCTAAATGAAGTGGAGCCGGGCGCTATGACTTTGCGCGCAGTTCCTTGATTGTTCCGCGTACGCGTTCCGCGTCGGGTGCATCGGGCGTCAACCGCAGATAGGTTTCTAATTCATCGGCGGCGCGTTGATATGCTCGCTGCTGCCAGTATAAACCGCCGAGATAATAATGCGCGATCGAGAGTTGATTATTGCTCGAATCGATCGCGGTCTTCAATTCCTTTTCGGCCTCCACGCCGTTGTTCAGGTGCGCCAGCGTGAGTCCCAGATACATGTGAGCGGTCGGGGTCGAATTGATCTTTAGCGCGTCGCGCAACTGGTTCTCAGAGTCGAGGTACTGTTGGGTCTCCAACAGGGCAATCCCCAGATTGAGTTTTGGTGAAAAGGCGTCAGGACTGAGTTTGCTTGCGGATCGCAGCGGATCGACAGCGCGCATTGCCTGACCGATCTTGAGGTACTGGACGCCGAGTTCATTCAAAGCCAGCGGAAACTTTGGATAGAGCGAAATCGCCATCTTCAGGTTTTCGATCGCCTTGGTGACGTCGCCGATTTTAGAAAGTTCACGCGCCTTCTCATAAAGCGTGCGCGCCTGTTCTGGCACTTCCGCCAGCGCCGCGTTTACCACAGAAGCCTTGGTTGCATTCCCCGGCTTCGGCTGCAAAGTCACCATCACCGTGTAGCGTCGGCTGCCGTTGTTGATGGCAATTCCGGATCGCGAGAGATTCAGGTCGCTGTCGATCGTGACCGATTCGCGGGCGACTTCGTAATCTGCTCCGGCGTTAATGACGACGGTATAGTTTCCAGGAGAAAGCGACGTGAAGGTGAACGAGCCGCTCGAATCAGCAATCGTGGAAATTTCGCCGGCGCCGAAACTCTCTAACTTAACTTGAATGTTGCCTTCAGCGCGCCGGCCTGAAGGGAAGAATATCTTGCCGGTAATAACATGATTGCCGCCGGTCCCGGTCGCATCGCGGCCGCTGCCCTGAGCTTTCCCTGAGATTGGTAAGACCAGGAAGATAAGAATTAGCAGGAAGAACTGCGAGTGTGAATTGCGGCGCTGGAAACGCTGCGCGGGAAGAGAACGCATTCGGACCCCCTTTCGCAGATCGGTGCGGTAGATGAACGGAAACCGCGGGTAAGTGGAATATCAAAAAAATTGGGGAGAGACGCTTTAGTTTCGCGCCTCTCCCCGTCAGGGTCAAATGTCGCCGCTCATTTTGAGCGGAGGCTGATGATGGTTAGAAGCTGAACTTGGCGCCAAACCTAAACGCGGATGGGGCCTGGACCAGCAAAGCTGAACCATAGAATGGATTCAGAACTGGCGCCACACCGCTCACGCCGCTGTTAATCGAATAGGTTTGATCCAGAGTCAGAGCGCGCTGGCTGTTGAAGACGTTGAACCAGTCTCCCGTCAGTCGCAGTTCTTTTCCTTCACCCACCTTGATGGGGTAGTAAACACCCATATCAAGATTCATCGTCGTCGGCGTACGGCTCGAACCGATGCTGTTGACGATGTTCGGGAATCCAGCTTGAGTGGCACTCACGGTCGGAACGATCGCCGTACCGCGCTGCACCGCAAAGCCTTCGTTGTTTCCATAGATCGGGTGCGGAATCAGTTGGTTGAACGGCGTACCGGACTGGATGTAGAAGTTTCCGCTAATCAGAAGCTTGAACGGAGTCCGATAGCTGCCATTGAACTTGAACTGGTGCGGCCGATCGTTCGGCAGACGTCCGTAAGTGTTGTCGAGCAGGCTCTGAAGATCGAACAACGAAGTGATGTTCGGGTCAGACTGCCCGTTGTCGTTACGGAACAAGCCTTCATAGTTACCCGTCAGGCTCGAGAACACGTACGAAGCGATGAACTGATAGTTATTAGTAAACCGCTTGGTTGCCGTGAGTTCGAGTGCGCGATAGAAGCGCTGGGCGCGGCCAAAGCAACGCGGGATCCGGCCGGGGCCACCTTCGCAGGCTGCCCGTTCAGTCGTACCGGGCTCGTTACGGCCTGGATTGAAGATGAAGTACGTGTCGCCATCGTCGAACGAACCGTCTTCAATCACGTTGCGCATGTGGCGATAAATGCCGCGAGCGCCGAGCGCGAGGTCCTTGGCAACTTCGTACTCAACACCCATGCTGTACTCGCCAATGCTCTGCGGCTTGAGGCCGGGATCGAGCGGAGTTGCTTCTGATCCGAGGTTGGTTGAGCCAGTGCTGACGCCCGGAAGAATCAGCGAGCCCGCCGGACCATTCAGCCGGTTGACGTTCATGTTCTTATCGGTCTGGACGTCGCCACCAGCGGCGCGCACGTTGACATCCAGCGGGACCGGAGTCTCGATGAACGTCGCATAGTTCGCATACAACTTGCCCTTGCCCTTGCCCGTGAAATCCCAAATCAGGCCGAGGCGTGGAGCCAGGTTGTCCCAGAAGTTGTTGAACTTAATGTAGGACTGACCGCCGTTGTTGTAGGCTTGCTCATAGTCCCAACGCGCACCAATGTTGAATTGGAAGTTGCGCGCGAACTTGTAGTCATCCTGAATATAGAACGCTTCCGCGTTGGTGTAGGTCTTGCCGACCAACTCGAAATCGCGAACACGAGTGGTGTTGCGAAGCAGGAAGGGATTACTGAACGCTTCCGCCGTGGTAATCGAAGTTGCCGTCGGATTTACCGTCAGGCCCAAAGCTGCCAGTGTCGCGGCCGGAATGGCTTGTGCGCGAAACACACCCGCCGAACTCGGGCAAGTGATTTGGTTCGTGCGAACCGTGCAGACCAACCAGTTGTTGGTGATGCGCGAGCCATTGGTCACGTTGGAAGCGCCGTTTGTCGCCGACAAAGTGGCGCAAGGAATGGTGACATTGTCACAGTTGGAGGGGCTGGCTCTCAGGTTCCCAGGTGCGAACGCGTACGTAACAGCCGGACCGCTCGAACGCGTGTTGATGTCGTACTTGTTGCGGAACCACTCGAAACCCCACTTGAACGTGTGCTTACCTGCGATGTTCTGCATGTGAGCGTTGAACTCATAGCGATCGCGCTTCTGATTTGTGAACAAACCAAAGCCTGGTCCGCGGGTGTAGTTGCGCTGCAACGACCCGCCACGTCCATCGACAAAATCAATGAACCCAGTTCCTGCGCATTGGCTAATTCCATTTGCATTAAGCGGGCAGGTGGTCAAACCGTTCACGCCCGTCTGGACCGGGGCCAGAACGGAACTGCCTCTCAACACTGCAAAGTTGTCAGTGATGAGCGGCTGATCGACCGCCTGAGGAATCGTATTCGCTCGCTGGAAGTGCAAACCACCTGAGAACTCAGCGATGAAGTTGTTGCGAATCGTTGAATTCAAGCGAACGGCGTAGTTATGACCACCAGTCTCCTGGCGGCCGGTGAAAGCCCTGATGTCGTCGCCAAAGCCGTTGACATTGTTCAGAGCAGCCGTTGCCAGGAAGCCTTCGACCTTCGTGAAATCGCCAAAGGTTGAAGCCGTTAGCGTGTTCTTGCCATTGACCGCCCAGGTTATCTTGCCTGCATAGAACGGGATAGTGACCTTGTTCTCAACCGGAGCGTGGAACGTTTGCGTCAGATAGAAGTTCTTGCGGCGCTGTGGATTGAATGCGCCAAAGAACCAGAGTTTGTCTTTCGCAATCGGACCGCCGATGTCACCGCCCAAATCGACTTCCGAGAAGCCGTTAGCAGCCGAACCGGTGAACGGGAAGTTCTTCACTTCGCGCACCAGACCTTTGGTCGTTCCATAGCCAAATACGTCGCCATGAAACTCATTGCCACCGCTCTTGGTGATAACGTTGAAAATACCGCCGGTTGACTTGCCGTATTCAGCGCCGTACGCGCCGGTCTTGATTTCAACTTCCTGCACAAACTCGAACGGCAGGTTAGCGCCCGATCCGCCGAAAGCGGGGTCGGTCGTATTCACGCCGTCGAGAATGTAATTGTTTTCCGGTCCGGACGAACCGGCAACTGACGGATCGCGGTCACGACCTGTCGCGTCACGAAGTCCGGAACGGGTCACCGTCGGAGCGATCGTGTAAAGACTTTGCACGGTTCGCTGGGTCGGGAAATTCGAAAACTGATCGGTCGAAACGTTTGAACCCGAAGTGTTCGCCGCGGTATCAACCGCTGCGCCTGACGTAACGTTAACCACGTTGGTCGAGGTTGCCAATTGCATACTGGCATCGACGCTGGACGTCCTTCCGAGGTTCACAGCAAACTCGGTCGATTCAAACTTCGCGAAGCCGCCGGCCTCTACCGTTAATTTGTAGTTGCCCGGAGGCAGCGCCAGGATTTGATAGCGGCCGTCGTCACCTGTAGTGGACGTCTTGGCCGAGATCAGATTCGGGCTGGTCGCAGTCACCGTAGCGCCTTTGACAGCAGCGCCATTCGGGTCAGTGACCGTGCCTTCGATCGAACCCGTAGTGCTCGTTTGAGCCATCGCACTGGTTGCAAAAAACGCCAGTGTCATGGCCATGACGAACATAAAGATTTTTTTCATCATCTCTGTCCTTTCTTAAAGAAATCGCCTCAGTTACGAGGCTGCAAATTTTCTGCTTTGAATCTTATGACCTACCACTCCAGGAAGAAAAAACATGGCGTAGCAGGTCGTCATTATTCCAATTTCGCGGACTAGGTTCCGCGGATTCCCGAGGAAGCCGTGGTTTTGGTCTTGGTGTCTTGCCGCGAATTCATTCAATTCTGCCGTCTTTTAAGCAATGACGGTGCCAAAAGGCGATCCCTTCGGCGGAGCCCCAAATACCTTATTTTGAAGACCTTTCTAGTCCCTCGTAAATCCGAAAATTCGGTTTTAGTCCGAAATTCCGTAAAGGCCCGGTTGGGCTGCCCAGAACCGCCGGTCTTGAGGAGACCGGCTGGAACCCGAGATACCGCAAAACCCTGTGATAGACTTTGAGTTCAATCCCTATTAAACAGGTTCCACGAATTGTCCCAACGAATCTATCGCGATCCTGTCCACAACATCATTCCTTTGCGCGATGACAGCGCCGAAGGACAGTTGATGATTAGGTTGATCGACACGTCGGAATTTCAACGGCTGCGTCGCATCAAGCAACTGGGTTTGGGCCTTTACACATATCAGGGTGCGGAGCATTCGCGATTCACCCACAGCCTCGGCGCGCTGCATTTGATGACGCGCGTGCTCGAGCAATTGAACGATCGAACTCGGATCGATGCGAACGATCGCGTAGCTGCGCAAGCAGCGGCCTTACTTCATGACGTCGGACATGGGCCGTTCTCGCATGCGATGGAGACGGTGCTCGGGGTCCATCATGAGCAGATGACGATGTTGGCGGTGACGTCTGCAGAGACGTCTCTGTGCCAGGCGTTGACGGCGTATTCACCGAAGCTGCCGGAGCGGGTTGCATCGATCATCGAAGGGACGTTCAAGCCGGCGGCCCTGGCCCAACTCGTTTCGTCGCAACTCGATGTCGATCGAATGGATTACCTGTTGCGTGATTCTTTGATGACGGGAGCGAAGTACGGCCTTTACGACCTTGAATGGATCATCAACGCGTTGCAGATTGACGAGACCTCGGATCGAATTTACGTCGCAGCTCGCGGCGTGTACGCCGTCGAAGAATATTTGCAAGCGCGTTACTACATGTTTCGGCAGGTCTATTTTCATCGGACGTTGCGATCGGCGGAAGCCGTGTTGCGATCGGCACTCAAGCGAGCGCTGTGGTTAATCAATGAAGGACTACACGTTTGGTCAGCTCCCGGCACTGCCTTTGAAAAGATTCTGCGACGCGAGCCACTGACGATCACCGAACACCTCAGCATGGATGATTCTGACGTGATCTTTCACATGAAGCAGTGGCAGCAATCAGAAGATGCGATATTGAGCGACCTCAGTCGTCGCTTCGTCAATCGACGTCTATTCAAGGCCATCGATCTCGATATGCCGGAGGAAGAGCGCACCGATTTTCTCAACGCGGCGCGCGAAGTTGTCGAAAGCCGCGGCTTCTTACCTGACTATTACTTCATCGAAGATCGCGCCAGCGATGTGCCCTATTACGGCTACTACACGGGCGAAGGAACCGATGAGCGCGCACGCATATACGTTGAAGACGGCTATGCGCATCCCGTGATTCGCGAAATCAGCGAAGTCAGCGAAGCCGTGCGCGGTCTGCGCAGAGGCTATGAGTTGCATCGCGTCTGTTTTCCCGCCGAGGTTAAGGATGAGGTTTACCGGATCTATCATTCGGCGCCTCGAAGTGCCGCCGCCAACAAGTAGATCCACGCCTTGATAAATCCAGCGATCACATCATCTCTACGCGTGTCAAAGAAACTGTCGTGGCTAGTCTTCGGTTTGTTCGTGACAGTGTCGTCCACCTTTGCGCAATCTGCGCGTACGCGTGTTGCAGTCCTCGATTTTGGATCAGAGGCAACTGGCCCGAAGGTGATCTCGAAAATAGCTGCGATGTTCGCCAACGCGCAAGATGAATTCGTACTCGTAGATTCCGACCTCGCAAAGGCCGCCGCGCGCGGCGCCGGCTTTCAGGGCTCAACGAACTTGACGCTTCAGGAAGCGCGCGACATCGGCGCGGCTATAGGTTGCGACTTCTATTTTCTTGGGGAGGCGCAAACTTTGCGACGATTGCCCTCGACTGGCGCGCCTTACTTCGATTCGTATGCCTCGATTTTTTTGGTCAGCGCGCGCACGGGCCGGTTGATTCTGTGGGAGCGGCCGCTCGTTAAGCGCGACTCTGCCGATGAAGCTGAGAAGGCCTTGCTGCAGAAGCTCTCGTCCGAACAAACCACCAATCGTTACGTTGCCGCCATCCGCCGCGCGCGCGAAGACGAGCGCGCCGAACGTGCGTCAGCCGTGGAAGATCCGCCGCCGGTTATCGAAATGATGGCGGACAGCGACGATGCAAAGGAAACGGATGTGCGCGCGCCGCGACCTTACCGAAGATTCAAGCCGCCTTATCCGGAATCTGCCGCGATTGCCGAAGTCGAAGCGATCGTCGATGTTGAAGCTGATATCGATGCGCGAGGCGAAGTTAAGCGTATCGAGATTACTCGTTGGGCAGGCTACGGGTTGGATCAATCAGTGATTGATACGGTCAGGCAGATGCACTTCTTTCCCGCGATGCGTGACAGACAGCCGGTTCCGATGCGCGTGCTGCTGCGCTACAACTTCCGCAAGCCGCCCAAGTGATTCGCAGTTAACTTCCTCCCGCAAGCCTAACGGCCTTTTGCTTTGTACCGCTCAATCAACATGTCCTGCCGGCTGGGTTCCTTGAACTCCCGGCCTCGAATGAAGACATGCTCTACTTGCGTCGAGAACTCAAAAGGATCGCCGCTCCAAATAACCACGTTCGCATCGTGGCCGGGCTGCAATGAGCCGACACGATCGCTCAATCCGAAAACTTCGGCAGGCGTCAGCGTCACGGCGCGCAGCGCGTCATCGTAGTTCATGCCGTAAGCTACCGCGTTCCCCGCTTCGTATTTGATGTTGCGCGCATTGAACCGCGCTTCGTCGCCATCGCCGTTGCCAACCAGTACGACTTGCACGCCGGCGCGGCGCAGCATCGCGGCCGTTTCTTGCCGTTGATTGAGTCGCGCAAAGCTGTCGGGGATATTGTTCATTGCGCCGGTCAAAACAGGCACGTGCGCCGCCGCGAGACGATCCGCCGCGAGCCACGCTTCCGCCCCGCCCGAGATCATTAGCTTCAGATTGTAATCACGCGCGAGCGCGAGCGCAGCGTCGATCTCATCGACGCGATCGGCATCGATCATGATCGGCATTCGTCCTTGCACGACGGGAATCAACGCTTCAAGGTCGGCAGCGGGCGCGCTCAAAGCCTTTGTGGCCGCGCGATCGTAATCAAGACGATGCGCCATGTAGAACTTCACATCGTCGAACAGTGCGCGCAGCTTACCCATCAATTCTCCGCGCGAGTTCGTGCCCGCGGATTGTGAATCATCGATTTGCGCAATCATCGCGACTGGTGAACGACGGATGACGTCGGACCGCTGGCCGTTCGCGAGATCAATTGCCGCAGCCTGGCCCGAAACCAATCCTCCGCGCGGCGTGATGATGACCGTGGTGACGCCTTCCGCGCGCGTTGGCGCGAAGACCGAAGAGGCGGGATTCAAGCCATCCCAGACTTTGAAAGCTGCGGCGATGTTGTTATTACCTTTGGCTGCCGCGTCATTTGTTTCGCGTACTTGTCCGATTTCAACCAAGCCAACGGTAGTGATCGAGTTGATCAATCCCGGTGTGACGATCTTTCCGGTTGCATCGATGCGTTGCGCGCTCGCAGGCACGTTGACATTCGCGCCCACCGCGACGATCACGCCATCGCGAATCAGCACCGTGCCATTTGCGATTGGAGGTCTGGTGACCGGATAAACCTTGCCGCCCGTGATCGCGATCGTTTGCGAGAGCGCTGTCGTGGCTAGAATTATTAGCAAAGCGATTGACAGAAAAAGTTTGCGCATCTCAGTTGTCCTCCTTGACGGTTCCCAGTTCAAAGTCGGTTCGCCATTTCTCTTTTGGATCGCTGCGATCGAACATCAAGGCGCCATCGATCCAAACTCTTTCTGGCTTGCTATAGATGCTGAACGGATTGCCTGACCAAAGAACTACGTCGGCATTCTTCCCGACTTCGATGGATCCAATTTTGTCGTCGAGACCAAGAGCCCACGCGGGATTGATCGTCAACCACTTGATCGCTTGATCTTCGGTGACGTTGATTCCGGCCGCGCGTCCGGCGTACATAGCTTTCGCGACTTCCTGATTCAAACGCTGCGCGCCGAGCGCGCTGTCCGAATGGATCATCGTGCGCGCGCCAACTGCATCAGTGATCGCCAGATTCGCTTTGATCGAATCATTCGCTTCCATCTTGAACCCACCCCAGTCAGCCCACTCGGCAGCTCCGATGCCGTTGGCTTTCAGGAGGTCGGCGATCTTGTAGCCCTCGACGGTGTGATGAAACGCTCTAATCTTGTAGCCGAACTCGTTCGCGATATCGATCATCTGGGCCATCTCATCGGCGCGATAACAGTGGTTATGAACCAGGATGTTGCCGCGCAGAACTTCTGCCAAGGTTTCCAAGCCAAGATCGCGCGTCGGCGGATCGCCCTTGTGACTTAAATTCCACGCGTCCCACTTGCGCCGATAAGCCTCGGCCTGAATCCATGCCGCGCGATAACCGGCGACGTTGCCCATGCGTGTCGATGGTCCGCGCTGTGCATAGACGCGTTTCGGATTCTCGCCGCAAGCCATCTTCAAGCCGTACTTCGCACCGGGAAATTTCATGCCTTGCACCGTTCGCGAAGGGACGACTTTGACTACGACACTGCGCCCGCCGATCAGATTCGCCGAGCCCGGCAGAATCTGCATCGTCGTCACGCCGCCGGCGAGCGCGCGCGGGAATTGCGGGTCCTGGGGCCATACAGAATGCTCAGCCCAAACGTTTGCAGTTACAGGGTTTGTCGCTTCGTTGCCGTCGCTGTTGGCGTCAACTCCCGGCGCCGGATAGTCGCCGATGTGCGAGTGCACGTCGATGATCCCCGGCGTGACGTATTTGCCGGTTCCGTCGATCACAACAGCGTCAGCCGGAGCCGCGATCGATGTTCCGACCGCAGCGATCTTGCCGTCGCGCAATAACACCGATCCGTTTGCGATCGATGGACCAGCCGCAGTCATGATCGTTACGTTGCGAATCAACGTCGTGCGACTCGGAAAAGGTTTGTACGTACTCGGAAAAGGATTCGCGTTGGGTGATGACGTCCCGCCTGGTCCAGGCGGAGTTGAAGGCGTGCTGTCAGACTTAGCCGAGTCCTTCTGCGGAGTTTGCGGAAGCATCTGCGTCGCGAAAGCGAGCAACAGACACACGCTAGCGAAGATACGAATTGTTGAATTCATATTCATCCTCGAATTGCAATGAAATAAGGTCGCGACATTCTCTTACAACTGTTTGTGTCTGTCCAATAATTTTGTGATGAGCGGGCATCCGTATCAACAATAAGCACAAAGCGATCAGCCTGTCGGCAAGATGCCCGCGCTCCAGACGCGTGTTATCATCCCGAGTGCGCAGGCCCGAGCGCTAATTCGAAAAATGCTTTATCTGTCCCAAGTTTTGGGTCGACCGATCCTCGACCTTGATGGCGAGCGTGTCGCAACGCTGCGCGACGTCATCGTGCGATTGGGTGAAGAAGATCATCCACCGGTTTCTGGGTTCGTGGCTCGCTATCGCCGGCGCGACTTTTTTCTGCCGCGCTGGCGCATCGGACACTTTGCGGAAGACGGTGTGCGTCTGAATTCAGACATCCTGGATCTTCGTCCGTTCATGCGACGCGATGGTGAAGTTCTCCTCGCACGCGATGTGCTGGACAAGCAACTAATCGACGTCGATGGCAAACGCGTTGTGCGCGTCAACGATGTGCAAATCATCGAAGCCGCGAACGAGTGGCGCGTGACCGGCGCGGATGTGAGTCTGATTGGACTGTGGCGCCGTCTCGCGCCCTCGTTCATGCGTAGCGGTCGTCCCGTGGAAGTGATTGACTGGGCTGATGTTGGCTATCTGGCGACGGACGCTGCCACCGTGCAGTTGAAATCGCGGCGCGGGAAGCTCGCGCGTCTTCATCCGGTCGAAATCGCACGGCTCGCCGAAGCGTTTTCTTATCAGCACGGGGCTGCGATCGTTGAGTCGCTCGACGATGAAACCGCGGCGGAAACTTTGGAGGAGATGGCTGCCGCACGGCAGGCACAAATTCTCGGCGACATGGATGAGGAGCGCGCCGCCGACATTCTCGAACGAATGTCGCCGGATGAGGCCGCGGACGTGCTCGGCGATCTTCCAGAAGAGAAGGCGGAAGACCTGCTCAATCGCATGCAAGACGAAGAGCAGATCGAAGTCGCCGAGTTGTTGACTTACGAAGACGACACCGCCGGTGGATTGATGACGACCGAGTTCGTGACTGTGCCTCGCGATCTGACCGTGGGCCAGGCGCTGGCGCGGCTGCGCGAAATGGCTGAGACGCCGAACATGATTTATTACTTGTACGTCGTCGCGGGAGAAGATTCCTGGAAACTAGAGGGCGTGATCGCACTGCGGAATTTGATCGTCGCTGATCCATCAGAGCCACTCGAGCGCGTGATGCGAACTGAGATCCAGGTGGCTCATGTGAACGACGATGCCACCGAAGTCGCCCAAAAGATTTCTGAGTACAACTTGCTCGCCTTGCCGGTGGTTGATGAAGCAGAGGACATTCTCGGAATCGTGACCGTCGATGATGCAATCGAAATTCTTCTGCCGAAAGATTGGCGGCAGCGACTGCCGAAGTTTTTGGGATGAAGTCAGTACCACCTGCGTTAGCGGGTGGGTTAACGCTAATGTCAGAGGACCCTCCGAGTGACCACACCGCAAACAGACGCGCCGGGCGCCGGTCGTCGGCTTCTGCGCCGAGGCGCTCAAGGTGTGCGAGGAACCGTGGCCCGGCGGTCGCGCCTGTTCATTTATCTTGCGATCATTGGCCCAGGCGTTATCACCGCTAACGCGGGAAATGATGCCGGTGGTATTGCCACTTACGCTTCGGCCGGGGCTGATCACGGCTATTCCATCCTCTGGACACTCATACCCATAACGATCGGTCTGGGAATCGTGCAGGAAATGTGCGCGCGAATGGGAGCGGTTACCGGCAAAGGCCTTGCCGATTTGATTCGCGAACGGTTTGGCGTGCGTTGGACGGCCCTCGTGATGCTGGCGCTGCTGATCGCCAACGGGGGAGTGACGGTTTCGGAATTTGTGGGCATCGCCGCGGCGACTGAACTTCTGGGCGTCCCCCGCTTTGTGTCTGTACCCTTCGCGGCAGCCGCTGTTTGGTGGTTAGTTGTTAAGGGCAGTTACAAGCGAGTCGAACGCATTTTCCTTCTTATGTCGCTGGTCTTCATCGGCTACATCGTGGCCGCGTTTCTGGCTCGACCTGATTGGCATCAGGTCCTAATCGGCACGGTGAGACCGACCATCAGACTGGAGTCTGCTTATCTGTTTACACTCGTGGCGCTGATCGGCACAACGATCTCGCCCTACATGCAGGTCTTTGTGCAGTCGTCAGTAGTTGATAAAGGCATTACCGCCGACGACTATCGCCGAACGAAGATTGATGTTTGGGCCGGAACTATTTTTAGTGATGCGGTCGCCTTCTTCATTATCGTCTCGACCGCCGCCGCATTATTCAAATACGGAATTCGAGTGGATACTGCCGCCGATGCTGCCACTGCGCTGCGGCCGTTAGCGGGCCCTTATGCCGCTCTGCTTTTTGCGGTCGGCTTGTTCGGCGCCTCGATGCTGGCCGCCGGCGTGTTGCCACTAGCAACGGCCTATTCGATCAGCGAGGCGTTCGGTTTTGAAAAAGGCGTGTCGAGCAGCTTCCGCGAAGCGCCGATCTTTCTGGGCGTTTTTACCTTTCTGGTCGTGTTGGGAGCGACCGTGGCTATGCTGCCCGGTTTGTCATTAATACACGTTCTCATCGTTACTCAGGTTATCAACGGCATCCTGTTGCCGGTTATTCTGGTGGCGGTCCTGAAGCTGGTGAACAATCGCGAATTAATGGGAGCGCATGTCAATGGGCCAATATTTAATGTCGCCGCCTGGCTAACAACCATTATCGTTTCCGCTCTTTCAATCATGGTCATCATCTCAACGCTCTTCCCAAACTTGTTTCGCGGTTAAAACGCAAATTATTTAATCTCGCCAACGGGCGCGTTTGGTGATAAAAGTACCGTCTGCGCCGGGCCTACGTGACTGAGCACTCGATGGCAGCAAACGCCGAAAACAATCGCCGAAAGTTCATCGCCTTCATTCTCGCGACCGCGTTTGTCGCGCTGGCCCTCTACGTTTTCTATCATTGGTTAGATCCGGTCCTGCGCGCGTACCTCGCCGCCCGCATGCCAACGCGGATGCCCGGTGGCCCGATCACCGAGGACAATCTCCTGAAAGTTCCCAAGCTGATCCTGTGGTCGCTGTTGGCCTATCTCGGGGTTCGCGCCCTTAACACGATTCTATTTGAGTTTGTGGTTCGCATCCGGCGCGGCTACGAAGCGCCGACGCTGTTGCGGAACATCGTTACCCTGGTGACCTTTACGATTCTGTTCGTAGTTATCTTCAAGCTGGAATATCCAGATGTTGAGCTCGGGGCGCTCTTCACCACTTCCGCAATTTTCGGCGTGATTATCGGTCTGGCGTTGCAGGACACGCTGGGAAATTTCTTTGCGGGAATTTCTCTGCACGCCGATCGGCCTTTTCAAGTCGGCGACGTCATCGTGGTCGGCCAACAGAAACATACTGGCGTGGTCGAAGGAATTACCTGGCGCGCGATCAAAATTCGCACGTTCCAAAATCACATCGTACTCGTTGCCAACAGCACAGCCGCGAAGGAGGCGATTGAAGTTGCGCCGCGCGATAACTTGAATGCTCGGCTGGTTTCCTTCAGCACCATCTACACCGACTCTCCAGCCAAGACTATTCACGTTGTTCGCGAAGCAGTACGCGACGCCGATAACGTAACAGACAAGATCAAACCCATCGTTCGCATCAGAGGCCTGGGAGACTCTTCCATCGATTGGGAAATCAAATATTGGTTGGATGACTACGCGAAATACAACGACACAGATGCGCTCGTCCGGCAGAGAGTTTGGTATGCGCTGCGTCGCAACGGACTGACCTTCGCATTTCCGACGCGAACTCTTTACCTCGAAAAGAGTGTTCCAGTTCGTCCGGTTACCGTCGAGGATCAGATTGCAGATCGACTGTCGGCGGTAGATATCTTCTCGCCGCTGTCCACCGATGAATTGAGGCAACTTGCCAAAGCAACTGCTGGCCACGTTTTCGCTCCCGGCGAAACGTTGATTCGCGCCGGCGAAGAGGGCTCTTCGATGTTCGTCGTGCACAGCGGCCGCGTTGCCGTTCAGGTTCCCGACAAATCGGGTCCGCGCACGGTCGCGGTACTCACCGAAGGGAACTTCTTTGGTGAGATGGCCCTTTTTACCGGCGAACCGCGCACCGCCAACGTCGTCGCGATAGAAGAAACCGAAGTCCTCGAAATCGGCCACGACGCAATGAAGCATATCTTTGATACCAATCCCGGTCTGGCTGAGTCCATAAGCTGGACCATCGCCGAACGGCAAGCAGACCTGGCGAAAGGCTCGGCTGCATCCGCCCAAACCAGCCTCCACGAAACCGCCGGCCTGTTGGCCTCTATCAAACGATTTTTCGGTCTCCGATAAGACCTTTGCGGAGACATTACTCTTGGTTTCTATCAGAAACCGGCCGGAAAACCTGGGGGTTTTGGTGACTTGACAACATCGGACTCAGCATTTATTATTGGCACGTGCTCAGGGTGGATATAGGCCGCTGAGATAATACATGGCATTCAGGAGGATTTGATTTATGAGTATCGTTCGCTATGACCCGTTCCGCGATCTTCGGACGCTTCAGGAGGAAGTCAATCGCCTCTTTACGGGCAACATCGCTCGCAGCTTCGACGACGAGGGCATCGCGCGTGGTGCGTGGAGTCCCAGCGTTGACATTTACGAAAATAAAGATCACATCGTGTTGGAAGCTGAGCTGCCGGGCATGAAGCGCGAGGATTTCGATCTCTCGGTCGAGAACAACGTCATCACGCTTCGAGGTGAGCGTCATTTCGAAAAGAAAGACGAATCGGACAACTATCATCGCGTTGAGCGTGCTTACGGAAGTTTTACTCGCTCGTTCACGTTGCCGAATACGGTCACGGCCGAAGGAGCGAACGCTGAATACAGCAATGGCGTTCTTCGCGTGACGTTGCCAAAGCGTGAAGAGACGAAGGCGCGCCGCATTGAAATTAAGACTAACGGCGCAGCGCCAAGAACGATCGAGGCCAAAGCCGAAGAAGCAAAGACAGCAAAGGCTTAGAGCTGAGGCGTTCATGATTCTCAATGCGGGGCGATGGCGTGGCCGCCGATCGCCCCGTTGGTTTTCTGAGACCTTGAGCGATCGGCAATCCAGGGTAATCAAGCTAGGGTTGTCTTGAAGAGAGAATTTTCTGGTAGGTTCTAGAAAGATGCGTTTAGATAAATTTACACTCCGAGGCCAAGAGGCCATTCAGGCTGCCATCGAACTGGCTGAGCGCAATCAAAATCAGCAGGTGGAACCCGAGCATCTGCTGTGCGCGATGTTGGACCAGGCCGAGGGCATCGTTCGACCGCTGCTGGGCAAGCTTGGCGCAAACATTCAAGTCGTCAAGAACGACTGCGAGGCTGCGGTTGGTAGATTCCCGAAGGTGCAGGGCGGTCAGCAATACTTCAGTTCACGCTTGTCGCAAATCTTCACTGCCGCGCAAAAGCGCGCGGAGAAAATGCAGGACGAGTACGTCTCGACTGAGCATCTGCTCTTGGCGCTGACTGATGAAAAAGATGGTCAAGCCGGGAAAATTCTTCGGCAGCATGGGGTTAACAGCGATGATTTGCTCAAGGCGATCGAGCAGACGCGTGGCGGAGCCCGCATCACGGATCAAAACGCCGAAGCGAATTACCAGGCGCTGGCAAAGTACGCGCGCGATCTGACGGACCTGGCGCGGCAAGGCAAACTTGATCCTGTAATTGGGCGGGATGATGAAATTCGCCGAACCATTCAGGTGCTTTCGCGTCGAACAAAGAACAATCCGGTCTTGATTGGTGAGCCGGGCGTGGGCAAGACCGCCATCGTTGAAGGCTTGGCGCAGCGCATCGTTTCGGGCGATGTCCCCGAGACTCTGCGAAACAAGCGTCTGGTCGGGCTCGACCTCGGATCGATGTTGGCCGGCGCCAAGTATCGCGGTGAGTTCGAGGATCGACTTAAGGCGGTACTGAAAGAAATTGAAAACGCTCAAGGCCAGATCATTCTTTTTATCGACGAACTGCACACACTGGTTGGCGCGGGCGCCGCGGAAGGCGCCATCGACGCCTCGAACATGTTGAAGCCGGCGCTGGCGCGCGGTGAGTTGCGGTGCGTCGGCGCTACCACGCTGAACGAATACAAGAAATACATCGAAAAAGACGCCGCGCTCGAACGACGTTTCCAGCAGATTTATGTTGGCGAGCCGACCGTCGAAGACACGATTGCTATCTTGCGCGGCTTGAAAGAGCGCTACGAAGTTCATCACGGCGTGCGCATCAAGGACTCGGCGATCGTCGCCGCGGCCACGCTCTCGAATCGCTACATCACCGATCGCTTCCTACCGGACAAGGCCATCGATTTGATCGATGAAGCCGCTTCGCGCCTGCGCATTGAAATCGATTCGCTACCGCAAGAGATCGATGTGGTCGAGCGTGAGATCATGCAGCTGGAAATTGAGCGGCAGGCATTGCAACGCGAGGAAGATGAGAGATCGAAGAAGCGTTTGAAGGAAATCGAGCAGCGGATCGCCGATCTGAAAGAGAAGTCGTCGGGCATGAAGGCCAAGTGGCAATCCGAAAAGGAAATCATCGAACACATCCGCACCGCCAAGGCGGAACTCGAGCAACTGAAATTGCAGTTGGATCAAGCACGGAATGCCGGCGATCTTGGACGCGCTTCAGAAATTCAATACGGCACGATCCCAGAGCTGCAACAGAAGTTGGAGGTTGAGCAGACGAAGCTCGGAAAAATTCAACAGGATGGCGTGACGCTGAAAGAAGAAGTTGACGAAGAAGACGTTGCTGAAGTCGTGGCGAAATGGACAGGCGTGCCGGTGTCGAAGATGCTCGAAGGCGAGATGCAGAAGTTGCTTAGCATGGAAGAACGTTTGGGCCAGCGCGTCATCGGCCAAGACGAAGCGCTGGAAGCAGTCGCGAATGCCGTACGCCGCGCGCGGGCGGGCTTGCAGGACCCGAATCGTCCGATAGGCTCGTTCATCTTTTTGGGACCAACCGGTGTGGGCAAAACAGAAACAGCACGGGCGCTTGCGGAATTTTTGTTTGATGACGAGCGAGCCATGGTGCGGCTCGACATGTCTGAGTACATGGAAAAGCACGCGGTCGCGCGCATGATTGGCGCGCCGCCGGGATACGTCGGTTACGAGGAAGGTGGCCAGTTGACTGAGGCGGTTCGCCGCCGGCCCTACGCTGTAATCCTTTTTGACGAAATCGAAAAGGCGCACCCCGATGTTTTCAACGTGCTGCTGCAGATCCTGGATGATGGCCGGCTAACAGATTCGAAGGGGCGCACCGTCGATTTCAAAAATACGGTTTTGATCATGACGTCGAATCTCGGCTCGCGTGAGATGCAGGAAGTCGAAGACGACGAGACCCAGGTGCGCGAAGCAGTCACGGAAGTCCTGCGCGAACACTTCAAGCCGGAGTTCCTGAATCGAATCGATGACATTGTCATTTTTCATCGCCTGTCGCGTGAGGAGATTACGAAGATCATCGATGTGCAGCTCGAGCGTCTTCGCGCAATGCTGCACGAAAGGAACATCTCGCTGGTGCTTGAGGATTCAGCTCGCGAACTATTGGCGAATGAAGGATACGATCCGAGTTTTGGCGCGCGTCCTTTGAAGCGCGCGATCCAAACGCTGATCCAGAATCCTCTGGCGATGAAACTGTTGCGTGGCGAGATTGTGTCCGGTCAAACAGTGCTTGTATCGGCGCGTAACGGTGAGATGCAATTTTCTGCACAGCCACAGGCAGTCGCTGCGTGAAACGGCGCAAAAACGCAGCAATCGTCGAAACGATTCGCTGGCAAGCTAATTGCTGTGCAAAGTAGCGGCAGATTCTTGTTGCACCGAAACGCAACGATGAATATGCTCTGAACATCAAAGTGAAGCGCGCGTGACAAGTTTTCAATCAAGCCGCGCGGCGCGCATAGGCGGTTTGGAAAAAAACGAAATGGCGGATTTAGAAGCATACAAAGACAAGTTCGGCGAGAGCGGTCAGCGGATTTTTCAAAACGCTTTGAATGAATCGCGACGCCGCGATCAGAATTACATTTCAGTCGAGCACATCATCAGTGCTCTGTCTAAAGAGGAACCGGATCTTTTTAATTCTACGATGCGCAGCCTCGCTCTGGATCCGCTTACGGTGGCACGCGCGATCGAACATCGGCTCGACGCGGCGCGGCAGCACGTCGGCAAAGGAGTGCGTATTGCGCCCGACACCACCGACCTTTTTAAGAGAGCGATGGAACGGGCACGTTCAAAAGGACGCAAGACGATCGAAGCGACCGACATCTTTGACGTGCTTTCAAAGTACGACAGCTTGTTCATCGACATGCTGCGAAGCATGGGCGCGAATCCCGAGACCGTCGTCGAACACGTGCGAACGAACGTCAACGACCACGAACAGAAGGAAGAACAGTATCGAAAGAAATTTGAGCTGCCGCCTTATCTGAAGCATTTCGGGGTGTCTTTGAATCGCATGGCGCGCGCGGACAAGATTCCGCCGACCATCGGCCGCGAAAAAGAGATCCAGCAAATCATCGAGATTCTTTGTCATCGGGAGCGCGCGAATTCCCCGATGCTCGTAGGAGAGCCAGGTGTCGGCAAAACTGCGGTCATTGAAGGTCTGGCGCGGATGATTGAGCTGGAGCCGCAGAAAGTTCCGGCGCGCTTGCGCAACTGTCACGTGGTGCAGCTTCAGATGGGCGGAATCGTGGCCGGCACTATGCTGCGCGGCATGTTCGAAGAGCGTATTAAGGGCATCATCGACGAAGTCAAAGAACGCGACAATTTAATTCTGTTTATAGACGAAGCCCACACGATCATCGGCGCGGGCGCAGCGCTCGGAACTTCTTCCGATGCCGCGAACATGTTCAAGTCGGCGCTGGCGAAAGGCGAACTCCGCATCATTGGTGCGACGACGCTGAACGAATACAAGGAATATATCGGCGAAGACGAAGCCCTGGCGCGTCGTTTCCGGCTGGTGAAAGTTGACGAGCCGACCATCGGCGAGACGCGAGAGATTCTGCTCGGCTTGCGACCAAGATTGGAGCGCAACTACTCGGTGCAAATCTCGGACGAAGCGATCAATACCGCGCTCGAGATGGCGCCAAAATACATTCGCAATTTGCACCTTCCGGACAAGGCAATTGGCTGGCTCGACACGGCGGCAGTGAAAGTTGAAATCAACGAGCCGCACACGATGATCGTCAAGCCTGAACACGTTATCGACGTCATTTCGCAGGAGTCGCGGATTCCCCGCGACATGATCTTCCGCGACACGAGCGATCGCTTTGCGTTGACTGAGGTGCAGCTTTCGCAGCGAGTCATTGGGCAGAAAGAAGCAATCAAGGCGGTTGCGCAACGGCTGCGCCTGAACAAAGGGCCGCTCAAAGAATCGCATTACAAACCTGATGGCGTGCTGCTGTTCCTCGGGCCAACCGGCGTCGGAAAAACCGAATTGGCGAAAGCCGTTGCCGAATTCATGTTCGGTGATGAACAGAAGATGGTGCGCATCGACATGTCGGAATACAGCGACGGCACGGTCGGAGTAGAAAAACTGATCGGCATGCCGCGTGGGATTGTGGGATCTGAACGCGGCGGCATCCTGACTGAACAGTTGCGTGAGAACCCTTACACGGTGCTGTTGCTCGATGAGGTCGAGAAGGCTTCGCCCTATTTGATGAACCTGTTCTTGCAGGCTTTTGATGAAGGCTGGTTGACGGACGGTCGTGGGCGGCGCGTTTACCTGTCGGACGCGATCGTGATCATGACTTCGAACCTGGGTTCGGACAATTTCAAGAAGTTCGAGAAGCCGCTGGGTTTCGGCACTAAGACCGCGTCCGACTTCCGCGCAATCAAGAACGAAGTTCTGAAAGCCGCCGAGCAACGCTTTTCGCCGGAGTTCCGCAATCGCATTGACGAGATCGTGGTCTTCTCGCCGCTGACGATGGACGAAGTGCGGCAGATTGCCCAGCTTTATCTCGACAAGACCAATCGTCAAATGAAGCGGCAGAGCAAATCGTTCGAAGTAACGGACCGCGCTCTCGACCTGATGACCGAAAAAGGTTACAGCATGCAGTACGGCGCACGCTTCCTGAAGCGTTACATCGACGAGCACGTCAAGCTGCCGATCACTACGATGTGGAAGAGCGGCGCGAAATTCATCGTTGACGCCGAAGATGCCGAAGTCGTTGCGAAACTTGTCGATGACCCTGACGTGATCATCAACTGAGACAAGATCCACATAGCAAAGCCCGAAGCGGTAGCGACGGGATCAAAAGCTTGATCCATTGCTACCGCCTTTTGTTCTACAAACTATGAAGCCCCTTAGTCTGGCGAAATCCCTCCCGCTTTGTTTGCTTCTCCTAGCGGTCGCTTCGCTTTCCCGCGCTCAAGATAAGCCTGCCGCCATTGACGATAAGGACAAGACCGACCAGATCATCCAACGCGCTCTAAAGGCGGTTGGCGGAGATCGCTACCTGCAAGTCAAGACGGTGATTGGCCGCGGCCTGTTCACTGAATTCCATGACGGCGTGTCCGGCATCCCGATGAAGTTCGTTGATTATGTTCAGTATCCCGACAAAGAGCGCACGGAGTTCAGTGGCGGCGGCGCGCGACTGGTGCAGACGAACTTTCGCGACGGCGGCTGGATTTATGATGGCGCGGCTTTGACTCTCAAGGACCAGACGCCGCAGCAGCTCGAGGAATTCAAACTGGTCACCCGCGTGACCGTCGAAAATCTTTTGCATGGCTGGTGGCGCGAACAGGGTGCGAAGTTGAGTTACGCCGGCCGGCGCGAGGCCGGAATCATTGGCCGGCGAAACGAAGTCGTGCGGCTGACTTATGGCGACGGCTTCTGGGTTGAATACGAATTTGCCGCCGATGACGGCATGCCGGCGAAAGTTCTCTACCAGCGCAAGCAGAAAAACCCGGACACGGAAGAGATGGAAGACACAAAGGAAGAAGATCGGCTGCACAAACCAATCACCATCGACGGTGTAACGGCTTCGTTCATCATCGATCATTACCGCAACGGCGTGCAGACCAGCCGGATCGCTTACGACACCGTCGAGTACAACAAGCCCATTGCCGACTCGTTGTTTACCAAACCTGCAAACATCAAAGCGCTGAAGTAACTTGCCGTCGCGCGCCGGTCGGCATTCCGTTTACTTAGACACCCCCTGCATTTTGTGCCGCCAGCCCTCTGTCTCGAAACATAACAAGTAACTGCAAGCGTCCGGGAAATTCATACAGAGATTTCGCGGCGTTGGTTGAGTCTTCCGGCAGTTTTCAGTCTGGTCAGTCGCGGTCTCTTGTGGCATAGCCTTTGTGCCTCCTCCTCGTGGAATGTTCACGGCGTAAGGTTGACGACTTCACCTTGAAACGACTGGTTTTGTGATGCAGCCAACATCAGGCACAACTATTTCGGTGTGGATGGCGACGGCGAATGTGCCGTCGCTGGAATCTTTAACTACAAATCTGAGCACCAATGTGGTGATCGTCGGTGCGGGTATTGCTGGACTCACCACTGCCTACCTCTTGACTGAACAGGGCCAGTCGGTGGTGGTTTTGGACGATGGTCCAATCGGTGGCGGCATGACCGCTCGTACGACTGCCCACATCACCAATGCGCTGGACGATCGTTTTTACGAACTGGAGAGACTATTTGGTGAATCAGGCGCGAGGCTCGCTGCGCAAAGTCATACTGCTGCGATCGATAAGATCGAAGAAGTGGTTACTCGGGAACGGATCAATTGCGGTTTCGCACGCGTTGACGGCTTCTTGTTTGCCGGTCCTAATGGGTCTTTGGAAGTCCTGGAGGAAGAAATTGCGGCGGCGCATCGTGCCGGACTTAAGGAGATTGCGTGGCTTGATCGGGCCCCACTGGATTTCTGGGACACTGGGCCGTGTTTGCGGTTCCCACGGCAGGCGCAGTTTCATCCGATGAAATACTTGTCGGGATTAGCCGAAGCGATTCAACGTGACGGAGGAAAGATCTTCACCGGGACGCATGCCGATGAAATCAGAGGCGGCCGCAACGCCTACGTCACTACCGCGAGCGGGTACGAGATTCGTTGCGATTCGATCGTAGTGGCGACCAACTCTCCGGTGAACGACTTGGTCGCTGTTCACACCAAGCAGGCGCCCTACACGACCTACGTAATCGGAGCACGAATTCCAAAGCTATCAGTGCCATCGCTATTGTTGTGGGACGCGCCGAAGGATCTTTCGGAGCCTTACCATTACCTTCGAATCGCAGAGGACGACGATCACGATGTACTCATCCTGGGCGGCGAGGATCACAAGACCGGGCAAAAGCATGACGGTGCCCAGCGCTGGGGCAAACTCGAGCAGTGGACTCGCCACCGTTTTCCAATGATCGAAGACATCGAGTTTCGCTGGTCGGGCCAGGTGATGGAACCCGTGGATGGACTCGCTTTCATCGGGCGGAATCCGAGCGACGCCGAAAATGTTTTTATCGCTACGGGCGATTCGGGGATGGGCATGACGCACGGCACAATCGCGGGGATGCTTTTGACCGATCTGATCTTAGCTCGGGAGAATGACTGGGCCGGGCTCTACGATCCTTCGCGCAAGACAGCGTCAGCGATAGCGGACTTTATGCACGAGAACCTTAACGTGGCGGCGCAATACGCCGACGTACTGACGCCGGGGAAAGTTGATTCGATCGACGAAGTCGAAAACGATGAAGGCGCGGTAGTGCGGAATGGATTATCGAAAACGGCCCTTTATCGAGATCCTGATGGCGTGGTGCATAAGATGTCAGCGGTATGTCCTCACTTGGGTTGCATCGTAGCGTGGAACGCCGCTGAAAAAACCTGGGACTGTCCCTGTCACGGATCGCGTTACAATCGGTTCGGCGCGGTTATTAATGGTCCGGCGAACAGTGATTTGACGGAAGTGACCGACTAAACCTGATCCGCAGAAACAGGCCAATCAGGAGAATCGCCGGCCCGGGATTTATCGATTACTTGAGGTTGAAGCCGAGCGCGTTAGAACTTTTTCGCGATCAGGTTGCTCAGCCGACGCAGGTTCGGTGGTATGCCGAGTTTCGGCGGGTCGTGGCAGCCCAGCCATGCGCGCGAATAAGTCTTCGTACTGATCGACGACATAGTCCCAGTCGTAAGCTTCCTTCACCCGTGCTTGCGCGCGATTGCGATAGTGCTGAACCAAAGAGCCGTCGCGCAACACTCGCTGAAGCTGATCAGCCAAATCTTTTTCGTCTGCATAGGCGATTCCGGCGTCGCCGATTGCTTCGATGTTTTCGGGCGCGGCGAGGGTCAGCACGCAGTTACCGAAGCCCATCGCTTCGAGCAGCGCCGGGTGCGTGCCGCCAACTTCGGTCGCATGCACATAACAATAAGCGTTCTGTTGCAGCGCGCGATAGTCACGACCGAACACGAAACCGGTAAAGACAATGCGGCGATCGCGACGCGCGCGGGCTTTGAGGTCGTTGATGTATTCCTTGGCATAAGGAGCGTCGCCGACGATCAGAAGTTTATAGGCAGTGCGCACCCGCTTGAACGCTTCGATGACCATGTGCGCATTGTTTTCAGGCTCGAGGCGCGATACGTAGAGCACGTAACGATTCGGCTCAACCCGCCAGCGACGCACGACCGGATCCGGCCGGCGCTCGATTTCGGCGCCGTAAGCAATCATGGTTGAGTCGGCGCGATGTCGTGCCTGGTAGTACTCCTGAATTACTTTTGCGTCGGTGACGGTCTCGGTCGGCAGAATTGTCGCGAGGCGTTCAGCCATCAAGTAATACCTGCGCGCGATCCAATTCCACTTTTTCCGCTTGTGTTCCAGACCATCGACATTCAAGGCGACAGGCGTGCCCGTGAGGCGGAGAATCGGTGCGAACGGGGCGTTGGCCGCGTTGCAAATCAACGCCGCATCGTATCGGCCCGGCACAGCGTGCAGCGCCGCGAGAAATGTGTGAACCACCGTGTCGAAATATTTGTGACGAATGGTAGGCAGAACTTTCAGGCGGACACCCTGGAATTCAATTTGGCGTGGGCTGACGTAGTGGGCGCGACAATAAACTGTGACGTCGTGGCCGCGGGCCACCAGCCGCGTCGATAAATGTTCAGCGAAGGTTTCGAACCCTCCGTAGTTGGCCGGAATTCCCCTCGTTCCTAGGATGGCGATGCGCATGACTCTGGTCTGATCAGTGACGAACGGAAGGAGGGCGCTTCCGTGCAACGAAACTCTAATTGTGTTCGGTTGCTACTATTTGTCAAGGCAGGTCGTGACCGGTGAAAGGAACTACGATCACGACCCGCCAAGGTTAAGCTCACGGTCCAAAGCGTTGACGATACTCAATCGAGGTGAGGAAGGCTTTCACCATTTCGGCGTTGATGTAATTGCCGCCGAATGAGTTCAGCTTCGTCAACCAGAATTGGTAGCCATTGTCATTGCCGTCCGGCGCGTCAGTTGGATTGCGACGGAGGTAACCGTAGTACTCCATCAGCACGAACGCAGCATTGAACTCGGCGGTCCGCACGGAGTTGGAATCTGCCACGCTCTGCAATGCAGCCGCGCGCCCCGCAGTATCGCCGACTCCGAACGCCGCGATTGCCGCATTTCGTTCCGCGGTTGTCGGCGTTACGCCCGCCCCAGTCGCCCCGAATAACGCATCGACGTATTGCGCCGCTGTTTGCGAAGTCGGGTAGGCGAGCAGGAAGGCCGGGCTCGTCACGATTTGGTTAACGTAGGCGGCCTTGTTGGCATCAAGCACTGCCTGCGCGCCGGCTTGACCGATGATCACTCCGCGGCCGATCTGCTGAGCATCCTTCATGTACTGCGCGTAAGGTACTCGCAACAGCGCGCTATTCGAACGCTTGCCGAATGCCGCACGCTGCACACGCAACACGTCGCCGCCGGTCTCCTGGAATTCAATCGAGAGGAAGAACGCCGCCGAAACTTGGATGCGTTGCTGCTCGATGCAAGCCGGATTAGCTCCACACGCCGTGATTTGAGCCAGCCAGAAAGCCGCTCCCGGCGCATCCGGATCACGATTAAGGAAATCATGATATTGCTCACAAACAAACGTGGCCGGATCATCGATCGCATTCGACGTGGGCGGGACCAGGTCGTTGTCGGTGATGGTCACGGCTGCGGTAGTTGAGCCGTTGCCGACAAAGCCGTTTTGCGGATTGGACACGGTCACGTTGAAAGTCTCAGGACCTTCAAGATACGTGTCTTCATTGGCCAACAGGGTTACCAGTTTGGACGTTTCACCCGCATTGAAGGTCAGCGTTGCAGATGCGATCTCGTAATCGCTCTTCTGCGTCGCCGTGCCATCGCTGGTGAGCACGTCAACTGTGGCAGTGCCCGCCGGATTGTCACGTTGCACGAGGATGCTGGTCGAACTGCATCCTTCAGCCATGGTGTAAGTCGCGGCGCTGAAGTGCATCGAGTTCGCGCCGATGACCGTGACGTTGAAGCTGCACGATTTTGGATTGCCGGACTGGTCGGTCGCGGTGCAAGTAACCAGCGTCGTGCCGACGTTGAAGCTCGATCCTGACGGACGATCGCAAGTTACCGTAACCGGGCCGCCGAGATTGTCGCTGGCCGTCGGCGCCGGATACGTTACGACCGCGGAGCTTTGTCCGGCCGCGCCGTTCACCGTTACGTTTGCCGGACAAGTGATTGTCGGCGGCGTCGTGTCAGTGGTGGTGAACAGAACGAAATTGCCCTGCTCGTTTCCGGCTGGCGATGCGCCACCCGGAGGAGTCAGCGCGTTGCGGCTCGGGCCCGCTGCGTTTTGCGCGAAGATCAGGAACTGTGTCCCGACTGGTGCGCTGCCGAAATTAAAGATCGCGCTGATTTGATTGTTATTCAGGACGTTAAAGCTGGTTGCCTGAATCACGTTTGCCGGATTGTCGCGCTGCACGGCGAAAACGCTCGTGACATTAAAAGGTCTTAGCACGACCGGAGTCGGAGGCGTCCCGGGCGGAATGAGCGTCGCGGCCTGATACTGGAAGTCGTAGCCCAGAATTGTCAGCGACTGGGGGCTGCCCGCATCGCCACTGGCCGGTGATGAGCTGGTCACTACGGGTGCGCGCGCACCTGTATCAAAGGTTGCTGAAGTCGTGCGGGTAAAGCCACTGTTCGGAGGCGGCAGTAGGTTGAAGATGTTGTTGTTGGCAAAGGTTATTGTGGTCGTATCAGTAACCAACGCGGTTCCTCCCGGCGCAATAAGTGGCCAGGGAGAACCCGCGCCCGTTCCCGATCCGTTAGCCTGTGGAGCGGCGACGGCCGTGATCAAGTTTCGGCTCACCGGAGTGATGTTTGTAAGCGTCACCGGCAAATCGGGAACATTGTCGCCATTCGTATCAAAGCTCACGGTCACGGCTGAAGACACAGTCTTGCCTGGTCGGGCAATCGGAACCGTAATCTCAGGATTCGCCGCATCTCCCGTGCTGGGTGACGCGCAAATCGTCGTTACTTCGTTGGCGAAGAAGCCTGTTCCCAGCAAATTAATCGTTACTGGCCCGTAAGCATTTGCCAGACTGCTGCTGGAAGTACCCGGCGTAGTCACGAATGGATTTGCCGTAACGGCAGCAAGAGTTGGATTCGCCGGTAGCTGACAGGACGTTCCGTAGAAGCCCACATGGTCACGATTTACTTCACCCGCCGGAATTGGATTCGCAGGATTCGCATTGCCATTGCCCTGGAATCGCAGATCGAAGTCCGGCTGTGAAAGCGAGAACACGCCGGTGCCGGGATCGATCGTTCCGCGTACTCCGTTATGGAAGAACTGGTGAATTTCGGGCTCGGTGCCATCACCGAGGAATGTGGGCCAACGAGTTTCGGTTTGGCCTTCAATATTTCCGAATCCGGTGTCGGCGAGTGCGGCATCCGCACCCAAATTCAATTCACAAAGGCCCGGTGGGTTGGTAATCGCCTGCTTGCCAATCGAGAAGCCTGTTATGACTGGGCTGTTATTATCACCCAGCAAGTCCATGCGACCGTAAACGAATGTCTGAAGGCCTGAACCCTCCGGTCGAGGATTCTCGCCAACCAGAACAATTCCAGCACCTGTCGAGACGAACTGGAACCTTAGATCATTCGGCCCTTCCTGGAGGTCAAAAGGCACTGCGTTGTTGCCGATCGGGTTGGCCGGATTGAGAGGCTGATTAGCATTCTCATCGATGCCGTTGCCATCGTCATAAAGCGAGATTGAGAACGTATTTGTCATGCCGCTACCAGATGGGTTAGCGGCCACGCAGCTCTCATTGCCAAACTGAGGAACGTTGATGTAACGAACTTTGAATGAATTCACCCCAGAGAATCCCATGGCTTGAACTGGAAAGTCTGCGGTGGTGACCGCACGAGCATTCGGGTTTAGATCTACCCAGGCCGGCGCAATTCTTGGCGGGCCCGACCTGAATTCTGTGTCAGTCGGTGTATTGTCAGTATCTCCGACTCCAAATGAGATACTGCCGTTCGAGTTTAGGAAGAAACCATTCCAAACGCCGTTGCCCGTCCCGCAGGCGCTTCCAACTGCGAAGACATCGCCCAACGGATTCGCCAAGGTGAATTCAAAGCCGCCGTTCAAAGGATCGCTGATCGGTGGCGCGCCGTTCGGATTGCCTGCGCCATCATCGTCGTCACCTCTAAACGGGAAGACTTGATCGTCACCGCCAGCGACCTGATGGCCCGGATCAAAAGCGTCGAAGAAGATCGGAGCGGAAGTTGTCGCGTCATCGCCCTGCGTTCGTTGACCTGCGGTCTGACCCAGAGTCAGGGTCGGGCTAATCGCATTCGGCGCCAGTCGATTGGTATAGCGCAGGAAGCCGCGCGTCAGTCCGGCCAAACCTGCCGGTGCGACAGTGCTGATGTCCACGGGAGCAACGTAATAAACGTGATCGAAGCGATCGGAATCGCCGTCACCAACGTTGCCGCCGCTGTTGGGCGGGTTGGGCAGAGCGTTGCCACGGAAGTCAATGTAGTCGGCCCGGCGATCCGCCGGACGATTGTCTTCAAAATTCAGAATCTCCGATCGATTGTTTGAAGGGCCGCTTGCGGATGCGGGCGCGCCACCTGAAATCACATAAACCGTTCCTTCTTCATCCACAGTCAATCCGGAATAGACCGAATGGTCGATGCCCATGTCAATCTTCAGCGTGTTGCTGCTCGTTCCGAAAACGATCGAGTCAGATCCGCTCGCGGCGCGACGATCGGGGCCGTTGCCTAGCACGAATGCGGTCCAGTTGCTGCTTGTTCCGGGTACCGTATCTGCGAAGCCGTCACCTACCGGAATAATTCCGACTTTAGTGCTGGCCGGACAGCCGGGGCAGAGAGGCACTACGCCGGAATTAGGAGCCGAACAATTGTCGAACGACCCGCTGGCGTCGGCGAAGGTGATAACCATGGAAGGCGTCGCGCCGAGCGCGCCCGGATTCGTGAAAGGTCCCTCAGTCGCCTGATCCGCAGCTGAATCGCCCGCATTAAGCGAACGCGCGACGGCCGCGTAAAGAAGATTTCCGGAACCGGTTCCTAACGAGATGATGTTACCTGCAAAGGTGGACGTGCCCGAATAATTCGTGAACCTATTGACCTGGCTCGCTGGACCGCTAGTGTTGCCATAGTTTCCGCCGGCGGGATTCAAAGTGGTAATGGCGAGAATCCCGTTGGTTGCCAGAGAGCGATCCTGGTTTGTGGTCGAATCCTGCGACGTAATCTTGACGATGTTGGCTCCGGTTAGTCCGCTCAAATCCGAAAGTTGGAAATAAACGTTGCCATCGTCATCAACGGCGCAGCCCGCTAGGTTTGAAAAAGTCGAGAAGGCCAGCCCAAAGCCACCGCCGACAGTTACCGGAAATGACGCCGGGCTAATTCGCCCCGGCGCGGCAGGTGCTCCGGCGTTAACCGCATCTGAGATTGGAAAAGCGATTATGCCGCTGCGCAGCACCGTCGGATCTGCACCCCTCGTGAAGCCACTGCCGACGTCCGTGAAGGCGACGAACAGAATTTCGCCGATCGTGCCAGCCGGAAAGTCAGCCGCATAGCTCCCGTTTACAGCCGAATAAGACCCGAGGTCGGCAACTGGATTTATTGCGAGACCGGTGATCACAAATTGACTACTAGCTCCTGGGGTTAGAGTGCCGAACGCATAGGTAGCAGTCGGAATATTGATGGTAAAGAGAGTTGGAGTCGGTGCGGCGAGGGTCAAATTAGTCGTTGACGCAACATAGACGTTCCCGATTGAGTCCGCTGAATAGAATATGTCTTCATTGAAACCATTTGCGATCGTGTGTTCCGAGAAGGCTGTCCGCGTGAAGAAGAATTTGGGATCGGAGGAAACTGGCCCCGGCACATTAGACGAGTCCATTACTTCGCCGCCGTGATCCGCCGTGTCGTCTTCTCTTCCATCCCAATCACCCATCGTGTCAACTTCGTTGAAGCCCTTGCCCACCGTGGTAGCGACTGCCGCTGAAAAAGCCCCACGCGCACTCATGTTGGTAGGAAGTCCACCAGACTCGGGAGTTATGCCCTGGCTGGTCTGAGTCTTTGCGGACTGCATCTGCGATTGTGGTGACTGACCAAATCCAAGTTTTTCCAAAATGTCAGGACGAATGGGCGCGGCGCTAACTGGCGGTCCTGAATAGACCACTTGTTGCAATTGCTGAGGCCCCTGCTGCGGCTGCGCCGCGGGCGTCGTGGCGGTTATTCCTTTCGGAGCGAGCGCGCTTCTACCATTCTGTTTCGCCGCACGTTCAGCGTGACTTCTGGTAATCAGGAAAGGGGTGCAGACCAGACCAATCACACTCAAGAAAATTGCGATCCGTACGCTTCTCATTTTTGCTCCTCCGGCGTGCTTAGCTCAGGCGGAAAACACGATTGCGCGTGTCAACCCGACGAAGTTCAGAAACCTCGCACTTCAAAAAAATCGCGAACGATAAATTCCCAGCACCGTTGCCCTGCCGGCAGCGGTGAACTCACGCATTAAGACCTGAATATCGTTACTACTCGGGCCGGACTTCCGCCAATGACGGGAAAGTCCGGCCGCAACTAAAAACTACGAACCAAATCGCTGACGATACTCAATCGAGGTGATGAACGCCTTGACCATTTCGGCCTTGAGATAGTCGCCGCCGAAGCTGTTCAGCTTGCTCAGCCAGAATTGGTATCCGCTGTCGTTGCCGTCCGGTGGATCTGTCGGATTCCTTCGCAGGTATCCGTAGTACTCCATCAGGACGAATGAAGTGTTGAAGTCAGCCGCACGCACTGAATTCGAATCAGCCACGCTGACCAGCGCCGCCGCCCGGCCCGAAGTTCCGCCGGCGCCGAATGCCGCAATCGCTGCATTCGTCTCTGCCGCTGTCGGCGAGCTAACCCCGGCCGAGGTGAACAGGTTCGACACGTATGTCGCGGCCGTCTGCGAAGTCGGGAAAGCTGTGATGAACGCTGCGCTGCTTACAACCTGCGTGGCGTAAGCTGACTTGTTAGCGTCAAGCAGCGCCTGTGCGCCGGCCTGACCGATGATGACGCCACGACCCACTTGCTGGGCGTCACGCATGAAGCTCGCATACGGATAACGCTTCAGCGGTTGATCCGATCTGGCTCCGAACGCGGCGCGCTGCATGCGCAACACGTGGCCGCCAGTCTCCTGGAATTCGATCGACAGGAAGAACGAAGCCGAAACCTGAACCCGGGCTTGCTGGATACAGGTGGCGTTCGCTCCGCAACTGGTGATCTGGTTGGTCCAGAATGCGGCGCCTGGGGCGTCAGGATCACGATTCAGGAAATCGTGATAGTGCTGACAGACAAACACCGACGCCGTGTCGTTGATGTTGGCCGGTGGCGGCACTAGATCGTCGTCAGTGATGGTCGCCGTCGCAATCAAGGCTCCATTACCGGCGAAGCCATTCTGTGGATTGCTCAAGTTAAGAGTGAATGTCTCAGGCCCTTCGACGAAACCGTCATCATTCAATGGCACGGTCAGAGACTTGGTCGTCTCTCCCGGATTGAACGTGATCGTGGCGGCCGAGAAGCCATAGTCACTCTTCTGTACGGCGGTGCCATCCGCAGTAGCTACGTCAATGCTCGCACTGCCCGTGGCCGTCGGGTTATCGCGCACGACGGTATAGGTCAGGCTGTTGCAGCCCGCCTCAGCGCCGCTATACGTACTCGCGCTGAAGTGCATCGTGTTGCTGCCGACGACGTTCACGTTGAAGCTACAGCTGGCCGTGTTGTTCGACGTATCGGTGGCCGTGCAAGTGACTGTCGTGTTGCCAACGTTGAAGCTGGAACCCGAAGCCTTGGTGCAGTTGACCGTCACGCCAGGCTGGTTGTCCGTGGCCACTGGAGCCGGGTAGTTCACGACGGCTGTGGATGCGCCCGCGGCCGCGTTCACGGTCTGGTTCGCCGGACACGTGATCGTCGGGTTGGTCGTATCAACCACCGTGAACAGGATCAAGTTGCCCTGCTCATTACCATTCGGCGACGCGCCTCCTGGTGCGGTGAGCGCGTTGCGGCTGGTGCCGGCTGCGTTCTTCACAAAGATCAGGAATTGTTTCCCGAGCAATGCATTATTGAAATTGAAGGTGGCATTGATGGTCGTGTTGTTCAGGACGTTGAAGCTCGTTGCCTGAATCACGTTAGCCGGATTGTCTCGTTGCACGGCGAATACGCCATTGGCGACGAAAGCATGCAGCCCCGCAGGTCCGGGATTGGCCGTGTTCGCAGAGTAATTGAAATCAAATCCGGTGATCGTCAGGTTTTGTACAACCGACGAATCCCCGCTTGATGGTGATGAAGAAACGACGACTGGCGCGCGTGCCCCGGCATCAATGTTTGCTGAGCCAGTTCGTGTAAACGCGGTGAAGATGTTGTTGTCCCCAAGCGTAAACGTCGTCGTAGCGGTGAAGGTCGTTGTTCCGCCAACGGCTAAGAACGGGAATGGCGATCCGGCGCCGGTGCCAGAGGCGTTAGGCAGCGGCGGTAGCGTCGCAGTTACCAGGTTCTTACTTACAGGCGTGACATTCGTCAGGGTCACCAGAGTGTCGGGAACGCCATCGCTGTTTGTATCGACATTCGCCGTCACCGCAGTTGCAACCGTCTTGCCCGGTCGAGCTGTCGGGACGACGATTTCCGGATGAGCCGCGTCGCCGGTGCTGGCCGGACAGATCGTGGTCACGCTGTTCGGGAAGAATCCATAGCCCAGCAGGTTGACCGTCACCGGCGCATAAGCATTAATCAAAGACGTAGCCGATGTGGTCGGAGTAACCTGATACGGATTCGGTTGGACTAACAGGACTGTCGGATTCGCGGGAGGCGCACATCCTGCACCATAGAAGCCCACGTGATCCCGATTGACGTCGCTGGCCTGAATCTGTCCCGCTGGAGTCGCGTCTCCATTCCCTTCGAACCGCAAATCAAAGTCGGACTGGGACACGGTGATAACACCGGTGCCGCCATCTACTGAGCCTTGCACTCCGTTATGGAAGAACTCATGAATTTCTGGCTCGGTTCCATCGCCGATGAAAGTGGGCCAGTAGCTCTCACTCTGTCCTTGAATATTGCCAAAGCCAGAGTCGGCCGAAAGGGCCGCGGCGCTGAGATTGATCTCGCACAGGCCTGGCGGATTCGTCGCGGCGAGAGCCCCAACCGAATAGCCGGTGACGACTGGTCTGTTGGTAGTGCCGAGCAAATCCATGCGGCCATACGCAAATGTCTGCAGTCCGGAACCATCGAGTCTGGGAGGTTCGCCCAAGAAGGTAGTCCCCGCCCCAGTCGTAACACTTAGGAATCGGAGATCGGTCGGTCCTTCCTGCAAGTCGAACGGCACCGCATTGTTGCCGATCGGGTTTGCAGGATTGAGTGGCTGGTTCGCATTCTCGTCAATGCCAGTACCATCGTCATACAGCGTGATCGAGAAGGTGTTGGTCACGCCGGCCGCATTCGGACTTCGCGCGGCACAGGTTTCATCGCCAAACTGTGGCACGTTGATGTAGCGAATCTTGAATGAGTTAACACCCGAAAAGCCCATCGCTTGGACGGGAAATGTTCCGGGATTCACCACTTTGGAGTTTGGATTCATGTCGGCCCATGCCGGCGCAATTCGCGGCAGTCCGCTACGCAATTCGTTGTCGGTTGGAGTGTTGTCGGTGTCTCCGGCGCCAAAGGTAATGTTGCCGTTTGAATTGAGGAAGAAACCGTTCCAAACGCAGGCCGCCGTTCCGACCGGTCCACCAAAAGCGTACTCGAAGCCGCCATTCAAAGCCCCGGGAATTGCCGGAGTGCCAACACCATCATTGTCGTCGCCGCGGAACGGTGAGACTTGATCATCACCGCCGGCGACCTGATGGCTGGGATCCAAATCATCAAACCTGATCACCGCATTCGTCGTTGCATCGTCCCCTTCAGTTCGCTGGCCGCCCGTCGCTCCGAGCGTCACAGTTGGACTGATTGGGTTGGGAGCCAGACGATTCGTGTAGCGCAGGAAACCTGCCGATAGACCTGACAGCCCCGCGGGCGTCAAAGTGGAAACATCAATTGGTGCGACATAAAAGATGTGATCGAATCGATCAGAGTCGCCATCGCCGACGTTGCCTCCGCTAGCTGGTGGGCTGGGTGGCAAATCGCCGCGAAAATCATTGAAGTCCGCACGCCGATCGGCGGGACGGTTGTCCTCAAACATGAGGATCTCTCCGCGGTTGGGCGAAGGATTGTTGCCGACGCCGGAGGGCGCGCCGCCTGAGATTACGTAAGCTGAACCATTTTCATCGACCGCTAAGCCGGAGTAAACGGAGTAGTCGATCAGCATGTCCAGCTTCAGCGTGTTAGTGGTCGTGCCGTACGTCGCAGCGTTGGCCCCGCTCGCGGCTCGGTTGTCAGGTCCGTTGCCGAGAACGAATGCTCTCCAGTTCGCATTGCCGGCTCCACTTACTGCCGTGACGCCGGGAACTGCATCGGCAAAACCGTCGGCTACCGGAATCACACCTTGCAAACTGGGATTGGTCCCGTCGGGCGATGAGCAGTTATCAAAGAAACCCTTAGTGTCAGCGAAAGTAATAATCATCGCCGGCGTTGAGCCTATGGTAGCCGAGTTGGTGAATAAGCCTTCAGTAGCTTGCGTGGCTGCATCGTCGGCGGGATTCAGCGAGCGCGCAACGGCCGCGTAAAGGACATTGCCAGGACCCACCGCCAGTGAAATCACATTGCCGGCAAAAGTACTGGTCCCCGAATAATTGGTGTAGCGGTTAATCTGGTTGGCCGGCCCACTGCTGGTTCCATAATTACCGTTAGCGGGATTCAAAGAGGAGATCGTTAGGAAACCGCTGGTTGCCAACGAGCGATCCTGGTTTGGAGTGGGCGAAGCGTTGCCGGTATCTTGCGAAGCAATCTTGACAATGTTGCCACCGGTGAACTGCGACAGATCGATTTGCTGGAAATAGACACTGCCGTCATCGTCAACCGCAACGCCAGCCAGATTGGAAAACGGAGAGAAAGCAACACCGAACGAACCTCCCACGGTTACTGGGAAACCAGTTGAGCTAAGTCGTCCCGGAGGTGCTGCGGCGCCCGGCGTTGGTGCGTCTGAGATCGGAAATGCCAAAACGCCGCTGCGGACTAGTTGATTATTCGCGAGGAGGCGAAAACCACCGCTGGTGTCTTCATAAGTAACGTAGAGAATTTCCCCGATAGTGCCGGCGGGAAAGTCCGTCGCGAATGAGCCATTGACCGCAGAAAATGAGCCCAGATCGCAGACGGGGCTAACTGCCACGCCGGTAACCACGATCGAATTGTTGCTGTTTAGCGTGCCGAAGGCATTCAAAACTGTCGGCAAATTAATCTGTAAGACATTCGCCGGCGCGGCGGCCGCCGTCAGATTCGTAGTCGAGGCCACGTAAACATTTCCCAGTGAGTCGCCCGCGTAAAAAATGTCCTCAGGAAAACCATTGGCGATCGTGTGCTCAGAGAACGCCGAACGAGTGATGAAGAAATTCGGATTTGAAGTCACGCTGCCAGGCAAACTGGTTGAATCAATCGGCTTGCCGCCATGATCGGCGGTGTCGTCTTCGCGACCATCCCAATCGCCGAGCGTGTCCATCTCGTTAAAGCCCTTGCCAATGTTCGTAGCGATCGCTGTGGAAAGCGCTGCGTTTGCTCCCATGTTGATGGGAATGTTCGCTTCCGGTGAAATGCCGGAGGTCTTACTTTCCGCCCCAGACGATGGACCAAGCCCAAGCCTTTCATAAACGGCGGGATTGACCGGCCCGGCATCGGCCGCCGGCCCAATTGCTACCGCCTGCTGTTGGGATCGCTCAACCGGGGCAGGCGCCAGCATCGTTGTTTTGGCCAAAGCCAGGTTTGGCAATTTACCTTTCGAAATTTCCTCGCGGCCGGCGTGACTCCTGGTGATCAGCAGCGGCATCAGAACGAGGCAAAAAACACTCACAAGCACAACGATGCGTAGGCTCTTCATTTTTGTATCCTCCGAGCGTGACCTCAATTAGAGCATTGGAACAGGACGCACACTGGTGCGCCGCTGGCCTGAACTTATCAAAGCTCCTGAATCGGGAACGGGCATTTAGGTTGTTAAGCGCATTGGTCCAGTAAGACTAGGTGGGTCAACGCGTAGTTCTCAAAAAGTGAATCGAAAACTATCCGCAGCTAGACCGCGGATCCTGCATTTTTCGCTAACTGGAAATCAGGTTGCGCGCAGCATACTACTTGTCCAACAACTTGTAAATAGGCAGTTTGTGCGGTGAACGCTGATCTTTATGATCGTTCATCTTGAGTTAGATACGGGTGACGCAAATGAGTCAATGTGTCGCGGCTACTTGCCGATAAGTTTGCAAGGTAAGCCTTGCTGTTTCCAGCCAATTGAATGTGCTGGCTTTCTTGATTCCTCGTTCGCTAAATTCCTGCCGGCATTCCGAACTCGCCACCATGCGTGCCATCGCGTTAGCAATATCCTTATGGTCGAACGGATCGATCAAAATTCCGGCATCACCAACTACTTCAGGTAAGCTCGTTCGATTACCAGCGATGACCGGCGTTCCACATTGCATCGCTTCCAAGACCGGCAAACCGAATCCCTCAAAGTAAGAAGGATAGACAAAGCAAAGGGCGCCGGTTAAAAGCGCCGGCAATTCTGCACCGGGAACATATCCGGTGAACAGAATATCTTTGGCTGCAGTTGACTCGTTCGCGACTCGGAATACTTCGTTCTCGAGCCAGCCCTTCTTTCCTGCGATAACCAACTGCGGCAGGCCTGCGCCAAGATGATGCTCCTTTAGATATGAATACGCTTCGATTAGTCGAACTAAATTCTTGCGCGGCTGAATCGAAGAGAGCGTGAGTATATAGCTCTCTCGAATGCGATATTTCTGACGAACAGATTCTATTTCTGTTGCATTCGTGACGCGTGCGAACCGCTGGGGCGCAGCCGCCGGTGTCACGGTGATGCGCTCGAGCGGGATCTTGTACGTCTCGTGAATGTCATTCCGCGAATACTCTGAGAGCGTAATCAGATGCGCTGCTCGCCGCGCGGTGCGACGCACCGTCAAACGAAGCTGCATCCAGCTTCGGCGATTAAAAGTTTCGGGCAGATGCTCAAACGAAAGATCGTGAATGGTTGCGACGACGGGGCAAGGCGCAAGCGGCGGGGCAGTGTATTGCACATGAAGCACATCGACTGGGTGTTTTCTTAGTTCAGCCGATAGCGTAAGTGGAATGCGCACCAGCGGCGTGTGCGGCAGAGTGGGCGTCACTTTTACGTTGGGCCAGCGATTGCTGAACCGGTCGATCGCGGATTGCTTGGTTACGTAGAGAGTATAGAGATTGGATTGATCGATTTCGGCGAGGGCTTCGATCAGGTTGACTGCGTAGGTTTCATTGCCGCCAAGATTGGCTCCCACGGCATGGGCATCGATGGCGATATGCATACTGTGTCAGAACCCAGAGCGATGGCGACGGGATCATGCACTCAATTGTGATTTCACTTGATCCGCTCGCTACCGCTCGCGGTACTGACACCTATTCCTTACCTTCCGCCGCTTCACCGCCACCAGCCGCAGCCGCTTCAACAACAGCGGTCTGGCGCGTGTCGCGTTCGCGAATGCGCGCTGCCTTGCCGCGAAGATTGCGCAGATAGTAAAGCTTCGCGCGACGTACATGGCCCTTCTTCACCACGTCGATGTGATCGACGATTGTCGCGTGCAAAGGAAAGATTCTTTCGACGCCGACGCCAAAGCTGGTCTTGCGAACGGTTATGGTTTCCCGGGCGCCGCCATGCTTGCGCGCGATGCACACGCCTTCGAAGGCCTGCAAGCGCTCTTTGGTCTCTGATTCTTTAATCCGCACGTGCACGCGGACAGTGTCACCCGGCTGAAACTCCGGAATGTTATTTCGTAATTGCGTTTTCTCGACGCTATCTAAACGGTTCATGATGACAACTCCAATTCAATCGTGTCAGAAGCCCGAGCGTTAGCGAGGGCAACTTGCGCAACATGCCCTCTCTCACGGTCGGGCTTCTGACACATTATTCTTTCAAAAGATCTGGTCTATTCTTCTTTGTCTTCTCTTCAGCAGCTTTGCTTCGCCACTTCGCGATCTCTGCATGGTGACCGGTAAGCAAAACCTCGGGCACTTTCAAACCTTCGAAGTCCGGCGGCCGCGTGTAATGCGGATAGTCGAGCAAACCCTCCGAGAACGACTCCGTAGTCGCCGACGTCTCGCTCCCCAGAGCCCCGGGAATCAGTCTCACAACCGCATCAATCACCACGAGCGCCGCGGGCTCTCCACCAGACAAAACATAATCGCCGATCGAAACTTCGTCAGTAACGAGCGCCTCCGCCACTCGCTCATCGACGCCTTCGTAACGGCCGCAAACCAGAACCAATTGTTCTGATTGAGCGAATTCCGCCGCCGTCGACTGCGTAAACTGTTTGCCTTGCGGCGAAAGCAATACCACGCGCTTGTTCGACGGGACATCTGCGCCGCGTTTCGCGCCGGTCAGTGATTCAACTGCTGCAAAGATCGGTTCCGGTTTCAGCACCATGCCGTCGCCGCCGCCAAACGGACGATCGTCAACCATCTTGTGCTTGTCGGAGGTCCACGACCGTAAGTCGTGCGCCTTTATTTCAACTAAGCTGGCCGCTCGGGCGCGGCGAATAATTCCGTAATCGAATGCTTCGCGAAAGTAATCCGGAAAGATCGTAAGGATATCGATTTGCATTCGAGACTCACAATTCCAGAAGTCCTTCCGGTGGGTCGATGCGAATCAGCTTATTATTCTTATCAATCTCGACCACGATATCGCTGGCCATCGGAATCATTCGATCGCGCTCATCTTCGTCGACAACGGTTAAGATTTCGACGCCGCCGGTCCGCATCACGCCGGTAACCTTGCCGATCGACTTTCCCTCGATCGTTTCAACCCGACAGCCGACCAGTTCCCATTCGTAGAAACTGTCGCTGGGAAGCTCGATACGCTCATCAGCTGAAACAGCAAGATCGTAATCGACCAACTGCTTAGCTTCATCAATCGAATCGAAGCCGGCGAACTTCAGCACCAGCCTACGCCCGTGAAACCACTGCTCTTCAATTTGCAAAGATCGTTGACTGCCTTCGGCCGAGATGCCAATCAATGACTTCAGGTTTTCAAATCGATCCGGAAAATCCGTCAGCAAGTCCGCGACGACTTCGCCGCGCAAGCCGCGCACCTTAACGATGTGCGCGACGACAATCAGTTCATCCGTCTCGTTACTCAACTACATCTAGCACGTAGCGACGATGCTGTTTCACACCGGCCGCATAAACCAGCGAACGCAGCGCGCGCACGGTGCGACCCTGTTTGCCGATCACCTTGCCCATGTCAGGTTGCGCTACGCGTACCTCGATGCGCGTCGTGCCTTCGCGCTGAACCTCGCGCACGTCCACCGCGTCGGCATCATCGACGAGGGCCTTCACCACCATTTCGATCGTGTCGCGCATAAAATTCAAGTCTGGAGTGCGGAGTTCGGAGTCTGGAGTCAGACGCGAACGACGACTCCCGACTCTTAGGCTCCAGACTCAGGACTCGCAACTTCCTTAGCTGCCTGCTTAATCAACCGGCGCACCGTGTCAGTCGGCTGCGCGCCTTTGCTGATCCAGTATTGCACGCGATCGCTCTTGAGGCTGATTTCAGCCGGCTCGCGCGTCGGATTGTACGTGCCCAGGTTTTCCAGGTACGCGCCGTCGCGCTTGGACTGCTTCTCTTTAACTACGATGCGATAGCTGGGGCGCTTTTTCGCGCCGGTTCGCATTAATCTAATTGCTAACAAAACGTGTCTCCTTCAAGTATCCGGCGGGCAACGCCCGCCGCTAAACATTTCGGAACGAAACTACCTTCGCTTCTTCTTCTTTTTCTTCTTCCTGCGCGACGATCCCGGTAAACCCGCCGGCAAACCGGCCATCATCGGATCGCCGCCACCGTCCATTCCCTGCATGCCGGCCATGCGGCGCATCATCTTTCCGCCGAGACCGCCGCTAAACATGCTCTGCATCATGCGGCGCATTTCGGTGTACTGCTTGATCAGCGCGTTCACCTGCTGCACGGTCGTTCCCGACCCGCGGGCGATGCGCCGGCGCCGGTTCGCATTCAGCATCATGTGATTCATACGCTCTTCGCGCGTCATTGAATCAATGATTGCTTCGGTGCGCTTCAGCTCTTTCTCCATCATCTCTGACTGTTCGTCAGTCAGATCCGGCATGCCCACGCCGCCGAGTAATTGATCCGGCAAGAGCTTGAGAATTTTTGAGAAAGAACCGAGCTTCTTTACCTGCCTGAGCTGCGAACGAAAATCATCGAGCGTGAATTGATTCTTCTGGAGCTTCTTGAGCTGCGCTTCCGCATCGTCTTGATCGATCTTGTCCTGGACTTGCTCGATGAGCGACAGCACGTCGCCCATGCCGAGGATGCGTTGCGCGACCCGATCCGGATAGAACGGCTCGAGCGCATCGTACTTTTCGCCAACGCCAACGAACTTCACCGGTTGGCCGGTAACTTGTTTGATCGAAAGCGCGGCGCCACCGCGCGCATCGCCGTCCATCTTGGTCAGCACGACACCAGTGATACCCACGCGCGCGTGAAACTCTTCCGCTGATCGCACAGCGTCCTGTCCTGTCATCGCGTCCGCGACGAATAGAATCTCTACCGGATGCGTTTCGCTCTTGATCGTGACGAGCTCTTCCATCAACTCATCGTCGATGTGAAGTCGGCCAGCCGTATCGATCAGCAGCGTGTCGTAGCCGGTATCGCGCGCATGTTGCAGAGCACTGCGCGTCAGCTCGATCGGATCGTTCGTCTCAGGCTTTTCAAAGATCGATTGGCCGGTCGCTTTCGCGATGACCTTCAACTGTTCGCGCGCCGCCGGACGGTAAACGTCAGTCGAAAGCAGCAAAGGCTTGCGCTGTTGATTCTGCGACAGCCAACGCGCAATCTTTCCCGTCGAAGTCGTCTTGCCTGAGCCCTGCAGCCCGACGATCATCACGACGTTCGGCGCGGTTTTCGTAAAAACCAATCGCGACGATTGCCCGCCAAGCAACTCAACCAGCTCATCAAAAACAATTTTGACGACTTGCTCGGACGGCTTTAATTCGAGCCAAACCTGCTGACCTTCGGCCTTCTCCTTGACCGAGGCGATGAAATCCTTCGCGACTTTGTAATTGACGTCTGCTTCCAGCAGCGCCAGACGGATTTCGCGCAGCGCCGCGTCCACGTGCTCTTTCGTCAGGACGCCTTCGCCACGCAGGTTCTTCAGCGTCCGCTTCAGTTTGTCGGAAAGCGACTCGAACATACATCAGACAACAATTCCGGCAGACGCGGAAACAAGCATGATAAGTGGCGGTCTGAGGGGTGTCAAGGAGGAGCGTTCTGTAAGATTTATGGTAAATTCCGTACTCTGATTCCTCCACGCGGCTTTCGCGAAACTATTCAAATGATACGCAGACTTGGCATTCTACTCGTTCTTTCCATCGCTCTCCTCGGCTCACAGACCGAAGCTCAATTGAAGCACCGCGGCCACGACTTAGGCGTCGTTAATTTTCCGGTGAGCTGCTCACCCCAGGCGCAGACGGCATTTAATCATGCGGTTGCGCTGCTTCATCACATGACTTATCCGCAGGCTCGTGAAGCCTTCCAGCACGTGCAGATGATTGATGCGCGTTGTGCGATGGCGCATTGGGGCGAGGCAATGACGCTCTTTCAGCCGCTCTGGCCAACGCGGCCCGGACCGGCAGCGCTGCAGCACGGATGGGACGAGGTCCAGAGAGCGAAAGCACTCCAGCCACTGACGCAACGCGAACAACTCTTCATCGCGGCGGCCGAGGCTTTCTTTCTCGATCCAACATCGAAAGATTACTGGCTGCGGATCCGCCGCTGGGAAGCCGCGATGGAAAAAGCTTATATGGCCTTCCCGGACGATCCCGAAGCCGCGGTGTTTTATGCTTTGGCCCATCTGGCCACAACGCCGGCAGACAAGATCACTCGAGCAAATGCAGATCGAGCAGCTGAGATTCTGCTGCGCGTTTACCGGAAGAACCCAAACCATCCCGGCGCGATGCATTATCTCGTTCACGCCAACGACGTGCCCGGACGCGAACGTGAACTGCTGGAGATCACCCGCAAGTACGATTCAATCGCGCCGAACAATCCGCACGCGATCCACATGCCGACTCATATTTACACGCGACTGGGTAATTGGGATGGCGTGATCCGTGGAAACCTGAGGGCTGCGACTGCTGCGTTACAGTATCCCGCCGGCGAGAAAGGCGAATACGTTTGGGACGAGTTTTGTCACGCGATCGAATACCTCGTCTATGCTTATTTGCAGAAGGGCAACGATCGAGCGGCGGCAATCCAGATCAAACGCCTGCGATCTACCGCTAGTTTGGAACCAAGTTTCAAAACTGCGTTCCACCTGATGTCCATCCAGGCCCGTTATGCATTGGAGCGGCGAGCGTGGAGCGAAGCAGCAGAGATTGTTCCGCGCCAGCCGGCAACGCTCGACTGGGACCGGTTTGCATGGGCTGAGGGCGTCGCGCGGTTTGCCCGCGGCTTGGGCATGGCCCATCTAAGCAGAATCGATGAAGCGAACGCAGAGAGCGGACGTCTCGCACAACTTGAGATCGCCATGCAGAAGGTGGGCGAAGACTTGTTTGCTCGAAACATTCGCATGCTTCATCTCGAATTAGACGCGTGGATCGCTCACGTCAGCGGAAAAGAAGAAGCGAGCCTGTCGTTGATGGAAGAAGCCGTGGCTCTGGAAGAATCAACTCCTAAGCACGCGGTCACACCGGGGCCGACGCTGCCTGCGCGCGAACTTTTGGGCGATCTTTTGCTGGAACAGAATCAACCGGCACGCGCGTTGAGCGCCTACCAGCGATCGCTCGAACTCTACCCGAAGCGCTTCAACAGCTTGCTCGGAGCAGCGAGCGCCGCGCGCGCTTCCGGTGATACAACCGCTTCGCGCTGCTACCTTCTTCAGCTTTTGCGAGTTGCACGCGGTGGGTCGCGGCGGATCAAAGTCTAACTTGGTGGCAGCCGAAGTCAGCGAATCGTGACCATCAGTTTGTATCGCGATGTGCCCTTCGCCTGGGTTGGGCGTCTGATGGTGATGAAGTAATCACCCGACTTTGGCAGCACCCCGATGAATGTGAACGCGGCGTCATGTTCCAAACCCAGTGTGTCGTTGTCCTCTCCCAAAAGCTGAAACACTGATGATTTCAACGGCACAGAAGTTATCTTGATGGAAAGTTTCTGACCTTTCTTCGCAGACAAAACGTACTCAGCCTCTTCGTCATCGCGAACATAGTCACTGATAGTCGTGCTGGTCGCGCCACGTTTGAATTCGATCCTCTTTGGCTCGGCTTTGCCGCCACCGCGTTGCGCGCTTATGGGTTGAGCAGCGCAAACGATAACGAGAAGGCAGCCGCAGATGAACGCGGATTTGCGCAGATATGAGAGCGACTTTTGTGGATCCATGACACTCCTTTTTGGGGTGCGCCGGCTTGACGGCGCTTTGTATTAACTGCGTTACACACGACTTGGACGGAAAAAGCGGCGTCAAGTCACCGCACTCCAAATCAGTTCTTCGGCTTGATCATCATCACCGCCGCCCAGGTTTCAATCCCATCCCAGAGATTCTGCAACCGTAAGTTCTCGTTCTCGGCGTGCTGGTTGTTGTCATAGTTTGCAATCGGCACGGTGATTGTCACTGTCTTCAAATGATCCGTGACGATCGACAGCGGCAAACTGCCGCCGGACGTGGGCAGCTTAACGATCGGATCTTTTGAGGTCGATTGCACCGCATCGATGACTGCGATTGAGATCGGCAGATCCATGCGCGTTCGTTCGGCATTGTAGCCACCTTTGCGCGCGACGACTTTTGCAATCAGCGCGTGCTGCTTTCTTTCAGCGTCGGTCGGATCGTGATCGATGACATAGAAGCCCTGCTTGCGAATGTGATCGATCAGTCGCTCCACCTGTTTGCGATGATCGTTGCCCTTCACCAGTCGCAGATCGAGAACCGCAGTCGCTGTCGTCGGAATCACGTTGCGCGCAAGCGCTCCGACATCGCCGCTGCTGATGCCGTTAATATTCAGCGAGGGTTCGTTGATCAATTCCATCAAGAGCTTGCCATTGCCTTCGCTTTTCGCGAGACCAAGCTGCGCGCGAATCTCATCATCGTAAGCCGGCGCTTCAGCAATCGCTCGCTTCTCGGCTTCGCCCAGCGGCTCGACTCCGGCATACCAACCGGCGATCGTCACGCGACCGGAATCATCCTTCATCGTCGCTAACAGCCGCACGAGAATCATCGCGGGATTCGGCGCCCAGTTGCCGTAATGCCCGCTGTGCAAAGGCCGCTTCGCGCCATAGACCGTGACGTCGACGTTCTGATCGCCGCGCACCCCAAACACGACTTCCTTGCGACCGGACTGATGCACCGGGCCATCGCAGATGATCCACGCATCCGCTTCCAACAACCGTTTGTGCAGATCGATGATGTCGCCCAGATGAGGCGAGCCGGCTTCTTCTTCGCCTTCGAAAAGGAACTTGATGTTGATTGATGGCTTCTGCCCGCTCGCCTTTAGTGCATCGAACGCGGTGAGGATCGCCATCACGCCGGCTTTGTCATCCGACGCCGAGCGCCCGTACAGTCGCCACTCGGGATTGATCTCGCCGACGGACGGCAAGCTGACAATCTGTCCGCCGGATTCCATGGCTGCGCTACACCAAGTCGGCTGGAAAGGTGGAGACGCAGTCCACGCCTTCGGATCCACCGGCTGTCCATCGTAGTGAGCGTAAAGAATGATCGAGTGCGTCGCGCCTGGAACTTTCCATTCACCGTAAACGGCAGGTGGCGTGTCGGCAGTCTTGCCTTCGAGCAACTGCGGGTTCAATCCGCGCCGCTGCATCATATCGCGAATGAATTCAGCGTTGCGTCTGATATTTGCTCGGTCGGAGGCGATGTTGGGAAGCGCGAGGAGCCGGGTGAACTCGTCAAGAATTTGTCGCTCGTGCGCGCGGCGGTAATCGCGAATCGGTGGCTGCGCCAGCGCCAGCGCGCAACCTGCCACGATAATCAGGAGCCACAGATGAACACGGATCGACACAGATAAGATCGAGAAGCGTCCGTATTTATTCTGACTTGATCTGTGCAGATCTGTGTCCATCTGTGGCTAATTCAGTCTGTTAGGACGCGCTCGCTTCGGTTGAATCTGGCTGGGCCGGCAGACTGTTTAGATACCGCTCACGCAGCACATTCATGTGATGGCGCAAGTGCCCAGCCATGATGAATGCCAACGCGCGCACGGAAACTGAGTTGTTGTTGGCCACACCCATGCGCGACCAGGATTCTTCATCCAGCGTGCGAAACATCGCGAGATTTCCCAGACGGATCAACCGCAGCTCGCTAAGCAAATCTTCCAAGTCAATTCGATCGTACGGTGCGGTCAGCATGTAATCATCTTGATCAAAGCCCGGCAGGTTCTGTTGCTCGCCGCGCGCGATGCAGAACACGCGATAGCCAAACACCCGCTCGCCGTCGATCAGATGACCGACGATCTCGCGAATGCTCCACTTGCCTTCGGCGTAACGATACGTCTCCTGATGCGGTTCAACTCTGCCCAGCAGCACATCCAACTCGTCCATCTGCGAGCGCAGCACCGGCAAGATGTCTGCTTCGCTGACTTGATCGATGTAGCTCTGATAGTAAGGTGCGTACTCGGTTTCGGAAGGTCGATTCATGGCTAGTCCTTTGTTCCTGATGGAACGCGCATGATATTGCGAGTTTCTAGAGCTTGCAACGCTGATTTGAATGGCTGCTCCGGTTCGGGTCGATCTGCTCCCGTTCGATGCGGCAGCTTTACGTTTGTACCGTAATGCCGCGGCGTAAATACGCAAACAATTGAGCAAGCCGTCGCGCACCAACGAATAAGCAACAGGCACGAGCTTTGCGGAGAGCGTCTTCGGCAGACGCATTGCCCCATGAAAAGAACCTTTCTCTCATCGTATTTAGTCGTCGGCGCCGCCGCGCTCTCCTGCTTCTTAATGCCCGCGGTCACGCGCGCTCAATCGATTGCGCGGCTCAACCCGGCGAACAGCTTCGCGAACGTTAACAGCGACAAGAACGCGAGCGCCGTCGCCGCCCTAAAACGGCTGGAGGCCAGAGTAATCGTCTATCGCTCGCTGGGAGAATTTGAAGAAAATGGCCGTCTGGCGCGTGTGCCTTTGCAAACTTTCGAATCGGAATTGCGAGATGTGACCGCGCAGTTGCAACCGCTCGTGTCGCAGATGCCCGCCAGCAAATTGAAGAATGAACTCATCAACGCGCTGGCTTCTTATCGTGACGGTCTCTTTTGGTGGCGGAAGATCGATCAGCCGCGCGTCATTCACGTTTCTGCTTTGAAGTTTGGCGACGAGAGTTCTACGCCGGCCGATGTCGCCTTGCGAGCCAACGTTCCTTACACCGTCGCAATTCACTGGCGACAGGCGGCGCAATATCTTCATCGCGCCGAAGCTCTTTTGAATGAATCGAACCGTAACTAAGGTGCGACCGAGTATTCAAGATCGTAGTAGTGCTTTCCGCCCTCGATCTTGATCGTCAGCTTCCCAGCTATTCCCTTCAAATCTTCAGTTCCCGAATTCGGAACAACCGTAATTGTGAGATCGCCTTGGCCCGCGGTCATCGTCGCGGTGTGTTGAAAGATGAACGATCCCTTGCGACCCTTGATTGTGCCGCTGAATTTTTCCATCGCGACGTAACCGGCGGAACCGGTTTTGAAATCACCGCCCGTCAGCATCTGGCCCCTGCTGGTACCGACCATCTCACCTTGCCACTGCTTATCGATCGTCATTCGTCCCATCGACGAATCGCTTGACTTGTCGTCTTGCGGTGCAAGTTTCACTTCGAATGTTCCGGTAGCGTGTTCAGTCATTGTCGCGTTGCCCTTACTTGATTCGTCTCTGGTTACTCGGATTTGTCGCCCGATTCTTCTTTCAGGAAGCAAACTCAGCGTGCCCCACATCATGTTGCCTTTGACGGTGAATTCCCAGACGCCGTGATAGCGCGGGCTTTCCAGTTCGCCGACCAGAGTGTTCTTGCTCGCGTCGTATTTCAGGTGAATGTCACCCATGAATTCGGGCTTACCGTTGACGAGTTTGTCCGCGGCAATCTTCACTTTTGTCGCGTCAGATGGATCGACCGTAATGTGATAGACGACCTGTTCGTCCTTGCACGCGCCGACTTCACCGACGCAAATCGATTCACCTTTCCAGTCGCCGACAAGCGTCGGCGTCTGCGCGCTCGCGGTACCAGTCCCGAGCGTGGATAGCAAAATGATGAGCAGTGTGCGAAGAAAATTCATTGGTTAGCTTCCAGGTTTTTCAAAAATAATGAAGCAAGTGTTGTGCGGAATCGGTATTCCATCGTTCCTGACCAATCATTGTGAAAGAGACTCGGGTCGAATGAAATCAACAGCGTGTCGGTGCCTTCGGTTGAGATCTGCAGTTTTTGGAAGCGCTCATCCGACAACGGAACATTGATCGCTGGATTCCCATACTGAAATGCTAGAAAGCGACTCTTCGTTAAGACGACTGAGCCAGTGAACGCCACCTTCCGCCACCCAAATCGTTTTCCCGGAGCTATGAAGTCGCGATAAGTGAGCGATGCGCCGATGCCTTCATCTATCTGCACAACGCCCTCAGATTCGATCGTAGCTCGCCACTGCGGCGGAATCTTTCCGACGCCGAACCAACGGAAGAGAAGCGTCTGGCCCATGGCTTGAATCTTGTTTCCGCCGCAGACCTTAGAGTACAGTTTCGCGCATGTCAAAGACGCTGCGCTATCGAATGTTCAAGGTCGGCGCAATGCCTCAGGCGCTGCGTGATGAGATTGATCGTGAACAAGTAATCTTCTTTGATGAAGGCGTCGCGGTGACGGTGCGGCGCAAAGGGACTGCGCCAGGATTCAGCGGTAGTGCGACTGGAAAATTTTCCGGCGCGTTCGCGATCACGGATCGGCGCATCGTGGCAACGATTTCTAACACGACGATGGTCGATGCTGCTTACAATTCCCATGAGCTCGGCGAAAAGCCGGCGACTATTTCAGTCAAGGAAGACGGCCTGCACGTGCATGTCGATGCGAGCGTCAACCCGCGCTGCACTGGTGAAATCGTGATGCACTTCGACGCCGAAGTCACGCCGCCCCAACTCGATCAAACTCCGCAGCGTGAATTGAAATTCAACTTCGCGCCTGAATTGGTGCCAAAGATTTTTGGAGTGCCGGGCTAACGCCTACTGACTCTCCGCCACATTCTTCACCGGCTGCTTGTTGCCCTTCACGTACTTGTCGTACCAATCCAGATATCGCTGGTAGCGATCCTTCACGTAACTCGGGCGCGTGATGCCGTGAAATTCATTCGGATAGATCACGAGTTGAGTTTCGATGCCGAGACTGCGCAGCGCCTGGTACATCTGCTGGCCGCCCTGCACAGGAACGTTGAAGTCACGCTCGCCGCCAAGGAACAGCGTCGGCGTCTTGATGCGATCGGCGTGCAGGAATGGATAAGAGATCTTGACGTAAGTTTCCCAGGCCTTCGGATTCCAGGGCGGCCCAATCTCGTAATCGTATTGAATGATGTACTGATCGGTTCCGTAGAACGCGACGGTGAACGCTGTGCCCGCGCCACTGGTGGCGCCTTTGAAGCGCGTGTCGGTCGCGATCATGTAATCGGTGAGAATCCCGCCGTAGCTCCAGCCGCCTACGCCCATGCGATCGGGATCGGCGACGCCCATGGCGATCACGTGATCGACGCCGGCTTCCAAATCCTGTACTTCGTAATTTCCCCAGTCAGCAAAAATCGCGCGTGAGAATTTCTGGCCGCGGCCTGAGCTGCCGCGATAATTCACCGCCAGCACCGCGTAGCCGTTTGCGGCAAAGACTTGGCGCTCGGTCGCGAACGAATGCTGATCTTGTCCGTTCGGGCCGCCGTGAATGCGGAGAAGAAACGGCACCTTGGTCCCTTTCACATAGCCGGCCGGATAAGTGAGCAGGCCGTGAACTTCGGTTCCGTCCTTACTTTTGAAGCTGACTTCTTCGGTCTCGCCAAGCTGAAGCTCGCTCATCAATGCGTCATTCTGATGAGTTAGCTGCCGCAGCTTCTTGCCTCCCATCGCGTAAATCTCAGTCGGCTTCATGTCGTTCCCGGAAAGCAGAACCGTGTGGCCGCCAGCCATCGACAAGTTGGAAACAACGACCGGCCGATCGAGCAAACGCGTCACCGCGTTGTTCTTAATTGCGATCGGATAGACCGACATGTCATCCGTGACGGTCGCCATCAGTGAATCGCCAGAGAAGCGCAAACCGCCAACGCCACGATCGAGATCTTCCGTCGCCTTCACGCGCGTCGGCGCGGCGCTGCCGTCGGATGGCACCATCAGCAAATGCTCCATGCTGTAGGCGCCATACTTTTTTTCATCGCCCTCGAGAAACGCGATCCATTTCCCGTCCGGCGACCATTCCGGCCGCGCGCGGCTGGCGCGATTGTCAGGCGTGGTTAGGAGTCTCTCGGTCGCGCCGGGTTGTGCGTTTGCCACGTAAAGCTGAGCCGCCGGATCGCGATCGGGATCGTCGGAGTGGTTGCTCATGAAAGCGATCTTGGTTCCGTCAGGCGACCATGAGATCGATGACTCATCCCATTTGCTCTTCGTCAAACGATCGAGTTTCTTCGACGCAATATCGAACAGATAGATGTAAGTGTGACGCCCGGACAGCAGATAACCCTGAACGTCCTGCTTGTAGCGATAGCGATCGATGACGATGGGCTTTGGAGGTTTCGGCGGCGTGCCGGGCGCCGGCGTGGCACTCGGATCAGGAGCATCGGGATCGGGATCGCCAATCAGCACCGCAATACGTTTGGAATCAGGCGACCATTCGTAACCTTGCAATCGACCTTTGAATTCAGTCAGTTGATAAGCTTCGCCACCGCTGCGATCGAGCAACCAAATTTGGCTGCCGCGCACGCCTTGCTTGCCCGACGATCTTCCCGAAGTGAACGAAAGGTACTTTCCATCCGGGCTCCAGCGCGGCGAACCTTCGCCGTCGTTGCTAAAAGTGATTTGCCGATCGTTCGTGCCGTCAAACTTCACCATCCAGATATGGGTACTGCTCTTATCTTCCTTCACGTCGATGGTTGAAACGGTGTAAGCGATCCACTGACCGTCAGGCGAAATCTGCGGGTCGCTCACGTTGCGAAAACGCGCAAGGTCGTCGAGCTTGAGCGGGTGATGTGTTTGCGCGGTCGCTGCAAATGCTAAGACCGCAATGGTGCACAGTATTGTCAGAAGTCTCTTTGGTTGCATGGGGTCCCCTTTTTGGAGTGCGGCGGCTTGACGCCGCTTTCTAATAATCGTCGCCAACATTGAGCAAGTCTGTTTTGAATCCGTAGATTGTTTTTACTACAGCAGGCGATGCGGTGCGCTCGAACCACGCCGCGGAACACCAACGGTACTGATTAGCCATAGCCACGAGTCCGTGCTTGACTGGATTTCGATGAACATAACTTAGCCGCGCGAAATAGGATCGCTCATAAGTGAGCTTCGAGTCCCAGAAGTTATACCAAACTCGTCGGCCTCTGGACTCATCTAACTGGTTTATCTTCGAAGCTGTGACCGTGTGAAGATGGCTGAGAAACTCGCGGAGACGTGGAACCTCGTTTTCGCTCCGCGCGATGAAGTGGTAATGATTCGGAAAAACTGCCCACGCGTGAAGATTCCATTCATACTTCTTTGCTAATGCAAGTAGTTCCCGTTGAAGGACATCCAGTTTTTGCGAGGAAGAGAAGAAGGGCTGTTTCTGCAGCGTAGAAGCGGTAATCATATAAACGCCGCTGGAGTCCAGGCGGTGCACCGGCGCATGCGGCCAATCGATCTGATTTAGCGATTGAGTAGCTTCCATTGGGATTTCAAAAGCGGCGTCAAGCCGCCGCACTCCAAAAGCTTTGCTCGCCAAAGTCATTATGGCTTCGGCTTTTGTTCATCGCGCTGACTCCGCGCCTCTTCGCGCTGCTTCACCACGCGCGCGGCAACCATGTCGTCCAGTTCGTAATGCGGAGTCTGGTCGCCACCGAGACCTTCAATGCCGATGCCGACACTCAAACGAAAACCGGCGCACTCGATGCCGAGGTCGCGTAGATCTTCCGAGTCACGCACGTCTTTATTCTGCCAATCGTAAAAAGGTTTCCACCGCCCCTGCAACTGAAACTTCGGCGCCATGACTGAGAGAAACTGATCCTTGCTCGACCATTTGTTCGTGACGGGATAAGCCGCGCGAATAAATGAGAGACGCCCGTCCACAAATTCGAGTGAGATTGCGTCGACGCCTTCGAAGAGAGAAGAGAGCCGATTCAATTGCGCCACGGCGTCAGTTTTCAACTCCGCGCGCGATACGCCGAGTTCGTCTGGTTTGTCGACGGCTACTGACGGGACTAGCTGTCTCACCTCAGCCTCAGTCATGCCCAGGCGCAAGCCGCCGAGACTCGGAGCTTGATCGCGGTTCAGCGTGCAAGCCGCTGTCGGGACGGATGTGGGTGACGATCCTCCCGCGGTGGTTTTGAATATTTGCGTGGGGTCGATCTCCAGACGCGCTCGCGACGAGAAGTAATCAACGATGGCTTGATAGTACTCGAGGCGCGTCGCCGAGTAGTTTGATTGCGCGTCAATGATCTCCAACAGCGACGACTTCTTCGAACGATAATTCTGAAAAACCAGATTGAGGTTCTGCTGTGAAGCCGTTGCGGCATCGGCGGCATCGCGAATCCGATCCAACGCGGAAAGCGCTCCGGCGCGCGCCGCATAAAACTCCTGCTTCAGTTCCAGCACTTGCGTTTCACGTTGCGCGTCGAGCGCGCGCGCACGCAACTCAGCCTGCTTCGCACGACTCTTGCTCGCGCCAAAATTAAAGATGGGGACGTTCAATGTAATGATCGCGTCGCCGCCAGAGTAACGTTTCAGCGGCCGAAAGTTCGCGGCGTCGAACCCCGCGTTGAGCGTATACGTTAGTTGCGGAAACAATTCGCGCCTGGCGGCGCGCCGATCCTGAATCGCGGCGCGCTTTTGCGCGTCGAGTTGCGTTAACTCTGCCCGCGCATTGATCGAGTCCTCCTGATAGCGAAGAAAGTCGGCGCCGTTCGGAACGTGGTCAGTCAGTCGCACCACTGCGATGTAAGTCGCGTAATCAACGCCCGTCAGTACACGGAGCTGACTCAACGCAATTGATTCCGCCAGCCGTGCCTGCTCCAACTCGTCGCGACGTGAACGCGCCGCGGAACGCGCGCGCAGCACGTCAGTCTCTTCGATCGAACCGCGCGCGTGCTGCTCTTCAGTCACCGCGGCAAAGCTTTCCGCGAGCGCGAGCGCTTCGTCAGCCAGACGCCGTCGCTGACGAGCCAGCACCAATCCGTAATACGCGTCGATCGTCGCGAGCGCGAGATTGCGACGCGCGATTTGAGTGCCGGCGTGGGCGGCTTCGAGCAACGCCCGACTGCGCGCCATTTGTGCGCGCAGCCGGCCCGCAACATCGATTGTTCCGGTGACACTCAGGGTCCCGACGGTTTCGTTTATGGCGCTGGATGAAACGAAACTGAACGTGAGCGGATCGCCCGGATTGCGCACCGTCGATGGCGTCGTGCCCCAATATGTTAGCGGTACATTGAATTGCGGCAGCAGTGCCGCGCGCGCCTGTTTCACGTCTTCAGTCGCGCTCAGTTCGTCGAACTGTGCTTGCCGCAGCGCGGCAGCGTGATCGAGCGCCAGCGCCACGGCTTCTTGCACCGATAGCGTGCGGCTGTTCCGGGTCTCGCTGCCATAGGGATAATCGTAATAGGGCGGTGGCTGATCTGTCTGTCGCGATCCAGGCGCGGGTTGAGTGGGCTGTTGGGCCATACTACAAAATGCAAACGACAGTATGAGGAAAACTGAGAGCGGAAATGTAAGACGGTTTTTCAAACTCAACTCTCCTGTTGCATGAAACGAATAAACTGAAGATGACTGCACGATTTTTGATCGGATGATCGGTAATCGTTCAAGTTGCGAGCGGCGAGATTTTACTGCGAATGTCGCGATGTGACTAGAGTCTTGATGCGTTCCGAGTTTCCGGGTAGCAATTCGATCTTAGCACGGCGCACTAGCCGTCGCGCGTTTGACGAATTGAAACCTGATTGAGTACCGTGACACGGTCTGACTCCAAGAACATCGCCGGTAACCGAACCGAACCTTTGCATATCACTACGAGCATCGAGCAGACTCCACGACGCAACGGCACGCGGCAATATCCGAGAGCGCTGCCTCAGCCGGTGCTCAATATCCTGCGGCCGTGTGTGGCGGTTATTAGCCGGATGTTCTGGCGCATTCGCTGGAAGGACACGCAAAACATTCCCAGCAGTGGCGGCGTAATCATCGCGGCCAATCACCAAACCTACGTCGATCCATTTTGGGTCGGTGCCGCGGTTAAGCGGCCGGTACGTTTTCTGGCGTGGGACGCGGCCTTCAACTGGCCTGTCGCCGGAAGGTGTTTGAAACTATTTGGCGCCTGGCCTTTGCAACTGGAGGGCGCCGATCCGACACCGATTCGCCTGACGTTGCAGTGGCTTCGCGAAGGTGGCGCCGTCGTAATTTTTCCCGAAGGCGGCCGCGGCAATGCCGATGGCTCGCTGAAGAAATTCAAGGCCGGCGCCGTGCGGATGGCTTTGGAAGCCGGCGTTCCCATCCTGCCCGTGACGATTTGCGGCGGCGAAAAAATTTGGCCCAACACGAATCGCGTGCCAAGACTCTTTCGTACGGTCGAGATCGTCTATCATCCGCTTTTTCAGGTCGAACAATGCAGCGATGAAGACGCGCGAGCGTGCGCTCGACGTGAGAGTGAAAGACTGGCGGCAATTGTTCGATCAGCGCTTTAGGATGCCAGCACGCGCATCATCTCTTCGTGAACGAGTCCATTACTGGCGACGACTGGCGGTGTATAAATATTGAGCGGCTCTCCCAGATAATTTGAAACGCGACCACCGGCTTCTTCAATAATCAAAGCACCGGCAGCGACATCCCAGGGTTTCAAACCTTCTTCCCAAAATCCATCGAATCTTCCCGCAGCGACATAAGCCAGATCGAGCGCGGCGGCGCCGTCGCGGCGGACGCCTTGCGCGGCCATGATGAAATTCGCGAAGTGTCGCGCGAACTGATTGCGCTGGCGCACGTCGTACGGGAAGCCGGTGCAGAGCAGCGCGCCCGCCAAAGTTGGCGTCGGCGAAACTTGAATGCGGCGACCGTTGAGCGCGGCGCCCCGGCCACGTTCCGCAGTGAACATTTCATCGCGCATCGGATCGTAAACCACGCCGATTTCCATACGCCCTTTGTTTTCCAATCCAATCGAAACGCAGAAGCATGGATAGCCGTGCGCATAGTTCGTCGTGCCGTCGAGCGGATCGATGATCCAGCGCCAGTCGCTTTCCTTTTCTCGATCGGCAGGTTCGCTCGCGCCGGACTCTTCCGCGAGAATTGCGTGACGCGGATAGTGAGTCTTGATGCGATCGATGATCAGCCGTTCCGAAGCGAGATCGGACTCGGTCACTAAATCGAGTTCGCTCTTGTTGGTTATTTCGAGGGCGCGGCCGAAGCGTTCGGCGAGCACGCGCCCGGCGTCGCGCGCAGTTTGAATAGCAAAGTTGAGCATTTGGAGTGCGGCAACTGGTTGCCGCCTTTCGAGTCTAGCGCAGTTTTGTGAGCGTGTCAGAAGCCCGACCGTCAGGGAGGCAGGTAACATAGGCGCGAATTGACTTGCACAACGCCCTCAGCCCGCTAGCCCTCGCTCACGGTCGGGCTTCTGACACGAGATTACTTCGCGCCGTAGTTCGGTTGCTCTTTGTCGCGATAGATCAGTTTCGGCTTGCTGACTTCTTCGCCTTTGGTTGAGTCCCAAACCAGTTCGAACGAGTAGATATTGCCGCCCTGGCCTTTGCGGTACTCGATTTCTTTGGCGCGTTCAGCTTCGGCTTCTGCGCGTGTCTCGTAGTTCGCCCGCGAGGTCTCGCCGCAAATGCGCACATCTTCGTCGCCATAGTCGAGCGAGAAGCCGCGCGCTTCGAACGGATCCATCACGTTGCGGCTGAAGTACGGCATGATTTTCTTCTTTGCGAGTGAATACGACGGTACATCTTCCGGCTGCACGACGACGTTCGAAAAATACCAGCGCCGCTCTTCCGGATTCTCGCTGCTGATCTCGACGCCTTTGCGATAGACCTTGGTTTCGATCTCGACGTAAAGATAAGCGGCATCTGGGCGACCGGCAGCCACGGAACGCCGCGCGGGCGAAATCGGCAACAGGGACAGAGCCAAAGTGACAAGTGCGATGATGATTCTCAACTTCATGGTTTTACTCCTGGCTGGACTTTCGGAAATCAGCCGAAAGGTTTATCGATCGATGGGCTCTGTTCGGAGAAAAAATTTGCGCCTTTGTCGTTGATGTAGAGGCAATCTTCCAGACGAATTCCAAACTCGCCGTAAATCACAATCGTTGGTTCGTCGCTGAAACACATGCCGACTTGAATCGGAGTCTTGTTGCCGCGCACAAAGTTGGTCCACTCATGCCCATCCAACCCGATGCCGTGACCGGTTCGGTGCGGCAATCCGGGTGTCTTGTAATCAGGCCCGAACCCGGCGTCGGTAATCACCTTGCGCGCCGCGGCATCGACCGATTCACAAGGCGCGCCAATCTTCGCGGCGGCGAATCCCGCATCCTGCGATCGCTTTTCCAGGTTCCAGATTTCGCGCTGGCGCGGCGTCGGCTTGCCGAGCACGAACGTCCGCGTGATGTCTGATTGATAACCTTCGACGCTGCATCCGCCGTCCATCAAAACCATGTCGCCTTCGTGCAAAATCTGCGGAGTGCTGCTGCCGTGCGGAAACGCCGTATACTTTCCGAAGCTGCAAAAGACGCCGCCCTGGACGCCCAGGTTCCGAAACGCCGCGGCGCAATTGCCGGCGAATTCTTCCTGCGGCATCCCGTCGCGCATGCTGGCCCAGGTCGCGCGATAGGCAATGATGGTCAGATCGTTTGCTTTCTGCATCAGCGCGATCTCGGCGGGCGATTTGTACATGCGACATCCGGCAGTGATGGGCGTGCCGCTGACAAATTCGAGTTTCGGCGCTTCCTGCCGGATGCCGTCGTAAAGAAAGAAACGCACGCGCTCTTCGATTCCGATCTTTCCGGTTTTGATTCCGCGATCGCGAAAGATTTCCACGACGCGACGATACGGACTCGCGTCTTCTTCCCAGGTGCGCACGTCGTTGCCGAACTTGATCAATTCGCGAGCGCGTTCTTCTTCGAACTTTGGACAAACCCAGGCGAGTTCGCCGCGCTGCGGAATCACCAGCGCAAACATGCGTTCGCTCGTGCCCCAGCGCATGCCGGTGAAATAAAACATCGATGAGCCGGGCTCGAGGTAGATCGCGTCGATCTTTTGCTCGGCCATCAAACGTTGCGCCTTGGCGATCCGGGCCTTGCGCTCGTCATCGCTGATCGGCACGACGTCTTTCGTCATTCGTTGCAAGCGCTTGATCGATTCCGGCACGTCTTGCCGCTGCTGAATCGCATCGGCATCATCCGTATGCGCAAAAGAAAATCGGCTGCCGAGCAGAGTCGCGCCGGCAACGCCGGCGGAAGCTTTCAGGAAATCTCGTCTGTCAGTGCACATGGGCCGAGATTGTAATCGAAGGCAGCGAACGAAGCCACAGATTTACACAGATTATTTCTAATGGAATCGGATGCTTTTTTCACCATCTGTGTCATCTGCGTTAATCTTTGGTTGATTCGTCGTTTCGTTCGATGCCCTTGTTAAGTCGAGTATCAAGACTGGTATTGATCGCGGTGTGGTTTCTCATCGCGGGAAATGGTTATGCCCAGCAACCTCTGCGCTGGGGCGCCGATCCATCGGGCGGCGCGCCTTACGTTTACAACGATCCGAGTCATCCTGATCAATACATCGGTTACGAAAAAGAGATGGTCGATGCGCTGGCGGCAGCGATGGGGCGCAAACCTGAATTCGTGCCGTCGGATTGGGAGACGCTCGTCTCAGCGCTGCAAAGAAAGTCGTTCGATGTGATCGTCAATGGATTGGAGCCCACCGCCGATCGACAGAAGCAGATCCAGTTCAGCAAGCCTTATTACATTTTTCAACTGGCGCTGACAGTCCGAAACGACGAGCAGCAGATTCACTCGCTCGCTGATTGCAAGAACCGGGTCGTCGGCACGTTGGGAAACACAGCCGCGTCGCGCTTACTACAGCAGCAGGGAATTCCTTTCAAGAACTACGCCGAGCCACCGACGGCGTACCGCGATCTGGAATTGAAGCGCATCGACGCGGTCATCATGGATGTGCCTGCGGAGGTTTTTTACGTCAGCAAGAGTACGACCCTCAAACGCGCGTGCGAACCGTTCTTCCGCGGCACCTACAACATTGGGCTGCGCAAAAATGACGATGCTCTGAAGAACGAAGTCGATGCCGGCATCGACAAAATCATCAGCGATGGCACGCTGGAAAAGATTTTGCGCAAGTGGGGCTTGTGGAACGACGCGCAGCTTGAACTTCAGAAACCGAAAGCAGAGCAGAAGAATATCGACTCCGCTTACGACGTTACGTCAGCGAGTTTCAATTGGCGCGAAGCCGTGTGGCGCCTGACGCGGGCCGCGGTTGTCACTGTGCTGATTGCGTTTGGCTCGATGTTCATCGCGCTCGTGTTCGGGATGCCGCTGGCAATCGGTCAATGGAAAGGCCCGCGACTGATTCAATGGCTCTGCACGATCTACGTCGAGTTCTTCCGCGGCACGCCGGTGCTGGTCCAACTCCTGTTTCTTTATTTTGGTTTGCCGACGATTGGACTCGCGATGCCCGCCTGGCTGACGGCGCTGATCGGGTTGGGATTGAATTACGCGGCGTATGAGTCACAGGTTTATCGCGCCGCGCTCGAAGCGATTCCGCGCGGCCAGTGGGAAGCGTCGTACTTGCTCGGCATGAATCCCGTGCTCGCGTTCCGGAGGATTATTCTGCCGCAAGCATTTCGGATCGCGTTGCCACCGATGACTAACGATTTCGTGTCGCTGTTCAAAGACACTTCGACGGCTTACGCGATTTCGGTTTGGGAATTGGCGACGGCCTATCGCGAGTTGGCGAATGCTTCAGGACAGTTTCTGCTGTTGGGCGTTGCCGTGTCGCTTTACTATCTAGCGATGAGTTTGCCGATGGCGCATCTGGCGCGACGGCTCGAGCGGAAGTTGCAGAGAAGAGAAGCGATTGAGGCGGTGGAAAGTGAAGTTGATTGATTCGTGTTTTTCCCTCTTCCAAAAGGAGAGCGAGAGAGCTTCATGATTCGGGTAACTGATCTCATCAAAGACGCCAACGGCACGCGCATCCTGCGCGGCGTGTCGTTCGAAGTTGCACCGCATACCGTGCTTGGCGTCATCGGTGCATCGGGCAGCGGCAAGACGACTCTGCTGCGCTGCTTGAATGGCCTTGAGCGCATCGATGGTGGCGCGATCGAGTTTGACTCCATTCGTCTCGAACCAACTCTTCCTGCGTCGGAATATTCACGTCGCGTGAAAGAGCTGCGCAAGAAAGTCGGCACCGTTTTTCAGCATCTGTTTCTGTTTCCGCATCTCACGGTACTTGGCAACATCATCGAAGCGCCGACGCACGTTCTGCGAGTTCCCAAGCCGCAGGCTGAGAATGAAGCCCTGAGTTTGCTGGATTCGGTTGGATTGAAAGAGAAAGCGCGGCGCTATCCCGAAACTTTGTCCGGCGGCGAGCAGCAGCGGGTCGCGATCGCGCGCGCCTTAGCAATGCATCCCGCGCTGTTGATGTTCGATGAACCGACGAGTGCGCTCGATCCGAAACGCAGCGCGGGGCTGCGAACGTTATTGAAAGGATTCGTTGCGCGCGGTCATACGATGGTAATCGTTTCGCACTCGATCGGGTTTCTGGAAGGGCTTGCCGACGAATTGCTTTACATGGAAGGCGGCGAGGTCGTTGAATCCGGCGCAACCGATCAGATACTAAATTCGCCAAAAGATCCGCGCACTCAGGATTTCATTTCGCAGGCAAAATAGCTACGAGACTGCCTCGCTCGATGTGATAATCTTTACGGCGCAAATCATTCTGGTATGCCGCATTATCTCGACCTCGACAGTTGGCATCGTCGCGAGTTGTTCGATTTCTTTCGCGATTACAAAAATCCCTACTTCAACATCTGTGCGCACCTCGATATCACAAACCTGATGAAGTTCCTCCGCCATCGGCCGGGCGTAAGCAAGTCAGTGGCTTTTCATTATTTCGCGCTACGCGTCGCCAATGAGATTGAGCCGTTTCACTATCGTTTTAGCGACGGCAAGGTCGAGGTCCACGACGTCATCAATGGCGGCACGACGGTGTTGCTGCCTAACGAGAGCTTCACCTACGCGTATTTCGACTACAGTGAAGACTTCGACAAGTTTGTGGCGGAGGCGACGGAAGCGATCGCTGAAGTTCGAGCGCACGGCGAACTGAAACCAACGATGCGTTACGACTTGATCTATTTCACGGTGTTGCCATGGATCTCGTTTACGAGTTTTGCGCACGCGCGCACGCCGGGTCGGGGCGAATCAATTCCGCGAATAGCTTTTGGAAAATTCTTCACTGAAAACGGCCGCACGCGTCTGCCGATCTCAGTCGAAGTGCATCACGCGCTTCTTGATGGCGTCGTGGTTGGGCGCTATTTCAACAAGTTGGAAGAAGCATTCGCGCATCCCGAAAATTTTGTGACGTAGAAATTGACAGTGTCTGAATCGCTGACTAAGATGCCCGAGTTCGAAGAAGTCTCGCCGCGCTTGCTCCAAGGATAAGATGTTCCGTCACTCACATACGCTACTTAACACGTTCGCAGACTAGGAGGAACCATGCAGAAAAGAATGTTCCGTTCCTTTGCCCGACTAATCAAAGGAACTTCTGTTAGTGTTTTCGTTTTGCTTGCAGTTGCTTCAGTAGTTTTCGCTCAAACTCAAAGCACCACCGGAACGATTCAAGGCACAGTGACGGACGCCAACGGAGCTAATGTTCCCGGCGCAAGTGTCGAAATCAAAAACCTCGAAACTAATGTCTCGACCACGGTCACCAGCGACGAGGATGGACGCTTTGTCGCGCTCGCGCTGCGCCCGGGAAATTACTCGGTAACGGTCTCCAAGCAGGGATTCGCCACGGCAGTAGTAGAAAAAACCGAACTGACGGTTGGCCAGGCGCTCAACCTGCCGATTGCGATGAAAGTGTCCGGCGTACAAGAACGCGTGACCGTCAACGTCACGCCCACAGTCGATACGGTAAAGACCGAAGCCAGCACGACTATCAATGAAACTTCGGTAAATCAAACGCCGATCCTCGGCAGGAAATTCGAAGACCTGTTGACCCTGACACCCGGCGTGAGCATCGTGCAGGGCCCGGACGGCGATGAGATCAACTTCGCCGGGCAGCGCGGTGTCTTCAATAACGTCAGCGTTGACGGCGGCGATTACAACAACGGGTTCTTCGGAGAACAACTCGGCGGCCAGCGCGCGGCGATCGATATTCCGCTCGACGCGGTCAAGGAATTTCAAGTGGTTGCGACTGGAGCCTCGGCTGAATTTGGCCGCACGGCGGGCGGAATCATCAACGTGATTTCCAAGTCAGGAACAAACGACATTCACGGCAGCCTTTTCTATTTTCAACGACTCGAGGCTCTCACCGCCAATACGTCGGACGGTAAACCTTTGAAGGGTTTCCGTCGCGAACAATTCGGTGGCTCAGTCGGCGGCCCGATCAAAAAAGACAACGCCTTTTACTTTTTCGCGTTCGAAGGCGTGCGCGAGAAGCTGCAACGCGACAACTTGAGCGCGTCGATCGGCACTCCTTGCAGCGTGGCCACCCCGACGATTACGGCGAACGAGGCGCTCATCAATAGCAGCGCCGATTGTCAACGGCTCGCGCTTCTCAATTTTTTCAGAACCACGAGGAACCAAAACGAAGGTCTGCCGGTCTCGCACAAAATCAACAACAACGCGGTTCTCGCCAAGTTTGATTGGGATGTGACGCGCAATAACAAGTTGGGCGTCTCGTACAACTTCGATTATTCGAGGAACACCAACCAGACGTTTGATGTAGCGACGTACGGAAACTCCGCTAACGGCATTGAAGGGCCTTCGAAGATAAACAACTTCAACCTCAATCTGTTCAGCACGATCTCCGGCAACAAAGTGAACGAAGCGCACTTTTCGTACACGCGCGAACTGCGGCCGCGCGCCGCAGTCACCTCGAATATTCCCGCGGACACAGCCATGGGTTTCGGGACGACGTTCCGATTCGGTCATCCGTTCTTTCTGAATCCAACTGTTGACGAATTGCTGTGGCGGACGGATCTGAAGGACAACTTTTCGATCGTGTCAGGCAAACACAATATCAAGTTTGGCGGTGAGTGGCTGCACACGCTCAACGATCAAGTTTTCCGTGGATTCTTTCAGGGGCGTTACATTTTCGACAGCGTCACCGGATTCCTGCGTTACGCCTCGCCGGCGGCCGCGGGCGGTTTCGGGCCGAGTACCGTCGGATGTTCCAACGGCACCTATGTTACGGCCCCAACAACATGTCCAGCCGGAACGACAGCGACCGGCGGCCCGTTGTTGCTGTTTCTGCAGGGCGCCGGCCGAACTGGACCAGCGACTGATGCAGCCGGAGCTTCGAAGATCAAGAATGAAGACCTTGCCGTATTTGCGCAGGACAGGTGGCAGGTACGTTCGAACTTTTCGCTCAACCTTGGCCTTCGTTGGGAAGCTCAAATCTTTCCCAACCCAGTTGTCCCGCCATCGCAAACGGCCTATGGAATCTTTCTTAGCGATCCTCGATTTCCTTCAGATGGAACTCTCCACAGCGCGAAGCGAGAGTTTCAGCCGCGCGTAGGCTTTGCCTGGGATGTGTCTCGCAACGGCAAGTCGGTGCTGCGAGCCAGCTATGGAATTTTCTACGGTCGCCAGAACATGCTTTCCCAGGTTGGATCGATCACGACAAATGGTGTGCAGCAGCAGACCATTTTCCTGAACACGCCGATTATTTCCTCGGGTGTGCCGGGACCGGTGTGGCCTAACCTGGTAACCCCGGCGGCTGGTACTTGTACTTCAGGAGGACGCACGAATCCGTTCCCGTGTTTCTCTGGCGTGCGCGTCTTTAGTCGGAATTACGAGAACCCGAGAATCTACACAACCAATGTTCAGTTCGAGCAGGAGGTCATGCGGGACCTCTCGATCTATTTTGATTTCACGCATTCACAGGGCGTGCACCTGACACGCTTCTTGAACATCAACCGCAACGGTTTCTTCACGCCGTTCCTGGACGAGACGATGGTAACGAGTTCGGTCGGCAAAGGCCTCTACAACGGCTTTACCGCCGGCATGAGAAAGCGCATGAGCAAGAAGTACCAGTTCGAGTGGAATTATGTCTTCTCGAGAGATCGGGATGATGACTCGAACGAACGCGATCCGTTTACCGACCGGTCGTTCAATATCAACAATCTGCAGCAAGATTACGCGCTGTCGGATCGCGACATCAAGCACAAGTTCAACTTTTACATGTATTCGCAATTGCCGTGGGGTTTCGAATTCGTGCCACGGGTTCAAGCCCGCTCGGCCCAGCCGGCTACACCGGCGACGCGCACGGCAACGAATCGCAACACGCTGCGCAAGGACAACAAGTACTTCTCTTTCGATTGGCGTCTGGCGCGGCCTATCAAACTGGGTGAGCGTTACCAGCTAATTCCGACACTGGAAATGTTCAATACCTTCAACAACAATAACTTCATCAACTCGCTCAGCGGCGCCGGCAATCAAAACTCGCTGACCGCGCCCAGTCTCTTTAATTTCGATGGGTTCCTCCGCCAGGGCGTCGGCGATCCGCGGCAGTTGCAACTTGCGGTGAGGTTCGTGTTCTAACTTAGCGTGGACTTTGTCTGCGAACTTGCTTCAAGAAGTCACGAGGCGCGAAGGCAATCCTTTGCGCCTCGATTTTTATCTCTCATCAAAATGCAGCGTGAGGTCTGAAATTTTTTCGAGGTACAGATCCGGTCCTGCTTCAATCACGCGTGGGCTGCTCGGATAATTACTCCGGACGCCGATCGTAAACACGTTCGCGTGCTTTCCCATCAGAATATCTTCCGGCGCGTCGCCAACGTAAGCAGCTTTTTCAGGTGAGCAGCCCAGCCGGCTGAGCGCGATTTCCAGTCCTTCGGGATGCGGCTTCTTGTTCTCGATGTGTTCAGCACAAATCACTACTTCGAAGATTTCCGGCAGCGAGGCTTCTTCAATCTCCTGACACACGCGGTCTTCGTTGCCGCTCGTGACCACGCCGAGCCGATAGTTTCGCCGTCGCAGCTCCATCAAAGCGTCGGCCGCGCCTTCCACGAGTTCAGCCATTTGCGCCGAATAATGACGCCGCCACAGCTCGTCCATGCGTTCCCACTTGTCTCTGGGCAAACCGAGCCCCTCATAAACCGTGTACCAATTTGGCGAGTAGTGTTGTTGATAAGCTTCCTTCGAAAAGACGAAATCCAATTCCGCGAAGGCTTTCTCGTAGGCGGCTAGACCAAGGTGCGCGGATTCGACGAGCGTGCCATCCCAGTCGAAAAGGAGTGTGTCGATTGAAGCAATTTCTCCAGGCATGAGTCACCGATTATCTTTGCAAAACGCAAAGTTACGCGCCGCGATAAAGTTCGTCGATCAGCTTTCCGTACTTTTGATCGATCACCGGGCGCTTCACCTTCAAAGTTGGCGTCATCTCGCCCTTCTCAATCGAAAATTCATCGACCAGCAAAGCGACGCGACGCACGCGCTCGTAATCGGCGAGGTGCGCGGTGATCGCCGTGACGTCTTTCTGGACAATCTTCGTCGCGGCGGGAAGGCGGCTCAGTTCATCGTGCGTCGCGGGAACTGCTTCGCCCGCATTTCGCAGTGCGCCCTTTAGTGATTCCCAATCGGGAACGATTAAAGCCGCGGGATATTTTCTACTGGAGCCGACGACAACAACCTGGCTGACGAACTCGCTCTGCTTCAGAAGGCTTTCGAGCTGCTGCGGCGCGACATACTTGCCGTTCGAGAGCTTGAAAAGATCTTTCTTGCGATCCGTGAGCCAGATGTGGCCGTGCTCATCGATGTGGCCCACGTCGCCGGTGGCGAACCAGCCATCATTCATCACTGCCGCGCTCGCCTCCGGTTGGTTGTAATAACCGCGCATCACGCAGCCGCCGCGAACGAGCATCTCGCCGTCCTCGGCGATCTTAACTTCGATGTTCGCGAATGGTTTTCCGATCGAGCCGACGCAATTGTCTTCCGGGCGATTCGCGCAGACGATGCACGTCTCGGTCATGCCGTAACCTTGCAAAATCTTAATGCCTGCGCCGAGAAACGAATAGGAAAGAGTTGGCGACAGTGGTGCGCCGCCCGAAACGAAATAACGCAACCGTCCGCCAATGCCTTCGCGCCATTTCGTGAACACCAGTCGATCAGCAATTGCGTGTTTCGCGCGCAAACTGACGGGAACGCGTTGCCTTTTATCTTCCATCTCGGCCACGCGCTGGCCAATCGCCAAGGACCACGTGAAGATCTTGCTCTTCGCGCCGCCCGCGGACATCCCTTTCTTGATGATGCGGTGATAGACCTTCTCAAACAGGCGTGGCACCGCGGTCATGATCGTCGGTTGGACTTCACGCAGGTATTCGCCGACATGATCGAACGACGCCGCGTAGTTCACGGCGACGCCCATGTAGCAGAAAACGTAGAAGACCGTGCGCTCGAAGATGTGCGAAAGCGGCAGTACCGAAAGCGACACGTCGGCGGAAGAGATCGGCAAGCCGGTCGTGATCGAGCGCACGTCCGAAATGAAGTTCTCGTGCGTCAACATCACGCCCTTGGGTTCGCCGGTTGTTCCCGAGGTGTAGATGATCGTCGCCAGCTCGTCTGGTCTTCCGAGACCGAGCAATCGATCGAATGCCTTCCCGTCGGCGCGATCGATTTCTCCACCGCGGGCTTCAATCCTCTCCAAGCTGATCGCGTTCTCAGAAGCCTTCGCGCTGTCCGCATCGAAGACGATGACGTGTTCAAGATGCTCGACCCCCCCGAATCCTTTGCGCGCATGCTTCAAGACGCGGCCGCCGGAAATCATCAAGGCGCGCGCCCCGGAATCTCGCAAAATGAATTCAATTTGCTCGACTGATTGTGTGGTGTAGAGCGGGACTACGATCGCCCCCACACTCAGAATTGCCAGATCGACGATTGACCACTCGGGACGATTTTCAGAAATCAGCGCTACTCGATCCCGCGCTTGAATTCCCAGATCGGACAGCCCGAGCGCGATGTGACGCACACGCCGGATAAATTCTGTGGCCGAGATATGCACCCACTCGTCACCGCGCTTTTCGCTGACGGTGTCGGATTTGTTATGGCGCGCGACGGCTTCCAGGCACACTGCCGGCAACGTCGCTGGGGCGGTCAGGTTTTCGTTATCGGGTGAGACTATGACGGCTGCTGCCGAAGACACCTTTGAAAAAATCTCCTTAGATTGAACCGGGCGATTGACCGGCTAAGGGGAAAGCGGGTGCAAGACTACCTTGACTGTGACGAAAGATACAACTCAATCGCCAGGGTTTTCGGCCAGAAATGTGTTTTCAGCGTTCCGGGGTTTCTACATAGATGGGGGTCACAGCGGATGTCTGCGTATCGTCTTGATCAACTGAATGTTGCCGCCTGTGTCGCCGCCTTCGTCGTCGTCCGCCGCCACTTTCATCGACTCGATGATCCAGTGTGGCCATGGCAGCGAGAATCAAAAACAAAAGCGCATTCGACGTGGTATGAAGAGTGAAATCGAAGGCGCTGTGCACCAGCACCCCGAAGCAGCCGGCCAGCGCTCCTGTGGCCACGCCGCGACGAAACTTGTCGTCAGTGTGGCGCCGTTTGAAGGCCCATCGGAACAAGAGAATCAGAAAAGTAAGTCCGAGAATTGCGCCGACGATGCCGCCATCGGCGAGCGTCTGCAGGTAATCATTATGCGCCTGCTCGAGCCGGTACATGCCGTTACGCGTATCGAATCTCGTGTAGATCACACCGAGCGATCCCAAACCCGAACCGAGAATAGGATTCGTCTTGATGACGTCCAGCGTAATGCTCCAATAATGCGATCGCCCAGTGGTGGGATCCGCGGCATTCGTTGTGCCGAGCAAACGATTGAAGACATCGGCGCCTCCAAACGCGACCGCGCCCACGATCAAAGCGATGACCATTCCAAGCGCCAGCCCAGCGCGAATGATTATCGCGCGAATTCGCTTCGGTTTTTCCTCGCTCTCACGCCGTAAGCCGAATCCAGCGATCACTACCAGAAACAAAATCTCAGCGCCCAGACTGATGATGCCGCCGCGCGAATTCGTCATGATCAGCGCCACTCCCATGAGCATGGCGGCAAAGGCGTAGAGCGGTCGCTTGTGCGCTTCGATCGAACCCGAAAACAAGAGTCCCAACGGCAGCGCCAGCGTCAATTCCATGTAACCCGCAAAATGGTGACGATTGATGAAAGGACCGAAAGCGGTGCTCTGCGTCAGTTGGCGAAACCAATAAACTTTTGTGCCGTCGCTCGTGAACGATTGCGTCAATCCGAACATCGCCAGAAGGAATCCGAAGATAATGATCGTTCGCGTCAGCGTCCGCAGGCGTCGCGGGGTATCGATGAAGATCAGAGTCGCCGCGAAATAGATGAATAGCGCCGTGACCTGTACCAGGACCAACCGCGTCGCGTAGGGATCGAGCGAGAGGCTGCGTGACAAGGTCAGTGGTAGTCCGGCGTTGTCGGCGGCTGATCGCAACGGCAACAGTTGAATCAATCCGAGGAGAATCATTCCCAACATCGGCAACTGAAGCAGGTTCTTGCTGACGCGAACTGAACGCAGCACCAATCCGTCGAGACACCAGAGGCAAACCATGCCGGCGGCAGTCGCCGCAAATATGGCCAGCGCCCAGTAGTGAACCGTGCCGTAGGCCATCGTCGTCAGAACGATCATGACGCAGATGGTCAACACCGCCAGGCGACTGGCGAGCGTATGCCGCAGCTTTACGGTCTCTTGCGCGGCTGTCTTATTTTTTTCCAGCGCTGCTGTTTCGGTTTGCAGGGCTGGGACCGCCGACGCGTTGTAAATCGAAGTCGTCATACCAGACAGTGCCGAAAATCGGACAAATCACTTGCTTATCGCAGGCGTTGCGAAACAGACCAATCGAAACGCCGTCGCTGTTGGGTTTGGTTTTGAACTCCAAGGTTACTAGTTCCCAGTCGTTGCTGCCGGACGCAGCCGGCGCGGACACGGCAAGCACTTCATTGCTTACGGAATCAGCGACCGAAATCACTGGGTTGCTGGCGCTCACCAGTTTATCCGTTCGCTGATAGAACTGGACTTTGTATTGAGTGTCCGGCTCGACGACGATTGTTTGCGAGATCGGTATTCTCTCGAGTTTGTTCGGCGCCGCGAACACTATTTTCAAACTTCCTTTGCCGCTGTGCGCGACGGTGTCAACTGAAATTTGAGCTGACGGACGCGAGTTGATTAGCCAGTGAAACGGCTTTGCATCCAAGGGCTGAATAACTTGTTCAAAGTCGCCGTTCCAAATTTTCCCGGGCTGGGGAAGTTGCGATGGATCCGGCTCGATCTCGCCTAACAAAGCAAGCGCGCTGTGAAACTGCTTCTTTTCGATCAGGGACCCGATGATGTCATCTACGGCTTTCGCGTTAGTTTTTCGTTCCGCGGCCGAGATGGTATGTAGCACCTGTGCGGCTTGATCGAAGCGGTTGGAATTGATCAAGTAAACGGCCAGGTAGATGCGAACGGAAGGCGTTGAAAAAGCCTTAAGGAACTGGTCTAGGTCATTGCCAAAGATCTGCGAAGCTAACTCAAAGACCGGCGCGCGCATTAATCCGTCGTTATCCACGGCCTTGGCCAACTGCGTGAAAGCTTCAGGGATTTTGCCTTGTCGAAGAAGGACATTCCCGTATTGCCACAGTGGGTGCGAATAATTCGGCGCCAGTTCCACTGCGCGCCGCGCCGCCTTTTCGCTGCTGTCGCGGTCGCCGGCAGCTTCAAAGGCTTTGCCAAGTTCCATCCAATAGCGATAGTCGTATGGCGAAGCTTTGACCGCGAGTTGATATTGCTGAACTGCGGCGGCCAGATTTTCGACGCTGAAATTCTTTTCCTGGTATGAGGCCAGTCGCCAATGCGTCAATGGATCGTCGGGCGCCCAGCGGACCGCGACTTCGGCCATTTCCACGCCACCCTGATCGGGCGGCGGGGCGTATTCGGCAACCACATTTCCGACATACCAACGCCCCGCGAACCACGCGAAGACAAGCGCCAGCAGCGCCGGCAAGAGCAGCAACCAACGAGATGCGGGAGGCTTGAAATTAATTGTGATTACGGATTTGGCTCGTGGCACGATTTGGCAATAGCGAACTAACGATCTCCGCTGGCTGAAATTTGTCCGACTGATCTCAGGGGATTTTCCGAAATATCTTCAATTCTGATGGAAAGGCGTTTCAGTTCGACGTTGCGCTCGTCACACAGGCTAAGTATCTCGGCGATTCGTTCTTCCGAAATGCGCGGCGTGGAAATCAAAACTTGCTCGACTGCCTGATCCACCACGATTTTAGCGAACAATCCGTTTCCGCCAAAGACGCGAAACCCGTGAATCAACTTTCCGTGTTTGTTCTTATCGTCATCCATGAAGCCTACGGGTGCGTAGCGCAACTCGCGATTGTTTAGCAGTTCGCGTAGTAACAGCTCGCCCGCGTCGCCCGCGCCATAGATGAGCACGCGCTTACCTTCTTTCGATTTTGCTCCCGCCGGCAGTACCTGACGAAATACTCGAAAGGCGATGCGGCTGCCGGCGAGCAAGAGCAACATCACCAGCGCATCGATTAAGAAGACGCCGCGCGAGAATCCCTGAAAGCGAAACTTGAAGAGGACGATCATCATGCTGAGCAGCGAACCCGCCGCGACGGCCTTCGCAAAGCTCATGAGATCATCCATGCTCGTGTACCGCCAGATGCCGCGATACACGCCGAAGACGAGAAACGCGGCCAGCCGCACAACCACCAGCACCGGCAACGTGCGCAGAAAAAGTTTCCAGGCCGGACTATCTGAGAACGGCTCGAACTTAATCGCGTAAGCCGACCAATACGCCAGCGTGATGAGCACGATATCGAGCAGCACTTCAAAGACGCGGCGCTTATAAGAGAAGTCGATCAGAAAGGCGTACAGCGGTTTGTCCCGTGCGGCGCGAACCTGCTCCTCTTCGTCGTAGGCCTTGATTCCCGCGAGATAAACGCCGAGCAGCGTCAGTCCCAAAGTAAAGATCACCAACAGCGCGATGCTCACGTCGGGTTTGAATTGACGCACACCAACTGCTAGTACTCCGGAAAGTGCAGCCAGCCCGTAGAGCATCAGCACGGCGCGCTTCTCAGAAAGGCCAAGCGCGACCAGCCGATGTGATGTGTGATCGCGCCCGCCTTGCGACGCGGCGCGCCCGGAGAGCTTGCGCAAGATCGTGACGAAGGTCGTGTCGAAAATCGGAATGAAGAGGACGAGAATCGGAACGGCGAGCACGGGAACGAAACTGCGTGAGCGCCCGCCCGCGACATTGATTAATGCTGAACTGGCGAGAAAGAAACCGATGAACATCGATCCGCTGTCGCCCATGAAGATCGACGCCGGATTCGAGTTGTAAATCAAAAAGCCGAGCAGCGCTGCCGCGAATACGGCGAGCATCAAAGCGTCTGTGGTCTGATTCGATGTTATGAAATTAAGCGTCAGAAATCCGGAAGCGATGGCCGCGATTCCCGTCGCGAGGCCGTCCATGTTGTCGAGCAGGTTGACGGCATTCGTAATTGAGACCAGCCAAAAGATCGTGATGACCATGTTCGCCGGCAAAGATCGCGTCCACGGCAAAACTAATCCGTAGTTGACGACGATCGCGGCGCCGATCACCTGGCCGATCAGTTTTTGATAAGGCTTGATGTGCAGCCAGTCATCGACTACGCCAACCAAAAAAAGGAATGACGCGGAACCGACGACCACCCAACTCTGCCCGTTGTGGGGGATAAAAACCAGATACGTGAGAATTACTGATGCCCAAATCGCCACGCCGCCCATCATGGCGGTCGGCTTTTTATGCCAGCGATCGATTTTTGGCTTGGCGACGAATCCGAACCGCCGCGCCGCCATGCGCACCAACGGCGTCAGCACGACCGCGAGGCCAAACGACACTAACGGTGGAATCAAGTTGGCAGGGCGGATTGGGATCATTGGCTAATTCAGACGTGCTGAAAAAGCTATTCGATTGGAGGGATAAAGGCAAGGGGGACGATTTGGCCCGCCGAATTACTCGTCGGCTGCGGAAGCCTTATATTCCCGCGCTTGCTGGCCGCTGTGAAAGTCAATGACTGACTTCAGAATGCCGTCCAGATTCATCTGCGGTTTGAAACCAACTTGCTTGTTGATCTTTGAGGTGTCCGGAACGCGGCGCGGCATATCTTCAAAGCCTTCTTCATAAGCTTCGTCATAGGGCGTGAAGGTGATTTCCGAATCTGAATTGGTCAGCTCTTTTACCTTTTTCGCCAACTCGATAATCGTGATTTCCTGATTCGAGCCCACGTTGAAGACCTCGCCGACAGCGGTGTCGTCATCCATCAGCTTCATCAGCGCGCCGACCACATCGCCGACATAGCAAAAGCAACGCGACTGTTTACCGTCGCCGTAAACCGTGATGGGACGATCTGAAAGTGCTTGCTTGACGAACGTCGGAATCACCATGCCGTACTGGCCGGTCTGCCGTGGGCCGACCGTGTTGAATAGTCGCACCACGACCGTGGGAAGTTTCTTTTCACGCCAGTAGGCGAGCGCGAGAAATTCATCGATCGCTTTTGAGCAGGCATAGCTCCAGCGGCCCTTGTTCGTCGCGCCCATTACGAGATTCCCGTCTTCGCGAAAAGGAACTTGCGTGCTGAGGCCATAAACTTCCGAGGTTGACGCAACCAAAACTTTTTTCTTTTTCTTATTCGCGAGCGAGAGTACAACTTCAGTGCCGTGCACATTCGTTTCGATCGTGCGCACCGGACTTTCCACGATCAGTTTCACGCCGACGGCCGCGGCGAGATGAAAGATCACGTCAACTTGATCGACCAGCTCCGCCGTGACTGGCTGGTTGTGAACACTGTCAATCGTGTAGTGGAATCGCGGGTGATCTTTGAGGTGGCGAATGTTTTCAAAACTGCCGGTCGAAAGGTCGTCGAGAATAAAGACTTCGTCGCCGCGTTGCAGGTACGCGTCGGAAAGATGTGAGCCGATAAAGCCCGCGCCGCCGGTGATTAGAACTCGCAAGTCCAGGATTCCTCCGATTTAGGATCGAGGCGTAAGTCTAGCACGATACTCGCTTTGGCTGGCGGATTGAGCCAGTGGATCCTCGGTTGCGGCCGGCGCCGGCGAGTTACTCAAAAGTTGGGAATACAGGCGATTTACGTCATCGAGCAGGCGCTCTTTCGCATAGTTTCGCCGCACAAAGTCGCGCCCCCGAGCGCCGAGTTGGTCACGCAATTCCTCGTTCTCAATCAGGCGCGCGAGCGCCTGGGCCATGCCTTCCGCGTCCTCGCTTTTCGTGGAAATCCCCCGTTCGCAAATCGCGTATCGGGGGTCATCGTTTGCGGAAGTTCTGCTGCCCAACAAATCGACTACGCCTCCGACTTCGGTGGCGGCGACGGGCCGCGCGTTCGCCATCGCTTCGATCAGACTTAGCGGCGTGCCTTCGTTCAGGCTGGTGAGCGCGACAATATCGAGCGCGGGATAGAAATTCTCGGGGTCGTTGCGCGTGCCGAGAAATTCAATGTTTTCCAAGCCTAGAGTTCGCGCTCGCGCTTCGAGATCACTTCGCAACGTGCCATCGCCGATAATCACGAAACGCAATTTGGCCTTTGTGATTTGCTTCAGCCGGGCCGCGGCTTCGAGAAACAAACGATGGTTCTTGATTTCGGTTAATCGGCCAACGATGCCGATCAGCAATTCGTCCGCGGCAGCGTGCAGTTCTGCGCGCGCGCGCGTTCGTCGCTCAGCAAAATTTTCGTAGATGCTCAGATCGATTCCCAGCGGAATCACAGCGAACTGATTTGCTCGCCCTACCTTGAACTGCTCGTGGATTTCGCGGCGCTGCTGCTCAGTGATGACGACGATTCGATCCGTTCCCAAACGCGCGAGCAGCTTTTCGATTAGCAGAAACAGCCGTGTCTTGGCTGGCCCATAGTAACTATGGAAGACGTGACCATGATACGTGTGGACAAAACGACAGCGCCTTGGCTTGCCGATGAGCGTCGCCGGTGTCAGCCATCGATACATCAATCCCGCAGCGCGGCCTACGCTGCCGGCTTTTGCGGTGTGCGTGTGCACGAGATCAGGCCGCTCGCGGATCATCAAACGATAAAGTTTCCAGACAGTCAGCAAATCTTTCGGCGATATTTCGCGGCTCATTTCAGAGATGATTGTCGGAGTAATTCCGGCGGCTTCGGCGACATAGCTCATGTCGTCTTCGCCCGGCGGGACGACTCCGGCGACGAGCAGCGTTTCGTAGCCATGACTCTTCAATCCTTCGCTCAGCCAGACGACGTGGCGGGCTGGGCCGCCGACATTGAGCCGAGCAATGATGCGAAGAACTTTCATGAGACTTACTGAACTGGAAACTGCTTGACGGAATCGCAAACGAATTCGATTTGTTCGCGCGTGAGTTCAGGATACATGGGAAGCGAGATTACGCGCGAGGCTAGCGATTCCGTGACCGGCAAAGAGCCGCGCGGAACCTTCAGAAATTCATAGCACGGTTGCAGATGCACCGGCGTCGGATAGTGCAGCCCGGCGCTGACGCCTTGCTCGCGCAGGTGCGTCATCAACGCGTCGCGGTGCGGATGCTGAATCACATAGAGATGATAAACGTGAGTTCGATCCGCGCCTTCGCGCGGCGTGACGACGTGATCGGCGTCAGCCAACAGCTCTTTGTAAAGCGCGGCGGCGGTTCTTCTCGCTTGGTTCCAATCATCAAGATGCGGCAGCTTCGCGCGCAAGACTGCGGCCTGCAAACTATCCAGGCGTCGATTGAAACCGACCATCACGTGTTTGTATTTTTCGCTCTGGCCACAGTTGCGCAGAATGCGCAGCTTGTCAGCGACGGTCGCATCGTTGGTAACGATCATCCCGCCATCGCCGTACGCGCCGAGATTCTTTCCCGGATAGAAACTGAAAGCGGCAGAGTCGCCGAAACTGCCGACGCGCTTGCCCTGGAATTTTGCACCGTGAGCCTGACACGCATCTTCGATTAGCAACAGATTGTGTTTGCGAGCGATGCGCGAGATTTCGTCTATGTCCGCCGGTTGACCGTAAAGATGCACCGGCATGATCGCCTTCGTGCGCGGAGTAATCGCAGCTTCTACCAGCGCCGGGTTCATGTTGTAGGTGTGCTGGTCCACATCGACGAACACAGGCTTTGCGCCGGTTGCCGAGATCGCAAACGCCGTCGCAGAGAAAGTATGCGAGGCGGTGATTACCTCGTCGCCATCACCAACGTCGTAAGCGCGCAGCACCAGCTCTAACGCCGATGCGCCCGAATCAACACCGATCGCGTGGGCGACTTCGCAATAAGCCGCGAACTCTCTCTCGAAAGATTCGACGTCCTTTCCGAGAATGAAGTCAGAGTTGACCACGACGCGACGGATCGCCTCGTCAACCTCGCGCGAGATCGATGCGTACTGCGCTTTCAAATCAACAAAATCGATTTTCATCCGATTGCGTGTGGCGGGGTTGGCTCGGAAGACTCAGTCGTCCATGCGAAAAATTGTGTCGGGGTCGTCTTCGTGCCTGATCTCGTCAATGGGTTCGCTTCGGTTCGGGCCCATGTAAAGGCGGTTCGGACAATTTATGACGATGCCGTCCGTCTCGCCGACGTTCTGGTAAGCGTGAACGATCCCTTTGGGGATTACCACCGACTTTGGATTATCAGCGCCGACGATCATCGTCATCATGTTTCGAAAGGTTGGTGAGTCAGCGCGATTGTCCCACATGCGCAACTTGAAATTCGACGGCCCGAGAAAGCAAAACATGTCGGCTTGATCGACGTGTTCATGCGGGCCGCGGGTAACGCCGGGCAGCGTCGCTGACGTGTAGGCCATCGCCGGAAAAAATTCCGCGTCAGATTCATCCTGGCGAAACAATTCACTGAGCCAGCCGCGATCGTCTTTGAACTTGCGCAAATCGCGCACGACGACGTCTTTGATCTCGCCTTCGCGAAACATATTAGGAGTTGGCGCTGGCTTCTGCTGCATAAGTGAGCTCCTGATTGTTTGCTCCGGTTTCGGCGACCAGATTAGAAGCGTAAAGAAGACTCTCGAATGTGCCGGCGTCGCTCCACCAACCTTCCAGCTCGTCCCAGGTCATGTCGCCGCGTTGGATGTAGGCGTTGTTGACGTCAGTGATTTCCAGTTCGCCGCGGCCGGACGGTTTCAGCGTGCGAATGATTTTGAAAACATCCGCGTCGTACATGTAGATGCCGATCACCGCGTATTCTGATTTTGGATTCGCTGGTTTCTCTTCGATCTGTAGCACGCGCTTGCCGTCGAGTTCCGGCACGCCGAAGCGTTGTGGATCGGACACGCGCTTCAACAGGATTTTCGCGCCGCCGCCTTGCTTTGCATACGAGTCGGCCGCGGCGCGGATATTTCCCTGAATGATGTTGTCGCCCAGCACCACGCAGATGGCATCGTCACCGGCAAAATGTTCGACCAGCGAAAGCGCTGCGGCAATGCCGCCTTCGCCTTCCTGGTATGTGTAATTCAGATGTTTGAGTCCGAAGGCTTTCCCGTTGCCGAGCAGCTTCAAAAAATCGCCGGCTGAATTCCCGCCAGTCACGATCATGATGTCAGTGATGCCCGCGTTCACCAGCGTCTGAATCGGATAATAAATCATCGGCTGGTCATAAACCGGGAGCAAATGTTTGTTGGTCACTGCGGTCAGCGGTTTCAATCTGGAGCCGAGACCTCCGGCGAGAACGACACCTTTCAAATCCGTTTCCTCCGAATCAATCAATAAATCTTTCGAACCACAACTCGAGCATGAGCAAAGACCACAGGCGATGCGTGTGATCCATTTTACCTTCGACGTGCTGATCGATCAGCGCTTTCACTTTGTCTCGCTGGAACAATCCGCGCGACGAAGCTTTATCTGACAACAAAGTCTCACGCAGGAAAGGCTGCATTGAATTGCGGAACCAATGCCCGATCGGAACGCCAAAGCCCATCTTTTTACGCGTGAGATTTTCCACCGGCACCAGCGACTTCAGCACGCGCTTGAGCAGATACTTGGTCGTCATGCCGCGCAGCTTTAGCTTTTCCGGCAGGCTCGCGGCGAATTCCATCAAGTGATGATCGAGAAACGGCGAACGCGCCTCGAGCGACACGGCCATACTGGCGATGTCCATCTTCACGAGCAGATCGTTAGGCAGATAAGTCATCGTGTCGGCGAGCAACGAAGCATCAACGATACCCGCGCCGTTGGCTTTCGCAAACCACGGCCGAATGACATCGATGGTCGAGAAGCCGGCGGTTTGATGATGAAAATCGTCCGAATACAGATCGACTTTCGCATTTTCATCAAACGCGCTGATCCAGCGCAGGTATCTTTGAATCGGAGCCAGCGACGCCGCGCCCATAAATCGTTTCGCCTTACCCAGAGGATTGCCGCGCGATTGAAATTCAGGCAGCGCTTTCATTAGGTTGCCAATCACTCCGTTGCGCACCGCCGCAGGCAGCAGATTGTTGTAGCGCTGCGCGAGATTCATCGCCGCGTATCGCTCGTAACCAGCAAAGCATTCGTCGCCGCCGTCTCCGTTCAACGCGACCGTTACGTATTGACGCGTTTCGCGCGAAACGTAGTAGCTCGGAATGGCCGACGAGTCCGCGTAGGGTTCACCGTAATGCTCGACCAACGTCGGCAGTATCTCCATCGCGTTGGGCCGCACGATGAACTCGTGATGCTCCGCGCCGACATGTTCGGCGACGCGCCGCGCATGATGTAGTTCACTGAAATCCTGTTCTTCGAATCCAATCGAAAAGGTCTTGACCTTCTCGGAGGATTCTTGCGCCATCAGGGCGACGACCGCGCTCGAATCGATACCGCCGGAAAGAAATGCGCCAAGCGGAACTTCCGACATGAGGCGGACTTTGACGGCATCGCGCAGAAGATCGACGACGCGCTCGCCGGCTTCGGCTTCGCTGATATCAATTTTGTTTGAGAAGTCGAGTTGCCAGTAACGCTCGACTTTGATCTCGCCATCTTTCCACAGCAGCCAATGGCCCGGTTCGAGTTTGCGGATCGACTTGTACGCCGTCAGCGGCGCGGGCACGCAGATGAACGAGAGATAATGATGGATCGCTTCGTGATCGACATCGCGGCTGACGTCGGGATGCGTCAGCACCGCCATGAATTCCGATCCGAAAACAAGTTGGCCGTTGACTTGAGAATAGAGCAGCGGCTTCTTGCCGACGCGATCGCGCGCGAGAAACAATGACTTGTTGCGTTCGTCCCAAATCGCAAACGCGAACATGCCCCGCAAATGGTTAGGGCAATCGGTCCCGAATTCGTCGTAGGCGTGAACGATCGCTTCGGTGTCGCTGTCGGTGTAGAAAGTGTGGCCGAGTTTTTCCAGCTTCGCGCGCAACTCGAGATAGTTGTAAATCTCGCCGTTGAAAACGATCCACGCGGTGCGGTCGGCGTTATGAATCGGCTGCTGCCCGTGCGCGAGATCGATGATCGCCAGCCGGCGCATCGCCAAACCAACGCCATCGCTGAAATAAAAGCCATCGTCGTCAGGCCCGCGATGACGAATCGCGTCGTTCATCCGCGCGAGCAACTCGCGGTCAACTGGCGCGCCATCACGACGAACAATGCCTGCTATGCCACACATTATTTCGCTAGTCTAAGCTAACCGAGGAAGAGAACAATTTGCGTAAAGTTATCAGCGATCGCGTTCAATGAATGACTTTCACGAAGCGTGATCTTAATATAACGGACGCTGGGAACGTTGTCCAAAACTGAGCAGTTTTTCCAGCGCGACCCTTCTCAAATGCCAGGCAGCGATCACGATGCTTTGTCCCGCCCAACCAGGCGCATCCTTCAGCCAAAGTTTCTGCTGATTGCCGCGGCGATCTGGCACATCTCGGTGGCCATCGGGGTTTTCACGGTTGGCAAATATCAACTGCTTCCTTCTCAATTCTATCCAAACGGGATTGGCAAATTTGCGGCTGACGGTCTTCTTTATCAGGACCAATGCGGTGAACTTCGTGCAATTCTACGGAGCGAAGGGGTGAAGGCGTGGGCTACGTGGCCGACGCAATTGCACGTGCGGCTCTATTCGTTGCCGTTCGCCGCGATGCCGCAATCGGTCAGCTTCAACATTCTGACGATTGAACCGCTAAACCTAATTTACTATCTGACGATTCTTTTTTTTGTCTTCGCGATCGCGCGAAGAATTTTTGATCAGCGCGCCGGCTTGTTTGCTGCGGTAATCGTAGGCTTGTGGCCGAGCTTCCTGCTTCACACTACGCAGTTGCTCAGAGATCCCTTGCTCATTCTTTCAGTGCTGGTCTTAGCGTGGAGCGTGGTTGAAGTTCTGGAGCGGAACGTTGCCTGGCAACGCGGGTTGGCGTTGGGAATTGCCGCCGTCGCCGCAATCGTCAGCATTCGTATCGTGCGACTGCCCATGTGGTACGTGCTGTGCGCGGCGATCTTAGCGGCGATTCTGTTGATGATCTGGAGTGCGGTTCTTCATAAGCATGTCTCTTCCGGAGCGGTGATCTTTGCATTGCTTATTGTGACTGCTGCGGCGATCACGCCCCGTTTTTCGTTTCGCAATCAACAGGAATTAAGAGCGCCGCGCCTTCTCACGCCGGAAGAAATTCAAAAGTTACCAGTGGGCGACCAAATTACTGTGCGACGCGAAGCCTGGAAGTACACTCAGGATACAGAGGGAAACGTGCATGCGGCAGAGGACGGATCCAGGATCGATCAGGATGTTCAACTACACAGTGCCGGCGACATCGTTCGGCATGTTCCGCGCGGCATCGTGATAGGTCTCTTCGCGCCTTTTCCGAACATGTGGTTGCGAGCAGGTTATCAAGTCGGTTCCGGCGGACGAATCATCTCAGGGTTTGAAACAATCTTGACTTACGTGATTGAATGCCTCGCTTTGTTTGGATTGTGGCGCGCGCGAAAGAATCTGTCAGCATGGTTTTTGATGTTATTCGCGGCCTTCGGGGTGGTTGGACTGGGATTGGTCGTGACTAATATTGGCGCTCTCTATCGTTTGCGCTATCCGTTCTGGGTCCTGCTGGTGATTGTCGGAGCGGGCGGTGCAACGTCTCTGATTCGCAGGAGTCAGCGAGGCGTCAGAGCAAAGATCAGTTAACTAAATCGGCAATCCTCGGGAACAAAATTCAGTTTGATTAGGTTAAGTCTCACACTCGCAGGACTGGCGATCTGCAACGCCGTACTCGCCATTCTGATGCCCTGGTATGTGGTCACGCGTCTCGGCGTGGGCATCGAAACCGACGCTTTTTTTGCTTCGGGCGCACTGCCGCAACTGATTTTTTTGGTCGCGAGTTTTTCGCTGATGCAAGTGCTCGTGCCGCTGCTGGCGACCGAAGACGAGCAGACTTTTCAACGTGATGCATGGGGATTTTTTGTCGGCGTCAGCGGGTTCTTTAGCCTACTGGCAATCATTCTGTATGTCGTTGCGCCTTACTGGGTGCCATTGATCGTCCCCGGGTTCTCTGCGCAAGCACGCGTCCTGGCCATCATGCTCAGCCGGATTCAACTGCTGGCGATGATCGGCAATGCAGCCGTTGTGGTCCTATGGTCCGTCTTTTACGCGCGACAAAGATTTCTCTGGGCCGAAATCTCTTCAGTAATCGCCAACGCGTTGAGCCTGGTATTTCTGTTTTGGACTTTGCCGCGTTATGGGATCGTGGCGGCGGCATGGGCCACGGTCTTAAACCTCGGGCTGAAGGTAGTTTTGCTGATGCCTATCCTGGGTCATTGGCAACGCCCGCAATGGAATTCGAATGCGATGAAAGAAGCCTGGCGGCGCATTAAGCCCTTCCTGCTGGGACAGACTTATGCGAAGTCGGATCCTTTGATCGATCGCTTCTTGACTTCGCTTACGACCGCCGGCAGTTTGTCTCTCCTTTACATTGGGCAGCAGGTTTATTCGGCGGCGAACTTGATCGTAACTAAAGCGATCTCAACTCCGGCAGTTCCTCATCTCGCGATTGCGGCCAAATCAAACGACTGGACAAGTTTCAAACGCATCTACTATCAAAGACTCTTGTGGATGTTAGCGATTACAAGTGCCGGCGGAGTAGGCCTTTTCTTAATTGGAGAACCGCTGCTGCGATTGATGATTGGGCATGGCGGCATCACAACCCAGAACGTGCACACGCTCTGGTTTATTATGCTGGCGCTGGTCGGTTTACTGATTGGCGGAACCGCGGGGCAAGTGATTTCGGGAGCCTTCTACGCGATCGGTGATACGCGCACGCCGACGATGCTTTTTATCGGCACCTACACGGTCTATATACCGGTGAAGATTCTGGTGTTTCTTCGCTACGGAGTCGTGGGTTTAGCGTTGGCAACGAGCGTTCACCTGCTAGTGAACTTTATTGTGCAGACGGTAGTGCTAGAGAAAACGATAGCGAAGCTCAAGTTGCGGCAGGCTGTGGCCGACGCAAATCTCAACTGACCGCCGGCATTTGATCTTCGCGGCCGCGGCCATCCGCTTTCCACTTGACGGGACGCTGATTTTCGCTGCGCGCGGCGAGTGCCTTGCGTGCCTTCTCTTCGCGTTTCTCCCTGAAAAGTGCGAAGCCAACCGCGACGAACAAGAAATAGAAAATTAGGAGTTGCGCTCGCTGTCGATACGCCGTGCCGACGTTTCCCTGGACGATTGAATACGAGATGGTCAACAGCGTGGTAAAAATAACGATCGGGGCAATCTCTCGCAGACGGTGTCTAAGCGTGAATATCAAGCCCAGCACCAGCATCGGAAAACAGGACCACCAGACCATCATCTCTGGCAGAGTGATCATCTGGCGCAAAGATCCAAACTGCCAGGGGAAAGGCGCAAACAACAAATACGCAAGTCCCACTGGAATCGCCGACACCGCTCCTTCGGGAGTGGATACATCGATGTCCTGGCCAAAGCCTGACGCCGCAGATTGGGCCGCGTCTGAGCGCATCACCTGCAGCACCCGAAAGCTGCCATAAGTATCGATTTGCATCGATGCGTACCGAGTAACGCCGAATGCCGCCAGCGCGGCTCCTAACACGAAAATAATAATGAATTGGCGCAAAAAAGCCTGGGCACTTAGCTTTTGACGGCCGAGCACGAACGCGCAGGCGACGGAGAAGGCAATTATGTAGAAGACGTAAAAACGCAGCGTGATCAAACCGAAGAGCGCCAACGCGAGTGCGGCAACGTATTTGACACTAAATCGAATACCCAACTTCAAAGTCGCGAGCATTGATAGCGTAAGTAGAAAAATGATCGGCCCATCTTTCAGGCCCTGCGCGGTCCAGAGAATCAGCGACGGAAAGAAGGCCGCGAACAAGGCGGAGATCCGGGCCACTTTCTTGTGCGGAAAAATTTCGACGGCCATGAGGTAGGAAATCGGGGCCGTCGAGGCACCCAATACGCAGTTTAGGTACTGGGTTGCCAACATGTTTCTGCCAACGAACTTGTAGATCACGGCCACAATGTAGAGCATGCCCCAGCCGCTGTTTGCTCCGCCGCCGGAAAATAGATCGACAAAATATTGAGAGTACTTATCACCCTCCCAAGTCTTCAGCAGGGCATTGCCAAAGAAATCGAAAGTAATAGCGTCGCCTCCGAAGAATTCCTGCAGGTGAAAGACGTAGATGAGCGTGCCGATCAGAATCCGCAACACGAGTGCGCTGACAAAAACCCTCAACAGGAACTGCTTGTCCGCTTTGATGCGGCTAATCGCAAGCGCTACGCCCACCGCGAAGGGTGCGGTGAAAAGCAACGCGGGCACGCCTTCGCTCGAGACAAAGCCAATTAGCACGAGCGATGCCGCTGCCGCGACAATTGTTAAGACCGTGAGGAAATTATTCATTAGAAATTGAGTTCATTCCGTATGCTCAAAGCTTACCCAATATCATCCGGCAGATCACGTCGAGTCTTGTGCTCGACCAGAAACTTGTCGTCTTCGCTTAATTCCTTGATCGGTTTCGCCGGAACGCCGCCAATCAGATAGCCGGCGGCATCGATCTTTCCGGTAATCACGGCGCCGATTCCTACGATGCAGCGCGATGGTATCGAACCGCCCGGGGCCATGCGAATTTCCGATCCCACGTACGCGAAGTCTCCGATAGAAATCGGCAGGGTTCGTTGGCGATTGTGCGTCCATAGCGACGAGTTGCGGCCACCGATGATCGAACGACGGCCGATCTCAACTCGATCCGTGAAATCGATCTTATGGTTGGCCGTAATGATGCTGCCCGGGCCGAGGAAGAATTTTGGATCGACGGGATTCACGACGTCAGGATCGGGAATCGAGTTGATCTCGTTGACGCGAATTATTTCAGAGTAGCGTCCCAGGCGCACCTCATCGCCGCCGCGAATAATGTTGAGATATCCGATGCGCACGTGGTCGCCCATCGTAAGTTTCCCAACCCCAAGCACCACATTGAAATGACCGATCTTGACGTCGTCGTCGATGGCGCACTCCGCCGCGTCAATGATACTAAAGCCTATCCGCACGCGCTTGCCGATGCGGTAGCCAAAGAACCAACGATAACAGGACCGCATCAGAAACGACGGCAGCAGCGCGATTAACCCAAGCACGAACAAGCGAAACTTGCTGACGCGATGCGCGGCCGCCGAGCTTCTGTCGTGGGCGTGTTCTGCGACTGCGGACGCTTCCATCGTTCGGCCGGCAGCTTGTTCAAGGGCGGTGAGCTTTTCCAATTCGAAACTCCTCGCTGAGATCCGTAAACTCGATGCGTTTTATTTCCGCGCGGCTGCGCGCAACGCCGCCACGAGTTTATCCGCCTGATCATCGAGCCCGTAATGCTCGATTGCATGTTGCCGTCCGGCTGCGCCCATTTCCTTTCGCAATCGGTCGTCGGTCATCAGCAACTTCAAGTTACGATACCATTCGTCATTTGTCGAAGCGAAGAGATGGGTTTTGCCTGCCTCGCCGATTTCGGAAGACCCGCCCACCGGTGTCGCCACAAAAGGAACTCCGACCGCCATGTACTGCACCGCCTTGAAACCCGATTTCCCCTGCGCCCAGTTGCCGTAAAGGCTCGTATCAATGGGATAAAGCCCGATATCGATCGATTGAAAATCCTGAACTTCTCGTTCGAGTTGCCAGGGCAGCATTTCGACCTTTACATTCGGAACCGTGACGTTTGTCTCGCCGGCGCCGACAACTTTCAAAGAGAATTTGTGCTCTTCTCCAAGCTGGCTAAGCACCGGAAAAATCGAAGCGAGGTACGGAAAGGTTGAGTGCGTCCCTATCCATCCCAGCACCAGCGCTGCGCGATCGCGGTCGTCCTCTCGCGGGCGAAAAATATTCGTATCTACGACAGTGGGAATGATGCGAGCCTGCGCGCCCTTGCTGATCACGTACTCGGCGATCGATCGATTTCCGCAGGTAACCAACGCCGCCCATCGAATTAGATCGTCAGTCTTGCTAAACCATTTCAATTTTCCCAGCGCGCCATACGTGGGACTGTCGTACGCGACGTAGGTGGCGTCGTCGAGGTCGAGCACCATCGGCCGTTTCATGCCGCGCGCAATCAGCCGTTCGATGATCGGCGGCCCGAACAACATCGATTCGCGCTGAATCAACACCACATCGGCCTTGCGCGCGATAACTAAATCGGCGACGCGCAACACCGATGATTTCAACATGCCGGCGGCCGTCGCCGGCAGAGCTTTGCGCTGGTAGAGAATTTTGAATTGATGCGAATTTAGAAAAGGATGAATTTCCAGGGTCACGCCGCGCGCCGCCAGCGGCGAAACGAATTGCTGCAATCGATATCGAGTTGCCGCTGCTTCGACGGGATAACTTGCTAAGGCTAAGACTTTCATTCGAGTTTGTGAGGAGGCAAATCGTGCGGCGCTGCTCATTCCGCGAGCACGCGCTCGTACAAACGCGCGTATCGTTCGATGCCGATGCCGCGCAGATCAAAATACTTTTCCGCGACGGCGCGAATGCGACTTCGGCTATCCGCGGAATCGCCTGCCAGGCTGAGCGTCGCAGAAGCTGCCCTTGAGTACTCTTCTGTGCGAAAATCTTTGACCACCGCGCCGATGTTTTCGCTCTCGATCAACTTCTCAGTATCGCCAATGCCTGAATTGATAACAACCGGCAGTCCGCACGAAAGGTACTCGCTCACTTTCACCGGCGAAGTTCCCAAACGCGAAATGCCCGGGCGATAAAACGCGATGCCGATGTCTGCGGCGCTGAGAAACGAACTCACGTCTCGATTCGAGATTCGCCGAACCGCGTAAGCCGCCGAGCTGACTTGTGATTTGGACATCGCGTCCTCGACGATCTTTGGCTCGCCCGTCGTCAGCCAGAGAAAGAAAGCCTCAGGTCGATGTCTGCGGAGCTCCGCAAAAAAAGCCGCCATTTCATCGGACCTGTACCAACCGCCAATCGAGCCGCTGTACACGAGCACCAGCCGATCCGAAACACCGATTTCCGCCCGACAAGTCTCGCGGGCATTCTGATTAAAGCGAAACAATTCCTGATCGATGCAGCACGGAATTGTTTCGTGTACGACGGATCGACCTTTCAAGTCGGGCCATTCGCGCATCGTGTTCCACAGCGCGTCAGTCAGAGTAACTATGCCGTCAGTCGCGCGCAGCACACCCGCTTCCATTCTCTTAGTCATGCGCGCCGCGAGGCTGTTCGATGTCCAGTGACCGGCATCGATGTACTCTTCGGCCATCAAACCGCGCACATCGAAAATCATTCTGACACCAAGACGTCGTTTTAGATTCAAAGCTATGACTGCCGGGATATGTGCGCGCGCATGGACCAGTTCGATCTTTTCGCGCCGTACGAGGCCACTGGCGAAACGAATTCCGGCGGCGACGTCGAACGCGGTTGCCGGAATTGATGGCCTTTGGTGATACCGCAGAAAATGCCAGTTGATTCCAAACTGGGTTAACTCTCTTTTGAGTGCTTTTACTCGCTGAACACCCTCAATGCTGTACGCTTGTTCGCGTTCGTAGCTCAACAGCGTGAATTGCACGCCGAGCCGGCTTAGCTCTTTCAAGTAGGGAATGACCTGGCTCTGCCCCAGTGGGTCGAGCATGCCGTTGTAGGAAATGTAGAGGACGCGCTTACCCGCGAGATTCATGCGCGCCTCCAATCAATCCAAGTTTGTCGCGCAACAACCAACTAATCGATCCAACGAAACTAGCAGCATCGAGCACGGCAATGATTGGCACGATCAAAACCATTCGAATTAAATTGCGCGCGAGACTCGCAGGATAGCTTTGGCGGTTTCGTCGCAGTGCTGTTACGCCGCGCGCGAGCAGCAGCAGTAGCCAAAGTAGAAACGGAATGATGAGCGACTTTGGTCCCAAAATCATTGAAGTCAACGCTGACGCTGCGATGAACAAGTAGTAGATGAAGATTCGTCGCTGCCAGTCCCCAAATAAACCAGCGCGAATGTTGTTACGCGAGTACGTCACGAACCGACGAAACGTGCCCCCAAATCCGGGCTTGATGTGCCAATGGACGACAGCTTTTGGCGCGCGCACGATATGAAAGCCCGCGCGGGTGACCTGGTTCATGAACAGCAGGTCTTCGGCGGATCGCAAGTTTTCAGGGAAACCTCCGACTGCTTCGCAAACACTACGACGCATCAACGCCGAGGCTATCGAATAAGGACGAACCGGCCCTTCATCCGTCATAGTCACCGGCGAAACATAAACGATCGCGGCGCATTCTTTGAAAAAACTGTCGATGATCGGATCGTACGTTCCATAGACCACATCAACGGAAGAATCTCGGTTGACCTTCTCAGCCAAAGCAGCCAGCCAATCCGGCACAGGCTTAATTCCAGCATCGATAAAAGCGATCCAATCGTTCTTTGCATTCGTGACGGCGAGGTTGCGCGAGCGGCCGGGCATTGAATTCTCATCCAGAATTAACTCTACCGGCGCGCCTCGTTGAATGATCTGGTTGATGATCTCGCGGGTGCCGTCAACTGATCCGCCGTCGGTGATGACAATCTCGTCGGGTGGCAGGGTTTGTTCCAGGAGAGCTTCGATCAATTGAAGTATCGAGTCTGCTTCGTTGCGCACCGGCACGACGACGCTGATGGCGATTGAATTGGAAGCAGGGGACGAACCAGAATTGTTCACAGGTGCGTGAATGCTAACAGAGAAATGAACTGCCGAAAATACAAACGCAGAGCAACTGAACTGCTCTGCGTTTCATTTGATTCAACCTATCGAAGACTCACGCCGAAACAGCGACCGGAGCTGGCTGCTTCACCTGTGCTTCAATCCACTTATACGTTCGTTCCAGACCCTCTTCGAGCGAAATCTGTGGTTCCCATTTCAACACTTCACGCAGACGCGTGTTGTCGCTGTTGCGTCCGCGCACGCCTTGCGGCTTGGTTGTATCGTAACGTTTGCCGATGCGCTTGCCGGCGATCTTTGCCACGATATCGACCAGTTCATTGATCGAAATCATTCGATCCTGGCCGAGGTTCAAAGGCTCGTGATAATCGCTCTGCATCAAGCGGTAAATTCCTTCGACGCAATCATCGATGTAGCAGTACGAACGCGTTTGCAACCCGTCGCCCCAGACCTCGATGTCGTCGCCGTCATTCGCCAGCGCGATCTTGCGACAGATTGCCGCCGGAGATTTTTCGCGGCCTCCGTCATACGTTCCCAGTGGACCAAAGATGTTATGAAAGCGGACGACGCGCGTGTCCAGACCAAAATCCTCGCGATAGTGGCGGCAGATGCGTTCCATGTAAAGCTTCTCCCAGCCATAACCATCTTCGGCGTCAGCAGGATAAGCATCTTCTTCCCGCAACGGCGTGATGTCCGCCTCATTCTGTTTGTACCCGGGATAGATGCACGCGCTCGAAGTGTAAAAATATCGCTTGACTCCATTTTCCTGCGCCGCGTCGATCGTGTGCAGATTAATTAACGAGCTGTCACGAACGATTTCGCCCTTGTGGCTCTCGATGAACCCGATGCCGCCCATGTTCGCGGCCAAACCGTAAACTTGAGCGACGCCCTCGGTAGCTTCCAGGCAATTTTCGCGAAATCTCAGGTCCAACAGCTTGAACTCATCTGCTGCGGTGGCTTCATACTCCGGCTCTTTGATGTCAACACCGCGCACCCAATAGCCGCGTTCAACCAGATACTTCGTCAGATGATGCCCGATGAAACCACCGGCACCCGTAACTAAAACCTTCACTTGATCACTCATATAATTGGCTGCTTCGTTAATGGATTGATTTGTTGAGTCCCGCCCATTTAAGCGTGAAAAAGCCCGGAAAGGCAAATGCACCCGGATCAAAACCGAGAGCTTTGCGACCGGATATGCGGGGCGGGATAAGGTCAGTTGATCCCTTGGCTCCGGCTCCGGGTTCTCACCCTCAGTCCAAACTAAATTCCTTCCGCCAGTCTGTGCCCGCTTCAAATTTCGGCTGCGCGCGCTTATCCAGGACGCAATTTTCCAGCACCAGGTAATCCATCTCAGTTCGCATGAAGCAGCGATAACTATCTTCCGGCGTGCAGACGATCGGTTCGCCGCGCACATTGAAACTTGTATTGACAATGATGGGACAACCCGTCTTTTGACGAAAAGCTTCGATGATGTCCCAGTAAAGTGGATTCGTTTCACGTCGCACAGTCTGAATACGGGCGGAGTAATCGACGTGCGTGACCGCGGGAATTTCTGAGCGTTTCACGTTGAGTTTCTCGATCCCCCAGAGCTTCTGCTCCTCAGGTTTGAGTCTTGTTCGATGCTGCTCCAACACATCGGCGACCAGCAACATGTAGGGAGATTCGTAATCCATATCAAACCATTCGGCGGCGTGTTCGCGGGTGACGCTCGGAGCGAACGGGCGAAAGCTTTCGCGATACTTGATCTTCAAATTCATTATCGATTGCATCGCCGCAGAACGCGGATCGCCGATGATGCTGCGACCACCCAGGGCACGCGGCCCAAATTCCATTCGGCCTTGATGCAAACCAATAACTTTTTCGTTCGCCAACAAATCAGCAACTACGTTTGGCAGTTCAGCGCGCGAATATTTCTGGTAGGGCAGATTACGCTCTTTTAAGAATCTCTCGATTTCTTCGCTCGTGTCGCGCGGGCCGAGATAAGATCCTTTCATCCCGTCGGTGTAGAGCGGTAATCCATTGCGGGAAACTGATCTTTGCGATTGCCACGTACCAGCCTTTTCCGGGCTGACCCGTTCTTTGCCGAGGTAGCGATGCCAGATCGCCAGCGCGATTCCCACCGCGCCGCCGGCGTCGCCGGCCGCCGGTTGAATCCAGATGTCTTCGAATGGGCCCTCGCGCAGGATGCGGCCATTGGCTACGCAATTCAGCGCCACACCGCCGGCCATGCACAACTTCTTCAACCCAGTCTCTTCGTGCGCGTGCTGGACCATTTTCATCATCACTTCTTCGGTGATCACTTGGATACTGCGGGCGAGATCCATCTCGCGTTGCGTAACTAACGATTCAGGTTTGCGCGGACGTGCACCAAACAACTTGTCGAAGGCGCTATTCGTCATACGCAAGCCCTGCGAGTAACTAAAGTACTCGTGATTCATGCGAATGCTGCCGTCATCGCGAACCTCAGCGAGATGATCCTTGATTAGTGAAACGTATTTCGGCTCGCCGTAGGGCGCGAGTCCCATCACCTTGTATTCGCCGCTGTTGACTTTGAAACCCGTGTAGTAAGTGAACGCGCTGTAAAGAAGCCCGAGGCTGTCGGGGAAACGCAGCTCTTTCAGCAAAGTAATTTCGTTGCCGCGGCCGATGCCCAGCGAACTGGTGGCCCATTCGCCGACTCCATCGATCGTGAGAATCGCGGCCTCTTCAAACGGCGAAGGATAAAAGGCACTGGCGGCGTGACTTTCGTGATGATCGCCGAACAGCAGTTTCCAGTCGAATTTCTTGCCCGCTTTCTTCGCCACGCGGTCATCATCAATGCCGTTGACCTTCGCCATTTCAGTGCGAATAAGATCCGGCATCCATAACTTCTCTTTCATCCAAAGCGGTATTGATTTCAGGAACGAACGGAAGCCCGCCGGCGCGTAGTCGAGATAAGTCTCGAGCAGCCGATCGAATTTCAGCAGCGGCTTGTCATAGAAACCAACGTACTCAATTTGCTCGGCAGTTAACCCGGCTTCTTTCAGGCAGTAACGCGCTGCCTGGACGGGAAAGTTGTGATCGTGCTTGATGCGTGTGAAGCGTTCTTCCTGCGCCGCTGCGATGATTTCGCCATCGACAACGAGGCAGGCGGCAGAGTCGTGATAGAACGCAGATAGGCCGAGAATACCAGTCACTGTTTTTTGATCTGGGCGAGATCCTTCTTATTAGATTTGAGATGTTCACTAACGACCGTGACTAGTTTCTTCGCATACACTTCGTTCAGCTTCGCTGACGGGTGGCCGTCAAGTTCGTTTACGGCCATCGGTTCATTAGGCATTTCGATCGGTATCTCGCGTTCGAAATCCACAGATCTAAAACCGATCTCGGCGGCGACGGCCTCCGCTTGCCGCGTCCATTTAATCAATTCCCCTAGTTCAGCGTCCGGGTGCGCATAGTCGGCACCGGTTCTGCCGCTCTGGTTTAGCGCAGCAAAAATCGGCGCAGGCAGTTTCATGTCATCTGATATCTGTTTGATTTCTCGCAATGCCGCTACAAAGTTCTGCCATTCCGGCGACGACTGTTCGTAAGTTCGCGCAAGCGCCTGCTCCCAAGTCGGAATCCTGTGGGTCTTTTCAGCCAAGCCATAGGCGGCGGCCACCGCCAGTTCTCCGACCGCAGACAAATGAACCGAGCCCAGACGATATCTGGCAGACGCAAAAAGCCGACGATATCTGTTTTCGAACTGTTCGCGCTCCACGCTATAGTTTTGACTCTTGGGCTGAGGATCATTGATGCAAAAGCCGACCATGATGAGATCGGGTTGAAGTTGCTGCCCAAACTTCCTGAGCACTTCGCGTTCATCAGTTGTGGCTGCGGCCGGCCTCCCAAAGTTGAGCACCTCAAATTTGCCGGCGCCAGTTTCATTTAGTCTCTGCTCCAATAAGTTCGTATATCTTTGCGCCGGAGCCAAACCGGCTCCCCAGGTTAATGAGTCACCCAAGACGACAATTCGGAATACTCCATCCGGTTTTGGTATCTGAATCTCACGCTCACGAAAACCCAGAGAATTGTTGGTAACGACATTTCCCCAGGTGACCAGTTGTCCGTTGACGAACGTGTTTGCGGGTAAGCGCTTTCGTGGATCTTTCCACTCCAAAAAGAACTCGAATGCATAGACCAATAGAAGAATTAGAATGGCATTGAAAGCGAGCAAAAATCCTATCCGCGTGAGTTTGGGAAATCGAAATGGCATAGTTGCTTGCGAAATCAGTTATTAATTCTCGTCCAGCAGATGAAGAATTGCCTTTCGGAAGACTGCCGAGGAACTCACCGCCACAGCTCAGTCAGGCACACACCGCCACCAAAGATAGCTAAAACAGCGTGTAAATGAACGGAGCAATAGCGGAACCCTTGGCCAGCACCAGCAACACACCGAAGACGACTAACGTGATCACTATCGGCGCCAGCCAATACTTCTTGTTTTCCTTCATGAACTGCCAGAGTTCGCTAACGACTTGTGCCTTTGACATTGAAATTCCTCAAAACATTTTCTCGTAATGCCGTTTGTCTCGCTGGCGTGCCGAGTAAGGCTGCCAATAACTCTCGCTGTTATTGGCCCGGCGACGGAGTGGGTCCCAGCCGGACAACCGCTTGATGAAGCCGATAGGAGTAACCACCAGGAAAAAAACAATCGCTAGAATAACCCGCGTCGAGACAAAAGATAAAACTTCGGCGAGCGCCATCCACGCCTTGTTCGGCCATTTGAGGGCCCGTGGAAAAACCAATCCGAACAGGATCAGTGATCCGCCGACAATAATCGTGACCGTGCGAAGCTGGGGAAACTTGCCGCGATAGAGCCACCAAAGGCTCATCAACGTAAACACGCCGCCAACGATTAAGCCGAACTCGCGTTCAGCGCGCACGGAGGGCTGCTTATTTGAAGTTAGCATGGACTTCAACCGGTTGTGTTCCGCGCGCCATTGAGTAATCTGCGTGCGCAACCCCAGAACGGCCGCGCCATCAGACCTTCAGGATAAGTCGCGATCGCCCGCATCAACCAGCGCGCTCCCTCTTTCTTATCGCCTGATTCGCTGGCGGCAAACGAGCGTCGCAGGAAGCGCGTCGCACGACACCAACGGCGATCGGCGCCATATAAACGATCTTCGTAAACTTCCGCGCTACGCTCGAACTCCGCGATTTGGCGATAGTTCTCGGCGACTGTTTTGCTAGCTTCGTGCAAGCGATAGCCGGCAAACGTCTGCGGAATGTGTTCGCACCGATGCCCAGCCAGCAGCAGTCGCACGTACAGATCGTGATCGAAATCATAAGGCCAAGCTTCATCGAAGCCGCCCGCTATTAATTCACGCTTCCAAAAGTGACCCGGTTGTGGCGCCGTGTAGGCCCACGAGAGACAGTGCGCCGCGGACTTTGGCACGACGGTTTCGATGACTTCGGTCTTATGCCCTTCGCCGAACATCATCGTGTCGCCACAAACCCATTCGGCCTTCGGGTGATCCTGAAAATACTTCGCAACAGTGTCGAACGTGCCCGGCAAGTAAAGATCGTCACTGTTCAGAAACCCGAAAATGTCGCCGGTAGTTCGCTCGATGCCTTTATTGATGGCGTGTACCTGACCACGATCTTTCTCGCTCACCCAATAGTCAATTCGATCCTCGTATCGGCGAATTACGTCAACCGTCTCATCGGTGCTGCCGCCATCAATGATGATGTATTCAAGATTCGGGTAATTCTGATCGAGAACCGACCGAATCGTCTCTTCGATGAACTTGCCCTGATTGAATGATGGCGTGACGATGCTGATCTTTGGAAGCATAAACCCGTTCGTGAGAGACATTACGCCCCGCGCGCCATAAACGCGGTTTCGTACCAATCAATTGTCTTGCGCAATCCATCTTCGAGTGAGGTCTGTGCGCGAAATCCAAACCGTTCCCACGCGCGTGACGTGTCGAGCTGCCGGCGCGGCTGGCCATCGGGCTTGTCGGTGCGCCAGCGAATCTCGCCTTCAAATCCGGCAAGACGCGCAATCGTTTCCACCAAATCCTTGATGACGACCTCGCGCCCGTTGCCGAGGTTCACCGGATCGCTGTCGTCGTATGCCGCGGCCGCTTTGACCAGTCCGTCGGCGCAGTCTTCCACATAAAGAAATTCGCGCGAAGGTTTTCCTGATCCCCAAACTTCGACGAACTCAGATCCCAGTCGCCTCGCTTCGACGCATTTGCGAATCAGCGCCGGAATCACGTGCGACGTTTCCAAATCGAAATTGTCGCCCGGGCCATAAAGATTCGCCGGCAGCAGGAAGATCGAATTGAATCCGTATTGCTCCCGATACGCTTGCGACTGGACCAGCATCATTTTTTTCGCGAGTCCGTAGGGCGCATTGGTCTCTTCCGGATAGCCATTCCAAATGTCGTCTTCTTTGAAAGGCACGGGCGTGAACTTTGGATAGGCGCAGACAGTTCCGGTGGCGACAAATTTCTTCACGCCATGCAACCGCGATTGCTCAATGAGCTGCGCGCCCATCATCAGGTTGTCATAAAAGAACTTGCCGGGATTCTTCTGATTGTGGCCGATGCCGCCAACCACGGCCGCGAGATGAATCACGAGATCCGGCTGCGTGTCGTTCAGCAGCCGCACGATGTCATCTTTTTCGATCAGATTGTACTGGTTGCTGCGCGGGATAAAGACTTCGACGCCGTCAAAGGCGTTGAGTTTTTCGATGACGAAGCGTCCCAGAAAACCTGCTCCGCCCGTAACCACTACTCGTCTGTAAGGGAATTTATTATGCAATCGAAGACAATTACCTTTAGATTTTTCGTTCACGCCGCTCTCGTTAACAGAGTCGGCGCTTGCTCTGAAGCCTGAGGTTAGTTATGGTATCAAAAAGATCGACACCACAGAAACGCGTCCGCTATTGCTCGCGAGGAAAATCACGACGCTAATTTTACGCTGACTCAAAATTAATATGGCTAAGACCGCACTAATATCAGGCATCACGGGCCAGGATGGCTCGTTCCTGACGGAGTTGCTGCTCGAAAAAGGCTATAACGTTTACGGCATCATTCGGCGCTCGTCGTCATTCAATACCGATCGCATCGATCATCTTTATCAGGATCCGCATGAAGAGGGAACGCGGCTGCGTTTGCTGTACGGCGATCTCAACGACTCGAGTTCGCTGAACACGATCCTGAAGCAGGTCCAGCCCGACGAAATCTATAATCTCGGCGCGCAGTCGCACGTGCGCGTCAGCTTCGATATTCCCGAATACACTGGCGAAGTGACGGGCTTGGGCACGGTGCGATTTCTCGAAGCGATTCGGGAAATTGGCATCAAGCCAAAGTTTTATCAGGCTTCGTCGTCCGAACTGTACGGCAAAGTCGCCGAATCGCCGCAGACCGAAACGACGCCGTTTCATCCGCGCTCGCCTTACGCTTGCGCCAAGGCCTATGCGTATCACATCACTGTGAACTATCGCGAGTCGTACGGCATGTTTGCGTGCAACGGCATCCTGTTCAATCACGAATCCGAGCGACGCGGCGAAACTTTCGTCTCGCGGAAGATCACGCGCGCGGCGACGCGCATTAAGCTCGGCCTGCAGGACAAGCTCTACATGGGCAACCTTGATGCACGGCGCGATTGGGGTTACGCGCGCGATTATGTCGAAGCGATGTGGCTGATGATGAACGTGGACGAGGCTGACGATTACGTTGTGGCCACTGGTGAGACGCATTCGGTCCGCGAATTCATCGAAAAGGCTTTCGGCTATCTCGATCTCGATTGGGAACAGTACGCCGAGATCGATCCACGCTACTTTCGCCCGGCGGAAGTCGATCTGCTTTTAGGCGATGCGACCAAAGCGCGCGAGAAACTTGGATGGGAACCGAAAGTCAGTTTCGAAGGTTTGGTCAGGCTGATGGTTGATCACGATCTGGAACTGGCCCGGCAGGAAGCCGAAGGCCGCGACGTGAATCACGCCGTCACCGCTAACACGATGAGTTGGGGATCTGTCTAAGTGGCACAACCCTGTGCCTGCGTTTCGCCCGCCCGAATCGCGCTGAAAAACTCCGCGATCTTATTCACGACGTAGTCCTGTTGCTCGTCGGTGAGTTCAGGATAGACCGGCAAGGCGAGCGTTTCCTTCGCCGCCCTTTCGCTGGCCGGCAGATCACCTTCCCGATAACCCAAATAAGCGAAGCACTCCTGCAAGTGCAGCGGCACCGGGTAGTAAACGTCCGAACCGATCTCGTTTTCGCGCAGATGATTTCGCAGCGCGTCGCGCTGGTCGGCGGCTACGCGAATCACGAACTGATGAAAAATGTGACGCGCGCCCGGACGCACGAAAGGCATCTGAACTTCTTCGGATAAGCCTGCATCGAGGAACATCAATTCATACTGCTGAGCTTTGCGTTGACGCGCCGCGATCCATTCGTCGAGATGCGGCAGCTTCACCCGCAACACCGCGGCCTGCAACGAATCGAGCCTGCTGTTCAGTCCCACGACTTTGTGATGGTATTTGGTTTCTTCGCCGTGCACGCGCAGCATGTGCAGACGCCGCGCGTGTTCGAGATCGCTTGTCACGATCATGCCGCCATCACCCGCGCCGCCCAGGTTCTTTGAAGGATAGAAACTGAAGCATCCGATCGTGCCCAACGAACCTGCGCGCCGGCGTCGATCCTCAGCGCCGATGGCCTGTGCCGCATCTTCGACAATCGGAATGCCGCGGCGCTCGCTCAATTCGATCAGCGGATTCATATCGGCGCATTGCCCATAAAGATGCACCGGCATGATCGCCTTCGTCTTTTCTGTGATTGCTTTCTCGATTTGCGCGGGATCGATGTTGTAAGTGCGTTCTTCGATATCCACGAAAACGGGCCGCGCGCCCAGCCGCGTGATCGCACTCGCCGTAGCAAAGAAGCTGAACGGGGTAGTAATGACCTCGTCGCCTTCGGCTACGCCGCAAGACATCAGCGCGAGCAGCAACGCGTCTGATCCCGACGCGCAGCCGATCGCGTATTTTGTTTGGCAATAGCGCGCGAGTTCTTCTTCCAGTGCCTTTACTTCTCCGCTGAGAACAAAATGCTGAGTCTCAAAAACGCGATCAACGGCCGCGCGGACATCATCGCGAATCGTGGCGTATTGGGCTTGAAGATCGAGTAAAGGAACTTTCATAGTTCGCAAATTGGCAATTTGCGCTATTACACCGGCGTGTACTGCCCTCCGCACTTGATCGATTTCTGCGCGGCTTCGAGCAGGCGTACCACGCGCAGTCCGGCGTGGCCATCCGTGAGCGGAGGTCGCCCGGCACGAATCGAATCGATGAATTCCGCGACGACATAACGCAGCGCCTCGGTCGTGTCGAGCTTCGGCGCCCACACATCGCCCGTGCGATAACTCACCAGCGTTTGATAATCAGCTTCGCGATCGCCAACCGTCACGCCCTTGTCGTACACGCGGACTTTCTCAGTCGGCTCAATGTCGTCGTAAAGAATCATCTTGCTGCTGCCGGCGATCAGCGTGTGCCGAATCTTCACCGGCGCGAGCCAGTTGAAATGAAAGTGCGCAATGAAGTCGTCGGGAAACTTGGTGATCAGGTAAGCAATGTTTTCGATTCCTGCTTCGATGTGACAACTGCCGATTGCGCTGAGGCCTTCCGGCTGTCTGGCGATCAGGTAATCCATGATCGAAAGATCGTGCGGCGCCAAATCCCACAGCACGTTGATGTCGCGCTGAAACAAGCCGAGATTGATCCGCACCGAATCGAAGTAAAGCAGTTCACCTAACTCACCGCTGGCGACGATCTCTTTCATCTTGCGCACGGCGCCGGTGTAAACGAAGGTGTGGTCAACCATCAGGATGCGCGAGTTCTGCTCGGCCAATTCGATCAACTGTTCAGCCTGTTCGACGTTGGCCGCGAGCGGTTTTTCCAGTAGCACATGTTTGCCGGCGCGCAAGAGCTCGCTGGCGATGGTGAAGTGAGTAGCAACCGGCGTAACCACGGCCACAGCATCCAGGTCGCTGTCGTTGACAAGCTTCTGATAGTCGGTGGTAGTTTGGGCGAAGGGATAGCGGCGCGACATTTTCGCCAGTCGTCGTTCGTCAACATCGCAAATCCACTGCAACCGCGCAGAGTCGTTATCGACAAAGTTGCGGATGAGGTTTGGCCCCCAGTATCCGCATCCAATCACGCCAACATTAATTGCTTTCATTGCGCTCAGAGAATAACGAGCCTTCGATCAAAAGTGAATTGAAGGAGAGATGTGGAGCATCCTATCGCGGGACGATGGTCGCAGGATTTCCCGCCACTGTGCTCTCCGCCGGAACATCTTTGGTGACAACCGCGCCGGCCCCGACAATAGCGCGCTCACCGATCGTCACGCCGCAGAGAATTGTCGCGCCGCTGCCGATACTGGCGCCGCGCTTCACGATAGTCGGCACCGGAGTCCAATCAGCTTCAGTCTGTAATTCTCCAGCTTTGTTTGTGGCGCGGGGAAATTTATCGTTGATAAAGATGACGCCGTGGCCGATGAAGACCTCATCTTCGATGGTGACCGCTTCGCAGATGAAACTGTGACTCGAGATTTTGCAGTTGCGGCCGACGCGCGCGTTCTTTTGAATTTCGACGAACGTGCCAATCTTGGTACCGTCGCCGATCTCGCAGCCGTAAAGGTTTACGAAGTTGTAAATAGCAACATCGCGCCCGAGTTTTACGTCAGGCGCGATGACACAAAATTGACCAGGCATGAATTAGTTGATGCAGGGGCGATTAAGCCGACGCTGCGCTCGCATCTTCTTCTTTGGAGTTTTCCTCTTCCGAAGTGTAATAGCCAGAGTCGTAGTAGCCGCCATAGTAACCCGCGTAGTAGTAATCGCTCTTGGTTTCGATCTTCACGTTGTTGAGCACGACGCCGAAGATATGCGCGCCCACGTCGGTGAGTTTTTGTTTCGCGCGACGCACGACCGCGCGCGAGCTGCGCCCGCCGTGGACCACCAGAATTACGCCATCGACGAACGTCGAAAGAATTGACGCGTCGGTGAAGGAAATCGCCGGCGGCGAATCGACGATGATGTGCGTGAAGCGCTGGCTAAGCGAAGTAAGCAACTTGCGCATTTCTTCCGAGCCCAGGAGTTCGGCTGGGTTTGGCGGAATCGGGCCAGACGTCAAAAGCTTCAAGTTTGGCTGCTTGTCATATGAGTGCAGCAACTCGTCGAGGTCGCTCCCATCGCCCGACAGGCAATTGGTCAAGCCTCGGGCGTTCGGCAGGTTGAAATGCGAATGCAGTCGCGGCCGGCGCAAGTCGCAATCGATGATCAGAACTTCGGCGCCGGTTTGGGCCAGCATGAAGGCTGTATTGATTGCCGTGGTGGTCTTGCCTTCCGATGGCTGACTGGAAGTCACGAGAATGGTGCGCGGATGAGTGCCTGCAGAGGACAGCAGCAATGACGTGCGCAAATGCCGATAAGATTCAGCGATGGGTGAACGGACATCGTTAACCATGGCCAAAGCCGTCGTCGGAGTTGGCGCGGTTTCGGCTCCTTTCAGCTTTCCTTTTTCCCCACGCGCTGCGGGAATAAGAGCCAGAGCCGGTAGATGCAGGTAACGATCCACGTCGTCAACTGACTTCAAGGTGTCGTCGAGGAAATCCAACAAGAAAGCCAGTCCAATGCCCGCCAAAACTGCCATGACGAACGCGAGCCCGATTGTCCTCAAGCGAGCAGGCCCCACGGGTTCATGCGGCAAGCGGCTGTAAGTGGACACGCTCACATCGCTAGCGGAAGTGGTTCCCGAAGTAGCAGTCAGCTCTCGCAACCGTTGGGTCAGCGTGTTGAGATACTGCTTCTCGGTTTCCAAGTCCTGCGTAATCATTGCCATGTCAATCTGGTCTTTGGTTTGCTGAGTCGTGACCCCATGCTCTTTTGCGTAAGCGGCAACCAAGCTCTTTTCGTGGGCAATGGCCGAATCACGCTTGGATCTTAGAGCTGCCAGCACTTCCTTGGGAGCTTCATCGAGTTGTTTGCGGAGAGGTTCGAGCTGTGCATCAATCTGCTTGATTGCAGGCCATTCAGGCGTGTAGATCTGCAACAGTTCGTTGCGTTTGTCTTCCAGGTTTCCGATCTTCTCGCGAAGCTTTTGAATTCGCTGGTCCGATTGCACTTCGGGAGCGGTCAAAGGCTGCGAGGCATCGCGAGCAGCGTCGTAAATAGCCTCCTGAGTCCGCCGATCATTTTCGGCTGCCAGCAGTTGTTGGCTGTAGATCTGAAGGCGCTGCTGCTCAAGATTGCTTCCTGGAGTGCTGTCAATCGGAAGGTTGTGCGCTTTGGCGAATGCGAATCGCTCCTGCTCTTTTTTCTTGATCTGATCTTGTACCTTGGCGATTTGCGTGGTTAGCGTAACCTCAGCTTTGCTGGTGCCCGCCATCACCCGATCAATGTTGTTCTGCACAAAAATATCGGCAATCGTGTTGGCGATTTTCTGGGCGAGCAAGGGATCCGTGTGGTGAAACTTAATAGTTACCAAATTAGTTCGATCAACGGGCTCTATGAGCTCGCCGGCAGCTATGGCGTCTTCATAAGGTTCGAGGGCCGTTAGTTCTTCGGTAGTAAATTGTCGGGCACGCAACTCTTCTTCGCCGACGGGTTCGATATTGGGCGGCGTCGCTGGAACCGATTGAACCGGTTTCTCGCGCGAAAAGATGCGCTTCAACGATGCAAAAATACTGGTCTGCGCCTGGCCATTGAGAAACTTGGGGTCATGTTGCAGATCGAGAGTAACGATCACTTGCCGAGCCAGTTGTGGATTCTGCAGAAGTTGCAGTTGAGTTCCCCAGAAGTTTGGGTCTGTCTGACCCGCAATGACCAAGTTTCCGGTTGACAACACGCTCTGCGGTTTCGGCTCGATACGAAGTTTGGTTACGGCTTCATAAACCGATGGCTCGCGGTATGCTTGGATCGTCGCAAGCGAAGTGACTATCAAAATGATGCTGAGTATCAGCCACTTTCGTTTCAGAACAATGAAAGCGTATTCCTTCAGGTTCGCTTCCGAAGCCTCGCTCCCGTAAGCCTTGTATTTGCCGTAGCCTTTGCTTTGGGTCAAATCAGCTAGTGTTGGACCAAGTTCGCGGCCAGCATGAGCGGGAACCAAATGTTCGTCGTGGGTCATGGTAGTTCAGTCCTGCGGTCGTCAAAAATTATGAGCAAGCATCATAACAGAGGTTGATGCCTCCGCAAATCTCTAGGGCGTATTGGTTGCCTTTTTCCGCAGCGACCGCACAAAAGCCTTTGTTGCGTCCTCCCAAGGCGGGAGCGATTCAAGACCAATCGCCGGCGATAGAACGCACCTCAAGCGCGAGTTGATGGGCCGTGGCGCGGGGCGCTTCAAGGATGAGAGTTCGACATTCGCCACCATCGCCCGATCCAGCCCAGCCTCAGTCAGTGCGATGTCCGCGAACTGGGCAAAGCTGGCGCCGTTTCCACTATTGACGACGTGATAAACGCCGGGCAGATCGCGTTGAGCCAGTTCGTACAGTCGCTTGGCCAAATCTTCGGCGTAAGTAGGCGTACCGTACATGTCGCTAATAGCTTTGAGGCGCTCTCCAGCTTCTGCGCGTGGGACAAGAGCGCTCAAAAAATTCTTTCCGCCGATCCCAAACACATAGCCAGTGCGAACCACAATGGTTCTGGCCCACGCCAGTTGGGCGCGACGTTCTCCCTCCAGTTTAGTCTGGGCGTAAATGCTTTGAGGATTCGGTTGGTCGCGCTGCGTGTAAAAGCCGTCTTTCCGGCCGTCGAATACAAAATCAGTTGAGATTGTGACCAGCAGCGCCCCCGCTGCCCGGCAAGCCAGCGCGAGCACTTCCGGTCCGACGGCGTTAGCCGCACGTGCTCGCTCGGGCTCAAATTCGCAGCCATCCACATCAGTCCAAGCGGCGCAATTAAAGACGACGTCCGGCTTCACGTCTTCAAAGATCTTATTTACCTGCGCAGCGTTAATGACGTCGAGCAGCTTGTGATCGAACGCGGCAACTTCAACCCCTTGAGCCGCGCAGTAGAGCTTTTGCGCGCGTCCCACAAGTCCGTTGGCGCCGGTTACTATTGCTTTCAATGCGCGCCAACCTCAATGCCATACTGTTGTTCGTAGTACTGGCGATAAGCGCCACTACGAGTACGCTCAATCCACTCAGGATTGCTCATGTACCAACCGATCGTTTTTCGCAAACCGCTCTCCCATGTTTCTTGCGGTCTCCAACCTAATTCCGCTTCGATTAACGAAGGATCGATCGCATAGCGGCGGTCGTGACCTGGCCTGTCTTTTACAAACCTCAGTAGCGAATGGGGTTTTCCTAGTTGGTCCAAAACTGATTTTGCCACCTCAATATTACGACGCTCATTACGTGCCCCGATATTGTAAGTTGCGCCTGAACGCCCATCCTTCATGGTGCGTATAATTGCCTGGCAATGATCTTCTACGTAGATCCAGTCACGCACATTCAGGCCGTCTCCGTAAACGGGGATTGGCTCATCATTCAAAGCATTGGCAATCATCAGCGGCAAGAATTTTTCTGGGAATTGCCGAGGTCCATAGTTATTCCCACAGCGCGTGATCACTGTATCTATGCCGAAGGTATGATGCGCAGCCCGGACTAAATGTTCAGCCGCAGCTTTTGAAGCCGCGTATGGACTATTAGGGCTGAAGGGAGATTGCTCGGTAAAGAAAGATGTTTCCGTCTCCGGGAGACTTCCCATTACTTCGTCCGTGGAAATCTGTAGGAAGCGCTTAACATCCTTTATGCGCGCGCAGTCGAGTAGAACCTGAGTTCCCAGAACGTTGGTCCGAATGAATTCATCGGCAGAAGCGATGCTTCGATCAACATGAGACTCAGCCGCAAAATTAATCACCGCGTCTGTACGTTCAGTGAGCGCAGCCAGGACTGCCTGTGCATCCGCGATATCACCCTTTACGAATTGATGCCTGGTTTCTTCAAGCCCCCGAAGGTTGTCGAGGTTCCCGGCGTATGTAAGAAGATCGAAATTAATCACCCGAGCCGAGGGAAAAGAGTTAAGTAGAATTCTGACAAAAGCCGAGCCGATGAACCCAGCCCCGCCGGTAACAAAAAATGTGAATGATTCGCTTTCTTTCATTTGGGTAGTTGATTCTTATCGGGCAAAACGATCGGTTTGTATTGCTATCCCTTTCGGTTCGGAAACGAACTCCTCACGTCCCCTTCTCATGGTACTTCGGCCAAATATTCATCGGCAGCAGAGAGATAGCACAGTTCTCTTCCATGTCAATCGCCCAGAAAACTCTTGATGGTGTCCCCCCTCAGGTACAGAAGATTCGCGTAACACAAAATTTTAGCAAACCAGCTTAAATTGTATTGACACAATAATCAAAATAGAGTATTAACGCTCCCACTCGGATTTAGAAGGCAATAAAACTTGCTCCTTCCGTCGGCCTACCTCGGATGAGTAAGTTCCCCCGATTAGGTTTAGGCCGGAACTCACAATATTTCATTGAGGCCGAATAATATGTGGCTTAGAAATTAGAGTCAGTCTGAACGGGAATTATTTCATTTACACACAATAGACATCTGTCGCCTTGTAGGTCGACAAATTAGTTCGCCAGGATCTGAAGGAGAACCGCGATGAAAAAAGAAGTGGTCCACCACCGTCTGCTGAGGGGCAAGACCATCTACTTTATCGGCATTGTTATTCTTGCTACCGCCGCCGCAATGGTGCCGAATCATTTGGTGCAGTCCCGGTCTCTGGCGACGAGCCATCCTTCAATTCAAGGCGACTCCCCCAAGTCCGCCGAATGGGACGCCGCGCGCTCGAGCTCTCAAAGGAACCCGCAATCCTTTATTAACAGCATGGCCTCAACCCCAAAACTTACGAGTGAGTTGGCGCTAGGCTCCCGTTGGGTGCTTCCTCACCCGATTTTGCCTATGTTTTCTGCCCCAGGCGTAACCACGTATGCAGCGGACTGTGCTACGCCCAAGACTGACTTTGATCTGGGTGATACGGTTTGCGTGAAAGCGACGGGAGTGCCACTAACCATTTTCAACTGGTGGGTCTCGTGGGTTGATCCCTCCGGCTTCATTCGCCAAAGGGATATGGCAGTAGCAAACGACAACACAACCTATACTTATCAGTTACCCAGCAGCACTACGTCTGTGGTTAATGGCCAGACCGTTGATAATCGCGGCAGATGGAGAGTCAGCCTCACGCGGTTCAACGGCGCTATTCAATCAATCGCACAATTTACGGCGCACGAAAGCGCTAACCCATCTGCTGATGTATTCGTTCAGAAGTTTCAAAGTAACCCAAACGCCGCGATTCATCCAGGAGATATGATTCCCTTTACGATCGTGGTTGGCAATCTGGGGCCGGATAACAGCGCCGCGGTTCAGCTTCTCGATTCAGCTCCCGCCGGCTCTACGATTTCCTCTTTTATGCAAAACTTGGGGCCTCAATGTTTGCCGCCGTCGCAGGATAGTCCACCTCCGTTGCCATGCACAATCGCCTCTATGGCTAACGGAGACCGAGCCGAATTCACGGTCATTTATACGATTGGCGGTAGCGCAGCTCCAGGCACGTACACGACGTCAGCAACTGTGTCGGCGACGACGCCTGATCCAAATTCCGATAACAATACGTCGACGGCTCAATTCGGAGTTCAGTCCGGTGGGGGTGGCGGAAGTTGCACGCTTGCCTGCCCGTCGGACATTACCGCCCAAGCGAATACAACGGATTCGGGCGGTAACCGGGGAGCGATTGTGCACTTCGATTCACCAACCACTCAGGGATCTACGTGCGGCAGTATTAGAGTCGATCATTGTAATGACTGCTTCTTCCCGGTCGGCACCACGACCGTAACCGCCACTGCCGATAGTGGGGATGCTTGCAGCTTCGATGTCGTGATTTCAGAAGTTACGATTGTGTGTCCCGCGAACAAGGAGGTCGATTCTGCCGATACTAGTTGCGCCGCCACGGTAGATCCAGGAAATCCCACGACAACAGGGGATAATGTAACGGTGAGTGGCTCGCGCAGCGACGGCCAGCCGCTGAGTGATCCATACCCGGTCGGCACCACAACGATCACTTGGACAGCCACGGCACGCGACGGTAACGGAAACGTTATCGGTACGGCTTCGTGTGATCAGGCGATTACAGTTCGTGACAAAACTGCGCCTGTCATTACGTGTCCGAGCAATATATCGGTCACGGCGCCAACGGGCTCATGCTCGGTAACGGTGGATGTGCTAGCATCACCCGCAATCGCAACGGATAATTGCGAAGGCTCAGTCGTGCCCGTTCCAAGTCGGAGCGACAATAAGCCGATCACCGACCCGTTCCCGGTAGGAACGGTAACGATCACGTGGACCGCTACTGACAGTTCTGGCAACAGTTCATACTGTATTCAAACTGTAATCGTAGCTGACAACGAGCCGCCAGCAATTACATGCCCGAGCGATGTTACTGTTAATACTGATCCGGGTATGTGCTCTGCGGCGCACGTCTCTCACGGAACGGCCACAGGCTCCGATAACTGCACCCCTGTGACAATCAGCGGATCTAGAAGCGACGGTGCGGGGTTGGATGATTCCTATCCAAAGGGCACCACGACTATTACGTGGACGGCCACGGATCCCTCAGGCAATCACGCGAGCTGCACTCAGAGGATTACGGTGGTTGACAATGAACCGCCGCAGATCAGTTGCCCGGCAAACATAGTCGTGTATCTGCCCCTGAATACGCCGAATACATCGACGGTTGTGAATTACGCAACGCCGGTCGGAAATGACAACTGTCCCGGTGCGACGACGACGCAAGTCTCGGGCCTGCCTAGTGGCGCGTTGTTCCCGGTTGGCTCGACCACCAATACGTTCCGAGTGACCGACGCTTCCGGGAATTACACCGAGTGTAGCTTCACCGTGACCGTCCTCTACGACTTCACGGGATTCTTCTCGCCGGTTGGTAATCCGCCAACGCTCAATGTCGTGAATGCGGGACGCGCCATTCCGGTCAAGTTTAGTCTGAGTGGTAATAAAGGACTGAATATCTTTGCCGCCAATAGTCCGCAGTCGGGAGTCATCCCGTGCGATGCTTCGGCGCCTGCGGTTAATCTTACCGATACGGTCACCGCTGGCGGCAGCAGCCTGAGCTATGACGCGGCATCCGATCAGTATAATTACGTGTGGAAGACTGACAGTTCGTGGGGCGGAACATGCCGGCAGCTGGTAGTAACGCTGAACGACGGCAGCGTCCATGTTGCGAACTTCAAGTTCAGGTAACCATACAGATTTGAGTTGATATAGTTCACGTTCTCAATTAAGGTTGTCAGGTTTTTCTGATGACAAGAGTTCTTAGCCAATTCAAGTGACGACTCGGCACCACAGTGGCCGGAACTGATCCGTGTTCTACTGGTGGCCAACCAACTTTGAAAAGTAAAAAGGAGACTCCAAATGAACAAGTTTCGGTTCACTATTAACGCACTCGCAATCGCGGTCTTTACGTTCGCGTTTGCCTCCATGGCCCAAGCGCAGGCAACGCGCACCTGGGTTTCCGGCGTCGGTGACGACGTTAACCCCTGCAGCCGCACGGCCCCCTGCAAAACATTTGCCGGCGCCATTTCCAAGACCGCAACAGACGGTGAGATTGATGCGCTCGATCCAGCGGGATTTGGCACTGTTACCATTACCAAATCAATCACTATCGATGGTTCGGCCACTGGTGTGGCTGGCGTTCTCAACGCCGGTGTCAATGGCATCAACATCAATATTACCAGTGAAACGGCACCGCATAATCTCCACACCGTCATTTTACGGGCGCTAAACATCAACGGCGCTAGCACGGGCTCCAATGGCATTAATATCTCTTCCAGTAACGTTGCTGGTCTGAAGGTGCTGGTTGAGAATTGCTTCATCGAAGGCCAAAACCAAAGCAGCACCAGCAGGGGAATTCAGGACTTTCGGGCCAACGGCGGTCACTTAAACGTTGTCAATACGACAATCATCAATTGCGGTAGTAACGGCGCGGGCATAGTGGTCGATCCTGCCGGTTCACAGGTGGGAGGAAGCGGCAGAGTTGACGTTGCGATTACCAACACACGAGTACTCAACTGCGGCTTCGGCATGAACTTTGGCAGCAACGTCAAAGCCACTATTTACAACTCAACGATTGAGGGTGTTACAAGTTCGGCGGTCTTTGCTGTGCAAACCTCCACCGGCGGGGCCGACGTCAACGTGGATCATTGCGTCGTCACCGGGAATGGCACCGGCTTTAATGCTTCAACCGCTAGTACCATTCGCGTCTCCAACACTACGGCCACTAATAACACCACGCTCTCAACCAGCTCGGGAGGCGGCACGGTGTTAAGCTACGGCAATAACCAGGCAGGTGGCGCGTCCATAGGGGGTGCGGTTAGTCCAGGCTAATACCTTAGTTAGAACTCGCTTATCCAGTTGTCCCTGCCGCGGTGTTTAGGCGCTGCGGCAGGGCTAATTGCTTGTGTGGAGGTCAGCGCTTCATTCTTACCACTCAGCGGAATTCTGCGATAGTAATTGATGTTGAGATTGCGAAGTGATACAAACCATTCGAATTTTTTCGTAACACCACCCGCTTGACCACGCCTCGAGCGATAGCTAAACTGCTGATCAAAAAGGATTCTCATTTCGATTGGCGCGCACGCCAAACATCTGTGAAGATTGATGTTTCTACAGTTGACCGTCCCACCACACTGAATTCAACGGACAAGCCAAAAGAGCCTGCTGATCATGATGAGGTGACTGGCTCTGGTGAAGTGTTATCGGTTCAACACTTGACCATCATTGACGCAAGCCGGTCGTGGGTAGGGTATGAGATTGATGATATCTGGGCACATCGCGAGTTGCTCTACTTCCTGGTTTGGCGCGATTTGAAGGTGCGCTATAAGCAGACTGCGCTGGGTGTTGCCTGGGTCGTCTTGCAGCCGCTGCTAATGACCATCATCTTCACGGTGGTGTTGGGATCATTGTTGCGCGTCTCTTCTAGCAATGTTCCATACCCGTTGTTTGCTTATGCGGGATTGGTTCTTTGGACTTTTTTTGCGGCGGCCGCATCAGCTACCGGAAATTGTTTGGTAAGCAACGCCCATTTGATCACCAAGATCTATTTTCCCAGGCTAATGCTACCGTTAGCGATTGTCTGCGCCCGCTTAGTTGATCTGGGCGTGGTTTTAATCATCCTGATTGGACTAATGCTTTATTATCGAATTCCCCCCTCTACACACCTTCTTCTTGCCCCGTTGTTTATCCTGTTGTTGGCTTTGTTTGCTCTGGCCTTCGGCTTGTGGACATCAGCCGTCAACGTCAAATACCGCGATGTCGCGCTCGCGATGCCGGTCCTCTTACAATTGTGGATGTTTGCTTCACCTGTGGTTTACAGTTTGGACATGGTGTCGCCTAAATTGAGGCTACTGTTCCTCGCAAACCCCCTGGTGGGAATTCTGCAAGGATTTCGCGCGGCCCTGTTTGGAACAAGATTCGATTGGCGGGGGATCGCAGTCTCAGTAGTCATAACAGTTGTACTGCTGATATATGGTGCGTACGCGTTTCAACGCCGGGAGAAGACTTTCGCCGACATAGTTTGATTTACCATGCCCTCGATTATCTCCGTTGAGCACTTAAGTAAGCTTTACCATATCGAGGTTCGCGCGTCGGAGACTGCATATAATCCGCAGGCGGCCACGCTTCGCGATTCAGTGTCAGGTTGGCTTCATGATCCGTTTGGCGCGTTCAAAGGAAACGGGAAACTAACCAAAGAAGAGTTATGGGCGCTCAGGGATGTCAATTTCACGATTGAACAGGGCCAAATTGTAGGTCTTATTGGGAGTAACGGCGCCGGAAAATCGACGCTATTGAAGATACTCTCGCGAATTACGCAGCCCACGAGTGGGCGCGTCAAGCTTTGTGGCCGGGTCGGCAGTTTGCTGGAAGTGGGAACTGGTTTTCATCCGGAACTGAGTGGCCGTGAGAACATCTATTTGAATGGTGCGATTCTCGGAATGCGGCGAGAGGAAATCACCCGAAAGTTCGACGAGATAGTGGCGTTTGCCGAGATAGACCGCTTCATCGATACGGCCGTAAAGTTTTACTCGAGTGGCATGTACACGCGCCTGGCTTTTGCGATCGCTGCGCATCTCGATCCGGAGATCCTGATTGTTGACGAGGTACTGGCAGTCGGCGATGCGGCCTTCCAAAAGAAGTGCCTGGGAAAAATGGGTGACGTAGCTCACGAAGGACGAACGGTCTTGTTCGTCAGTCACAATATGGTTGCAGTGCAGAGTCTGTGCGAACGCGGTCTTTGGTTGCAAAATGGGGTCTTGCGTGACGACGGTTCGGCAACTGAGATTGTCTCGAAGTACCTGAAGACTTCATCGGCGGCCATTGCCGAACAATCATGGGACGATCTTGACAATGCACCTGGAAACGATCAAGTGAGAGTTCGACGCGCCAGCGTCAGACCGGCATCGGACGCGACCAAAAAGACCGATGTACACACCCCCCTGATAATCGAATTCGAGTTTTGGAATCGCGTGCCTGGAGCGTATCTCAATTTGAGCGTAGTGGTTAGCAATGAAGAAGGGCAGCCGATATTTAATACGGGCTCAGGTCACGATCCGGTTTGGAGTCAACGGCCTTTTCCGGAGGGACTATTCCGCAGCCGGTTTCATATACCCGGGGATCTGCTGAATGATGGCACTCACCGAGTCCGTTTGCTGTTTGTGAAGGATCAGACGACGGTTATCTTTCAGTTTGCGGACATTCTGATTTTTGAAGTAGAGGACAGCGCCAAACGAACCGGTTGGTACGGTAAATGGATTGGCGCCGTGCGACCGAAGCTAAAATGGGAGACCGAGTTCGTCGAGGATGAGTCGATTGTGATGGCCGGTGTGCAGTAATGGAAGTAAGTCAGCGATGGAGAAACACCAGAAGTTACATAGCGGTGCGGGCGATCTTCAGAACGATCCCTCGGCCGCTGAGATCCGCTGTGCTGGAGGGCATCGGTGCGGCCCCGCGGATTGCGAAATCGGCGCTGGCACGCTTAAGGCATCTACAACGAACCGCCGCCTCAGTTGTCGGTAAATTCCGCTGTTCTGTCTGCGGCCGCCACGTGGACCGCTTTGATCCCATTCCCACGACCTATCTCGAAGAACCAATCCGATACGGATTCAAGTACACGATCGACGAAGCCGAAATGTGTAATGCGGAAGGATATTTGTGTCCATGGTGCGGGGCTTCGGATCGCGAAAGACTCTATGCGCTTTACTTGATTGATTACTTTTCAAAGCCGGCGTCGCCGAATCCAATGAAGATGGTTGACTTTGCGCCATCAGCACAGCTTTCGGAATTCATCAGGCAGCGCATTGCTTCATCCCAGTCCGGCATTGAGTATCGAACTGCGGATCTCTTCCGAGATGACGTGGACGACCGGGTCGATATTACCGACATGACTTTGTATGAGGACAACTCAGTGGATTTCTTCATTTGTTCTCATGTGCTCGAGCATGTGACCGACGATCGCAAGGCAATGAGAGAGCTGTATCGCATATTGAAGCGAAACGGCCGCGGCATTTTAGTGGTTCCGATCGTCTTGACCGCGTCTGAAATAGATGAAGACCCGTCGGTTACCGATCCCGCGGAGCGTTGGCGCCGATTCGGACAAGACGATCATGTGCGCCTCTATTCCAAGACCGGCTTCTTGTCGAGGGTTGAGCAGGCAGGCTTCCAAATAGATCAATTAGACTCTTCGCATTTTGGCGCAGGCACTTTCCGCCGGCATGGCATTACCGAGCAGAGTGTTCTTTACATAGTTAGCAAACATGATGAAGAACACTGATCAGGCTGCGGGGTACGCCCATCCCAAATACGCGCAATCCTTCGCCGAATTTGGCGCTCCGCTGCGGTTGCCGCGAAGTCAGGGCTGGCTGCTGCAGCGTCGGATCCCGGGCTCGGAATATCGGGACGCGATGGGATGCTATCCTATCTTTTCATGTTTATACTGGTCTGAGTTGCACGCGGACTTGAACGAACTGCGCGACCAACTTGTTAGTGTGGCAGTGGTCAGCGATCCGTTTGCGGACTGCTCGGTTGAGTATCTGCGAGATTGTTTTGATGAACTAGTCGTACCTTTTAAGCAGCATTTCGTAGTGGATCTTCAGGAGCGCCCGGAAGAGTTCATCCATCCGCACCATCGACGTAATGCGCGCAAAGCCTCCAGGGAACTGGAGATCGAACTTTGTGCCGCCCCGGAAACGGCTTTGGATGAATGGGTGGCGCTGTATGCAAACTTGATCAGACGTCATGAACTGAAAGGCTTAACGGCGTTTTCCCGAGAGTCGTTTGCCGGGCAAATGAACGTGCCGGGGCTGGTCGTGCTGAAAGCAAGGCATCAGCAAGAAACCGTCGGAATGTTGCTGTGGTATGAACAGGGTGAAGTTGCCTACTATCATTTAGGAGCTTACAGCGAGCGAGGTTACGAGTTGAAGGCTTCGTTTGCTCTTTTTCGTTACGCTATCGATTACTTTCAGAAGCGCGGCCTGCATTGGCTCAATCTGGGGGCGTCGCCGGGAACTTCATTTGATCGGTCGTCGGGACTGGCGCGATTCAAAGAAGGCTGGTCCACTGGGCTGAGAACTGTGTATTTCTGCGGCCGCGTTTTGGACCGCCGGCGCTATGGAGAAATGGTCGAAGCCAGAAAGATCGGATCGACGAAATATTTTCCCGCGTACCGGATGGGCGAGTTTGGCTGATGCCCTGCACAAATGATTGGGGAGGAACTGAACTTGGTAGTTGGAAGAATTGAGGGACTGGTGGCCCAGGTGTTACAAATTCCTGAGGCTAACATAAAGGACAGCCTTGCCATGGCTGAGGTGGAAGCATGGGATTCATTGAAGCACATGGAATTAGTCGTGGCGCTGGAATCGGCGTTTGATATTCAGTTCACGTTCGAAGAGATTGTGGCCATGCAGAGTGTTCAGGAGATCAAACGCGTCGTTGGAAGCAGAGTACCGGTCAACCAGTGAACCTTCAGGATAGAAAAGTGATCGTTACCGGCGGCGTCAGAGGTCTGGGCCGTGCCTTGGTCGATCTGCTTCTGGCGAAGGACGCCAAGGTTTCGGTTTTTGATCTCGACGGCAGTGAGCTGAAGCGGTTGAGTGAAGAACGCCAGATCCACGGCGCGCAATGTGATCTAGCCGATTATGATCAAGTGCTGAACGCTACTGAAGAGTATTACAAACAATTTGGCGCCCCCGACGTGCTCGTAAACAATGCCGGCATCCTTTACAGCGCACCGCTGCTGAAGTTGGGCGCTGCTGGCATCGAGAAACATCCAGTGGAAGCGTGGCGGAAGGTGATTGCGGCGGATCTTGAGTCCGTCTTTTTCATGTCGGCCTGCATTGCCGAGAAAATGGTCATCACTCGAACGAGAGGTGTGATCGTCAATGTCTCGTCAGTGTCGGCGGCGGGCAACGCCGGCCAATCAGCTTACTCGGCGGCCAAGGCCGGCGTAAATGCACTGACTGCGGTCTGGGCCAAGGAGTTGAGTCCCATGGGAGTGCGCGTCGTGGGCGTAGCGCCAGGCTTCACCGATACGGAATCGACGAAGCAGGCTCTCAGTGAATCGGCTCTCGGCGAGGTAATCAAGAAAGTTCCTCTGCGACGGCTTGGTCGCCCTGACGAAATCGCGGCTGGAATCATAAGCATCATTGAAAATGATTTTTTCAACGGAAAGGTGTTTCAGTTGGATGGCGGGCTGGTAATTTGAGCGCAGTCCAAATTTCACATCGAATGTACGCTTTCAATCTTGGACTCCGTTTTCAAAACATAGTCGAGCTAAGCGACGATCAAATTGCGCTGTGGTTTAGTGAAAGCGAGCGGGTGACATACCGTACGGTTAACTCGCTCGCTAACCGAGTAGCGCGCCTTTTTATTGATCGCGGGATTTCGGCCGGCGATGTCATTTGCCTCGCGGGTGATAAGTCGGTCCTGACCTACGCAAGTATCATCGCCTGTCTAAAAATTGGGGCTATCTACTGCATGCTTGATCCGGGCAGCCCTGCAGAGCGCTTAAGAAAGATTCTCTCAAGGTGTCTCCCGCGATTTGTAATCGGTAAGGATCAATTCTTAGCGCCGCTTGAATCCACGCTGTCGGTTATTGAATCGCGACCGCTTGACGCAACCGATCTCGAACAGGAAGCCAATAACTATTCTGACGCAAATCTCGCAGAGACTAACCACGTAACTGGGGCGGATCCTGCCTACATCATGTTCACTTCTGGCTCGACCGGGTTCCCCAAAGGTGCGGTGATGACACATCGCAACGTGCTGAACCTGATCGAATGGAGCCAGCAAACCTATTCGATAACGAGCGACGATCGGGTGACTAACGTCAATCCTTTGTACTTCGATAACTCAGTCTTCGATATTTACTCGTCACTCTTTAGTGGCGCGCAACTGGTGCCGTTTACCAAAGACGAAGTGCAAAACCCGAAAGCGTTAGTGGACAAGGTCGCCGCCGCTGGGTGCAGCCTCTGGTTCTCAGTCCCGTCGCTCTTGATATTTCTGCAGACGATGAGGGCCACCGATGGAAAGAACCTCCGCTCGATCCGCCGTTTCGTTTTTGGGGGCGAGGGATATCCCAAGGCCAAGTTGAAACAGCTTTATGATCTGTACGCAGATTCGAGCCAGTTCTTTAACGTCTATGGTCCGACCGAATGCACGTGCATTTGTTCAAGTTACCGGTTGAGTGAGGAAGATTTTGCCGATGTGCAAGGGCTGCCGCCACTCGGCTCGATTGCCGAGAATTTTTCTTTCCTTGTAGTCACGGAAGAACAGCAGGCCGCAAGACCCGGAGAGATCGGCGAACTGTGCCTGGGTGGCCCAAACGTGGGACTGGGTTACTACAACGATCCTGAGCGCACGGCGGCGGCGTTTATTCAGAACCCGTTGCACACAAGGTTCCGTGATATCGTCTATCGCACCGGAGACATGGTCCATGTCGACGAAGTCAACGGCATGCTGCATATTCATGGCCGACGTGACAATCAGATCAAACACATGGGCTACCGCATCGAACTCGAAGAGCTCGAATCAGCGCTGCATTGCCTCGACTATGTATCCGAAGCAGCAGCGCTGCACACCACTCAAAACGGGTTGAGCCGCATTATCGCGATCGTAGCTGCGCGCCGCGAATTTAACGACGACCAAATACGTGATGACCTGGGTCGTATTCTGCCGGCGTACATGATTCCATCTGTCTTTTATCGCGAATCAATTTTACCGAAGAACGCTAATGGCAAGGTTGATCGGCGCGAACTCGCGGACCGCTACGCAAAAGGATCCTAAATTCGAGATGAGCAAAGTCGTAATTTTTGGCACCGGCAAGATCGCAGACGAGGCCTATTTCTATCTGGCCAACGATAGTCCTCACGAAGTCATAGCATTCACGGTGGATGCTGAATACAAGCAGGCTGACACTAAGCTTGGTTTGCCGGTCGTGGATTTTGCGGAGGTCCAGCAGACTTACTCGCCCGACGATTACAAAATGTTTGTCGCGGTCGGCTATCAGGATTTGAATCGCTTCCGCGCTCGCAAGTACGCAGAGGCCAAGAATAAAGGCTATGAATTGATCAGCTATGTAAGCTCGCGCGCGGCGAACGTTGGCAATGTCGAGATCGGCGACAATTGCTTCGTTCTGGAATTTGCGACTTTGCAACCGTGCTCGCGCCTTGGCAACGATGTATTTGTTTGGAGTGGCAATCACATTGGACACCATGCGAGCATTGGAGATCATTGTTATATCGCAGGTCACGCAGTGGTCTCGGGCAACACCAGGATCGAATCCAACTGTTTCATTGGAGTCAGCGCGACCCTCGGACACGAAATTACTATTGGCAGTAGTAGCTTCATCGGCGCCGGATCGTTGATCACCAAGAACGTCGCACCTAATAGCGTTTACATCGTGGCTGACACGCAGAAATTCCGATTAGACTCTGAAGCGTTCCTGCGACTGACGAAAATGAAATAATGATGGTTGAACTCGCGATCAATGAATTTCCGCAGGTGCTTTCTTTGTATGCTGCGTCAGAAGGTAGATTTCCCTTGATCTCGGCTGTGATCCAGGGGAAGCAACGCGGCCAGATCTTTGCGGACAAACGCGAAGCGCCGCGGTTTGCCTTAGTGGTCAGCGATTTTGGGTTTACTCTTGCGTTTGGCGCCTTCGATAGCCAAGCAGTGAAAGAAGTTTTTGAGGTCCTTGGTCATGCTTCCCTGCTTAAGCCTAGATATCTCCTCTGGTACCATCCTCCTGCTGCATGGCAGCATTTACTCGATCGGCTGGTTCCTGTGAGAGTACGCCGGCGCACACGAATTCGACTAAATTTTCTCGAAGACAGAGCGCTTTGGCTGGGTCAGCCAGTAATCCTTCCCCCCGGTTATTCGTGCGAGCCACTCTCGCGGGAGCTGATACCGCGTATAGAAAAATTTGGAGTGCAGATTGGGTCGCGGTTCTGGTCAAGCGTGGATGATTTCCTTTCCCGAGGATTTGGCGCATGCGTCATTGGGGATGGCGAGGTCCGCAGCCTCTGCTATGCAGCCGTGGTCATAGATGGATTAGCTGAAATTGATGTCGCAACCGAACAGAGTTTTCGCGGTCATGGACTGGCAACCCTGGCCACTCAATGTTTCATTCGTGAATGCATTTTGCGGGGCGTGCTTCCGACCTGGGATTGTTTCGACTACAACGCCGGCTCGTTGAAACTGGCACTTAAGCTCGGGTTCGAAAAAGCACTTACTTATCCCTTTTATTCTTTTGAACTGCCACTGGAATGCGATAGCTTGCTGTCGGTCTCCAGCACAAGAACTGCTTGATAGTAGGTTTTGCTAAACATGAATCGTCAGCTAAATATTTACGTTGATCCGCAGTGGCACCGCCCTTTGCAGTGCACAATCAAGGAAGCCATCGGCGATGAAGTTATCTCGGGCGAGCTAATTTCTGACACGGGGGCACGATATCCAATTGAGGACGGGATCCCGGACTTGACCTTCCCGCGAGAGCTCGATGCAGAGAACGAAGAAGCATGCAAGTATTACGATGACGTGGCTTCGATCTACGACGACGTTGCGCACCTTACTTTTCGCATTCAGAACATTGATGAGGCCGAGGCGCGTCGCAGTTTTATCAAAGGGTTAGCATTGCGCCCGGACTCCCGCGTCTTGGAGATCGCTTGCGGGACCGGCAGGGATTCCCAATACCTAGCTGGCAGCTTGGGCGTAAACGGCGAACTGCATCTGCAGGACATTAGTCGCGGTATGCTCTTGAAGTGCAGAGAGAAATTATCCGGTGCTTCCGCCCGAATTGAGTTTGTTAAGGGAAATGCGTGCTTCCTTCCGTTTCCCGATGGCTACTTCGACGCCGTCTTCAGTTTTGGAGGTCTTGGAGTTTTTGGCGATATTGCCAAGAGTCTCAAAGAGATGGTCAGAGTCAGTAAGGTGGGCGCAAAGGTCATCGCCGGAGACGAGAGCATGCCTCCTTGGCTGTACGACACGGAGTACGGAAAAATTCTGCTGAACAACAACCCGCTGTTTAAGAATCCTATCCCCATACAAAATATTCCGGTTGAGGCGCGTGATGTTGTCGTTCGATGGATTATCAACGGCGTTTACTATTTGATCGAGTTTGCCGTGGGTGAGGGTGAGCCCAAAGCTGATTTCGATCTGGAAATTCCCGGTCGGCGCGGAGGCACGTTGCGAACCCGATATTACGGAAAGTTGGAAGGAGTTAAACCCGAGACACATCGCTTGGCGTACCTTGCCCAAGAGCGCTCGGGCAAGAGCATGCATGAATGGCTCGATGAAGTCGTGAGGAAGGCTGCGGGGGCTGAATTAGGACAGGAGCCAGAATGAGCCTCTCTTCGAAAGCCCCGTCTCTCTGGGGAGCACCTATCATTTGGAAAAAGCAGGGAGTGATTTTTGAACCCAAGGGACTTTTTGGGTGGATGAACAGTCACGCCCAAATCCCGACAGTTTTGGTAATGGCTGACCGATTGCGAGTCTACTTTGCGACGCGCCCTCAGAATGATCTCACCCTTACAACCTTCGTTGATCTCGACAAGCGGGATCCTAAGAAGGTGATGTACGTTCACGATCGCCCAGTCTTGGAATTAGGTAGGCGAGGCATGTTCGATAATCACGGAATCATGCCGAACTATGTGTGCATTAGAGATGGGCGAGTTTTCCTGTATTACGTTGGCTGGTACCGCGGCTCTACGATTCCTTATCACAACGCTATTGGGCTCGCTGTGAGTGACGACGGCGGCGTGGTCTTTCGAAAGCTCTTTGAAGCTCCCGTGCTCGATCGTACTCCGACTGAACCCTATTCATTGGGATCAATTTACATGGTCGAGGCTGGGGGTCTCTTTCATATGTTTTATACCTATGTTTTTGATTGGATTGAGATCAACGGGCGCCTTGAGCCTGTTTACCATATTCGTCATGCCACATCGTCGGATGGAGTCACGTGGCAAAAATCCGGACGCATATCGATAAGAGAGGCATTTCAGGACGAGGCTGTGGCGCGGCCTTCCATTATTTTTCAAAACGGGAGATACCATATGTGGTTTTGCCATCGCGGTAGCCAAGACTTCCGCGGCGGCCGCGATAGTTACCGCATCGGCTACGCATGGTCTGATGATTTGCTTGATTGGCATCGAGACGATCAGGCGGCCGGAATTGATGTGTCGAGATCCGGATGGGACTCGCAAATGGTTACTTACCCGTGCATCGTACAAGTCGATCACGAGTACTTGATGTTTTATAACGGCAATGGATTTGGCGCGTCGGGTTTTGGCGTAGCCACAGGTACACTAAATGAAAGATTTGACCGCTAGCTATACAGAGTTTCATGCCAGAAAGAATCCCACGAACGTCTATCCCCCGGAATGGCTCATAAGAACGCTACTTGGGACATATCCACGACTTAGCATTGATCATCGAAGGTATCCGAACTCGCGGATTCTTGACGTGGGATTTGGCGACGGCCGTAACTGGCCGTTGCTGGACAACATTGGCTTTCACATTCACGGAGTGGAGATTACGGACCGGATCGTTGCCCTGGGTTATGAGCGAGCTAGGCACTTAGGTATCGAAGTGGACTTGAAAACTGGTTCTAACGCGGCAATTCCATTCGAAGACGAGTATTTCGATTTCATCGTCGCTTCATCGTCTTGCTATTACCTGGATGACGGGACGGTTTTTGCGGACAACTTGCGTGAGTACAGCAGGGTTCTGAAACCCGGAGGTATTCTTCTGGCTTCGCTCCCGGAATCGACAAACGCAATTTTCGAGGGCGCCGTAAATTTAGGAGACGGCGTTGTGGAGATACGCAACGATCCATGGAATCTGCGCAACGGCTACAGATTCCGCTGGTTTGTTGACGAAGATGATGTCCGCGAGGCTTTCTCTCCCTGGTTCGAGTCTTTTTCTATTGGTTTGTGTCGTGATAATTATTACGGTATTCAGATTAACGCGTTCCTCCTCGTTTGCGAGAGAAAATCACGTTGAATTGAGAAGCGGGAAAGAATTCGTTTGAACGTCAAATATTCAAATGCCGAACAAGTCGCGAATATCTGATTTAGCCATCTTCGGTGGCCATCCTGCCTTTGCAGACAAATTGCATGTCGGCCGCCCCAACATAGGCGATCGACGAGCTTTCGCTGATCGAATGGATGACATTCTGGACCGCCGCTGGCTGACAAACGCCGGCCCGTTTGTTCAGGAATTCGAGAGTCGAGTCGCCGAGTTAGCCCAGGTCAGGCACTGTATTGCAATGTGTAATGCGACCATTGCATTAGAGATCGCAATCAGGGCCCTTGAGCTGAAAGGCGAAGTCATTGTTCCCTCTTTCACTTTTGTCGCGACCGCGCACGCTCTGGAGTGGCAGGGGATTACACCTGTCTTTTGTGATATAGACCCGCGCACCCACAATATCGATCCAGCGAAAATAGAAGGGCTGATTACGGAACGAACGACAGCGATCATCGGAGTACACTTGTGGGGCCGAGCATGCAATATCGAAGCCCTGGCTCGTTTAGCAAAGCGTCATTCACTTAGGCTATTGTTCGATGCTGCCCATGCGTTTGGTTGTTCGTATTCAGGGGAGATGGTTGGAGGATTTGGGGAAGCAGAGGTCTTCAGCTTTCACGGCACCAAGTTCGTCAACACTTTTGAGGGTGGCGCAGTAGTTACAAACGACGATGAACTCGCTGAGCGAGTCCGTCTGATGAAGAACTTCGGATTCGCCGGTTACGATCGCGTGGTTTATGTCGGGACTAACGGAAAGATGAGTGAACTATCAGCCGCGATGGGCCTGACGAATCTTGAAAGTCTGGATAAGTTCGTAGCGATCAATCGCGAGAATTACAGGGTCTACTACCAGGAGCTTTCGAATCTGAAGGGGATAAAGTTCACCTCTTACGACGAAGGCGAAAGGTGTAACTATCAATACATCAGCCTTGAAATAGACGAGACTCAAACCGGCATTAGTCGCGACGAATTAATGGAAATATTGTGGGCGGAAAATGTTCTTGTTCGCAGATATTTCTATCCAGGTTGCCACCGGATGAAGCCTTACGCTGATAGACCGATTGGTCCCTTACCGGAAACCGACCGTGTGGCTCGGAGTATTCTCGTTCTGCCGAACGGTACCACGGTCACTCTTGAGGATGTCAGGACTATCTGCAACTTGATCAAGTTTGCCCTTGAAAATGGCGAGAGTGTTCTCAGCGCATTGCGTCGCGAGAAAATGACCATTGGCTCGCCTGGTGCTAGCGTTTGAGATTATGCCAAAGGTTAGCGTTCTCATTATCACGTACAATCATGCGCGTTTCATCGCTCAGGCGATTGAGAGTGCTCTGGCGCAGCGCACAAGCTTTGATTACGAAATTGTAATCGGCGATGACTGCTCGACTGATGGTACTCGGGAAATTGTACTTGACTATGCCCGCTCTCACAGCGATCGCATCAGAACTGTATTACAGAAAAGAAATGTGGGCGGGTGCGCCAACGGTCAGGCGACACTGGCCGCATGTAACGGCGAATACATTGCTCATCTTGAGGGAGACGACTACTGGACCTGTGACGAGAAGTTAGAAAAGCAGGTTGCTTTGCTCGAGAGCCGGCCAGAGAGTGCTGGTTGCTTTGCAAGATCGACAATTGTTGGCCCGGCGGGTGAGTTGATCGCTTCCGATTATTTCTCGTATTACGACACGCATCCATCCGATAAGCGCACTGAAGACATAGTTCCGTTTGGTATTTCGCCCGCAAATACGATGATCTTCAATCGGCGAATACTGGCTACTGCGCCACATTGGTATCGACACTATCCGACCCATTGTGGACTAGATCTGGTTATCACCCTCAACGGACCATATCTATTCTTAAATGAGACGGTGGGTGCATATCGTCTTCATCCCAATAGCGACTGGTCTTCCAAGTCTTTGTTCCGGAGATTGTCCAGCGATCTCAGGTATCTCAAACTACTGTATGACGATAGTTTCATGCGAGAGAAATACGGGCCGGCAATCCGGACTCACATTCAACGCAGCCTTGACCTAATGATGAATACAAGTAATTGGGAAGAACACTTCGAGGCGGCCCGTTATGGATTTGCGTTTCTGGCGAAACGACCTTGGAGAGGCGATTTGATTTTAATGGGGATGAAGAGCGCAACCCGCCGGGTGCTCACTGCAGCACGTAGGCGTAGGGAGTTTTTTTCGCCTACGACGCCTCGTTAATTAGGTAATCTGAAAATTAGATGTGTGGAATAGCAGGAATAATTCGCTGGAACGATGAGCCGATCGTCTCAGGCGAGATCGAGCGCATGACCAGGGCAATCGATCATCGCGGGCCGGATGGTGTCGGGTTCCTGCGCCGAGATGCGGTCGCGCTGGGCCATCGCAGACTGGCGATCATCGATCCGGAACTAGGGCAGCAGCCGATGTCCAACGAGGATGAGAGCGTCTGGCTGACTTATAACGGCGAGATGTACAACTTTCACGAGTTGCGGGCCGAACTCGAACAGAAAGGACATCGGTTTCACACACACTCCGACACCGAAGTAGCCGTCCGAGCTTATGAGGAATGGGGACCCGAATGCGTCAAGAGATTCCGCGGCATGTTTGCCTTCGCGATTGCCGATTTTCGCAAACGCCGGCTGTTCATTGCGCGTGATCATTTCGGAATTAAGCCGCTCTACTACCGGCTCGCCGACGGATACTTTGCGTTCGCTTCTGAGCTGCCCGCGCTCAGACAGGTAAGCGATCACCCTCCCGTCGGAAATCTGGAAGCGGTCGAATTGTTTCTCCGTTATCAGTACATTCCGACGCCGCACACAATCTATAAGGACATCTTCAAGTTACCGCCGGCAAATTACCTTGTGGTTGACTTCGAGGGCAAAACCACGGGCCCAGTGCGCTATTGGGATTTTCGCTTCGAGCCGCAAACCGGACTTACCGATCACGAATGGCTTGAGCGGGCCGAATCCGTAATTCATGAATCTGTGAAAGCTCACCTGGTGAGCGACGTGCCATTCGGCGTGTTCCTTTCCGGTGGAATCGATTCCTCGCTCGTGGCTTCGCAAATGAGCCGGATTCTGAAACAGCCGGTCCAGGCTTTTTCCATCGGCTTTAACGAAAAACAATATTCGGAATTGCCCTACGCTGAGCAGGTAGCAGAGCAATGCGGGATCGAATTGCACACTGAAATCGTCCGCGAGGATACGCTTAACATCTTGCCGGATCTCGTTGCGCATTATGGCGAGCCCTTCGGTGATAGTTCGGCGATTCCAACATGGTATGTGTCACGATTGGCCCGGGCCCACGTGCCCATGGTTCTTTCTGGTGACGGAGGAGACGAAGGATTTGCCGGATATCCGACTTATCAATGGTGGCTCGAGAACAGCCGTATGGCAAAGGCGCGGGAATCTCTGTCTCAGTTCCATCTGCGGGCAGCTTTCTGGTACTTGCGCCGTGCTGCGCGCGAGTACTTTGCTCAGGGAACGCTCAACAATGTCGGCGAGTGGCAGGCTCTCTTCACTTTCCTGCACGAGGCAGAACGCCGACACTTGTGGCGTGACGAATTTCAGCACTTGGTGGGATTGAATTGCGAGCTGTTTGAAGAGTCCAGCGCGCGAGCGCGCGAGCAGCAACGGCTGTCGTTTGCCCAGTATCTTGATTTTCAGACTTATCTGCCCTGTGACATCCTGACGAAGGTCGATGTGGCCAGCATGTATCACGGATTGGAAGTCCGGACGCCTTTGATCGATCTGCGGGTGATTGAACTCGCGGCCAGCTTGCCGATTGAGCAGCGTTCGCGCCGGAATGGATCGGGCGGAGTAACCGGCAAGTACCTGCTGAAGAAAGTGCTGGGCCAGAGCTTTTCAAACGAGTTCCTGCATCGCAGAAAACAGGGCTTTAGCATTCCTCGGGATCAATGGTTTTATGAGGGCCAATCCGGCCGCCGGATGCTCGAAGAGATCGTACTCGATCCAGGTTCGCGTCTTTATGAATGGTTCAAGCCTGAATCTGTGCAGGCGCATCTTCAGAATCATTCTGAGAACTGGGATCGATCGGGACCGTTATGGTTGCTGCTCGTCCTGGGCATTTGGCTCGAGCAAAACCCGGAAGTTACGTTCGGCTGACGTGGCCGAGGCACTCAATAACGGTTTTCCGCGGATTACATGCCGCGCGATTTAGATTAAGAAATGAGTTCAGATAGTGGGACGGCTTTCCGGAGCACGTATCATTTTTGTGCTGGGACCGCTGGAAGTCGGCGGCTCAGAAAAGCAGGCACTACTCCTGGCTCGGCACCTCCAGAACGCAGAACACGCGAACGTCGAGATTTGGGGAACAGCCGGGGCTAACGGAAGTCTGTCGAAGCTCTGTGACGAGTCTGAAATTACGTGGCGGATTGTGCCATTTCAATGGGAGCAAGGCCGAGCCAGAAACCTCGTCAGCATCACTAGTTTCACCACAGCGCTTCGTCGCGGGCGTCCGGACATTATTCTTCCATATCTAGCCTCGACTAATCTGCTGTGTAATTTGGTTTGGCCGTTCACGGGAGCTCGCGCGTGTTTCTGGAATCAGCGCGATCTGGGTTTGGATCGGGTCCGCTCGAAATACGAGCGAACGGCAATCCGCCGCGCGAGCAGGTTCGTCGCTAATTCGGATCACGTGGCCGAATATTTGAAGAACGAGTTAGGGGCGAATCCCGCGCGAATACAGGTGGTGCGAAATGCGGTGAATCTGCTGCCACCCGTTTTGGACCGGACCGGCTGGCGCGAGCGGCTTGGCGTTAAGCCCAATCAGCTTGTAGCTTGCATGGTAGCGAACCTGCATGACAACAAAGACCACACGACGTTATTGCGCGCCTGGCGAATTGTCCTCGAGACGATCAAGCAAGAACACCGCCCCAAGTTGGTGTTGGCAGGCAGTTTTGCCGGCAAACATGAGGCTCTGAAGGCACAAGCTTTTGATCTGGGGTTGGGAGATAGTGTGCGGTTCCTGGGTCAGGTTAACGACATATCAGGGTTGTTGGAGGTGGCCGATCTCGGCGTTTTCAGTTCGGTATCTGAGGGCAGTCCGAACGGCGTGCTGGAATGCATGGCCGCCGGTTTGAGCGTGGTGGCCACGGACATTCCCGGGGTCCGTGAAGCAGTTGACCGTGCGGGATACGATTTTCTGACGCCAGTTGGCGATTCGAGCGCAATGGCCAAAGCGATCGTGCGGCTTGCCAATGATCGCCAGTTGGCACGCTCGATTGGCGAGGCGAACCGCACGCGGATTCGGGAAGTCTTTAATGCAGAAAGACTGTGCGCCGATACAGTAGCGATGCTGAACGAGGCTTTGACGACCACATAAGAGTTTCAAATTATGAGTCTGAATACTCCTGTTGCATTCTTCATTTACAACCGGCCAGATCTAACCGAGACAGTTTTTCAGGCGATTGCCGCGGCGAAGCCAAAGAAGTTTTTCGTCATCTCTGATACGGCTGCCAAACCGGAGGACGAAGAAAGTGTGCAGCAGTGCCGGCAGATCATCGAACGAGTTGATTGGGATTGTGACGTAATCAAGAAATACCCACCCCAAAATATCGGGCCACTCCATGGCGTGCCCGACGGAGTGCAATGGGTGTTTTCGCAAGTCGAGCAGTGCATTTTCCTGGAGGATGATTGCCTGCCGGATCCCTCGTTCTTCACTTTCTGCGAATCGTTGCTCGAATACTATCGAAACGACGAGCGGATCATGCACATCAACGGCGGCAACTTTCTCTTTGACCAGATTCGGATCCCGGACAGTTACTATTTTTCGCGTTATATGTTCACCGGCTATGGCTGGGCATCCTGGCGGCGGGCGTGGGAAAAATACGATATCGACATGGGATCGTTGGACGAGTTCGGCGCACGCGGGTTATGGAATTCTGTCTTTGAAGATGAAGAGGAGCGACAATACTGGATTCATAAGCTGAAAGAGGTTCAGTCTCGCCATTTGTTCAGTTATTGCTACCCGATATTTTTTACGGGTTGGTCACAGAACGGCCTCTCAATCATGCCGAGCGTTAATCTTGTTTCAAATCTCGGCTTTCGTGCGGACGCGGTCCACACCAACACCGCTTATGAGCGCATGTACCTGGCGAACATTCCCCGTCACAGAATAGATCGAATCACCCATCCCAAATTCGTCGTCCGCGACAGTGCCGCCGATCGCTATCTTTTCCAAATTTATTTTGGCAATAATGGCCGTCAGGAAGAGGCGCCGCTGACAGGTTTGCGGTATTATTGGGCCGCGCTTAAGTATAAGCTTGGCAAGCTTCAGTCGAGTTCTTAGTCGCATTGGGATGTAGTCCCGAACACAAAAGCATAACTAAAAAGCAGTTTTAACCCCTGAACCCGATGACTGCTCAAGTAACGGCTTACCCCTTTAAGCTGGGACACCGTCCGGTTTTGGATGGAGTTCGAGGACTGTCTATTCTCGTCGTCCTTTTTGAGCATGGGTATCTTTTCAAATACGGACGCGGTGGTTTTCTGGGCGTTGACATATTTTTTGTACTTAGCGGACTGCTGATCACTTCGCTGCTCGCCCAGGAGTGGCAGGAAACTGGTTCATTGAGTTTCAGGAAGTTCTACGCTCGCCGCGCACTCCGGCTGTTGCCGGCGCTTTTTGCTCTCGTCATTTTCACGGCGATTCAGACCACCATCTTCCCGCCGCCAGTTGGACGCTTGCCTGTGTTTAGACATCTACTGGGCGTAGTCTTCTATGTGGAAAACTGGGCCGGCGGTTACACCACTATTGGCCACACGTGGTCCCTGAGTATCGAAGAGCAGTTCTACATCGCCTGGCCGATCATTTTCTTTGTCTTGCTAAGTCTGCGGCTGACTCCGCGGAAGATCATGCTCATTCTGGGCGGGATGGTGCTGCTGGTGGCGGCGCATCGAGCCCAAATGTTTTATACGCGCTATGGTTGGCGGCTACCCCAGTTTGATCTTAGCTTGCTCCGTCTTTACACGGGGACGGACACGAGATGCGACTCGCTGCTGATCGGCTGCATCGCGGGGATCATGTTGTCTTGGGGATTGATACCGAGGCGTTTGTCATTTCTTAGATCCTGGCGCATCGTCGTTTCCCTTTCATGTGGCTTGATTGCTCTCGCAATTATCTTCATACCGATCTTTTGGAACTATCTGTATTTTGGAGTATTCACTCTGTTTGGGATTGCAGTCGCGTCGGCGACCTTATTCATGGTCGTTTGTAATCGATCGCTTCTGAGCCGGGTGATGCAATGGTCAGTGTTGAGGTGGTTTGGCCGCCTGTCTTATTCGCTGTATCTCTGGCATGTGACCGTGTACAGCGCCTACGCCAGCAATTTTGGCCCGCTACCCATCAGGTCTTATACGCTGAGAATAACGATACCTCTGGCGATCAAGTTTGCGGGTTCGCTGGTATTGGCTTGCGCGTCGTATTATCTAATCGAGCAGCCGTTTCTCCGCATGAAGAAGCGATTTAGCGTTGTAGAGTCCGATGATACGGTCGCCGATCCCAACCGTTCCGCGTTTTCGATTATGCCGGGCCTCCGTCCGCTTGAACCGGGACTTGCCCTGGCCGGTGATCATGGCGCAGGGTTCGTTAACGTCAAAGATGGACTTCCCCCCGCGTAAACCGGTAGATTCGAAAAGAACAAACGAATGAGTATTCGCAAAGGCTTGCGTCGCGGGCTCGTGTCCTTTGATGCGCGGTTCGGAATCAGGAATTGGCTGCGACAGGGTGAGGCAGTCGAGGCCCAGGGCCAATCGATTAGATCCGATCCATTTGCCGCTTCTGAGTTGCCGCATCCGATTCCACGCACGGTGCTGGACATCGGCGCCAGTCATGGCCAGTTTGCGACGGAAGCGTTGCGCGCCTTTCCCGGCGCGCGAATTTATTCGTTTGAACCTATCCCTGAATGCTTCGACGAACTGGTTGCCCTGGCCGCCGCAGAACCGGCGGTGCACCCAATTAACCTGGCTCTCAGCGACCGCGAAGGCGAACAGGATCTTTGGGTCTCCAGTTTTCGCGACTCGTCATCGCTTCAGGAAATGCTCCCCTCGCACCTTGAGGCCTGGCCGCATACCGCGATTGAAAAAAAGATTACGGTAAGCCTAAGGCAATTGGACGAAGTCGCCGGCGAACTTGCTTTGGAGGAGCCAATCTTCGCTAAGATTGATGTTCAGGGCCACGAGTTGGCGGTTCTCCGTGGCGGTTCGGTTACGCTGGCAAAGTGCGATCGCGTGATGCTTGAATGCAATTTCGCTCCCCTGTATGCGGGCCAGCCAACCTTCAATGAGCTTTATGACAGCCTGCGCGAACTTGGTTTTTTGTTTGAGGGATTCATCTCGCCTTTGCGACATCCGCAGTCACTCGAACTACTGTCGGCGGATGCGGTATTCTACAAGTCCCGGAATGTTCCCGATTCAAAAAGCATTTGATGCCTCCAGCTTCTCAGACAGATCGAACGGGGCCTTTGGTCTTCGTTGTAATCCCAACTTACAACCGGTGGCATGAAGCACGGGAAACGCTGTCATGTCTTTTTTCAAGTGATTACCCGAACTTCAAGATTGTTCTGGTGGAAGACGGCTGTTCAGACGAAACCGCGGCGGCCTGCCAGGCGGAATTCCCGGCGGTTGTGATTCTTCACGGCGACGGAAATTTGTGGTGGAGCGGGTCGATCAACAAAGGCGTGGACTATGCTCTGGCCCACGATGCCGAGGCAGTTATTTGGCTCAACGATGACAATCGGGTGGAAAAAGAAACACTATCGCTAATGGTTGAAAGTTTTCAGCGGCAAGGGGACAGGAGCGTGACCTGCGCGCGGACAAAATCCACGGCCACTGGCGCGGATGAATGGATTGGAAACCCTCCGCGTTGGCATCGTGACTTTGAAAGCTGGAAGGCACCCGATTTGTCCGCGCTGGATGTTCCGATCGAACATCCTCCGGGAGGCCGGGGTGTACTGATTCCTATAGGCTGCTTTCGCGAAATCGGGTTGGTGGATCAGAAGACCTTTCCGCAGTTTTGGGGAGATCATGATTTCCATTATCGGGCGATGGAAGCTGGCTACCGCTACCATTTGGCGACGGCTGCGCGAATTTGGAACGTCCCCAACAAGCAGCGCGCGGAAGCGCGAGATCTTTTTTCGGCGAAAGGCGCGCGTTGGTTTCTTTTCAATCGGCGTTCGGCGATGAATATGCCCACGGTGCGACGTTTGCTCAAGCGACACTTGCCCAAGCGCGAATTCCGCCGGACGTTTTATCCAATGCTGTGGCGCCATCTGGTTTGGCTTTCGTATGGTTGGCTTCGGCAGAAACCGTTTTTGCGGATGCCGCTGCGAAAAATAAAGCGGAGTATAAGTGGAGGAAAAGCATCGCCGTCTTCAGATGGCTCGCCAGCGCGCAGTCCAAAAGGTGGTGGTGGGAACTCGTGACTTGACTCTTCAGGCGTCGGCAAGCGAAAGTCGAAACAGGCTTAAAGGGGTGACCGTCTGCAGAATTTAAGAGACATTCCCGGCATCCGCGGTTTGTCGTACCGCTTGGGCGTACTCCAGCGTCGCACTGGTTTTGCTGTTTCAGCGGCAATCGGTTACGCGAAGGAGCGGCTAAGGCGTAACGGATCGCTGCCCGACATAGCCGCCGTGTTGGTCGGGCGAAATGACGATTACATGTCGGACTTTCGCGAGCGGTTGTTGGCCGTGTTGGAGTGGAATACGCGCTTCTTGGTTCGCGAGGTGGTATTCGTCGAATGGAATCCGCCGCCAGATCGTGAGCTTCTCTCGATCGAGTTAGCCAGGAAGTTTGATTGTCTGAGAGCTTACGTGGTCGCCCCGGAGATACACGAGTCAATATGTCGCAACGTGCATGTCCCGCTGCTGGAGTACCACGCTAAGAATGTCGGCATCAGACGCGCCCTTTCGCCGTGGATTATGGCGACCAACGCTGACGCCGCGGTGGGTTTTGATATCGTTAACCGCATTCACGAATCGGAACTGTCACCGCGGACTGCTTGGACCGCGGAACGTGCTGATATTCCCTGGCGGGAGAACCGGCAGGCTCGATTGACGGTTGCTAGTGGAATGCGGTATTTGCGCGCGATTCCTTATCATCAACTCGGGACGGGCGAATTCATCCTGGCTAGCAGAGAACTCTGGCATCTCACGCGTGGTTATGACGAAAAGATGGTGCGGCACCGGATTGGGTGCGATGTCAGAGGTACAGCGCAAATGCTGGCAGTCGGCGCCACAATAAGAAAAGCCGGAACGGTCTTGCACTTGGCGCATCCTACGTCGTGCACCGAGAGTATTCAGCCTCATCATGGCGAGATGGCCACTCCCGAAGGCGTACCGTACCGAAATGATGAAAATTGGGGATTGGGAAATTACACCGAGGTCGCGATTGCCGATCGGGTGTGGAGAATCGAATGAGAGAACTAGTGTTAGGTGGTGCTGGGCTGATTGGATCGTCCCTTATTAAGGAGCTGCAAAAGAGGGGACATGAAACCGTCTGCCTCGATTTGAAAACTGGGTCTGATTTGCGCTACGTGGACGATGAGCCTTTTGCGAAAGCTGATCGCGTTTGGTTTTTGGCGTGGGACACCGGTGGCGCAAAATATATAGAAGCGATAGACAGCCAACACGCGCAGTACAAACACAACTGCGAACTTTGTGTTCGAGTGTTTGATGCTTTGGCGCGCACCCGAAAACCGTTTCTATTTGCGAGTTCGCAGTTGGCAGGCCTCCCCAATGCCTATGGAGTTACCAAGGCGATGGCGGCAGCCTGGACCAGACAACTGGGCGGTAAAGTAGCCCGTCTCTGGAACACCTACGGATGGGAGCAGCCCGATGAGCGCAGTCACGTAATCACGGACATGGTTCTGTCAGGTTTCAAAGGAACGGTTCGTTGTCTGACTGATGGCGCTGAACGTCGCAGGTTTCTTTACAAGTCTGATTGCGTCGAGGCGTTGATTAAGTTATTTGATGGGCCAAATCAATCAGCAGAGATTGCCGCCTCGGAATGGGTCACGATTCGCGATGTTGGCCGCGAGATCGCGCGACAGCTCGACGTGGACACTGAATTCGGCGAAATGAAGGGCTCTGAGTGCTTGATCGACCCACAAGACGTCCTACCGGACTGGCAACCAAAAGTCACCTTGCCTGAGGGTATCGCCGCTGTTATCGGTGAAGCACGCGCTTACTTATCTTATCGAACTGCAGTTGGCTAGATTATGCCGTTACCGGAAAAGGTCTCAGGGCTTGTGAAGCGAGTACCCTTTTACAAGGACCTGCGCCAGAGATACGACCTGGATCGCTTGCGCCGGGCCATCGCTGCGGCGAATCCGCTTAACGTCGTAATCGGTGGCGGTCAGAGGTTGTACGATGGCTGGGTCTTCACGGACAAGGACCTGCTGGACATCGCAAATCCTGTTAGCTGGCAGAAGCTATTTGTTCCTAATTCGATTGATCGAATTTTGTGTGAACATGTGCTCGAGCATCTATCTATCGCAGAGTGCCGCGTTGCCCTCGCGCAGTGCGGCCTGTATTTGCGGCCGGGGGGCTTATTGCGAGTCGCAGTTCCGGATAGCTATCGTCGAGACACGGCGTACGTTGCGGAAGCTGCTCCTCCTAATGCCGGACACCAGGTCTTTTATAATGTCGATACGTTTACACCAATACTTATTCAGGCAGGCTTCGACGCAACGCCGCTCGAATATTTTGACCGCGACGAGCAATTTCATGCGGAACCGTGGGACGAGCGGGAAGGCATGATCGTGCGATCCGCTCGATTTGACACGCAAAAAGAATTTCAGCGCGGCGATCTTCACTACACGTCATTGATCATCGACGCCAGGAAGCCCCACCGCTAAGCTTCGAGGAAGAGATCTCAGATGTGCGGTATTGCCGGAATTGTTAGTCAAAGGCCGATTGAGTCTCGCGAACTCTTGGCGCTTGAGAAAATGACCGCGAGCTTGCGTCATCGTGGGCCGGATGGCGAAGGTTGCTTTCGCGATCCGAATGTGGCTTTGGCCATGCGCCGCTTGAGCATCATCGACCTCGCCGGCGGATGGCAGCCAATTTATAACGAGGACCGGACGTTGGCTATCGTGGCCAATGGAGAGATCTACAACTATCTGGAACTGCGCGAACAACTAGAGTCTCGCGGGCATGTCCTGCAGACCGAAGGCGACATCGAAACGATTCTACACCTGTACGAGGAGGATGGTCTGGACTGCGTTCAGCATCTCCGCGGGATGTTTGCATTCGCGCTTTGGGATAGCAGACGGCGGCGCCTCTTGCTGGCGCGCGATCGGATGGGAGAGAAGCCTCTTTACCTTTACGAAGCAAATGGAACGTTGGTCTTCTCTTCAGAAATGAGGTCTTTGATAGCCTCGGGTCAGGTCCCTTTTGAGCTGGATGCGAATGCGGTTAACTCATATTTCCATTATCAGTACGTGCCAGAACCGCTGACGCCTTTGCGAGGGGTGCGGAAGCTTGATGCCGCTCATTTGCTTACCGTGCAGATTGATAATTGGGCCGTGGACGAGAAGTGCTATTGGCGCATGGAAGACGCACCGGCGCTGGAGGGCGATGCGCCTGAACTAATCCGGGATCAATTGGACAAGGTTAGCGCTCTGGTGATTCGATCGGATGTTCCAGTGGGCGTCGCGTTGAGCGGCGGTTTGGATTCGAGCGCTATCGCTGCCCTCGCCGTGCACAAGTATCCCGGCACAATGCACGCATTCAGCGTCGGTTATCCCGGCCGACCTCCGTACGACGAGCGCGCCGACGCCCGTTCCCTGGCAGATTATCTGGAAATGCCTTTCCACGAGATTGAGTTAACCACTTCAGACATGGTTTCTTTTTTTCCGGAACTCGTGTACTTGCGCGACGATCCAATTGCGGATATTTCCGGCTTCGGCTACTACGCAGTGACCAAGATAGCGCGCGAGCAAAACGTCCCCGTCCTCCTTCAAGGTCAGGGGGGCGATGAGTTGTTTTGGGGTTATGGTTGGGTCCAAAGCGCTGCGAGAGAATCGGCGCGGAAGCGTTTGTTGGCAGACCGGAGTTCAGTCGCGCGGCTGCGATGCTACTTGAAGGTCCAATTACCGCGCGAAGTGTCTCGTCTCGGACTCGGTGAGTGGGTACACGACGCGGGCGGCTTACGTACGGGATGGCAAAGCCTGCGACGCGACCGCGAAGCGCCCGGCAATCAATTGGTCTTCTATGATCTGGTTTCGGATTTTCGCGACTTCGCGCGAGAAGCCAAAAGAGTCTACACGCGCTCATTTCTAGCTCAACTCAACGGATCCAGTCCAACCAGTCTTTTTACTAAGGATCTGGAAACTGACCAGATCGACATCGCGCTGACCCAACTGATTTGCGACACCTATTTGCGCGAGAATGGGATTACGCAGGGTGACCGCCTGGCAATGGCTTCGTCGATCGAGTTGCGTTTACCTTTTCTTGACTATCGATTGGTCGAAACAGTTATTGGATTGCGCAAGATGCAATCGGATTCGCGGAATCCACCCAAGAGCTGGCTCAAGGCGGCCATCTCAGATTTGTTACCTGATTGGGTAATGAGTCGGCCAAAGCGTGGCTTTAGTCCGCCGGTGATGGAATGGCATCGCGAAATATTTAAGGTTCACGGCGCGAACCTCGCTGACGGATATCTGCAACAGCATGGCGTGCTCAATCCTGAAAGCGCACAGCGGCTCGCCCAGGGCGAATTTCCGCAGAATGCGATCACGCCACTTTCGTTTAAGGCCCTAGTATTGGAGATGTGGTGCCGCCGAATGACGAACTAATCAAGACTCAATCTGCTGATACAAACCTGCTCTTGCGACTCCAAAGAATTACAACAAATTACGCCTCTTACCTGCAGCAATTCTATGCGCGGAATCCAGGATTGGCGTCTGCATCATACTCAGATCAGCGCGCGGCCTTAATGGCCGACGCTTGCGGTTGGGCAGATTTCTGGTCGGTTGCATTAACGAAGCTGGGTTACACGGCGACTGATGTGATCGCGAACGCTGAACCAATGCAGAAGGCTTGGGTGCGAGAGAACGGCAAGGCCGACACGAGCAGCGAATGGATTTATGAAATCGTAACCGCACAGGTCGAGTCATTTGCGCCGGACGTATTGTTCGTGAACGATTACGTCACATTCACGGCTGACTTTCTACGCCACTTGAGATCGCGGTGCCCCGCAATCAGATTGGTGTTGGGTTGGTGCGGAGCCCCTTATCAGGATCCCTCCGTTTTCACGGAATACGATGTAGTGCTGTCGAATGTACCCGAGCTGGTTGAGGATTTCACCAGCCGAGGACATCGGTGTTATTTGATCAATCATGCGTTTGATGCGCGGATATTAAGCCGACTTGGTCCATCAGGTTCCGTCATTGATTTTTCATTCATAGGAACCATCTGGAAGGATAAGAACTTTCACAACAATCGCGAACAGCTTCTACTCGATCTGATCGCACAAACGAACCTGCAGATCTTTACGGATCTATTCAAGCCGGCGCTCCGGCGAAGGCTGGACACCAAGTTGAAAGGCTCGCTCTATGACTCGAGTCAGCTTCTCTTGAATTTGGGTGTGCCGCGGTCCGCAGTGGCGAAGCTGCCGGTTCTCGGCAAAACTCTGCAGTGGGGAGAGCGCCCGGCCTCAAACCAATCACTAGATGAGCGCCTGGCGCGGATTGCCCAGCCGCCGATCTTTGGAGTGGAGATGTTCCGGCAGCTTCGGGACAGCAAGATTTCGCTTAACACGCACATCGATTTGTCGTCTTCGCACGCTTCCAATATGCGACTCTACGAGGCCACTGGAGTTGGCACCTGCCTGCTGACCGATTGGAAACCTAACCTTCCAGAGTTGTTTGATGTGGAGTCGGAAGTGGTGACCTATCGAAACGCATCTGAATGCATCGAGAAGGTCCGGTATCTTTTGGATCACGAGCAAGAGCGACAGAGGATTGCCACGGCCGGCCAACAGCGTACTCTGCGGGAGCACACGTTTGATAATCGCGCGGAACAATTGGATGATTTGATCCGAAGCACGCTCATGGCAAAATAGATAACCACCGGCCGCCTAAAAATGACTCTTAAACAAGCGATTGTTCAGTTCACCCCACCGCGAGTGATCCATTTGGGGAAATGGATTGCGGATTCGGACTATCGCCACAAGTCTCGCCACCTGTCCCGGTTGAAGAAGCTGCCACGTTATCAGGTTGCGACCACTGAGATTCTTGGCAAGCCGATCGAGATTGCGGATTCAAAGTCGTTCCTCTGGATGTACGACGAGATCTTCGAACGGGAGATTTATAGTTTCCGAGCAAGAGTCGAAGCTCCTTACATCATCGATTGCGGCGCGAACATTGGATTGAGCGTGCTTTACTTCAAACGGCTTTATCCGCAGAGTCGCGTTGTGGCGTTTGAGCCGGACCAAAAGATTTTCGATATCCTGAACCGAAATATTCAGAACAGCGGTTATGGCAGCGTCGATCTGCACCGTTGCGCCGTTTGGACTTCAGAAACGAATTTGAGTTTTATGCGCGAGGGGGCGGACGGCGGACGCCTTGCCGGCCCGGGCGATTCGAACGACGTGTTAGTGCCCACAGTAAGGCTACGAGACTATCTGTCCCAGCCGGTTGATTTTCTTAAGTTGGACATCGAAGGCGCCGAAGTCGATGTTCTCGCGGACTGTGCCAATGAGCTGCAGAATGTCGATACTCTCTTTGTCGAATATCACTCATTTGCGGAACGCCCACAGAGAATCGATGAGCTAACTACAATTCTGACGGAGGCAGGTTATCGCCTGCATATTCATCCGCCGGTTACTTCCCCGCAGCCGTTTATGCGCCGCGAAGTGCTCGGGGGAATGGACATGCAGCTAAATGTCTTTGCTTTTCGCCAATGAAATCCTTCCTGAATCTTGGTTGCGGGACTCGCTTTCACCCCGATTGGCTCAATATTGATTTCGTCGCGTCCAGCCCGGAAGTGATGAGCTGTGATCTGCGTAACGGAATTCCTTTTCCTGACGCGAATTTTGAAGCCGTTTACCATTCACATCTGCTTGAACATCTTCACAAAGATCAGGCCACAAGGTTCTTGCAGGAGTGTCATCGGGTGCTCAAATCCGGTGGCGTTATTCGCGTGGTCGTTCCGGACCTGGAGGGAATCGTGAGGGGCTATCTTTCTCAGTTGGAAAAGACGTCCGCGGGAAACGTGGGATCGGATCTCGATTACGACTGGATGACGATCGAGTTGTTGGACCAGTTGGTCCGTGAGAAACCTGGCGGCGAAATGCTGAAATATCTCACTCAGGCCGAGATCCCAAACTCAGACTTTGTCGTGTCGCGGATCGGCACCGAGGCGCGAAACATCATGCGTGGCGCCCAAGCTAAACAGAACCGATCGCAGAAGCGTCGGACAATCCGCTGGGTGGCGAGGAAAGTGATTAAGAGTCCCGCATATGTTCGCGCTCTGTTGCTGAGGATCCTCGCTGGAAAGGAATATGAGCTACTCGAACTTGGGCGGTTTCGGCGCGGTGGCGAGGTCCACCTGTGGATGTACGATCGCCACTCGCTCATTCGCGCGTTGAAAGCGGCCGGGTTTCGAAACCCTCATTCTGTGCCGGCCTCAGAGAGTCAGATCCCTGGTTGGGCCGAATACGGTCTCGATGTTGAACCGGACGGATCGATTTACAAGCCGGATTCGTTGTTCGTGGAAGCGACTAAATGACGAGAGAATGAGAATCGCTTTCTTCAATTACTCGGATCTGGCGAGTGGGGCCGAGGCCTTAATCGATGACACCATCACGACGCTGCTCGCCCGTGGGGTTGAGGCGCGGCTCTATGTCATGGACCAGTTTACCGACCGGCCCTACGTTCGGCAGTTACCTCATTTCCCTGGAGAGCGGCGCGTTGAGTACTGGTTTCGTAAAGCAACCGGTTGGAACAACGTAATGTATCCCTCGACTATGTTCCTGGGATTCGATCGTTGGATCAAAGGGGCGGATGTGTGGCACTTTCACAATTTGCACGGACACTTTGCGTCAATTCCAATGCTCGCCCGCCTGAGTCGGAAGCGAGCCGTAGTGCTATCGCCTGTCGATCAATTCCTGGCTACCGGATACTGTACTTACACTTTGGGTTGCAATCGTTTTCGTGATGCGTGCGGAGAGTGTCCGCAGCTCGATCTTCCTTATCCCGGCATTAGCCGGGACGCGACGGCCAGCCTGTTGGCAATTAAGAAGTCGGCCATCAACAAATCGCGATTCAACATCCTTGTGCACACGAAATATTTGGCGGAGTTCTATGCTTCGACGTTTGTCGCCCAGTGTCCCATCGAGCAGATGTATTACGGCGTGAACACGAAGATCTTTCGTCCCCTGGATCGCTCCTTCGCGGCCCGGCAATTTGCGATCACCCCGGATGCGGACGTGCTGACGATTGGATTGATCCACAGCGATATTGACGACAAGCGCAAAGGACTATTGTCGTATCTCGATCCGCTGAAGGAACTCGCTAATAAATTTCCTGGTCGCATCCGGGTGCTTTTGGTCGGGCGCGCCAGCGACCAGATCAAGTCGTTTAGTAGCAATATCATGCCCATCCTCACGCTCCCTTTCCAGACTGGGAAGGAAAGTTTGGCGGCAGCTTTGAACCTTTGCGATTTGTTGCTCTATCCCACCCGTGCGGACAATCTTTCCCTAACTTGCTTGAATGCCCTTGCGTGCGGGGTGCCGGTGATCAGCTCCGATGTAGGTGGACAGAGCGAAGCGGTAATCGATAATGTGAATGGTTTCCTCTGCAATCCGGATCGTCCCGAGGAGTTTATCGAGCGAATTGATCAGATGGTTAGGATGAGCGATCTGGTAAACCGACTCTCTTTGGGCGCGCGCAAGTCCGCGACCGAGAAATTTGATCTCGACGTGTATGTTGATAAGCTGATTGAGTACTATGACCGCGTTGCCAGGCGCCACGACCACGCATGAAAGCTGACTTTCAACGGTTTCCCACGTCAACGGGACTCGTCACAGTTTTGGGTGGGGCAGGCTTTATGGGAAGCCACCTCTGCCGAGGACTGTTAAGCCGTGGGCAGAGGGTTCGGGTTTTTGACCGCGTAGAATCTTCAGCGATCTGCGGCGGAAGCGTGGAAAGCGTTGTCGGTGACGTGACTCAACCGCAAGAAGTGTTGGCGGCGATTTCCGATGCCGAAGTCGTAGTTGATTTGATCCACACAACCGTGCCTGGATCGTCGATGAAGGATCCGGTTTTTGATGTGGCGACCAATGTAATTTCCAAGGTGTCCTGGCTACCATATCTGGCCGAGACGGCCGTGCGGAAGGTCATTTATGTTTCGTCAGGTGGCACGGTTTATGGCCTGCCGCAAAGTATTCCGATAACCGAGAAACACCCCACAGATCCAATCTGTTCCTATGGCATTACCAAATTGACTATCGAGAAATATGTCGCCATGTACGCCGGTTCTGCGGGCATCGATTTCAGAATCCTGAGGCCTTCAAATGTCTATGGCCCGGGACAACAATTACATCTGGGACAGGGAGTCATCGGAGTACTAGCCGCAAAAGCGATGAGAGGACACAAGTTGGAAATTTGGGGTAGCGGCGACGAACAACGAGACTACTTGTTTGTTGATGATCTGGTTGACGCCTTCCATAAGATCCTCGACTACGAAGGTCCGGAGCGTATCTTTAATGTCTCAAGCGGCAAAGGTCATTCGGTTAACGATATCGTTTGTCTTTTAAGGACACACCTCACACCGTTTCCGCCAATTCAATATGCCGACTCGCGTGATTTTGACGTACCGGTAAACATCCTGGACTCGTCGCTTCTGCGAAGGACAACGAGCTGGGTGCCGCAAGTCGATTTGAAAACTGGGTTGGCTCGAACTATTGAGTGGCTGAAGCACCAGTTAGAAGTTCATTGCGGTTGATTATTGATCTTAAAAAAAGAACGAGCGCAGCAGCGCCAAAGAAACTGATGAAACAATTAGTCAAAGGCACAATCAAAAAATCGCTGGACGCGGCAGGCTTTGAGCTGCGGCGCAAAACCGAAAGCAAGAATAGTTTTGAAATGGAACCGGGCAGCCTGTTGGTTCCGCGTATTTGGGAGCGTGAGTTCTTCCGCGACTTGATTTCATTTCGCTTGGACGCTCGTGGCCGGCACGTAGTACTGCTTGGAAGCAAACAACAGATCGAATATATGCAGACGGCTTTCGACCAGCCCACAGTTGTTCCCTGGGATTGGGAGGAGAGCGTGGATCTAAGCAGGTTTCCGTCTGACTCGCTGATCATCATCTGCCGGCTGCCGCAAACAGAAGCTCATTGGCGAATCCTTAAGAGCCTGCGCGCACAACGCGGTAGCAATGTCATCGCGATTCAAGAATTGGTCTTGCCCCTGACCACCATTCAGGAGGGTCAGGCGTCGTTCGTTTACAGCGTGGACGACATGGAAGAGTTGTCGCGTTACTACACAGGCCGGGCGTTCTTTGGACCGCTTGAGCAATTGGATTCGGTCTTTTCAATTCGCGGCAAGAGCATCGTCGAATTTGGACCGATGGAAGGATCGCAGACCGCGGGCCTGGTGAATCTCGGCGCGGGTAAGGTCCTGTGCATCGAAGCGCGAGCGGTTAGCTTCATTAAGACGATGATCGCTCAATATTGTCTTAATTGGGACAACGTGCGCCTGGTAATGGATGATTTTCATAACGCCGATCGCAATAAGTACGGTGAATTTGATCTCGCCTTTGCGCACGGCGTCTATTATCACAGCATGGCGCCATTTCTGTTCTTTGAGAATCTCATGTCCCTCTCGCGGAACATTTTTCTGGGCGGCTATACGTTGATTAACGGCGCGGGCAGCAACGACACGATAAATTATGAAGGCCAGTCTTATCGTGTTAAGAAAATTCAAATCGGCAACAGCTTTAACAATGCGGCCAACGAGTACGCGTATCATCTCGATCGCGATGATTTGATCTCGTTTTTCGAGAAGCGCGACTACGAAGTCACAATTATTAGTGACGAAAAGCCAAACGACCCGTGGGGGGACTGGTTCTTGCGGTTCTTCGCGCGAAAAAAGGACTAGTTGTCAGAAAGGATAATTGGGAATCACCCTACCGAGATGCTCGATCGAGTGGAGCAGTATCTGAACGCAGGTTCAGAGTTATTTCGCGCAGTTGCCCATGAGTGTCGCGACTCAATTGGGACCGCCGCGGAAGTCATCGCGGCCGGGTTTCGCGCCGGCAATAAATTACTATTGTGTGGCAACGGCGGGAGCGCAGCGGATTGCCAGCATATGGCCGCGGAATTCGTGAGCGTCTTGCGAAAAGATTTTCCGCGCGCGGGTTTGCCGGCTATTGCGTTAACCACCGATACATCGTTTCTCACGGCATATGTGAACGATTTCGGCTTCGAGAATGTTTTCGCGCATCAGGTGAAAACGCTGGGGAAAGCGGGCGACGTGCTGCTGGCAATCAGCACCAGCGGCAACTCTCCGAACGTGCTGCGGGCGGTGAACGCTGCGCATGAGTCGGAGATGCGAACAATAGCGCTCACGGGGGACTCCGGAGAACTTGCGAACATGGCCCAGGTCGCTATCACGGTGCCCAGTTCTGATACGCAACACATTCAGGAGGCGCATCTGGCCATCGAACATCTTATTTGTGAGCTTGTAGAGCACGAGTTATTTGGATCAAAGGACCATCAAAAGAATGGCTGAGACGTTGGGTTCGCTCTGCGACAAGCTGGCGACGGTAAAACTTAAGCTCTGGCACACGGATGACCCGGCGCGGCTGGAAAGTCTGCGCGCGCAAGAAAAGCAATTGGGCCAGGAGATCGATGAATACATGTGCGCGGCGATTGCCGGTGACATTCCCCTTGAGCGACTGACCTTCGCGCAGAACAAGGTTTACAAGAAAGAGGGAAACGTGGTTCCCGAATTCAATGGCACCCTCGGCGAGAGCTTCGCGCAACTGGCGACGACGGTTTGTAAGCTTTGGCACGTCCAGGAAAAGGTTTACGAGTTCGAAGCGATTCCCATGGATCAGAAAGATGGCGTGATCAAGGAACTCGCAATTGTGAACCTCGAAAGAAATCAATGTATCGATAAACTCGATCAGCAGTTTCGGAATTTGGTCGAAGCTGCGCGTGCTCAGCAGTAGTTCGCTCCCCGCGATCTTCACCTTATGCACTATCACCTGATTGGAATTTGTGGAACCGCGATGGCTTCGCTTGCCGGCATGCTGCAAGCGCGTGGCCATCGAGTTACCGGCAGCGATGAGAATGTGTATCCCCCGATGTCCACGATGCTCGAATCGATTGGGATCGAGATCATGCGCGGCTATGAAGCGTCGCATATTGAAATGCCTGATTGCGTGATCGTCGGCAACGCGATACCGCGCGGCAATCCCGAAGTTGAAGAGGCGCTGAAGCGAAGGCTCGTCTATCGTTCACAAGCTGAAGTTATCAAGGATGAATTCATTCGAGGGCGACGATCGCTCGTCGTCGCCGGAACCCACGGCAAAACCACGACGACCAGTTTGGCGACTTGGGTAATCGACCAGGCCGGATTGAATCCGTCGTTCATGGTCGGTGGCGTGGTGCAGAACTTCGGGGTCAGCTTTCGGGTTACGGACAGCGATTACTTCATCATCGAAGGCGATGAATATGACACGGCTTACTTCGACAAAGGGCCGAAGTTCATGCACTACCTGCCTGAGATCGCCATCGTCAACAACATCGAATTTGATCACGCCGACATCTACAAAGATCTCGATGCGGTAAAGCTCGCGTTTCGACGGCTGATGAATCTGGTGCCGGGCAATGGAAAGTTGATCGTTGGTTGGGACTCTCCGCCGGTGCGCGATGTGGTTGCGTCGTTCGGCCAGAAGCTCTTTACCCAACTCGAAACGTTCGGGACGTGCGACGATGCAAAGTGGCAGGCTCGTGACGTTCGATTTGGCGATGGAGTGACGCATTTCAAGGTTTTCCGCGAGGGCGCGCAATGGGGAGAGCTTCAGACGCCGCTGATTGGCGATTTCAATATCCGCAACTGTCTCGCGGTGATCGTTGCGGCTGACGCGTGGGGAGTTGATCGCAAAGTGATTGCCGATGCGCTCGGGACTTTCAAAAGTGTCCGCCGCCGCTTGGAAGTGCGCGGCGAGGTTAACGGAATCACCGTCATCGACGACTTCGCGCATCACCCGACGGCGGTGCGCGAAACGCTCTCCGCGTTACGAACGAAGTATTCGGATCGCCGCCTGGTGGCGGTGTTCGAGCCGCGCTCGCGCACTTCGTGTCACGCGACGTTTCAGCAGACTTATGTCGACGCTTTCGCGCCGGCTGATTATGTGATTGTTTCGCGCGTTTATGACGCGCAGCGGGCTGCTGAGATGGGCGGCGTGCTCGACATTGAACAATTGATCGACAACATCTCGGCGAAGAACAAACCTGCGCATGCAATCACCGATGTCGATGAAATCGTGCAGAAGTTAAAAGACGACCTTCGTTCAGGCGACGTCGTGGCAATCATGTCGAACGGCGGCTTCGATGGAATTCATGAAAAGTTGCTTGCGACTTTATCGAACGCCTCGGGTAGAGTTGTGGGCTTTAATTAAGACAAGCGTCGTCCGTGCTTCTCTTGAATTTTACTTAAGTTCTCAGACGCGGTTTTTGTTACCGGAGCTTGTTCCCCCAGCTGTTGACGAGCTTGGCTGAGCGCTTCTGAGGCGATGGTCTCAGCTTCCAAAAAACGATTTTGTGCGAGCAAGGCTTGGCTTAATCGAATTTTCGCCTGAACGATCAAGACATAATTCTTGGTCGGCTGTTGTTCGTGAATGGCCAAAGCCTGTCGATAGTAATCTTCTCCCTCACGAGCGCGCCCGGCCTTTATTAAGACGCTCCCTAGTGTCTGCATAGTTCCGGCCCAGAGAATCTTGTTGTTAGGTAGCGCCTCTTGCATCATCCTCAAGGATTCGCGCGCTTTCGCTTCGGCTCCTTTGAGATCGTTCTTGGCCACCAACAGCGTGGCTTGCTGATTCAAGCAATTGGCGAGGTAAAGATTTTGCTCACCCAGGGTGTGACGCAGAATTCTCTCACCTTCAAGCAGGTGTTTTTCAGCTGCATCGAGTCGGTTTTTGCGTAGATCAACCACGCCCAGAAGGTATGTTGTCACACCTCGCTCCCATGGCGGTTGAATTGAGATTTGATCGTACTCGGCGACCGACTCCGTGAGTAAGACATCAGCCTTATCGACATCACCCATATTAAGAAGAAGTGATCCCAGGTCGCCTTTGTTAAAGGCGATGATGCCGCGTTCGGGCCCCCGGAGGTTTGCGCTGGAAGAGATTTGCAAAGCCTCCTCGACAAGCTGCAGGGCAGCGTTTGCATCACCCCGGAAGAACTTCACAACTCCCAAATAGTCGAGAGATAATGCGAATTGAATCGCACTATATTCTCGCGCATTCATTTGCCGCTGCTTACGGTAAAAGGCAACAGCCTTTGCCAAAAGACGGTCTGCTTCATCTAGTTTGAACTGACGGAAAGAGAGTATTCCCAGTTCGATGATCGTCGCAGTGGTCTCCCCACTCTCTTCACCGTAAAGCTTCGACTGGAGGTCGAGAGCCTCGCGTAGATTCCTTTCCGCCACATCGTATCGCCCATTCGAAGCGTAAGCACTGCCGATTGTACGCAAAACCTGGGCCCGAACTTCTGGCTGGTCTGCGAGTTCCGCTTCTAGCTGAGGCGTGATCTGATCGAGCATTTGGTTGACAGTTACATCTCTGCTTTGGGCGAGCGGCGAGACAGAAGTGACGCTGGAGTTCGAAAACGAAAGCATTCTCTGAAGGAATCGGTTCAACCGCTCCGCTTTCGATCTTTCGTGTTGCGCCAAGTCACGTTGGCGGCGTACGTTCTGCGCTTCCCAAAGCGCGACAATCAAGCCAGAGATGATTGCTAGAATGATTAGGCTTACGCCCGCTACTGCGAGCCTGTTTCGTCCGATGAATTTTGATGCCAAATAGGCAAATGTGTCTTTGCGCGCACTGACCGGCAAGCCTTCGAGATGCCGTCTGATATCTTCCGAAAACTGCTCGACAGATTTGTAGCGGCGCTCGGGTTCTTTGCGCAGCGCCATCAGGATGATGTTGTCCAGATCGCCCTTCAGGGATTTCGGATTGCGGATGGCGAATTGCCGATTTGCCTTTTGTCCGTTGTCCGTTGTCCGTCGTTCGTTACGCTTGCCACCGACGACTGACGACTGACGGCTGACAGCCTCGCTGGGCTTTGACGGCTCGGCTTCGCAAATCGCGCGCGAGATCTCCGCAGCCGAGGTGTCTTTCAATTTGTAAGGCTTTACGCCGGTGAGCAGTTCGTAAAGGACTACTCCCAGACTGTAAACATCCGTCGCGGTCGTGACGTGTTGACCGCGGATTTGTTCGGGACTGGCATACTCCGGCGTCATCACCCGCGCGGCCGCTTGCGTTTGCGTGGCTGCGTCGTCGCTCCCTTCCGCGCTTAGCAGCTTTGCTACACCGAAATCGAGCAACTTAACCATGCCCTCGTTGGTCACCAGGATGTTGCTCGGTTTCAAGTCGCGATGGATGATCAAGTTCTGGTGAGCGTGTTGCACCGCCGCACAGACGCGGCGAAACAACCTCAGGCGCTCACTGGTTGAAAGAGATTGCGTGTCGCAGTATTGAAGAAACGGCTCGCCTTCGATGTACTCCATCACGAAGTACGGCAGACCATCTTCAGTCATGCCGCCGTCGAAAAGCTTGGCGATGTTGGGATGATTCAGCGAGGCGAGTATTTGGCGTTCGTTTCGAAAGCGCTGAAGAATTTCCTCGGTATCAAGGCCTCGCTTGACAAGTTTGATCGCGACCTGCTGCTTGAATTCATCCTCGCGTTCAGCCAGATAAACCACGCCCATGCCGCCGCGGCCTATCTCGCGGAGGACTCGATACTGACCAATTTTGAAAGGAAGAAGTTGAGCGTCGTCTGATTCCAGTAGGGTTTCGGCATACGGCGCGGCTGAGTGTTCGAGAAAATCCTGCGCCTCCTGCTCGGCGCTGAGCAACGATTCAATTTCTTCGCGCAACGCGCGATCGCCTTCGCAGAATTGATCAATCCATGCGGCACGTTGATTCAACGGCAGGTCAACGGCGGTGCACACGGCTTCCTCGATCTTTTGCCAACGGGGGTTCATGGCAGTTTGGGCGCGTACCGAAGCCATAACGATGCTGATGTTAATTGCGGAAGAATGGATCGGAACCGGACATTTATTCCGGTTGGTTGCTTAGTTCGCGATAAAGCCAGAGCTTCGCGAATTGCCAATCGCGCCGCACCGTTTTTTCGTTGACGCCCAACACCTCTGCGATTTCAGATTCCTTGAGCCCGCCGAAGAATCGCATATCAACTACATGACATTTGCGCTCATCGAGCGCTTCAAGTTTCTTCATCGCTTCATCGAGTTCCAGCATGTCCGCCGCGCCTTGCTGTGGTAACAAATCGACGTCAGCCAGGCTGAGACGCTGAGCGGCGCCGCCCCTCTTTTCGGCGTTATGTTCGCGCGCGTGGTCCACCAAAATTTGCCGCATCACGCGCGACGCGAAACCGAAGAAGTGCGCGCGGTTCTCAATCTGCGGCGAAGTCTGATCGACCATGCGCATGTAAGCCTCGTGTACCAGCGCGGTGGGCTGCAGAGTGTGATCGGCGCGTTCGCGGTTCAGATGCCGGCGAGCCTGCCGACGCAGTTCGTCGTAAACCAGCGGGAACAGACGTTCTGAGGCGCTCGGGTTACCCGCGCGCCATTCCTCGAGAATCTGCGTGACTTCGTGGGGCTCGGTAGTCATCACTTAAGGTGTCGGGGCGCGAATTCTATCAGAAACAGCGGCAATTCCAATCGCGCTGCGAAGCTTGGTACGGGTTCAGTTTGAGGTGGCACGTGCATCTTGCGCGTGGAATTCACGGGCGGGACGCCCGTGCCACTCTTGCAAACTGAACCAGTACCCGATGCCTTCTTTAGAACACGTCTAATACCTTATTAGTGCCGAGGCTTTCCCCAGATGTCCGGTTTTTCCCCGCTGTTTCGCAATTGGTTACAGACAGCCAAAACCTGCGAGCGCGGCCGCCCTAGGCACCGCCCGTCTCGGATCTCGAAGAAGGAGCACGAAGATGTCCCGCAACTCACATCGATCACCTGGTAACACTCGCCTGCAGCTAGGCCTTCGCACGGCTCTCGTCTTGGTGCTCGTGTTTGCGTTTATGTCGCCTTACACGCTGTTTCCTATGAGTGCGAATGCGAGTGCGCGCGCAAAATTGCGAGCAACCGAGAAGCAAGCTGAGCAAGTGGCGCGGGAAGGTTCAGTCTCTTCGGGCGCCGAGAATGCCACCGCGCTCAATGGTGCGCAAGTGACGGCGACCGCGGCGGCTTTGCCTCAAGCACAAGCTTCGCCGACGCCAAATTACGGCGGCATCATCTTCCCGCATGGCAATGCTCAATTCAGATCTTTCCATAAAGTAAATCCAGACGGAACCAACAGAATCAGACTGACGAACGCAACAGTGAACTTCGGTTCCCCATCCGTATCTTCCCAGACGGGCATGATCGCGTTCACTCTGAACGGTTATCACAACACGGCAGTGTTCGTTATGAATGGCGACGGATCGGGCATAAGAAAACTCACCGACATAGACATTAGCGATTTCAACGATTCTCGAAATGACTTCAATCCCAGAATTTCTCCCGACGGAACCAAGGTCGCTTTCATATCTGACAGGCACCGAAACGACGCGCCCTACTACACCTGCCACAACGGCAACCCGCTTTACGAGCAAAACGAGGTGTATGTCATCAACGTTGATGGCACGAACATGCAACAGGCGACGATTCCCGAAATCACCGATACGACCGCCCCGAATGATCCATTCAATGGATTTTGCGGCATCAGTACCAATTATCAAGTCGCGTGGAGCGCGGACAGTCAGCACCTGGTGATTTTTGGAACGAGGCCCTATCAAAGATATTCGGGAGACACCAGACCGGGTTTCATTAACTCGATTGTGGCGTGGAGCGACTCGGGAAGATTTGCCACGCTTTATGGTGATAATCCTGATAGTGATCCGTTTAACCGGGACCTGCCGGCAAGTGATCCGAACAAAAGGGCAGTCGGTCTTATCAGCAACCAATCGGTCAAGTTTCTTGACGTGAATGGTCTTAACAGAATTCTTTTTACCGCGAACCTCGGCGGCACTGGTTTTGGCGGGTTTAGCGACGAGAATGTAAACAGCATCGGCTTGTGGACGCCGGGCGATCTGAATGTTGGCTACACTTCTGTGCAATCATTAATGGGTCAGCTCGGTTATGGCGGCACGACTGACGGCCAGCCACATGGTGGCGGCATTTCCGACGCGCGGTTCTCACCAGATGGAAATCATTTTCTGATCTACGGTCATAGTCCGCTTGGCGGCAACAACATCAACACGCTCTTCATCGATGGGGGAGGCAATCCCATTCCGAACCTCGCGAATGGCGACATCGCAAACAACGGGATGGCCTGGGCGCCGGGGCCGGCGATGCCGCAGCCTGCTCGCCTTGTGCTGACGCCTAATCCGGTTCTTTCCTATGCGATTCAGCAAACGTTGGTGACACCAAGTCTGTTCGATGCGCAAGGGAACGTAATCGCTCATGCAGCGCAGTTGATACAGGACGACAACGAATGTCCGACGTGCGGCTTTCGTTGCGATTTCGAGCCAGATGAGATGCCTTGCACAGGTTTCGGCGGCAGAGATGCGACGATTGATTTCACCGGCACGGTTACCGGCAGCGGCAACGAAGGCTCGGACAATTTGTGTGCGGAGAACGCAGGCTTACGCGCGTGCGTGCCGCATTACAACACGGCGGGGTACGCCTTTATAAGTGTGTCTCCGACAGCCCCGACGACCAATTCTTCAGGCACGGGCGCCCCCGGCGTATTCACGATCAGGCGCGAGGGTAATCCATCAAATCAAGGTTCACTACAAGTTGCCTTTTCGGTTTCAGGAACGGCGGTCCGCGATCTCGACTACAGCTTTGATGTTCCCGGGGAAACGATTGCACTCACCGCGGGTCAGATGTCGCTTGACGTTCACGTCCATTCGCTCCGCTCGCAACCACTCGATAAGACGGTGGTGTTGACACTTCAACCGGATTTTGGCTCAACGTATTCGCTTTATTCGCCGAGCTCTACTGCCACTGTCACTCTTACGAGTGACAACACAGTGCGAAATTGCGTCACGGCTCCTTCGGGAATGGCCGGCTGGTGGTCAGGCGATGGCAACACGAATGATGTGCTCGGCAACAACAATGGCGTGGCTGAAGGAAGTCTTGGCTTCTCGCCTGGCTTTGTGAGTCAAGCCTTTGATTTTGATGGAACCACTGCCGATGTAAAGGTGCCGGCATCCGGTACCTTGAACGTTGGCGCCGGCAGCGGAATGACGATCGATGCGTGGATCAAACCAAGCGATCTCGCAATGAGGCCGATCGTTGAATGGGATAGCAGCGGCAACTACGGTGTGCATTTTTGGATGTCCGTGAACGGCTATGGGCCAGCCGGAGCTTTGTTCGCAAATCTGCAGGATACATCTGGCAATGGTCACGTGGTTTACACCACCGGCGCTGCCCTGAACGCAAATACTTATCAGCACGTCGCCCTCACGTATGACAAGACAAATGGCAAGGTGGCGATGTATGTCAACGGGTCACCGGTGGCGACTTCAACAACGAACCTCGGAATTTTCACCCCGCAAACTTCTTATGACTTGTACCTCGGCGCGCGAGTATTTCCGGACTCCTGGCACTACAGTGGCCAAATGGATGAGGTTGAACTTTTCAACCGAACTCTCAACGCTAGCGAAGTATTCGCGATTTACGCGGGGGGCGCGGCGGGCAAGTGCAAACCCGGGGCAACTCCGGCCCCTACACCGTTGACGCTGTCTTCGATCACACCGGACAGAGGCGGTGACCAAGGAATCGTGTCCGCGACGGTCTATGGTTCAGCAATACAGCCCGGAGCGACCCTAAAGCTTTCTCGCGCCGGGCAGGCCGATGTCGTCGGTCAATCTGTAAATGTCACCCCCGGTGGATCGTCAATCCAAGGGCTCTTCAATCTGATTGGACGGCAGCGGGGCACATGGAATGTCGTAGTGACGAACCCTGATGGCACAACCGCAACGCCAGTCAACGGCTTTACAGTCGAGCCTGCGGTTGCGCCCCACTTGTGGGCAGAGATTTCGGGACGAGAGACCATCCGAGCGTCTCACACCGCCACGATGTACACGGTTGCCTATGGCAACAGCGGAAACAATGATGCGTACGGCGTTCCGTTCTTCATTCTGGGAATTCCACGCAATGCCGAGGTGAGTGTGCTCTCACCCTTGATGGAAATTCCCGGGCAGACGGACGGATCGATTTCGCCGGTAGTGCAGACGGACTTCGAACAAGTCATCCCGTTAATCCTTCCTGTCGTGCGGGCCGGGAGCACTAATTATTTTCGTTTCTCGATGAGAGCGAACAGCTTTGCAGACGGCACCTTTGAATTAACTGCATTGATGACCGCGCCGTTGATTAAAGCAGCCACGACCGCACCCTCATCAGTAAAAATAAACGAGGGAGACCTTGACCAACTGCGAAGTGGTTCCCAAACCCTCTCGGCGACGAACACTCGAAAGACGCATCACGCCCGCGCGCGCGTGACCCGCAATTTCGCCAATGCGAACCAGGATATTATCGATATCGGCGACACGATTGCGTTCTATCGAAGTAATGAAGGGCTTGAGTGTCTGTACGCTCTATTCAACGCCGGTCTGGCGTGCGGTTCTGCAATTATCCCGTTCCTGAAAGCAGCCAAAGAGGCCAGTCAGGTGGCTGCCTGTCTGTCAGGCTTCATAAATTTCTTTGGCGGTCTCACTGCAACGGTAGTGAGCGCTGCGGAAACTCACTCGACACCCAACGCGGCGGCTGCAACGCAATTGGGCACCAGCGCCGTCGGCACCATACCTAGTTGTGCCGGAGAGGCGGCTAGCTATTTGCCGGTTCTGGGCAACGTCCTAAACGCAATCGGGTGTATTGCCGCACTCAAAGATTTCTACGATACGTGCTTTACGGCTTACACGAAATTCAAGGGTCGGACCGTGGGTTCAGTGGATCCAAATGAGAAAGAAGGGCCCAACGGAACCACCAACGAGCACTACATTTCGAGTTCTCAACCAGTCCCTTATTCGATCTTTTTTGAGAATCAGGAAACGGCCACGGCGCCAGCGCAAACGGTAGTCGTCACTGATCAACTCGACACGACCAAACTCGATCTCTCGACGTTCAGTCTGGGTTTGATTGGGTTTGGCGACAAGGTCGTGACGCCCGGCCCGGGATTGCAGACTTACGACACTGATGTCGATTTGCGTCCTGGAAAAAATCTGATCGCGCGCATCCACGCGGCGCTGAATACGACGACCGGTGTTGCGTCGTGGCGATTCCAATCGATCGATCCGGCAACCAATCAGCCGACCACCGACCCAACCGCAGGATTCCTGCCGCCGGACATAGATGGCATCGTTGGCGAAGGCAGCGTCTTGTTCAGCGTCATGCCGAAATCAGGATTGAGCGCTGGCACTCTAATTAGCAATCAGGCGACGATCACTTTCGATCTGAACGCGCCGATGAATACCAACACGTTCACGAACACGATTGATAATTCGAAGCCGACGAGCGGCACGAGTTCAGCCACGCAGGCTTCTTGTTCGAACGATGTGAACGTTCGATGGTCGGGAACCGACAGTGGATCGGGTGTTGCAAATTACACCGTTTTCCTTTCGGACAACGGAGGGCCATTCAATCAGTGGCTAACGAACACGACCAGCACGAATGCAACCTATACCGGGACCGCGGGCCACACGTACGGCTTCTACAGCGTGGCGCGCGACAATGCCGGTAACACGGAAGATCCACCGCTCACTGCGGATACGATTGTGACGGTCAACGCGAACACGCCGCCGACGCTCGCTTATGCAAACAAGAGCTTAAACCTGGGAGCTTCACTCAACATCATTCCGTCAAGTGGTCCGTCAGACAACGGTTCAGTTGCTTCGATTGCTCTGCTGAATCAAGGCACCTACACCGGCGGTATCAGCGTGAACAATGCGACAGGAGTGATTTCGCTGACCAATGCTGCGCCCGCGGGCACGCACACGATTATGATCCGCGCCACTGACAATTGTGGTCTGCCCACGAATGCGACCCTTCGGATAACAGTCAACGCGCCCCCGACAATCAGTTGCCTGCTGCCGATTACAGTTGATGCCACGAGCGCAAGCGGCGCGATAGTAACCTTCACAACGCCTGTCGCCACAAGCCTGACCGCGAACCCAGTCAGCGTTAGTTGCGCGCCACCGTCGAGCAGCACATTCTCCATTGGAACAACTAATGTGACATGCACGGCGCGGGATGCGATTAACCTGACTAGTTCCTGCTCGTTCAATGTAACCGTCAGCGCGCCGCGCCAAGTCAAACAGCAAGTACTGTCAGCGATCACTGCGCTGCGAGCAACGGTCACCGATAAAAAGGCACGCGACAAATTGGACGATGCGATTAAACATCTGACCAATGCTATCGATCCCAAACTCTGGATTAATGATTCTCACCCCACAGAAAAGGACGGAGAAAAGGTCTTTGATGAAGAGAAGGGCGTCGTGAAAGACCTGGCCGACCTGATCAAGAACAAAAAGAGCATGAATCCGACGGACGCAGCTCTAATGGATTTAATCGCGCGGCTGGTGCAAGTGGATCGAGTGTTGGCCTTAATCTCGATCTCTGAGCAATTCGATCCAAAGAAGATCTCAAAAGCGTTGGATGAGATAAGGAAGGGCGACGCCGATCGTGACGATGACAAGCCGTCGCATGCGGACAACGCCATCGATTATTACAAGAATGCGTGGAAGAAATCTTAAAGGTCAGGCGGGCTATCGACACACGACAGCCTGCCTGAGCCACCATGCAAGTTACTGCGCGCCAATGATGCGCCAATTGTTGTCGGTCTGCGGGGGAACCGTCTTGTTCTTCTCGACCCAGTCGATGATCAATTCGCGCACTTCCGCGCTTGAGCGATAGACCACGGGCGCATCTTTGTACATCGTGAAGCCGCCGCCACCGTTCACGCGATAGTTGTTCGTCACAACGCGCAGCTTTTGCTTCATCGATAACGGCTGGCCCTTGAATTTGAGACTGACGATTCGTTGGCCGAACGGCTTGGTGAGATCGATGTCGTAAGTCACGCCTTGGGCCACGTCGAAGTTGTATCCGGGAATCCGATTGTCAACAAGATCGTTCAAGGATTTGCCCGGCTGATACTCCTTGAAGTAACGAGCCGAATGTTCGAGCGCATCTTTCAACTGCTGTCCCGTCAATTCCAACGTCACCAAGGTATTTTCGTACTCGTAAAGGCCGGCGATGTCCCGCACTGTCACTGAGCCTTTCGGAATACGCGCTGAGGGATTGAAGCAAGCCGCTAGCGACACGTCAGCTTTGCCGGCTTCGAGCTGCACGCGCTGAATCAAATCGATGATGGCCGTGTCATGAAAGCGACAACCCTGCGAAGTCAACTCTTCCGTCGATTCGCCAATTGCGCGACCCAACCACGCCTGAGTTTCTTTGTCGTAAGGTTCGCCAAGTTTGGCGATCTCCGGATCGATTTCGGTTTTTTCAGTGACAGGAATAATCGCCGAGGACTTACCAATCAAGTTCCATCGTTCCGCTGAACTCCTTTCCAAATACAAATCCACGCGCGCAACGTGGCTGGCCCAGCGATTTGCCTGCGACAACAGTACGCCGTTTACCATGACATCGTTGATGGGACGGTGCGTGTGCCCCATCAGAATCACATCGACGCCGGGCACCTGACGCGCAATCGCAATCGCTGCGTTTTCATTTGGCACTTGTGAAGGGCTGGGAATGCCGGTGCGCAAATCTTCTTCGATGCCCATGTGCATCGCGATCACGACCACGTCAACTTTTTCTTTGTCGCGCAGGATCGGCACCCACTTCTTTGCTTCGCTGACGGTTTCGTGAAACTCAAGCCCTTCGTAATTTGGTTTGTTCTCCCAATTCGGAATGCCCGGCGTCGTCAGTCCGAGTATGCCGATGCGCACGCCCTGAACTTCTTTCACAAGGTAAGGTTTGTAATGCGTGTTCGCCGTTCCCGCATCGTAAGTATTCGCTGAAAGGAAAGGGAACTTGGCTTCGCCGCGCGCCTTGTTTAGCACCTGCAAGCCAAAGTTGTATTCATGATTGCCGACGGTCATCGAGTCGTACTTCAGAGCGTTCATCGCCAGCATCATCGGATCGGGCGGCGTGTTGTTGCGCTTGTTGTGAAAGTATTCGAGCGGAGTGCCCTGAATCGTGTCGCCGGAATCAACTAGCAGCAGATCGGGATCGTTCTTGCGAGCTTCCTTCACCATCGTCGCCACCTTCGCGATGCCGACGTTGTCGTACTTGTTGGTGTAGTAATCAATCGGAAACACGCGCCCGTGCATGTCAGTCGTGCTGAGAATGACGATGTGGGCGCGCTTCGCGTTAGGTTGCTGGCCCGCGGAGATGACGGCGCAAGCCAACAGCACAATCATAGTTAAGGCGGAAAAAGTTCTATTCGTGTGTTTCATTGAAATGTTCTTCAAGACTTCTCATTCACACCTCGCTGAAGCGAAGTGATTGAAGATAGTAACCAACTAAAGAAGCCGTTTCAACGGCTTCGGGGATAAGCCGTTGAAACGGCAAAGTGGAAACTGGGCGCGTCATTCACCTCGCTGAAGCGAGGTGAGAATGAAACTAACTTTAAGGCCGCGCATCGCCGCACGGTTGCACCGGCACATTCACCTTCGCCGGTGAGGCGTAAACTTCAGCCGCCGTGTGGCCTTTGATACAACCTGCATAGACCAAAGTAAAGTGCGCCTGCACATCTTTCATTTCTTTTTGATTTTCCAAATACGTGCGGCCCTTTTGCAGGATCACAAAAGTCGGCGTATCGGCGGCCGGCGTGTAATTCGGATCAGAGAGCACGCGCGACTGAAGATCGGCGCGCCCAAACTTTTCTGTGTAGTAGCGGACCAATCCCGGCACTTCGCTGACGATGTTTGCGTTCCTGGGCGCCTGTTCGCAAACGAACTGAATCGCATCATTCACACCATCGTCGTAAAACTCATCGTGCGGAAAGAAACGCGCGGTGAAGCGATCTCCGAAGATGTTGCTGTACAGCGCATAGTGCGGCGCGCTCGCATAAGCCGTAATCGCCGGAACAACGATCAGAACCAGGGACACCAATCCGATTATCAGGCTTTCGTTGGCTTTGAATTTCTTGAAGGCCTGAGTCAACCAGGCGACTAACGCGACCGCTCCCACCGCGGCGCCCATGTAAACGTAGGGCATCAGCGAGAGCGTGTAACGCAACCACTTCGCTCCGACCAGCGAATAAGGCACGATCCAAAAAAGAAACATGAAGAGGACGAAACGCGGACCAGGTTCCCGATATTTTTTCGCCGAGATGAACAGTCCAATCAGAAATGAGACCAGCGCCCCCAGCGGAATCTTAATCGCCATGAACAGCACGTAGAAATAGATCGGCAGTCCCCAGAATGGCGAGTCTGACATGCGGTTGCTGTAAATGTGTCCGTTGAAGAGATAGCCCGTGTGCTTGAGCAGCTTCTCTCCGGAATATGCATTCAAATGTTCCCAGACGCTGGGCAAGAACAATCCGGGATTGGCGATGAGGAAAACTATTCCGATGAGCAGGAAAAAGTTAAACGGAGTCGTGAAGCGTGGCTCATCCGGATCGCGTTGGCGCACATGATAGTTGTGATGGAACAACATGTTCAGGCCGAAGTAGTGGGGGAAGTATTTCGAAGCCAGCATCAATCCAAAGCTGATGCTGCTCCAATTGAGAAACTTTTTGATTTGGGGCTTGGCGTGGGTGTCAACCTGTTTGGCGCGCAAGAAAAAGTAGAAGCCGAAGAGAAGGAAGAAGACCATCAACGTGTCTTCTTTGCCGATCCGATTATAGGTAATCGCGTTGACGCCGAATGACCAAAAGCCTGCGGCCCAAAGCGCCGTACGGCGATCGAAGAATGCCGCGGTCAGAAGGAACAGAGGAATCACGGTCAAGGCGCCAAACAAAATGTTGGGAAAGCGCAGCGCCGCTTCTTCGCTGATGTCTGAATCGCTTATCGCATTCCAAGCGCGTGCGCCTCGCATCGATAAATCCATCAGCACTTTCATTAGCATCGGATGCTCAGCGTTCGCGGAAAAATCGCCATGATCATAGGCGCGCACTGCCTCCAGCTTGTTCATCTCATCTTCCGCAAAGCCGATCTGACTGAGCCCGCTCAAGCGGAGGCCCAAGCCGCCGATAATCATGATGGTGAGCGCGATGATTACGAACCTGTGTTGCGCAATCGCTTGCAGCCAGCGCTGGAGAAACCACGGCGGCGCTAGATGAGAATGGATCGCTTTCGATTTAGACGGACTGAGTTCTGCTGGCGACAAACCTTCCCCCTGATCTAAAAGCGTTAGCTGGTTTCTTTCGGCCGCATCTTCGCGAGCGCAGTTTGTTCGGCGATCGCGGCCTCGGCGTCCACGGCGATAGCGCGCAATGAAAATCCGCGGAAGACAAGCAGCGCAACACCGATAGCAGCCCAAAAAACATCGCGCGCTTTGCGCACAATCGCCAGCGTTACGCCAACAGCTTCGGTGAATTGCAGCACCTTGGAAACTTTGCCGGTGCCGGCTTCGTCCACGCCCATGCGGAGCGGAATGAATTTGAAAGCCATCGTGATGACGCGATTCACAGATTCAAGAATGAACGCCGTGAACAAGGTTGGGGGTTGTTGGGGACTAATGAAGCTGAGAGTGACGTAAATCTCTACAACGCCAGCCAGATGAAAGCAGGCTTCCAGAAACAAGATCGGGAGGAAGCGCGATCCGTTCCGTTGATAAAATCCATAGACTTTGTCTTCCAGTTGGCGACTCTTGTCAATCCATTTTGCGTTGAGGCCGCGGCGACTAAGGAAACCGACTGCGCCGCTGATAAATCGCGCTTGCTTTCGGATCAGGAACACACCGAGCAAGATGACGATCGCAATCACACCGAGGGTGATGAGACTCGCTAACCGCAAGCCTTTCGTCAGACTGAAGCTCAACAGCAACGCCAGCATTCCGGAAAACACGAAGACAACAACAGACAAGCTGTAAAAAATATTTTCGATCACGATGGCTGAGAATCCGGCCATTAGCGGAAGCCGATCGCGAATCAGAGCTGGCTTGGCGGGTTCGGAAATTACGAAGCTGGCGAACGGCAGAATGTTTCCAATCGCATCGCCCATCAGGCGCGCGCGCAGCGCATCCCAAAATCGCAGACGGTACGGTTGCTCAACGCACAGCATCCACGCAATCGAGCGCACAATGTGACGTACCGAAGAGATCGCGATGATCAGAATGAACCCGGCGCCCAGGCGGCTGACGCCGGCAAGGATCTGATCGACGCCCGCCTTCTTCACAAAGTAAACGAAGAGCGCGACCCCGGCGACGGCGAACAAGATGCCGAGCGGCGTAAAGCTTTTGCGCGGTTTTCTGGTAGTTGCTTCTGTCATTGAGTTCTGTGAAATCAAAATAAATTATCGGCGTTGGCTTGCGCAAACAAGCAATGACCATGCCCCGCCAATGTGACCGAAACGTGAGATTCGGCGGCTTACTTTGCTCTGCTCGCCGCGTCCGAGAAATCCGACACATGGAGGATGTGCACCATAGACTTTAGTCTGTGAGTTGGAATTAGGACGAGAAACCGAAGTCTGTGCTACCTGCGGTTTTGCGTTTTGCTTAGCCGGTTGATTATCATGTCGATTCAAAGGATCGACCAGCAATTTTCCCGCGGTTCGTACATCATGACTCAAACTCAAACTGCAATTGAAGAATCATTCGCGCGTCCGTTGACGACGCTTTCCGAAGACGAACAAATGTTTCGCGAGAGCGTGCGCGAATTTGCCGAAGGCGAGATTCGCAAGCGCGTCGAACAGATGGACGAACAGGGCTTTCTCGACCCGGCTTTGATTAGACAGTGCTTTGAACTGGGCCTGATGGGGATTGAGACGCCCGAGGAATTCGGCGGCGCGGGCGGATCATTCTTTCAGGCAATTCTCGCTGTCGAAGAATTATCGCGGGTTGATGCTTCAGTCGGCGTACTCGTCGATGTGCAGAATACTCTGGTTAATAACGCGATCGTTCGCTGGGGAAATCCCGAACAAAAGAAAAAATATCTTTCGCAGTTGGCTGGCGAGAAAGTTGGCGCTTATGCCTTGAGCGAAGCCGGTTCGGGCTCAGACGCGTTTGCGTTGCAGACGCGCGCCGTTGACGCGGGCGATCATTTTGTTTTGAACGGTCAGAAGCTTTGGATCACGAACGGCAAGGAAGCCGACATCTTCGTGCTGTTCGCAAATGCTAATCCGGAAGCCGGCTATCGCGGCATCACCGCGTTCATCGTCGAGAAAAGCTTCGCCGGATTCACCGTCGGCAAGAAAGAAAATAAGCTGGGCATCCGCGCGTCATCGACGACGGAGTTGATTCTTGAAGACTGCAAAGTGCCGAAGGAAAACGTGCTGGGCGAAGTCGGCAAGGGTTACAAGACCTCGATTGAGACTTTGAACGAAGGTCGCATCGGCATCGGCGCACAGATGATTGGACTGGCCCGCGGCGCTTTAGAGAGCGCGCTGGCCTACACGACCGAACGGCAGCAGTTCGGCAAGTCAATCAACGAGTTTCAGGGCGTGCAGTTTCAACTCGCGGACATGGCCACGGAATTAGAGGCCGCGCGGTTGATGGTTTACAACGCCGCGCGCATGAAAGACGCAGGCATGAACTTCGTGAAGGAAGCCGCGATGGCGAAACTCTTTTCGTCGCGCGCGGCTGAGAAGATTACTTCGAAAGCGATCGAGCTTTACGGTGGCTATGGCTACGTGAAGGATTATCCGGTCGAGAAGTACTGGCGCGATTCGAAGATCGGCGCGATCTATGAAGGCACTTCGAACATGCAATTGCAGACGATCGCGAAGCTGATAATTAGTAAATCGTAAGGTGTGTCAGTACCCGGAGCGGTAGCGACGGGATCAAGTAGGTCGGCGCCGGTTTTTGATCCGGTCGCTAACGCTCGGTTCTGACACAATTGGGTGCTTATGGGTTCATCACGAATCGAAGTCTTCGAACAAATGCTCGTCAGCGATCCGGCGAACACTATGGTGCTGTTCGGGTTGGCGAAGGAATACGAGAAAGCCGGCAACGATCAGAAGCTAATCGAAACGCTCGAGCGTTATCTGGCCGCGGCCGACGACGAAGGCAATGCGTACGGGATGTTAGCGCGCGCGTTCGAGCGGACGAAACAATCTGACAAGGCGCGCGAGACGTATCAGCGCGGTGTAGATGTTTCGATGGCCCACGGTCATCCCGGCATGGCGGAAGAATATCGGCAGATCTTGCAGAGCGAATTTTCAGCGTAGCGTAGTGTCAGAACCCGGAGCGGTAGCGACGGGATCAAGTGGGGACGGCGCCGATTTTTGATCCGGTCGCTACCGCTCGCGGTTCTGACACATCATTATCATCATGAGCGATACTAAAGTTCTCAGACTTGTGAAGAAGATCGAAGGCGAAGTTTCGGAAAAGGCCTTTACCGCCAGGACAGTTGCCAGGGCCGAGCCGAAGCCCTCTCCGATCACGGTCCTGAAACCCGCCCAGCCGCGCAAAGCGCCGAAAGCCCCAAAGCAAAAACGCGAACGCGAACTGCCAAAGTTGACCCGCGAAGAGATGCTCAAAATCTTTCGCACGATGTACGCGTCGCGGCGCCTCGACGACAAAGAAATTCAGATGAAGGGCCAGAACCGCATTTTCTTTCAGATTAGCGGCGCCGGCCATGAAGCAATACTCACCGCCGCCGCGATGTGCATGCGGCCAGGCTATGACTGGTTCTACCCGTACTACCGCGATCGGGCGTTGTGTTTGCAGTTGGGGATGACACCGCTTGAGATGCTGCTGCAATCGGTCGGCGCGGAAGCTGATCCTGCTTCGCACGGCCGGCAGATGCCTTCGCACTGGGGACACAAAAAGCTCAATATCGTTTCGCAGTCATCACCCACGGGGACACAACTCCTGCAGGCTGTCGGCGCAGCGGAAGCCGGCCACCGCATCAAGCTCGTCAAAGAACTGAAGAAGCGCATCAGGAATTTTCACAGCGACGAAGTCGTTTACGTTTCGCTGGGCGACGGCACTTCGAGCGAAGGCGAGTTTTGGGAAGCGCTGAATACTGCGTGCAATCTGCGTCTGCCGGTTGTTTTCCTTTTGGAAGATAACGGATATGCGATCAGTGTTCCGGTTGAAGTGCAGACCGCCGGAGGTGATGTGTCGAAATTGGTTTCGGGATTCCCGAATCTGTATCGGCAGCGCTGCGACGGCACGGACCCGATCGAATCGCTGGCGGTGATGCGGCGCGCGGTGGATAACTGTCGCAAGAACCGCGGGCCCTCGTTTGTTCACGCGAAAGTCATTCGGCCTTACTCGCATTCACTCTCGGACGATGAAAAGCTTTATCGGTGCGAAGCTGAGCGCGTGGCTGACGCTGAGCACGATCCAATCAAGAGATTTGGCGCGCTGATCGTCGACCAGGGCGTCGCCTCCGCGGACGAACTGCAACAAATCAAGGATGAAATCGACGCGTCGATCAACGAGGCGGCTGACAAAGCTCTGGCCAGTCCGCAGCCCGCGCCCGAGACGGCCACCGATTTTGTGTACTCGCCGACGGTCGATCCAACTTCGAAAGAATTCGACACGGAAGACCAGGTTGAGTTGACTGGCAACCCCGGCACGATGGTCGACTTGATCAATCGCTGCCTGCACACGGAAATGAAGCGCGATCCGCGCATCGTCATTTTTGGCGAAGACGTGGCTGATTGCTCGCGCGAAAAGTTCATCAACGAGGTGAAAGGCAAAGGCGGCGTCTTCAAAGTCACCGCCAATTTGCAGCGCGAGTTCGGCAGCGCGCGTGTTTACAACTCGCCGCTGGCGGAAGCGAACATCGCCGGGCGCGCGATTGGTTTGGCGACGCGTGGGCTGAAGCCGGTCGTCGAGATTCAATTCTTCGATTACATCTGGCCCGCGTTCCATCAGATTCGCAACGAGCTGGCACTGATGCGCTGGCGTTCAGGAAATGAATTCTCAGCGCCGTGCGTAATTCGCGTTCCGGTCGGTGGTTATCTGAAGGGCGGCGCGATCTATCATTCGCAATCAGGCGTCTCTCTGTTCACGCAGATTCCGGGATTGCGTGTGGTCTATCCGTCAAACGCGCTAGACGCGAACGGACTGCTGCGCACGTCGATTCGCTGCGACGATCCGGTCATCTTCCTGGAACACAAACATCTCTATCGTCAGGCTTATAACAAGTCGCCGTATCCCGGTGACGATTTCATGATTCCCTTTGGCAAAGCGAAAACTGTCCGCGAGGGAACTGACATCTCGATCGTCACGTACGGCGCGCTGGTCCAACGTTCGGTCGTCGCCGCGAAAGAAGCCGAGAAACAGGGCATCAGCGTTGAGATCATTGATCTACGTTCGCTCAGTCCTTACGACTGGAATGCAATTGCTGAATCGGTGAAGAAAACGTCTCGCGTGATCGTCGCTCACGAAGACTCACTGTCCTGGGGCTACGGCGCAGAGATCGCCGCGCGTATTTCGAACGAACTGTTTGAATACCTCGACGCTCCCGTCCAACGCGTAGCCGCGCTCGACACGTTTGTGGCCTACGCGCCGCAACTCGAAGACGCCATCCTGCCGCAAGCGACGGATGTGCTGAAGGCGATTGTAGAGTTGCGCGCGTATTAGCGACGGATAAGGTCGCGCGGTGCCATAAACATTTCGCTCCTACGGAGCGAAAACCGACTACGGGTGATTATTGGACCACGCAATGAATTTATCGCTGGACAGCCCAACCACCTTTGTTTATTATTGTCGCCCCCGCTAAACGCGGTTCTCCATGCAGATTGGCCACCGCGGCCAGTTTTCAGTTTAGCCAACGGATTGTGTGCAGACAGTCGCCACTCGCTTGGCGTCAGTGACGACCTCTCGCCGATTCAATAACCGGAGGTTTTTATGCTCAGAATGGGAAAGAATCCAACAGACGAAAAGAGCCAGACCCCAGCCGACGACGGCTACTCGACACGGAGTTACTCTCCGTATCAAAGTCAAAGCACTGAAAGCTATGCCCGCCCCACGGATACTGCGATCCCGAACAAGGCTTTGACGGAAAGCGAAACCATTGCCCGCGAAATCAAAGACGGAAGCCTCAGTGGTTTCGTCGGCAGCGGTACAGTCATCACCGGTGAAGCGTCTTTCAAATCAATGCTTCGCGTTGATGGCCGTTTCTCAGGTCGCATCACTTCGGCAACCGGCACGTTGATTGTCGGCGCGGGTGGTCAGGTTGATGCGAACATCGAAGTTGCTGTCGCGACGATCCATGGAGTCGTAAACGGTGACATCATCGCGACCCAGCGCATTGAATTGGGCCGCGCGGCAAAACTCAACGGCAACATTCAGACTCCGTCGCTGATGATCGAACAAGGCGCGGTCTTCGAAGGTGGCTGTAAGATGGTCCAACAAAAGGCTGCTTCGGAAAAGCCCGCCAAGGTTGAGCGCAAAGAGAACGTGCTCGACGCTTCGAAGCTGGAGGCGGTCAGAGCCGAAGCGGTGAAGAAGACTGACGACGGCAAGGCGGTTGCCAGCGTTCAGGCTGCAGTTGGCTAAACTAAAGATGCCATTACGGGTTCCTTGAGAGGCGGGCCGCCAGGCGCGCCTCTTTTGTTTTTTGGTAAGCGGAGAAGAGTCCACAGATTACGCAGATTCCACAGATTATGATTAAGAAAAATGCTGCCATGGTCGGACAAGTCTGGCCTCTAAACTGATCGAATTGAGTGATTCTTATCTGTGTAATCTGCGTAATCTGCGGATTTGTTCTCTCGCCGCGACAACGCACGCTTGTCCGCAGTACAATTCATTTTCCAGACCTGTCATGAAAATCAATAAACTTCGAATCGCGATTCCCGCTTTACTGATCACGTTCGCTTGCACCGCGACGGCCAGCGCGCAGCGCGTCCGCTCCGCTTCTGTCGCAGCGATTCCGGCGAACGTGCTGGTCAAAATCATCCGTTACGAAGATCAACGAAATTGGAATGACGATCTCAAGTCGTTGCTCAACGACAAAGATCCGCAGGTGCGCAAACGCGCCGCGTTGGCGGCCGGCCGCATCGGCGACGAGCGGGCTGTGCCCCCGTTGGCCGAAGTCTTGTTGACCGACCGGGACGCCGAAGTGCGTCAAATGGCCGCATTTTCATTGGGCGAAATTGAATCGCCGGGCGGCGCTTATGCTTTGACTGAAGTGCTGAAGCGGCGCGGCAGCGACCTCGCTGACAGCGCAGTGCGTGCCCGTTCGGTGGAAGCGTTGGGCAAGATTGTCGGCGCAATGATCGCGGCGGCGCCGGCGAACGCGGGCGCAGTCAAACCGCTGGATGCGGATCGCCTCGACATTTTGCGAGCCGCGATCGTCGATACGCTACGCTTTGAAGACACGCGCCGCTCCAACCCTGATCGGCTGACGATTCTGCTGGCATTGACGGCAGTGTTGCGCGCAAAACCGGATGGTGTGGGCGCGCTCGTCGCCCAATTTCTTGATTATTCCGATCCTGAGATTGTCGCGACCGCGCTGAACACGATGGCGCGGCTGCGCTTGAAGAACGCGAACGATCGCGTGCGCCAACTATTGAATCACAGTGATCCGATCGTGCGCGCGAATGCGGCGCGGGTGATTGGCGCTGCAGAGGACAAGGGCGCATTTGACGCCGTCCTCGATCGCGCGCTGCATGATTCCGATCTGCGTGTGCGCGTGAGCGCGATTAGGGCGTTGGGGAGTTTGAAGGATCAGCGGGCGGGACAGCCCCTGTTGGAGCGTGGGGTTTTTCTTTCGAGGGCAGCGAACCTCGTTCATGCTGACTCTTCCGATCCTAAGGACGTTGGTATTAGCGCATGCGACAATTTTCTCGCGAAGTATCACGCATGTGTCTCCACCCGAGTGCCGGAAAAAGCTCGTGATCAATATGAGTCGACTGTGAACCAATGGCGTGAGTCGTGGAGAAAGCTCGCCAACAATCAACAAACGCGCGGGACGTTAATTACAGCCTGTAAACTGGCTGCGGAAGAGCAAGAAACCGCACTTAAATCATATAGGTGCGTTGTGGACGTAAGTGAGATTCTAGAGAATGTGACAGCCACCGGGAGTCTGCTAAGAGATTCAAAGTCTGCGATCGCTTTGCAATGGCTGCGAGAATTGCGCATCAGCCATCCTGCTCCAGAGGTTGAGGTCGCGATGGCCCGGATTGATCCGGAGTTATATGTAACGGAAGAGGCGAAATTTGGCGTGGGAAGCCCCGCTAATTTGGCGCGAGGTCTTCAGGAAATATCCGTGATAACTAGGGATCGTCCACAGCTCAGGCCAAGCACTGAGTTTATTCCGTCGTGGATGCGGCGCGTAATCCTGTGCGACGCCGACAAGAGCGGTCGCGCACGAGGACGAGCGACTTCAAAACGTGGCTGTTTAGTGCGAGCGGTTGATCGGTCACCCTTTCTCGAAGCCTACGCAGCTTTTAAGCCTGGCGATCTAGAATCGACACTGCGGCAGCAGCTCATGAATAGCGATGTGATTGTTCGCTCCACGGCAGCCGAGTTGTTGGGTAATCAACCATCTAGCGAATCAAACACGCGCGCCTTGGTCGCTGCTTTGCCGCACGCTTTGAAGGATCGAGATTTGAACGACGCGGCGTTGGCAATTCTCGACGCACTCGGAAAACAGAAGAACAAAGAAGCGAACGATGCGATCAAGACCGCGCTCAATTCCGACGATCATCTAATTCGGCGGAAGGCGGTCGCGCTGTTAAAAGCCAACGGAGTCGGCGATTTCTCTGATCGGATCGGACTGGTCAAGACGCGCTACACAGACGCTGATTACCGGCGCGCGATTGCGCGCATTGGCAGGAAAGTCACTGCCACCGTCGTCACCAGCAAAGGCTCGTTCACAATCGAATTCCTGGCCGACGATGCGCCGCTGACAGTCGATAATTTCATTCAGCTCGCGAAGCGAGGTTACTTCAACGGCCAGACGATTCCACGCGTCGTGCCCAACTTTGTCGTCCAAGCCGGTGACCCGCGCGGCGATCAGAACGGTGGCCCGGGTTATCAAATTCGTTGCGAAATAAACGAAGTTCCGTACGAACGCGCCGCGGTCGGAATGGCGCTTTCCGGAAAAGACACCGGAGGCTCACAATGGTTTGTGACGCACTCGCCGCAGCCGCATCTTGATGGAGGTTACACCGTTTTCGGCCGCGTGATTCGCGGCATGGACGTGGTCGATAACATCGCACGCGGCGATGTCATTCGCAGAGTGATCGTGAGCGAGAGATGAGATGAACCACAGAGGACGCAGAGCAAAGTGCAAAGAGGTAAGGGCAAAGCGTAAAGGCGCGAAGATTCGTTATAACTTCGCGCTTTGCTCTTTGCCCTTTGCCATTCTTTTCCTCTGTGTCCTCTGTGGTTCCATGCTCGCCCGCGCGAATCATCAAACGCGTCGCCCTGTGCCGCCGGAAGAAAGACTTCGTTATCAGATCAATCTCAAGCTCGACTTCGACAATCGCACCTACACTGGCACCGAGCGCGTGCGTTGGGTCAATCGCGGCGACCATGCGACGCCGATCATCTATTTCCATCTGTATTCGAACATGCGGTCACCTGATTACGTGCCGCCGAAGGTAAGGAACGCGGCCGGGCAAATCGTTGCAGACGAACCACGACTCGATATTTCCGAAGTCCGTCTGGCGGGCAGCGACTCGGCGATTCCTTTTTTACTGGACGACGAAACGACCACGCTGCGCGTAATGCTTCGCGAGACGGTCCAGCCCGGCAGCGCGGTTGATATCGACATCAAATTCAAAGGCAGCGTCCCGGAGATCGATCCGGAAGAGACTGGTCTGGTGACGCATGTGCTGCAACAAGTGAGCGCCGCGATTCGCAGCACGCGCGAGGTGCGTCGCGCGCGCGACACGAACTTCGTTTGTCGCGGCGTGATGATGTTATCGACTTCGTTTCCGATTCTGGCGGCGCGCAGTGGCGACGATTGGTATCGGCGGATTGAATCCAGCGTCGGCGACGCGTTGACAACCGACGCCGCTGACTATGACGTGACCATCGAGGCGCAACCCGGCGTGAGCGTTTTTACGCCCGCAGCCGCCTCCGCCCCTACCCAAAATGAAAAGACGCAAACGAACAGGTTTGCGGGCGAGAACCTGCGCGACTTTGCCATCGTTGCGGGGCGAGAGATTCGCTCAGAAGAAGCCCACGTCGGTGATGTTACCGTCCGATCAATTTATCGGCCGGATCATGAAGTGGTCGCCCGCCGCGTTTTGAAGATTGCCGGTGACGCGTTGCGAATCTATGAAAAACAGTTTGGGCGATTGCCGCTGAAGACCGTCACGATTGTCGATGCGCCGCTGGTGGCGACGTTGGGCAGCGCGGAATTCAGCGGGCTCGGCGCAATTGCCAGTGCGTTCTATGTGGACTTTGATTCGCCGACGATGCGCAACATGCCTGACGTCATTCGTGAACAACAAGCTTCGGTCGAGGACAGTCTCGAATGGACGGTCGCGCACGTGGTGGCTCATCAATGGTGGGGCGCGACCGTAGGCAACGATGCCGGCCGCGAACCGGTGCTGGATGAATCGCTTTCGAACTGGTCAGCGTTGCTCTACTACCGCGAAACACACGGCGACGAGCAGACGGCGAATGCTCTGGAAGAGCAACTGCGTGGAGTTTACAAGCTTTATCGCACGTTCGGTGGCGACGACATGGAGGCGAGTCGCTCGTCCCGCGAATACCGTAACTCGTTTCAGTACGCGGCGATCGTTTCCAGCAAAGGCGCCTTGATGTTCGAAGCTCTGCGCAAGCTGCTGGGCGATGAGAAATTTTTCGACGCATTGCGCGAATACTACGCCACCAACACGCTCGAAGTTGCGGACATGGATGACTTGCGCGGCGCATTTATCGCGAAGGCGCCAGTCGAACAAAGACGCACTGTGAATCGTACTTTCGATCGGTGGCTGACCAGCAAACGCGGCGACGAAGACATTGGGCCACCCGATCCAAAACTCGCCGAAGAACTTGGATTGCCGGTGCGCACGAGCGCGAAAGGCGGTGGCAATGTCTTCACCGGCTTTGCGAAGGTGGGAAAGTTTTTCTGGCAACAGATGATCAAAATCAGGTAAAACGTGCTTTGTACTTGGTGCTTTGAACTTTAGTCGTTAGAGCCGGAGATCAAACACAAAGTACCAGGTTCAAAGCGCAAAGCCTTATGCGTGCTCATAACGATCTAGCGTTGATATCGAAACCGCATCACCCGGTGCTGCGGCCGCATCGCGTGCAAATTGAGCGTGAGCTGGAAGTGCTCAGCCAAATCATGGACAACCAGTTTCGGATTCCGATTCTGGAATGGCGGTTTGGGCTGAACGCGATCATCGATCTGATTCCCGAATTCGGTGATATCGCGACGACGATCGTGGCGCTGTACATCCTGATTGCCGCAGTGCGTTATCGCGTTCCGAAGATAACGCTGCTGCGGATGGGTTTGAACATCGCGATCTACTTTATTGGTGGACTGCTTCCATTCGTCGGCTATTTGTTCGACGTTTGGTGGAAACCAAACATTCGCAATTTGAACTTGTTGCGAGTGCGCGCGACCGTCTCGGCAGAAGAGGCGAAACGCGGACGAAAGAGCGACTGGCTCTTTGTTAGCGTGATTGTTGGGTCGGTGGTGCTGCTGTTCTTTGGGTCGATAGCGCTCACGCTGTTTTTCTGGTGGTACGTCGTGACGCGATTCCAATTCTTCCTCTGAAAATTCCAATAATGGTTTTAGGATCGAGCCGACGCCTGCCCCCAGCGCTTGGGTGGACGATGAAAGCTTCTGGAAGCGCGAACTCGACCAATCCTTCGCAATTTCACAGTTTCTCAGCAGTTTCGGCACCGCTTCAAAGCAACAAACCTTGCTTACCGCTGCGGCCATTTGTTATAGTCGCGGCAGTAATCATCCGGTAAAAATTTGAATTAACTGGCGAAGCTCATCGAGGATTCGCCTCTGTAGAAAGGACTCTCTTTATGGGAAACGATCGTGATTCTGGAGACGCTATTTCGACTAGATTGACATACTTCCTGGTTGGCGCCGGCATCGGTGCGGTGCTCGCGTTACTGTTCGCGCCGAAGTCTGGCGAAGAGTTGCGCAACGACATCGCGGATGCGACGCGCAAGGGCATCGATAAATCGAAAGAAGCGGCTGCACAGTTGGGAGCTAAGGCTACCGAGTACTACGAAACGGGACGTCAAAAGGCCGGCGAGTATTACGACGCGGCGAAGGAGACGGCCGAAGAGTATTACGAAGCCACGCGTGAGCGCGCGACTGACCTCTACGACACGGCGACGACGAAGGCCGGCGAAGTGGTAGCCAAAACCAAAGATGCGGCCACGCGCCAGGCCGGTTCGATCTCGGCAGCGGTTGAGGCAGGGAAGAAGGCCTACGTGGAAGAGAAGCGCAAGACCGAACTTTCCGGCCGCACCGAAGCGGCGCCGACTTACACGCCTGAGAAGTCGATGTAATTTGATTTCGCGATGAACCCGAACGAGCCCCTCTTCTGGTTAGTAATTATCACTGCGATTATTGCCGTGTCGTTCCTCGTGATCGCCGCGGCCATGGTGGCCATGGCCGTGCTCGTCAACCGCACGGTGAAGACGGTCAATCGACTGGAAGAGAAACTGGATCCGCTGATCAATCGCGCCAGCGCGATTAGCGAACAGGCGCAGGGCATCGCGGTGCAGGGACGGCAGATCGCCGAACAGTTCAACGTGATGTCAGGTCATCTTTCGACCGCGACGGGTCACTTGGCGGAATCGACGGCGCTGATAAAAGAGGAAGTCCGCGGCATTATGAATCTCGCGGATGAAACCGCCGTGATGGCGCGTGAGAAGGTTGAACTGGTGAGCCGCGCGATCGATTCGACTCATGATCGCGTTGCCACGACGACTGAGTTCATTCAAACGAAGGTGATCGAGCCGGCGCGCGAGCTGGCCGCGATTTTGGCGGGTGTGCGGCGCGGGCTGGAAGTCCTGGTTTCACCGCAACCCAATCCAATTGATCGCAGCTACGGCGACGAGGAGTTGTTTATCGGCTGAACCTTGAAACAACTAAGGCTAGACAAGCCCGAACCATCGTCGCAACGTGGTTCGGGTTTTTTGTGTCAGAAGCCCGACCGTCAGCGAGGGCTCGCGATCCTTTCGAGACGACAGACAAAACCCAGCCCTTGCTGACGCGCGGGCTTCTGACACGTTTGGGCACGCCGTGCTCCTACTGTTACTATTTCGCATTTGATACTTGTTCGATTATGACGACTGAAGCACCAACCCTCGACCTGAAAAAGACAATCAACCTGCCGAAGACAAAGTTCGCGCAGAAGGCGAATTTGCCGCAGACTGAGCCCGCTCGTTTGAAAAAATGGGCCGACATCAAACTCTACGAGCAAATTCAGGAGGCCCGCGCCGGCGCGCCAAAATTCATTCTCCACGATGGGCCGCCTTATGCGAATGCCGACATTCATCTCGGCACGGCGCTCAACAAAATTCTGAAAGATATGATCGTGAAGTCGCGCAGCATGCTCGGCTTCGACACGCCTTACGTCCCCGGTTACGACTGTCACGGGCTGCCGATCGAGCTGCACGTCGAGCGGAAACTTGGCGAGAAAAAGAAAAACATGCCGCCGCTGAGCATTCGTCGTGCTTGCCGCGAGTTCGCCGCGAATGCCTTGAAGCGACAGACGCGCGACTTTCAGCGGCTCGGCATCCTCGGCGAATGGGACAATCCGTACAGCACGATGTCCGATCATTACGAAGCCGAAACCGCGCGGCTGTTCGCGCGCTTCGTCGAACGCGGCTTCGTTTACAAAGGTGCCCGGCCGGTTTACTGGTGCATCCACGATCAGACCGCGCTGGCCGAAGCCGAAGTTGAATATCATCAGCACAGCAGCCCTTCGGTTTATGTAAAGTTCCCGCTCAAGAGCGATCCGGCTTCGATCGATCCCGCGTTGGCTGGCCGGAAAATCTTCGCGCTGATCTGGACGACGACTCCCTGGACGCTGCCCGCGAACCTCGGCATCGCGGTGCATCCGGATTTTGAGTACGTGGTTATCGAGAGCGGCGGCGAAGCTTATTTAGTTGCCGCGGAGTTAGTCGATGTCGTCGTCGCAAAATGCAATCTGGAAGCGCCCAAAGTATTGGCGCGCTTTCCGGGATCGAAGCTCGATCGCCTGGAAGCGCAGCATCCGTGGATCGATCGCCCGTCGCTTTTTATGGTTGGCGAGCACGTGACGCTCGGCGGGGAAGCCGATGCCGAAACCGAACTCGATGTCAGCGACGCGCGCGAGAGATCAACGACCAGCAAGGCCGGCACCGGCCTGGTCCATACGGCTCCCGGTCATGGTCACGACGACTTTGTGATCGGCAAACATTACGGGCTCGAGATTTACTGTCCGGTTGATAATGCGGGCAAATTCACGGACGAGGTCGAGTACTTTACCGGCCTCAACGTCTTCGAAGCCAACCCAAAGATTGTCGAATTCATGCGCCAGCGCGGCGTGCTGCTTTTCAGCGAGAACTACGATCACCGTTACCCGCACTGCTGGCGTTGCAAGAATCCGGTGATCTTCCGCGCCACGCCGCAGTGGTTCATCTCGATGGATCAAGCCGGTGACGAGGCGGTGGAAAAGGACGAAGACGATCGTGATCGATCGAACTTCACCAACAACTTCGTGGATGGTGAATCGCTCGACGCGCGATCGCTCCGTGCCATGGCGCTCAACGAAGTCGATAATCGCGTGCAGTGGATTCCCGCCTGGGGACGCGATCGCATGCGCAACATGCTTTCAGGCCGGCCTGACTGGTGCGTGTCGCGGCAGCGTGTCTGGGGCGTGCCGATTCCCGCGTTCTATTGCGCGAAATGCAATCACGTGATCGCCGATGCGACGATCATCAGGCATGTCGCTGATATTTTCGAGAAGGAATCAGCCGATGCCTGGTACAAGCGCGAAGCTCGCGAATTGTTGCCTGAGAATTTCGCGTGCGACAAATGCGGCGCCACCGAATTCACGAAAGAGACAGACATTCTCGACGTTTGGTTCGACAGCGGCTCGTCATCGGTTGCCGTGTTAGAAGCGCGGGACAACTTGCGCTGGCCCGCCGACGTTTACATCGAAGGCGGCGATCAATTCCGCGGCTGGTTCAACTCGTCGCTGATGGTTGGGCTCGCGGTGCACGATCGCGCGCCATACGCCGCGGTGCTCTGTCATGGCTGGACGCTGGACGCGCAAGGCAAAGCGATGCACAAGTCGCTCGGCAATGCCGTCTCGCCGGACGAAGTGATTCCGAAGCTCGGCGCCGAAGTGCTGCGACTGTGGTGCGTGTCTTCAAATTACATGGATGACATGCGCTGTTCGGATGAAATTCTCCAACGCGTCGCTGACGGTTATCGCAAGGTGCGCAACACGGCGCGCTTTGCTCTGGGGAATATCGATGGGTTCGATCCGGCGCGGGACACAGTTGCGGATCACGATCTGATGGAGATCGATCAGTGGGCGCTGGCGGAATTGAACTCAGTGGTTGTGGCCGTGCGCGAAGCTTATGAGGCCTACGATTTCCATGGTGTCTATCAGGCTCTGCATCAGTTCTGCACGGTAACTTTATCCGCGCGCTACTTCGACATCATCAAAGATCGGCTGTACACGTTCGCGCCAAAGAACCAGGAACGACGATCGGCGCAGACTGCGCTCTACCGAATCGCCGACGCGTTGGCGCGGATGATGGCGCCGATCTTAGCCTTTACTGCAGATGAAATTTGGGAGAGCTTGCCGCCGGCAACGGACGTCGTTCCGTCAGTTCACATGGCCGTTTTCCCTGAGCCTGCTGCTGAAGATCACGCCGATCTGTTGACCAAATGGGCGCACGTGTTTGGTTATCGCGACACGGTTTTGGCGAAGCTCGAAGAAGCGCGCGTGGCGAAGACCATCGGCAGCTCGCTCGAAGCTCGCGTTCAAATTTCTGCCGGCAGTCATGCTTTCAAAAGGTTGGCTGCGCATCGCGACGATCTGCGTTACATCTTCATCGTTTCGGAAGTTGAATTGGCCGAGCCCAACGCTGAACTGGAAAAGGATGCTCTGGAAATTACAGTTACACGCGCGCACGGAGAAAAATGCGAGCGCTGCTGGAACTACTCGACACGCGTCGGCGAATCGAGTCGTTATCCAACTGTTTGTGAACGATGTGTCGCAGCACTTGAGGAGATTGAAGCCGCGTGAAAAGTCGCATTGCATGGCGCATTGGTTATCTAGTCGCCGCGCTCGGCATCTATCTGGTGGATCAGTCGAGCAAGGCTTGGGCCGTGCGGAAGGTACGTTTTCGCGACGTCACGGTAATCAACGGATTTTTCGATTTCGCTTACGCCGAGAATCGTGGCATCGCGTTTGGCCAGTTGCAGGAAGGTGGTTCGTTTGGCCGCTGGTTCTTTGTTACGCTCGCCGCGGCCGCGGCCATCGCCGTGCTGTTCTACTTTTTGAAGACGCCGCGAAATGACGATCGAATTTTGGGCGCGTGCGCCTTGTTGCTCGCGGGCATCGTCGGAAATCTTACTGATCGAGTGCGCCTCGGGTTTGTGATCGATTTCATTCAACTGCACGCCGGGCAGTATCACTGGCCAACCTTCAATGTTGCCGACGCGAGCATTTCATTTGGCGCGCTGCTGCTGGCCTACGACCTGATCTTCGCGCATCGAAAAGAGGAGAAGGCGCGTCTAACGAATGAAGGGACGGCGTCGTCATAAGCTAACTGCCTACTGCATTCTGCCCACTGTTTTATGTATCCAATTCTCTTTCGCATTTTCGGTTTTCCCATTAACACGTACGGGTTGTTTCTCGCGCTGGCATTCCTCAGCGCGATCTTTGTGACGGTGAGGCTCGCGGCGCGCGACGGGCTACCCAAAGAGCGCATCTACGATCTCTGCCTGTGGCTGCTGCTTTCATCGCTGGTGGGATCGAAGCTGCTCATGTTTTTTACTGAGCCTGAGTACCGCGAGCATCCGCTGAATTTTCTTTCCCTCGATTTTCTGCGCTCGGGCGGAGTGTTCTATGGCGGCCTGATCGGCGCCATTCTTACTGGATATTTTCTGATGCGGCGCTGGAAGTTGCCGTGGTGGAAGACCGCGGACGCCTGCGCGCCGGGCATCGCGCTCGGAAATGTTCTGGGGAGACAGGGATGTTTTTCAGCCGGTTGCTGCTGGGGCAAACCGACGAATTTGCCCTGGGGCGTGCGTTTCAGCGAGTTGGGCCACGAAGTCACCGGCGTGCCGATTGACGTGAAGCTCCATCCGACGCAGCTCTACGAGTCGTTCGCGATGCTGATCGCATTTTTCTTTCTGCTGTGGCTGCACAAGAAGAAGAAATTCAGCGGCCAGGTGATTCTCGCGTACGCTGTTATCTACGCAACCGTGCGATTCCTGATCGAACTCGTGCGCGACGATCCACGCGGGGACATTCTGGGGCTGACGACACTGACCGGATTATCGACTTCGCAGATGATCGGCATAGTAGTTGGGGTGGGAGCGTTGATAGTTCTCATCATTCGTTGGCGGCGAGCTAGCCATGCAGTGAAACTAAACTCTAGTGTTGCTCCGACGGCCGCTCAAGTCTCATAGCAGATCGTGTCTCACCTTCAGTTCATAGTTACAGTTAGCCCCATCCTGCTCGATATCTCGTTGTCGCATTTTGGAAGCCTCCCCAGACAGCCGGAGGCAGACTGGTGCGAAAGCTCTGTCTCGTTAACGTGGTTTCATGGGTGGTGGTGCTCCCGCTGGATAACCGCGGCCATCCACCGCCGCGGTTATAGTGGGAATGATAGTGTGGCTGCTGAACCTACCTGTCTTCGTAGCGACAATAGTGGCGCTTTGGATTTCAATTAGGGCACGCGAGGGAGGGAAGGCCTTCATAGCAGCATCGACGATCTACGTGGTCCTTAACGTTCTGGTGCTTTGGATATTGCCGATTGTGGTTCTCGTGAAAATGGTGCGCGCTGGCTAAACGTAAGCCGCAATTGCTAAGATGTCCGGCTTTTTCTTGAATCGAAAATGAAACTTCGCGTCCTATATCACGGTCATTGCTTTGACGGCGTGGCCTCGGCGGCAACTTTCACACGCTTCTACCAACAACGAATTCATCCCGCGGCTGAAGTATCGTACGGCGGTCTCTTGCATCGGCCCGGTAACATACTCTTCGACCGAGACATGTTCGATGGCGATGAGAACGCCATCGTCGATTTCAAGTATTCGCCCTCCGAAAAACTGACGTGGTGGTTCGATCATCATCAGTCGGCGTTTCTGACGCCGGAAGATGAAGCTCACTTTCGCGCCGATACTTCGGGGAAGAAGTTTCTCGATGCGACGCGCAAGTCCTGCACCGAATTCATCGCCGATGTCGCCCAAACCCAGTTTGGGTTCGATGCTGAACCAATAAAAGAATTAGTTCATTGGGCCCATATCATCGACGGTGCGCTGTACGAATCTCCGGCGCAATGCGTCGAACTCAAGGAGTCGGCGCTGCAACTGATGCAGGTGATCGAAGGCACGCCCGACGAATCTTTTATCGAGCAAATCATTCGCGACCTGACGCAGAAATCACTGAATGAAGTGGCAACCAGCGCGGAAGTGCAGCAGCGATTTCAGCCGATTCTGAAATTGCATCTGGAAACGCTCGAAGCAATCAAGCGCAAGGCCACGTCCCAGAACGACGTCGTGCAATTCGATCTGGTTGAGGAAGGCTTCGAAGGTTTCAACAAGTTCATTCCTTACTACCTGTTTCCCGAGGCGACTTACACGGTCGCGCTGACCCGCGCGCCGCAACGAACAAAGATCTCGGTCGGATCGAATCCGTGGGCGCCACGACCGCGCCGGCACAACATCGCGACGATCTGCGAACGCTACGGCGGCGGTGGCCATGCGGTGGTCGGCGCGATTTCATTCGCGCCGGATGAGGTTGAAAGGGCGCGGGCGGCCATGCGGGAGATAGTAGAGGAATTACAAACCGGCTGATATATTCGTTAGCCGAAAACGGCGAGCAGGATGCTCGCGACCCGCACGCACAGATGCGTGCGCTCCAATATGTCAACGCCAACGACCAACATCGAATCACTTCAGGCTGAAGGACGCAGCTTCAATCCGCCGACCACGTTCGCTGAAAAAGCGCACATCAAATCGATGGCCGAACTCGACGCGCTGCGCGCGGAAGCTGCCGCCGATCCGGAAAAGTTCTGGGCGCGCTATGCCGAAAGCGAGCTGCACTGGTTCAAGAAGTGGGACACAGTTCTGAAGTGGGAAGCGCCGCACGCCGAGTGGTTTGTCGGCGGAAAGATCAATATCTCGTACAACTGTCTCGATCGTCATCTTGGCACTGCGCGGCGCAACAAGGCTGCGTTAATTTGGGAAGGCGAGCCCGGCGACACACGCACTCTGACTTATCAGCAACTGCACACAGAGGTCTGCCGCTTCGCTAATGTTTTGAAGAAGATTGGCGTCGAGAAAGGCGATCGCGTTGCGCTTTACATGCCTTTGATTCCGGAGTTGGCGATCTCGATGTTGGCGTGTGCGCGAATTGGCGCAACGCACTCGGTGGTCTTCGGCGGATTTTCGAGTTCAGCACTCATCGATCGCATCAACGACGCGCAGTGTAAAGCGGTGGTGACTGCCGACGGCGGTTGGCGCCGCGGCAACGAAGTGAAACTCAAAGCCGCCGTTGATGAAGCTCTGAAGGAAACTCCGTCCGTCAAGTCATGCGTCGTCGTAAAGCGCACCGGCAGCGACATTCACATGGAATCGGGGCGCGATCACTGGTGGCATGAATTGATCGAAGCGGTCGATGCGAACTGTCGCGCGGAAGAACTCGACAGCGAGCACCCGCTTTTCATCCTCTACACGTCAGGCACAACGGGAAAACCGAAAGGGATCCTGCACACGACCGGTGGATATCTTTTGCAGAGTCATCTGACCACAAAATGGATTTTCGATCTCAAAGATGAAGACATCTACTGGTGTACCGCTGATATTGGTTGGGTGACGGGACACAGCTATGTCGTGTACGGCCCGCTGTCGAATGGCGCGACCGCGTTGATGTACGAAGGCGCGCCGAACTGGCCCGAGCCGGATCGGTTCTGGGACATCATTGAGCGTCATCGCGTCAACACGCTTTACACCGCGCCGACGGCGATTCGCGCGTTCATCAAATGGGGCGAGCAATGGCCGCTGAAGCACGACTTGTCTTCGCTTCGCCTGCTCGGAACTGTGGGTGAGCCAATCAATCCCGAAGCGTGGATGTGGTATCACCGCGTGATCGGCAAAGAAAAGTGTCCGATCGTCGATACGTGGTGGCAGACGGAGACCGGCGCGATCATGATCACGCCGCTGCCCGGAGCGACGCCGACGAAGCCTGGCTCAGGTACCACGCCGTTCCCGGGCATTGATGCTGACGTGATGACGCGCGATGGAAAGTCAGTCGGCGCGAATGAAGGCGGTTACCTCGTCATCAAAAAACCCTGGCCATCGATGCTGCGCACAATCTACGGCGATGACGCGCGCTATCAACAGCAGTACTGGTCGCAGATTCCCGGAGTCTATTTCGCCGGTGACGGCGCGCGAAGAGATCAGGACGGCTACTTCTGGATCATGGGCCGCATCGATGACGTCATCAACGTTGCGGGACATCGTTTGGGAACAGCAGAGATCGAAAGCGCGTTGGTTTCGCACGAGGCCGTGGCGGAATCCGCAATCGTGGCGAAGCCTGATGATTTGAAAGGCTCCGCGATTGTCGCGTTCGTCACGCTGGAAGGCGGACGTACACCGACCGATCAATTGAAAGAAGAGTTGCGCCAGCATGTCGCGAAAGAGATCGGCGCGCTGGCTCGTCCCGACGACATTCGCTTTGCGGATGCGCTGCCCAAGACTCGTTCCGGCAAAATCATGCGCCGCTTGTTACGTGAAATTGCCACCAGTGGATCAGTCGCCGGTGATGTGACGACACTCGAAGACTTCTCGGTTTTGGAAAAATTGAGAGGCGACGAGGAGTAACTGATTAGGTGTAGGGTGTAGGGCGTCCCGACGTCTTCATGAGTCTAATGATCGCTAATCGCCGTGAACGTGCGGCATGGTCCTACCGACGAAATTTTGGGATCACGAAAGAAGTAAGTGAGCGTGATGGGTAGAATTGCAGTCTTCGAGTTACGCCCTACATCCTGAGGCCCACACCCAAAACCCTGGACTCTAACCCCTACCGTCTAACTCCTTTTCCTTGTATCATACGGCCCGGTTACCTCAACGCCACTTCGGTCGAAGGAGAACTTGCTAATGCCCCAGGAAATCGCGATTGAAAATCGTTCGGGACCACGTTATGTCCACGCCTTTCCCGTGCGGGCAGAGTGGGACACCAATGACGGCTCGCACGTCGTTGCCGAAGGTGAAACGGAAAATGTCGGTCCCGAAGGCGCGCTCATTCATCTGCAGCGCGAGTTGCCGCCGGTCGGTGGCCGGGTCAATCTGCGGGTCATGGACGACGGTGGTGAGAAGTTGACCGTGATCGCGGAAGTCATTCGCATCGAACGCAATCCGGCCCATCCTCAGGCTGCGCTGCAACTTCTGGGTGAAACGGACGAATGGCGTGGCCTGATTTGGGAAGAGGCCGGCATCAAAATGGCTGAAGCCGATCACGAATACGACGAAGACGAACTCTACTGACCGGCCACATAGCTGAATGAACTCGAACCAACCAGCAACGAAGGAAGTTGCCGCCTGGGTCCAGACGCGCATCGTTCTAAGGATCATCCTGATCCTATTGGCCGTCGCGGCGCTATTGTGGGTCGTTTACAAGCTCACGACGGTGCTGTTGCTGCTGGTGTTGTCGATCTTCTTTGCGTACCTCGTGGCGCCGCTCGTGGATCTGGTGCAAAGGCCATTCGGCTTGGGCGGACGCGAGCGAAGAATTCCTCGCGGCGTGGCCATCGGAATCGTTTACCTCGCGATTTTTGCGGGAGCCGGGCTGGCGATTTACTTCCTTGCGCCGCAACTCGCTGCGCAGTTTCCCGAATTCAAGCAGCAGGCGGTCGCCTATTACAAGACCATCACGAGCACGTCGGATCGCGTGAATCAGTATTTCATGCAGCACCGGATGCCTGAGGGCATCGTCAAAGCGGTCAACAACACGATTCTTGGATTAATCGAAAAGGGCGGCGCCGTAGCCAGCACGGCCTTTGAAAAGGCCCTGGGGTTAATCATCTTTCTGCCGTGGCTGGTCCTGATTCCGATCCTGGGGTTCTTTCTCTTGAAAGATGCGGACAGTTTTCGGCGCTCGGCTTTAGCGATGCTGCCGCGCGGTCGCTTGCGTTGGCGTGGCGACGAGTTTTTTCAGGACGTCAACAGCACGCTCGCGGCTTATATTCGCGCGCAACTCACTGCGTGTCTGGTGATCGGCGTGATTTGCAGCATCGGCTTTGCGCTGATCGGTTTTCCGAGTCCGCTCGTGCTCGGTCTGCTCGCCGGCATGCTCGAGTTCGTGCCTCTGGTTGGACCACTAGTCGTCGCGATCCTGGTTACTCTGCTGGCGCTGTTGCATTCCGGACTTGGGATGGCGTTCGTCGTGCTGCTGTTTCTGGGGGTGTTGCGCGTCGTTCAGGACTATGTGATCTATCCGCGCATCATCGGGCAGGGAATTCATCTTCATCCATTGGCGGTAATTCTCGCGATTCTCGCCGGTGCCGAGATTGCGGGCGTAGCCGGAATTTTTCTGGCGATTCCGGTCATCGCAATTCTCACCGTGAGTTATCGCCACTGGTTGGAACATCGCGGCAGCGAAACGATTGCCGAAGTGATCGAAGAAGCCGTCGTGAGTCCTCCGGAGCCGGAACCGATCGGCGAACTCGCGCGACCAACCTTAAGCACGACTCCCGAAGAGATGGCGCGGGTCCGGCCTGACTTGCTCACCGGCGAATTGAAGCCGCAAAAGTAACGCAAGTTGTTAATTTGCGTTCCGCTGGTCCATCAACTTAACAAGTCACTGATGTTTCGCATCGTGGGAGATCTGTGGCCCTCGCGCAGGTTGTTTAGTTGAACGGCTCGCATGACGCTGAGTGGATGGTGAACTTGTAGTCCTTAAGATTTTGTCCCACCTGGCCATCCAGATGCCCACCGCGAAACGTCACCGTGTCGCCTGCGATACTGAAGGTCCCGTGCTCTTTGTTATCCAAGTCGGTGTAGCGATTGCCTGAAAGCACCTTAAAGCCGAGTCCGATCAGGAGTTGGCCTCCGGAGCCATAACAAGCGTACTCTCCCGGCTTGAGACCGCCGGAAGCTGACGTGTAACTACCGCCATTGAGGCTGCGGGCGTTGGCTGATTTGTCTGCACCATACTTGAAGGCGCCAAACAACAGCGTCAGAACCAAACTAAAGGTCAGGAGTACCGGGTGATTTTTCATCGTGCTCTCCTTGAATCTTCAAAGTAACTCTTGTCACCGGCCGCGCCGCTGAATTCGGGGTCACAAACGGTGCGTCGCTAACTCTGCTTTTCCATCAATCTAATAAAGTCTGCGAAGTGATGTTCCGCATCGTGTGGGCCGGGTGCGGCTTCGGGATGGTATTGGACTGAGATGATCGGGAGCGTCTTGTGGCGCATGCCTTCGACGCATTGATCGTTGAGATTGATGTGCGTTACTTCCACGTCGGGTGGCAGTGTGTCGGCCTTTACCGCGAAGCCGTGATTGTGTGAAGTGATCTCGACATGGCCGTCGCGAAAATCTTTCACGGGTTGATTGCCGCCGCGATGACCAAATATCAGTTTGAAAGTCTGGCCGCCGAATGCGCGTCCCAGTAATTGATGACCGAAACAAATGCCGAACGTTGGCGTGCCCGACTGTGCGACGCGCTTCACTTCTTCGACTTCCTTGTTCATCGATGCCGGATCACCCGGACCATTCGAAAGAAACACGCCATCAGGTTTCATCGCGAAAACTTCGCTTGCCGGAGTGTTTGATGGAACAACTGTAACGCGGCAACCCGCTGCTGCGAGTTCGCGCAACGAATTTGTCTTTACGCCAAAATCGTAACAGACGACGTGAAATCGTTCACGATTCACAGCCGGAACTTCGTAAGCTTGCTTCGTCGTCACTACGCTCGCTAGTTCGCGATTCTCCATCGGCGGAGATTTACGTGCTTTTTCGATTACAGCATCCGCCTCAGTATCGACAGTTGAAAGACAAGCACGCATCGCGCCTTTGTCGCGAATGTGCCGCACGAGCGCGCGCGTGTCGATGTGATCGATGGCCACGATGTTCCAACGTTTGAGGTAATCGTCCAGCGATTCCTCCGCGCGCCAGTTCGAACGCATGCGGCTCGCTTCGCGCACCACGAATCCTTCAACCCATGGCCGCGACGATTCTGGGTCTTCGCTGTTAACGCCGTAGTTGCCGATCAGCGGATACGTCATGCAGACGATTTGGCCCGCGTAGGACGGATCGGTGAGTACTTCCTGATAACCAGTCATGGAAGTGTTGAAGACCATCTCGCCGACGCTTTCGCCTGCGGCGGCCCACGATCGTCCGCGGAAGACGCGGCCGTCTTCGAGGGCGAGGATTGCGTTGTTGGAAAGTACGCTCATCACGGAAAGTATCTATAGATTTCTCTGCGATGGAGAAATCGCACGAATGTCACGACATCATCTTGAAGAATTAGCCCCAGACGATAGTCACCAACTCGGATTCGATAATGATCCGTTTGTCCCTTGAGTTGCTTAACACCCGGCACCAAGGCCAGTGAATCGGCAGTCTCCACTTCTCGATCATGCCCTTCAAACGTGAAAGCAATTGCTTATCCCGAACAGCTTTGAAGTCTCGCAGGAAACTGGTTCGAAATATTGTCTTCACTGGGAGTCCAGAGCCGCGAATACTTCCTCGCGGGACACGATTGGAGTTTTCATGCCCTCATCAATCGCGCGTGACAGTGCGATGTCTTCAATCACTTCTTCGATTATTTCGCGCAGAAGAGCGCGTTGTTCTACTAGCGCTTCGGTCATCGCCGCTTTGACCGTTGCTCTGAGTTCTGCCTCTGAAATTGACATTTCAATCACCCAGTGTAAGTTACCTCAATTGTACTTTGAATACCACGGGGCGAGCTTTACCCGCCGAGATTAATACTAAATCCACTGCCGCCGCTTCCCGATTGTGACGGGAAGAATGGCTTGAGCAATCCGGCCAATGCCGCAAGGTTGCGCGTTTGAACTAACAACTCGCCCGGTCCCGTGAACTCGGCGACGATGCCTTCACCGCTGACCATGCTGCGAAAGAATCCGGCCGCGGCTTTCCGCAGAGTGTATTGCGTGGTGCCTTCCCACGCGACGAGATGGCCGGTATCGACGACGTAACGTTCACCCGGCTGCAAAGTCTTGCGATGAATTGCGCCGAAGGAAGACACGAGCAACAAACCCTGGCCTTGCACCATTAGCACGAACAGACCTTCACCTGCGAAGAAGGACTTTGCGCCGCCCCACTTCGTATCCACAACGAGGCTGGCATCGCCGGCCAGATACGAACTCGACTGCACAAAGAAAGTTTGATTGCGCATCTCGATCGCGGCGATGTCACCCGGCGCGCCCGGCGCCAACGTGACTTCTCCCGGACCGCCGCGCGCCGTGAACGTCGAGACAAACGCAGATTCGCCTCCCGCCGCGCGCTTCAAGGCGCCGAGCAAGCCGCCCTTCATCTGCGATTGCAACTCGACGTTTGCGGACATCGAGACCATCGCTCCGGCTTCGGCCATGATCGATTGCTCGGCTTGCAGCTTCAGGATGGCGAGCGAGAACGCAGGCTGATGTTCAATCTGGTAACTGTAGCCACGGCCCATGCCCTGGCCGTCTGCATCAATGTTAATTGAGTGACCACTTGCGGGCGCGGCTTCCATGCGCGTGCCACAACGGCCACAGAAAGTTCCACCAGCTGCTATCTCAGCGCCGCAAGAAGGACAATTCATGATTTCTCCCGGGGGTACGCACGCCTCCGGCGTGCTCGGTCGATACCAGAGACTGCACGCCGGAGGCGTGCGTACCGACGCTACTGCCTGCTGCCTATTGCCTTTCGGCCTTTCAGGAACTGCTGCGCTTCGTTCAGCCAGCGCTTTTCCATCCGATACTTGTAAGCCGGCGCGCTCTTCACTGCCTCAATACACGCTTGCATTGAACTGGTTGCCTCCTGCGTGTCGCCCAGACCGGCAAAGGCGCGGCCGATCAAGTACAAGCCTTCCGGATCGTTATTACGGCGATCGAGAAACTTCTCCAGCGCATCGCGCGCATCACCATACTGTCCGGCGGCGAGATACGTCGCGCCGATCTCGCGCCAGATTTCGTTCTGCGCGTGAAACTGATCGCGCACCACAACTTGTTCGAAGTGACTAATCGCTTCAGCCAAGCGTCCTTGCGCTCGAGCAATCCGGCCAAGTTGATAATGCGCGTCCAATTCGTCCGGATCGATTTCGATCGCGCGCTGAAAACGCTCGCGCGCCTGATCCAATTCGCCGCGATTCTGATGTATCAAGCCAAGGTTGTAATGCGCCGACGAATCGCGCGGATTGATCGTCGCGGCTTCGAGATTCTGTTTGAACGCCGCGCGCGCGCGTTGATTGCTGACGATGCCGGTGAAATATCCGCGGAGCAGCAGAAACAGCATCAGCAGAATGAAGGGCGAGCCGATGACGCGCGTAAACAGCAAGGTCCAAATCGGCGACAGAATGATCGCGCCAATGTAACTCAGGGCAATCACCGCAATCGATCGGACGATCGATAGACGGAAAACTTTGCGTACAGCTTCAATGGTCCCGACGGTGAAAATGCCAATCTTGACAGTGCGGAACAAACTGCCGGCAATAAACGCCGGATCCTTCAATTCGATTTCCAACTGACGTTGTACTTCCGCCGGCAGACGAAACATCGATTTGATCTGTTCGGCCGATTGCAATGAATTGGCCACGTAAGCTGCCTGCACACCGCTGTAGTGAAAAAAGATCGAAATCAGGATCGTGACGAGGTTCGCCCCAATCAGCGCATAGAAGATCACTGAACCGAGAGACGCATACTCTTGTTGCAGAACCAGGCCGAAGCTGCCGCGTCGATCGAACATGTTGGAGGTCAGCGCGAGCAACGGGACCAGCACGATCAGAATCGGCAACAGCGACGTTGCAGCCTGGAAAAAACTGCTGGCGATGACTTGCGGCCGCGTGAATAGTGATGCATTGCCGACCAGCCACTGAATAACGAATGCATAGACGACTTGGGAGATATACGCGCAGATGATTGCGGGAAACAGTCCTCCGCGATCACGCACTTCGCGCATGCCGCGCAGCGGGGCGTAAAAGATCATCGAGATGTATCTGAGCCAGTCAGTCATCGATGTAGCGTAGACTTTAGTCTGCGGGTGTCTTTAACTCACAGACTAAAGTCTATGCTACCTATCGTCCGAATCAGGCACGCCGTCCGCGTCGCGTGGATAGTTCGCGCCCGGCGGAATCGAAGTATTGTGCGTGTCGCGCGTGATTATCTTCGCCGCGCCCAGCGGCCAATAGCGAAACAGGGCTTTCCCGTAAACATATTTCTTAGGCACCAGTCCCCAAATGCGCGAATCGCTGGAGTTATCGCGATTGTCACCCATCACAAAATAATAGCCCGGCTTCACATAAGTCGGCGGCTTGCTGGCGTGCGACATGTTCAAGTGCGAATCGAGATATGGCTCATCCAAATCGCGCCCATTCACGTTCACGCGGCCGTCGTGAACTTCAACCGTGTCCCCGGGCAGTCCGATCACCCGCTTGATGTAACTCTTCGAAGGATCCTCGGGAAACCAAAAGACGACGATGTCACCGCGATAAATGTGCGGCGCCCATTTGTAGTCATCGTAATAAACCAGTTTATTTACAAAGATGCGCTCGCCATCGTGCAGGTAAGGCAACATCGATGTGCCTTCGACCTTGACCGGCTGAATGATAAAGACCATCACCAGTGCCAAAACCATGAGCGCGAAAATCAGGTCGCGAACCAGCAAGCGCGATTCCTGCCACAGGTGCTTGCGCGCAGCATCTTTGGGTCGCTGAATTTCGATATCGCGATCATCGTCCGGGTGGATGGTGCCGAATGGCGGCGGCTGGGTTGATGGCTTACCAAACATCTTTGCTAATACGACGGAAACGCTCGCCTCGTTCAGCGGACGGTTCGTACTCCAATCGAGGTTATCTGTCGTCTCCTTTTATTGTCAAACTATTCGATGCGGCTGATCAATTTGCTGCCGCCCGAGCTACGCCTTGATCGGTTCTGGCAAACGCTTGACAGTGGGCGCGGTGCTTTCTATTATCGCCGCGCATATTCAAAAGCTTTCCCAACCTGAAAATCCGCGAATCTTTCGCATAAGCTGGAGGCTACGCTCGTGATTAAGCTCGACATCATCAACCGACTTGCCGACGAAACCGGAATTCCAAAACTGAAGGCCGAACAAGCGGTTGAGGCGCTCTTCAATTCGATGAAAGATGCGCTGTCACGTGGTGATCGAATCGAGTTGCGCGGATTTGGTGTCTTCATCGTCAAGCCGCGCAAGCGCGGCGTCGGCCGTAACCCGCGCACCGGCGAGGAAGTCGCGATTCCACTCGGCAAGACTATTCGATTCAAGCCGGGAAAAGAACTTCAAAGTCATGATAACGGCGGTGCGAATGACGGGAACGCGGGCGTCTGACATATTTCCGGATCACTCCCAATTCTGTTTGTTTGCAACCGAAGCCAGCCAAATTTATTCTAATCACTCACGCTGCCAGACTTTCGCTCGATGTCCGAAATAGCTGAACAGATTCCAGTTCTGCCTCACGCATCCTCGGCCTACGTTCGTGCCGCGCCCAAACCAACCGCCCGTCAGTTGGTTCTGCATGCGGCACTGTTTTTAATTACCGCTCTGACCACGACGATCTGCGGCATCATGATGGCCGGGCCTGATGTGGATTTGAGTACCGCCGCGCCCCCCGGGATTCGCGGTGTTGCCGGATCGATTCTCATGCTGCCGTGGTTGTATCTGGCCACGGTCTTTGGAATTCTCAAGTACGCAATTCTGCACCCGTACTTTCTTGCGCAGGGATTGCTTTTTTCGGGATCGTTGCTCGCGATCCTGACGGCGCATGAGTTCGGCCACTATCTTTTCTGTCGCCACTACGGCGTCGATGCGACGCTGCCGTTTTTCATTCCACAGCCGCCGCTGCTGATTCCCGGGACCTTCGGCGCCTTCATTCGCATGAAATCGCCGGTACCATCGCGCCGCGCGTTGTTCGATATCGGTTTGGCAGGACCATTGGCAGGGTTCATTGTGATTCTTCCGATTGCATTCGTCGGCGTGTTGACGCTGCATCACGCGCCGATGGTTGCCGGTGATGCGGTTGCCAGTGGCGGCACGCTAACTTTCAACGACCCCTTGCTGTTTCGGTTGCTCGCGCGAATTCTCAAGAAGGACTTGGACAACTCAGTAATCAATTCTTTCTATTTTGCGGCTTGGGTCGGCGCCTTGGTGACGAGCTTGAACCTGATGCCGGTGGGCCAACTCGACGGCGGGCACGGAACGTTTTCGATCTTCGGCAAGAACGCTCATCGCTGGATCGGGGTGACCGCGTTCGTGACGATGGCTTTGATTTCAGTGCTTGGTTGGAGGTGGCATGGCAGCCCGAGCGGCTTCGTTTACGTCGTGCTCCTCGCCATCATGTTGCGTGTGCGTCATCCGCAGCCGGAACAGATGGAGCCGCTCGGTCTGGCGCGCACGATCATCGCAGTCGTTACACTGATCGTTTTCGTGCTTTGCTTTCTGCCGTTTCCGATTACGATAATTTGATTTAGTTGTTGCCTAGCGTGAAGGCAATTGCGCAAAGATGACGAAGTGGCCGCCCGGCTCCTTGACGACGATTTCCTTTGAGCCATAGAACGTGTCGTGAATCGGTTGCACGATATCTGCGCCCTTGAGCGAGCTTTCGGCGGCTTTGATGTCCGGGACCTCCATGAATAGAAAACTCGGGCCTTGATCTACGGCGGCGGCTAGCGGGTTCGCGGCGTCTGATTTCATGCCCGAATAGGTCTGATACATGATTTCGACCTTGTCATTTTCGAGCGCCACAAAGCCCAGATGATTCCCCTCTGGCACCTCGATCGTCTTGTGGAAGCCGAAGCGCTCGGTCCAGAACTTCAGGCTGGGCTCAACGCTCTTAACATGCAGGATTGGAGTTGATTTGTTGACCATAGTTGCCCTTTCTTTCTGAGCTCGTGCCGCGTGAATTCCAGTCAGAATGGCCAGAAGAACGCCAGTTATCAGCGCTGCGACGACGATTGATTTCTTGCTCATACAGCCTCCATTTGTGGCTTGATAAAAGTAACTAGTCTAATTTAGACTAGCGAGATAATAGCGACTGTGATGAAGCCTGTCAATAGGAAAAAATTAGCCCAGGCTGGAAAGGCTGATCGGAAGAGCGGCGAGCGGCTTACCACACCGGACCTGGTGATCCTCAGTCTGCTGGCTGAGAGACCGATGCATGGCTACGAAACGAACACTACGCTTGAGGACCGAAAAATTCGAGACTGGGCGGCGGTGTCGCGACCGCAGGTTTACTATTCGCTCGACAAGCTGACGCGGCTGGGACTTATTCGCGTCACCGAAGACGCGTCGTCATCGGCGGGACCGGAGCGCCGGGTCTTTCAAACGACTGAGGAAGGGCGGCAGCGTCTGGCCGATGCGCTGGAGTCTCCACATTGGACGAACGCAAGAGTCCACGAGCCTTTTCAAACCTGGTTGGCGCTTTCGTGGCAAGCTCGTCCGCGGGCATTTGCGCAGCAGTTAAAACGGCGACGGAAACATCTTGAGGAAAAGCTGATCGAAGAAAAAGCGACGTTAGAAGATGTGCTGAAAGAGGTCGGTCACCCTTATCACGAGGCGGTATGGATGCTAAGACTCGTCATCGCACAGACTGAGTTGGAATTGAAATGGCTGGAGCAGATTGAGCGCGAGACGCCCAAACGCGCTCCGGCAAGGAAACGAAAGCGATAACTAAGAAGCCGCCGGCAGCAAACCCTTAATCTCTCTCACCACGCGATTCACTTCTTCCTGGTCCGCCAGCGCGATCATGAAAAATTTGTAACCCTGGTGAAAGCAGATCACGCCGTTGGCAAATAACCACACGCCGTCGAGGAAAGGATTGCCGCCGAGAATCCAACTGATTGGTGCGCCCGTGATGCCGACGGGATTTACGATCTGCGCGAAGAGCGTCGCGCCCATCGCACAACTAAAGGCGCCGAGCAAGGGCGCGCCGACATACTTTGCCATCTTGCGTTGGAACTCGACGCGTTCGCGTTCGGCTTCGTCCAACTCACCCGCGGCGATGCGCGCTTCCTGCTTCTTCAAATACTCGTCGAACTTTTCGCTCGCCTTTTTCAATCCCCAAACCGGCAGCGCCGAATGAGTGAGCCAATGCGGATGCGTGCCGAGCAGCACGATGTCGAGACCCGGCAGCGCAGCGCCCGCGCGGATGCCGAGCACGAGCGAGGCCGTCACCGCGGCGGCCTTGCCCGGGTTCTCTTTCACCCAGTCTTTCGCTTTGACGATTCCGGCAGTCGCGGCGGCGGTGGCGCGCGTTGCCTTCATTCCTTTGCCGGCCATCTTCGCCGCCGAGCCCATGTAGCTGGCCGCTTCATCGAAGACTTCTTCAGCTTTTTTCCCGGCTGGCCCAGCCGCGTCGCGAATAATCTTTCCCGCGTCAGTGGCTGCATCGCGAATAGCCTTGCCGGCTTCCTTCGCGTGACGTTTGGCTTCGTCAGCCGCTTTGCGCGCGTTCTCGCGGAGCTTCGGATCGTCGGCCATCCGTCCGGCTTCGGTGCGCAAATGTTCCGCGCCCTCAGCGATCGTTTTGGCGCTGCGTCGCGCTGCGTCGCCGGCAACGCGCGCGGTATCTTCGACGATGCCGCTGACGCCGAGCTTCTCGTCAAGTTCACGCGCCTTGCGTTTCGCAGCGTTGGTCAAGTCGTCAAATTTGTCTTTGTATTCGGACATGATTTATAGTGCAAATTGTTAATTTGCGAAGTCGCACAAGCGCAATTTTTCAGATTGCGCTACTTATTCTACGCCAGCCCGCGCACGTTTGTTCAGGACTCCTTTACTTTTCCCGGCATACTTTCTAATTTGGCTGTGTGCGCAAATGTCCAACTTGTGGGAGACCGGTGGAGTGGGAAGGCAACCCATGGCGTCCGTTTTGTTCCGAGCGTTGCAAGCTGATTGATTTCGACAAATGGACCAGCGAAGAATATCGCGTGCCGGGACAGCAAATAAATCGCGCTGAGATGCCAGAAGCTCCCGCACCGGAAACTGACAACGGTAAACCAGGCGGTAATGATGATTGACGGCAGACAGAAAATTCTTGCCATAACATTAGTGTTCGGCGCGCTGTCCGCTTGCAGTTCATGCCGGAAACAAACGGTTCAGCCCGCGAATTCGTCGCCTTCCGCGGGCAAGTCCATGCCGACGCCCAAACACATCACGAAGCTTGGCACAATGGAAATCAACAATCAGCGCATGACGCTCGATAACTTCAAAGGCAAGGTGGTCGTGCTGGATTTTTATGCGACATGGTGCGAGCCCTGTCGCGCTGAGACACCGCATCTCGTGAAGTTGCAGCAGCAGTATGCCAATCAGGGTCTGCAAGTGATTGGGTTGAACGTCGGCGGCGAAGACGATCGCGACAAAGTCCCTGCGTACGCGAAAGAGTTTTCGATACAGTTTCCTCTTGGTTTTCCCGACGATGATTTTGCCGAGCAATTTTTGGGCGACAATCAAAACATTCCGCAATCCTTTTTGTTCGATCGCAACGGTGATTTGGTAAAGCGCTTCATTGGTTACGATGACGGCGCGGGCGCAGAACTCGAGCGTTTGGTACAAGGCGCGCTGGCGGCAAAGTCTTCACCGGCAGGTAACTAAGCCCCGGACATGATTCGTGAAAAATTAATCGACAAAGGCATCGGCAACGACAAGAAATTTCGCTGGCGTAGCCATGAAGTTTCGCGCATCGAGGGTTTGAGTGATGCGGTCTTCGGATTCGCGGTTACGCTCCTCGTCGTTTCGCTCGAAGTCCCCAAGACCTTTGCCGAGTTGATGGAAACGATGCGCGGCTTTGGCGCGTTCGCGATTTCCTTCGTGCTGCTCATTATTGTCTGGTACAACCAATACAAATTTTTTCGACGCTACGGCCTGCAGGACAACTACACGGTGCTGTTGAATTCGGCCTTGCTGTTCGTGGTGCTGTTCTACGTTTACCCGCTGAAGTTTGTGTTCTCGTTTCTCGTCAGCATCTTCACAGGGCAGGGAGCAAGAGTCCGTCTGCCGAACGGCACGATCGCGACGATGGTCGAGAACGCGGATCAAGTCGCGACGCTGATGCTGATTTTTAGTATTGGTTATTTGGCCGTTTTCGGTTTGTTCGTGCTGCTTTATGGTCACGCTTATCGCCGTCGCGAAAAACTCGAATTGAACGAATTGGAAGTCTTCGACACGCGCACAGACATTCGGGAAGCCGCTTTGAATGCGGGTATTGCGTTGATTTCGATCGCGTTTGCCGCGATTCTGCGAAATGCAGCGCTGGCAGGAATGACCTACATGCTTTGTCCGATCGTGCTGACTGCGCACGGCATGATGTCCGGAAAACGCCGGCGTAAAATCGAAGAGCACATTGGTTTTCACGAAAACACCATGTTCGAACCAACTGACGAATAGGCATGACGATCCGTTTAGAGTTTTGGCCGACGCTGGCGTTTGTCGTGATGATCTTGTCATGGATTGCGTTCGTTCTGGCTTTCGTGTTGCACAAGAAGCCGCCGTCGCCGCCCGACGCGAAACGTGATCCAACTTCGATTATCGGAATAGTCTTGCAGGGACTTAGTTACGCAATTGTCTGGATGGTCCGCCGCGTTTGGTTCACGCCGATGCTTGCGTTACCACGATATTTCGATGTCGTGTTTGCAATTTTGACGGCGACGTTGGCGATTGTCTCTGTCTGGTTCTGTTCAAAAGCTATTCGCACGCTCGGAAAGGAATGGAGCCTGGCGGCGCGCGTGGTCGAAGGACATAAATTAGTCACACAAGGGCCGTATAGTCTGGTGCGTAATCCGATCTACACGGGAATGTTGGGCATGCTCCTGGCTACGGGATTGGCAGTGAGCCATTGGATCGGATTGGTGATCGCAGTCGCGGTGTTCGCCATCGGCACTGTCATCCGTGTGCGCAGCGAAGAAAGGTTGTTGCGCGAGACGTTCGGCGCTGAGTTTGATGAATACGCGCGAAGAGTCCCCGCGGTAATTCCATTTGTGATTTAGGAATGTCGAACCGAAGAAAAATTTTGAGAAGAACAAAGATACTGGGCACGATTGGTCCCGCCTCTCGGGATCCGCAAATATTCGAAGCGATGTTGGCTGCCGGCATTAACGGTGTGCGCATCAACATGTCGCACGGCACGATCGAAGAAAAAACCGCTGACATCAACTTAGCGCGCGCCGCAGCGGAAAAGATGAATCGGCCCTTGGCCGTGCTGGTCGATCTCTCCGGACCTAAAATTCGCACCCGATCCCTAAAGAACCACCAGAACGTTGCGCTCAAGACAGGGCAGGTCTTCACGATTACGACTCGCGATATCGAAGGCGACGCCACCATGGTCGCGACGAATTATCCCGGCATGCCAAATGACGTGCATGCGAGTGATCGCATCCTGCTTGATGATGGCGCCATTGAATTGCGAGTTGAAAGCACGACCGCAACCGATGTCGTCACGCGCGTTATCAATGGCGGCACGCTCGGCGAACGCAAGGGAATTAATCTGCCGGGAATCAAGCTGCCGATTCCTTCGCTGACAGAAAAGGATCGAGAGGATTTGAAGTGGGCGGCGCAGCAAGGCGTCGATTACTTTGCCCTGTCATTTGTGCGCAGCGCCGAGGATTGCAAACACGCAAAGGAATTGATCAAGCAGGCGGGCTCGTCTGCGCCTCTAATCGCCAAGATCGAGAAAGCTGAAGCCATCGATCATCTCGATGAAATCATCGCCGTCGCCGACGGCGTGATGGTCGCGCGTGGAGACCTTGGAGTCGAGACCAGCGTCGAACTCGTTCCCGTCTATCAGAAGGAGATCATTGAACGCGCTAACGAAGCCGGAAAGGTCGTGATGACGGCTACGCAGATGCTGCAATCGATGGTCGATAGTCCACGGCCAACCCGCGCCGAAGCGACCGACGTCGCCAACGCCGTGTGGGACGGATCGGATTGCGTGATGCTTTCGGGAGAGACGGCGACGGGTAAGTATCCCGTCGCCGCCGTGGCGACGATGGCGCGGATCATCGAAACCGCCGAGACGCGTCACCAGCGGCAGTCGATCGTCAGCAAGTTGGTCGGTCGTCAGAGTGGCCGCGTCAGCCGCGCGCTGTGCGAAGCGGCGGCCTTCGCTGCCGATGAAATGAACACGCGCATCATCGCCGTCTTCACCGAATCAGGATTGATGGCGCGGCGGCTTTCGTCACTGCGTCCGGATCAACGCATCATCGCGCTCACCTCGTCGCGCGAGGCCATCAACGAGTTGGCGCTGATCTGGGGCGTTGATTCGGTGCTGACCATTCCTTCAAAGAGCACCGAAGAATTGTTGAAAGCAGGCGAGCAGGCTCTGCTGCAAAATGATTTGGTTGATCTAGGCGAAACGATCGTGATTATGGCGGGCCGATTGTCCGGATTAGGTCTATCGAGTTCCGTGACGCTCTATACGGTCGAAGGCGATATTCACGAGACGGTTTAGGTGAATCTTCAATTACTGCGAATAGTAGCCCTGTCGCGTCCTCGCCGATAGAGACTTGAATTCAGTTGGAGCGTTAACTCGCGGAGTCACTTTGATCCTGACTCGATGCCAGTCAGTCTTTGTTCTCGGCGCAAGAAAACTTATGCGGTATTGATGTCGCAACTCACTGGCAACTGCGTCGATAGCGCCCGCCATCTCTTTCTTATCGTGAGGATAGAGCGATTCTCCGCCACTAACGGCAGTCAACTCGTCCAAAATGCCCTCGCCCTCCATGCCAAGAGCTGAACCGACATCACTTGGTGTCATGATTCCAATCGCATAAAGAGAAATATCAGATTTCTTTAGTCGCTCACGGACCTGCATGAATGTGCTCTTAGAGTTGTTGTCTTGTCCATCCGTAAACAGGATCAGTACATGCCTTGAATAGTGCGCGGACGCAAATTTGTCGAGCCCCATGATGATGGCATCGTAGAGAGCTGTGTCTTTCTTTTGAGGGCTTATGCTGATCTTCTGTGATGACAATTCGTCGCCAATCTTCCAGTCAGTCAGGTTCCGCGGGGTACTATCGAATGCCAACACAAAGAATTCGCTCTTTGGATTGCTCATCTCGACGAAATGCGAAAGCGCATCACCGATCGCAGCAGCTCGAGCTATGTCCTTGTTTTCGTAAAACTGCATCGAACCTGATGTATCCACAAGAAGCCCAATGCTTACAGGAGAATCTTCGTTCGCGAACGATTCGATAGGACGCGCTTCCTTGTCGTCCAGAATTTCAAAGGACTCGCGCGGGACGCCTGCTACCAGATTGCCACGCTTATTCTTGACAGTAACTGTCAACGTGATCAGGTCACTATTGGTGGCGGCGCTTTGTGAGTTGGCTATGGATGGAGTGAACGCAACAAGCGATAACAATAGAACCAAGGAGGTAATTCTGAGTATCATTGCGAGAATCAGAATTAACGAGCGAGACTTGACGTGATTTCAATCCGCGCGCAGCATTTCGCCCACGCGCTCTTTTTCTTTTTTCTTCTGCGCCTGTTCTTTGCGCACCTGGGCTTCGGACATTTGCGGGTCGCGCCAGTTGTCGAGGATGCCGACCTGGTGCACGCATTGAATCGTGCAGGTGGGTGCGCACCACTTCTCAGTTTTGTATTCGCGCTTGAAGTCTTCCATCGTGTACTCCTCAAGCGGAATGCCGGGATAGCCGCGTTGCTGCGAACACCAGTGCACCTTGCCTTCTTCGCAGATGTAGAGGTAGCGCGAACCTGAGCGGCAGCGCCATTCGTAAGGCTTGCCTTCGGCGATCGTATCCTGAAACCAATTCAAGCGAGCATGATCTTTGTTGCCGAGTTTCTTCACGGCGTGGAAGATGTCTCTTTCTTTTTGAGTCAGCGGCTTCAACGTTCCATCTTCGTCGTGAATCACGCCCACTGTGGTTGAGAAGCCCAGCTCGACCGCTCGCTTAGCGACCTCAAGCGCATCTTCCGGATTCTTGATACCGCCGCCGATTACCGAATTGATGTTGATGTGAAAATCTGCGTGCTCAGCCAGGAAACGCAGCTTCTTGTCGAGCACGCGCAGGCTTTTGCGCGAAACTTCGTCCGGATTGACGTTGTCGATACTGATTTGCAGATACTCGAGGCCCACTTCATTGAGACGCTTGATACGGTCCGGCGTGAAGTAATAGCCATTTGAAATCAGTCCGGCGATCATGCCGTGCGAGCGAATGTGCTTGATGATCTGATCGAGTTCCGGATGCATCATCGGCTCGCCACCAGAAATCGTAACCACCGACGTTCCGAGTTCGGCCAGCTTATCCAGCCGCTTCTTCATCACGTCTAGCGGCACCGGCTTAGAGACTTGATCGTATTCGTTGCAGTAACCGCAGGCGAGATTGCAGCGCCGCATCGGAATGATGTGCGCCAGCACGACGTGGTTCGTCGAGAGCAGCGCCTTGGAAATGAAAGCTGCCTCGCGAAGTTTTAGCCTGAGAAATGTAGTTGGTCGCACTGCGTTTTGGTTTCCGAAGGATAAGCCGAGCCTTGTTCGTAGCGCAAGTTGATGTACAAAAATGAAGGGCTTCAGTTTCCCGAAGCCCTTCTCAGCAAAAGGTGGACAAGTAGAGACTAGCCCTTAATCTTCTTGACGCTCGAATCGAGTTTTTGCTCGAAGACACTCTTGTCAATTGTTTGGTTTTTGGCGACATTTGTCAGGCGCACGGTGGTTGAATCATCGTTCTTTTCAACCATTTTGGTCTGCACCGGCATACCTTCTTTATCGACCCAAACTTCGATGTATTTGTAGCTAGCTGCGGTCTTCGGAGTCGCCTTGAAGTGCGTGGCCGAAATGCCGCCCCAGAGGTTTTCATCGCGAACGTCCTGCAACTCGCCGAATCTCGATTTCAATTGTGCGGCAGACATATTCAAAAGCGCGAGTACATCGTTATCTTTCGCGCTGCGAACGGAACTAGTCGTGCCATAAAGAGCTTGGCTCAGTCGTGGTCGATAGAGCAACCAAGCGCCGTTAGCTACGGTCAGAATCTCATGCTGCGGTTTGGTCCATTCCAGCCGAACAAAAGCGCTTCTCCCGCCAACCGGAATGTATTTCACGGATCCGTAATAATTCTCAGAATCACGAATCTGCGAATTGTATTTCTGCATGTTGATGTCGGCGCTCAACGACTTGAGATTCTGTCGATTCTTTTCGAGCCTGGTGTATATCGAACTGACCAATCCCGCTTGCGCGTCGGCCTTTCGAACCGGCACAGCCGCGAGCGAGATCGCTACTAGCGCCACCATCAGAATCGAGGGAATAAGTCTTTTCATAATAGCTCCTTACTAAAACTTAAGGCCCCTGCGGGCCCCATGAATGCCCCGATGCGCGTCATTGGATGCGCCCGCGGCCAAATTAATAGGCGAAATTATAAAGCATGGTCACTTGATGTCAACCTCGTATGCAATGACCTTGCCAGATGAGTCTGTCAGTTCGCGAATCCCGGTCACCTGCCCATTTGGGCGGTGCCCACGCTCTTTCGCGCGGTTCTCGATTTCCTTCCTATCTAGTTGATTTCCAATGACATCGACGGCCACAGCAACCGTCGTGGGCGACGCGTCATTTTGCCGATAAGGCGGGTTCACAAACCAGCTTTTGGGCGTCAAAAATATGAAAACCAGGATTAAGACGCACAGAACATCCCATTGCCACGAGGTGCGCGAATAATTCCAGAAGGCGATTTTCTTGGAGGTGTCAGAAATGAATCCCATAACGAGCCAGCGCCGCAATTATCTGCCGAGTGTGATTATTTTGTCGAGCAAATCTGCTGCGGCCGGGGGCCGTCAGACGATGTGACCGTCACGCATTTGGATGACGCGTTGGCAGGCAGCGGCTGCTTCAGGATTGTGGGTAATCATGATGATGGTTTGATTGAATCGGTCGTTCAGCTCGCGAAACATTTTCAAGACGAGTTCCGAGTTCTCAGTATCAAGATTTCCTGTCGGCTCGTCAGCCAAAACGATCGCCGGTCGATTGACGACGGCGCGCGCGAGCGCTACGCGCTGCTGCTCGCCGCCGGAAAGCTCGAGCGGCTTGTGATGCATCTTGTCTTCGAGGCGAAGCATGCGCAGAATTTCTCGCCGTCGATCCGGATCATCAGCTCCATTGCCATGAATGCGTTCAGCCAACCGCAAGTTCCCTTCAGCCGTTAGTGTCGGAAAAAGATTAAAGCGTTGAAAGACAAAGCCGATCTTGCGGCGGCGAATGTCTGTGCGCTTGGCGTCTGAAGCAGCCGTCAGGTCTTCTCCATCGATCACGATGCGTCCGCTGGTCGGCGTCAGCAGTCCCCCGAGTAAATGCAGCATCGTGGATTTGCCGCAGCCGGACGGACCCATGACGGCGACAAACTCGCCTTCCTGAACGGAAAGCGACACGCCGCGCAACGCCGGCACATCGACTTTGCCGACGCGGTAAACCTTTTCGAGCTTCTCAGCTTTAAGAATAGTTGCCATCTTAGTTGGTACGCATGCCTCTGCGAGCACGCCGGAGGCGTGCGCGCCGATATTACTCGTAAGCCAACGCTGCTACCGGATCGAGATTCGCCGCACGCGCTGCCGGATAAAAAGCGCCGATCGCGCCACCCAGCAATCCAATTGCGGCGGCCGTTAGAGCCCACTTCCAACCGAACTCAAATATCAAGCCGGTCGCTTTGTGAATTCCGAAACCCGCAATTCCCGCGAGTGCGAATCCGACGAGCAATCCGAGAAAACTAATCAACAAGGCTTCGCGTTCAATCTCGCCAATAATGTAAGTACGTGAAGCGCCCATCGCCTTCAGAATCCCAATTTCGCGCGTTCGCTCGGTAATCGTTGTGTGCATCGCCAGCATCACGACGAGAGCGCTAACGATCGCTGCAAGCAACACCAGGACGCGCATGAAGATGCTCAAGCCAGGAATCGAATTTTCGATCGTCGCAAATACTTCGCGCGTTAACTGAATCTTATTTCCCGGAAACTGCTGATCGATTCGTTTCGCGACCGCAATCTGATCGGCGGGATTCTTGACTTTCACATAGATGAACGTGCATTTGCCGGGCGCTTCGAGCGAATCCTGCAACGAAGCCAGTGTCAGCTTCGCGCGCGCGCCCGATTCAGGCGCGTAAATACCGGCCACCGTGTACAACTTCTCGCCAAAAATTTTCAGCGTGCTGCCGACCGGATGATTTCGCTTGGCTTTCGTCTCGTCGATGACAACTTCGTTCGGTCCATTCGGCGGATGACCTTGGATGATGCGAATGTTGTTCATCTTCGAGAAGCTGTCCCACTCGACTCCTTCGACCTGATCGACGCCCCAGGTCCCGCTCGGATAAAAGTAACGAATAACGGGCGTGGCAGATTCGACACCTTCAACCTGGCGCAGCAACTCGACGTATTTCGTGTTGAGATTCGCCGATGATGACGTTAATTGCATCGACCCGGGACGTGTGAAGATGATCTCAGCGCTGACGTTCGACGAACGCTTCTGCAAATCGTCCGACATGCCGTGCGCCAGCCCGGTGAAGAGCATCACCAGCGCCACACCTAATGCGACGCCAATCACGCTGATGGCCGATCGCAACGGTCGTTGTCTGAGATTTGAAATGACGATGCTGTCCAAGCAGGCCTCTTCCGAACGCGCAATATTAATACAAGCACGAATTAATGCCTAACTTCGGGATTGTGCTGCCGTGATCAGGTCAGAACTACTGCTTGGGAGGGTTAGATTTCCTGGTGTCCAGATCGACTTCGGTCAGGCCCCACTTGTTTTGCAGCACGAAAGCGTCGTCTGCGTACTCTTTGTCGATGGTGATCGATTCGGGCGATTGATAGGTGATCGAAATCTTGTAGTGCTCCTGCGGCCGCGTGAGCGAGACCTTGCCGGACATCATCGTGCTGCCTTCACCGAATTTGATTAACGCTCCATAGCTGACGTCGTCAATGAGGACGCCCTTATCGTCGAATGTCTGCAAGCGCGCCAGGCGAATTCCACCCACGCGATCGAACCAGAAGCGGCGCAGGACCCGCATCGTGTTATCGGATGACGCGCGCAACTCATCCAGCAGGTAATATCCGCGGACAATTCGTTTGTTGGTGTCAGCCTTTGTCGTGTCCTTCTCAGATTCAAAGGCTTCACTTTGCGAATAGAAGATGCCGGCAGCGTGAGCATCAATCGGATGCAGTAACAATGCATCGGTCAAATGCTGCGGGCGCAGATTCGACATCGCGTTAACGGCTTGCGCTTCGGAACTCTTGCTCTTTCCATCTGGCGACGATGAATTACCGTCCATGTCGAGCTTCGGATAAACCGCATTATTAGTCCCTTTGACGAAGCGACGATATTTTTCATCGCCTTTCAAAATCGCAATTCGAAAGTGCTCGCCATCGGACGTCATCTGCGCGATGTCAATGGCGAGCGGACCCTGGATCGCGAGAAAGACTTTTCCCGGCCGTTGCAGGTAGATTGATCCTTCTGCTGTTCGATATTTTTCCGCGATGCCGGCAGTCGCAAACGAAGTGTCTTCGAATTGAATATCTACGCGGCCATGAATCGAACGCACGCCTGTAGTGCTGTTTACCGCGGCGATGAGATCCTCCGTGTTGGCTTCCGCCAGCGGCGTCAACAGCCGTTCAACTTCGACCTTTTTGTGCACCAGGCTGCACGCTGAAGCGAGAACAAGGAGCACGCTCAGCGCGAAAGGGGCGACGAAGCTGAATTTTGTAACGGAATAAAGGCGAAAGCGTTTCTGCATCAATGATCAATAATGCCGGCCTGAGGCAATTGGGCCGGCTTTGACATGCGATTCGGTTAGCGCAGCCACGCTAACAAAGCGGGTTCGTCATTGTCAACGCAGCCCGTGGCGCAAAGTAAAGGCAGCGCGGTCGGCCACGCTGCCTCTGCAATCCCAGAATCGGAAAATCCTACTGTGGAGTTCCGGCGCTGGTTGAACCTGAAACGGAGAGATTAAAGGTCGTGCCGCTCTCCAGGCGCAGATTGCGTCCCGTCAGGCTCAGCGTCGAGCCGCCTTCCGCGGACGCGCTGCTCGACTGCGTAATCTGCAAGCCGCTCAGCGATCCAGTGAGATTTCCAGCCGTGTTCGTGGTCGCGCCCACCGTGCTGCCCACTGCGCCTGTGGTTGAGCCGGCGACATTCCCAACCGTTGACGTCGTCGTATTAACCACGCCACCAACTGTGTTGCCTACGCCGCCGAGCAAGCCGCCACCGCTTCGCGATCCGCCGGCGCTGGAGCGCGCGCTCGTGGACGACTGCGTCATCATGTCGCTGTCCATTCCCAGGTTTTCACTCTGCGCGCGCGCATGCGCCTGACTGATCGAGAGAATGCTCGCGGTGATCGGCGTTTCCGTCGAGCCCGATCGCAATCGGTCAAAGAGCAGGCTGATGTGCGATTCGCCGTTTGATTTCGTTTGCTGCTGAACCTCAGTGACACGGCCAATCAGTTGCGAGCCCTTCGGAATGATCACTTGCCCACTTTGTTTGACAGCTTGAGTTGTCTTGAGGACGACGCGGTCGCCCGCTTTCGCATGCCGCGCGTCGAGTGTGCTGGCCAACTGCGCAGCGATTTGTGTGTTTGACTGCAAATCAATTTGCCGGCCTTGTTTTTGGGCCGACGTTTGATTGCTCGCCGCAGCGCTGCCGCTCGTGCTTGTCTTTTGCGCGGTGGCGATGCCGAATACAAGAATGATGATTGAAATCCCGAGAAGCACCCTTTTCATGTGATTGTTCCTCCAGAAGTGACGTAGATTCGATGAATTCGGAGAGCAACGAATTTCCGTTTCGTTGATGCGCTCGATTCTAGGCAGCGTTGCCGCAGCGGGTGCGACGGTTCAATTGCAATTTAGTTGTGAGGTGATTGGGAAGGCACAGCTTTGCCCGAGGAACGCAGAGAGTCGGGTGAGCACACCTCCTCAAAAAAACTTTCTCGATTAGTATTCTTTACGGGGGGGTGTGGCCATGCTAGGCGCGTTCGAAAGCGCGGTCAAGCGGCCTCGTCTTGGTCTCGCATAGATCTTAAACGCTCGTGATATTCTCATGCGCTGTGCGCCAGCTCTCCACTACGAGGTTTCGCTTGCTGGGCTTGTTGCCGTTGCTCTTTTTCTCTGCGCAAACGTTTCACTACTGGCGTTATGGCGGAATGGGCAACCTGCTGTGGATGTGCAATGTTGGTGATCTGCTTCTCGCGCTCGGTCTATTTCTCTATCACAAAGAACTGATTCGCGCGGCCGCCATCTGGACCATTCCCGGTCTGGGCGTTTGGGTTTATTACGTCGGACCTGCGGGCGGATTGTCGTCTGCAGTCGCGCATATCGGCGGCATCATCGTGGGCATGTTTGTGCTCCGTAAAGTGCGCATGGATCGCACCGCTTGGATTTACGCGTTCGCGTGGTATCTCTTCATGCAATTAGTTTCGCGTCTGCTGGGGCCGCAGCTAACCGATACAACATCAGCGCCAAATGTGAATGTTGCGCATCACGTTCAGACGGGATGGCAAAACACTTTCGGGAGCTTTTGGAAATTTTGGCTGGTAATGACTTTGGTCGTTGCGGTCGGGTTGTGGGTGATTGGCAAAGCTCTTTCGCTGCTCTGGCCGATGCGCTCGTTCGAGGACAATTGAGGTTGAAACGCCTTAGCGCTTTAGCACCGCTGCCTGCGGGCTCAACGCGATCAAATGCCAGCGACGAAATGTAGGCAGTTCGTTCCGCAAGTCCAGATAGCCCGTCTCGATGTAAAGCTTGTCGGGGATTGGCCATTCGAGTCGCACGACTGGATTGAACGAAACCGGCATAGTACTGAGCGTACTTGTGTTCGACTGCTCCCCAGACTTCTTCTTTCCGGAGGATCGTTCGTCGAACGTTACAGAAGCCGTCAGCAGCTGTTCGCGCAAAGAGATGCGCGCCTGTGTCGGAGCTTTGCCGGCCGCGTCATAGATTCCAATGCTGACATCGAATGCGGTTGCGACTTTTGAAGAATCGGGCGACCAGACCGGAGGCGCCTGGGCCCGTTGATCGTCGAGCAGGCGCTCCTGTCCATCGATGGTAAGCAGGCGCGGACGGCCCGCCGGCGTTTTGAATTCTTTTTCCCGGGCTTCCCACTCGCTCTCTTTGCATGCCAGCGCCACCAGTGCGTGACTGTCGGGCGCCCAGGACAATCCGAAATAGATCAATCCGTCGCGCGTGGTCAGAGGATGCAGGTTGTAACCATCGCGATCGCAAACGTAAACCTGTTCCGTGCCGAAGACCGCTACCGGCGCGAACGCGGGCAAGACCTGCGGCGTGGGCGTCGGCGATTCCGATGGCAAGACCGGCTGTGGTTCTAATTCGAGCGGCGTAGGACTCGCTGCCGCTTCCGCGCTGCGCCTTCCAATAAACGCGATCGAAGTGCTATCGCCTGACCAAACTACTGAATCCTGAAAGACGACCGCGAGCGTGGGTGGAGTGACATTGCGGATGAACGTTCCATCAGATGAATAAAGATCGATGCGAAAAGTCGTGCTCGGCTCATCGGCGATGCCATAAAGCGCGAGCGCGCGCTGACCATCCGGCGAAGCAACCGTGCGCAGCAATGCGTCGTCTTTTCTGCGCGTGTCGAAATCGTTCTGAATTGCCGGCAGAGACTTGGAGTCGTCCGCACCAATACCGGCCGGCGCCGGCACGTCGGCCTGAAAGTTGAACGCCAGCTTGTTCGCCGGCACGTCACGCAACTGGCGCGGGCGCACAGATTGCGAATCGCTATCAGTGCGACACGAAATCGCCAGCAGCAGCAACGCGAGGTTGAGTAGCGCAAGCATGATCGCCTTTGAAACTGGGCGAAAGGTTGGTTTGCGATGAAGAGCAGGTCGCATGCGATATTTGCGGCCAGGCTCCTTTGAGTTGCGAACGTCTGACGGCATTCGCGTCGATCTTAGAAATCGCTTGCAGACGATGTCAATGTGATGGGGAAAGCGGTAGGCGCAAATCGATTGCGTCCGATGGTTGTGTTCAGTAGTTCGCCGGCGAGCGGGACATCGAGCGCAAACAACGCGCGAATCGTGCTGCGCGGCGAAAGGTGGTCCTCATCGGATGAATCGTCATCGACGCAGTTGTGCTCAAAGGCGCGCGCCAGGCGCCGCGGCAAAGGTTCCCAGCTGGCGGTCTGCGCGATGAATTCGCGCGCGGCCATTACGCCCACCCGGTCACACGATAATTCTTCGGCGCGTTGTCCCTGAATGCGCAGGTTGGTCCGAGCGGCAGCGCGTTGCGCGATGGCTCGGAAGAGCGGGCGAAGCGTGTCCGATGGACCACTGGCGATGTGCGTCAGTTCGTGCGCGAGCACGCTGACCATCGCTTCGTCTGAACGCAGACCGGCGAGAAAGATCGTGCCGAACTCGATCGTCCTTGGTTCGCGTAACACGACCGAAGCGTTATCGCGCGCGTCCACGTCCGGCTTGACCCGCTTGACGGATTGAACCCGCGCGACCGTGGCATTGATCTTCGCCCGCGAGAGCGCAGTACCGTACAAGCCGTACTCCTTTGCCAGTTTCACGATTGCCTCGCCGACGAGTCTGCGCGTCGTCGGCAACAGGCGCTCGGCGCGCTGAGCCCCGCTGATCGCATCGGGATTGTTCACGGCCAGTGAAGGCCGCGATTGCATCTCATCAATCGGCATGCTGCCTTGCGGATCGCGTATGCGTTCGGTGCAAGTTGCGCCAATCGCGCGCTCAACCAATTTGCGATCCGAAGCCGTGAAAGTATCGCGAGAAGATTTCGAGTGGGCGTCATTGCGGCGCTGGGTTTGGGCAAGGGAAGCCGCGTGAATGATACAAATGAGTATTGCACTGAAGACGCGGAGACGCGGAGACATGGCGACACGGTGAAGAGCAGTTCTCCCACTCTCCGCTTCTCCCTGTATCCGTGTCTTCATCGATTTCGCCACTCAGGTTTTCGCTTTTCCATGAACGAACGCAAACCTTCGTTCGCGTCCTCAGTCTTCATCAACTCGTCCAAGTATAGATTCTCAACCGGTTGCAGGGAATCAGAGAATTTCGTTCCGCCCGCGACTTCGATTGCGCGTCGCGTCATGGCCAACGACGACGCGGACAGGCCACGTAGCTTGGCCAGTACTTCATTCGTCTTTTCTTGAACGTTCGCGGCCGGCACGACATAGTTTGCGAGGCCAAGCCGCAGGGCTTCCGCAGCATCGATCGTATCGCCGGTCAGGATCATTTCGCGTGCCTTTTTCTCACCTATGATGCGCGGCAGCAGGATCGCAGCCACCGGCGGGAATACGCCGAGTTTGATTTCCGGCTGGCCGAACTTGGCGCGCTCGCTGGCGATAACGATGTCGCAGGCCGCGACCAGTTCGCAGCCACCACCCAGCGCGGCGCCCTCAACGACGGCGATCGCCGGGCGCGAAATCTGATTGAGCTTGCGAAAGATGTTGTGAAATGAATCGAGCATCTCGACGACAGTCTCCGGCACATGCTCTTCGACCGCGACGCCGGCGCAGAATGCGCGCGAACCCTCCGCCGCATCGAACACGATTGCGACGAGATCGGTTTGCTGAGCGCGTTCATTCAGTGCATCACCCACCTCACGCATCATTGCGATGTTCAGGACGTTGAGCGGCGGCCGGGCGAAAGTGATGCGCGCCACACGATCGTCAATCGTGAACTTGATGTTTGGAAATTCCGGCGTCATTTTGCTTGATCTAAAATTCCGGGTCGTTGCGTTGATCTGGAATTTTGAATCTGGACTTGGAATCTGGAACTTGGAATCCGGAATGCAAAAACTCGTTATTTGAATCCTGCTACTGACCTGTTGGCTCAGTGACCACTGGCTGATTCAAATACTTCGCAAAGAACTTCACGTAACGCCGCACACGATCCATGTTATGACGTGGCTCAGTGAAGCCGTGATTCTCGCGCGGATAGACGACGAACTCGACTGGCACCTTCAATTCCACCAGCGCCTGATAGAACTCCTGCGCCTGCGCGATCGGCACTCGCGTATCGACCTGGCCGTGCATGATCATCGTCGGTGTCTTGACGTTGCCAACGTATTTCATCGGCGAGCGATCCCAATAAAGGTCCGCGTTCTGCCACGGCGCTTTGTCCGTGTAGAACCAATTCAAATAACGATGAATGTCAGTCTGCGAGTACATCGAGTAGATGTTCGTCAGGCCAGCGCCCGGTGAAATCGCTTTGAAGCGATCCGTCTGCGTGTCGATCCAGAAAGTCATGTAGCCGCCATACGACCAACCAAACGCACCAAGCCGATCCGGATCGGCAATGCCCGCGGCGATCATCGCATCGACGCCGCTCATGCAGTCTTCGTAATCGCCTTTGCCCCAGGTGTTCTTGTTAGCTTGCGCGAAAGCGAGGCCTTTGCCTGTCGAGCCGCGGAAGTTGGGTTGCAGCACCGCAAAGCCATTCGCCGCGAGCACCTGGATCGTAGAATTGAAATTATTAATTGAAGCTCCAGTCGGTCCGCCGTGGGGATTCAAAAGGAAGGGAACTTTGCCCGACGCGTAGCCGACAGGCTTGGTGAGCACGCCTTCCACTTCCGTGCCGTCTTTGCTCTTCCATTTCACAACTTCCGATTGTGCCAACGAATAATCATTCAGCCACGCGTTGTGACTCGTCAGCGGTTTAATCGATCCAAAGTCCATGCTGGAAACATAGATTTCAGTTGGCTGATTCGGAGAAGACATTGTGCCGACGATTGTCTTTCCGTCTTTGCTAATCTCCGTGATTCCAGTTGAACCGCCACGACTTGTCAGTTGTTTGACCGCGCCGGTTGCAACATCCGCCGCATAGAGTTCGATCGCTTCGAGCACGTTGGTGCTGAAGTAGATCGTCTTGCCATCGCGCGACCACACGGGCGTGCCGACGCTCAGATCAAATTTGGCCGTCAATTCTTTCGCGGTTCCGCCATTGGCCGGAATCAAGTAGAGATATGACGTCGAAACCCCGCCGTACGCGCGGTCGCGATTTCCTGTGTATGCGATCCACTGGCCATCCGGCGACCATCGTGCGGTGTCGCCGTTTCCCGGATCGCCAACCAGTTTCTTCTTTTCACCACTGGCAACTGTCACCATCCAGACATCGCTCAAAGCGCCATCATCCGCGCGCGGAGTCGGCCGCGTCGTGTAGGTGATGCGCGTTCCATCCGGCGACCACTGCGGGTCGCTGACTGTCCAATCGCCCTGCGTGAGCCGCTTCTCCTCTTTCTTATCCAGATCGAACAGCCAGAGATGCGTCATCTTGATGTCGTGATCGATGACCATTGTGTCGTCTTTGACTTTCTTGCGATCCTCTTCGTCTTTGTTCGGCTGATCGACTGCGGTGAACACGAGCCGTTTGCCGTCCGGCGAGAAATGAAATCCACTTACGCCACCTTTGTGCGAAGTAACTGACCATGCTTCGCCGCCATCGGCATTCATCATCCACACCTGGCGTTCGCCGTCTTTTTCGCGATCGGTTAGAAAGGCGAGCATCGTTCCATCAGGAGACCATTCGGGCGCAGTCGCGCTCTTGTCGCCGCGCGTGTACTGCCGAGCTTTGCCTCCGTTCGTAGGAACCACCCAGACGTGAGTAGTGGATTTCCACTCCTTGTCCTTCTCCATTTTCACTTCGCTGACGGTGTAAGCCACGCGCGCGCCGTCCGGGGAAATCCGCGGGCTGCCGACGCCGTTGATGCGCAGCACGTCTGTGGCGGTCAGAAGTTTCTTGCCGTCTTTGGCGCGCGGCTCGGGTGGGTCAACTTTAGGTTTTGAATTTTCCTGCGCGCGAACTGAAATTGTTGCCGCGATCAAGATGGACAATGCGATGGTGATTAGGCGTTTGGGGTTCATGTTGTGGCTCCTGTGGCGGTCGTGTCAGAAGCCCAACCGTTAGGGAGGGCCGCTCTGAACACTCACGCGAGTGATAGAGATGGTGCCCTCCCTGACGGTCGGGCTTCTGGCACGCAAGCCGACAGCTTGCGTCACTCCTTCCAATGAACAGTCGCGAACGAGTTTGGATCGAAAAGCTTTTCCGGCAGCTTCACATTCGCGCGCAGGTCTGAATATTCTTCCGTCGTGACGACTTTGCCGTCAACCATAAAGATCACTTCGGGCGACATCCAACCGCCGCCGAGCCTCACGTATTTATTGAATTGCGTCTCCTGCGTCTGCGCGCCATCTTTCCCGACAGGGCGAATCATCCGTACAAAATAGAGATTCTTCTTGTCGATCCAAAACTGCGGCGAGTGTAAATCGCCCTGCTTCGCGCCCACCACGTAAGCCGGACGGCCTTGCCACATGTCCTCGCGAAAGATCGAAAGGTCGAATTTCAATCCTTTCAACTTCTCGATCACATCCACTTGCGGCAAGCCATAAATATCAAACCCGAGCACCATCAGCGGATGAACGTATGGCCGATTCGTATCCACCTTGCCATTCTTGAAGATATAAATCTGATTGTTGGTGAAGAGAATTCCATTACCGTCTTTGGTGGGCGTGAAATCGATTCGCAGTGAGCCGGGAACATTCAGCGCTTCGAACCACGTCTCGACTTTCTTGTTGCCATCCTTATCGATGTTGGTTGTCCGCTGCACAAACGTCGCCGTCTGATACCACGACTTCGCGTACTTCTTCTGCATCGCGGCGACTAGTTGGTCGGTCGAATTGATCTTTGCCGCGTCAGCCACGGATCCAAGAGCGAGTGCCAGAGCCATCGTTAACAGAAAGCGCATGTAATCATTTTCTCCTATCGCATCATTGGAACCTTAACGCCCTTATCTCTCGCCGTCTCGATCGCTTCTTCATATCCCGCATCCACATGGCGAGCCACGCCAAGGCCGGGATCGTTTGTCAGCACGCGATTTAAGCGCTTGCTGGCTTCGTCCGTGCCGTCGGCGACCGAGACCTGACCCGCATGGAGTGAATAGCCGATGCCGACGCCACCGCCGTGATGAAATGAAACCCAACTCGCGCCGCTAGCCGTGTTGAGAAGCGCGTTAAGAATTGGCCAGTCGGCCACCGCGTCCGATCCATCTTTCATGCCTTCGGTTTCGCGGAACGGCGACGCGACCGAGCCGGTGTCGAGGTGATCGCGGCCAATCGCGATCGGCGCTTTGAGATCGCCGCGCCGCACAAGTTCATTGATCGCTTCGCCCATCTCAGCACGCTCCCCGTAGCCGAGCCAGCAGATACGCGACGGCAGGCCCTGGAATTTCACCCGATCGCGCGACAGTCGCAGCCAGCGATTCAAAGTTTGATCTTCAGGAAATAATTCGAGGGCGAGGTCATCTGTTTTGCGAATATCTTCCGCTTCGCCTGACAAAGCGACCCAGCGAAACGGACCCTTCCCTTCGCAGAAAAGCGGGCGAATGTATTCCGGTACGAAACCCGGAATCTCGAACGCGTCCTTCACACCAGAATCGAATGCCATCTTCCGAATGTTGTTGCCATAGTCAAACGCTACGGCGCCGTTTCGTTTCAGTGCAAGCATTGCTTCGACGTGGCGAGCCATCGATTCCATAGAACGTTCGACGTAGCCCTGTGAATCCATGCGGCGCAGTTCGATCGCGCCCTCCACTGACAGGCCAGTAGGCACGTAGCCATTCAGAGGATCGTGCGCGCTCGTCTGATCAGTCACGGCGTCGATCTTCACGCCGCGCTTTGCTATCTCCGGCAAAAGCTCAGCGCAATTCCCAACCAGGCCAACTGACACCGCGCGCTTTTGTTCGCGCGCGTCTTCGCAAATGTCGAGCGCTTCATCGAGCGTAAACGCGATGCGATCGCAGTAACCCGTGCGCACACGCCGCTCGATGCGTTCCGGATCGACCTCGATTCCCAGAAAGACCGCGCCGTTCAGTGTCGCGGCCAGAGGCTGCGCGCCGCCCATCCCGCCCAGTCCGCCGGATAACAACAACTTGCCGTGCAGGTCACCGCCGAAATGTCTGTCAGCCATTGACGCGAAAGTTTCAAACGTGCCCTGCACGATGCCCTGCGTGCCGATGTAGATCCAACTGCCCGCGGTCATCTGGCCGTACATCATCAGGCCTTTGCGCTCGAGTTCGTGAAAGTGATCCCAATTGGCCCACGCTCCGACCAGATTAGAATTCGCAATCAGCACTCGCGGCGCGTACTCATGTGTGCGGAAGATGCCGACCGGTTTGCCGGATTGCACCAGCAGCGTTTCATCGTTCTCCAAATCCTGAAGCGAGCGCACGATCGCATCGAACGATTCCCAATTGCGCGCAGCTTTACCAGCGCCGCCGTAAACGATCAATTCGTCTGGCTTCTCGGCGACCTCGCGGTCCAAATTGTTCATCAGACAGCGCAGCGCGGCTTCCTGATGCCAGCCTTTGCAGTTGAGTTGCGCGCCCCGCGGCGCGCGAATATTTCGTGATGTCATCTTTGGCTAGATTAATATCAGAAAAGCGAAGCGTGTAGAAGTATTTGCCGAGAACGAGCGAAGCGTTAGAATGACCTATCATTCGGAGGTTTCGAAATCATGCCGAGGGGAAATCTTTTCAAACGGAATGCCATGGGACGATCGATGACGTCAGTCGCGACGATGTTGGTGTTGGCTCTTGGCGTTCAAGTGACAGCGAACTTCAACTCGACGGCGGCACAGCGTTCGACAAAGAAGCAGGCTGCGATGACCGCCGATCAGCGCATCGCGCATGTGCTCTCGCGTCTCACTTACGGCGCGCGTCCGGGAGATTTTGAAAGAGTAAAGGCGATGGGTGTCGAGGCGTTCATCAATCAACAGCTCGATCCGGATTCGATCGATAACTCAGCCATAATCGCCAAGCTGCGCAGATTGCCGACGCTCAACATGGCCACGCCGGTAATCATCGAGCAATACACGCCGCCGAAGCCGGCTGCGTCTCCGTCGCCAGTTCCGGCCAAGCCTGCCGATGTGATGACCGCGCCCGATCTGAAATCGATGGCGAACAACAGCGAAAAGCAGGAGGCGGGCAAGATGCCCACGGTCCAGTCCGCGATGCCGAATGAGATGCAGAAGGAAGATGCAGGCAAGATGTCCGCGCTCCAACAAGGAGCTCAGGCTGCGCCGAAGCCCACGCCGCCGCCAAAGAATCCGCAGATGGTCGTGACGGATCTGCAGCGCGCCAAACTCTTGCGCGCGATCTACAGCGAGCAGCAGCTTTACGAGTTGATGGTCGATTTCTGGGAGAACCACTTCAGCATCTTCGCGAACAAAGACGACGATCGTTATCTGTTGACGGCATTCGATCGCGAAACGATTCGACCGTTTGCGATGGGACGGTTTCGGGATTTGCTCGGCGCTACCGCGCATTCGCCGGCGATGCTTTTCTATCTCGACAACTGGCGCTCGAGCGTGCCCCGGCCTTATCCGGCAAAGGGCGAAAAACCTGCTGGGGTTGATGGCGGGTTCAATGAAAACTATGCGCGCGAGTTGATGGAGCTGCACACGCTCGGAGTCGATGGCGGTTACACGCAGAAAGACGTGCAGGAAGTCGCGCGTTGTTTCAGCGGCTGGACGATTCAGAAACCGAACGAGCAGGGACTGTTTGTCTATCGTCCCGGGTATCACGATGACGGAGAGAAGATCGTTCTTGGTCACAAGATTCTGGCGGGAGGCGGCTATGCTGACGGCGAGCGCGTGCTCGACATTCTCGCGTCGCATTCTTCGACCGCGAAGTTTATTGCTACGAAACTCGCGCGCCGCTTCATCAGCGACGATCCGCCTCAATCAGTCATCGATCGCGCTGCGGCGGTGTTCTTGAAGACTGATGGATCGATTCGCGAGACGTTGCGCGCGATCGTAACGTCTCCTGAATTTTTCTCGCCGGCTGCTTATCGCGCGAAGACGCGTTCACCGCTTGAGTTCGTGGCCGCTGCAATGCGCGCGTTGAATGCTGACACCGATGGCGATCGTCCGGTATTGGATTTCATCAGCCGCATGGGACAGCCGCTGTTTGGTCGCATCACGCCGGATGGCTATTCCGATCGAGCCGAGCAATGGCTTTCGAGCGGCGCTATGATCGCGCGACTAAACTTCGCCAGCGCGCTCGCCACAAATCGCATCAAGGGCACGAGCATCAAGTGCTCAAACTTACTCAATGGCACCGATGAAGCTAATAAAGAAGCAGTCGCGGCGAAACTCACACAGTTGACTGTGCCCATCGATCTTTCCAACTCCAGCCGCTCTGTGTTGGACAAGGTGGTGAGCTCAGGTCCGCCCGCAGCTTCATCGCCACCGCCAACAACCGTATCAGCCGCATTCGATCCTAAGTCCGCGCAGACGCCGGGCGCTCCGGTCGCGTACGTCTCGGAATTGGTGACACTCCTGATCGGCTCACCGGAATTTCAGCACCGATAGATGCGCAAGCGTGTCAGAGGCCTGCGCGTAAGCAAGGGCTCCATCCCCAAGCGAGCCCTCCCTTACGGTCGGGCTTCTGACACCTCGCGTGCGCGCGCACTTCTCGTCCTCATTTGTCTTAACCTGGTTGCTTACCCTATTGCGACGTGTGGTCAGCGCCGCGCCATCGCGACTATCACGATCGACACTTCGCATCCGACGAATCGTTTCAGGCCCTCACAGGCGTTGGGTGCAGCGATCGATGGCCATGAAAAAGGCTTCAACGATCTGCAACTCATGCCCGCCAACATTCAGGCCATGCAGTCCGCTGGATTCAAGTCGCTGACGTATCGTCTGCGCACGGAATTGGCCGGCGACGTTTGGCATTGGAATCCCGCAGGGACGTGGAGTGAATCGCAATCAAAACAAGGATATTGGACTTCGGATGCGAAACTGGGCGCGCCGATCGCGTTTTCGTATGGGTACAGTTTGCCGCGGCGCGGCAACACCATCGATCAAGCGACGAACGCAGGTTACTCGCGCATCGATGACGGCGACACTCAGACGTTTTGGAAAAGTAATCCTTATCTCGATCGGCATTTCACGGGCGAAGACAACGCGCTACATCCGCAATGGATCGTCATTGATTTTGAAAAGCCGGTCTCGATCAACGCATTGCGTTTGGTGTGGGGCGAGCCATTCGCGACCGCTTATCGCGTTCAGTACGGCAACTTTGATGATGTCAGTGACATTGCTTTGAGTCCGCCGGGAACCTGGCAAGACTTTCCGCTCGGGAAGATTCCCGCGGGCGTTGGTCGTCTGCTGTCTAAAGATGGAAAGGTGCCGTTGAGAATTTCAAATGTCCCTGTCAAGCTTCGGTGGCTTCGCATTCTATTGACGGAGTCCGCAGTTACCAGCGAGGGTTCGTCATCCGATATTCGCGATCGAGTCGGCTTTGCGCTGCGCGAACTTCATGCCGGTTATCAGGATAAGAAGGGCAACTTTCACGATCGCCTGCGCCACGGAAAATCTCAGAAACAGCAAACAATCATTTACGTTTCTTCGACTGATCCATGGCATCGCGAATGTGACTTGCACGAAGGCGTGGAGCAAGTTGGTCTGGATCGAATCTACCAAACCGGTCTGACGAACAATCTGCCGATGCTGCTGCCGACGGGTTTGCTTTACGACACGCCTGAGAACGCAGCGAACGAAATTGGTTACTTGCGCGCGCGTGGCTACAAGTTCGATCAGGTTGAGCTAGGTGAGGAGCCAGACGGGCAGTACGTCACTCCGGAAGATTTCGGCGCGCTTTACCTGCAATTCGCCGATGCGATTCATCAAGTGGACAAGTCGGTGAAAGTCGGTGGCCCAAGTTTTCAGGAAATCATTTGGGACCGAGAGGTGCCATCAAATCGCGGGAACGGTGCCTGGATGCAGCGGTTTCTGGATTACTTGAAAAAGCGTGGGAGCTCAAAAGACTTCTCGTTCTTCTCGTTTGAGTGGTATCCGTTCGATGACGTTTGCGAAGCGACGGCACCGCAACTCGCGGAAGCGACAAAGCTGCTGGATGATGCAGTCCAACAGATGCGACGCCGCGGTGTGCCGCAAGACATTCCCTGGATCATTTCCGAATACGGGTATTCGGCATTCGCGGCGCGCGCCGAGATCGATATCGAAGGCGCGTTGCTGAACGCGGACATTGTTGGAAAGTTTCTGACGCTTGGCGGTGACCAGACATTCTTGTTCGGCTACACACCGGCCGAGATGTTGCGCGAAGTGCCGTGCACGACCGGCAACAACATGATGTTTTCGATGGATGACGATGGCAACATCACGCACCGGTTCGCGACTTACTTTGGCGCGCGGCTGTTGACGCAGGAATGGGTGAAACCCGGCGATGAGGTTCACGAAATATTTGCGGCGAGTTCGAATGTTCGTGATGCGGACGGAAACGAGGTTGTCACGGCCTACGCTGTTCGTCGTCCAGATGGATTATGGTCGGTGCTGCTGATCAATAAAGATCCGAAGCGTGAAGTTGCGGCGGCATTGGTTACGAAGGGTGGGCTTCGCACTTTCCACGCCGGTTACGACGTTTACCAATATTCATCGGACCAGTACGCACTTGGAGGAAGCGCCACGAATCCCTACCCGATTAGAGCGAATGAGCCGGCGCACTCGAAGGAAAGCTCTACTTTGATCGTGCTACCACCATATTCGTTGACGGTAGTGCGCGGAAGGCTAAATTGAATCAAATTCTCCCCTGCGAATCGCTATCGCGAGTTCACCGATCTCACCGGACATCGCCCGATCGTTCGTTAGTCGCGCGACGTGCCGGCGAATCACATCGTGAGCTTGCTTCACTCCGCGTCCCGGTTGCAGCGGCGCGCGATACTCCAAACCTTCCGCTGCGGCGATCAATTCAATCGCCACGATTGTTTCGGTCAGCTCAACAATCTTGCGCAACTTAATCGCGCCGGTCATGCCCATGGAAACGTGATCTTCCTTGCCGCCGTCGGTGGGCACGTTGTCGATGCTGGAAGGATGCGCGAACACCCGCGCTTCATTCAACAAAGATGCCGCAACGATTTGCAGCATCATGAATCCGGAGGCCGCGCCCGGATGGGAGGTAAGAAACGGCGGCAGATCTTCGTTCGCGTCAGGATTCACCAGACGATCGATGCGCCGTTCGGTGATGCTCATCAAATCCGTCAGCGCCATCGCCGCATAGTCGAACGCGAGCGCGAGCGGCGCGCCGTGAAAGTTCCCGCCGGAAAGAACCTCACCGGTCTCGGCGAACACCAGCGGATTGTCAGTCGCGCTGCCGGATTCAATTTCGACTATCTCGCGCGCATGACGCAGCGCGCCGCGCACGGTGCCATGTACTTGCGGAATGCAGCGCAGCGAATACGCATCCTGAACCCGCGGATCATTTTCAAGATGCGATTCGCGAATCTGGCTGTCCTGTAAAAGCGTGCGCAGGTGAGCCGCGACTTCGATCTGTCCGTGGTGCGGGCGCGCCTTGTGAATTCGTTCGTCGAACGCGACGGGAGTTCCTTTCAACGCTTCCAGGGTCATCGCGCCGGCGACATCGGCAAGCCGCGCCACGCGTTCCGCGCGATATAACGCGAGTCCCCCGACGGCACCCATTGCTTGAGTTCCATTCAGAAGGGCGAGCCCTTCCTTGGCTTCGAGTTGCAGCGGCTCGATGCCCGCGCGTTGCAGCGCGTTGGCACTCGGCATGCGCTCATTTTCATAAAAGGCTTCGCCTTCGCCGATGATGGTTAGAGCGAGATGCGCGAGCGGCGCGAGATCGCCGCTGGCTCCTACAGATCCTTTTTCGGGAATGACCGGCGTTACGCCGCGCTCCAGCATCGCGATCAGTTTTTCGATCACGATTGTTCGACAGCCGCTGTAACCCAGCGCCAGGACGTTTGCCCGCAAGAGCACCATCGCGCGAGCTTCTTCGATCGACAGCGGCAAACCGACACCGCAGGAATGACTGCGCACCAGGTTCAGTTGCAGCGCGCGAAGTTCGGTCGGCTCAATGCGCACGTCGGACAAGCGGCCAAACCCGGTGTTGACGCCATAAACGGTGCGGCCTTCATCAATTATTTGTTCGACGATGCGCCGCGACTGTTCGACGCGTTTCTGAGAAGCATTCGATAGAGCGACGTGCTCAACTCCGCGAGCGACGTTGCTGATTTCGGCTAATGACAGTCTTTGGCCGTTGAGTTCAAGCATGGTTGCGAGCTGTAAGCGGTAAGCAGTAAGCAGTTGGGCGGGACTGCGTATTGCTCGCGGCTCACTTCAACACGCGATCGGGTAGCTCGCTTGTATGAATGCGACGATCCGGCGTTTCGGAAACATGAATGCGCCGATCTGGTGTTTGCGTCGAATCGATCTTCCTAAGATCTCCCGAACCGCCGCGGAGTCGTTGGCGCGCTCGCTTCGCGCGTCGCACCGTGGCTTTGGTGCCGGAAGAAGCCGCGCGCGTCCAACTCGTCATTCGTTGGAGCGGATGCAGAGAAAATTGATGACGCGGCAGAACTTCGCCCGTCGCTTCGCGCAGGCGAATGGTGCCGACCGCAAAAATGAAAAGCGCTGCATTGAAAATGAAGCCAACGAGAAAAACGACCCAGCCGGGCACCAAACCGACTTGCGCACGCTGAATGAACTCGTCGAAATTCTGAGCGAGGGTTGGATAAAGATAAACTTTCAAGTTCCAACTCAGTGCCAGCAGCGCAAACAGCCAAATGTAATTGCGGCGCAAGCGACGGCCAATCGCTTCCCAAACACTGATCGTGAAATTGGGAGTCAGCAGATCGCTGGCGAGATGCGAAGCCCAATCCTGATCGCGGGGGACACTCTCCGGCGCGAGCATCGGCGCGAGATAACCTGTTTCGATCACGCGGACTCGGCTCGACCAGATTTCATAGTAACGATAACGCCGCGCTTCCATCACCAGAAACACGGCCACCAGGATCGAATCAACCGGAATGACAAAGTGCGGCGTGTTCGGCGAACTGAACGCGAAAGACAACATCGCGCCGGCGCTCAGCACCGCCCAATTCGTCGTCGTGTCGAGTCGATTGCGCCAGGTATTCGAGCGTTGCACTTCGCCGCGATAGAAATGCGCCATCGCGGTGTTGAATTCGGCAGGCGAAAATTTGCGCGCCGGCTCAACCGGCTTATCCGCGGTGACGGTCTCGTGAATCGACGACACCGGTCGTAACCGAGCGGTGGCTCGATCAGACGAGAAACTCGTCACGCCGCTATCTCGCGACGGTGTGGCCGATGGGCGGCGCATGCGCGCCGTGATCTGTGATTCGTGAATGCTGTCGCGGCGAAGTTGGGCCGTGTCGGTTTCGCTTGGTTCCGTTTTAATCGCCATGTTGGACCGCAAAATGCGAGCGTGGGTTAACTCGCGGACCGCGCGAGATAATATCACGGATTACCTCCGCATGGCCCAGCAAAAGTCGCGTGAAAGGGCCTGCTTGACACTGATTTTTGCGAAACCTATAGTCTGAGTTTCGCTATTTGAACGAGATGTTGGCTGTGCAAAGCGCATCACCGAAAGAGCACGAGCGTTGGATGCACGAAGCGTTGCGCGCCGCCCGCGAGGCCTGGGAACGCGATGAAGTTCCCATCGGAACATGTATCGTCGTCGGCGACGAGGTGGTTGCGCTGGCGGGAAATCGCACGCGCACCGATTGTGATCCGACAGCGCACGCAGAGATCATCGCTTTGCGCGAAGCGGCTGCGCGAGTCGGCAACTACCGGCTGACACACGCGGTTGTCTATTCGACGATCGAGCCTTGTGCGATGTGCGCCGGCGCGCTGATTCAGGCGCGCGTGCCCTTGCTGGTTTATGGCGCGGCGGACGAAAAGGCGGGCGCCGTGGAATCGCATTTCGGGATTTGTGACGCGCCGCATTTGAACCATCGCGTCGAAGTTGTCAAAGGCGTTCTGGAAGCTGAATGCCGAGAGTTGATGCAGGAGTTTTTTCAGAGGAAGAGGTCAGAGATTAGAGGTTAGAGATTAGTCGTATTGCATGAGTTTCGTCTGAACAATTTGACGTGCCCAGTTCCTTATGCATGATTTTGGAGATAGGCAAACTGACCTCTAACCTCTAATCTCTAACATCGGTGTTAACGCGGAGAGGTCGCATAGTGGATTAGTGCACCGGTCTCGAAAACCGGAGTGGCTTTACGGCCACCGTGGGTTCGAATCCCACCCTCTCCGCCATTTGATGCAGAGGTTAGAGGTCAGAGGCTAGAGGCTAGTCAAAATCAGGTTCTAGCCTCTAGTCTCTAACCTCTAGTCTACCGGCTTCGTGGAAAGGTGCAGGAGTGGTTGAACTGGCAGCACTGGAAATGCTGTGAACGGGAAACCGTTCCGTGGGTTCGAATCCCACCCTTTCCGCCATTGTGTCAGAAGCCCGCGCGTGAGCAAGGGCTCATTTGATAAACTAGCCCTCCCTAACGGTCGGGCTTCTGACACGATCGTTTGATCTTAACAACTCCCCAACATTTCGATCGCAAAAGGATCTGTAGGCAAATGAAATCAATCTGGATACGAAAAATATTTCCCCTGACCGTCTTGTTGGTGATTTGCGCTTCGTTCTTAACCTCGGCTGCCTCAGCCCAGCGCCGCCGGCGCGCAGCGCCGAAGCCCGAGAAGCATCTCAAGATTTGCGGTAATCCCAATGTTACCTGCGCTTCATCGATCCAGTTTCCCCCGTACGCGCTGCCATTTCAGTTTCCGCAAAGTTCAGTCATCTACGACACTGATCAGTTCTACGCGGTCATTCTGAAAAGCGTCTCCACCGCCAATAACAATTGCGACAATTACATCCCCGAGCAGGAACGGCTGAAGGCGCAGACGCTTTTTCCCAACACTAAAGTTTTCACTACGCGCTGCGCCGAACCGGGTGAGGTAAGCTACTCGAATACAAACCCCAACACGAACTTCATGGCCGTGTATGCAGGATCGTCGATTGCCGATGCGAATCGAATGCTGGCGACAGTGCTCGCAACGCGAAAATTCCCCGGCGCCAACATCCGTCGCATGCGCGCCGTGATCAATGGCACTTAAGCTTTTCTGAATCACCCCCGCGCTTCTAAACAATCGGAGAATTCCAAAATGGAAGACAATAAACTTGCCGCTGAAGAAGCGCGGCGGGCGGGGCAACACGGCTCCGTCAAATCGCAGGTCGAAGGCGAAGTTCAGGCCGAGATCGCTGAGCGCGCGGCCACCAAGCCGACCGAAGGCGCGGCAATCGATCAGGTTGCGAGTGAGTTTCGCGCCAAAGCAGTCAACGAAGTCGTCCAAACTGAACGCGAAGTCGAACGGGCTCGCGGCGTCGCGCGCGTCTCGCAAATCATCGACTATATTTTCTTTGTGCTTTACGCGCTGCTGGGAATGCGTTTTGTATTAGCGTTGCTGGCAGCGCGTAGCGGCGCGGGATTTGTGCGATTCATTGTCGCGGTCACCGATCCTTTCTATCGTCCTTTCCGCGGGATCGTTTCCAGTCCCAGCACCGATGGCGGCCACACTTTGATGATGCCATTAGTCATCGCGATCGTGGTTTACATTCTGCTGCACCTCGGCATCAACGGACTGCTGCGCCTGTTCGCGCACCGCAAGACGGCGATTTGATTTGTTGTGGCGCAAATTGTCAATTTGCGGACTGTGTGGGGTGAGCATTCGCAAATTAACAATTTGCGCTACTCTTCGCATCAATCGACAATCGGCAAGCGGCAAACTAGAATAGCTCTATCAGACTTCGGGCTCCGCACAACGCAGGTTCGGTGAACCCCGCCAGGCCGGGAACGGAGCAACGGTAGCCAGAGCCGCGTGTGTTGCGGGAAAGTCCGGAGTCTGACTCTACCAATTATCGGCGCGACGATTCAGCAGGAGGTCGTCATGAAATGTCTCGTTGCCGCATCTTTCATCTTGTTACTGTCGCTATTCACAGCAAATGCGCTAGCGCAAAACGCGCCTCCCACTGGCGGCGCGCCGCCTTACGGCGATTACAAGGAGCATCTGCCGGGCCTTGAAGATCCTTGGTATCCGAGACCCAAGTGGGGGTTCAATCCCAGGAGATTTGGTCCGGCGCCGGAGCCGAGCATTTTGATGAAAGGCTTGCTTGCGCCTTCTGCTAACGACAGAACTGAAACGGCGCAGTTCGTGAGAAGGTTCGACACCGGTTTGATCAAGTTGCTGCCGCGAGAGGTCTTTGACTGGCGCACGTATAACACCAAGAAGCAGATTAATGTTCGTGGCGGCGGCGCCTATTTCTCGTTTTTCTATCGATCGCATGAGTATGGTTACGGTTCTGATCTCGAACTCGATCACAACCTGCTTTCGGTTGGATTTGCGGGCGCTGATTACGGGTTCTTAACTAACTTGGGAGATGTGTCCCTGAACAATTTGCCGGATGACGATCCGCGCGTCGCTTTTATGAAAAGCTATCAAACGGCGCGAAACGATCCTGATGCGCGATGTGAGTTTAAGCGCTTTAGTGCCGGCGTCGAGATCGATGGAGCGATGTACAAGCGTTCGCTCCCCGTTGAGGTGAATTCAACTTACCTGCTGCGGTCGATTACTTACGGCCGATCGGATCTGCTGGTCGCCTTTCGTGTTACTCGGCAAGCTCCCGATGGCAGTGTGATTCTCGCCTGGAGAATACTTCAGGAGTTTAGGCGGCCCGGTTTCGAAAAAGTTCTCTACGTCAATCAACCAGACAACAAATGTCCTATCAAGTAATCGCCCGCAAGTGGCGTCCGCAAAAATTTGAAGACGTAACCGGTCAGGAAGTCCTGACGCGGACGCTGCAAAACTCGATCGCGCACGATCGTCTGCATCACGCTTATCTTTTCTCTGGCGCTCGCGGAGTTGGCAAGACAACAACGGCCCGGCTGGTCGCTCGCGCACTCAACTGCCACAAATCAGATAAGCCGACGCCGACACCTTGCGCGCCCATCGATGACAAAGCCTGCGCTTCGTGCCGCGAGATCGCCGAAGGCCGTTCGATGGACGTTCTGGAAATCGACGCGGCGTCGAACACGCAGGTTGAAAACGTCCGCGAGGTAATCATCGCCGGCATCAACATTGCTCCTGCCCGCGATCGCTTCAAAGTTTTCATCATTGACGAAGTGCACATGCTGTCCACGCACTCGTTCAATGCGCTGCTCAAAACGATTGAAGAACCCCCGCCACGAGTGGTCTTCATCATGGCCACGACCGACGAGCACAAAGTTCCTGAGACGATTACTTCGCGCGCCCAATTATTTGAGTTTCGCACGATCGCCACGGCGAAGATCGCTGAGCGCCTTCAGGAAATCGCGAACGCCGAAAAGATTTCGATCTCGCCAGAAGCGATTCGCGAAATCGCGCGAGCGGGCGATGGCTCAATGCGCGACGCGCAATCCGCCTTCGACCAGGTCATCAGTTACGCCGGCGAGAAGATCGAAACCGAAGATGTCGAGAAAGCACTGGGCATTGCCGGTGCCGAAGTCCTGGCGCGTGTTATTCACGGCATCGCGGAAAATAATCCAGCCGACGCGCTGGCCATCGTCGATGATTTGGTGATGCGCGGCCACAACCTGCGCAACTTCTGTCGCGACGTGCTTGGCCATCTGCGCGATCTGCTGGTGGTGAAAGTTTCTGGCGACGCGAAGCTGCTCGACTCGTCTTCTGTGCCAACTGATGACCTGAAGAAGCAAGCCGCCTTGTTTTCCGAATCGGATCTGGTGCGTTTCTTTCATTCGCTGGCTGAGACAGAAGCCAGCCTCAAAGACGCCGCCAATCCGCGGTATCAGGTCGAAATTGGTTTGGTGAGGCTGATGGAAATGCGGCGGCTGGCGTCTTTGAGCGATCTCGTCGCGCGCATCGCCGAACTGGAAAGCGCTTTGCGCACGGGCCGCCCGCCCGCAGAAAGAAGCAGCCCGCAATCCGCTCCTGCATCAGGCGCGAACACCAGCAGCTCGCACTCAACCACGCGCGCCTCGTCACGCGGTGCCAGCGCAAGTGAAGTCGGCGCGACTGCGGAAGCTGCGCCGCCTCGGGATGAAGAGAGTCTGCCTGTTGCGTTGGCAGCTGAAGCGGCAACCGGCTCACTCGCCGATCAAATCAAAGCCGAATTGGAAAAGCAGAAAAAGAAGTTGCTGATAGTTTCGGTTGACGCGGCCGCGCGCGTGGAGTTGGACGGCGACGAATTGACGTTCGAGTTTTTCCCAGCGGCAAAGCATTCACGCGACACGCTGGCCAAACCTGACAACGCCAAGCTTCTGCGCGAGGCATGTGCTGCGGTTTGTGGCCGCGAAGTGGGAATTCGTTTCGCGATCCGCGACGGCGAAGATGATGCGCCGCCTTCCGCCCAAGAAGATCAGCGGCGTTCGAAACAGCGCGCGCGCCAGACCGCGGCGAAAAATCCAACGGTGCAACAAGTCCTGCGCGCATTTGGCGGTGAAATCGTCGATGTGAAGATGACCTGACGATTATTCCTCGTCCCCACCGGCGCCACGCGCAACTCGCAAGAATGCTTTCGCCGCGTGCGAGAGAGTCGCCCCTCTCCGATAAATTAGATGAAGCCTTCTTTCCAGCTTCATCTCCTTTACAACCAACCCAACTAACTGCTTTCGATCGATCTCGATCTGCGCAGCCAAGCGTGGAACAAGAGCCACCCCCATGCCTTGCTCAACCAGCCGCTTAATTGATTCGATCGTCGGCATCTCCATAGAAATGTTGAGCGGCGTGCGGTGCTTCTCAAAAGTGCGAATCACTTTTTCACGATACGGCGAAGGGACGTTGTGCGCGATGAAAGCTTCTGCGCCAAGCTCGCGGACCGACACGATCTGTTTGGCGGCGAGCGGATGATCGCGCGCGACGATCAAAGCGATTTCGTCCGGCGCCAATGGCAGCGATTTGATCGAGGGATCGTTTGGCTTGAAAGTGACCACGCCGATCTCAACTCCGCGTCCGATGATTTCGCTTGGGATGCGACTGGCGAGACTGCGCTTCACCTCGATCTTGATGTGCGGATGGCGCGCGCGAAAGATCGGAATCAGCGGCAGCAGCGACATGACCGTGTATTCATTCGCGCCGAGCGAAAGCTTACCGCGATTCAAATCGCGCAGTTCGCGAATTGCCGAATGCGCGTGATGCCGCAGGTTCAGCATCTGCTGAGAGAAGTCGAGTAGCACTCGTCCCGCCGCGGTCAAAGTTCCGTCTTTCGATGAGCGATCGAAGAGCGGCTCCCCAAGTTCTGACTCGAGCCGGCGTATGGCCTGGCTGATCGCCGGCTGGGTGCGATGCAGCGTCTCGGCGGCGCGGGAGAAGCTCTTCTCCTGGGCGACCGCCAAAAACACTTCCATTTGGTTGATATCCACTGAGGTTTTCTCCGTCAAAGTTATGACCGGTGACGAGCGCGCTTATGGTATCACGCATGCTTATTATTTCATAGAAATTATAACTTTGACTTTCCTAGGCCCAGTTCTTAAGCTTTCTGCTTTTCGGATGAATCACGGGAGGCCTATGCATGGGCGCTGAGAGAGTACGAATCTTCGACACGACATTGCGCGATGGCGAGCAATCGCCTGGTTGCTCGATGAATCTTGACGAAAAGGTGCGCCTCGCGTGCCAGCTTGAGACGCTCGGCGTCGATATTATTGAAGCCGGATTTCCGATCGCGTCGGATGGAGACTTTGCGGCAGTCAAGGCGGTCGCCGCCGAGTGTCGCGACGTCACCGTCGCGGCGCTTTGTCGAACTTCAGAGCAAGACGTGCGGCGCGCAGCCGAGGCTTTGCGCGGCGCGGCCCGTCCGCGGATTCACACCTTCGTGGCCACATCGGATATTCATCTGGAGTTCAAACTGAAGAAAACACGCGACGAAGTTATCGACATGACGCGCAAAGCAATCCGCCTCGCGCGCGAATTCGTCGATGAGATCGAATTCTCTGCCGAAGATGCGACGCGCAGCGATCCGAATTATCTGTGCGAGGTCTTTACGGCGGCAGTTCATGAAGGAGCGACGATTCTGAACGTGCCCGACACGGTTGGATATACTCTCCCCAACGAATTCTCGGACCTGATTCGGACCGTCCGCGAACGCGTCGTCGGCGATCGCACCGACATTACCATCAGCGTGCACTGCCACAATGATCTCGGTTTGGCGGTTGCCAACAGTTTGGCGGCGGTCGCCGCCGGAGCGCGACAGATCGAATGCACCATCAATGGTATCGGCGAACGCGCGGGGAATGCGTCGCTGGAAGAAGTTATCATGGCGATGAACGTGCGCGCGGATCGACTGCCGTTTACGACCGGAATTGACACACGCGAGATTTATGCGACCAGCCAGTTGCTCTCGTGCACCATCGGTTTCGGCGTGCAACCGAACAAGGCGATTGTTGGTCGCAACGCATTCGCGCACGAGGCCGGCATTCATCAGCACGGTGTCATCAGCAATCCGTTGTGCTACGAAATCATGACGCCGGAATCCGTGGGAGTGCCGACGAACGCATTGGTACTTGGTAAGCATTCAGGCAGGCACGCTCTGGCGCTGCGCTATGCAGAGTTGGGATACACTCTGAATCACGATGAACTCGAAAGGGCGTATCGCCGGTTCACCGAATTGGCTGATCGGAAGAAGCGAATCTACGATCAGGATTTGCTCTCTTTGATTTCGATAACGAGCGCGCCAGCGACGATGCTCAACGACAGCGAGGAGTGGGCGCGGGCTGCGGTTGCGTAACGCGCTCAGCAGGAACAAGGTTTATGCGATTGCATGTGGTGGTCCTGCCCGGCGACGGCGTGGGACCGGAAGTAACCGAACAGGCCGTGCGTGTTTTGCGTGAAGTGGCAGACACCCACGGCCACAATTTTCATTTTGAAGAGCACGTCGTGGGCGGTGAAGCGATTCGGCAGACTGGATCGCCTCTGCCGACCGCGACGCTGGATGCCTGTCTCGCGGCCGATGCGGTCATGCTGGGCGCGATTGGTTCTCCGGATTTCGATCATCTTCCGGCGGATCGGCGTCCCGAAGCCGGACTGTTGATGCTGCGAAAGAAACTCGGCGGTTTCGCGAATCTGCGCCCGATCGTTTCTTACGAGGCGCTGGCGAGCGCGTCGCCTTTGCGCAGCGAAGTTATCAGCGGCGCGAACATTCTGTTCGTGCGCGAGTTGTTGGGCGGACTCTATTTCGGCGAACCGCGCGGGATGGCTTCGAGCAACGGCAGTTCGTCAGCCTTCAACACGATGCGTTACTCGGTCAGCGAGATCGAGCGCGTCGCCCGCGTGGCGTTCGAAGCTTCGATGACTCGGCGCCGCAAGGTGACATCAGTTGATAAAGCGAACGTGCTAGAGACTTCGCAGCTTTGGCGACAGACAGTGACGCGGATCGCGGCCGATTATCCTGAAGTTCAACTGGATCATCTCTACGTTGATGCGGCGGCGATGCACATCATCACGAATCCGCGGCGGTTCGACGTGATTCTCACTGAGAATTTATTTGGCGATATTTTGTCTGATGAAGCCGCGGTGATCGCGGGATCGCTCGGGATGCTGGCCTCGGCAACCATCGGTGGCGCAGTGGATCTTTACGAGCCGGTGCACGGCTCGGCGCCGGACATCGCGGGCCGCGGGGTGGCGAATCCTTTGGGAGCGATCGCCTCGGCCGCGATGCTGCTACGTTATACGGCTGCGTTGGAAGACGAAGCGGCGGACATTGAAGCGGCCATCGAGAACGTGCTCGAAGCCGGCTACCGTACGCGCGACATCGCGCAGCCGGGCGACATTCGCGTGATCTCGACATCAGAAATGGGCGACCTCGTTTGCGATGCGGTGGCCCAAACCGCGGACATGCGGCATGCTTATCATGCGGTCTAGCCAGTAAGGAGTAAGGAGTAAGGAGTAAGGAGTAAGCAGTAAGCAGTGTGCAGGTTCAGTTTAGAGGCCGGACTTGTCCGGCCTTATCATTGAGAGCGTGGGACAAGTTCCACCCCTCAGCGGAAACCTCTTGGGAAAGACACTCTTCGAAAAAGTTTGGGACGCGCATGTGGTGCGCGCGGCTGAAAACGAGCCGGCGCTGCTCTATATCGATCTACATCTCGTTCATGAAGTAACTTCGCCGCAAGCATTCGATGGTTTGCGCGCCGCCAACCGAATAGTGCGTCGCCCGGAGCTTGCGGTCGCGACGATCGATCACAATGTGCCGACCACTGATCGCAGTCTGCCAATCACCGACGAAATTGCCGCCAGACAAATCGAGGTCCTGCGTTCCAATTGCGCAGAGTTCGGCATACGTTTGTTCGACATCGACTCAAGCGAACAGGGGATTGTGCATGTCATCGGGCCGGAACTCGGATTGACTCAACCGGGCATGACAATCGTCTGTGGGGACAGCCACACGAGCACGCACGGGGCTTTTGGCGCGCTCGCGTTTGGTATTGGTACGAGCGAAGTCGAACATGTTTTGGCGACGCAATGTCTGCCACAAAACAAACCGCGCACGATGCTCATCGATGTGCGCGGCAAGTTGAGCGACGGCGTGACGGCGAAGGATCTTGCGCTGGGAATCATCGGACAGATTGGAACCGACGGCGCCACCGGCCACGTGATCGAGCATGCCGGTGAAGCGGTGCGCGCGCTTTCGATGGAAGGCCGCATGACGCTCTGCAACATGAGTATTGAAGCCGGCGCGCGCGCTGGCATGATCGCGCCGGACGAAACTACGTTCGCATATCTGAGAGGCCGTCGCTTTGCGCCGGACGCGGAAAAATGGGAAGCCGCCGTCACGTATTGGCGAATGCTACCGTCCGATCAAAATGCCGGGTTCGACCGTGTTTTGAAGATCGATGCCGCCGCGATCGCGCCGTGCGTCACGTGGGGAACTAGTCCGGGCATGGTTGCTTCGATCGAGGGCGTCGTTCCCGATCCCTCGCAGGTTGCAAATGAAAATGAGCGGCGCGCGCTAGAGCGGGCACTCGAATACATGGCCTTGCAACCTCGCAAGAAGATTTCGGACATTGCGATCGATCGAGTCTTCATCGGTTCATGCACCAATTCGCGAATTGAAGATTTGCGCGCCGCGGCCCGCGTTGTAGTTGGACACCGAGTCAATCCGACAGTGCGCGGGATGGTGGTTCCCGGATCGCAGAGCGTCAAACGCGTTGCAGAGCAGGAAGGACTGGATCAGATCTTCATCGATGCCGGTTTCGAGTGGCGCGAGTCGGGTTGTTCGATGTGCCTCGGCATGAACCCGGATATTTTGCAGCCCGGCGAGCGTTGCGCTTCGACCAGCAACCGCAACTTCGAAGGGCGACAAGGACGCGGTGGTCGCACGCATCTCGTTAGTCCGGCGATGGCCGCGGCAGCCGCGGTTGCAGGACATTTTGTTGATGTAAGAGATTGGGAATATAAGTAGGGCGAGGTACAGGTACTCCCATGAACCAACATGAAAAAAGGATCATATGGAATGCTTCCAAGGACAATCTCAATAAGAAGAAACATGGGGTTGGCTTTGAAGAAGCTGCCACTGTATTTATGATCCGCTCAGTTTGACGGTTGATGATCCCGCACATTCCGTCTATGAAAGAAGACATCACATCATCGGACAGTCGCAACGCGGACGGCTGATTTTGGTTACTTTTGCAGAATCCAGGACCGAGATTCGAATCATAAGCGCTCAACGACCAACTCGCACCGAAAGAAAGCAATATGAAGAAGGTTAACTCAAAGCGAAAGTCGATCGATTTCAGCAAGGGTGTTCGCGGTAAGTATGCCAACATGAAGCTGGTGGTTGTTGGTGCATCCACTAAAACGCGGGCGGCAAAAGCCAAAACAGATAATGCTGAGAGCGTGCTCAAGCAAATCTCGCGCGTTTTGAATTCAGCCGGGTCAACAAAACGCGAGATGGAGTCGGCGATTGATCACGCCCGCGAATTGATCGAATCGGTCTCTTGAGTAAGCAATTACTGTTATGGATGCCTTTCGAAAACACACCGGCCTGGCTGTTCCCCTCGATCGACCAAACGTCGATACGGACCAGATTATTCCGAAGCAATTCCTGAAACGCGTCGAGCGCACAGGCTTTGGGCAGTTTCTATTTTATGACTGGCGATTTGTTGGCGACGGTCAGCTCGATCCTTCGTTTATCCTCAACGACTCGCGTTATCGTTCCGCATCGATCTTGATTGCAGGAAAAAATTTCGGTTGCGGCTCGTCGCGTGAACACGCGCCATGGGCGCTGGCCGACTTTGGTTTTCGCGCGATCATCGCCCCTTCGTTCGCGGACATCTTCGCCAATAACTGCATGAAGAACGGCTTGCTTCCGGTGGTCTTAACCGAAGCAGAAGTTTCCGAGTTGATGCGTCGCGCCAGCGAAACGCAGGGCTACCAGGTAACGGTTGATTTGGAACACAAGACAGTCACCGATGCTCCTGGCTTTTCGGCGAGCTTCGATATCGGAGAATTTCAGCGTTACTGCCTGCTGGAAGGTTTGGACGATATTGGTCTTACCTTAAAGTACGAAGCTGAAATCGCAGCTTACGAGAACAAACGCTACGTTTTATGACTTGCGCCTGAACTTGCCATCCGTACTCGTCGTATATTTCCGCTGAGGTAACCACGAATGCGGAGTCCCTTAATTGCCGGAACTCTTAGTTTGCTAATTCCCGGACTAGGCCAGATTTATAACGGCCGAATTCTGTTTGGGATCATTTGGATGCTGGTCTTTGGAGTTTCGTGGATCGGATCAGTTGGGTTGTTTGGGTTGGTAGTGCATGTTATTTCGGCTTGGTGCGCGTACTCATACGCCAAGGACCACCCAGCACGAGTCTAGATAATTTAGATCTTCAGAAAGTTTTCCAGAACAACTCGCCCGTGCGCATGCTCGTCGTCGAATAATTCGGGATGAAACTGGACGGCGAACAGTGGCAGCGATGCATGCTCCATCGCCTGAATGCTCGACACGGAATTCGAAGCCGTTTGCACAAAGTCCGGCGGCAATTCCTTCACCTCATCACAGTGCGATTCCCAAACCGTTAGTTTCTCCGGCAAGCCTTCAAAGATCGGGCTCGGGTTTTCCGAGTTCAATTCAACTTCAGAATAACCGCGTTCCCGAAACGCACCCTCATAGCCTTCGCCCGGCGCGATCCTCTCGATTAGATCTACCGGCGCGCCGAACGCCAGCGCCATCTGTTGATGTCCACCGCATACGCCGAGGATTGGCTGCCGCGCCTGGCGAATGACATAAAATACGCCGGCCAGCGACTGTGAAGAATATTGATCCCAGGGATGGCTTTGGCCGCTGAGAATGACGTGCGATGGGCTGAGCATCTTCACGAACTCAGGCGTTATGTTTTGAAACGGCTCAGTGACTACGCGCAGATCCGGTTCGATGCGCTGCAACGCGGCGCGAATTTCGCGCGGGCTCGAGCCGACGCCTTCGATTGTGTTGTCAACCAGGAGGATCATCTGTAAGAATCAGTTTCGCTTCTCGTCCAATTCAGTTCACTCTACTAAATTATTTTGCGAGTGGCGAATCTTACGAATCAATATTGATGTTCACATTGTGACTGACGACCTCCTCAAATATCGTTCTGAGTTTCCGATCCTCGAAGAGACTGTCTATCTGATCTCGCACAGTCTCGGGGCGATGCCGCGCGCGACGTACGAGCGTTTGCATGACTATGCTGACAAGTGGGCGACGCGCGGCGTACGCGCGTGGGCCGAGGGCTGGTGGGACATGCCGGTGACGATCGGAAACGAGATTGCGCGCATTATCGGCGCCGACGAGAACACAGTTGTCATGCATCAGAACGTTTCGATTTGCCAATCGCTGCTGCTTTCGTGTTTGTTGCCGCTGAAAGATTCGAAGCGCAACAAGATCGTTTTCGAAGAGCTGAATTTCCCATCGGTGATGTATGCGTACGAAGCGCACGCGCGCGCTCACGGCCTGCGGATCGAGCAGGTTAAGAGCGACGATGGCATCACGATCCCGACGCAGCGAATGCTTGACGCAATCGACGAAGAAACCTTGCTCGTGCCGATGTCGCACGTGCTTTTCAAAAGCGCGTTTCTTCAAGACGCGAAAGCGATCACGCAACGCGCGCACGAAGTTGGAGCCATGGTCGTGCTCGACACTTATCAATCGGCGGGTACGGTGCCGTTCAGCGTCAAAGATCTCAACGTGGAATTTGCGACGGGTGGTTCGGTGAAGTGGTTATGCGGCGGGCCGGGCGCGGGTTATCTCTACGTGCGGCCCGATTTGATCGATCAGTTGCAGCCGAAAACGACGGGTTGGATGGCGCACGAGCATCCCTTCGCGTTTGAGAGTGAGATGCATTACGCGCCGAACATCACGCGGTTTCTGCATGGCTCGCCGGCGATTCCGGCACTGTACGCGGCCGAGTCGGGGTACAAGATCATCAATGAAATCGGCGTTGCTGCGATTCGCGAAAAGAGCATGCGGCAGACGCAAAGGCTAATCGAGTTAGCCGAGGAAGCAGGCTTTCGCGTGACGAGCCCGAAAGATCCGGCGCAGCGCGGCGGCACGATCACCGTCTGGGACGATCACGCAGCCGAGATTACGAAAGAACTGATCCGTCGCGAGTTCATCGTTGATTATCGCCCCGGCGCAGGCGTGCGCATCTCGCCGCATTTTTATACGAAGGACGAAGAACTCGTGCTGGTCGTGGCTGAGATGAAAAAGATTCGCGACAATGGCGAGTACGCGAGCGAGAAGGCCGGCGCGGCTTTTTAATTATGGCAAACGACTACGGCAAAGAAGCCCCACTCTCCTACAACAAATATCTCCGCGTGCCGGAGTTGATTGACTTGCAGACGTGTCTGTCTTCGCCCGTGCATCATGACGAGTTGCTTTTCATCACCGTGCATCAGGCGTATGAACTTTGGTTCAAGCAAATCCTGCACGAAATCGACGCCGCAGTCGTTTCGATGAAAGAAGATCGAATTGCTGAAGCAGTCCAGGCGATGCGGCGCGTTGGTGAAATTGAAAAGCTCCTCATCTCGCAAATCCATATTCTCGAGACGATGACGCCGTTGCGGTTTCTCGGGTTTCGCGACGAACTGAATCCGGCGAGCGGTTTCCAGTCGATGCAATTTCGCGAGATCGAATTCGCTTCCGGGTTGAAGGACGAAAAGATTCTGCGGCACTTCGGCGAAGATGAATTTGCGCACAAGCGTCTGCTGGCGCGGATGAACTCACCTTCGCTTTCCGAATCGTTCTTCGCTTTGTTGCGGCGACGCGGGTTCGATACACCGGCGACGGATGCTCCGCGCGATGCGAAGGAACGCCGCAGCAATTACGGCAAGCGCCAGCGCGCGATGGTGGAAATCCTGACGCATCACGAAAAACTTTATAAGGAATACGAACTGGCCGAAGCCTTGCTCGATCATGATGAGTATTTTTCGTTGTGGCGCTCACATCACATCAAAATGGTCGAGCGCATGGTCGGCGCCAAACGCGGCACGGGCGGATCGGAAGGCGTCGGTTACTTGCGCACCACGCTCGAAAAGAAGTTCTTTCCCGAAATGTGGGAAGCTCGCACTTTTCTCAATACGAAACACGGCGACCAGGGTTGTCCCTTCGCGAAATGACGTCCACAAAACTGCGCGCGACTCTGGGCAAATGAATCTCGCTCGCATCCGTTTTCGGCGATCCTGTTTCAACAAATTGGATTTGAGTTGAAGCCCCGCTTTCGTCGAGCCGTCTGGTCACTTCGCACAACCTCTCTGTCACAAAATCCCAACTCGGAACGAATTAGCTTCGTAAACTCTGCGGTCACTTAGCGCATGTGGAGCCCCTCGACCAAATCGAAAATCGGGAGGTTGAGTCATGTCCTTTCGCCAACGAGCTGTGGTTTCCGCAGCGATCGCATTTTGCATTTTCACCACAAACCATCTGACCCAGAGCCAGTCTCGATTCGCGAGCACGAACCCGGCAGGCCTCAGACTAACGAACGCTGCGCCGGCGCCGTTGCCATTGCCCGACATCTCAAAGTTGAGCGAGCTGCAAAAAGCTTACCTTGATTCGTACAGCATTCTCAGCCAAAGAAATCGCTGCAGCGAGTTCTTCGGCGGCGCGGCGTCAATCAGCGCCCTGAATGATTTGATTAGCCAGTTGCGGCCGAGCCATCTCGACAAGCAGATCGGCATTCGCATGAGCGGAGAGACGATGAACGTAACCAGCGCCGCGACCGGGCTCAGCTATCGCTTGTTCGCAAAAGCCGAAGTCAATCTCGATGGGCCGTTCTATCTTGCGAACAACTTGCCGAGCCGGCAATCAATCCCGCGCGTAGGCGATTTCGGCCCGAGCACTCGCGAAGCGCGCGTGGCCGTGCTCTTGCACGAGTTAGGCCACCTGGTGCGCAAACCGAACGGCGAGTATCTCTTGCCCAACGATGGCAGCGATTTCGGAATCAGCCGCGATAACACAGATCGTGTAATTGCGGTTTGTGGCGAGCAGATTCGGCAGCTTCACAACACGAGCTTTGAAGCGGAGATGCTGATTGCGATGCAGTTGCCGGCGGTTGACGCGGACACAGCGGTAACGCCGTAAGCGCGCCGCTTCATCACGCATCCAAGCCCGATTGTCCCAAAAAGATTTGTGCCTGGGGGCGCATGGGTGAGAATTCGCCAGCACGCGGCCTTTTGCCTCGAACTACTTTGAAACCTAAGCCGGTTTGCCCGCGTTTCAACAGACAACCTTCATGATCGAACCCGCTAATTACGTCGATCCGCCAACGCGTTCAGAGGCGATTCTGCGCAAGCCCTGGGTGCGCATTAGTCTGATTTGGGGCGCATGGGCCGTCGTGGCTTTCTTTTTTGCCACCCAGGTTTACACCGTCTATTACAAAGAAGAAAAGCCGATTCCTTTTCGGCGCGCGCTGCTGGTCCAGGGGCTCATCTGTTTTTTGTGGGCGTTGGCGACCCCGCTGGTGCTTTGGCTCGCGCGCCGCTTTCGCATCGACCGCAACAACTGGCGACGCCGCGTGCCGTTGCATTTCCTGGTCAGCCTCGGGTTGAGCATTCCGATGATCACGCTCGATTATGTGATCTACACGATCCAGATCGGGCGGGGCGGCAGCCTCAGCATGATGCGAACGTTTCAGTTTGTGCTCTATAACCTGGATCGCTCGCTGCTGATTTACTGGGTCATTGTCCTCATCAGTCACGCGCTCAATTATTACCACAGCTACCGCAAAGGTGAATTGAAAGCTTCACAATTGCGGACCCAGTTGGTCCAGGCGCAACTGGAAGCGCTCAAGATGCAACTGCATCCACACTTTCTTTTCAACACGCTGCATTCAATTTCGGCGTTGCTGAATCAGGATGTGGAAGCGGCGCGCAGCATGATCTCGCGGCTGGGCGATTTTCTGCGCTTGACGCTCGAGAATGCCGGCACGCAAGAAGTCACGCTGCAGCAAGAACTGGAATTCCTGAATGGCTATCTTGAAATTGAGCGTGTTCGTTTTCAGGATCGTTTGACGACGCGCGTACAAGTCGATCCGACCCTGCTCGATCAGCGCGTGCCAAACCTTATTTTGCAGCCGATCGTCGAAAACGCGTTGCGGCACGCGATCGCGAATTCGAACGGAGGCCGGATTGAAATCGTGGTCGAGCCGAACGACGGCATGCTGCGAATCCAGGTTCGCGATAACGGGCCGGGCCTGCGGCTGGTGACCGGGGTCGAGACATCCAAACACGGCGTGGGCCTGGCCAATACAAAGGCGCGGCTCGATCGGTTGTACGGATCGGCGCATCGCCTGGATCTGGCTAACGAGCCATCGGGTGGATTAGTCGTCACGTTGGAATTGCCGCGTTCGCAAGGCGATGCGCTCAAGACGCAGTTGTCTCGGGCCAGTTAAGAAGGTTGACACATCGGTTCTCCCAAAAATCAGCGGAACAAATAAGCAAGCGCAACGTGAAACTTCAGCATCCAAGTTCCGAAACTTGGTTCGTCGTTCTTTTATTCGAGCTCTTAGTTACGTTTTTCGCCGGAAATTCAACAACTTTTTGAAGGTGCGCCGCGTTTGGCTACGTGGTCGCGTCTTTCTCTTTTTTGCCGCGCGGTTTCATTTTTGCGGAGAGCGTGCCAATTGTTGGGATAATTTTTGCGGCGCGAACGAACAATTTGCTTTTCGCGCTCGTAAGCAAATCAGTTGCGCAAATCGATTTAACCATCGCCGAATTACTTTGGATTGACCAACATCGATAGTTATCTCACGGATCGAATTCGGCGCCAGGCAGGAAGATGACCGATCCGAAACGCATTCGCGCGTTAGTCGTCGATGACGAGCCGTTGGCGCGCGGGATGATTCGCGAGATGCTCGCGAGCGATCCCGACGTCGAGATTGTCGGCGAGTGCTCGAACGGCCGCGAAGCGATTGAAGCGATCGATTCATTGAATCCCGATCTGCTTTTCCTCGACATCCAAATGCCCGAGTTCGGCGGGTTCGAGGTTCTCGAATCGATCGAAAGCGATCGCGCCCCCTACATAATTTTCGTCACGGCTTTCGACCAGTTCGCAGTGCGCGCCTTTGAAGTGCACGCCCTCGACTATCTGCTCAAGCCTTTTGACCGCGAGCGCTTTGACGCGGCCTGGCAACGCGCGAAGGCCGTCATCGGCCAGGAACGATCCGAAGAACGCGACCAGCGTATCCTGGCCCTGCTCGAAGAGCTGAAAACCGAGCAAAAGTACATCGAGCGTTTGGTCGTCAAAGTTGGCGGTCGGGTATTTTTCCTCGATGTTGATGACATCGCGTGTATCGAGGCCGAAGGCAATTACGTGCGCGTGCACAACCACACCAAGTCTTACCTGATTCGCGGCACGATCAGCGGGCTCGAGGCCCAACTCGATCCGAAGAAGTTCCTGCGCATTCATCGGTCGGCCATCGTGAGACTCGACAAGATCAAGGAACTTCAGCCCTGGTTTCACGGCGAGTACCACGTGATCCTCGAGACGGGCCAAAAACTCACTCTGAGCCGTAATTATCGGGCTAATTTGCAGGAAGCAATCGGCAACACTCTGTAACAAAACCCGTGGCGCCGGGTGTCTGTCACCGCTTTTGTCCGTTTCGTCACAAAGTTAATTCGGCACGCTTCAATCATTCGTATAGTTGTCTTTCAGCCAACGCTTCGAGCGTTTTTCAATCAGGGAGGATGAAGATGAGTAGTCAAATGATTTGGAGGCCACACGAAGTTCCCCTTGCCGAAACGGTGACGCACAATCAAGTCGTTCTCGATAATCGCCTCAGCACTTTGCGCGATGTTGCCTTGACGCTGTTGCGAGAAGTTGAATCGCTGCGAGTCACGGAACCGGTGCGACATCGCGTTCGCTTGCACGATGAAGTTCAGCGATTTGAGATCGAATTGATCAATAGCGCGCTGAGCCGCAGCCGCGGGAACCAGACGCAGGCCGCGCAAATTCTCGGCGTGAAACTCACCACGCTGAACAGCAAGATCAAGCGATACAAAATTCCGCTGCAAGACTATGCGCCGGCTGGCGGTGAAGCCGCGCTGCACGAGAATGCGGCGTAAGGCTAAAGAGAAATCGCCTCGAAGTGTCTGACGAAAAGCCCGCGTTAACCGCGCGGGCTTTTTGTTTTGGTACTGCGAATTCTCCAATTAATCGTAAAGCAAGTTCGAACAGAAACTCCTACATTTCCATTTTCCGCAAGTTGAAATCTCCACTGATCCAAATCAATCGATTGTTAAGTTCGATCGTGATCGTTCTTGTGAACGAAATCGTGAAAGCTCGGATGGTCCATCCAAGGGAATGTTAGTTGCACAGTTGCTCTTTGTGATCACGCTGATTGTTGTCTCGCTTACGAAATATTGGACGAAACGATCTGCGCGAATCATCAGTCTCCCCGCAGACTGAGATTGAACACAAGGAGACCACTTCATGAGAAGAGCATTTACGTTTGGATTGACATTCATTTTATTGGCCATGACGGCGTTGGGCCAATCAAGCACGGGACGCCTCGTCGGTACCGTGTCTGATGCGAGCGGAGCGATTCCGGGCGCCACCGTTGTCGTCAAAGATAACAAGACAGGCAAAGAGAAAACCGTAACGACGAGCGATGATGGCTCGTACAGTGTCGGGCAACTCGAACCCGGAACCTACACCGTCACGGTGACGTCGTCGGGCCATCGTACCTATACCGCCAACGACGCGAAAATCGACGTTGGCCGCGACTACACGCTGAACCCGGTGCTGGAAGCGGGCAATATCACCGAAAACGTGACGGTGACCGCCGGCGCAGACGTCATTAACGCTTCGAATCCCGAATTGAGCAACACGGTCAGTCCGCGGCAAATCGAAGAATTGCCGTTGAATGGCCGCAATCCACTCGGGCTGATTCAACTGCAAGCCGGCGTTGCATCGAATAGCGCGAATTCGACTTCAATTAACGGACAACGACCCTCGGCTACGAACATCACGCGGGACGGCCTGAACATTCAGGACAACTTCATTCGCGCGAATGCCGCCGACTTTACGCAACAAACACCGACGACTGACGACGTCGCGGAATTTACGGTGACTTCACAGAATGCCGGCGCGGACACGGGTTACGGCGCATCACAAGTGACGTTGACCACGCCGCGCGGCCAGACTTCGTTTCACGGCGCCGCGTTTGAATACAATCGCAACTCAAAATTCGGCGCGAATGATTTCTTCAGCAACGCGCAGCGCTCGCCGCGCACCTTCCGTAACTTTAACCAGTTCGGCGGCAAGATCGCCGGCCCGATTTGGAAAGAAAAGAATCTTTTCTTCTTCAGTGAATTTGAACGAACGATCGATCGTCGCTCGAGCGGGTTCTTCCGCACGGTGCTGACGAACAACGCGCGGCAAGGTCTGTTCACTTACGTTCCAACCTGCACGGCGGCGACTTGTCCAGCGGGTGTGACCCCGGGTGTGGCGCGCACGGTGAGCATTTTTGGCTTGTCGGTGAGCAATCCCGCCGGCGCGATTGCGCCGCCGACGGGCATCAATCCGCTGATTCAAAGCCGATTCCTGACGGCGATCCCAACCGGCAATTCAACTCAAGTCGGTGACCAATTGACGACCACCGGTTACTTCTTCAATCAAACAAACAACGACAGCCGCAAGAGTTTCACGTCGCGACTCGACTGGGATGCTAATTCGAAGAACACTTTCAATGTGGTTTACAACATCGCGCGCCAGACTCTCGATCGGCCTGACTTTGGCGATACGAATGGTTTCAGCGGCCCGCAGGCATTGCAACGTGCGCCCGTAGATTTCTACGTCGCGGCGTGGAGGTTTTCACCAAGCGCGGCTTGGACCAATGAAGTGCGCGCGGGCTACATCAAGGCGTTCCCATCTTTCCCAGAGACTCAGGCGCGTAAGCCGTTCCTGCTGACGACCGGAACTGCCGCGCTGGCGGGATTGGTTACCAGTCCGGAAAGTTCTTATCTGTTCCAGGGACGCAACACTCAAACTTACACTGCGCAGGACAATGCCGAGTATGTTTGGCACAATCACTCGTTCCGCTTCGGCTCGGTCTTGAACTTCTTCAAGGTGCTTCGCCTGAACGCCGGCGGAGCGATTCCGCAATACAATCTCGCGGTTGGCACCACGACGCCGCAGTTGACGACGACGTCATTCCCGGGCGGCATCAGCTCGACTAACCTGACGACTGCAAACCAGCTCTATGCGTTGTTGGGCGGAATCATTCCGTCAGGTCAGGAAACATTCAACGTCACCAGCGCGAATTCGGGCTTCGTTCCGGGCGCTGGGTTCGCGCAGAAGTATTCCTACAACAACTACAGCTTCTACTTTGCGGACCAATGGCGCTTCCGACCGACTCTGACATTGAATCTCGGGGTGCGTTACGAAGTCTATCCTTCGACCAAGGAAGAGAACGGCGTCATTTCCGAGATCGCTTTCCCAGCGGGCAAGTCAACGCGTGAAGCCCTGCTGGATCCAAATGGCGTGATTCAGATCGCCGGAACGAACCTGGGTGGCGGCCGTCTGTTCAAGACGGATTACAACAATTTCGCGCCCGTGCTCGGTCTCGCCTGGTCGCCGGAGTTCAAGAATAAGTTTCTCACGCGAATGTTTCCCGGCGCGGGTCGAACGGTCTTCCGCGGCGGCTTTCGCATCAGCTACTTCTCTGATGAATTTCTGAAAGCGTCATCGGGCGAAGGCGACCAGAATCCGGGATTGCGAGTCAACGCGACGGTGGGCAACTTGAATGCCCGCGCCGATGCAGTCCCGACGATCGCAACTCCGACGTTGGTGGTCCCGCGCACATTCGCGCAGAACGCGGCGCTGAATAACGTCGGGCTCGGTGTGTTCCCGCCCAGCGTCATCGGCGTCGATCCGAATCTGAAAGTTGCCAGCAACAACGAATACAACTTCAGCATTCAACGCGAGCTGGGTTGGAAGACTGCGCTCGAGGTTCGATACGTCGGCGCGTTCAGCCATAACTCAACGCGGATTGTCGATTTCAACCAGATCGATCTCATCAACACGGGATTTCTGGCTGACTTTCTACGGGCACAGAACAACCTGGCTCTGAACACCGCGCAGCGCAACGCGCTGATCGCGGCGGGCCAATCAACTGCGGCATTTCCGGTCAGCGCGGGTTTCGATCCACGTATCCCGGGAAGCCAACAGCTTTCCGTCATCTCGACACTCGGTGTGCTGAGCGGAAGTCCGGGCGGGTTTGGTGGCATCAACGGCGCGGGAACTTCGGGTATCGCCGGCAATGCAACCATCATCGCGAACGTGCAAGCGGGAACGGTGGCAGGCCTGGCGCAAACTCTGGTGGCGAACAACCTGCAAGGACCGGTTCGCTTCCTCGCGAATCCCAACGTGGCGTTGGCCGGTTTGCTGACCAACGAGGCGCGCTACAACTATAACGCGTTGCAGGTTGAGTTTCGGCGGCGTCTCTCCGGCGGGTTCTATTTCCAGGCGAACTACACGTTCTCAAAGACGTTGTCCACTTCGCCCGGAACCGACCAGCGTCGTTTTGAATTCGAGTTGGATGCGAATAATCCGCGGCTTGAATACTCGCGCGCTGAGTACGATCAGACGCACGTCTTCAACTTCAATTCGATTTACGAGTTGCCGTTCGGTAAGAGCAAGAAGTTCCTCGGCAACGCCGGGCCATGGCTCGATCGACTGGTAGGTGGTTGGCAATTCAATTCGATCGTGAAGGTTTCCAGTGGCGCGCCGTTCACATTTGCCGATCCACGCACGACGTTCAATCGCGCAACGTTCGTCACGCGCCAGACAGCTACGTCAGCGCTGACGACTTCGCAATTGCGAGCGTTGGTGGGCGTATTCCGTAACGCGGACGGCACGATTACGCTGGTCAATCCGAGCATCATCGATCCGACCACGGGTCGCTTGTCGAATGGGCCGGGAACTTCATTCAACGGCCAGGTTCTTTTCAACGATGCGGCCGGCACGATCGGCAACACGCCGCGCAATGCCTTCGATGGTCCAGGTTACTTCGACATCGACGCTTCGTTGTTCAAGACAATTCGGCTGAATGAACATGTGCGGTTGCAGCTGCGCGCGGAAGCGTTCAACCTGCTGAACCACACGAACTTTGTCATCACCAATCAGTATCGGAACATCAGCACACCGGGCGCCTTCAATCTGACGACGACGTTCTCGCCGCGCGTCGTGCAGTTCGCCGGACGGTTGGAGTTCTAACTGCGAACAACTCTCCCTTTCATCCGGACGCGTTTGGTTTCACGCGCGTCCGGATTTTTTGTGTTCATCGCGATGTTGCGATCGGCTATTATGCGTCGCTATGCCTGTCGAATTCCCAGAGCGCTTCAACATGGCGGATTACTTCCTCTATCACAACTTAGAGGAAGGGCGCGAAGAGAAAGTCTGCCTCTACTTTAAAGATCAGACTTACACGTATGGCGACGCGGTGCGCATGTCGAACGCGACGGGCAACGCGCTGCGCATGTTGGGCGTGCATATCGAAGATCGGGTGCTGATTGTTCTGCCGGACTGTCCCGAGTTCGTCTGGTCGTGGTTTGGCGCAGCCCGCATCGGCGCCGTGATCACGATGGTGAATCCATTGCTGCCGGCGGACGATTATCGCTACTACTTGAATTACACCCGCGCTCGTGCGGCGATCGTTCATGAAGCTTTTCTCAAACCATTCTCCGAAGCTGCTGCGGACGCAACTTATCTGCGCTCGGTCCTCGTCGTGCGCAACGAAGGCGCAATTGATAGCGAATTGATTGATTCGCGCAGCAGCATCAAATCCTTCTCGTTTTCGGAAATGATTTCGGCACAGCCGGCTGCTTGTCGCGCCGCGGACACGCACCGCGACGACATCGCGATTTGGTTGTTCACGTCCGGATCGACCGGCCATCCGAAAGGCGCGGTCCATCTGCAGCATGATCTGCCTTACAACACCGAAGTCTTTGCCAAGCTCACGATGGGGGTGAGCGAAAACGACCTGACGGTGTCGGTTCCGAAACTCTTCTTTGGTTATGCGACGGGAACTAACTTGCTTTTCCCGTTTGCGGTCGGCGGCGCGACGGCTTTGTTCTCGGAACGATCGACTCCCGAAAAAATGTTCGAAGTGATCGAGCGTCACCGACCGACGATCCTCACGACCGTGCCAACGATGATCAATTCAATGTTGAATGCGGAAGATGCGAGTACGCGCGATCTTTCCAGCATTCGCTTTTGTTATTCAGCCGGCGAGGCTCTGCCGGTCGAGCTTTATCATCGCTGGAGAGAAACGTTCGGCGTCGAGATCTGCGACGGCATTGGGTCGGCCGAGATGTTTCATATCTACATCACGAATCGGCCGGGCGACGTGAAGCCGGGCAGCCTCGGCCGCATCGTCGATGGCTACGAAGCGAAAATCGTGGACGCGGATGACAACGAAGTTCCAACCGGCGAGATGGGCACGCTGAAGATCAAAGGCGACTCAGCCGCGCTGTGTTACTGGAACGCGCACGAGAAATCGAAAGACACCTTCGCCGGCGACTGGTGCACCACGGGCGATCAGTTTCATGTCGATGACGAAGGTTACTACTGGTACCACGGCCGCACGGACGACATGCTTAAAGTTGGCGGTGTGTTCGTCGCGCCTGCGGAAATCGAAAACTGTCTGCTGCAACACGAGGCGGTGCTGGAATGCGCCGTCGTCGGCCATGAGGACGGCGACGGATTAGTGAAGCCGAAGGCGTTTATCGTCGCTCGGGACACTCATCAAACCGGCGACGATCTGGCGAACAAGATCAAGGCTTTCGTGAAGACGAGGATCGCGCTTTACAAGTACCCGCGCTGGATCGAGTTTGTTGATTCGCTGCCGAAGAACGATCGAGGTAAGGTTGATCGGAAGCTGCTCAAAAACAGTCGAGAGTCGTGAGTCCCGAGTCAGGGACGATAAGTACTCTCGACTCCTGACCCCCCGACTCTAGACTCGTGACTTATTTAAGTCTTCCTTCTAAATTGTAATCACGCAGCCGCCGGTACAGCGTCGAAGGCGAGATGCCAAGCACTTCGGCAGCCCTGCCGCGATGCCAACCTACGCGCTCGAGCGCGGAGATGATCTGCTGCTTCTCAACGTCGCGCAGCGAACCGGTCGCAGATCCGGACTCAGTTGCTTCGCCGGCAACAGCCGAAGGTTGCGGCGCAGCGTACGGCATCGAGCCGTTTGTGCGCGCAATTTCCGGTGGCAGCTCATGCGCCGTAATTTTTCCCTCGTTCGATAGCAGCACGGCGCGTTCAAGACAGTTGCGAAGCTGGCGCACGTTGCCGGGCCAACTGTAGGAACGCATCTGGGCCAACGCGTCCGGCATGACCTGCGGCGGATTGGCGCCGCCTAGTTGCTTCAGAATGTGATGCATCAAGGGCTCGATGTCTTCCGGCCGTTCGCGCAGCGGCGCGAGATGAATCTGAAAGCTGTTGATGCGATACAACAGGTCGGCGCGGAAGGCGCCGTCAGCTACGACCGTATCGAGATTGCGATTCGTGGCCGCGACGATGCGCACGTTGACTTCGACTTTGCGCACGCCGCCGACGCGGAAGAAGGTGCGCGTCTCGATGGCGCGCAAAAGTTTCGCTTGCAGTCCGGCAGGAAGTTCGGTGACTTCATCAAGGAACAAAGTTCCGCCATCGGCTAATTCGATCAGGCCAAGCTTGCGAGCCTTTGCTCCAGAGAAGGCACCGGCCTCGTAGCCAAACAATTCCGATTCAAGCAGCGTTTCCTGAAACGCGGCACAGTTCAGATCGATGAATGCTCCGTTGGCGCGATTCGACAAGCGATGAATCGCCTGCGCGATCAATTCTTTGCCGGTTCCGGACTCTCCGGAAATCAAGACGGCTGCCTCGGACGGCGCAACGCGCTCGACCAGGCGAATCGCTTCGGCCATGGCCTGTGACTGGCTCACGATCTCGGGCATCGCGGACTTGCGCTCGATCTGCGCGCGCAACCTGAGATTATCAACGCGCAGACCGCGCTTTTCCGCAGCCTGTCGCACGCGCACATCCAGCTCGTTAATGCTGTAAGGTTTGGTTAGGTAATCGTAAGCGCCGAGGCGCATTGCTTCGACGGCAGTCTCGATCGTTCCCTGGCCGGTGAGCATGATAACTTCGGGCGGATTCGGTCGCTCGTGCACGCGCCGCAGCAACTCCATGCCGTCCATGTTGGGCATGTTGATGTCGCACAAGAGCACATCGACGTTGGTCTCTTCAAGCTTGCGCAGCGCCGCTTCACCATCGGGCGCCACCTGCACTCGATAGCCAAGCCGCTGAAGTTCTTTTTGCAACACGAGACGAAGATTGGCCTCGTCTTCAGCGATCAGAAGTCTGGCATCACGTTGTTCGTTCACCTTGTTTACCCCGCACTAAGAGAGGATGGTCAATCGGTTGCGACTGGCAACGTAATCGTGAAGGTCGTGCCGGCGCCGAGGGTGGATCGAACATCCAGGCGGCCTCCATGATCAGATAAAATACCATAACAAACGGCCAGTCCCAGACCGGTTCCCTGGCCGACATCTTTCGTCGTGAAGAATGGATCGAAAATCTTGTTGAGATTTTCGAGCGGAATTCCAATTCCGGTGTCTTTGACCTGGACCAGCACGCGCATTCCGGATTGCGTTGCGCGCAGCGTCAAGGTTCCGCCATCGGGCATCGCATCGATCGCGTTGGTTGCCAAAGCGACCACGGCCTGCTGCAACTGGCCGACATCGCCGAGCACCGGCGGCAGATCGTCAACCGCCTCGATCTCGATGCGCACGTTATCACCACGCTGCTGGTGAGTGACTAAGCGCGCGGTGGCTTTGACGACTTCGGTCATGTTCACTGGCACACGTTGTCCGGCGCGCAAGCGACTGAAATCGAGCAAGCCGTTCGTGATCGATTTGCAGCGGAAGGCTTCGTCTCGGATCAAGCCAAGATATTCACGCAAATCTTCAGCGTCCTGCGAATCCCCGAACGCGCCTTCCTTAATTCGTTTTTCGAGCGACTCAGCGCAAGCGGCTATCGTCGCTAGCGGATTGTTGATTTCATGCACGACGCCCGCGGCGAGGCGGCCTACCGCAGCCAGCTTTTCGGCGCGGCCAACCGCGCGTTGGGCCTTGACGCGTTGCGTGATGTTTTCGCCGACCGTGATGACGTGACTGACTTCGTTGCTTTCGCGCGCGCGCATGGGAATTTTGCTGATCAGCCAGTGATTCGTTTCGCCGTCATTGGTGACGGTTTCCTGCTCAACGCGATGAATTTCACCTGTGGCGAAGACTCTGCTGAATTCGCGTTCGAGCAGCTCACGACTTTGCTTTGTCAGCACCTCAAAGACGTTCTTGCCCAGGACCTGCTTGCGCGGCAGCCCGAGTTCGCCCAACTCCCGATTGCGGTTCCACGCGACGATTTTGTAATCCCGGTCGATCGCGTAAAGCGACAGCGGCAGCGTGTCAATGATGGCTTCCGTGAAGCGCTGATGCATCTCGGATTCGATCGTGCGCCGGTCCACCTCTTCGGCGAGTGTCGCTGCCGATTCGCGCGCTTTCAGATAAAGTGTCGAAATGTGCGCTGCGAATGCCGCCTGGTGGGCCGCCGCATCGACTAAGTGAATCTCGTCATCATTGCAATCGGTTGCCGATCCGAAAGCTACCAGGAGCGCGCCGAAGTTGTGGCCATTAAATCTGATGGGAACGATGTATTCGACTTCGTGACGCGTGTCGCGCAGGAAGAATTCGCGTTTCCTCGTGAGGCGAAGCGGCGTCGTTGAATTCGGTGACGCGATCCAGATGTTGAGGCGATCAAGATGGACGAGCGAAGAATTGCCCGCGCTGCCTTCGCGATCGAAAACGCAGACGGCCAAGCCTTTGCCGTTATTCTTGACGGCGCACGCGGTCTGTTCGGCATTGGTGCCTTCATAGATCGCGCCGGCGACACGGCGCGCGACTTGTTCGGGATAGAGAGTCTGCAGCAGGCCACGCCCGAGATCGGCCAGGAAACTCAACTCGCGATTCGTCCCGATAAGTTGAGACTCGCGTTGAGCAAAGTTCAGATGCGAGTTGACGCGCGAGATCAATTCGCCCGGCGACGAAGGCTTGACGATGTAGTCATCCGCTCCGGCGCTGAATGCATCTACTTTGCGACCTTCGCTGTCGTTGGCCGAGTAAATCACCAACGGCAGTTGCTTCAGATTCGGTTGCGCGCGCAGCAGGCGACACAGCGCGAGGCCGTCAACCTCCGGCAATTCGACATCGACCATCACCAGATCGCACGGCTGCTTGCGCAAGAGTTTCAGCGCGGACGGCGCATCTTCAGCGGCGATCGTGCGATGACCAACGCTTTCAAAAATGCCGCGCAGGCCTTCGCGTGCAGATCGATCATCATCGACGATCAGCAGGGTCGCGCCGGAAGTTGGCTCTAACTGTGAAACTGACATTCTTAAATAAACTTATTCGATTTGGAAAAAATCTGAGGAAGGGCGCAGCAGTCAACACCGCAGATATTTTCGAGCGGTGCGAATCTAAACCGAGTCGATGGATTTGACGGGCGCCAGAACGGCGGCCGTTTGCGGGAAGGGCGATGGTGGTCCCGCAACCACTCTTCCAATTTGACTGGTCGAGGGGAGGGTTGTCAAGAAATTTTGCCGAAATTAGTTGACTGCGCGGGTAATCATCGAACTCTTGGACGACTGTTCGGAAATCGTGCTGGGTGGCTCGGAGGCGGCGAAAATGCTCGATTTGTGGGTAGATTTGGCGCGGTACATGGCGCGATCCGCGGCGATCAGAAGCTGGTCCAGCGTCTCACCATCCACGCCGAACAGCGAGGCTCCGACACTGATTCCCACCCGGGCCTGACCCTGGCCGCGAACGTCGATGCAGAAGCTCGAAACAATTCGTTCGATTCGCTCGCGCAACTCTTCAACTTGGTTCGGAGGCACGTCCGGAACCAGCGCGACGAATTCGTCGCCGGCATAGCGCGCCAGAAAATCATATTCGCGCAACTGAGCATGAACGAGGTGGGCCACTTCATGAAGCATTCGATCGCCGACCTTGTGACCGAAGGTGTCGTTCACGATCTTGAAGTTATCGAGGTCCAGCATGATCACCTGAAATGGCCGTCCCGTTCGTTGGGCGCGCGCGACCTCTTCGTCGAATCGCACCTGCAGACTGCGTGCATTCGGCAGCCCGGTGAGCGAGTCAGTCAATGCGTTCGATTCCGCGCGCGCATGGTTCATCGCGTTCGCCAGCGCGTCTGAAGCCAGGCGGGTCATGGTCTCGAGCAATCGAATCTGATCGTCGCTGTATTCTCCGAGTGTCATCGAATAGATCGACAACGCGCCCAACAAACGATCTTCTTTGAACAGCGGCAACGCCGCCATCGAACGATAGTTGTGCTGAAGCGGTTCAGTGGGATGGAAATCCAGGCCGGGATGAATGCGATTAACTGCCCGGCGATTGGCCAGAGCAAAACCGGTAGCGCCCTCACCCGGCGCGATGCAGCGCCCGCGCATCACTTCCGCGTTTACCCCGACCGTGAGAGTCGCGCGCGCGTGACCTTGAGCTTCATCAAAAAGATAGACGACGCAGGTATCAAAAGGCACGATGTGTCCCACGCGATCGACCAGGACGGATAAAGTGTTTTCAACTTCGAGTGACGATCCGAAAGTGCGAGCGATTTCGTAAAGCGCATAAACCTCGCGATGCGCGTTCCGAATCTGGTTGTAAGCGGCGAACGATCGGTTCTCCGAGAGTGAGTTTGTCTCGTCTCTGGAGGGCACGATCGGATTGCGCGGCGTGCTGATATGAATTTGATCGGCGAGTCCCTGCGCTGCAATCTGAGCTTCAAACTCAGGCAAGTTCGCAACGAACAGATCTACGATGCGCGGGTCGTATCGTAACCCCGCGCCGTCATTCAGCAAGGCGATCGCTTGTTGACGCGACATGCCGGCGCGAAATGGCCGATCCTCCTGCACTGAATCGAAGCAGTCGATCACTGATAGCACGCGCGCAGTGATCGGAATCTGCTCGCCCTTCAAACCGTCGGGATAACCGCTGCCGTCCCAGTGCTCGTGGTGATGCCGCACGATCGGTAACACCGGATAAGGAAAATTGCAGCGGCTCAGGATTTCGGCGCCAACTATGGTGTGAATCTTGGTCTTTTCGAATTCAGCGGGGGTTAGCGTTCCCGGTTTATTGAGAATGTGATCAGGAACCGCGAGCTTGCCAACGTCGTGCAGCAACGCGCCGGCTTTCAGCGCAGCCAACTCTGCTTCAGAAAGTTTCAGAAGTTTCCCGAGACCTTCCGCGTAAATTTGCATGCGGCGGACGTGGCAGTGCGTCGTTTGATCCTTGGCGTCAATCGCGGTGGCTAGAGCCTCGACAGTGGCCAGATGCAAGCGGCTAAGTTCTTCGGCTTCGTGCGTTTTGGTATTTACGCGCTCGAAGTAAACTTTGTAAGTCGCAAACGTCGCCGCCACGATCGGAAATCCGAGCAGTGCATATCCCCAGCCAACGCGCGAAATTGCCGAATAAGAAACGGCGGCCGCCAGCGCTGATGCGAAAAACGACCACCATGTCCAAAGGTAACCTCGCCGCCACAGAGTGATCAGCGATTGTCGGTCTTTCAAAGCATAAATCGTCGAGACGGCAAAGCCATTCACGAAATAATGAGTCAGCGCGAGCAGAGCCAGGCACGCAATCAGGTAATCGGTGCGAATTACCGAGTTGCCTAACGGATAAGTCGAAATGCCCGCGTAACGGCGTAATGCAAAATAGAAAACATTGCCTGAAATCAAAACCGTAACGGCCATAATCGCGGGCGCCGCGATCCAGTTTGTGATCCTTTTCGACGTGCGACGTGAGCTGACAAATACATCGACGATGCCGACGAGCACTGCCGCCGGCACGCCGAGGGTCATCAGCGCGAGAAACGTGAAAACGTCGCCGGCAGTAAAGCTGGATTTGGTGTTGGGAATGCGAATCGGATGCGCGCTGGCGACAACCGCGAACAAGACAAACGCGGCAAGCTCGCCACTTTGAATCTGCGTGAGCGAGAGACAACAAACAACGGCCCACACAAACACAACTGCGCCGGCAGCGACCATTGAATTCCAATAGGTCTTTGCCGCGCGATTGTAATCCGATAAGTCGAGCAGCTTCATTCGTTCGTCCTAACCCGGCGAATGGTTCGGCAAACTTAGAACCGTCGAACACTTAAGCCTGAATTCGCGTCACATAAGCCTGCGCCGAAAGCAAAAGGCCCGAGCAACTCGGCTGTTCGCTTTCGGCGCATGACCGGGCAAGTTGACGGAAGCCGGCACGCGTCCGTCACCTGGGGTGTGGCAGTGGAAAAACCTGGGGCTTTCTGCGACAGGTGAAATCGCGAATTCTGTGCGGCTAGGGGGCCCAGTGCGGTGGGCCCGTCCAGCGGTTAAGCTAACTAGCCGCAGCCCCTGTATTACAAGGCTCGTGCCGGGAAGCAACGAGCGAATTTGCTGAGGTTTTCCGCGACTTCAGACCGTCGGTCGTGGAGTCAGTTCAATGTGACAGGTCAGAGTGAGAGTCTGGATGGCTTTGTCAGTCACGCGAGCGATAGCGAGCCGATCAAGACGAACGCGTCAGTCCCGCGAGCCATAGCGAGCGGATCAATCAACCGGTCGCTATCGATTCTGGTCTCAAAGAACCAAGGACTGTCTGTTTGACAACGACTCGCGCCACAGTGCACCTTTCAGCATCCCCTTTTTCAAAGTGACTTCACGAATTTCAAAAACAAAATCGCCCGCTGCAACTGTCGGCTATCTGGAGTTGTTGCGTTCCAATCGCGGTTTCCGATTTCTCTGGTTGGGCCAGGTCGTCAGTCAGATGGGCGACTGGTTCGACACGATCGCGGTTTACACGATCGCGCTCCGGCTAACTGGCTCGAGCCGTTCGGTTGCGCTGATCATGGTCGCGCGGTTCTTGCCGAGCGTTGTGATGGGCCCGCTCTCAGGGGTGGTGGCTGATCGATTCAGCCGCCGCTCGATCATGATCACGTCAGACATTGTGCGCGCGATCGTCGTGCTGGGATTTCTTTTTGTGCGTCGTCCGGATCAGATGTGGTTGATCTATGTGCTTACAGTTTTGCAACTAGCCTTTTCGACGTTCTTTGAGCCGGCCAAAACGGCGGCGATCCCATCGATAGTCTCGCGTCGCGAGTTACTCGCGGCAAACGCAATTGCCGGCGTGACGTGGTCGGTGATGTTGACCTTGGGCGCAGCCATGGGTGGATTCGTGGCAGGTTGGTTTGGGACTAATGCTGCGTTTGTGATCGATTCGCTCACCTTCATCGCTTCGGCGTTGCTGATTTCGACGGTGCGTTTCCCCAAGCGGCCGAAACGAGAGAAGGCGAAACTTACAATTGGCAAGGCCCTCGGAATTACGGACACGATCGAAGGCGGTCATTACGTCCGTCATCGGCCGCGCGTGTTGGCCTATCTGCTGGTGAAGCCGGCATGGGGAATGGGTGGAGGCATCCTGACTCTGTTGGCCGTGTTCGGCGAAAGAGTCTTTCCTGTAGCCGGCAAGGCAGCGACCGGCATTGGGGTTCTGTTTACCGCGCGCGGCATCGGGACCGCCTTTGGCCCAATCGTCGCGCGACGCTGGGCGGGTGAAACTCGCAAGCAGATGCAGCTCGCCATCGGAATTGCTTTCTTGATCGGCGGCGCCTTTTACATTTCATTCGCGGTGTCACGAAACTTCGCGCTGGCGTTATTGTTTCTAGCGATCGCGCATTGCGGCGGCAGCATTCTCTGGGTTTTCTCGACGGTCTTGTTGCAGCAGAGCGTCGAGGATCAATTTCGCGGACGCGTTTTTGCCGCCGAGTTGGCATTGGTAACACTGACTATGGCTGCTTCGAATTACCTGGTCGGTGAATTGATGGATCGGTTTGGCTTCTCGCCCCGTGTGGTCACTGCCGGCGTCGGAATTTTCTTTCTGCTGCCAGGAGTAATCTGGTTTGCGACCGAGAAGTGGTGGGACCGCAAAGAGCGATCGCCCGTTGCGCCCGCGCCCAAGCCGGAAGAATTGAAAGCGTCTGCGCTGGAAACAGAGCATTTCGAAATCTAGCGGCATCAAGTCTCTTAAGAATTCATGAAGATCAAAATCGGTGTTATGGGATCGGCGGCTGAAGCATCGTCGCCGGAAATCGCAGACGCGGCCCGCGCGCTTGGCAAAACGATCGCGGCGCGCGATCTTATCTTGCTGACAGGTGCGACTACAGGCGTCATTCATCTGGTTGGCAAGACAGCGCGCGACGCGGGCGCGTTTCACATCGGCATATCGCCCGGTGAGAATGAGCGCGAACACGTTGAGACTTTCAATCTGCCGACGGATGCGTGCGACGCGATCGTTTACACCGGCTTTGGATTGAAGGGCCGCAACGTCGTGCTCGTTCGCTCCTGCGACATCGTGATCTTCATCGCCGGTGCAATTGGCTCGCTGAATGAATTCACTATTGCGTACGATGAAGGAAAAGTAATCGGATGTTTGACGGGAACCGGCGGCGTTGCCGATGAAGCGCAGAGCATCGTCGAGCGGCTGCAGAAGAAAACAAGAGCGCAGATTATTGCTGATAGCGATTCAGTACGACTGATTGAAGCATGTCTGAGATTCCGCTCCGCGGACTGAATGCTAGTTGAACTAATCGCGCCTTGAAAGGAAATCACATGGATCTCGGACTCAAAAACAAAGTAGCACTCGTCGCCGCTGGCAGTGCCGGCATTGGCTTCGCGTGCGCTCGCGAGTTGGCTCGCGAAGGCGCGCGCGTCTTTCTGTGTTCACGTGAAGCGCAACATGCGTCCGACGCAGCGCAGAAGATTCATGAAGAGACTGGAGCCGATGTCGCCGGCATCGCGTGCGATGTAACCGATGATGCCGCGGTGGAAGCGTTCGTGCACCTCGCCATTGAACGCGCCGGCAGAATTGATATTTGTGTCACCAACGCCGGTGGTCCTCCGGCCCAGACTTTTGCCGAAACGGATCTCGACACATTTCGTCACGCGTTCGAGTTGAATGCCTTGTCAGCGATCAGATTCGCGAAGCTCGTTGTGCCGGGAATGATCGAACGCAAGTGGGGACGCCTCATCAACATCACTTCCGTTTCCGTCAAACAGCCCATCGATGGATTGCTGTTGTCGAACACCGTCCGCGCCGGATTGACTGGATTCGCGAAGACTCTTTCGAATGAAGTCGCCGCACACGGCGTCACCGTCAACAACGTCGCGCCCGGCTACACGCTAACTGATCGGCAGGATTACTTGGCTGAAGTTCGCGGCAAAGCGCTGGGGAAATCGAAGCAGGAAGTAATCGATTCGTGGGGCGAACAAGCCCCGATGCGGCGCATGGCCGAACCGGAGGAAATCGGCGCGGCCGTCGCATTTCTCGCTTCCGAGCGCGCTTCTTACATCACCGGCGTGACGCTGGCGGTTGATGGCGGCTGGGTGAAAAGTTTGTTGTGAACGGAAACTAACGGACGCGCTATACTTGCAGCATGGCGCGAGGTTGGGAGAGCAAGTCAGTCGAAGAGCAAATCGGATCGGCCGAGGCTGAACGAGAGTTACAGGCGCGTCATCAACGAACCGACGAACAACGCGAAGCCAGCGAACATCAGCAATCGTTGTTGCTATCGCGTTCGCTCTTGCGCAGCCGCCTCAAAGCTGCGCGCGACGCCAGGTATCGCGCCCAACTTCAAACAGCGCTTGATGAGATCGAATCGCAGCTACGCGATTTAGATTCCTGAAAGGTCTTATTGAGATTCAGTTAACGTCAATCGAAATCTGCGGTGGCTATGCCGGCTTCTTGAATTTGGCTTCATCAACCGGCGCGTTCAATTTCATTTCTGAGTAGGTCCGCACCGAGACCGGATTACCCGCGTCAACAGAAGATATCCTCACGATGAACGGCAGCTTCACTCCGTCAACGTCGCGATAGTCCTCGAAATCGAATTGCTCGGGAATCACGCCGACCATCGTCCGCAGATAAGTTACACGGCGGAGCAACAATCCCGTCTCGACGTCAAAATACAATCGTTCGACATCAGTATCGCTGCGCGCCGCCAGCACGACGTAGGCATCGCGATCGCCGACTTTGTCTCGGCCTTGCGTGCGCAGACGGGTGTACTGTTCTTTCAGCTTTAGGTTTCCCCACAAGTTGATTGACCCTTGCAGCCGCGCGATTTCAACTGAATTAAGTTGCCGTACGCCGTTCGTTGATTTCTCCCAGCCAATCTGTCCATCAAAGCCGCGTTCAATCACACCCTGGCCGGTGGTCGCGCGAATGTAGAACTTGTTGGGTGGGGCTTGCATGATTTCAAACGAAACAGAATTGCCACCAGCCGTCGTCGATCCCGTTAAGGTTCTCGACTTAACTTTGTCGATGTTTGTCTGGCCGCCAATCGCGGTGACGTACTTGCCGATGAGTTCTTCAGCCGGTGTCGGAGTTGGTCGCGGAGTTGGCGAGCCTTGTGGCTGCGCGCCGGGAGTTCCTGCTCCGCCAGGACCAGCGGGCGCGCCCGCCGGTCGACCTTGCCCGCCGCCTGGTGGAGGCGATGGCACCGGCAAGGGAAGCGTCACAACTGATTGCGGATTGTTTCGGCCGCGATGACATGTGTAGCACTGCACCTCGAGATTACCTTTGAAGAAGTTCTTGTTTGTGTCGAGCACCATCCGGATCATTTCGCGAGCGGTGTTCTTCTCAGGCTTCGCGTCGGATGCGTAATCCCATTGGCCCTGATTGTTCACGTGACAAAAATTGCACCGCCGCCCCATCGAAACCGCGAAGTAGTTCATTACCGGAATCAATTGCGAAGCCGGCAAATCGCCGAGCAGCTTGATGTTCTTCTCGCGACCTTCCTGCGCGACGGTTTGCTCTGCGGCCGGCGTCTGCGCGGGCTGTGGCATTCCCAACGTGGAGAAGAGAGGCGAAAAGTCTCTTTCGTTGGCGGCAACTTTGGGTGTGCGAAGATTCGCGATCACCAACACCGCGCTGGCGCAGCTCAACGCGACTACGAGAAATCTGAGAACAATCAGCTTCATTTTTCGCTCCGATGTTTTGGCGGACAAAGTACGAGTTAGAAAATACTCGCGCTGGCCGAATTAGTAAGACGAAAGTCTGGGAAGACCGAACGGCAGCAAGTTATAGACTGAAACGCTCGAATGATGCAAACGCTAAGCACATAGTTTTTTGTGAAAAGAAAAACACCCGGCGGGAAACCGGGTGTCGGAGCGCCTGCATCTTTGCGGGCGGTTCGCAGGCATCTTGCCTGTTGCTGTAATTGAAGAGGGCGACGGCGCACAACGAAGCCCGCGACCCGCACGCAGCATGCGTGCGATTCCTCCCTAACGGACGGGCGTCCGACTCTTCTTCGCGTGATTTTCTTTTGAGCGCATCAGCACGTCCAGCGACTGATAGATCTGCAAATAGAGTTGGGTCTCGCGCGGAATCAACGAGCGCCAGCCTGCGCCCGCGCGCCCGATGTATCCGGGAATCTTCGCAGCGTTTGAGTTGTAACCGGCAGCTACGAGTTCGGTCACCGTCGCTTGCTTGGCACTGAGCGCGCTCTGCACGTCTTCGTTCGCCGACAAGTCATTCCACGTGTCCTGCATGTAGAGCAACATTGCTTCAAGCGCGTTGCCGTGATTGCGCATGCCGGCGACGAAGTCGGGATTTAGCCCAACGCCGGGATGACGCTGGCGCATTAGGTTGTAAGTCCAGGGAATCATCTGGACCATGCCCCCTGCGCCGGCGGAACTGACGGAGTAGCGATACGTGTCGAGTTCATTCAGCGCGTACAGCGTGTAGATTTCTTCGAACAGCGCGATGCGATTTTCGTTGCGGAAGCGATCGTGATCGACGTGCTCGACGACACAAAGCCGTTTCGCGATTTCGATCAGGTTTGTTGCAATGGGATTGCCGCGTTCACGCAGACGCTTGGCGGCGAGATCGATCATCGAATTGACGTAAATCTGGCCGGTTTTCATCAGTTCAGGCGACAGCAACGCCGGGTGCGCCGACGTGTAATAGGCCATTTCCTTGAACACGCCGCGACGCTCGATGGGAAACTCAACCGCGAGCGGCAGCAGCGATCGATTTTGGTTATCGAAGATGTTAACGGCTGTGTTGACTCCGTTCGCGCGCACGATGCGAACCTGGACCGGCAGACCCAGCGAAGTCGTCGCGGGAATCATCGAACCCTTCGTCAGAAACGTCTTTTTGTCGATGCGGATTAAGTGAATCTTTGACGTTTCCGGCAGCAACGCGGCGAGCGTGACGAATTCGATCGAAGGACTCATCGACGTCAACACCGGACGCGCTTTCATCAAGCGCTCGGCTTCATTGATACGCACGCGCAAACGATTTGGCGAAAGATGTCGCGAGTCTTCGTTGCGACGATTTTCAGTCTGCGGAGATTGCGGCGGAACAGTCGCAGGATCCTGGTATCGCTTCGCAGTGGCGACCAGACGCGGACGAGTTTCTGACTTTATCGATCGCGATTGTTGAGCTTGAGTTGTGCCGGCGACCGAGACGATGAGCGCAAAGAGAATTAGACTGGAGGGCAGTTTCATGATGGCAACAAGTTCAAGGAAAGTTCTTCGCGGGGAGTTCGAAGACGACCTCAGATTCGCGTTTTGAAACGCGCTTGTCAATCACTTTTTTTCTGGAAGATCACGCGATCTTTTCCAGATTTTTTCTGGAAGATCATGCGTGAATTTCCAAAAACTTTTTGGAAGGTCTAAGGACGTATTCCAAAATTTTTCTGGAACATCTTACGGGCAATTCCAAGTTTTGCCAAACGCAGGTGCGCACGCCTCCGGCGTGGAGATAAACAGCACGCAAGAGGCGTGCATATCAGTCTTTACCATCACGATTGAGCAACTGTCGCTCCAACTCGGCAACGCGATCTTTGAGAGCTTTCAACTCTTCGCGCATCGCCGGCACGCGACTGAGATGGGCGTTGAGACGCTTGTATTGATCAAGTGGTTGAATCGGAATTCCCCACCAAACACCGGGCCGCACAATTTTCCCTGGCAGGACTCCGGCTTTCGATCCGATGATCGCGCCGCTCTGCACATGAATGTGATCGCCAAAGCCAACCTGGCCGCCAATCACGCAATCGTCTTCGATCGTCACGCTGCCGCTGATGCCGGTTTGCGCCGCGATTACGACGCGCTCACCAATGTCGCAGTTGTGACCGACGTGCACCATGTTGTCGAGCTTCGTCCCTTTGCCGATGCGCGTGCGCCCGAGCGCGCCACGATCGACCGTCGTGTTTGCTCCTAACTCAACATTGTCTTCGATTACGACCGTGCCGATCTGCGGGAACTTGTGATAGCCCATGTCGCCGCGTACATAACCGAATCCGTCGGTCCCAATGACGACGCCGGCATGGAGAATGACGCGATCGCCGATCGTCACGCCGTCTTCAAGAAAGACGTTAGGATGGATCACGCAATCGCTGCCGACGGTGACGTTGTCACCGATTTTTGCGCCGGCGCGAATTTGAGTTCCCGATCCGATTTTCGAGTTTTCGCCGACGCAAACAAAAGCCCCGATGAAAACCTGTAGAGCGATATCGGCGGTTTCGGCGATGACTGCGGACTGGTGAATCTCCGGCTCGCGCTGCTTCGGCGGATGCAAGACTTCCGCGATTAGCGCGAAGGCCAACTTCGGATTCTTGACCTTGATTTGGGAGGGAAGTGAAAGCTCCGAATTTTCCGGAACGATCACGCATGAAGCCTGACTGACTCGCGCTGATTCGAAAAAGTTTTCGTCTTCGACGTAGGCAATTTCACCCTGCTGGGCTGCGTCAAGACTTGCCACGCGCTTAATTTCCGACTCGCCACTTCCAATGATTTGGCCGCCCACCAGCGACGCGAGTTCGCCAACCGTCTTTTCTGTTCGGCTCATGTGATTGGTTTGAAACCGCCGCCGATAGTACAACGTCCTAACGATATTGGCGAACGTCGAATGCGCAAAACCATGAAAAATGCTCAGGATTTCTGTGAAGAGTACGCAAAGTGGATTGCCGATCGGGCTTTTTATCTTGCCATGTCAGACGGGGCAAACTATCATGACTCGTGCCGTTTACAACTCAATCAAAGACGGCGGTAATAATTGAAGTTCATCAGCTTTACGAACGATAGCAGCGTCTAACTGCGTTTAGAGATAAGAGGAGAAGCTTTCATTGTTCAGTGATCAATTTCGTCGCGGCGAGTCCGACAAGAATAAATTAGCCGGAGTGACCGGTTCGAAAATCGTTTCGACCGTTTCGGATATCGCCTGGAAGGCTTTCCAGTCCGTCAACAAACGCTTGCCCGAAGGCGAAGCCATTCGCCCAAAATGGGCGCCAGGGCCGTTGCTCAAGTCCTACGAACGAACTGCACCGCCATTAGGATTCCCGAGAGAAACAGATTCGCTTTGCCCACGTTGCGTCAAGGAAGTCCGCACCGCCGTGATTACCGGCGAGACTCCGTTGGAAACGCTGATGCATCAGCATCCGGGCGAAATCAAAGCACAGATTGTCGAAGAGAACGGCCAAGTCGTCATGCGCAAGACTTGCCCGAAGCACGGCGAATTTGTAGATGTGATGGCCACGGATCCGGCCTTCCTGGAAAGAATTGAATCGCTCTTCTTCGGTCGCGATTTTCGCGCTGCTGAAGATGCGAACGTTCACAAACACGGGACTTCAAACATCAAGTTTGGCCGTGGCGCCGTGCTGACAGTTGACCTGACGAATCGCTGCAACATGATGTGCGACCCGTGCTTCATGGATGCGAACCAGGTTGGCTATGTGCACGAGCCGACGTTCGAAGATACGAAAGCGATTCTCGATCGCGCTGTCTCGTTCAAGCCCAAGCGACAAGTCATCATCCTGTTCTCAGGCGGCGAGCCGACGCTTTCGCCTTATTATCTCGACGCAGTCGCTTATGCGAAGAAGATTGGATTCTATCGCATCCTCGCCGCGACCAACGGAATTCGCTTCGCGGAGGACATTGAGTTCTGCAAAGCCGCGAAGGCCGCGGGACAGCACGGCGTTTATCTGCAATTCGATGGCGTCGGTGAAGAAAAGAACAAGCATCGCGGCGTCGGTAATCTGTTCGATGTGAAGGTCCGCGCGATTGAGAATCTGGCGAAGGTCGGAATCAAGGTCACTCTCGTCGTCACGATCGTTAACAGCATCAACAACGACGCTATCGGTCAGATCGTCGAGTTCGCGGCAAAGAATATCGACAAGGTCCAGACGATCGCGTTCCAACCAGTTTCGTTCACCGGCCGTGACGAAGACATCTCAGACGAGATGCGCACGAAGTGGCGTTACACGCTCTCAGGCATGACGCACGATCTGAAGGATCAGACTGGCGGCCGCATGCAGCCGTTGCGCGATTGGTTTCCGCTGTCGTCCTACTCCGCGTTCACGTCGGTAATGGATATGCTGCAGGGAGCCGATGCGCCATGGGGTTGGTCGTCATGCAATTGCCATCCGAACTGCGGCATCTTCACGCTGGCGGTGGTCAACAAAACAACTGGCGACTTTCGCTCGCTGTTTGAGTTTTTCAACTACGAACAGTTCATGAAAGACGTCGCGGTGATCACCGACACGGCGCGTGGCAAGAAGCTCTCGTATGCCCAACTCGCCATGGCCATTATGCGCAACTACGACGCGAGCAAGGCGCCGGAAGGCTTCCCGATTTCGCAGATCATCAATCTCTTCAAACCGTCTTCGACTAACGCGAATTCCGATCGCAATGATCGCATGACGAGCGCCGGCCAGGATAGTACGAGCGACAACTGGCGCGTGCTGTGCGTCGAAGGCATGTGGTTCCAGGACCTCTTCAATTACGATTTCCGCCGCACCGAGATGTGCGTGATTCCTTACGGCACGCAGGAAGGCGAGATTTCATTCTGCGCTTACAACACCGGCGTGGGCTGGCGGCAAATCATCGAGAACATGCACAAGACGGCGAACCTCGCCGATTGGTACAAGGAAAACGAGCGCCACGCGGTTTACGCCGCCGGCCACAACGTGCCGAACATTTCCAAGAAGCACACACTAAGTCTGCCGATCGTGAATCAGATTCTAGCGGAAGATAACGGTCTCAAGGCACCGGTCACATCTCCCTACTTAGTTGAAGAAGAAGAGCGAGAACTCGTAGAAGTTTGAAGATTTAGTCCGAACTCTCCCGCTTCCTTTAAGTAGGTTTTATTAAAGTCGTAATTTGTCGAACGTTGGTCTGCTCAATCGTTGAGCACATCGCCCGCACGTTCGTAGTCTCACTCTAGCTCAAAAGGAGAATCCCCATGTTCCCATGTATGCTTTCCACGAGACCGCTTATGCTTAGCATTACAATCTGCGCGTTAGCCTTCTGCTTCTTGTGCGCATCGTTTACCTCGGTTGGTGCCGGTTCACTTATTCAGAACGAGAGTCCCCAAGCGGGGGAGGTAACAATTCCGGATGGCACCGACTTCGAAATTGTAACGGTTGACGAAATCTCCAGTAAGACAGCGACCGAGGGCGATCCGTTGACCTTTAAGGTTGCTGAAGATGTGAAGATTGGCGGCCAAGTTGTAATTGCCAAAGACACGATAGTCAAAGGAACTGTGTCGAATTCCCAAAAGAGTGGGCGTATGGGGAAGAGTGGCAAGCTCGGTATCCGGGTGGAGTCAACGTTGGCCGTTGATGGTCAAAAGGTCAGACTGCGCGCTTCTAAAGGTAAGGAAGGTGATGACAAAACCGGATCGGTTATTGCTCTCACAATTCTCGTTAGTCCTTTGTTTCTTCTGAAACACGGAAAAGATGCGAAGATCAAACCCGGAACCAAGATTAAGGTTTACACCGATGAGGAAACGAAGGTGAAGGTGAAACTGTAATCCTTACAAGTAACCTAAGCCATACAAAAAATCGGCGCGACTCATGCGAGTCGCGCCGTTAAGTTTACGGGACAGAGAATAGAACTTTATCGCTGTGGCACCGGAGGCGGAGCGCCTTCGGGAACCACCCACAACTCAAACAACCAATCTTCCCGCGCCGGCCCCATCGTAATTACCACACGACTGGTGTCCAGACCGCGAGAGTTAACAAGGTAATCAACAATACGCTGCGCGCGAGCCTGGGCTTGCGCCGGACCGGCTTTGCGTGACGGGTAAACAATCACGTAGCCCTGCGAGCCTGGCTCTTGCTGCAACTGAATCGCGTAGTTGTCCAGCCTCGCCTTCTCGTCGTTACGCGCGATGTCGTAGTACTCATCGAACTTGCGCGGCTTGTTGACGATTGGAATTGCCACCGAGCAGGTTGCCGGACACGGCATGCCAAAGCCGCCGATGTCCAAAGTCGCGCGCACCGTCTGGCCGGCCAAGCCGGTCGTATCGACTGTGATACTCGGCGTGCCCTGACCGCTCGTAATGCGACCGGCGGTGATGGTCCAATTGAAAGCCGGTGTGATGCCTGGCGTGCCGCCATTGAACTCAGCGGTGAAGGTAACGGGCTCGCCTTCCTTGGTAGCTTCCGGACATGAAACTGAAACGCTCGGGCAAACCGGCTGAGGCCGTTCAGGCGGACACTCAAGCACGATCACCGAAACTGACGAGAACGCCACACAGTTTTCATCGCGACCGTCGTCAACTTCGACCACCGCCTGATACGCACCAGGCGCGAGACCGGAGAGATCCCAAGCCGGATTTGGCCCATCGCCTCTGAGCCGGCCCCCATTAACCGTCCAGCGATAACGCAACTTCGCGCCATCATTGGCGCGCGCGTTCGCGGTCAACTGCACGCGATTGTCTTCGCATGCTTTGATTACAGTTGGCTCAGCGAGCAGCGAAAGCGTCGGTGGACCAGAAATTCTTTCGTACTTTCTTTTCTTCGGCTTCTTCGCTTCGACCGAGACTCCCAGCAGCGCCGCGAAGGCTACCGTCAGGACGAGACCAAACCAGAGGCTCTTTCGAGACATCATGATTAACCCTTTCAAAAAAATGGGACGCAGCCGGGCAACGGACCACGCCGGTTGAAGTTTTCGGGAAGTTTAGACTCCCGGCACCCCGAAATCCAGAGATGACACCCAAAGAAAAGCCGCAATAGCCAACGGTTTCCACGTCCGCGGCGGAAAACTTGACGCAAACATAGCGAAAAACGGTACATTCATAGTAATGGAACAGGTTCACGTCGAGGTCCCGGCCCGCGGCGCCAGCTACGAGATCAAGGTCGGTAGCGGGCTGTTAGATCAGGCTGGCAGCGAAGTTCGCGCGGCTTTGGGTGGCAAGACGCAGCGCGTGGCCTTGATTACGAATAAGAGAGTTTTCGATCTGTTTGGCGCGCCGGTCGTGCGCAGTTTGCGGAGATCCGGGTTTGAAGTCGGCAAATGGCTGATGAAAGAGGGCGAACGGCACAAGTCGATTCGTTCACTCGAACAGGCACTGAACTTTTTCAATCAAGTTGGTTTGGAACGAAACGATGTGGTCATCGCCCTGGGCGGCGGCGTGGTCGGCGACCTCGCAGGATTTGCGGCGGCGACTTACCTGCGCGGGATCGATTTCGTGCAACTGCCCACGACGTTATTGGCTCAGATCGATTCATCGGTCGGTGGTAAGACCGGCGTGAATCTCGCCGGCGGAAAAAATCTGGTCGGATCGTTTCATCAGCCGCGTCTGGTTCTGATCGATGTGGATACGCTGCGCACTCTGCCGCGACGCGAGCTGACTGCGGGTTGGTGTGAAGCGGTTAAGCAAGGTGCGGTCGGCGATCGGAAGCTGTTTGAGGAGACTGTGCGACTGTTGGGTAGCATAGACCTCAGTCTGTGGAACGGTAGCGTGGACTTCGGTCTGCGTAAGAATCGAGTAACGACCAGAAAAGGTGCACAGACTGAAGTCTATGCTACCCACCTTACCGCGATCATCGCCGCCCATTGTCACTTCAAAGCTTCGATCGTTGCCGGCGACGAACGCGAGTCGATCGACCGCGATGACCGGCGTTCGCGCCGCATTCTCAACTTCGGACACACCACCGCGCATGCGCTGGAATCAGTCACGGGTTACCGTCGGTTCCGCCATGGCGAAGCCGTTGGCTACGGAATTCTCGTAGCCGGCGCGCTTTCAAAAAATCTAGGCATGCTCAGCAGCGGCGAGTTAGAATTGTTACGCGATGCGGTGGCCGCCTGCGGGCCGTTGCCCCGGGCGAACGACATCGACATCAGCAGGTTGATGCGCGCGATGAAAAGCGACAAGAAGTCGGTAGCCGGACAAATTAAATGGGTGCTCCTCGAGAAAATCGGCAGCGCGCGCATCGTCGATGGAAACCAAATTGAGCCGCTCGCGTTGCGAGCTTCGTTGCGCGAAGTTCTGCGGGCGCGCAAGTAACTCGTCAGCAGTCGTTTTGATGGATTGAGTTTTTAGATTGTTATGAGACCCAGCGATTCACAACAAGGCAGCGCGCGTTTGAAGCTGATCATCTTTCTGGTAGCTTTCGCGCTGGTCATCTACGTCGGGTACATGTACGTCCCGGTCTCTCTCGACGCGTACTACTTCAAGGACGCGATGCAGAACAAAGCGGACCAAGCAGCAGCGCAAGGCCGGGACACCGCCTGGGTGCGCGATCAGTTGGTTAAGCTCGGGCCTGAATATCACGTGCCGCCGGACGCCGAGATCACCGCCGGCCAGAGCGACCAACGCGTGGAGATTCGCGTTAAGTTTCTCCGCCCGATTTCCTTTCCTGGCTACACCTACAATTACGAATTCGATCACACCGTGAAGAGTTCCACGTTTCTGAGCGTGAGGTAGAGTTCGATTCAACCAGGGAAAGATCCGGAGAGGTGGCGCAGCCTAACGAGGCACTTACTTGCGGATTTCTGCGTCGCACTTCACGATCTCTTTGGCGAGTTCGTCGGGCTTGTTCGCATCCGCGGCGGTGAGCGTGCCTTTTGTCCTCATCTCTTGATAGATGTCGAGCGCCTTTTGATACGCATCCTTCGCGTCGCTCCATTGTTGTTTGTTGCCTTTCGCGCCCAGCGCTGCATGTGAGTCACCCAATTGTCGATACAAAAGCGCGAGCGTATTGCGCGCGGTTGCGTTTGTCGGTGAAGAGGCAACGAGGGCTTCGTCGATCTTGATTCCTTGCTGCGCGCTCTCTACCGCGGCATAAGAATCATTTGCTTTGACTTGAAACAGGCTTAACGCCAAATAGGTATAAGCCCACTGCCGGCGAAAGTCCGCGTTGGTTGAATCTTTTGCGACCAGTCCGGCGAAAATATCCAGCGCCTTATTAAAATTCTTGATCGCCTCGACGGGTTTTTCAGTGCCAGTTGCAGTAGCAACATTACGGTAACCGACCCCGGCGTTTCGTCGCACAGCCGCATCGTTCGGGTCGGCGGCCATCATCGATTCATATATCGTCAGTGCCTGTTTGAATTTCTCGAGCGCGCCTTTCGCGTCGCCCGTTCTGAGAAGGGATGAACCGGCATTGCCCGTTTGAACGGCGAGTTCACTTCTGAAGGTGGTGTTGTTTGGATCTAATTCGACCAGCCGTTCATCCACCGCCATCGCTTTCAGCGAAAAATCCAAGACTTGCTTTTCTTCACCATTATTCTTCGCCAGCAAACTCTCTAAGTTGTAGAGGACCCCGAGACTACGCTGATACTCTGTGTCGCCCGGAAAATCAGCTACTAGTCTTTCAGTAATCGGTTGCGCTTTCGCGAGGAATTCCTGAGCACGCTTGACGTCGCCAAGGTTTGGAGTGCCGGGATTGCCAAAGGCTTTGGCTTTAAGGAGGTAAGCATTCTGTAAGGTAAATCGTAAGTCCTGGTTGTCAGGCGCATCGCTTAAAGCGGCTTCCAATATCGGAATCGCCTTGTCGCAATATTCCAAAGTTTTCTCAGGTGGGCCTGACAGTCCATACAGCCCCGCAATACCTCCGTAGCCTTCGCCCAGTTCGATTCGCAACTCACGGTTTCGCGGATCTAACGCTACCAATCGCTCGAGTATCGCCAGACCCTTGTGCCCGCTTTCCAATGCACCTTTCGTGTCGCCGAGGTTAGCTAGCGAAATGTATCTCCCTCCGATGACTGTGCCGGTGCCACCCTGAACCGAGGACACACGTGCATACCCGAACGCGATTTCGCGCAACAATGAGACATCGTTGCCCGCGTCTTTTGATAAATTGTCGAGGTATTGCAAAGCGTCTTTCACCATCCGCTCTCGAACTTTAGTCGAGCCGGGCAGTGCAGCGATCTGATCGTGATAGTCAAACAGAATCGTGTGAGCCAGTTGACGCGCTTCATTGAATCGCCGATTCGCGCGTCGGGCTTCAACCGTGGTGGCGATAATTCCACCCGCGAGCGTCAAAACGATCAGCGCGGCACCAGCTACGGCAATCTTGTTTCGCTTGATGAATTTTCCTGTGCGGTAGGTGAAGCTTCCCCTGTGGGCAGTTACCGGCAGGCCTTCGAGATGACGGCGAATGTCTTCTGAGAATTGCTCGACCGAAGCGTAGCGACGCTCAGGTTCTTTGCGCAGAGCTTTGAGGACGATATTGTCGAGGTCGCCGCGTAACAATTTCGGATTGACGAAGGAACCGTCCCTCACGGTCGGGCTACTGCCCCGCTCCGCGTTGTCACCTCCCTGGCTCTCGGCTCCTGACTCCTGAGTCCCAGTTGCCGCGCTGGGCTTCGTCGGGTCCTGTTCGCAAATCGCTTTTGTAAGTTCCTCAGTCGTTTTACTCTTCAGTCTGTACGGACGTTGCCCTGTCAACATTTCATAAAGCAACACGCCCAGTGAATACACATCACTGACAGTCGTAATCGTTTCACCCTTCACCTGCTCCGGACTCGCATATTGAGGTGTCCACGCGTGCAACATTGTGCGGGTCGCGTCTTCTCCCTCCGCATCTCCCTGATGAAGCAGTTTGGCGATGCCGAAATCGAGGAGCTTAACTTCACCATCTTTATTGACGATGACGTTCCCAGGCTTGAGGTCGCGGTGAATAACGAGGTTCTGATGCGCGTAGCTGACTGCCGCACAAACCGCGCGAAAAAGCTGCAGGCGGTCGTTGAGCGACAGTCCTCCTTCTCTGATGAATTTGTCTATGGGCGTGCCTTCGACATATTCCATCGCGAAGAAAGGCAGGCCATCGGCGGTGGCGCCCGCTTCATAGAGTTGCGCGATGTTTCGATGATGAAGGTTGGCAAGGATCCGGCGCTCAGTTTGAAAACGGTGCAGGATTTCTTTGGTCGCGTGTCCTTTGATCAGTTTGAGTGCGACCTTGCGCTTCAGCTTTTGGTCTTCAGCGAGATAGACCTCGCCCATGCCACCTTCGGCGATGAGGCGGACGATCCGATAGCCTTCAAATTCCTGCCCCTCGCTAAGAGTTTGCGCTGAGTCAGACACGAGAGGTTGATTAAGAAACTCTTTCGCATCGGCGCGCCGATAGTTCGTCAGGAGCGCTTTGACTTCCTCAACCACGCCATCATCACCGCGCAGCTTATGTTCAGTGAAGAGCTTTTCGCGCTCAGCCGGCGACACCTCTAAGGCCTGCGCAAAAAGCTTATCGATGAGTTGTTCACGATTACTCATATGAGGTCACTCCTTAATCAGTCATCCACTCATGCAACTTCGCGCGCGCGATCTTCAAATCATTCTCAACTGTGCGTTGCGAGATCGAATCGCCGTCGGCGCTTAACACTTCAGCGATCTCTCTGGCGCTGAGGCCGCCGAAGTAATGCAGCTCAACGACCTTGGCTTTGCGTGGAGAGTCTTGGGCCAGTCGATCTAACGCCTCATTCAACTCGACCAGATCGATATCTGAGCTCGCCGCGACGCGTTCAGCACGCGTAATCGGGAACTTGACGGCATCGCCTCCGCGCTTTTGCGCGGCGCGCTCGCGCGCGTGATCGACCAGGACGTGACGCATCACCTGTGCGACTACGCCGATAAAATGCGCGCGGTTTTTCCAATCGAGATGTTGAAGATCGTGAAGCTGCAAATAAGCTTCGTGGACTAATGCGGTCGCCTGGAGAGTGTGATCCGATCGTTCTTTGCGCAAATAGTTTTGCGCCAGCCGATGCAAATCCTGATAGACAAGCTCCGACAGGTCATTCAGTGCAGACTCGTCTCCACCATGCCATTTCAGCAGCCATTGCGTGACGGTCTGGGGCGACAGGTCGGTCATGGGGGAGCAACCAAAAGTCGGGACTGACTTGTATGAGGCCCGGCAGCACCCGGTCCTGTAAAGCGCCGCGAATCCTATCAAAAAAAGATTCCGATTGTCACTGCGGTTTCTTACCCCGAAATCCGCCTTACCCATTGAACAGTAATGCCGGTTTCAAAGTACGCCGGCTCACTTGACCAGAATGCCGCCCAAGTAGTGGCGATTGAGGAACTGCTGGGAGGATCCCGGCAGCTGGCGGGCAGTTGCCACGCCGCCGTGCTCATCAGCACATGAGTCGCGGCTGAACTGTTAGCTGCCCGTCATTTTAGTTGTCAGTTTTGAGGTTGAGTTTTCAGTGCTCACTTAGGAGTCGATCAATGAACGCCCAAGCCACCAGTCACCAGCCAAATCGAAGCGCGAATCTTCGCGCCTTGCTCACTTTGATCATCGCGATCGGCCTTGGCTTCGTATTTCTAATCGAGCGTAAAGCAGCCGCATCCGGTTCGACCTTCGTCGTTACCAACACGCTCGACAGCGGCGCGGGCTCGCTGCGTCAGGCAATCCTGGACGCGAACGCCAACGTCGGCGCAGATACGATTAGCTTCAACATTCCCAGCAGCGATGCGAACTGTAATGGGACGACGCACGTCTGCACGATTACGCCTGGGTCGACGGTTCTTCCCGCGATCACCGATCCAGTGACGATTGATGGCTACACGCAACCGGGCTCGAGCGTGAACACAAACGCTTTCGGTCTAGCCGACAATGCGGTGCTGCTCATCGAGATCAGCGGGGCGAATGAGAGCCTTGCCGGAAACGGATTTAGGATAGACGCGGGTGGCGGCGGTAGCACGATCAAAGGACTTACCATCAATCGCTTCGGCGGCTCGTGCATCCTGATTAATTCGACCTCCGCGTCGACCACTGCGGGCGGAAACTTCATTACCGGCAACTTCATCGGTACTGATCCGGCAGGCACCAGCGTATCAACCACAGCGAATGGTCAGAATTACGGCATTCAAATTAATGATTCTGCCGGCACGACCATAGGCGGCACGACGGCGTCGGCGCGCAACGTCATTTCAGGGCAGTACAGCGCTGGAATTTTTATCGCGAACACCTACGGCACCGGCCCTGCCAACAATAACCTGATTCAGGGAAACTACATCGGCACGGACAAAACCGGAACCGTAGCCCTCGAAGATCTAAACAGCATTGGCCCGGACGGAATTGACTTATTCACCAACGCGGGCGGCAATACGGTTGGTGGGACAGCTACCGGCGCCGGCAATCTAATCTCAGGCGAAGGCAAAAGCACCGGGCAAGGGAGAGCCATCGAGATGACCGAGCCGTCGAGCACGGTTCAGGGCAATTTAATCGGCACCAAGGCAGACGGCACTGGTTCAATATCTAACTTCATCGGCATCGAAGCCTCGGGAGCAAACGACATCGTCGGCGGCACTAGCGCCGGCGCGAGTAATCTGGTTGCCAATAGTCTCTTCGGGGGGCTGATTACGAGCGGCAACGTCGTTACGGTTCAAGGCATCACCGTTCAAGGCAACACGATCTCAAACAACTCTGGCCTCGGTATAAGGATCGCTGGCAATGGCGCTCAAGTTAGCGGCAACACGATCTCGGGAAACAAGAAGCGAGGCATACATGTCACCGGTTCGGGTAATACGATCACTGGTAATACAGTAACTGGCACCGTGGACCAATTTGGTTCTGGCCAGGGCATCTTCGTTCAAGCCCAGAATGTTGGTCTCACTGCGTCTAACAATTCGATAACGCAGAATTCCGTACACGATAACCAGGGCGAAGGAGTGATGGTAAGCGGAGTGAACGGCGCCGAACCGACCGGCACTTCCATCCAGGGCAACTCAATCTACAACAATGGCCGATTGGGCATCGATCTCGATCCGCAGGGTGCGAACGCAAACGATCATTGTGATGCGGACACCGGCGCAAACAACCTTCAGAACTTTCCTGTACTGACTTCAGCCGTGAGCAGCGGCGGCAACACCACAATTCAAGGCACGCTCGACAGCACGGCCAGCACGACGTTTCATATCGAGTTCTTTGCCACGTTCGGTTGCTTGACCGGTGGCCAAGGTAAGACGTTCATTGGCTCGGCCGACGTAACGACGGACGGCAGTTGTAGTGCGAACATCAACGCGAACGTAACGGGAAATTGGGGTAGCGACACGATTACCGCGACTGCTACGGATCCGAACGGCAATACGTCTGAATTTTCTGCATCAGTAAGCGCCACCGGCGACGCGGCCGTCGTCGAAGGCGCGCTCGACACTTCATTCGATCCAGGCTCGGGTCCGAGTAATGGGGTAAGAAGCGCGGTCATGCAGCCGGATGGAAAGATCATCATTGGCGGAACCTTCACCAGCTACAACGGCACTCCGCGCGGTAACGTTGCGCGGCTGAACTCGGACGGTTCCCTAGACACGTCGTTTGCTCAGGGCGCAGGGGCGAGTGATCTCGTCAATACAGTAGCTCTACAGCCAGACGGAAAGATCATCATCGGCGGCCTCTTCACCGCCTATGACGGCACTGGACGCAGTCGCATCGCACGGCTGAACTCTGACGGGTCACTCGATACGGGGTTTGACCCCGGGACGGGCACTGACGATCAAGTATTTACCTGCTCACTTCAATCAAACGGCAAGATCATCATCGGCGGAATCTTCAACAGCTACAACGGCACTGCGCGCAGTAACATTGCGCGGCTGAACGCGGACGGTACACTTGATACTTCATTTGACCCTGGGCCATCCGGCCTAGGCGTGGGCTTTCACGAGATCCTGACGAGCTTTGTGCAGCCAAACGGCATGATTGTCATTGGCGGTGTATTTACCAGCTATGCGGGGACCGGTCGCAATCGCATCGCGCGCCTGAACTCTGATGGCACGCTTGATACTTCCTTTGACCCCGGCACGGGCGCTAGTGGAAACGTCAATACGGCAGCGTTACAGTCAGACGGCAAGATCCTCATCGGTGGAAGCTTCACCAGCTACAACGGCACTGCTCGCAATCGCATCGCCCGGCTGAACTCTAACGGCTCACTTGATACGTCTTTTGATCCGGGCACCGGAGCCAACAACCAGGTATGGACAATATCGCTTCAGTCAGATGGGAAGATGATCATCGGCGGAGCCTTCACTACTTTCAACGGCAGTACTCGCAACCGTGTCAACCGGCTGAACCCTAACGGCTCGAGCGATTGCACTTTTGATCCAGGCACGGGCGTCAGCCTGGGCTCCTTTGATAAGCTGCTCACGAATGTTCTGCAGCCGGACGGCAGGATCATCATCGGCGGTTTCTTCACGACCTACAGCGGCACTTCACGCAACGGCATCGCGCGATTGATAGGGTTCACCGGTCCACCGTCATCATCAGGGGCATCACCATCGCCGTCGCCAAGCCCGAGTCCATCGCCTTCACCATCGCCGAGCCCGAGCCCAAGTCCATCACCCACTGCTACTCCACCGACTGACATCTCGGCGGTTTCAGGCAGCGGCACTTATGGCGGAACCGGAACGCTGACGGCAACGCTCAAATCAAATGGCACGGCGGCCAGCGGCAAGACGATCAGCTTCACGCTCAATAGCAATGCTATTTGCGGTGGAGGCGGACAACCTACTTGTCCAACAACAAACGCGAGCGGCGTGGCGACATTGAATGGTGTTGACCTCACCGGCATCAATGCCGGCACTCAGACTGGAGCCGTCGGCGCGAGTTTTGCCGGAGATTCAAATTATCTAAGCAGCAACGGCACCGGAGACCTGGTTGTCAGCAAAGCCACGCCGACGATCACCTGGAGCAATCCTGCCGACATTGTTTACGGGACAGCCCTGAGCGCGACGCAACTGAATGCTTCGGCTTCGGTCACGGGCGCTGCTGTGAATCCGTTTGTCTACACGCCGGCCTCAGGCACGGTGCTGCACGCGGGAAGTAATCAAACGCTGCATGTCGATTTCACGCCACAGGACACAACGAACTACAACAACGCGTCGAAGGACGTCCACATCAACGTCACGAAGGCAACGCTGACCATCACTGCCGATGACGAGGCGAAGAGTTATCGCGCGGCTAATCCAAGCCTGACTTACACGCCGAGCGGCTTCGTCAACGGCGATACAGCGAGCATTCTTACTGGCGCGCCGAGCATGAGTACCACGGCGACGACCACCAGCGTCGTCAACACTTATCCGATTTCAATCAGTCAGGGCAGTTTGACCGCAGTGCACGGTGGCTTCGACGACTACAATTTCAATTTCGTCAACGGCACGCTGACGATCAATAAGGTGACACCGGTGATTAGTTGGAGCAATCCGGCAAACATCGTCTACGGCACCGCCTTGAGCGGGGTACAGCTAAACGCTGCGGTGACGAACCCGAATGACGGTTCAGGCGTTTCAGGCATCTTCACTTACAACCCGGCCGGCGGGACTGTGCTGCACGTCGGGAATGGACAAGTGTTGGCGACGAACTTCGCGCCGACTGAAACGAACAACTACAACACCCCGGCGCAAAAGACTGTAGCGATTAACGTGACGCCGGCCACACTGACCATTACGGCGGACAACAAATCGCGGCCGCTCAACACGCCAAATCCGCCGCTGACGTTTACTCCGACTGGGTTTGTGAATGGTGATAACGCCAGCGTCTTGAGCGGAGCGCCATCGCTCAACACCACGGCGCAGCAAAACGATCCGGTTGGCGATTACCCAATCACGATCACGCAGGGAACTCTCGGTGCGGCTGATTACATTTTCAATTTCGTAAACGGAAACCTCGCGGTAGGCAAGACCACGCCGGTCATCAACTGGAGCAATCCGGCGGACATAATCTATGGGACCGCCTTAAGCGCAACTCAACTGAACGCGACCGCGACCGATCCAAATACAAGTGCCAGCGTGCCCGGAACGTTCACCTATGGCCCGGCGTCCGGCACGGTGCTGCACGTCGGCAATGGGCAATCGCTTACAGTGAATTTCACACCAACTGATACGACCAATTACGGCCCGCCGCCGCAGAAGAATGTCTCGATCAACGTCACCAAAGCGACGCTAACGATTACCGCTGACAACAAGGCGAAGACCTATCGCGCCGCGAATCCTGCCTTCACGTTCACGCCGACCGGATTCGTGAATGGCGACGGCCCGAGTGTTTTAAGTGGGGCGCCAACTTTGAGCACTACCGCAACCGCTACGAGTGTCGTCAACGCTTATCCGATTAGCGCGTCGCAGAACAATTTGAGCGCGGCGGATTACACCTTCAACTTCGTACTTGGCACGTTGACCATCAATAAGGTCACCCCGGTAATCAACTGGAGCAATCCGGCGGACATCGTCTATGGAACGGCGCTGAGCGGAACGCAGTTGAATGCGACCGCGACGAATCCCAATGACGGCTCGGCGGTAACCGGAGCCCTTACTTACAACCCAGCCGGAACAACAGTCCTGCACGCCGGCAACGGCCAGACATTGCGTGCCGACTTCACGCCCAACGGTGCTGATGCATCAAGCTACAACACACCGGCGCAAAAGACTGTTTCGATAAATGTCTTGAAAGCGACGCTAACCGTTACGGCGGACAACAAATCGAGAGCCTTTGGCGTTGCGAATCCAACTCTGACGTTTACACCAACCGGATTCGTGAACGGTGACACGTCGACTGTTTTGAGCGGCACGCCCACTCTTTCGACGACAGCAACAACAAACAGTCCGGCAGGCAATTACCCAATTACGATTTCGCAGGGAACACTGGCGGCGAATGACTACATTTTTAGCTTCGTCAACGGCGCTCTGAGTGTCGGCAAGGCTGTGCCGGTAATCACTTGGAGCAATCCCGCGGACATCGTTTACGGCACCGCGCTGAGCGGGACTCAACTGAACGCGACCGCGACCGATCCCAATACGAATGCCAGTGTGGCCGGAACGTTCACTTATGGCCCAGCGTCTGGCTCGGTGTTGCACGTTGGCAATGGGCAGACGCTCATCGTCAATTTCGCACCGACCGACACAACCGATTACGGCCCGCCGCCGCAAAAGGCTGTTTCGATTAACGTCACGAAGGCGAGCCTGACCATTACTGCGGATAACAAATCGAAGAGTTATCGCGCTGCGAATCCAGCGTTGACTTTCACGCCCAGCGGATTCGTCAACGGTGACACGGCGAGCGTCTTGAGTGGTCTGCCGAGTTTTTCGACCACAGCCACGACGACGAGCACGGTCGGCGGTTATCCGATTACGCCGGGGCCTGGCTCGTTGGACGCCAGCGATTACGCGTTGAATTTCGTCAACGGAACGCTCACGGTGAACTCGGTCACGCCGGTAATCAACTGGAGCAATCCAGCGGACATTATTTTCGGGACCGCGCTCAGCGCAACTCAATTAAATGCCACTGCAACCAACCCGAACGACAATTCGGCGGTTACGGGTAACTTCGTTTACAACCCCGCCACCAGCACGATTCTGAATGCTGGATTGAGTCAGACGTTGACGGCGAACTTCACGCCGAATGGATTAGACGCGTCCAGCTATACCGCGCCGGCCGCGAAGAGCGTTTCCATTAACGTGGTGAAGTCCGCCCAAACGATCACCTTCGATGCGCTACCTAACCGACAGTTCGGCGATCCGCCCTTCACCGTCAGCGCTACGTCATCATCCGGACTTCCAGTTACCTTCAGCATCGTCTCAGGTCCGGCGACAATCAGCGGCAACATCGTAACTTTGACGGGAACGGGTCACGTGATCGTGCGCGCCTCACAAGCCGGCAATGGCAACTACAAATTGGCGACAACGGTGGATCAAGGTTTTGACGTGATACCGGCCACCATCACCTTCAAACCACAAAGCAAATTCGGTATCGGGCAGTTTCCGGCAGCAATCACGTGGGCTGATTTCAATGCCGACGGCAAGCCTGATCTCGTCACCGCGAACTCCGGTGATAGCACCGTAACCGTTCTGTTCGGCAACGGACTCGGAGGTTTCTCTGGCGGAACAAACTATTCGGTGGGACCCGTCAATACGACGCCCACCTCGCTTGCTGTCGGTGATCTGAACGGAGACGGCAAACCTGATATCGTCACCGGCAATTTCAACTTCCCGAATTCGACGGCTACCGTGCTGCTCAATAATGGGAGTGGCGTTTTCGGCAGTCCACAATCAGTTCAAGGCGCTGGGGGGTTCATCAAGCTGGCCGACTTCAATGGTGACGGCAAACTCGATCTCGTCCTGGGCTCTGCACCGATCAAGGTCTTCCTCGGCATTGGAAACGGTACGTTTCAATCGCCGGTATCGATTATCGGAACTCAAGACCAGGCAGGTCCGGTTGCCGCCGGCGATTTCAACGGCGATGGTAACATCGATATTCTCAGATTCGCTGTGGGCAACACTTTCTTCATTTGCTTAGGCGACGGCAAAGGCGGATTTACGCCGACGCTCCAACCCAATCGACCCACTAATTCCGTCAGGGTCGCAGTAGCCGATGTCAATGGCGATGGAAAGGCGGATTTGATCTTCGGAAACCAGAACAATGGCGTGACTGGCAACGTGTCGATAATGTTGGGCAAAGGCGATGGCACGTTCAAGGCAGCGGTCAATTACGATGCATTCATATCGAAAGACATCACCGTCGGCGATCTAAACGGTGATCGCAAACCTGACGTTGTAACCACGGGAGGCGGTTTCGAGATAGATGTTCTGCTCGGCAAGGGCGATGGTACATTCAAGCCATACTTCAGTGTCCCGCTGATATCGGCACAGCAACAACAATCCCCTCAGGCGGTGACGTTGGCGGACTTCAATCGCAACGGGATTCTCGACATCGCTGTGGCCACCATGGATGTGAACACGAACGGTAACGTGGTCGAGTTTCTCGACAATCTGCCACCCGCCCAGACGCCGACTGGAACGGGTGTCGCCGTTACAGAGGGTAATGTGAGCTTGAATTTCTCGGGCATCACCAGCGGAGGGACGACCACCTCGACGCCAATTGATCCGAGTACGGCCGGGAGTCTGCCGGGAGGATTTTCGATCAGCGGCGCAAGTTTGGCATTCGATATTGCCACCACGGCATCGTACACGGCACCGGTGGACGTGTGCTTCAATGTCCCGCCGGTGACTGGCGAAACTGCGACGCAGTTCAACGCGCGGCGAGTGATGCACGGCGAGAATGGCGTGTTGGTCGATCGCACCAGCCGGCACGACTTCGCTCAGCATTTGATTTGCGCCAATGTGAATTCGCTCAGTCCATTCGCGATTGTGACGAATCTCAATCCGACGACGACAAACGAAATCGACGACACGACGAGATTCGTGCAGCAGCATTATCTCGACTTTCTTGGCCGCCAACCGGACACGAGTGGCTTGAACTTCTGGACGAACAACATCACCAAGTGCGGATCAAACGCGCAGTGCCTCGAAGTGCAACGCATTAACACCTCCGCGTCATTCTTCCTGTCGATTGAATTCCAGCAGGAAGGATTCCTGGTTGAGCGTACCTACAAGGTGGCCTATGGCGATTCGACCGGAACTTCGACAACGGGTGGCATTCACCAATTGCAGGTCCCGATTGTGCGGTTTGGCCAGTTCCTCGCGGACGCCACCGAAGTTGGACAAGGCGTGGTCGTCAATCAAGGTAACTGGCAGCAGCAGCTTGAAGACAACAAGAATGCCTTCATGCTGGATTTTGTCCAGCGCCAGGGATTCGTCGATGCCTATCCGACGACGCTGACGCCGACTGAATTCGTAAACAAGTTGTTCGCGAACGCCGGCGTCACGCCCTCAGCGAGCGACCTTTCAACTGCCGTGGGCAGATTCAGCGGCGCGCCAAACACTTCCGACAACGCCGCGCGAGCGAAAGCGCTACGTGATGTTGCCGAGAACCCGGCCGTGGTCCAGGCCGAAATGAACCGAGCCTTCGTCCTGATGGAATATTTCGGCTACCTGCGACGCAATCCGAACGAAGGCAATGACAGGGATTACAGCGGTTACGATTTTTGGCTGACAAAGCTCAACCGTTTCAATGGCAACTTCATCGATGCCGAGATGGTGAAGGCCTTCATGAACTCGATCGAGTATCGCCAGCGGTTTGGGCCGTGATTAATGTTTTAAATTCACGACAAAGGAGAAGTAGCGATGATGAAGAAAGTTCTTCCGCTGTTCTTGTTATTAGCAACTGTCGCAGTATCGCCGCGTCAGGCGCAGGGTCAAACGCCGCTTAAATTCAAAGAAGGCGATCGCGTTGAATTCGACGCGCTTGAGACCGGCGATCCCACCAAAGCGAAATGGGTGAAGGCCACTGTCACAAAGATAACGGTCGTCAAGTTGAGTTCAACGCAGTCACAAACTACTTATCAAGTCACCTTGGATCCGTTGCCGGGGCGGCTTCCCAGAGTTTTCGACGTTTCGCAGCGGCTGGCGGAACAGGGGCCGACCTACTCTGGTGACCCCAGCAGGACGATCGGATATCTTCGTCCCCTTGCAGGCGGCGGTGCGGCGCCCAGGATCGAAAGCGACAAACTGCGCGTGGATGAGAACGACACAGTGCTGGCCGATCGTGAACTGCTCGATTGCAAAAATTTGAAAGCGGGTCCGGCGCGTAATGGTCCGCCACCGCCCGCGGACTTGGCGAAGAAACTTATTCGCTGTTTGTTTGAAACGCCTTCATCACCGGGCCAGGATGGTGCAACAACCGTGGACATTCTTGAGTTTGCGCCCGGCGCTCCGCATCGATGGAATCGACGGGAAGACCTCAGCGCCGGCGCCACGATCGACACGATGGTTTACCCTTTTCGGGTGAAGTTCAATCAAAAGACTTTCTACCGCCAGCACAACGAAGCACACCTCAACGTCGAGCGCATCTTCACCTGTTATGTTGCCGTCGATCAGTGGTACTGCGGTCAGGCGCAGTCATTGAAAGAAGGTGACGGGAAGATGATTCCGGTAAAAAGGTAGGCCGGGCGCTTTCCGATTCAAAGCTATCAATTGACTTGATCGCGTGGAGTCACCAGCTCGCGGCCATGGAATTTCATTGACTCTGGCGTGGGATTGCGATACTAGCGACGGCACCATGGCAGAAACCCCTTCGAATTCAAACAAGCTGGTTCGCGGACTAGGTCTGACGGACGGCACGATGATTGTCATCGGGTCGATGATCGGATCAGGCATCTTCATTACCTCAGCAGAGTCTTCAAAATTGGTTGGCTCGCCCGGTTGGTTGCTGGTGGCGTGGGCCCTAGCCGGCGTGATGACTATTACGGGCGCGCTGTGCTGTGCGGAATTGGCCGCGATGATGCCGCGTGCTGGCGGGCCTTACGTCTTTCTCCGGCAGGCTTATAGCCCGGGCACGGGTTTTCTCTTTGGTTGGTCGCTTTTCCTCGTCGTCCAAACCGGAACGATTGCGGCGGTCGCGGTAGCGTTCGCCAACTTCACCGGCGTTTTGATTTCAGGTATTGATGCGAATAACTATCTGATCGCGCCGCATCGTTTGCCGTCATTTCTCAGCGGCTATGCAATCAGTCTTTCGACTTCCCAGCTCCTCGCGATCATCATGATCATCGCGCTGACGCTAACCAACCTGCGTGGCCTTAAGACCGGCAAGTTCATTCAAAACACCTTCACCTTTACCAAGACCGCGGCGCTGATCGGATTGATTGTGGTGGGATTACTGCTGGGCTGGAACCATGGCAGCGCCGCTTACACCTCATCGTGGTGGAGTCCTTGGGCCAATGGTTGGAATCCACAAGCGGCGCAGCCCGGGCTGGCTTTGGCTGGAGGTGCGGCCCTGGCAATCATTCTCGGACGTGCGATGACCGGGCCGTTGTTCGCGCAATCGGCGTGGAACAACGTCACGTTCACCGCCGGAGAAGTTGAGAATCCCGGACGTAACTTACCGCTGGCGCTTTTAATCGGCTGTGGCGTGGTGGTTGGCCTGTATCTGCTGGCGAATGTTGCTTATGTAGTCACTCTGCCGCTCGTGGGAATTCAAAAAGCTGATCAAGGCCGCGTCGCCAGTGCGACCATGCAAGCGATCTTCGGATCGAAAGGCGCGATCATCATGGCGGCGGCCATCATGATCTCGACGTTTGGCTGTAACAACGGATTGATTTTGGCGGGCGCGCGGGTGTACTACGCGATGGCGCGAGACGGATTGTTCTTCAAAGGTGTGGCGAAGTTGAATAAGCAGCACGTGCCGGCGATTGCTTTGATCACGCAGGGGATCTGGGCCTGTCTATTGACGCTGCCCCGCACTGTGGGAACTGATCCGAAGACTGGCGGCATCGCTTATGGCAACGTGTACAGTCAGTTGCTTGAATACCTTATCCCGGCAGATCTGATTTTTTATTCTCTGATGGTTGGCGCGGTGATCATTATGCGCCGTAAAGCGCCGGAGATGACGCGGCCATATCGTGCCTGGGGCTATCCAATCGTTCCCGTCATCTACATCACGATGGCTGTAGTAGTCATTTTGGATCTCGCGTATCTCGCGCCATACACAGCCGGCATTGGATCTCTCCTCGTGCTCACGGGAATACCTGCTTACTTGATTTGGCGGAAGAGTGCAGCGAGCGCGGCCACAACCGAGTCGCTGGCTACGGAAGAGCCTTAAATCTTCGACTATTCGATCCACAAGCAGCGAGGCAAGACTGCTTCCATGGTCAATAATCGGCATGATTCGTAACGGAGGGTCAATGAAACTCAGAACACTTACGACCATCGCTTTATCGCTGCTGCTCCTTTCAGCAGCGGCCCAGTTTGTGCGCGCGCAACCTAGCTGTTGGGGCAGCAGCCTGATTTACCTGGTTCGCGACGAGCACGGCAAACTTATTAATCCGGATCATGACGATTTGTGGATTGGTCCAGGCTGGGAGATTAAGGACAAGGAATTTGGAGAAGGCTGGGTCGGTCTTCCTGAATCAATTCGCAAAGAGATCGGAAATCTCAGATTCTTGGCGCACATCGAGCGGTATGAACCGTGCCGCTTTACCAAACCGATCGAACTGAAGCTGACCCTTCACGGCAAGAGCATGAATCTCATCTTTCATGCCGAAGGCAAAACTCGCCTCTACGTCGATTCAATGCCGTTTCAAGCAGGTGCATTCGAACATCAATTACCCCGCGCTCCGGGTGAGGCAATTTATTCGTGGACGGCTGACGGATGGAAAAAGACCGCCGCCAATGCGGAAGCCGTTGCGCGTTATCCAATTGCTTTCATTCGCGGCCGAGTTTTGGATTCGGCCAACGCTAAGCCCGTCACGAACGCCCGTCTGATTTTGAAATCGAACATCTCTTATGAAGAGGCGATAGGTAATTCTGACGTGAAGGGTGTTTTCGAAATGAAGGTCCGCGCCGATCGCTTCGACAAGGTAACGCGCTTGGCGGTGATGGCGACACATCCCGATTATTTGCCAGATTTCGCTGTCGCAGTCGAGAATCGTGAAGGCGGCCTTCTGCAAACTGTGAACGATCTCAACGTGAAAATGGTGCACGCGGTCACAATTTCCGGTCGAGTGATTGATGAGCAAAGCGGAAAACCGCCTTTGCCGGACAGTGAAATCGAACTGGAGGCCGAATACCCAAGCACCGGAGACCTCTGGGGGAGCAAAGTGAGCGGCAAGACTGATTTCGTACATCTGAACGCGGACGGAACCTTTTCAATCAAGACGGGAATTGGAAAGAACCGTCTGCACTTAATCGACAGTGGTGGTATGTGCTATGGAGTCAAACCCGAACAGCAAGAATTTGACGTTGGACCAGGCGGACTACCTAACTTTGTGTTAGCTCTCGTTCGGCGTGGTTGTCGCCGCGAGGCTTATCCCGATAATAAATGACGCCGACTACAATTGTGCTGTTGCGGTGGCGAAAGCTTTCAACTGCACGAGCGCCGGCGGTGCTTCGGCGAGCCAGGTGGTCGGACAAACTCCACAACGAGTGCATTGATTGACGGAAGGGCAGGGAGCAGTTGATTGAGCTTCATGCGCGCGTTCGTGTTCGCGTTCCATAAAAGGCCGGCCCAATCCCGCATCGACGATCTCCCACGGCAGAATTTCATCGTGTGAACGTGTGCGGCTGGTGTGAAAGGCCGGATCGATTCCAGTTTCGCGAATCGCTGCATGCAAATCGCCATTCAGACGCGCCGTCGCTTCGATTACTTTCGCAATACGGCGATCGCCAGAAGATAGCAAAGCCTGTTCGTGAGCAATGCGCGCTGACATGGCGCGGACTTCGACGTTCGGAATGCGCGCCAGCTTCTTGCTGACGTACTTCAAACGCCGCTTCAATTCCTTTTCGTCACAAATCGGTTCCCACTGAAAGGGCGTGTTGGGCTTCGGCACAAGACCATTCAATGACGGAATGATCTTGCCGGCGCGGCCGAAGCGTTTCCCCGCTTCGAGCATGCGATCCTTGATGCGCTCAACCAGTACAACCATCTCGTCGAGATCTTCGTCGGTTTCCGTCGGCAGTCCGACCATCATGTAAAGTTTGATCGTCAGCATGCCGCGATCGAAGACCGCGCCGCAGATATCGACGATCTCGTCGTTGGTCAGATTTTTGTTGATTACTCTGCGCAGGCGATCCGAGCCGGTTTCGGGTGCGACCGCGATCTGCTGATCACGCGATTCGACCAGCGCGTCCAACAGGTCCTCCGAGATTTGATCGAGCCGCAGCGATGAAACCGAGATGCGATAGTCCATCGCGCGCAAGCCCTGAAGGATCTCGCTAATCTCCGGATGATCGCAGACTGCGGTCGAAACCAAACCAATCTTGTCGGTCTTGCCGCGCCAGGCAGCGGCCTTGGCGAGAATGTCGCGCGCCGGCACCACCCGCGGCGGCCAATAGTTGTAACCAGCCCAGCAAAAGCGGCAGCCCTGCGAACAGCCGCGCGAAATTTCAACCAGGAATCGATCGCCCATCTCTGCTTGCGGGGCGAAGATGGTTGTCGATGGTGCGAACACTTCATCACGACGCAATTGGTCGACGAGATCGAATTGCTGCTTTCTAATCGCGCGACGCAGGCTGCCTTCCTTAGGGTTCTCCGCCGAGATCGCACGGCCGACGCGCGCTGGAACGCCCTCTTCTGTCGGCGTGTAGGTGTTGACCGTGCCATCTTCGTTGTAGCCGACAAAGTAAAGTGAAGGAACGTAGAAGCCCCGACCCTGACGCGCGAGCGCCAGCAGCAATTCTTCTTTCGATTCGTTCTCAAAGATCGCATCGACAAGTTTCGCTCCCAAAATCTCGCCTTCACCTACTCCAATCACGTCCGTGAATTCGGCGATGGGCTCGGGATTTAGAAACGAAGCGGCGCCACCCATCACGATCAGCGGGTCGTGTCTTGTTCGGTCTTTCGACCAAACCGGCACGCCACTCATTTGCAGCATGCGCGCCATGTTCACGTAATCGGTCTCGAAAGAAATTGAAAACGCGATCACATCAAATTCGCGAACCGGTGTTTGCGATTCGAGAGAGAGGAGTGGAGTGCGCGTGCGTTCGTATTCACGGAGTTCATCAATGGCGATATCTGATTTGCGCGGCGCGTGAACGTCGTAACCTGAGCTGTTGTGTGAATGTTCGCGCTTATTGGAGAGCGTCCGGGTACTAACCGAACCTTCGCCCACTTTCACACTGCGGCCACTGTCTGGCAAAAAAACTCGCTCGCACGAAACTTCCGGGATGTTGTTGAAGAGTTCATACATCGCCTGAAAGCCCAGATTCGCCATCCCGATCGAATAAACATTCGGGTAGCAGAGCGCGATGCGCAGTTGCCTGCCGCGCTTCAGCACCCAGCCGTCTTCCGAGGCGAGTTTGCGTTTGTAGCTTTCGGTGATGCGATGCATAGAGGCTAGAGGTCAGAGGCTAGAGGCTGGAAAAACTCCTCCATCCCTACGAATAAGTCATCTTTCCGCGTCTTTCTCAGAGGGCGAAAGCTGGAGACCAAGAGGCTGTTCCGAATTGAGAACTAACCTCTAATCTCTAGCCTTTGACCTCTGCTTTCTTACCCGTGCTGCACAGTCTCGAGAAAAGCCTTCAGCTTTCTCGATCGCGAGGGATGCCGCAACTTTCTTAGCGCCTTGGCTTCGATTTGGCGAATACGTTCGCGGGTGACAGCGAAATGTTGTCCAACTTCTTCGAGGGTGTGCTCCGATCCGGTTGTGCCCAAACCAAACCGCATCTTGATCACTTTCTCTTCGCGCGGCGTTAAGGTCGCCAGCACTTCGTCGGTGATCTCGCGCAGATTCGAAGCGACCACGGCGTCCGACGGATTCAGAATAGACTTGTCTTCGATGAAGTCGCCGAGATGCGAATCCTCTTCTTCGCCGATTGGCGTTTCCAGAGAGATTGGCTCCTGGGCGATCTTCAAGACCTTGCGCACCTTCGAGACCGGAATGTCCATCTTCTTGGCGATCTCTTCGCTCGTAGGTTCGCGACCGAGTTCCTGCACCAGCGCACGCGAAGTGCGAATCAGTTTGTTGATCGTTTCGATCATGTGCACCGGAATACGGATGGTGCGCGCCTGATCGGCGATGGCGCGAGTGATCGCCTGGCGAATCCACCAAGTGGCGTAAGTCGAAAACTTGTAACCCCGTCGCCATTCGAACTTATCCACGGCTTTCATCAAACCGATATTGCCTTCCTGAATCAGATCGAGGAACTGCAGACCGCGGTTCGTATATTTCTTCGCGATGGAAACGACCAGACGGAGGTTCGCTTCAACCAATTCGCGCTTCGCCTGGCCGGTCTGATGTTCGCCCGTGACGATTGCTTGAAGACATCGCTTCACTTCGACCGGCGAAATGTGATGCTCTTCTTCGACCATCGCCAGACGCTTCTTCGCGGTCGAGACGTGTTTCTTGTAGAGCTTGATGTCGTCGGCTTTGAGCCGCTTCTTCGTCAGCCGATCGCTGTACGTGGAAAGCTCACGTTCAGCAGAACGAACTTCTTTCTGCACGTTGCGAATCGCATTGATAAGCCGCTGCCGCGAACGCTCAGTCATATTAAGCCGACCAATCTCGTCAGAGATTTCGATGCGCAGACGCGCCACTCGGCCACGCATGCGCAGAAGCTTCTTCGTCTTCTTACCGCGCTGGGCTTTCGTTTCCGCGCGCAGCTTGGCTGATTCTTTCAGCGTGTTCTTGAAAATTTTGGCAATGTTCTCGATGCCTTCAACCGTCCACTGGCGATATTCGTCGGCCTTGTCTTCTTCGCCCGCCAGCTCGGCCTGCTCGGAGAAAGTAACGACTTCGCGGATGTTGAGCTTCATTTCCTTAAGCTCTTCACCCATCTTGATGAGTTCGGCAACCGCGATCGGCGATCGCGAGATTGCCTTTTGAGTTTTAATCTGGCCGCGCTCAATGCGCTTCGCGATGGCGACTTCGCCCTCGCGAGTCAACAACGGCACGACGCCCATTTCCCGGAGATACAGGCGAACCGGATCGTTGGTCTTTTCCAGCGCGCCCGCTGATAAATCCAGTTCGAGTTCTTCGTCACCGTCTTCATCGTCGGTCGCGATTGCCGCTGCCTGTTCGATCAGACGTTCATCGGAATCCGCGACATGAATGTTTGACGCGTCCAGTTTCTGGAGCACGTCTTCAATGTCGTCGGGAGACACTACGTTCTCAGGCAGTTCACGATTCAGATCGTCGTAAGACAGAAATTTCTTGTCGCCGCCCAACTGGAGCAGCCGATCCATCACATCATCTTTTTCTTCAATAGCCATTTATTCTTCCTGTTACTCTCTTCAGCGCGTTCAGCTTGCCGCATTTCCATTCGGCAGAAAGTTACTGCGCTGTTTCGATAATTCAAGTTTCTTCATCACCAACTGGTCGCGTAGCTTTTCGTCGCCCGCGCGATCGGCCTCGGCGATCTGCGTGCCGAGTTCATCGATGTCGCGATCCAGTTTCATCAGGCGCAGCGCATCAAGGCAGCTATGCGCATCAGCCAACGATTCGTCGAAAGACTCAGCCGGTTCAGTAATCAATATGCGCGGAAGAAGTTCCGTCGCCGTTCGGTTGTCCGCTGTCGCCTCACTTAACGCTTCGTAAGTGATTGCCTCGTCGTCTTCGCCCAGTTTCTTCAGCGCGCGAAAAATCGCGGCTGTTGCTAATCCTTCGTAATCGCTCGGTTCAAGTTTCGGCAGAATGATGTTTCGCAGCTCATCATTCGCCACTAACAATCCGAGCAGTTTCTCTTCCGCCACTGTTGGCCGAATCTCTCGCGCGAACACTTTTTGAACAGCCGCGGTGTCGGTGCTTGCGCCGCCGCGCACCTGCTGCCAAAGTTCGCGTCTCTGTTCGCGCTGAACTCGCAACGCGTCCATCGCAATGTCAAAATATTCGCGCTTCTGAATCCGATTCCGGACAGCGCGAACAAACGGGAGCGTCTCCTCGACCGCCGCAGCCTTGTCCGCTGGGCTGTTAAGATGACGATCCCGTACCGCTTGATCGATCACAAATTGTATATGGGGCTGTGCCTCGCTCCGGCGCCGGTTATATTCGGAAACGCCGTGTTTTCTGATGAAATCGTCCGGATCTGCGTTGTCCGGGAGGACCAGAACCTTAACTTCGATGTCTTCTGCCAGAATCGTTTCGATTGCCCGCTTCGCCGCCTGCACGCCCGCTCGATCACCATCATAGTTGACCAAAACCTTACGCGCAAACCGGCCCATTAGTTTCACTTGCTCCGGCGTCAGCGCCGTGCCGAGACTGGCGACGATATTCTTGACCCCATTTTGATAAGGAACGATCAGATCAAGATAACCTTCGACCAAAATCGCGAACTCCTGCCGCCTGATTTCATCTTTGGACAAGTGCAGACCGTAAAGATGACGACCTTTCGTATAGGCCGGGGTTTCCGGCGAGTTTAGATACTTCGGTTCGCCATCCGGATCGAGCGTGCGCCCGCCAAAGGCGATCGGCTTTCCCTGAGCATCGAACACGGGGAAGATCAGCCGCCCGCGGAATCGATCGTACGAGCCGCCTTCATCTTTCTTGACGACCAGGCCGCTCTTCTCAAGCTGTTCCTGCGTCGCGCCTTTTTGACGAAGGTGAGTTGAAAGGGCTTCCCAGCTATCAGGCGCAAAACCCAGGTGAAATACCTTGGTCGTCTCCTCAGTGATGCCGCGATCCTTCAAATATTTGCGAACCGACGTGGCGGCTCGGCTTTGCAGTTGATCCTGCCACCACTGAAGCGCCCATTGATTCAGTTCAATCACGAGATCGCTGTCGCGTCTGCGCGTTTCGAAACGATCGTCGTCGATCATCTTGGGCAGCGGCACACCTGATTTTTCGGCGACCATCTTGATTGCGTCCGGGAAGCTGACGCGCTCCATCTCCATGACGAAGTTAAAGACGGTGCCGCCTTTGTGACAGCCGAAGCAGAAGAACATCTCCTTCGACGGATTGACGTTGAATGATGGTTTCGTCTCTTTGTGGAACGGACAGGGGGCACGCCAGTTCGCTCCCGCCTTCTTCAGCGGGACATAGTCCTGCACGATGCGGACGATGTCCGCTTGTCGTTTGAGATCTTCGATGAAGGTTTGCGGGAAACGCACTTTAGGATTTCAATTCTACGATGGTCGCGCCGCTGCCGCCTTGCTCCTGAGGCGCCGCAGAAAATCGCGCGACGTGCGGATGATCACTCAGAAATTCAGTAATTGCTTTGCGCAACGCCCCGGTTCCGTGGCCGTGGATTATGCGCAGTTCATTCACGCCATTCAAGAAAGCCTCGTCCAAAAACTTATCCACGAGGTCGACCGCTTCGTCAGTTTTCTTGCCGATGAGATTCAGTTCGCTTGTGCTCTTGAATTTGGAATCTGCCTCTCTTGAATGAAGATGGACTTCGGTGGTGGCGGATTGGCGACGCAGATCTTCAAGTGACGCTTTGACCCTCCTCCCAACGCGTGAGGTGCTGGCCTCATGCCGATCGCTGCTGGTTTCGTCAATCAACTCAAGATTCGACAGCTTCTCACGCAGGTGCAGCGAGCCCACGCGAACATTGGCTTCATCGCCTCTTAATTGATCGATGACGCCGATTGATCCAAATGAAATCAGCCGCACGCGGGCGCCCACTCTTAGCTCGCCTTCCGGAGCGCGGGCATCCTTGCCCGCAAAGCGCGGGGCAGCGCGCTCGGCTTCGATAGTCGCGACCTTACGTTCAGCAGCGTCGCTCACAACCTTTCCGTCTCGCACAACGCGCACACCGCGAAGCAGCGGGGGCATGTCCCCTTCCAGACCTTGAGGTTTAGCTTGCGCGATGCCCTCAGCTCGCGCTCGCTGCGAAAATGTTTGGGCGGCTTGTTGCGCCTCGCGCTTCAATTCCGCGGCGCGTTTTTCCGCTTCGCGCTCGACTTTCACGCGCGCGACGCGATCTTCAATCTTCGATAACAAATCGCGACTGATCTTCTCGAATTCGGAAACCGAACGAGCCAAATCGTGCTTGAATTCGGCTTGGCGTTCGGCCTCGCGTTTCTGAAACTCGCTATCAAGAGACGTAAACCTCTCCGCCACCGCAGCGCGCTCTTCCTCAAGTGCTGTGCGCAAAGTCTCAGCTTCTTCAGCTTCGCGCTTGATGCGCCGCAGATAATCAATCGCGTCGCGGGACGATTGCTGAAGATACGAGGCAGCGTCGCCGATGATCTGGTCGGGAATGCCAAAACGACGCGCTATTTCCAAGCCCGAAGATGAGCCGGCCAAGCCCGTCATTAACCGGTAGGTCGGGCGCAGAGTTGTTTCGTCGAATTCCACGCTGGCGTTGAGCACGTCGGGTTCGTTGGCCGCGTACATTTTCAATCCCGAGTAGTGCGTCGTCGCCATCACATGCGCACCGCTCTGCTTGAAATGATCGACAATGGCAACGCCGAGTGCCGAACCTTCCTCTGGGTCAGTGCCCGTGCCAACTTCGTCGAGGAGGACTAATGAATGACAAGATGCGGACGAGACGCCCGCGTTCCCATCGCACAAATCGATCATTCTGGCGATGTTCGACATGTGCGAAGTGAAGGTGGAAAGGTTCGCGGCGATCGATTGCTGATCACCAATGTCGGCGAGCACGGTTTGATAGAAAGGCACGCGCGCTTCTTTGGCCGGCACCGGCAAACCTGACAACGCCATCAGCGAAAGCAATCCAGCAGTTTTCAGCACGACAGTTTTGCCGCCGGCGTTGGCGCCGGAGATGACCATCACGGAATGATCTCGATCAAGCTTGAGTGAGACGGGAACGACGGAAGCACCAGCAGCGCGTAACGATTCCTCAAGCAAAGGATGGCGCGCATCAATGAATTCGAGTGTGTCAGTGCCGCGAGCGATAGCGAGCGGATCATGGGCCTCTCCTTGAGACTTCTTTGATCCGCTCGCTATCGCTCGCGGTACCGATACTTTCGGCACCACGCAACCAAACCTCCCGCCAAACGCGGCTTTCGCGTTGATGAAGTCAAGTTCGGTAATCGCGTCCGCCGCCAATTCAAGCGCCGGCAGTTGCTTACGCAGCTCTTCTGATAAGCCAAACAAGATCTCCGCGATCTCGCGTTGCTCGGCCTCGCGCAGGTTCTGTAATTCGTTGTTCGCTTCGATTGTTTCGAGTGGTTCGATGAAAACAGTCTGGCCTGAGGAAGACGAGCCGTGGGCCACGCCTTTGATGCGTGATTGATGATCCGCCCGAACCGGGATCACGAAGCGATCGTTGCGGATGGTCACGAGTTCTTCCTGGATCGCTTCACTTTGCCGACGCATCAAACCTTCCAGCGAGCGCGTGATGCGCGCCCGAGCATTCGCCAGATCGCGTCGAATCGACGCGAGTTGCGGACTGGCTCGGTCATCGAGTTCGCCGCTGGGCAGAATCTTTTTCGTTAGTGTCGCCGAGAGTTTCTTCAGATCGGCAGGCAGCGGGGCTACGATTTCGACGAGCGTCGGACTTGATTCGCGTTCTGTCAAAATTGCAGCGCGAGCCTCGACCGCGCGTTCACACAGACGAGCCAAATCAAGCATTGCCAACGGCTCGAGCGCAGTTCCCGCAATTTTCAAGCGCGCGATTGATTCACTTACATCGCTGATACCTTCGAACGACAGGCGCGCGCCGCGCGAGCGCAACTCGATCATCTCACCGGCCGCGCGCAATTCGCGGCTCAATTCTTCGTATTCGTTAATGGGCGCGAGCGAATCAACGCGCCCGCGGCCCGGCTCGGTCTGCGCGGATCGCCGCACCAGTGTGCGCAGTCCATCGAATTCGAGAATCTGGAAAGCTTGATCGTTCACGGGAAGCATCCAGTCTATCACTCAACCGCGACAGACTTCAGCGTGTGATCCAGGTTACAAACGCCGGCGCGAGTCCGTGTTAGGTTGGAGCGCTTTGCGCACCTTCGTCTTTTGACTTATATTCGTGAACTTCTCAAACCACACGAGTCAGTACCACTTGCGGTAACGAGTGGCGGCGAATCGAAATTCACCCGTTACCGGAGGTGGTACTGACTTGAAAAAGAAAGGCAATAATCAAATGCCAACCGTTCCTATCACCGTCGCGTACGGCGACGGCATTGGTCCTGAAATCATGGAAGCGACGCTGCACATACTGAAAGAAGGCGGCGCAAAACTGGCGATTGAAAAAATCGAAATTGGTGAAAAAGTTTATCTGGCCGGCAACACTTCGGGAATTGATCCAAGCGCGTGGGATTCGCTGCGCAGCACCAAAGTTTTTCTGAAGGCTCCGATCACGACGCCGCAGGGTGGCGGCTACAAGAGCCTGAACGTGACGGTGCGCAAGACACTCGGCCTGTACGCGAACGTGCGGCCGTGCGTTGCCTATCATCCGTTCATCGAAACGAAGCATCCGGGCATGGATGTGGTGATCGTCCGCGAGAACGAAGAAGATCTTTATGCCGGCATCGAATATCGCCAGAGCGATCAGGTGATGGAATGCTTGAAGATAATTTCGCGCCCAGGCTCGGAGAAGATTATTCGCTACGCGTTCGAATATGCGCGGACGCACAACCGCAAGAAAGTTACGTGCTTCACCAAAGACAACATCATGAAACTGACCGACGGTTTGTTTCATAAAGTCTTCAACGAGATCGCCGCCGAATACGCGGACATCGAAAATGAACATTGGATCGTGGACATTGGCGCCGCCAAGATGGCCGATACGCCGGAGACTTTCGACGTGATCGTCATGCCCAATCTGTACGGCGATATCTTGTCCGACGTCGCCGCCCAGATTGCCGGATCGGTCGGCCTGGCCGGCTCCGCCAACATCGGCGAGAACGTGGCGATGTTCGAAGCAATTCACGGATCGGCGCCGCGCCGCGCGGGTCAGAACCTGGCGAATCCCTCCGGTCTGTTGCTGGGGGCGATCATGATGCTGGTGCACATCGGGCAAACTCAGGTGGCGGAACGCGTGCACAACGCCTGGCTGCGCACCATCGAAGATGGCGTGCATACCTACGACATTTTTGACGAGAGCGTCAGCAAGCAGAAAGTCGGCACGAAGGAATTCGCGCAGGCGGTGGCCGAACGAATGGGCAAACGCCCCAATACATTGAAATCTGTTAGTTACAAGCCGGACGAGACGCCCGAGGTGGCCAGCGAAACGATCGTCAAAGAACGATCAAGTACGAAGAAAGACCTCGTCGGCGTCGATGTGTTTGTTGATTGGCTGAAAGGTTCGCCACAGGATTTGGGCGAGGCGCTTAGCAAAGTTACGCCCGACGGTTTGCAGCTTTCGATGATCAGTAATCGCGGCGTCAAGGTTTGGCCAGGCGGTGCCGCTGAAACCTTCTGCTCCGATCAATGGCGATGTCGCTTTATGTCAAAGAACAAAGGCGCTCCCATCACTCACAAAGACATTATTGACGTCCTCGGCAGAGTTGCAGGCGCGGGTTTTGACTTCATTAAGATCGAGAACCTTTGCAACTTCGACGGCGAGCGTGGGTATTCGCTGGATCAGGGAGAATAAGAAGACGGACACGGAGACGCGGAGATGGGGAGAGACGGAGAACAAAAACTCGTCGCTGTCGTGATGGGCAGCAAGTCGGACTGGGACACGATGCGCGCGGCATCGGAAACACTGGAGAAATTCGGCGTGCCGCATGAATCGCATGTGATGTCCGCGCATCGCTCGCCCGCGCTTGCCGCTGAGTTTGCGAGCAACGCCGATGCGCGCGGCGTCGAAGTGATCATCGCCGCGGCTGGCGGCGCTGCGCATCTCGCAGGAGTCATGGCGGCGCACACCACGCTGCCAGTGCTGGGCGTGCCGATGACGAGCGTGCTGAACGGATTAGATTCGTTGCTTTCGACGGTGCAGATGCCGGGTGGAATTCCGGTCGGGACTTTTGCCATCGGGAAAGCCGGCGCTACCAACGCGGCGCTGTTTGCGATCTCGATCCTCGCAAACAGTCGTCCTGAATTGAAAGAGAAGCTGCGCGACTTTCGCGCTGAGCAGGAAAAGAAGATCAGAGAGACGACGTTAGATTAAGTAGCGTAAGACTTCAGTCTGTGGTCATGGCGGCTGCTCATTAATCACAGACTGAAGTCTGTGCTACTTCCCCGCATCCTTGGCCAACAGCGCGGCGCCAATCGCCACTCCGTCAACTCCCAGTTCCGCAGCGACAATCCGCGTGGCCTCAAAGCATTGCTGAAATGAACGTTTGCCGGCTTCTTCGATAATCGGTTTGAGGATCAATTCGCCAGCTTCCATGATCGGGCCGCCGACAATAATCTTTTCGATACTCAGAAGATTGATGATGCTGGCGACGGCGATGCCGATCGAGCGACCCGTGCGTTCCAGCATCATGATCGAAAAGTCATCGCCATTCGTGGCGGCCAGGGCCAAATCCGTAGCCGTGAAATTCTCCTGCATGGCCAGGCTCGAGAGCGAAGAAGTCGAATCGCGATTCAAGCGCTCGCGCGCGCGCCGCACGATGTTCGGACCCGACGCGGTTGTTTCCAAACATCCGGTGTTGCCGCACACGCACTCAGATCCTTCCGTGTCGATGGTGATGTGACCGACTTCGCCGGCGCAGCCCGACGCTCCCGTCCACAACTTTCCATCGAGAATCAACGCGCCGCCGATGGAATCGCCGATGCCGATGTAGAAGATGTCGCGCGCGTCACGGCCCGCGCCGGCCTTGTACTCGCCGTACGCGGCCGAGTTGGCATCGTTTTCGAGTTCGAAGCGCAGGCCCGTCGCCTGCATCAACTCAGAATGAATGTGTTCCTGCGCGGTGAAGGGCAGCCCGGTCGAAATCAGCACGCGATCGGTTTCGCGGTTCACCAATCCCGGAATCGCGAGGCCGACGGATTTTATTTCGCCGGCTTCACGCAGCGATTTGGTCAACTCGACGATCGCGCCGATCAGGTTTTCCGGTTCGTAAAGCGATTCACGGCGCGAGAGCACTTCACCATTTTCGGAAATCAAAGCGCCGTGCATCGCTGAGAGCGCGACTTCGATTCCGGCAAAATTGTTCACAGAATTTTCGGGCATGCGCGAGCCTTTCGCACAGGTTTCTATTTGGGCAGGAATTTCGTGGTCATCTTATGCAAGCGTAAACGGGCTGTCAAACTTCGCATTCTGCGTGTAGAATGCGGTCGAATTTCGCATGGCAATTACGACTGACCAAAGCGGGCGGCCGGCTTTGCAGCTTCGCAAGATTTTGCTGCCGACCGATTTCAGCGGCTGCGCGAATTTCGCTCTGCCTTACGCCGCGGCGATCGCACGCGCCGCCAAAGCTACCATCATCTGCATCAACGTGGTCGAACCAATTGTACCCGCGGTTGGTTACACCGGTTTGGCGGAGCCCATGCCGATTGCCGACATGAGCGAACAGTTGGAAGATTCGGCCGAGCGCGAACTGCCGCAGCTCGTCGATTGCGAAGACCTGCACGGCATCAACATCGAAGAAGTGATCGTGCATGGCGATGCCGCCGCTGAGATTGTGCGTGTCGCAGAAGAACACGAAGTCGATCTCATCGTGATTTCGTCACACGGCCGCACCGGCTTGGGTCGCATGATCTTTGGTTCAACTGCTGAAGCCGTGGTGCGCCATGCGAAGTGTCCTGTCCTGGTCGTCAAACCTCCACCGGGAGAGGAGGGAAGTCAGTGAGCAGTAAGCAGTAGGCAATAAGCAGGGACTATGCTTGAGAGTCCGCTGCCTTCTGCCTTCTGCCTACTGCCCGCCGCCCACTGACATGTCCAGCCTTCACTTTCTTTCTCATCTGATCGAACTGTACGGATTGTACGGCGTGTTTGCGCTGGTGATGTTCGAGGGCGACCTGACATTGCTGCTGGCCGGCGTCTTGGCGCACACAGGTTTTTTCGATGACGGCTGGTTGAAAGGATATGGCTTCGCGAAAGTTTTGTTGTGGGGAACGCTTGGTGGGTTCGCGAGCGATAATTTGGCTTACGCGGCGGGCCGCGCATTCAGCGGCACGGTTCGCAACTTTCGGTTTTATCGCAGCGCAAGTCCGCGCATCGAACGATTGAGCAATCGCTTCGGCACGCTTTCGATTTTCATTTCCAAGTACGTGTACGGATTACGCTGGGCCTCGTGCACTTTTTATGGCGTTGCGCGCATGCGCTACCTGCGCTTCGTGCCGCTCTCGCTGGGCAGTTGCTTTCTTTGGGTTTTCATCCTGAGCGGCATCGGCTATTTTTTCTCGAGCGCCGTGATGGGTTTGATTGGCGACTTTCGTCATGTCGGAAAAATTCTCCTGGGAGTTTTGATCGGCGGCATCGTTGTCTTTTATCTAATCAAGCGCCGCTGGGTGTCGAAGCGGGTTGAAGAGGTTAAGCCCGAGCGCTTGCAGGAGATCGAACACAAAGCCATCGAAGGCTTGAAGGAATTCAAGGAAGAGATTTCTGAAAAAATTCATCTGAAGAAACCGCATCGCAGAGACTAGAGACTAGAGACTAGAGGTTAAAGAGTAGTTCGGTAGTGGCTGCAAATGTGAGACGTGACTCGCGCTCCAATCAAGCGTTTCGGTTGATATCCAAGCATTAGCAATGCAAGCAAAACAACTAACCTCTAGCCTCTAATCTCTAGCCTCTTCAAAATTATGGTCATTGAATCCTCCGCTCCAACGCGCGTCGATCTTGCGGGAGGCACGATCGACATCTGGCCGCTTTACTTATTTCATCCCCGCGCTTCGACGGTGAACTTCGCGCTGTCTTTGCGCGCGAGCGCGCGGATAGAAACTCGTGACGACGACCGCATCATCCTCGAGTCGCGCGATCGCGGCATTCGTCTGGAGAGCGCGCTCGATTGCATCGCCGATCTCGCGCGCGACGAAGAACTGGAACTGGTTTCGAAGATGGTCCATTTCTTTAGGCCGGAAACGGGATTTCATCTGACCGCGCATAGCGAAGCTCCCGCGGGCGCCGGAATCTCAGGCTCGTCCGCACTGGCAATTGCCTTGATTGGCGCGCTGAATCGATTGGTTGGCGATCGTTATCCGAAAACCGAATTCATTAGCATCGCGTCGAACATTGAAACGACCGTCATCAAAGTCCCCGCCGGACTTCAGGATTACTACCCAGCTTTCTACGGATCAGTTTCCGCGATTCATCTGCGGCCCGACGGCGTCGAGCGTGAGCATCTCGCCGTCAATGAAGACGAGATCGAAGAGCGCTTTGTGATTTGTTACACGGGCGAGCCACGTCTTTCCGGAATCAACAACTGGGAAGTCTTCAAGCGGCACATCGACGGCGATCGATCCCTGTTTCAAATCTTCGAAGTGATTCGCGACGCGGCTGAACAGATGCGCGAAGCTTTGATTGCCGCTGATTGGAAAGCCGTCGGCGAAATCATGCGCTTCGCTTATCCGAATCGGCAGAGGCTTGCGCCCAACATCACTACGCCTCACATGAACGCGCTGGTAGGAAAGGCCCTGGCAAACGGCGCGGAAGCCGCCAAGGTTTGCGGCGCCGGCGGCGGTGGCTGCATCGCATTTCTGTGCGCCGAAGGTCGCAAAGCGGATGTCGAGCGGGCCTTGTTAGAAGAAGAAGGCGCAGAAGTTTTGAGTTGGAAAGTTTCGCGTGAAGGATTGGTGGTCAGCGAAGGCTAGCTCATCCTTCTTCGGCGCGCTGCTTCGCTGCCGCGGCCAGCTTTGTCAGTCTCTCAATCTTCTGTTCGTGCGTCTCACCCGCAACTGGTCCAGTATCCTGTACCCCACAATAAGTCGATCGCTTCATGAGAGTCCGATCAGGGCCTGCGCCCGCCGAAGTTGTTGGCGTGGGCGTGGTCGCGGGCGCGACTGCATCAGGCGCGAGTTCCGCGGCTGTTTCCGCGCCCGCAATCGGCGAAGCACTCGCGGCCGGCGCGCTCAAAGGAGCGGCCGACGCGGCGCCGGTTTCGGCTTGCGCTTCCGCCGCGGGCCGATGCGCATCGGCGCTCGGTGATGAATCTACGACTTCAACCGCTGCATGCGGCTCGCCGCCGCCCTCTTCCGCGCGTTGTTTTGCTCCAGCGACCACCTTCTTCAGCCGCTCAATCTTTTGTTCCTTGGTTTCGCCGGGAACTGGTCCAGTGTCCACGACACCCGCGTAGGTCGATCGCTTGTTCAATGATCGATTAGGTTCGGCGGCGGCTTTCGGGGCGGGAGGCGTCATCGCTTTCTCGGCAACCGCAGTCGCTTGTGCTGCGGGTGCTGTCGGCGCGGCAGCGACTACCGATGGCGCGGCTGGTTTAGGCGCCGCGGGTTTAGCTGCCGGCGCGGGCGCGGCATGTCCGTGCCCGGCGCCCTCAGGTTCGACGATCACGTACACGCCTTTTTCATTTTTCTTGATTACCGGCAGCGTGCCGCCGGCCGCTTGCAAAAGCGCGGACAACTCAGCTTCGACGAACCGCTTTTGCTTTTCCGGATCGCGCACATGACCCAGCGGCGGTCCCATGTAAATGGTTCCGCATATGTTGCACTTGTAAAGCACATCATCGCCGCGCAGATGCACCTCAGAAGCTTCGCCCGCCGTCTTCAATTGTTTCAAGTGGCCATTGCAGAGCTTGTTCTTTTCGTTGCGTTCATTGCAGACAGTCTGCGCGTTAGTGATGCGCTTCGGCACGGCCGGAGTCCCGACGCTGACTGATTGCGGCGTGGTGTTCAGTTCTGAAGTGTTCGTGGACATGTTTGAGTGCGAAATCGATCGTTTGACGAGCGCATCTTAACCACGAAGCGTGCAGACTTCAACCTAGCTTTGTGATCCGAACCACGAAACTTCGCAGGGCCTGAGGCGGCGCGCATGCTGCGTGCTATGCTCTGACGCGAATGCTCACCAACATTCTTGGTGCGATTTGGAAGTTCACGCCCGGCGTGATTCGCCGCCGCATGGTGCGCCTGGGCCAGAATCGCTTCACCGTTACTACCGGCGCGATGCTTTTCGACGAGCAAAGCCGCATCCTGTTGCTCGAGCATGTTTTTCGTCCTGATAGTGGATGGGGAATTCCCGGCGGCTTTCTTTCAAGAAGTGAACAGCCGGAAGAAGGTCTGCGTCGCGAACTGCGCGAAGAGATCAGCATTGAGATCGAGTCAGTTGAGTTTCTCTTTGCTCGTACTTTGCCGCGACCGCGGCAAGTCGAAATCTATTTTCGCGCGCGCGTCGTGGGCGATCCGAAACCATCGAGTTTCGAAATCAAGCGAGCGGAATGGTTCGCTCTCGACGAGTTACCGGAAGAGCTTTCAAAAGACCAGCGGCGGCTAATTCAACGCGCATTATCGCTGAGTGAAAAGTCGAAGCAATGATGCTATGCTACGCCGCGAAAATCGCGTGAATCGTGAATGGTAAATCGTAAATAGAACTGAAGAGATTGGCGACTATTTACGATTTACGATTCACCATTTACTTTTTTTGAGGAGACTCCATGGTAACAACAGGCGTGCAACTGATCCCGTCATCTGATGAAATCATGAAAATCCTTCGGCGCACCGGCGCATTTCGCGAAGGACACTTCATTTATCCCAACGGCAAACATACAGCGCATTACTTTCAGATGCCGCTCGCGTTTCGTTATTACGACACGGCGCGAGTTCTGGCCGTGGCGCTCAGTCGCAAGTTTCGCGTCGAGCGCGACATCGCCAGCCAGTTACCAAAAGTCTCGATTATCAGTCCCAGTTCGGGCGGCATTCCAGTCGCCTTCGGTGTGCGGGACGCATTGAATTCGGAACAGATTTACTGGGCCGAGCAGGAGAACGGCCAGCGCATGTTTCGCCAATACGTCAATCAGGGCGAGATCCATCCCTGCATCATCGTTGACGACATCATCCGCAGCGGCAATGCGATCGAAGAGACGGTCAAATTGGTGCGGGAACTTGGCGCCCCGATCATCGGCTGTGGCGCGATCGTGCGATTCACATCGGCGCCGGACAGTGTGGATGGCGTGTCGATCAAGTCGCTGGTTGAATTTGATGAGAAGTTCTACAACTCTGCCGAGGAGTGCGGCGATTGCAAGAAGGGCGCGCCCGAAGAACACGTTAGATTCTAAAAGGCAGTAGGCAGAAGGCAGTAAGCAGTAGCCAGCACGAACGTATGTCCCGACAAAACCTTCTCAGATGCTGTGGACTTGCGCTGATACTTCTCACCATCAGCGGGGCCGCCGCGGCGCAACAGAAATCGACGGGTTGGATCAAGGGAAAGTGGGAAGGCACCGGTTATCAAATCGATGACAAGAGCACCTGGTCGATGCTTTTCACCGCCCGTGGGAAGCGCTACTCGGTTGACTACCCAACGCTGAATTGCGGCGGCCGTTGGCGGCTGATTTCAATCAATCAATCCCGCGCTCGATTCAGAGAAGTCCTGGATCATGGACAGGACAAGTGCGCCGATCGGGGCCGGGTTCTGATTCAGCGAATCAGCCGGAAACAAATTCTGTTTTTGTATTCCTACAAGGATGCGCGCGATATTTCCGCGTCGGCAGTGCTGAACCGAAAGGTTCAGTGACTCTCACTCGCAGTTTGTCCCACAAACACGGTCTTATCGATCGCCGACGGATTTCCCAGCACGACGAACCGAATATTCTTCATGTACTTCTGCGAGACACGCTGCACGTCGGCGGGTGTCACGGCGCGCAGCTTCTCAAGAAACTGAAGTGAGTTTCGCCATCCGCCGCCGATCAATTCGTACTGTGCCAGGCTCCCAGCCTGCGCGGCGTTGGTTTCCTGGCCGATGTAATAGGTCGTGAGGAATTGAGCGATGATTCCGGTGATGTCGTCTTTGCTCACGGGGTCTCGTTGCAGCCGAGTGATTTCGTTAAGCATGACCCGCACGGCTTGGTTGGCATCGACTGCCGTCACATAGATGCCGCCAATGTTTGCGGCCTGCGTCCGCAGAAAAGCATCGGGAGCATACGAGAGATTTCGCTTCACCCGCACTTCTTCAAAAACGCGATCGCGCAACAGCGAAGATGCGACATACATCGGAAAAATATCCGGCGAGGTGATCGGCGGCGCGGTGTAGAAGCCCTGAATGTAGTTGGTGGGCAACTCTCGCGTAGTGACGTCGAGCGTTGACGCGGTGAAAGCAAGTTGCGGCGCGGCCTGCGGCTTGTACTCGCCGCGCGGCAATTTGCCGAATGTTGCAGCGATGCGCGGCTTCAGTTGCGCCGCGTCGAGATCGCCGACAATCACCAGCAACAGATGCGAAGTCTGCATGATTTGCTGATGGTAAGCACGGAGATCGTCAGCAGTGAGTTTGCCAATGGTCGCTGCGGTGCCCTCCGGGCGATTAAGGTAAGGATGACCAACGTAGGCAACTTTCTCTTGCAATCGTTGCAGGAACGTGTCGGGTTCATCTTCGTCATCACTGAGGCTGGCGACCAGACGCGACTTCACCAAATCGACGTCTTCCTTGGTGAAGGCCGGATGCAACGCCACATCGGTGAAGACGTCCCACGATCGATCAAAATTCGTGCGCGTCGCGGCCATGGTGAGCGCCGAATAATCGTAGTTGACGCTTTCGCCAATTACGGTTCCCATTCTCGCCAGTTCTTTGCGCATGCGGTCGCGGGGATAGCTCGCGGTGGCTTCGCTTGCGACATTCAACATGAAAGCCTCGACTCCGGCGTTCGTTGCTGTGATGTTCCCAACACCACCGCGGATGAACAGTCCGGCTGCCACGGTCTGACTGCCTTCGCGTTTCTTGACGATCACTTTCAGCCCGTTCACGTCGAACTCACTGACGAGCGAAGCCTGTCGAGCAATTACGCCTTGAAAATCCGGCGTCGGAGCCGGCGTCGGCGTTGGAGTTTGCGCAATAGTTGAGGGCGCAATCAGAACCAATATCGCCCACACCGCCGTGATCAGAAACGATTTGACATTCGTCATTTGCGATTTTTCATTTCCCATTTTCAAAACCTGAGTCGATTGATGAGTGCCCTTCATCTTTGCAGTCATGTTCGCCAAGTGACAAATGAAAAATCTCAAATGACAAATGGCAAATAAATCTTATTGCCCGATCAGATCCTCCGGCGTCAGCTTCGCCTGTTGCTGTGCTTGCTCGGAAATCAATGCGAGACCAACGTGCGGCTTGCCTTGAATATAAGTCGTGATGTAGCGGCTGATGTCGGCGCGCGAAGTGCGGCGCAGATTGCCGAGGTAACCACGGAAATAATCGATGCCCGTGGATGACCACCAGAACCCGAGCGTCTTGGCATACTCGTCAAACTTTTCGCGTGAATAAAGATCGTCTGCTTCGAGCAAAGCCTTCGCGCTCTCGAGCTGTTCGTCGGTGTAATAGTCTTTGTCGTTGAAGTGCGCGATTTCGTTATAGACGGCTTTCAGCGCGGCCTTCGCTTTGTCCGGGCTAGTCTGAAAGATGACGTTGATCGGACCAACGTTTCGTTGCGTGTAGTAGCCAATCCCGACCCCATTCACCAATCCCGTGTCAACCAGGTTGCGCTGAAACCGCGAGTCCGGCTGCTGCATGATGAACGAGAAAGTGTCGGCGGCGTACGTGGCCGCATCGTCTTTGCCAATCGATGGGCCATGCCACCCGATCTCGATCAAAACGTTCGTCACTGGCTGTTTGATGACGGCGCCTGAACTGTTTTGCAGCGGCGGATGTTCGACCAGGGGAAACTCGACGAACGGATCTTTTTCGCGCCGGGGCCAGTCGCCGAAAAAGTCCTGCGCCAATTTGTAGATGTCCGCAGTTTGCACATCGCCCGTGACCACCAGCGCGGAATTATTCGGGACGTAGTAGCGGCCCTGAATCAGGCGCATCATCTCAGTCGTCGCGGTCGAAACCGTCTGCCGATTTCCGAGCGGCTGCTTCCGGCTCGGGAACTTGTAATAGAGACGATCGTTCATCTCCTTGTTCAAGTAGTATCCCGGCTCAGATTCGTTGCGATCGATTTCGCCAATGACGACTTGCCGCTCGCGCTCGAATTCTTTCTCATCAAACAACGGGTAACGCGTCGCATCGCGCATAAAGTTCATGGCCGCGCGCACATTTGGACTGGTCGTCGTGAAGTAATACTCGACGACTTCTTCACGCGTCTCGCCGTTGTACGCGATGCCGAGCTGCCCGATCTTCTGCAAGTAATCCTCTTGATTTGCGATCGCGCGATTCGCTTTGAAGAACATGTGCTCGTAAAGGTGCGACAGGCCGTTCAGCTCGGGCGGTTCGGTGAACGAGCCGTTGCGGACGGCGAGCTCGATCGTGACGACCGGCACCGAGTGATCTTCGAGCACGATGACTTCTAGTCCGTTTGCCAGAACTTTGCTTTGAATGTCCGCGACGGCGGGCTTGGCCGCGACGCTCTTCGTTGCCGCAGCCCCTTGCGACTGTCGGAGCGGATTTGTTTGCAGCGGAAACGGTCGCGCGGCGAGCGGCGCAACCAAAGAGAAGATGAGCGCAAATATCAGCAGTAATCGTTTCACGTGAACTCCGGTGTCGAGCCATTTTCGCGAGTCAGGCCAAATCCCGATCGCTCTTATCAACTAATCGGCGGGCAGCAGCGCCCGCCTTTGATTGCTTCGTTGATGGAACAACCAATCTACCACAACCGGTGAACGGTCGCAGCCCGCGTCGTTCCTTTTACGACCGGCAGAACTTTAAGTTTCCCGGTCGGAAGCGTTTCGATGTCGCGATCGGAAAAATGGATGTCGTTTGGTCGCTTACGAAAATCTGAAACTACTGTGGAGAAGTTGGAGGTGCGTAAGATAAGTCGTAGTCGGAAGTTTGTTCGCACGGCTTGAAAGTCAAATGATCGACAAGACTAAGAGCGGGCGTTTGAGGCTGAGCATGGGAATCCTCCGTGACTTCTTTTGAGGTGCAGCCGCTTTGCGCGCGCATCATGTCACTGTCAGCAGCCCGGCGCAAGAGCGAGTAAATCGACTTTTGTTAGGCTGAAACGCCCCGAACCTTGTAGAATCGAACGTCGAAGTCAGTCTTCCGATCATCTGAAGTAGGTTATGGCCCTTCTTAAAGTTACTGACGCCAGCGGACGCCAGGCGCAACATCAACTTAATTCACGAACACCCTGCTTGATTGGCCGCGCGCCCGATAACCAAATCGTGCTGGACGACCCGCGCGCGTCGCGTCACCACGCTCACATCAAGCCTGACGATGACGGCTCGTTCATGATTGTGGACGGCATCATGGTCAACGGCCAGCTCAAGCGCAGCGCGAATAAGGTCTTCATCAACGGCGAACAAAAGTTCGAGCACAAATTGCAGAACGGCGATCGGATAACGATTGGCGCCAGCACGATTCGTTTCGAACAGCCGAAGGAAGAACGCACGGCGGATTTGAGTTTCGATGATAAGCCGCTGGGCCACACGCAACTTTTGATGTCCGCCAAGGACGTGCTGACAACCGTGCTGCGTCAGTCCGATCCGGGCATCAGCGGCGGAACCGTCGTGCCCCGTGGCGACAAAGTGCTCGAGTCGTTGCAGCGCAAAGCGAACATCCTCAGCGAGATTTACGAGATGAGCAAAGCGCTCGGCGCCGGATTCGACCTCGATCGGATTTTTAAGATGGCGACCGACATCATCTTCCGCGCGACGCCCGCAGATCGTGTCGTCGCCCTGCTCGCCGATGGAATCGTCACCGAGGCAACGGCCGACGAGGCGAAGTTGTTTCCGATCGCGACGCGCGCTCGTGATGAGAAGCTGGAAGCACACGCGCGCAAGATGACGATTGGCCGCACGATCACGCGCAAAGTGATGAAGGAGCGCGTCGCGCTGCTGTCGCAGGACGCCGCTGCCGATGAACAGTTCGCCGGAGTTGATTCGATCGTATCGCAAGGCGTGCGCTCGACGATCTGCGCGCCGCTGTTCACTGAGTCAGGTGTTCACGGCGCGTTGTATGCCGATCGCCTCGATCCGTTTTCGGCTTTCAAGCCTGACGACTTGGAACTGATCAGCGCAGTCGCGGCGCAAACTGCCATCGCCGTGGAAAACGTGCGCGCGCACGAACGTTTGGCGAAAGAAGAAGTGGCGCGGGCGAACTACTCGCGGTTCTTGCCTGAATACGTCGTGAAGCAGATGCTCGAGAATCCCGAGTCATTCAAGCTTGGCGGCGTCACGCAAACGATTACGGTCCTGTTCGCAGACATTCGCGGCTTCACCCGCATTTCGGAACATGCTTCGCCGGAGAAGATTGTGCAGTTGCTCAATCGCTATTTCTCCGCGATGACCGACATCATCTTCGCGCACGGCGGGACGCTCGATAAATACCTTGGCGATGGATTGATGGCGCTGTTCGGCGCGCCGACGGTCACGCCGAAAGACGCGGCTAATGCGATGTCCGCCGCGGTAGCCATGCAGCGTCGCATGCTGAGCATTAACGACGAGTTGCGCGCCGAAGGCTATCCCGAAATCGGCATCGGCATCGGCCTCCATACCGGCGAAGTGATCGTCGGCTACATCGGATCCGAGCGACGATCCGAATACACCGCGATCGGCGATACCGTGAACACAGCTTCGCGTCTCGAATCAAACGCGAAAGCCGGCGAGATCCTGGTCAGCGAGGTGACTGCGCATGCCGCGCGCTCGCGTTACCAACTCGCTGAACGCGAGCCCATCAGCGTCAAGAATCGCGAGCAACCCGTCCCCCTCTTCGAAGTCGAATGGCAACACGCGATCAGCAGCGCGTAAAGGGCAAAGCGCTAAGAGTTAGGAGCAAAGAGCGCGAGGGCTGGTTCTGGAACATCCTGCGACCACGAGCGTCTAACCCCTGGCCCTTTTGCGCTTCGCCCTTGGCCCTTTTGCGCTTCGCCCTTGGCCGCGATGGATTTCAAAACCATCTTCAAGAAACAGATTCTAGTCGCGCGCGTTTACCGCATTCCGGTGCGCATCGACTATCGCTGGTTCATTGTGTTCGCGATGAGCGTCGCGCTGATCGCCGCGAACGTGCGCAAGTACCCGCTGCAACTCGGCACGCTGCGCATTCCACCGACGGGCGATTTTCTCGCGTGGACGTTGGGAATCGTCACCACGCTGGCGCTCTTCCTCTCGGTGTTTGGACACGAACTATCACACGCGTTGATGGGGCGGACCGAAGGAATCGAAATCGAAGAGATCGTGCTGCATCCATTTGGCGGACTCGCGCGACTGAAGACGCAGCCGGAAAATCCCAAAGCTGAATTTCGCATCGCAGTCGCTGGGCCTGCCGCTAGTTTCCTCTTCTCGCTGATCGCGTTTGGCGGAATGTTGGTCACGGCGACACTGCGATTCAATTTCGGCACCGCCTTCTTCTTTTTCATCGGCGCCGGCAATCTGTTGCTGGCGGTCTTCAATTTATTTCCTGGTTATCCGCTCGACGGCGGCCGCGTGTTGCGCGCGATCATCTGGAAGCGCAGCGGCAACATTCGCGAAGCAACCCGGATAGCGGGCTTTTGCGGCCAGTTGATGTCGTTGGTGCTGATTGCGTTTGGAATCTATATGGCGGTGGCGCCGACGTTTCGCGCGTACTTCATGGGCCTATGGTCGGTGTTGGTCGGGGTATTTTTGTTGGGCGCCGCGACCAGCGTCGTGCGCAGCGCGCGCGAGCCGGCAACCGTGGCCGACGCGATGTCGCCGCCGGTTTCACTCGAGCCTGATCTGCCGATCAGTAACTTCATCGATCAAGTTCTGCCCATGCACCGCCACGCGAGTTTTCCGGTCGCGCAGAATCGACGTTTGCTGGGCATTCTTTCGCTCGAAGATCTCAAGAAGATTCCCCGCGAGCGCTGGCGCAATCTTCGCGTGCGCGACACGATGCGTACGGTGAGTTCGCAACTCTTCGTCCCGCAAAACGCCACGCTGGAAAGTGTCAATCAATTAATCGAGCAGAACGGCGTCGGCGCGGTCGCCGTGGTCGATCAATCAGGCCAGTTGGTTGGCTTCCTGCGGCGCGGCCGATTGCGGTCGAAATAGCGGCGCAACATCATTGCCTCACGTCATTTTTTTCGCGATAATCCCAGCGGAGCGTTCGTAAACGATTGGCGCGGAACGCGACTGTCTCAGGGGATCTTCCCTCAAAATTGTTTGTTTGAGCGGCTGATGCAGCGAGCATCAGAGACGTAGTGGACTACAACGAGCATGCTGCTGGTTCTGGCACCGATGAATGAATACCTGGCTCGCCTGATCGAGCTTCGTTCGATCGCGGACATCGTGCTCGTGTTTCTGGTCGTGTACGGCGTGCTGAAGCTTTTGCGCGGCACGCGCGCGGCGCCGATGGCTGCGGGCCTGGCAGTCTTCGCGTCTCTATATTGGCTCTCCGTTTATGCGCGACTCGTAACGCTGGAGTTCGTTCTGCGCGGGGCACTCATCTACGTTGGCTTTGCCATTATTGTTCTGTTTCAGAACGAGATCCGTCAGGGATTAATAACCTTTGGCAATCGCTTTCGTTTGCCCTTTTCGCGAAAGCGTCGCGGTCAGTTTGGCGCAAGCATTTACGACGAGATTGTCTTGGCCGCGACTACTCTGGCTTCGACCAAAACCGGCGCGCTGATTGTTATCGAGCGCAATGTTGGACTGAAGGGAATTGTTGACGCGGGGGTGAGACTGGATGCGGAGCTGAGTTACGATCTAATCGTTTCGATCTTTAACCAGGCTTCGCCCTTGCATGATGGCGCCATCATCGTGCGCGGGGATCGTATCGCGGCGGCATCGTGCTTTTTGCCGCTGTCGCTGAATCCTTTGCTGTCGAAAGACCTGGGCACGCGTCATCGCGCCGCGTTGGGAATCACCGAAGATTCGGATGCCGTCGCCATTGTCGTTTCTGAAGAGACCGGTTTGATATCATTCGTGCGCCGCGGAAGAATCAAGCGCGCGCTCGACCCGACGCGTTTGCGCGCGGCGATCTATAAAGAAATCGAAGGACGCAACGCGTCGAGAAAAGGCGCGGATCCCCATGCGACCGAATCTGCGGAAGCTGAGGAGGTGGCCTCGGCCTAACGGACATTATGCCGCTGCGCGAAACACGAAGGCCGCCGGAAACTGGCAATGCATTTGAGCGGTTAGTGCGGCGGATCTTTATCGAGGACTGGAGCCTCAAACTGCTGGCACTGGCGATCACGCTGGTCCTTTGGTTTTTGATTTCGGGCCGTGCGGCGAGATAATCAATTTCTTCGATCGACTTCCAGGTACGAATTCCAGAGACAAATTGCAGCCGGAAAAATCAAAAAAACTTTTCGGCACTGACGGTGTCCGTGGCAAGGCGGGGCAGTTTCCGTTGGATGCCGTCACCGTTCGCGTCATTGGAGCGTCGCTCTCTGCGCACCTTGCCGAACAACACCCGGGGCGTGCTCCGCGAATCGTGATCGGTCGCGACACGCGCGAGTCCGGACCAGCAATCGAGCGTGATCTCACTATTGGCGCGAAATCGCTGGGCGCTGAAGTCGAATCAGCCGGCGTAATTACCACGCCGGGGGTGGCGTTCCTCACGCGCAATCTCGGCGCTGACGCGGGCGTGGTGATTAGCGCATCGCACAATCCGTATGAAGACAACGGCATCAAGATTTTCGCGCCGTCAGGCAAAAAGCTCGATGACCCAACTGAACGACAGATTGAAAAGGATGTTGCGGAAGATCGCTTTCGAGATTTGGGTTTGCGCCAAATTGAAGAGAAGGAAGCGAAACCTCGCGACCTCGAACTACATGATCGGTACTTGGCTTTTCTTCAGCATGAAGTTGCTCATGATCTATCGCTAGCCGCGCTGAAAATCGTTATTGATTGCGCGAATGGCGCGTCGTTTGAACTAGCACCGCTGTTGTTCGAGAAACTGGGTGCGCGCGTCATTGCAATTAGCAATCAGCCTGACGGCAGAAACATCAATCTCAATTGTGGCTCACTGCATATCGAGGGTTTGCAAGAGCGAGTGTTGACTGAACGCGCAGACCTTGGCATTGCCTTCGACGGTGACGCGGATCGCGCGCTGTTCGTCGATGCGGACGGAATGTTCGTCGATGGCGACGCCACCATGTGGGTGCTGGCGAACTACATGCAATCGCGCGGGGAGCTTGAGAACGATCTGGTTGTCTCGACCGTGATGACGAACTTGGGATTAGAAGTTGCGCTGCGATCCCGCCATATCAAACTAATGCGGACAGACGTAGGCGACAAGTACGTGCTCGAAGAATTGCTCAAGTCAAACGCTGCACTCGGCGGTGAACAGTCGGGGCACATTATCTTTCCGAAGATCAGTCTCGCAGGTGACGGGATGATCACGGCGATCAACCTCCTGCGGGTAATGAACCATGAGAACAAGCGCCTGGGCCAGCTCACCGAAGGATTCAAGCGTTTTCCGCAGATACTTGTGAATGTTCGTGTCCGCGAGAAAATACCTTTCGAAGAATTGCCGTCGGTTCAGGAACTGGCGCACGAAATCGAGCGAGCGCTCGGTGATCGGGGCCGGTTGCTTCTGCGTTATTCTGGAACTGAGTCTCTGGCGCGGGTAATGATCGAAGGTGAAGACGAGGGAGATGTAACCACTCGCGCGCAGGAGTTAGCCGAAGTGATTAAGGGCGAAATTGGTGAAGATTAAATAGCTCGCTGAATAATTGGTGAAGATTAAATAGCTCGCTGAATAATATCTTCACGGTCGAGAAAAGTTTACATGGGCGAGCGTGAAAAATTTGCACATCGGCCTCTACCCAGCCCCTCTAACTAGCTAGAACCGCGAGTTTTAGGCGGATTTTGTCGTCTCAAAAATCTCTATTGCACGGCACGAGCGTTGCGATGTATATTGTGGGGCAAGAGAGACGGTTGGTGGATCCTCCGTCTCAAGTGGTTGCTGGGGTGAGGACAGTAACCACGAAAATGGATGAGCGCTGTGACGCCCACGTTGCAGCGCTCATTCGCTTTTTACGAGCGGCATTCCAATTCAAATCTTCGCGGCGAATTTGACTCGCGTTCTCAATTCGCGTAGATAGGTGCGGTTTTGATGACTGCGCCATTATCCATTACGCCTCGAGCGAGACTCATCTCAAGTTCGCTGCTAGTGTTCCTGCTTATTTTCGCAGGCGGCTGCCGCAAATCCCCCAAAGCAAATTCAAATGCGAACAGCTCGACGATGGCGTCGACGACCGACGCTGAACAGGCGAAGCGTCAGGCCCAGACTCTGATTGATGAGGGAAAAGAACTCTATAAGAATGATCAGGATGAGCAGGCGGTCGAGAAATTCAAACAGGCCATCAACCAGGATCCGAATAACGCCGAAGCGCACTTGCGTTTGGGGATGAGCTACGCGGCTTTGGATAAGAAAGACGAAGCCGAAACCGAATACAGAAAGTCGATCGAGCTTTTCAAAAAGAAGAATCAAGCCGATTCAAAAGATGCTGGTGCTTACTTCCTGCTCGGCGAAGCCCATAGTTTTCTTCATCAGGATGAAAGCGCCGTAAGTGCTTACCGGCAAGCAACTAAGCTAAAGCCCGAAGATGAGGAAACATGGTATCGATTGGGAATGGCTGAAATTCGTCTAGCGCAATATCCGGAAGCGATATCGGCATTTCAAAAGGCTCTTGAAATTGATCCAAATGACAGCCGGGCGAGCGATGGTTTGGAAAACGCACAGGAAGGCGCACAGCGAATCAAGGAAGGAAAGAAACACGCTGAGGATATTCTGAAGAAGCAGCAGGAGAATGGAAACGCGAACGGGAACCTGAACACGAATTCTCGCTCAAAACCGAAGCCCACGCCGAAACGTTCCCCGGGAAAACCTTTTTAAGAATTCCTTACGCTTGATTTTTGGAGTCTAATTCTAATGGCTACATACACACCGCCACCATATTTTCCGCAGAGTTCGCTCTCTCCGCCAGATAAGAATCGGTATCGGAAATTTAAGTTGATGGTCGCAGGGCTGATCGTTTTGGTTCTGGCGATCATTGGTGGCGCGATCACGGGTATCGTCTATCTGATTAAGTGGCTGGCACATTGAAAAGAAGTCACCTGCGCTTGACATCATTAGTTTGCGTCCGTATAGTTTCCCGTTTCGGACTACGGTCTGAGTTCCTCTAGTGCAACGCTGTAACTGGTTCTGTCGGTGCGGAGGCGTTGCCCGGCTCGATGCGCGGCATCGGTCGTTTGAGAATATTGTGGCGTAAAGCTCGCATCCCTCAAGATGCGAACGCGGCAAAGAAACCTCGGCGCCGCGACGCTACAGAGAAGCTTCGGCTATTTTGGGCTATTGGGAAGCCAAATCCGCGCCCGCCTAAACGCGAAAACAGAACGTCCCGTTAACTAAATTCGAGAGCAGGCCAGTTTGTCTGCGCTGACTGCCGGACGCGTTCCGGAAAGAGGCAGGCCGCGGCCCTTTTTGCGCTTTACGCGCCGGGTTGTTGACTTAAGAGAAAAATCAAAAGATGCCGACGATTAATCAGTTAGTTCGCAAAGGGCGCCAGCAGGTCAAATACAAAACGGCCAGCCCGGCGCTGCAGAGTTCGCCGCAGAAACGCGGCGTTTGCACTCGCGTCTATACCCAGACGCCGAAGAAGCCGAACTCCGCGCTGCGCAAAGTTGCGCGCGTTCGTCTGACCAACGGCATCGAGGTCACGACCTACATCCCGGGCGTCGGTCACAATTTGCAGGAGCACTCGATCGTTTTGATTCGCGGGGGGCGCGTTAAAGATTTGCCGGGTGTTCGCTATCACGTAATTCGCGGCACGCTGGATTCGGTCGGCGTCGGCGATCGCAAGAAGAGCCGTTCGAAGTACGGCGCCAAACGTCCGAAGGGAGGCGCGAAATAGTATATGCCGAGACGCAGAGTTGCTGAGCGACGCGCGGTACTTCCCGATCCGGTCTATAACAGTCCGCTGGTGACCAAGTTCATCAACGGCATCATGTGGGGCGGCAAGCGCTCGATCGCAGAAAAGACGTTTTACACCGCGCTTCGTCAAGTGGGAGAGAAGGCCGGCGAAGAGCCGCTGAAGGTTTTCAAGCGCGCGATTGAAAACGTACGGCCCACGGTCGAAGTTAAATCGCGTCGCGTCGGAGGATCCACCTATCAAGTTCCCGTCGAAGTTCATCAGGAACGCCGCGGCGCACTGGCAATTCGCTGGATTGTTTTGTATGCGCGCGGACGCGGCGAGAAAACCATGACCGATCGGCTCGCGGCCGAACTGCTCGACGCGGCGAACAATCGCGGCAACGCCGTTAAGAAGAAAGACGATGTGCATCGCATGGCGGACGCCAACAAGGCGTTTGCCCACTATAAGTGGTAATGGCTAAGTACGACCTAAATCTGTTCCGGAATATCGGCATCATGGCGCACATTGATGCTGGTAAGACCACCACCACGGAGCGTGTCCTTTATTACACGGGCGTCTCGCACAAAATAGGCGAGGTGCACGAGGGCACGGCGACCATGGACTGGATGGAGCAAGAACAGGAGCGCGGCATCACCATCACGTCCGCCGCGACGACTTGTTTCTGGGAACGCAATGGAGTCGATCATCGCATCAACATCATCGACACGCCTGGTCACGTGGATTTCACGATGGAAGTCGAACGTAGTTTGCGCGTGCTCGACGGCGCGGTAGCTGTATTCGACGGCGTTGCCGGTGTTGAGCCGCAATCCGAAACCGTTTGGCGTCAGGCCGACAAATATCGCGTCCCGCGCATTTGCTTTATCAACAAACTCGATCGCGCGGGCGCTTCGTTTCAGCGTTCGTTCGATTCGATCATTACCCGCCTTGGCGCAAATCCCGTCGCTCTCCAAATCCCCATCGGTTTAGAAGATCAATTCAAAGGTGTCGTGGATATCATCACGATGAAGGGGCTGATTTGGAATGACGAATCGAAGGGCGCCGAGTATGAAACGATCGAAATTCCGGAAGAGCTGAAAGCGGAAGCCGCGGCCGCGCACGAGAAGTTGATTGAAGCAGTTGCGACGGTTGACGATGACTTGATGCACAAGTACGTCGAAGCCCAGCCGATTAGCGAAGAAGAGATTCGTAAAGCGCTCCGCAAGGGAACGCTCGAGTTGCGAATAGTTCCGGTCGTTACCGGATCGGCATTTAAGAACAAAGGTGTGCAGACCCTGCTTGATGCGGTCGTGGATTATCTGCCGTCACCGCTCGACATTCCGCCGGTCGAAGGTGTGAACCCAAAGAACGGTCACAAGGAAGAGCGTCCGCCGGATGCGAGTGCGCCGTTCAGCGGACTCGTATTCAAGATTATGGCTGACAAGCACCTCGGCCAGCTTTCCTTCGTGCGGATTTACAGCGGCACGATCAAGTCGGGTTCCTACGCGTACAACTCCGCGAAGGACAACAAAGAGCGCGTCGGCCGCTTGATGCGCATGCACGCGAACAAGCGCGAAGATATTGAGGTCGCCAGCGCTGGCGAAATCATCGCCATCGGCGGCATGAAGCAAGTGACGACCGGCGACACCGTCTGCGACGAAAACAAGCCGATAATTTTGGAAGCGATCGAATTTCCCGCTCCCGTTATTCGCGTCGCGGTTGAGCCGAAGACGCGCGCCGATCAAGACAAGTTGGGCGTGGCGCTGAGTCGTCTGGCCCAGGAAGATCCTTCGTTCAATGTTTCGACCGATCATGAAACCGGCCAGACGATCATCGCCGGCATGGGCGAACTGCACCTGGAAATCATCGTCGATCGGATGAAGAGGGAATTCGGCGTCGAAGCCAATGTTGGCAAGCCGCAGGTCGCTTATCGCGAAACGATCACTCAGCCGGCGCCCGGCAAAGAAGTCTTCAAGAAGCAGACGGGTGGACGTGGTCAGTACGCGCACGTGGAAATCGAAATCGAGCCCGCGCCCGGCGAAGGCTTCGTGTTTGAAAACGAAATTACGGGCGGCGCGATTCCGCGCGAGTTCATCAAGCCGACTGAGGCGGGCATTCGCGATGCGATGGAGCGTGGCTATCTCGCTGGCTACGAACTCGTAGATATCAAAGTGCGACTGCTGGATGGCGGCTTCCACGAAGTCGATTCAGACGAGCGGTCGTTCCATATTGCCGGTTCGCTCGCGTTCCAGGATGCGGTGAAGAAGGCGAAGCCGGTGCTGCTCGAGCCAATCATGCGCGTCGAAGTTGTGACTCCCGAAGAATATATGGGCGCGGTCAACGGCGACTTGAATCGGCGGCGCGGCCAGATTGAGAAGATGGAGCCTCGACCAGGTGGCGCGCAGGTGGTTACCGCATACGTGCCTTTGTCGGAGATGTTTGGTTACACGACTGATCTGCGTTCGGCGACACAGGGTCGCGCGACTTCGACGATGCACTTCGAGCGTTATGATCAAGCGCCCAAGAACGTCGCCGAAGAAGTGATCGCGAAAGTTCAGGGCGTGGCAAGTAAATAGTTTCTTTCAATAGCGGGCGTGTCCCGCTTTTTTGTGAGGACAAATAAGAGATGAGCAAAGAGAAATTTGATCGCAGCAAGCCGCACGTGAACATCGGGACGATTGGGCACGTGGACCACGGGAAGACGACTTTGACGGCGGCCATTACGAAGGTTTTGGCGAAGAACAAT